>Ga0210393_10000017_pt1 | contig 257802 bp, 202 predicted proteins | sample IncBWC27OmetaG_FD_160068 | JGI IMG/M metagenome (GOLD analysis project Ga0210393, IMG submission 160068) | Forest soil microbial communities from Barre Woods Harvard Forest LTER site, Petersham, Massachusetts, United States - Inc-BW-C-27-O ... | reverse complement strand
ACGATTGGATGGCGCCGCTCCCGGCGAAAATTGCGGCATTGACACTGCCCCGGATGGCTCCGGCGAAATTCGCGAGCCCCGCCTCTACCAGCTCATCCGGCAAAAAGGTCCCATCGTAGACCGAACCATCGAGATCGAATTCCTCGATCCTGGCGTCCACGCCCTTGATTTCACGTTTGGTTAGAGACTTCTGGCTCCAAGCTTCTAGTGTGATTGTCCTTTCCCTCCTTCGATTCTACATATCTGAAAGCACTTTGCCTCTCCAACGGATATCATTGGTAATGGTAAGTCGGCTTGTAGGAAGTGATCTCCGCGCTTGGCATCGATCTTGGAGAAGCTGCAAGTGTCACGTACTAAGGTGACGCCGCACTCGTACGCCTCGTTCGCATGGCCCTCTGCTTTGTGAGCAGAGGGTCTTATCCAGCGCACTAAAGCGCAGCTCACGTAGTAACGGCGCGGGAGAACGGCCTGATTGTGATCGTCGGGCTAATAGCCCGGCAGATTCATCGCAAATTCAGTCAAATGATGCCCTTGCCGCCAAATTACACACTTAACGGGCACCTGAGTATTTGCAGAAAAGCGGCAAGTCGCGTAGTATCTATGGCGCGGGGTGGAGCAGCCTGGTAGCTCGTCGGGCTCATAACCCGAAGGTCGTTGGTTCAAATCCAACCCCCGCAACCAATTTCTGAAATCCAAGGCCGGGTCCAAACGCCCGGCCTTTCGCTTTTCGGGCCAATCACCGGCTGAAGTTATAATGACAACACACCAGAGATGCTTCATTTGCCCAGATAAGAATGGATACTTTGAGATAAAGTAGTCAAAGTCAAGAGTCCCACGTGTCACGCGGCGTGACAGATGGGGCATCCGAAATTAACAACTAAAGGCCGGGCTACCCGTCCGAGAAAATCAGCGCCTACACTGGCAGCGGTGGCCACGCCCGTCCGGCCAACGTCCTTGCCACGTTGCGGATGGTCCGCTCCTTTTCACTGCGTCTGTTTCTCGAACCGAACCCCTTTTTATTTGCCAGTGCCCCCTTCCTGAGACACTCCATCAATGCCTCGCCCTGCGGCTCAAGGATTGGGTATGCAGGAGTCAGCGGTTTTGAATGTGTTCCCCGACCACACGTTCCCGTTGAGATTCAGCGGCCCGCCGCCCCCTTCCGAGGCTGTTACGTTGCAGTGCAACGTAGGGGGCTCAGTGACCACACCGATCGGGGTCTGATTATCCGGAACCGCTTGCGCCCATGTGAGGCCTGAGCCGCTGCCTTGCGTGACTGTGTTGCCCGTGATCGTGTTGTTGTAGGTGCCGTTTAACACAACGATGCCGCCCAGGAAAGCCGGCGCGAGATGGTTTTTGATCTCGGAGCCGGTGGGCCCGTTGGCGTTGCTGAAATTTCCACTGAGTACATTGTCGTGCGAAGCTCCGTATGCGTTGAGAGTCGGGGTTCCCGGGAGCGGATCAGCGACCAGGAAGTTGATGAAGTCACCTGTGCCAAACTGATTGTTCGTCACAACATTGTAGGAAGACCCATCCGTCAGGATGAAATTTGTGACGAAGGGATAGTCTGCCGTGTTGTTGCTGATCGTATTGTGGCTGGAGTTGAACAGGGAGTAGGAAACGCTGGTGCAGTTGTTGGCGGCGTTGTGGTCAATGGTCGAGTGATTTACGCCGAACATTCGCACTCCGCCGACGCCCCAGAACGGGAGCGAAGGATCGAGCGTGATCCAATCCGGCTGGGGGCTTGCGCCCGAGGCGGACATTTGCCAGCCTTTCACCATAACGTAGCCGCTGTTTTCGAGGTTGATCGAGCCGCTGACAGCCTTGTTGATAGTGCCAGCGCCCTTGTTGAGCACGCCCGGCCCATTCGTGTTCTCGCCGCCACCATCCAGAGTGACGTAGCTGGAGTTTTCCACCACAATGCCGACTCCCACAGTTTGAATTGATGTTTGATTGCCAATCACTTCAGCGACAATGTCTTGCGTTCCATTCGGATTGATGTGGTTTAGCACGACTCCCTGGCTAGTTACAGCACCGTTACCCGCTATGGTCAGGTTCAAGAGCAGGAAGGACTTGGTGAGGTTCGTACCGTCGATGGACACAGCGGCTCCGGTTACGTTGTTAATCGAGAGCGGTCCAACCACGTAAGGGTCGGCCTTCGATCCGGTCCCGCTCGAGACGCAGCCACAGGAAACGAAGTCCGCATCGCCCTGGATCACCAGCCCTGAAGCGGGTTGACCACCGTGAGCGGTGGATGAGAACGACAGAAGCAGAGCAAGGGGTAAGGTGAACATCGCCGCTAGGATCAGTTTTCTCGTCATTTGAATTCTCCTTCTAACTCCTCATTTAGATTCAGTACTAGTAATACACTCCGCGCCGTAGAACGCGATCTTGCCGAAGCCCTAACGGGCCATCAGAGGGCATCCAGTCCCCAGATCTAGTTTTTGTTAAAGAACCAGATAATAACGGGCGGCACGAACCGATCAACCTCTGTTTGCGCTGTGAACGGGATAGTTGATTGGCCTCCGATTACGTAAAGAAAGCCATTGCCATCTGAAGTTACAGCGGATTGGCCTCTAAGGTTAGGGAAAGGCGCTAAGAACGTCCAAGTATTGCCGGCCGGGTCATACATGGCCACTGTGTTGGTGGGGTTTGCGCCGAGGAATCCGCCGACGGCATAAATCTTTCCGTTGACAGCAACGACAGCCGCGTTCACCGCGTTTGCTGGCGGCGGGGCCGCGGTGCTCCAAGCATCGAGAGATGGATCGTAAACATTGGTGGAGGCGCCGATGCAATAAATCTTGCCGTTGAGCACATCGCAGAAGGCACCGGCTGCGTCCGCCGGGACAGGTGTTGCCGCCTGGCTCCATGTGTCGGTGCCGGGATCGTAGATAGCAAGCGTGAGGATGGCGTTAAAATTGCCATCAGCGCCCCCAATCACATAAATCTTTCCGTTTACGGCTACCGCGCCCGCAGCGGTCGTCGCTGTCGGAATCGGTGCTTTCGACGTCCAAGTATTCGCGGTCGGATCATAGACCTCAACCGCATTTACGGCACCGACGGACGTAGTTGAGGTTGCGCCAGAGTCCCCGCCGATTGCGTAGACCTTGCCGTTGAGACTGACTGCGGCAAGTGACTCTCTCGCCGTGAGCATGGGAGCAATGCTCGTCCAGCAGGTAGGGGTAGCGAGGGTATTGCAGAAGAGAACCGAACTAGTTACTTGTTGGCGCAGGCTGCCGGTGTAACCACCCATAACATAGATCGTTCCGCTGATGGACGCCACACCGGAGAACGCCCGGGGGTATACCACGGTGGTGCTGCCCTGATCGCTTAGGGTCCGGTAGACGCTCCATGTGTTACCCGATAGCGTGAGGCTGCCCACAACAGAAGATCCGGGCGGCGGAAGCGACGAGGTCCCAACAAGTCCATATCCCGATGGTACGACGGTGCCTCCCACAGCGGCGCTAGTTTGCGTGGTTCCATCGGCGAACTGAATTCCGCTCCCCGCTCCACCGAGGATCAAGTTTCCATTGATGGTCTGGGTGGCAGCGAAGGTGTTGGAGGTCGTTGTGATCGCCGCACCCGTGGGCATGGGGCCTGGAGGTCCTTGAAGGCCAGGAATTCCCATCAGCCCTTGTGTCCCCTGAGGTCCCGCTTGCCCCTGTGGCCCTTGCGGTCCGGCCAGGCCCTGGGGACCAATCGGTCCTTGAGCTCCAGTTGCCCCGGGTGCACCTTGGGCGCCGGTCGCTCCAGATTGTCCTTGTGGCCCTGTCGTGCCGGTTGCTCCGGTGAGTCCGATTGCTCCTTGAGCGCCCGTGGCTCCCGTTTGCCCTTGCGGCCCCACGGAGCCTTGTAGCCCGGCAGGCCCTGCCGCTCCGGGAGCGCCTGCGGCGGCAACTTGCTGCCAATTCGTGTTCGTGGCGGAAGGCTCGGAGTTCGTGTTGGTGTAAATGGCCAGCCAGTAGGATCCCGCGTCCGTCACAGCATCGTTCGCGTTGTACGCTGTCGTTCCGTTCCAGGCTCCGCGATTCACCAGCCCCGGCGCGCCTTGCGAACCCTGGGCACCCTGCAGGCCTTGTGGACCCGGCCCACCGGAAAGCCCGTTGGCTCCGGAAGGTCCCTGCGGCCCTTGCGGTCCGGCCGGTCCTTGCGGACCCGGAGGCCCCGGCGTGAGTGCGAAACTTGTCGCGTACAGCGGTACGCGGCCGTTTGACAATACGCTCGCGTTTTTTACATCCACAACATCCAGATAGCGCGACGCGCCCGAGGGAAAATCGCTCACGGGTATGCCGCCCGGCGTCAACGAACCGAGCACAAAATCGATCTCGCCGAGCAGACCGACTTTCACGGTGGGATGAACTTCGGAGAAAATCAAATTGCCGCCCGCCGACGCGTCCCACACCTCCACTGTGATCTTCTGAGTGCTGCCGAACGGCAGGCGAGAGAAGACGAAATCAAATGGTATCTCGCGCGATGTGGGGCCCTGCGCTTTGAGAACGGCGGGGAGGGCAGACAGGAGGAACGCCACGAGCAAATAAATCACTGGCTTGCGCATGCAAAACTCCGACAACCATCGCACCAGGGAAGGCTGGGCCATTCTCTGCATGAGATCCTCCGAGCATTTCGGGTATGTTTCGCGGGAAGCTGGGGAATGGCCTCCGCGCGATGCGTGACAGCATATTTAGAACTGTGCTATAAGCAAGCCCTCTAAAAGGGTGGTAAAAAACCGTTTTGCATGAGGTGGCTTTTCGCCCTCCCGTGAGCGTCCGCTACAGGCCGATGCAGCCGAAAGACGTCCGTCGCTTTGTCGAACACATTGCGGCGCATCCGGTTCTCGCCCGGCGCTACGGAGCCTCGATTGAGTACCTGCCTGCGGCGTTGCACGGAGCCCTTGGGAAAGACGCCACGGTCGCCCTCGTGTTCGAGGAGTTCCAAGGTCGCGCAATCAGATTCTTGGGCGCGGGCATAGCGGTGTTTACCACAGATGATTTTCTACACGAGGTAAAATCGACTCCACACTTGTGGATCGCGCCGGAATTATCTAAGCGCATCGCTCAAGGAGTCTCCCCGCTCTTGTCCGACGCTCAGGTTCGGAAGTCGAACTCGACAGTGGGGCTAAACCTGGTCGTCTGGCACGATACGCCTTATCCGGAAGACATGACGAGAGCAGAGGTCGCAACGACGTCGATGAATGCCTTCGACGCCAGCTATCGCGGCTACTGCCTTCGGGAAGTGATTGTGCAACCCGATTGCATCGAGCACATGTGGGTGACGCGAAATGCGGGTGGCTTGTATTTCGACCATGCCCGGAGCCACTACGGAGATTTTCCTAAAGTAGACCGAGCGGACTTCTCTGACGAACCTCGGAGCGTTGGAATGACGCACGAGTTGGCCCTTACTCATGGCGCCTCGTGGGTGGGGTCATTGTTCCTGCATCCGCCACCACAGTTCGGCTTCAGTCGATCTGAACAGCGCCAGCTGTCGTCGGCCCTGACCGGGGCAACCGATGAGGAATTGGCTCACACGTCAGGCATTTCACTTTTCACCGTCAAGACTACGTGGCGGGCGATTTACGATCGGGTGGCCGCGTCCCGGCCGGACCTTGTTCCAGGCCGTTCGCAGGTGGATGGAGCGAGACAAGGCCGGGGAAAGCAGAAGAAGCAGCGGCTGCTCGACTACCTCCGCGAACATCCCGAGGAGCTCCGCCCGATATCTCGAAAGCTGCTCCAGAAAACCCCGCCACGCGCGCGTGTCCCCTCGAAAACCAAATCCGCTCTTGATACCAACTCTTAGCAACTGGCGGCTTGCTATCGGCCCGGGGGATTTGCGCGCCCCTGTGCTCCTTCGCGCGGGAAAGATTTGGGAAAGAAGTCCGGTTGCGCAATCTCCCGTTAACTCGCACAGAATCAACGGGACAGATATTTTAGTACGTTCTCATAACCCGAAGGTCGTTGGTTCAAATCCAACCCCCGCAACCATGGGCGCTGAGAGGTCAAACCTCGAAGCGCCCTTTTTCGTTTTAGTTGCGGGAGTCACCGCGTTTGCCTCCGAGTTCAGTTAACCGCCTAATCACTTAGATCGCCGCGATCGCAAATGAAATTCGTACGCATCGAGGGGGATCGGTTGTGATGAGGCCAAATCTAGCGACACCCCGCGGAAAGACTCCTCCGAGTGGGAATGGTCCAGTTTTTCCCGGTGATGCTTCCGTTGCTTCTTCATGTGTTCGGCCGTTATCTTAACGGATAACTCTTTTCCATTTCCAGTTGAGGCGCGATAACTCAGGGCAGCGTACAATCGGCTATAATGTCTTTAAGAATTTGTACGGGATCTGCATTTCAGATCGTTTGGCGTCGGAGATCGTGCGTCAGCCGGACTGTCTGATAGCGTGGCGTTTTCGCTCGACAAGACGGGTAAATTGGCATCGATCGTGCTCAGCGAAATGTAGATCGCCGGTGCATCCTTATGAAATCTTTATCGCACTACGGTACCAAGCGCCACAGCGAATGGGCTATCAGCGCGTTTCCTTTGTTTTGGGTCCTCGTGATTGCAGCGATGGCCTCGCTTCTGGTCATGGTCGGGGTGTTGCAGTACCGATGGACGAAGGAGCTCAGCGAAGCGGCCGAAGCCCGCATCGGCAGTACGTTGAAGCCGCTGATGCTCGAGTGGCATCTCGACTTGTACGGCGAACTTTCCGCGATCTGCGTGGCGATGCAGGTCGGCCCCGATTCGGGCGCGCGCGACAACTGGAATGATTACCTGCAGCGTTTTGCGGAATGGAATCAGGCCGGACAAAATGGCGAAGTGGCCGAGGCCTCCGATCCCAAATTCTATCTGGTTCGCGGGATTTACGAGTGGCAAACCAGCGCGCCTGGCGCTCCCGAATTGCTTCGCCTCGATCCGAACAGCAAGACGCTGAACATCGTCAGCATGCCGGCGGGATGGGAACCGCTGCTGTCGCGGCTGCAGGCGAACTCGGCAGACGTGGGAATGGCGATGCGCGCCTGGGAGTTCAGTCCTTCGCACGAGGATCGGGCCCAGTCACTCGATTTACGCGGCAACGCGCTTGCCGGCTGGCAGTTTGACGACCGCATTCCGGCCCTGGTTCATCCCGTGGTCCACCACGTGAATCCGTTCAATTCGCTCACGCCCGTGAAGCGCGGGGCCGTGGATTGGATGGTGGTGGTGCTGGACCTCAACTATATTCAAAACAAAATTCTCCCTGCGCTCACAACGCGTTATTTTGCCGGGCCTGAAGGGCTGGAGTACAAGGTCGCGGTGGTCGACCCCGGGAAGGCGCCCAAGCTGATCTATACTTCGCGACCGGGATTTCCGGACATCGATCAAGACCCATTCGATTCCAAAATGAATATCTTCGGGCCGCCGCCCAAAAGCCTGGAAAGCAACTTGGGAGAATCCATCAAGAGCAGCGAGACCATGGAGTGGCGCAATTTTTCGGCGCCGGTCTGGTTTCCAGTGGTTCAATACACGTCCTCCGCGGAGCCCTGGGTACTCGTCCTGCAACATCGGACCGGGCCGCTGGCGGCTATCGCTTCCAATATCTGGCGCAGAAACTTGCTGACCGGGGGCATCGTCCTGCTGCTTCTGACGATCGGCATGGCTTTGATTCTCTTCACCAGTCGCCGCGCGCAGACCCTGGCGAAGCTTCAGCTCGACTTCGTCGCTTCGGTTTCGCATGAGCTGTTGACGCCCTTGGCTGCCATTTATTGCACGGGGCAGAATTTCACGGACGGACTGGTGCGCACGCAAAGTGATATGGTCGCCCACGGCTCGATCATCACCAGCCAGGCCCGACAGCTCACAGACCTGGTCCGGCAGATTCTGCTGTTTGCCTCGACGGAGAGCGGCACAAACCGCTATCATCTGCGCCCGCTTCATGTGCCCGGGATATTGCAATCTGTTCGCGAAAATGTGGCCGTCCTGGTGGAGGGGGCGGGGTTCGAGATCGAGGAGCGCGTGGATGGTGGACTGCCCTGTGTGATTGGAGATCTGCCGGCGCTTTCACAATGCGTGCAAAATCTGGTTTCTAATGCGGTCAAGTACGGCGGAAAGAATCGCTGGATTGGAATCTCGGCATCGATACACGAAGTAAAGAATCGCGGGAAAGAAGTACAAATCAGCGTGAGCGATCGCGGCGCGGGCATCAGCGCGGCAGAGTTGACCCAAGTCTTCAAACCGTTCTACCGCAGTCCCAAGGTCGTCGACGCGCAAATTCACGGCACGGGCCTGGGGCTGGCGGTTGCAAGACGAATTGCGGAAGCGATGGGCGGGCAACTGACAGTGACGAGCGAGGTCGGCGTGGGGAGCACGTTCACCCTGCACTTGCCTGTCACGTCAAAGTCGGAAGCGGAACCCATCGACCTTATCCCGGAATCCACAGAGGCGCGGCGCTTATGAATGAGAATCTCCTGGTAGTCGAAGACGAACAGGCACTCCGTACGGCGCTCGAAACGCGGCTCCGCTCGGAGGGCTACGTGGTTGACACGGCTATCGACGGCAATGAGGGCCTGCAAAAGGCCACGGATCTGCCGTTCGATTTGATCATTCTCGACGTTATGCTGCCGTACCGCAGCGGCTTCGACGTATGCCGCGGCGTCCGGCAACAGGGTCTCGCGACCCCCATTCTCATGTTGACGGTCCGCGACCAGACTGTTGACAAAGTCGTTGGTCTCAATCTCGGCGCCGACGACTATATGACCAAGCCGTTTGAGTCTGCGGAACTGATCGCGCGCATCCAGGCCTTGCTGCGACGATTGCCGAGCCGCGCCGGGCAGGGAGCTCATCAGTTCGGCTCGCTTCGCGTCGACGTGCGAAAAGCGGAAGTTACCCGGGACGGAAAACCGGTTTATCTCACGAGCCGCGAATTTCAGCTTCTGTGCTATCTGATGGAACGCGCGGGGAGCACCGTCCCTCGGGCGGAGTTGTTGCGTTCACTCTGGGGCTATGAAGACGGCACGTTCACACGCACGGTCGATACGCATGTGGCGAGCCTGCGGCAAAAATTGGAAGATGATCCTGGAAAGCCAAAGCTGATCCTTACCGCGCCGGGAGTGGGCTACAAGTTCGCGTTATAAGCTCGGCTGAAACACCTGGCCTGCAACATCCTCCTTCGTCCGCGCGCTGAAGATCCTCCACCCTCTCCGCCTGCCTTTGCCATCCTTGTCGTGCGAATTTGTGCAAAGTCATTTAACACGCCTGGCCTTGTGCTCTAATGCGCGTAATCCACGCTGCCATTGTGCAAACCGCATCCGTTCTCATGCATTGTTTCGGAATACTTGCAAACTATTGCAAACACGACGCTTAGCTTGCTCCAGATCATCCAACGATCCCGCTTCAGCCCCTATTCTTGCCTGCGACAACGGCAGAGCCAGCTGCAGATGAAGTGCAGTCAGCGACCCGACCCAGGCCAGGAGACGCGGAATGGCAAGCGTAAAGCAGCTTTGTTTTTCGGCCGGCGATTGCGAACTCTTCGAAGGCATCCCAAGCGCCGATGTCCAACGGGTGACCTCCATCGCTCGCGCGGTGGAATTCGCTTCCGGGGACGTCGTCTGTCTCGCGGACGATCCGGTCACCGAGGTGTTCCTGCTGACGCAGGGCTGCGTCAAGAAATCGCAGTTCAGCGAAAGCGGCCAGGAAGTTGTTCTTCGATTGGCGGTTCCCGGAGAAATCATTTCCGAGCCGATGCTCGTGTCCGGTGGAAGACATTCCTCGACAGTGCTGGCGATCCAGGACAGCAAGGCGCTGTCCTGGGAACTCGCGAACTTTGATGCCGCGCTGAAGTGCTTTCCCGATCTTCGAAAAAATGTGGGGCGAATTCTGGAGAATCGCCTGGCGGAACTGTCCCGGCGCTACTGGGAGGTATCAACCAAGACGGCATCGCCGCGGCTTGCGAACGGCCTGGTCTACCTCGTGGATCAAATCGGAGAGCGCGTGGATAACCACGTCGAAGTAAGAGTCTCTCAGGAAACTCTCGGCCGGATGACCGGCATGAATTCTTTCTCCGTCTGCCGTCTGCTCTCGAAGTGGCGGGCCGAGGGAATCATCCGGCTGCGCCGGGAAACGATTGAAATTCACAGCGTGCCTCATCTGCTGAGCCTCTGCTGATAGCGACACACGCGAACAATGAATACAGCGAATCCAGACCAATCGATGCTCCACGCGGCGCAGCTGCGCAGCGAGCCCAGCGGCGTGGCGAACGATTTGATTGCCGAATTTCCGACCGAGGACGCGTGCCTGGAATTCATAAAGGAACGGCGTTGGCCGAACGGGATCCTTCGCTGCAAGAGGTGCCGCGCCGAGCGCAAACATCATCGCGCGACGGGACGCAAGGCGTATGCCTGCGACCGCTGCGGGAATCACGTATATCCGCTGCACGGAACGGTGTTCGCGGCAAGCTCGACCTCGCTGCGAAAGTGGTTTTACGCGATCGGGCTGCTGGCTTCCGCGGAAGGCAAAGTCACCGCGAGAAGAATTCAACGGGAAACCGGCGTCACCTACAAAACGGCTTGGCGGATGCTGCACCGCCTGCGCATAGCTGCCGCGGCGTGCGGGCCGGAGTTGGAGTGCTCGTTGGAAACGATCATCGCGCGATCCACTCCGTTCAACATCCGGAACCCACGGGACACGGGCACCTCGCGTGGCGAGAACTCAATCGATTGGAGACACGAATAATGACTTGTCTCCAAGGGATATGTTTTATTTTCAAGTTCTTCCCTGCTTGTTTGCGAATGTGCAGGGACGTTTGGAGCTGAGCCGTCGTACTTTGCATGGAGCACAAAATTTGCGACCTAAGCGTTTCGCTCAGGCACACCGCGGCTTTCGCCGCAGCGAGTGAGACGCAGGCGCCGGCAGGCCTGGAAGGAGATCGTTCCGTCATGACGAAGACGTACAAATATTTACTCCCATTGCTTCTCTGTCTCGCGCCGCTCACCGCGCGCGCGCAATCGTTCCGCGTTCAGTGCCCGACCAGCACGGTCACGCACCCGGACCCCGGCAACAAGGGGGTCAACAATGCGGAGCCGGCGTACAACGGCCCGACGACGCTCACCACGGGCGCCGGGGAATTCGTAACGCCGACCGCGAACGTCAACGGCGCGATCAAGTGCATGCAGATTTCCGGCGGCGACGGCTACGCGACGATGGCGGACGGGACGCAGACGTTTATGTTCTCGTTCGGCCCGTTGGCGGGGCTCGCGGACATCGCAGCCGGCAAGCCGGGGCCGCAATTCCCGAACGTCTTCAATACCGTGTATCCGGGCACACTCCTGCCTGGCGACCCCGCCGTGACGGTCGATGGGGGCGGCGCGTTTAGCTATAACGGCGCCGTGGGCCTGATTCCCGACACGGACGCGATCGCCAACGGCCTATGCACCGCACCGTGTTTGGACGGCCACGTCGACCCGCGCCAGATCATGGACATCGGCGTGATGAACGGCAACATTCCGGCGCCGCTCATGGCCATTGACGAAGACGACGAGTACTTCCTCACGCTCAGCAACGTCGGCATGATCATGCGGCCGGACCTCTTCGAGCAGCACACGGTTCACTTCCACGGCTATCCGAACGCTTCGTCGGTGTATGACGGCGTGCCCGACGCCTCAGTCGCGATCAACATCGGCGCCAGCTTCACGTATTACTACCTCGCGCCCGATGCCGGCACGTATTTCTGGCACTGCCACATCACCCCGCCGGAGCACCTGCAGATGGGCATGGTCGGGCAGCTCTTCGTTCGCCCGCGCCAGAATCGGGTTCAAGTCGGCCACAGTCTTCTTGCTGCTCTACAGCAGCAGCAAACCGACAACCGCACCAAGTGCGACTCCAACGCCGATATTCTTTGTGGCAATCCAATTCCGTTGGTAAATACCGGCGCGAATCGCGCAGCAACTGGCAACTACGCTTACAACGATGGCGATGCCTCGACGTACTACGACGTCGAATATCCGCTCCAAATCCACGGATTCGATCCGAACTTCCACTTCGTGGGCATGACTTTCAACCCCGAAGGTTTCGCGGACATGAAGGACAAGTATTTCCTGCTGAATGGCCGAAGCTATCCCGACACCGTAATGGCGGGCACGATGGAAACGGCAGCGGCAGACGGGCGCGGCCACTTCTCGCAGCCGATGTCGGCAATTGTCAACATCACCGCCGGCCAGCGGGCGCTCTTGCGGATTTCCGATCTGGACGTCTCGGAGTATCAAACATTGGCCTCCATCGGCGTTCGCATGACGGTGATTGCGCTGAACGCAAAGTTGTTGCGCGATCAAGCCGGCAACAACCTGTTTTACAGTACGAACTCCATCACGCTGGGCGGCGGTGAATCGCTCGATGTGATTCTCGATACCTGCACCGTGGCGCGCCCCGATCCCAGCGTCACCTGCACCGCGCCGATGGCCACGGGTACCTACTACCTTTACACCCCCAATCTCGACCACCTGTCCAACGACGCCGAGAATTTCGGCGGGCTGATGACTGAAGTCCACGTTAACTAGGAGAGTAACAATGAGGGCGATGAACATGAACAAGACGATTTCGATGGCACGACTCCTCCTGGCGACCGTCGTGGCTCTGTGGCTCGCGGCTGCGGCGCACGCCACCGCTCCCGGCATGACCGCAACCGATGGGACAGCGGGCACATTCAACTTAACCGCGCAAGCGGCCTACATTACCCAGCCGGATGGCCAGGCGGTCTACTCCTGGGGCTACGGTTGTGTGACCGGAAGCACGCCGGCATTTCGGCCGACGAACCTCAGCCTTGCTGCGTTCTGCAGCGAGATGCAGGTTCCGGGACCGACGCTCATCGTCACCGAGGGAGCGACGGTCACCGTGAATCTGACCAACAATCTCCCCGCGGCGGCCGGCAACACGTCGATCATTTTTTCCGGCTTCACGCTCACGAGTGTGAGCGGCGGCATTGCGGGCCTGATGACGCAGGAGGCCGCGCCCAGTGGCACCGTTCAGTACAAGTTCGTCGCGTCCACTCCCGGAACGCACGCCTATTACAGCGGCACGCAGGGCGACCTCCAGATTGAGATGGGCCTGTACGGCGCCATCATTGTGCTCCCGGCAACGGTACCTAGCCAATGCACTGCGGCAGGCTCATTCGGGGCCAAGAACGTCGCGGCCGAAGGCCACTGGGGCGAATTGGACTATCGCCTGGCGGCAGCTGCTTACGACAATCCGAAGACCTGCTATGACCGCGAGTATCTCTTCCAGTTTTCTGAAATAGATCCAACGATCCACAAAAAAGCCGAGCAGCAAGTCTCGGCCACCGCGGCTGCTTGCCTGGCCAACGGCGCCGGATCAGCCGGATGCAGTCTGGAAGTTCCCACCGAGCCGTATCATCCGTCCTACTTCCTGATCAATGGCCGCTCGATGCCGGATGACATGGATCCGAACTATGCGACCGAATATCCGCACCAGCCCTACAACGGCGATCCGCACATGCATCCAGGCGAGCAGGTGCTCGTCCGCGTCATCGGCCAGGGCCGCTGGCAGCATCCGTTCCACGAGCACGGAAACCACGTCCGCATCCTCGGCCGTGACGGCAACCTGATTCTCGCTCCGGACGGCTCGAGCCTGGCTGGGCCCCTCCTCTTCACCACAACGACGACTCCAGGCGTCGCCTTCGACGGCATTTTCTACTGGACCGGCAAGGGCCTGAACTGGGATGCGTACGGGCACAAACCCAGTTCCAGTACGAACGACCCGAACGCAATGCTTCCGTGCAGTCCTGACGCAAACGGCTACAACACGGGCGATCCGAACGCACTCAACTACTACGAATGGTGCCAGGACCACAACAAACCGCTGGAAGTTGCTCCCTTCGGCGATGTGGCTTCGGGCGGACCGGCGACGCTTCCCGATCCCAACCTGTTTACGAACGGGGCATGGTACAGCGGCAGCCCATATCTCGGTCCGGACGCGACTTCCCGAGCCACGGCCGGGACCTGCACCGGCAGCAACAACACAACTTCGTGCAGCACGACGGGCACGACGCCTCCTTCCGGAACGATCGCCAATAGCCCCTCCAGCGAGGCCGGCTACGCCTTCATGTGGCACTCGCACAACGAGCGCGAAATCACCACGAACAACGTTTTCCCCGGCGGAATGTTGATGATGATGCTGGTGGATTCCCGGGAATTTGTGATCGACGAAACCAACTAATGACGAGGAAAGCGATGCGAACTCATAATATGAAATCAATTCTGAATTCGGCGGCCCGAGTCATCGGTCTGCTTCTCTTCGGCGCGATTGCCTCCTTCGCCCAGACGACGACGGTAGGTTTGTCGGCCGGCCCCGCAACCGCGACCTTGCCGGATGGAACCCAGGTGCCGATGTGGGGTTACACCTGCGCCACAGTGAACGCCAACTGCGCGCCGCTCGTGAATCCCGCTCCGGCAGCCGGCGTTTGGTCGCCGGTCGTGATCACAGTCCCGACCGGTCAGGACCTGCAGATCAATCTGACCAACAACTTGACGTTCGCCGGTGGAAATATTCCCACGTCGATCGTCATTGTGGGTCAGCTGGGCGGCGGCCTCGGAACTCCGGGCGGCTCTACTACGTCGCCAGATCATTCCGGCGCTCAGTCCGCGACCACTTGGCCCATCGCCGGTGGAGCGGGCAGTCCGATTAATCCTCCCGTGCAGGCCAACCGGGTTCGCTCGTTCTCCACGGAAATCGCGGGCGGAGGGGGGAGTGGCTCCCTCACCTGGACCGCGCCGCAACCTGGCACGTACCTGATCGAATCGGGTACCCATCCGTCCATTCAAGGGCCGATGGGCTTGTACGGTATCCTCGTGGTTACAGCGGCGCCTGCTGGCACCTCCGCAGGGGTCGCGTATCCCAGCGTGAATTACAACGGCGAAATTCCGTTGCTGTTCAGCGAAATCGATCCGGTCCAGAACAACGCCGTTCAATTGGCAGTCGGCACCGTGGGCTTCAGCGAAACAACGGTCTGGTCCGGGTTGCCGGGCGGCTGTGCGTCGACCCAGACCTGCTATCCGCCGGCCGTCAACTACACACCGCTCTATTACCTGATCAACGGTACGGCGCTCGACAAGACGACGCCCTCCAAGTCGCTCTTCAGCGCGCTCCCGGCGACCGGCGTAGCCGGTACGGTGCTCGTGCGCCTGGTGAACGCGGGATTGCGCATGCACGTTCCCTCGATCGTCGGATCGACCACGGGCACGAATTCGTCCGCGGGCTTCTCGCTGATTGCAGAAGACGGCAATCCGCTGCCGGGTGTTCCTCGAGTGCAGAGCGAAGTATTCATGGCCGCGGGCAAGACGTACGACATAATGATCAACGCGCCAGTCACCGTCGGAACGGCGCTCCCGATTTATGACCGGGAATTGAGCCTGTCCGCCAACGGAACGACGCGCGATGCCGGAATGCTTGCGTATGTCAGCGTGAACGGCGCTGGTCTTCCCGCGGCGGGCGCGTTTGCAACCGCAAAAGCCAACCCGGACACCTACAATTCGGTGGTCGCCGGGCAGACGCTCACGGTTTCGGATCCCGCCAAGGGCGTAGTTGGAAATGACATCAACGTCTTCGGCGTGAAGGTGGTCGGAACCACGCCCACGGGGCTGAGCCTAAACACCGACGGAACTTTCACGTACACCGCCGGCGTTCCCACATCCTTCACGTACTGCGGGAACGGGACAGTTTCTGGACCGGCCTGCGCACTGGTCACATTGGGAGCGGCCGCAGCTGACACCCTCGGAATTGCTGTCAGCAATATCTCTTACACCGCGACCACATCCACCCACATCGCGATCAACAATCCCGGCGTGCTGTCCGTGGACAAGGACAATGCCGGCTTTCCGTTGCACGCCGTCACGAACGCCGCGCCGCTCACGCCGCAAAATCTGGCGGGTGGCGGAACGTACATTCTCGACGCGAACGGCGGCTTCAGCGCCAACGTTCCGGGCCCGGGAACTTACTCGTTCACTTACCAGGCGCAAAACACGCAAGGCGTCACCAGCGGCACGGCGACGGTCACTTTGATTTTCCCGCAGCCGAGCAATCTCACGGTGTCGGTCAAGGACGGCGTAACCGGCGCGGCTGTTACGGACTACCGCTGGATCATCGAAGAAGACCGCACGTTCTACGTCGACCCCAAGAACACCACGACGACTTCTTCAGGCTCGCCGAGCTCGACGGATTGCACCAATAACCCCGCCACTTGCGTCGTTCCTCCGACGTTTGGCGTGAACTTCCACACCAGCTACATGCCGGTGGTGGCGACCGGTTGCACGGGGCCGCTCTCTTGCGAGTCCGGCCAAAAGTCGCTGGGCGCGCCCGTGGTCTGCGACATCGGCAACGGCGTTTGTCGGCCGGATGCCAGCGGAAACGGCGAGGCACCGGTTGATCCGAAATCCGTCGTTCTCGATCCGACGAAGCGCTATTACATCTCCGTTCTCCCCGGCGATGCGGCCAATCCGTTCAATACAGCCAACGCGGTCCCCGGACACACGATGGGCGGCGCGCCGGTTGCGTTCCCGGCGGTGAACACTGCGGTTGCCGTTCTCGTCGAGCCAACTCCCCTGACGCCTTCGAAGCTCTCCGTCTTCGTGTTCGAAGATGACTTCCCACTGAACGGCGAGCAGGACGGTGGCGGCGGCACGGGCAACGTGAATACCAACAACGAGCCCGGCCTCGGCCATTTCAATATCACCCTGTTTGACGATGCGGGCGGCTCCGGCGACGCGACCGGCCAGATGACGTACGACATGTTCAACCAGCCGCTCGTGAACTCGCTTGCCGGCACGAGCGACCCTACTAATGGAAACGATGCCTGCCCGGTTTCGGCGAATCCGCGGTCGGCTTCCGACTCGACTTCGACCGGTATCACCGGCACGATCGTCGTTTGCCCCGAATTTGAATCGGACGGCCAGACTCCGTCTCCACTAGCTGGCCAGGCTGTCGTGGCCAACTTGATGCCCGGACGGTATGGAGTAGTGGCGACGCCGGGCGCCGATCGCATCGCCCGCGGCGAGGAATGGCTGCAGACCAACACCCTGGACGGCCAAAAGGCGCACGACTCGTTCCTGCGCGTCGGCGAGCCGGGCTTCTTCCAGGAATACGGCCCGGCCGGATATCACGTCGCGATAGGCTTTGCCAATCCGGCGATCATTAATTCCCGGTACCATGGAGTTTGCAACGGCACCGACCCAACCGGGTTGATCGGCTTGAATTGCACGAACAAGGTGACTGGAAAGGTCACGACTGAGCGCATGAGCCGCACGCCGGACGAGCGGCTTTACAGCAGCGGTTCGCGCGACAGCTTCTCCTTCACGCAATGCTATGTGAGCTTCGGCGATCCGGACGGCGAAGATTTCGCCTTCACAAAGTGCAACGCCGACGGAACGTTTGAGCTCGACAACATGCCCGATGGGGACTGGCGAGTCACCACGTTCGATCAATGGAACGATCAGCTGGTGGACGGTCTCTCGACTCCGGTTCGCCTCGATCACACCAACCCCAACTCCGGAAGTATTGGGGACATCGCGGCGAATCAATGGCAGGCGAACATCTATACGTCGACGTTCTTTGACCAGAATGGTGACGGAGTGCGCCAGGATACTGAGCCGGGACTCAGCCTGGTGGCGACGAACATCCGCTTCCGTGACGGGAGCTTCTCCAACTTCAACAACACGGACTTGAGCGGCAACGCCGGCTTCAACGAAGTCTTCCCGCTGTTCAGCTGGTACGTCGTCGAAACGGACGCGACCCGCTACAAGAACACAGGAACCCACGTGGTGTACGACGCGGGCGGACCGGCGGACGGCACACCCTGCGGCGGGTCCGCAAATCCGCCAACAGCGCAGTGCGGCAGTTCGAATATTGGCCAATTCCTGGCGAACACGTACGAAGCCGTTCCGGTGCCTGGAAATCTCCACGTGCCCGGCGCGGTCTATTGCACGACTGCGGACTGCACGGGCCAATCGATCAAGGACGGTCCCAACACGGCGAGCGCGCCCAACTCCACGGGCCGAATCGATCCCCCCTGGGTCCTGACGGAGGGCTGGCAGGGATTCTCGGGACAGAACTCGTTCCTCGAGTTCGGAAAAACGCCCTACGCAGCCGGTGAAAACGGCGGCATCAAGGGACACGTGATCTATGCCTCCACGCGGCCGTTTGACGACCCGAACCTCCTGCTACAGACGAGCTGGGAGCCGCTGGTTCCGAACGTCACTATCAACCTGTACATGGAAGGCTTCGCTGCCGACAACGTGACGCCAACCTTGACTCTCGTGGACCACACCACGACCACCAGCTGGGACGCGTGGGCGCAGGGTTTCCGTACCGACCATATGCCGAACATGAACTGCCCTGGCCAGGGACGGGATACGGGCGCGAACGCCGATCTCTTTTTCTTCTCGCTGTTCAATCAGCCCAACTACCTCGACGTGTACAACTCGCAGCACGGCGGTCCCGCGTCTACCTTGCTGCCGAACAATGCACAGTTCAAGTGCTATGACGGCATGCACAACTGGAACCAGTTGGAGCCTGCACCGTACGACGGCTACTACCAGTTCCCGAGCGTCACCAGCATGGACCCAACGACCGGTAAGCCGCTCACAACGAACTGCACGGCTTGCACGACTGACCCCGACTCGACCGATGCGTATCGCTTCGGCACACCGATGCTTCCCGCCGCAAAGTACGTCGTGGAAGTCGTGGTGCCGCCCGGCTACGAACTAGTGAAGGAAGAAGACAAGAACATCCTTATCGGAGACAACTACATCGCGCCGGTCACGCAGGAATTCGGCGGACTGGGCAACATCTTCATTCTGCCCGACCAGGCCGCTGTAGGTTCCGCATTCAACGCCAACGATCCTCAGAACTCGACCACGAATCTCGGCCGCCCGACGCTGCCGCAAGGTGAGGGCGACACCGGTTCCATCGAGCAGTACTGGCCCTGCGTCGGAGAAGCGCGCATCGTTCCCGACTACATCAGCCTGTTCCCGGGGTCGTTCGAAGTCGCTCCGTTTGCCGGCGCAACGCGCAATCTTTGCGACCGCAAGGAAATCACGCTCGAAAATCAAATGTCGGCGCTGGCGAAGTTCTACGTCTTCACTTCGACCCACGCCGCCGCACACTTCACGGGCGTGATCACTGACGACTACACATCGGAATTCGATCCGTTCTCTCCGCAGTTCGGCGAAAAATTCTCGCCGCCGGACCTGCCGATTTCCATCAAGGACTTCAACGGCAACGAAATCTCCCGCACCTACGCCGATCACTGGGGCAACTACGACGGCCTGCAGTATTCGACTTGGGAAGTCAATCCTCCCAACCCGACCGGATATGCGCCCACGATGATGGTGGTTTGCATGAACGATCCCGGCCCGATTCCGGGTCCCCGCGGAACGATGGTTACCGATCCGCTGTTCAATCCGGAGTACAGCCAGTTCTGCTACGAAATTCCGTTCATGCCGGGCCAGACGCAGTACATGGACACGCCAGTGGTGCCGACAGCCGGCTTCGCGGGCGCGGGCTACAACAACGTGGACTGCTCGTATCCCGACCAGACCCCGGCGATCGCGGAAGTGGACGGCGATACCGGCGTTGGACCTTGGGTTCAGCTCGGCGGCACGCACACGCTCACGATCACCGCACTCGGCGATCAGCAAGTGCCCAACTACGGCTACTCCGGGCCTTCCGCCAAGAACGCGCCGTTTAACGCCAAAACCGCGACACGGCACTACGGCTTCGGCACGCGGTGCACGTCGCTCAGCTCGACTTGCAAGGCCGTCTCGTCCGTGACCATCGCCGGCCGCTCCATGACGATCACGTCCTGGTCCGACACGCAGATCAAGGTCAGCGTGTCTACCGGAGGCTTTGGCAGCAGCATTCCTCAGTGCGCCATTCAGCAGCAAGCGCAGTACGGTGGGTCCACCGCCCTCTGCGGTGAACTCGTGATCACCGCAGGCAACGGGCGTCAATCCATCGACGCCGTGACGGTCACGATTGGCGGTAAGGCTCCGACTCACGTGGCCGCTTCGGACTCGATCCAGGCCGCCATCGACAAGGCCGCGCCGGGCGATATGCTTATCATCGACCCGACGTGCGCTCCGGCCGCCGGCGGATCCGCGGTTGCGTGCAGCGCGTCCGCGCTCCATCCGACTGCGGGCGCCGCGACTCAAACGTCAACGAAAGCGGCGCACAACGAAATGGTGATCATGTGGAAGCCCGTCCGGCTGCAAGGCGTCGGCGCTGCTTCCAGCATTGTCAACGCCAACACACAACCCGCGGGCAAGATCAACACGTGGCGGGAATACGTCAACTGCTTGTTTGGGTTGACGCTGAGCGGAGTCGCCGTAGGTAGCCCCAACGGAACCGGCGCTGGCGCGACCGCGAATGTGTTTGACCCGATGGGTCAGGTGGCCTGCAGCTCCACCACTTCCCCGGCGGGAAATCCCTGGACCAACTTCCACTCATTCAACGAAGTCGGCACCACGCCCGGTGCAGGCTCTTCGACGAACCGCTACTCGTACAACGCGCAAGTCGATCGGCTGCCGCTCGAAGCCGTAATTGGGTGGAGCGCCGAACTCAACGGCAACCTCGCTGAAATGTTGCAGGAACCGTCCCTCATGGGCGCACTGGAAGGCGCGGCGATCACTGTGCTCTCCAAGGGCGTCGATTTGTGCGGTGGCAGTACGACGGTCAACAGCAGGAACTGCGCGGATCCGTACGATCCGACGCTGCTGATGGGTTTCCCTGCTAACGCAACCCTGCTGCAGGGATCCACTGCCGAGTGCACTCGAAGGAGCGGCCGCACAACCGTGGAACTCGTGCCCAATCCTTACCCGAGCAACTTCTCGTGCAACCCGGCGAGCATCGACGGCCTGGGTCTCACGGACAGCTCGCAGGGCGGTGGCGGGATCTTCGTCCACGGATGGGGCAGCAATTTGCAAATCGCCAACAACCGGATCTACAACAACGCCGGCACGCTCTCGGGCGGCATCAACGTCGGCCAAGGCGAATATCCTCCGGCATATGTGCAGGGCAGCGCGACCAATGCGGCTCCCGGCTCGTGCTTGAATGATCCGACGCTGCCGGCAGGAACAGTTCTCCCGTACTGCCAGAACGTCAACGTAAACGTTCACAACAACTTCATCGCTCTCAACTCCTCCACCGGTGACGAGCTCTTCTCGGCCACACCGGCGGGCGCGGGCGGCATCAGCTTCTGCACCGGTTCCGACTACTACCAGTTCAACTACAACTGGGTGTGCGGCAACCTGACCAGCGGCGATGGCGGCGGCGTGGGTCACCTCGGCTTCAGCTACAACGGAGATATCGAGCACAACACGATCATCTTCAACCAGAGCACCAACCCGACGATCCCGGCGAATGGCGGCGGACTCGTCGTGATGGGAACACCCGACGCGGATATCGTGTGCAACACGAACGGCAACCCCGTTACCGACCAAGATTGCGCACCGTTCGGAGCACCAGGTGGCACTCCCGGCAACACTCCGGTAGGCGCCGTTGGTCCGAGCGATGGCGCGGGTCCGAACCTCCTGATCAACGCGAACTTGATCATGGGGAACGCGGCCGAAGCGGGAACCGGAGGCGGGATTGCTTTCCAGGCCGTCAACGGCTCGGACGTCATCGCGTTCCCGACCGCTCCGGAAAACTGGAACACGGTGACCTTCACCAACAACATAGTCACAGACAACGTGGCCGGCTGGGACGGCGCCGGAGTTTCGCTGGAGGATTCGCTCGCGGTGGACGTGATCAACAACACGATCGCGGCCAACGCGACCACAGCCAGCTCGGGCGTTCTCTTCAACACGCTCGGAGCACCTCTCGCCAGCCAGCAAGGGCCGACCTGCACCGCGAATTGCGGGACGACCACTGCCCCGCAGCCCGCGGGACTCGTCGCCATCCAGAACAGCGCGGTTCTGACCGCCAACATGCAACCGCTCACGATCACGTGCCCCGTGGATCACCCGAGCTGCACGAAGGTCTCATATCCGAAGGTGGAGAACGATATCTTCTGGCATAACAGCTCGTACTACATCAGCGTGGGCGGGATCGCTCCAGGAACCCAGAATCAGCAGAACGTCGTCACGCTGCTCAACATGGGCGGATCAGCGCCGACAAACCAAACGGTCACCGGTCAGTGTGTTGCCGCAAGCTACTGGGACATCGGCGTGCGCGGCGACACCGGACCGACGAATCACAGCTCGACGGTCACTCTCGCTCCGACGTCGTCCGTGCTGACGAACGTCACTGGATATCCAGGCGCGGCTTTCAGGACGAACAGCGCCAGCGATCCCGGGTTCATCAGCATGTACTGCGATGGCTCGCGGCAGCCGCCCGAGTTTGCCCAGTCCGGCTGGGACGTTCCGCCCGGAATTTCGGACGCGACCGTACCGAACCCGGTCTTCAATCTCACTCCGGTGGCCACCGTGGACGAAGGCAACAACTGGGTCAACCTGCGGTGGGGTCCTCTGTCCCTGGTGAACCCGGTGACGAATGTCACCCTGGGCAACTACGGACTGGTGACTGGCTCATCCACAAACGGCTTGGTCCATTGCGCGACGCAGGACTACAACGACGCACCGGCGTTCGACTTCTATGGCACGCCCCGAAAGACAACGGGCGCCTGCAACGGGTTGGAACCCGGCGCGGTGGAGATCTCCACTACCGTTGGCAGCACCGGACCCGAGATCATTTCTCTCGATCCGAACACGGCTCCGGTCGGCTCCACGAACATCACCGTGAATCTGTCCGGTACGGGCTTCACGGGTGTGACCGGCGTTTCGTTCGGAGCAGGAGGCTTTGCCGGCATCCGCGTCAACAGCTTCACCGTCGTGAACGACTCGTCGATCAACGTGATCATCAGCATCCCGCGCACCATCGCTCCGGGCAACTACAACGTGACGGTCAGCGGGCAGCCGCTGGGAACTCCGTTCCACGTTACCTCGGCAACGGCTGGCTTCACCGCGCCGAGTCCGTTGTTGACCACGGTAGTGGCCAACCGAACCGCAAAGACCGGTACGGTGACTGTCACCAACACGGCCACCGGTGCTAACGCCGGTCCGTTCGTCCTGTCCTTCGCGCAAGTCGTCAAGGGCTTCGGCGGGGGTGGAGTCTTCTCCATCACCGGCGGGACCTGCGTCGCCGGCCTCTCGGTCGATCCCGGAAGCAGCTGCACCGTGATCGTCCAGTACGTGCCACCGACAAATGGGAACAACGCAACGGAAACCGCCCACATCACGCTGACGGGCTTGGGCTTTACCGGCGCCGGAGGATTCGGAGGATCCGGCACCGCAACGAGCCCCACGTTCAACGGGAACTAACCACTACGAATTCCAAACGGGCGGTCATCCGGTCCATCGGATGGCCGCCCGTTTGGCGCATCACTCCCTCTCGCGGGACCTCTTACAGGAAAGGACACACTGACGATGCCTCACCGCACCAAGATGACGAAAATCACGTTCGCGCTCCTCGCTGGAATTGTGAGCTGCGGAGTCTTGCCCGCTGCCGCGCAATCGCCGTCGAATCCCGCCGCTCCCACTCAGGCGCCGCGTGCATCTCGCATGCGCTATCAGCCCAACCGATTCGCCGGACGAGCCGGCACCTACTATTCGCTCATTTGGGGCGTCGACTCGCTCTCAGTGAAGTGGGCCGAGCAGGGAGAAATCGTGCGTTTCTCCTATCGGATTCTGGATGCACAAAAGGCCAAAACCTTGAATGACAAAGCACTCGAGCCGTCACTGATCGACCCGCAGGCTGGAGTCAAACTGGTGGTGCCGACGCTCGAACAGGTGGGCATTCTGCGCCAAAGCAGCACGCCGGAAGCTGGGAAAGTGTATTGGATGGCGTTCTCAAACAGCGGAAGAAGGGTAAAGCGCGGCGACCGCGTAACAATTCAGATCGGGGAGTTCCGTGCCGTCGGGCTTGCAGTCGACTAGCTATGGACTTCTGCCGCCCTGCCCGCCATCCTAACGCCGGACTGATTCCTCATTCGCGCTTCTTGGCCAGTTCGTCGTCAACCGGATGACAACACGGCAAAGGGAGTTCCTGCGTAGTATCTTCGCCGACCCGGGCCCTCGGTTCTTCAACAAACTGGTGATTCTTGAAAGCTGTGAGGCATACTCGACAGACGCTTGGAATCAATCACTTATCGCGGGCCGGATGCGAAGGGATTTTTGAAAGCCGCACAGCTTGGTACAAGCGGCCCCGATGGTGAGCTGTTCTGCCCGCCCGAACTTTCTTACGCCTTATTGACGGTCTTGAGTCTTCGACTGCCATCCACCGGTGCTGCACCGTTTTTACTAACCGGCCTTCTCATGGAGGGACTTGAGTACTGGCTGAGCACCAATTTTTAGCGCCAGACAAATTGTAGTGAAAATTGTAGTGAGTCTATTTCTATCTGGCTATATCAGGGACGATCATGGGTTTTAGCGAATCTATACATTTGATAGTCTCTTAGACGCCGCGACCGTCCCTGATATGTTTCGCTGCAACCGACTCATAACCCGAAGGTCGTTGGTTCAAATCCAACCTCCGCAACCAATTCTTGAAATCGAAGGCCGGGTCCAGACGCCCGGCCTTTTCTTCTTTTCGGCCTAACCAATATTGGTACGATATCCAATAGCCGAAACGAAAGCCCCACCCTTGCTTCGCAAGAATGGGCACCCGCAAGTTCAAATCCGTCTTAAACGCTGGCGCACCCGGCAATCGGGAGTTCTGTCGTTTGTTTGTTGGCTCTAAGCGTTCTGCTCTCAAACCTACCCAGGCTCGCTGTCCTAAATTGGACCGTCGATTGCTCCCCCTCGCAGTCGTAGCGCTGGAACGGCAGACGCGGCGGATTCGAAATCCATTCAAGGGATTTCACGCTATCGCTGCGCGGAGACGCAGAATAGCCGAGCGTCACTTCTCGAAAAAGGCGGGCGGGATGCAGGGGCGAAAGGCCCCTGCATTCTCGTCTGTGAAATATGGGTGAAATTATTGTATCTGTCTAAAGTATTCGTAAGTCCCGGCTACTACCTGGTTGGATGCGTTTGACCCGATGAGGAGTCCAACGCCCTGCGGTCCAGAGGGTAGCCACTCCGTTCGATTTACTTGACCCACTTGAAAATACGCGGTTCCGGTGCGGGAGAAGGAGCAGGTAACGTTTGTGCCATCGTCCTGCACCTTTAAGTAGAGCGGGAAAACTACGGTAGGCATGACGTCGAGCGCACCGGTTGGGGACTCGTTCCACGAACTGCCGCTATTCCAGTAGCTGATGTCGAATCCGAACGTCGGACTAGTCGACCGGACTGACATAGCGCAGGTGACAGCTTTGCCGCTTCCATCAACCAGAAGTATCCCCACCTGCGCGTAGTTCGTGTAGGAAGCCATATCCATAGCGACCAATTTCGCAACGGCAGTCCACGGAGGGGCGGGCGCAGTCTGATAAATCCCTCGGGCGTCCTGTCCCGTGCTAGGGGGAGCTTGCAGTGTCACAAGGCTATTGCCAAGCGAGGCGCTGGCACCTCCCTGATTGAACCATGACCATCGGGTCGTATCGAGAGAAACGCCGTTAAATTCGTCATCCAAGCCGCCCGGTATGGCGGGCTGCGCATCCAAGCCGTAGTACGCAGTTGGATTGGCGACAGATGTTGGCAGTTCGCTCGAATCCTGCTTTCCCAGAACGTAGGTGCTCTGGGGAACTGCTCCCGGAGGTCCCTGCGGGCCAGTAGGTCCTGTCGGTCCGGCCGGTCCTTGACCACCACTAGCTCCGATAGGCCCCGATGGTCCTGCGGGCCCCTGGGAACCGTTAGCGCCTGCTGGACCAGGAGGTCCCGGCGCTCCGGCAAATCCTGCAGGGCCCTGAGGGCCTGGGGAGCCCACGGTAACAGTTGGGATCAACGTCACATCAAGCTCGTTATCCCCCGAGATGAGCTGAACCGTTTGAGTATCCACATTCCATCCCGATCCTCGCGCGAAGACGCGGACCTGGTGCTGCCCGACTTGCAGGTCTGCCATCATCGGCGTGACCTTACGCATCTCCTCGCCGTCAATGGAGACATGAGCGCCTGGAGGGAAGGACGTCACCTTCAGTTTGGCGTTGTGGCTTCGATCATCCCGATCTGCGTGCGACGTGCCGCCATCGTCGGTGACTTGGGACTGGGCACTTAAGCCAGTCCAAGCTCCCGCGAACATCGTGAGAAACATGACTAGTACCGTCGTGGAAATTCGGTCTAGTTTTCGCATGCGCTGGGCCTTCCTTTCTATTCCATGCGGAAACGACACCTACAAATCACAGTACTAGAGTGCCTGGAGCGAAAGTTAGTCGCCATGGTACGTTTTGGCTATTTTGTAGGAGGTACAGGTTCGCTTTGTTTTCGTGGGCCGTGACCGACCAGAAAAGGCCCCAATTAAGTATAAACTGTTTACTGAGATATATATTCGTGACCTGGCAGGATGAGCAACGGGGATCTCGCTATGCTTGCTTGGCGAGTTTCATCAGTTCACCCCAGTATCGATGTTTCGGGATGAAGTTTGGGTCGTGAGATGCGAGTTCCTCGGTAACTTCGACCAGGTGATAGTACGGCAGACCCGGTTGGCAGTGATGACTGGCATGTTCGGCGAATCCGTAAGCGCCGAAGATCAACCGTGCAGCCGGACCGCAGCTGAAATTTCGCAGTGCCGCTCGCCCAGTCGAAGAAAGCTCACCTTCCTCCAATTGGTGCTCTGCAATAGCGCGCAGTGTAGCCGCAAAAACCGTTATCGACGCGAGTCCGTATCCGTATACGAAGCTGTATGCCAAAGCCGCGACCATGAAGGCTTTTGGCCACGGCCGCTGAGCCACTGGACCCGCGAATAGCACAAGAGAGGCAAAAAACAAACTGTGGACCAAAGCGGCCCGTCCAAGCAAAATCACTGGTTTCGAAGGTTCCTGCCCCCTGCCCTTGTACACGACCGTCTGGACCCCGAACTTGCGAAATGCTTCGACTAGGGTTAAACAGCGCAGCAACAAGCCAAAGAGATAACGTCCTTTAATGTCGACAAGATAAGCGTCTTTCGTGTCTCCGTCTACACCGAGGTGCGTGTGATGTTCCCAGTGTCGCCAACGATAGCCGTCAAAATCCGCGAGTAACAGCGGGCCCAGTACCCAGCGACCCAGCAGATTAGATCCCCTCCGCTCGGAAAAAACGTGGTAATGAGCGCACTCGTGCATGAGATTCAGCATGCCATTCATGAGCAGGCCGAAGCAGAGCCAGAGAGCAAGCCAAAGCATGCTTGGGCCTGTTAAGACGGCAATGTAAACGGGTGCAAATACGAGTCCCAGGTGCGCCGTGATCGTTAGAAGAGATCGCAGGTCCGAACGCTTCTTGTAGTTCGCCAATTCAATTCGCTGTGTCATTGTCACCGCGGACGTTTGAAAGCCATGAAATTGATTATGCCTGGTCTGCCAGACCACAAATCGATTGGGGCTAAGCCGCCAGCCAATGCAATGAGGGCAAACCATTTCCAGCCGCTACGGCGAATACGCCCACCCTCTTTGTGCGGTAGAGACCCAAGGCTGACTGCAAGGGCTGCTGGATTAAAGGCTCCCAAGACGCTTGGCATCGAGAGCCCGGATCGCTCGAGCATGCGGCAAAGCCCGCCTCGCGAGAAAATGACGGTGTGCCGCGGGGCGTGATAACCACTCCACTTCTTGCCGAAAACAGATCGTTCTAGAGAATCGGAAGCGGGCGTCTGTCCTTCGAATATTCCACCGGGCAGCAGCCTGTCTGCCAATGCCTTCACAACACCCAGCGGGTCCGGAAGGTGTTCGATCACGTGATTTAGCGTGATCAAACCGCAGCCCGGCAGGATGGCGAGGAGATCCCGCAGGCTTCCCCTAACAAGGGTAACCCTCCCTTGGACGAGGATGGTTGTCTCCGTGCGGTCGGCGATTTCAAAGCCCCAAAAATGCCGCTGCGGCAGGTTCTTGGCAGCTTGGACCATAAATGCCCCATCGCCACAACCATAATCGAGAATCACGCCTTCATCGATTAGCAATTTCGAGAGGCGCCGAATTCGCATATCATTGCGAATCTTGTTCAGCAGGCCGGCGTGAGTCATGCTGTGATAATCAGATGGATAAAATGCAGCTAGCTCAGCGAGGGTCGGCATAGGTTCTTGGAATAATGTGCCGCATGCTCCACATTCCAAATATTGTGCGATCTGACGAAGACCGTACTCATGATCATGCACTTCAATGGTTTCGCCTCCAACCATGGCGCTACAGGCGGGACAATGGAGTCTCATTTGATCGCGCGGCGTTTTGGCGCCAGTCTGTGCGTCTGGGCTCATTCGACGGATGGAACCCTCTTCCAGAAAAACGATTGGATTGCTCGGAGGATTTCTCTCGGGTTGCGTTGACCGATCCCGGGGGCGGGGAAAGTCATTCAGCCTCTCCGAAGAGACACGAAGGCAAACATGGCCAGTCGGGGCATCTGGGACTCGATCATCTTTTCCAGACGGACCCAGAACGGATAGGTAAAGGCGGGCATTAAGGTGCGCATACCAACGCCGCCAGAAACGAGGTATCGAAAAGGCAGAAACGGTCGAATCTGTTCAATGTGCAAGTCGGGGAACTCGGACTCGAAAGTAATGCGGTCCCTCACAAATACGATCCACGGGATGGCGCCATTGGCGCCGGAAAGGGGTCCGGCAGAGGGGAAAGACCAACTTTGAGCCTCTGGAAGAAACGGCTCATGGTGGAGATTCATAAAAATCAATTTGGACCAGGGGGTAACCCAGGGTTCGATCATTACGATTTTCCCTCCGGGACGCAAACACCTTGAAGCCTCTGAAAAGAACTGACGAACATCAGGCATGTGGTGAAGTACATCGGTAAATACGATTGCACGGAGCGACCCATCGTCGAACGGAAGGTCGTGCGCATCAATTACGAGTCGCGCAGTCGGACATGGAAAGACTTCTGAGGTTATGAGCCCTTTAATGTAACGATCGCAGCAGCCCGCGCCCGAACCAAGCTCCAATACGTCGCCTATTCCTGATGGAAGTTCCGCGGCAATCATGCGATACCATTCCTCATAAATGGCCTTGAGAAATGGCTTCGATGAAATGATCCGTCTCCGCATCCCTGTCGTGGCAGGGTCGTCCAGCGCCATTCCGGCCGTGAGGGGGTGATCCAACAAGCGATGAATAATCTTTGCAAACAATGAAAATCCTCAAGAGCAGGGTGGAAACGCAAAAGGTTATCCTTCCAGCCGATTCCACGCATGCCAACAAATGCCCAACATGCGCAAGCCGTTGGAAAATACTTTTGTCATCTTCGTGACGCCGTGGATGCGTTCCTGATAGTGCACGGGAACCTCGATGATCTCGAGATGCAGCTTGCTGGCCCCAAAGAGCAACTCATAGTCGCCCCACAGATCCTTGATTCCCCAGCCTCCTAGATTTTTCTCCATGCCGACCCAATCCTTGCGCCAGAACACCTTTGTCCCGCACAGCGTGTCCTTGATGCGCTGGTCCAACAAAAACGAAAAAACCACCCCGAACAATTTGTTGCCAATGATGTTTGCAAATTTCATCGCGAGGTCCGGCATCGGGTAAACCAACCGGCTTCCGTTAACAAACTCCGCCCTGCATGTCGCCAGTGCGCGGAGAAACACAGGCAATTCTTCAGGCATAACAGTTAAGTCAGCGTCTAGAATCATCAGCACATCGCCGCGCGCTGCGCGGAAACCCGTCCAAACATTTTCTGCCTTACATATCCCTGGACCTTCGACCAAGCGAATGTCCTTCCAAGGGTAGAGCTCCTGCATGCGCCTGATTTCGTCCGCGGTGCCATCCGTAGACTTGTCATCGCAGAAGAGGATCTCCGTGTGGCGGCCCATTGCGGGAAGACGCTCCACAGCATGTTGTATGTTACCCGCCTCGTTGCGGCAGGGTATGACGACTGAGACCGCGAGATCTTCCTCGCGTTTTGGTTCTGCCAACGCTCGGCCGACCATGACCTGCATTAAACACAGTCTTCGCAAACCCGGAAGCCGTGCGACGAAATCATTGATCACGCTTGAAAGAAGAGGAATCCACTTTGGAAGTAACATAATGCGATGCTTGTGGACCACGCGGAACCCAGCCAGCTTGAGAAATCCCCGAAGGTCGTTCTCACTGATCCAGTTCGGTTCAACGAACCGTGACCGCAGGCCGACGTTGCTGGCAAATTCGAGAATGGGCTGCCATAACTGATTGTAATTGATTACGACAATCTTCGTTTCAGGCGAACAATGCCTCCGGACACTCTCGAATGCGTGCAGAATGTCCACCGTGTCGAAGACGTGGTTGAAAAGAATGTAGTCGAATGTTTCGTTCAGTTGCAGGCTTTCCGGATTGCTTCTTACAAAATGGAATTCCGGGAACTGACGTCGCGCGCACTCAACCATGGCGTCGCTGATTTCCACGCCAACCCCGTAAGAGGGTTCCACTGAAGCGAGCAGTTGGCCGGTTTCACATCGAATCTCAAGAACTCGTTTCCTTGGCTCGACAATGTATTTCAGAACCCGCTTGAGCCGGTCATAGAAATATCGATTGGAGAGAATCCACTTGTGCCGGCGCTCCGCGGTTGCTTCCTGATGTTTCCGCCGAGCTTCACGGACTTCGTCCAGTGCTTCGGGACCCCAGGAGCTGTCTGTTGTGGGGGCGGCCGTTGCGTTCACGGACATCGACGCCTCTCTTCGGCTTGAGCCAGCAGAACATCTAGCCGCGCCCTTGCAGTATCGGGCAAATTAACCCCTCACAGGAGACTCAAGTTTCCTGTTGTGGGCGCGGATAGCCGATGCTGACAAAGCCATTGTGAATCGACGGCACGCATAAGGACGTGGCTCGTACCGAGAGAGACCGCGCAAAAAAAGTGACAAAATGTAATCGACAGCGGGACGCAACAGACTCAATCGCGCGGAGATAAAAACCCGTTTGGCCACACGTAACATGGTTCTGGCAAGGCCCATGGATGTGTTCCAGTTTGATTTTGTTTTTAGGGTTCGGCAAGCGCAGGCTCGAAAACTGTAACCAATGCAGCACCTCGCGGTGGCCACTCATTCGAACGGCCATCCGTCCCAAACAATCAAGGAAGATAAGCAGAATGGGACGAGGCGAGCGCCCCCAATAAATCTACGGTGCCACGCCCGAATGCTTAACTCAATTCGCTTGCTCGCTTTCGCAATTAGATCGCTCGAGGGGCTCGCCCGGTCAGCGGTGGATACGCGCGGGGAATCTTCAGGGTGCGGTGAGCATTTCAGCAACCTGTTTGCAACTGAGACGTTTAAAAAAACCGCCCATGTTAGGCTGGTAGAGTCTGAACAATTCGACAAGGAACCCTAGCATTATCCTATGCCTACGCTTACGGAAAAAGAATTGGCGCGGCGCCCGCCCCAGGGGCACGGCCTGTCCCTGGAGCCCAGGGTAACGGGTTCGTCCGCTGTGCCCGGTTCAATCGCGGATAAATCGGCCTTCATTGGGCTGGCCGTGCTGATCCTCTACGCTGCGGTCCGCAACATTTGCCAAACCATTGTTAAGCCTATGTGGTTCGACGAAATCTGCACCGTGCTCCTGTCTCAGCAGGAACACATTTCCCGGTTGTGGCAAGCCCTCTCGCGAGGCGCCGACAGCGCTCCGATTACTTTTTACCTGATCGAACGGATCGCAGCGGCATTCATCCGCAATGAAAATCTGGCTTACCGAGGTATTTCCATTCTTGGCTTTGCCGTCACGCTCTCGTCCTTGTTCGTTGCCATAAGGACGCGCAAGGGGAGCGCAATCGCATTGGTTTGCGCCGCGATTCCACTAACGACAGTTCTTTTCGATAGATTTGCGGTGGAAGCCCGCGGTTATTCGATGCTCGTTGCTTGCGTCGCTTTCGCGATCGTCTGTTACCAGCGAGTTCCAACTCGTCGCTGGGTGATTTCGCTTGGCCTGAGCCTGCTTCTCGCTGAATCCTTTCACTATTTAGCGGTGTTTGCCTTTCTGCCGTTTCTTCTGGCGGAAGCAGTGCACTATGGAATGACGCGGGATTTTCGCAGGAGTGTTTGGATAGCGCTTTTTGTTGGCTTCGTGCCGGTGGCATGCTCATGGCCCACGATCTACGGCATGCACAAGACTTACGGCCAGTATTACTTCACAAAACCGACATGGGAGGTGACCCTAAGCAGCTATAGCTCATATTTTCCCTGGACCGAAATGTGGGGCGGGCTGTATTTGGTTGGAGCGGCAGTTCTCGCGGTTCTCTTCACGCTGCTCGCGACACGTCGACGAACTTCGCGGGGTGAACCCCCGGTAGGCGCACCAGTCCAGGAACTCGCGCTTGCCCTTGGCCTTCTGAGTTTGCCCCTGGTGGGCTTTGGGGCCGCGGCACTCGCCCACAGCGGGATGAACTCGAAGTATCTCTTGTCTTCCGTGCTTGGGTTCTCCCTGGCATTCGGCTTCTCGCTTCCCAGGCTACCGGCGCGCTGGGGCCTTCTTCTTTTGGCAGCTCCCATAGCCGTACTGCTGTGTGTGATCGTGCCGCAGGAATCCCTGTTCTGGCGGGGCTATGATGGTCAACTTGTTTCTCCGACGCGGTTTGAGGAGGATTTTGTGAGCGCCGCGGGCCATCCAGACCTCCCGGTGGTTATTTCCGATACGCACGATTTCATGCGGTTACAGCACTACACGAACAAAAGTTGGCAAAAGCGATTTGTCCTCCTAGTCGATCCAGAGCAAGCGGTCATTTATACCGGGAGTGACACAGGCGACAAGGGACTGGCGATCTTACGCGATTACACAGATCTGCCTGTTTACGACTTCAAGCCATTTATCGCGGAACATCCCGTCTTTCTCCTTTACTCCGGCGAGGGGGGAATCGGAAGCGATTGGTGGCCTCGACGCTTGAAAGAAGACGGCTTCAAGCTACAAGTGCTTTCAGTGATACCAAGGGAGCATGCCTACCATCGCGTCATCCTCGTGACGCGTTAGAGTATGAATTGGTGCGCGAGATATGCTCCTCAGGGATGCTGCTCAATCTCGCGTAGTCGTTTTCGGAAAACCCTTTGTGGATGCCTTCGCGCTGGTCCTTCCTGCTATACCTCGGACCTAGAATGTCGATGGAAATCGCCCAATACGCAGTCGCCCCCTGACGTTTCACATTGTTCCAATCGGGATTTTCTGCGTTCGGCCCGTTGTAGGTTCCGGTTGGCCCACTCGAGAGCCAGGAAGATTTCGGTGCCTTCCCGACATCCGTGAACGATCACCGCACTGGGTCTGACGCGGAGCACCACGTTCTGCGCCTCCGATGGGTGAAGCCTAGTGCACCATGCAACAGAAAATATGCGAGGGACGGACTGCGGCAAATCCCGTGACGCACATTACGAAGACTTTCGCCTGGGGGCTTGCGCATTGCCTTAGGGTAGAAGTGCAGAGCTCGGTGGTAGAACCAGCGCGGGCGCGACTTCATATCATCCCTGAAGGGCAGTCAGGCATTTGAACCGTCGGACTTTCTTCCAGCTTGACGACACTTCGACACAGATTAACGGGCAAAGAATTTCGATCGGGAGCGAAGCGTTCCCTCGCTAGCTCGGATGGCGCCGTCGCGTGGGCCCAATTCCTCGCCGCTCATGCCTGAAAAGTTGAAGGGCAAAGTGGTACGCGTCGATTTCGTCTGTCTGTTCTGCTCCGTTCCGTCTGGAGCCCGCGCCATAATTCCTAAGGTTTGTTCTCAGGGATAAGGCCCGCCGAACTCAGGGATGGCTGACTACCGCCATACTCCGGGACGTTCCTTTGGAAAACACGATAGATATGGTCATAGCCCACGACGTGTTGTTGCCCGTCGGGACCCTTCTCCACGATTTCAGGGTTCCTGCCTAGAAAGGCGATGGCTTCGGCGCGATCCGCGACCAACACCATGGTCGCTTCGTATAGTTTATCGCCGATTTTTATACGCACGCGCGGGTCGCGGGCCACATTGGATGTCCAGGACTTGTCATGTGGAAACGGCACGTCCATTCGATCCTGGTGCGAACGGATGAAGAGCTCGCCGTTATGCACGGTAGGCATCGTCCGGACCGAGTGGGGAATGAAATAGGGCGTTCGCGTCTCGATCAGGACGGTGTTGAGGCTGCGTCCGGGGTGAGGCACTTTCTCGACAAAGGACCAGTCGGTGACGGGAGTGGTGACGACTTCGCCTTTCAGCCACAAGCCGGGGCGGGCAATCATGTGGTGGGCGCGGAGTTGGTCCAAGTCGAGGTATTCCGGTTCGAGACCGGTCACGCGGAGCGTCAAGAGCGCTACCGCCAGGATCGCTGCGATCACTATGATTCCTACTTTTAATATTTTCATCGTTCGCTTCCTGAATAGCGATGCTCGTCCCGGGTGATGCTACACCACCGATTGGCAGTCTGTAAAAATTTCGTTTAGTTCCGATCTCGAAGGTGCCTCTGGCAGCCAATTCGTTGGGTCCACAACGAGAGAAACATTACGATACGCGAATAAGACATCCAAATCAGGGGGCATGGTTTATATTGGGCGCGTAACGCAAGGAATGTCTTCAGGTCTTTGATGGTCGATCAATGTTCGTGCAAGGGCATCGTCAAATTGGGGAGCCAGCAATGAAGATGCTGTTAAAGATCGTAGGCGGAATAATAGTTTGCTTGACGTTACTGTTGGTCGTGTTGCGCTTCACAGGACTTAACCCGCATGACAGAATCCCTGGTCTGTGGCTTACAGGAGACCTCGTCACCACTCCGGTCACCGATTGGTCGTTCACGGATGAAGTTCCCAACATCAAGCTGCAGACCCAGAGTCGATTTCTACTCCCGCACTCGGTAACAATTAATTGTCTCGCCTACAAGGGCCAGCTCTACGTTTCGTCCACTCATCCTGCAGGAGCGCCGAGAAGCTGGGACGAGAACGTGATGCGTGACCCCCACGTGCGCATTAAAATCGGAGATAAGCTTTACGATCGTACGCTCGTTCTGGTCACCGATCCGGCGGAGAAGGATGCCGTGGTCCAGGTCAGAGAGAAAAAATACCAGTTGAAAGTTCCAGCGAATGCAACGATAGACGTATTTCACGTAGTCGGCTGATCGGGAATCCTGCATGAAGATCGTCATCACCGGGGCCAATAGCGCTGTCGGTCAGTCCATTCTGCGATGCGGGCCGAAACACGACGTTACGACGAATACATTTGTCGCCGCAGTCCGGTCTGCCAGCGCTGCCGAACAGATCCGCTCGAAAACCGGTAATGCCAACGGCGTTGCACGAATCTCGTACGATGACCCCGCGAGTCTGGACGCCGCGTTTCAGGGAGCTTTTGCAGTTATCCACCTCGCGGGAATTCTCATCGAAACGCCGGATTCGACTTATGAGCAGGCCAATGTTGCGTCAACCCGGGGCGTCGTGGAAGCCGCGAAGCGGAACGGGGTGCAGAAAATCGTGCTGGTGAGCGCCACGGGAGCCGATGAGACGTCTAGTAATCGGTACTACCGCACCAAAGGGCAGGCGGAGACTCTGGTGCGAGCATCGGGACTGAATTATACGGTGCTGCGCGCCCCGCTTTTGCTTGGCCCTGGCACCGCAGGGGGCGCAGCACTCGGGCGGCACCTAAGCCACAGCAGGGCTAAGCTAATCGGTGGGGGTCGCAATCTTCAGCAGCCCCTCTATGTAGGGGACCTGGCGCGGGCTGCAGTGGCCGCCACAAACGCATCGGTTGCGAACAACCTTGTTCTAGACCTCGTTGGCCCGGTCTCCGTGCCGGAGCGGGAACTCGTCGAGCGTGCCGCTCGTTTGCTAGGTCGCCACGTGCGGATCGGTTCGATTCCGAAGTATTGGTTTTCGTTGGCGCTGGCGATCCGTCAGCACATCGGTAAACCCGGATTTTCGCGGGATGCTCTTGACGTAATCACGGCGGACACGCGCCTGAATCCGCAGCCGGCCGCGTCTGCGCTCGGAATCGAACTCACCGGAATCGACGAAATGATTAAAAACAGTTTAGGCCAAGGATGACAAAATGAGTGAGAGCGTCCCAACCACCAGCGCGTCTTCAATCCCAGCCGGCAAAAAGGCCAAACCGTGGCAGCGGATTTTGCCATTCGCCATTACGGTGGCTTGCTTCGCCTATCTTTACACCCGTCTCAGGGGAGCCGCTGCAGCCGAAGGCGGTGGGCTGCTTGCGTACCTCTTAAAAAGCTTCGAGAATGTGAACTGGCTTCATTGGCTGGCCTTGGTGATTCCGTACTGTTTTCTCTATCTTCTGATTGACAGCCTGGTTGTTTGGGCTGTGATTAACTGGTTCAACGCAAAAATCCGGTACGTGGATATCCTGCCAATTCGGGCCAGCGCCTATATCCTATCTTTAGTAAACGAACAAGTCAGTAAAGGCGCCATCGCACTCTATCTGAACCGGCGGGATGGTTTGCCCGGATGGGAGATCGGCTCCAGCATGCTCTTCCTCATGTTTTGCGAGTATTACAGCCTGATGCTATGGGCGTCCATCGGCGCGCTGCTGAGGTGGAACAACATTCAGAACGTTTTTCACATTATTCCTTGGATCGCCCTGGGTTCCTGCGTTTTCTTTGTGTTTTTCCATCTCTTCTTCACCGGAAAAATCGGCGCGGGGATCGCGTTGCGCGAGCGCCCGATCTTCCGCGCGTTCCGGCTGGCAAAAGTGTGGCAATACGGAGCGGTGATTGCCATGCGCGCACCGCTGGTCATCGCCGGCGTGATTGTTTATACCCTGGCTTTAAGGCTCTTTGGGGGCACGGTCGGCTTTGGCGAAATGTTGGGATATCTGCCGGTCATTTTCTTCGGCGCGGCCATGCCGGGGCCGATGCACTCGGTCGCTATCCTTTTCTGGGTTCTGCTCTTTCCAGACAGGCCCGGACAGATGACCGCGTTTGGGTTCGTCATGCATAATTTCTTTATCTTCTTTAACGCCGGAGTCGGCCTGCTATTTCTCCGGCGAGCGAGTCGGGAGATGTTCGGGTAGTCTGCTGAGCATCAGGCGCTGGCCCATGGATACCAGCGTGCTCAAAACCAACATCCAGACCAAAATCGCAAGCAAGGGCTGCAGCCAGTGCGCGCCCAGTCGAACGAAAATTTCCATGCAGGGCGGGACGAAGTACAGCATGCCGTTATACCGCCCAAGCTTGCTCCCGCGGAGCTTGGCCTGACGGTGGATCCAGTAAGAATCGATGACATACTGCGAAAAGGCCGCGCCGATCAAGACCGGCAGTATCCATGGAAATACCCCCCGGAATGCACCGGCAAATAAACCGCTGGTGACAAACAGAAAATCGGTCGTGTGATCGAATGCCCCGCTCCAGGCGGTCACCGTGTCTCTGCGGCGCGCGATGGGCCCGTCCAGAAAATCGGTGATCAGCGCGACTACCCAAACAACCAAAGCGAAAACCGCAAAACGTGCATCTCCCTTGCTCATGAACAACGCGAATGGGACCACAAGGAGTAAGCGAAGGGCCGTCAGGGCATTAGCCATCAATGGTCCTACGGGCGATGCGATTGTTCAGAGGTGACTTTGCAGGGCATCGGTTTTATTCTCGCATATTGTTGGTATGTTGCGGCAACCATCGCATCGTTCGGTAGAAGGCTAGTTTCCGAGAATCCCTGCCAGCTCAACCGGTCGGTGCAACACCCTATAACCATCTGATCTCACAATACTTGCCATCGAGAATCAATCCGTATGGCAGTACTCAATCAGAACCTAAGCAGGGCTTTTGATTTGTTTGAGTTGACGCCCGCGAACGAAATCAGCTTCCTAGACTCCTACAGGAAGACTTTGAGCAAGTGTTGCGTCGACCCATTGAGACCACCCCATTTCTCAGGCACTGGCCTGCTAGGCGCTACGGCCTCTTTCCCGAAGCGCGTTTATCGAGACGTAGTCCCCAACAGAGCATTATTCAATCGGTTACAAGAACGAGCCTGAAGTTCCTCACAGTTGGTACGGGAGGTAGACTCGATGAGGTATGTCCGAAACCACGGAAACCATGCCAGCCCGCATACGCGGTGTCGCTATTGCCGCTGCGTGTGTCGCAGGTGCCTTTTTGATGTTCCTATCACTTTTAGGGCCGATTTTCTCGGCACCGCTTATCTTGGGAGCGCTCATTCAGCCCCGCTCGCCGCGCTCCGGAAGATGCCTCATGTGGGTTGGGGCAGTGGTCTTAAGTTGCATGTCGCTCTTTTTAAGTATTAAAGCCGTTTTGGGAGGTATCCGGTACTTCGACTTGATGATGATAACGATTTACCTCGTTTCCGTAGCCACCACCATACTCGTCACATGGTGCGATGTGGAGCTTATATTGGATGCCGTAAGACTGACACGAACAGTCCGAATCTCCAAACCACGTCCCACTTTTGTTGGGGAAGGCTTGGTATGGTTGGCGGCTATTGGTCTCAGCGCTTGGGTCATTCCGGGTATTCCATGGACCCTGCGTGCGCCTCCCCCCGACTATCCCCGCGCTTCCCACCTGATTAACCTTGCACTGTCACTCCCGATTCAGTTGGTTGTAATTGCATTCGACGTTTGGTTAATCATCAGGGCAATCCAAATGTGGCGAGCGCAGCAGGCAGGAGAATGATTTGACATGGGTATTGTTCGCCAAGTCCTGTGAAGTCGGCTTCTCGGAAACTGGCTTTGGCAAAGACAACACTTCATCCTGCGCTGGACGCGGCTCAGGACGGCCCAGAGAAACAACCCCATCCATCGTTGTGCCCTCCCCAACCATCTGCTTCGGATTGCAGGAAGTTCTCAAAATTGCTGATCCCATCATGGGAGGGCACCATGTGCTGAACGACAACCACATCCCAAGGAAAGTCTTGTTCCGTTCCTGTTTCCTTCACAGAAACGTCGTGGCCTAATTCACGGAAATGTTCCGCAAACTGTTCAGCGGAGTTTTCGTCCGCGAAAACGACTGTGTAGTCGATATTTCTCGGTCGGGTCAAATCATCGCCCTTTGCTTCCATGCGCCGAAGCACGTCCCCGTTAGTATCATCGGGATAAACCATAAAGCCACATCCTTCCTCTGAAACTCTGCGCAGTGTGCCTGTGGCAAAGGGAATATAAAGCACAGTGCGACTTGGCCCTCGCAGTCTTTGCCAAGTCCTGTGAAGTCCGCTTACCGGAAACTGGACCGCCACGCACCGTTCGCTTCATTGCTAACACCAGCGTTGAAGTGAGTGGCCGGTCTAGATCAATTCCTTCGTATAAGTTGACACTACTGGGGTGGGCGCATATCCTTTTCCTCAGGCTAGTTTCAACGGGAGATTTTTCCAAAGGCGTCCCAATGCCAAATGTGGCGATTCCTTACCATGTGGATGCCGCTCTCGAGCGTGGATTAGAGGGGCGTGGTATCACCCGCCAAGATGCGCTTTCGTTGATGGAAGAAGCCCCGTTAGAGACCTTGCTCCAGACTGCGGCATCTGTCCGGGACCGCTTCAAAGGCAATTCTGTAAGTTATTCCAGAAAAGTCTTCATTCCGCTCACCCACCTGTGCCGCGACTATTGCGGTTACTGCACGTTCCGTGCTGATCCGCAGCCGGGTGTGCCGGCGTACATGACGCCAGACGAAGTACTTGCGGTAGCCGAGGCTGGCCGCCGCGCGGGGTGCAAAGAGGCTCTATTCAGCCTTGGCGACCAGCCCGAGCGGTTATTTCCGGAGGCGAAAGAATTTCTGCGAACGTTGGGCTTCGATAGCACGCTCGAATACCTTGCGGCGATGAGTGAATTGGTCCTTTCAAAGACCGGTTTGCTTCCGCATTCGAATCCGGGCCTGATGGGCGAAAAAGACCTGTGTCGGCTGCGCGAGACAAATGTCAGCGTGGGCATCATGCTGGAGAGCGCTAGTCCTCGGCTGGGGCGTCCCGGTGGGGCGCACTGGAGAGCGCCGGACAAAGTTCCTTCGCATCGCCTACGGACCATCGAAAATGCGGGCCAATTGTCCATGGCCTTCACGACAGGCATCTTGATCGGTATCGGTGAGACCCCCGAGGAGCGCGTGGATGCGCTGCTGGCGATCCGCGCAGCCCATGATAAGTACGGTCACGTGCAGGAAGTGATCGTCCAGCCGTTTCGCGTAAAGTTGGATATTCGCATGGCGCTGGCGCCGGAGCCCTCCAACGAGGATTTACTGCGCACGATTGCAGTGGCGCGCTTGATTCTTGGCGGCAAGATGAACATTCAATCCCCGCCCAATCTGCTCTCGAAACGCTATCCGGAATTGCTGACTGCGGGAATCAACGACTGGGGCGGAGTTTCTCCAGTGACAAAAGATTTCATCAACCCGGAAGCCGCCTGGCCGCAGATCTCTTCGCTCGCGGAGAGAACTTCGAAGGCAGGGTTCGTCTTGCGCGAACGGCTGGCAATCTATCCGGAATTTTCGTCGCGCCCGGATTTCGTAAGCGAGCAATTGCAACCGTATGTTCGAAGGCTGCAGGGTGGAGATGGCTACGCTCGAGGGGAGTGCAACCCATGCTGAAACCGGTGGATGCCGAATGGATCGCAATTCCCTTGGATCGAGCGATTGCTGCGGCGAGCCGAAACGTCGCCGCGGCCCTGGAAAAGGCCCTCGCGGGAAGCGATTTGGGCCTCGATGAGGGACTGACCCTGGCCACGGTCGAAGGGAACGACCTGCTGGCTCTGCTGAAAGTCGCGGATGAACTTCGGCGGGGCGCAGTCCGCGACCGCGTCACATATGTAGTGAACAGGAATTTGAATTTCACCAACGTCTGCATCGTCGGCTGCGCGTTTTGCGGATTTAGCCGGGGGCCGGATTCGCCGGAAGCTTATTTTCATTCCACGGACACGCTGATTGCCAAGTCCCTCGAAGCAGTCAAGCGCGGGGCCACGGAAGTATGCATTCAAGGCGGTCTCCCAAAAGACCTCGACGGCTACTATTACGTTGAACTTCTTCGTGCCATCAAGGCTCGATTGCCTGAACTTCACGTGCACGCCTTTTCGCCCATGGAAATCACGTACGGCGTCGAGAAAACGCGTCTGCCCCTGCGCGAGTATCTGATCATGTTGAAAGAATCCGGGTTGGGCAGCATTCCGGGAACGGCCGCGGAAATTCTCGACGACGATGTGCGCAGATCGCTTAGCCCCAATAAATTGAAGGTGCGGCAATGGATTGAAGTCATTCGCACGGCACACAGCCTTGGCATCCCCTCGACTTCCACGATGATGTACGGCCATACCGAGCTTCCCGAACACTGGGTCAGGCACATGCTTCTGCTTCGCGACATTCAAAAGGAAACTCGCGGATTTACGGAATTTGTTCCGCTTGGATTCATCCATTCCAAAACCAAACTTTTCCAGAGCGGAGCTGCCCGCGCGGGCCGTTCGGACCACGAGGATTTGATCGTTCATGCGCTCGCCCGCGTGCTTTTGCACGGCTACATCCGCAACATTCAAGTGTCTTGGGTCAAACTTGGCTTTGAGCAATCCTTGACGTGCATGCAAGCGGGAGCGAACGATTTCGGGGGCACGTTGATGGAGGAAAGCATCTCGAAGATGGCTGGGGCAAATTTCGGCGAATATGTCTCGCCCGGCGAATTCCGTGCCATGATCCGAACCATTGGACGGATCCCTGCCGAGCGCTCAACGACGTATGGAATCCGCAAGGTTTTTGAGAATCCGGACGCAGAGGAACACCTTCCGCTTCAACCGATGCCGCTGCTCAACTCTTTGCCAGATCATGCACCGGTGACCGCGACGGGCTACTGATCGCAAGTACACTGTTTGCGAAAGGGCCTGGATCAACTCAGGAAGGTTCATCTCACCTAGATTTATCTGCGGGCTGAGTTCGTCAATCTGGCAGTGATTCCAAATGCATTCTAGGGATTGGCCTGCCGCTGGGCACCTCGTCGGCTTCAGGCAGAGGAGTAAGACGTTCCGCGCCAAGGGCACTAGTTTAGTCGTATAGTTGGCGAGGAGGGAACGGACGCTACTTCACTTGCAACTCTTGGGAGCCAACCATGAAGACGCTATTAAAGATTCTTGGAGCGATTGTGATTTGCATGGTTCTGCTGCTGGTGACGCTGCGGTTCACCGGCCTTAATCCTCACGGGGATACTCCCGGCCCTGGCAGTTATCCCGGTTTATGGCTCAGCGGGAATCTCGTCACGACTCCGGTTGCCGACTGGTCATTCACTGAGAAAATTCAAACCGTGAAGCTTCAAACCAACACCTGGTATCTGATTCCCCACTCGGTAACAATTTGGTGTATCGCCTACAATGGCCAGCTTTACGTCGCTACTTCCGGGGCTGCGGTCAGATCATGGCCTCGAAATGTGGCTCGCGATCCCCATGTGCGTCTGAAGGTAGGCAATGACTTGTATGATCGTACCTTGTCGGTTGTCACTGATTCGGCCGAAAGAGAAGCCGTGCTCCAGGTCAGAGCGAAAAAATACTCTCAGAAGTACCCGCCAGTGGGTCAAACATTTACCGTATATCATGTAATGCCTGCCTAGCAGCCCACTGGGCCTTTTGATTACAACGCTGGTGACCTTTCATAGAGCACTTATTGGGAACGAACCGCACGTTAGTATAAGATCGGCCACGGCGCGCTGGATCGCTTAAGGTCGTGCGCTTGGGAAGCGAGCGGAACAAGGAGAAATATCCATGAAATTGGGGATAGCGGCGTTGTTTATCACCCTGGCATCAACGACGGCCTGGGCCCAGGTCAATGTGGGCGAACAGAAGCCCGAAGCTAGCATGCCATTCACCCTGACCACGGTGAACACATTTGAATTGCCCTGGCGGATCGCCTTCCTGCCCGATGGCCGCATGCTGATCACCGAAAAGGTCGGGCCCGTTTGGCTGGTGTCCCTGCAGGGACAGAAGATCGCGCCGGTGGCCAATACGCCCGCAGTGTATTGGCAGGGCCAGAACGGAATGCTGGGCGTCTTCCTCTCTCCCCACTACGCCACCGACCAGAGTATCTATCTCACCTATGCCGAACCGGGAGACTATGGCGGCGGCCTGGCGCTGGGCCGCGCCAAGCTGACCCTCACCGACACCTCGGCGAAACTGGAGAACTTCGAGGTGCTGTGGCACCAGATGCCCAAGGGCAAAGGCGGCCAGGAAGGCGCGCAGATCGCCTTCTCACCCGATGGCCAGTATCTGTTCCTCACCGTTGGCGACCGCCAGCGCATGACTCCCGCCCAAGATCCAAACCAGCCCGAAGGCAAGATCCTGCGCCTGACGCTGGACGGCAAGCCCGCCCCCGGCAATCCTTTCTTCGACAAGGTCGGCGCTGCCACCATTCCGCTGATCGATCCGCCGAAGGACACCGAAGCCGCCAAAACCGCGCCGGTGGTGAGCACTTATACCTTTCCCGGCCCGAACCTGACGCCGGCTGAGACCTGGACCAGCGGCCACCGCACGCCCTATGGCATGGCGTTTTCGCCCGCCGGCGAATTGTGGGAGGTCGAGCACGGTCCGAAGGGCGGAGACAAGCTGAACCTGATCGAGAAGGGCAGGAATTATGGCTGGCCTGTAGTGTCTTTTGGCGACAACTATAACGGCGTACCCATTCCGAAGCCCGACACGCAGCCCGATTTTGCGCTGCCGGTGCTCTATTGGGTCCCGGTGATCGCGCCGGGCAATCTCATGTTCTACACGGGCACCCAGACCTTCCCGCAGTGGAACGGCAGCGGCTTCGTCAGCGGCCTAGTCACTAAGTCGCTCGTCCGCATCATCTTTGACGGCCATGGCGGCGCCAAAACCGCCGAGCGCTGGGAGGTGGGTCACCGCATCCGCGATGTGGAAGAAGCCCCCGATGGCTCGCTGTGGATGCTGGAAGACGCCAATCCCGGTGCCCTGATCCATGTGACACCCCAACTGGTCTCTTCGCGTTAAGCAACGGGAGGCAAAAAGGGCCGGAGCGATCCGGCCCTTTTTGCTTTGCGGGTCGCCGCTTGCGTCAGGTCGCGTTTCAGAGTGGCTAGATTGAGAGTAAATGGCGAGCGGAGTCAGCCGCAGACTTCAACCTGTCCGGTACGGCCTCTTGTCCTTCAACCGAGCGTTTCAGCCTCGCGCAATTCCCCGGCCCAAAACAGAAACCCCCACCTCGCTTCGCTAGCATGGGGGCACCCGGCCTGTGTCTTATCTAGCCGGGTGATTGTGAACTCCTAGTGCGCCAGCCGGTTCACGCGCATCTTCCAGCTTTCAAACGGCAGCCCCGTGTCGATCTGCTTCATCGTGATGCACTGATCCACGGGACAAACCAGGGCGCACAGATTACAGCCCACGCACTCGTCCTCGATGATGCGAGGAACGTGCACGCCCATGCCGCTCGGATTTTTCTTGCCGTTTCCCGCCACTGTGTACGGTTCGATGCACTGGTGCGCGCCGTCTTCGCAGGCGACGTAGCACAACTGGCAGCCGATGCAGAGTTCGTGGCGAATGTCGGCCACGATTTTGTAATTCAGGTCGAGGTCGCCCCAATCGTTTATATTCGGCACGGCGCGCCCGCGAAAATCCGCGATGGTCCGAAACCCGTGGTCGTCCATATAGGCGGACAGGCCGTCGATCATGTCCTCGACGATGCGGAATCCGTAATGCATCGCCGCAGTGCACACCTGCGTGACGGATGCGCCCAGCGCGATGTGCTCGGCGGCGTCATTCCAGTAGCCGATCCCGCCGATCCCCGCGATCGGAATTTTCACCGCCTTCGCCACGCTCGAAAGCAGGTGCAAAGCGATCGGCTTCAGCGCCGGTCCGCAGTAGCCGCCGTGCGAGGATTTGCCACCCACGTTGGGCTTCGGCGAAAATGTCTCGAGGTCCACGCCGATAATCGAGTTGAGCGTGTTGATCAGGCTCACGGCATCCGCGCCGCCCTTTTCCGCCGCGATCGCCACGCGCGTGATGTCCGTAACGTTCGGCGTGAGCTTAACGATCACGGGTGTTTTCGCGGCTTCCTTCACCCAACCCGTGATCATTTCCGTGTATTCAGGTACTTGCCCCACGGAGGAGCCCATGCCCCGCTCGCTCATCCCGTGCGGGCAGCCGAAATTCAGCTCGAGCGCGTCGGCGCCGGCGCCTTCCACGCGGCGCACCATTTCGTGCCAGCTCTCGCGTTTCGACTCCACCATCAGCGATGCAATCACTAGATTTTTCGGATAGCGTTTCTTCACCTCGGCGATTTCGCGGACATTCACTTCGGTGGGCCGGTCGCTGATCAGCTCGATGTTCGTAAAACCCATCATCTTCGTTCCGTTGTAATCCACCGCCCCGTAGCGCGAGGACGTATTGACGATCGGCTCGCCAATCGTCTTCCACACCGCCCCGCCCCACCCCGCGTCAAACGCCCGCATAATCTGCCCCGCTGTATTCGTCGGCGGCCCGGAGGCAAGCCAGAACGGATTCGGGGATTCAACCCCGCAAAAATTCACACGCAGATCAGCCATGATGCACCTCGTGAAAAATCTTTGGAACCACGGATGCACACGGATGAACACGGATAAGATTAAGACGCATTTTTCTTCATCCGTGTTTATCCGTGTGCATCCGTGGTTTCAAGCCTTTCGCATGCCGCGATAGAAGAACCACGCGACTGTAGCCAGCATCCCCACCCAGCCCGCTATGCGGACCATGCTCGCAATCTGCGTGTCGTGCTCCAACACGCCTGCGTGCGAGAACAAATAGAACCAGTCGTGGATCACGTCTTCGGAGTCGCCGACGGTGAGCAGCGGCAATTCCTGGGCGCGGGCGTCGGCCATGTACGTGGCGGTCGGCAGAAACTGCTCGAAGAAAAAGAAGGCGCAGAAGGCCGTGCCCATCGCTTGCCGCCGAAACGCGAAATAGGTGGCCAGGGTAAACGGCACGAACAGCTGCAGGAACGTTCCCCCCGCCACGGAGATCCATTCGCCGAAAAGCCGAAAGAGCAGGTGGCCGCCCTCGTGAATGGGAATGAACACGAGATCGAACCAGTTGAACAGATGGCCGCCGAAGAGCGCGTTCCCGATCAGCACCACGTAAAAACCGAGCCAGCCGATCAGAGCGCCACGGGAAATCGGTTCCCACTCTTCTTCGAGCACGTCGAGAAACGGAAAGCGTTCGCTGAGCGCGGCGGGAATTTCCATCGGTGCTAATTCTCCTTGCGCTGCGAACCCGCCGCTGCGCCCGCAAGCCAAGCGTCCATTCCCCGCGCCGCGGCCATGCCTTCCGCAACCGCGTCGACGACTTCCCTGCCGCCATTCACACAATCGCCTCCCGCAAAATATTTCGGACTGCCCGTGCGGTGCGCGGCATCGACGGCGACGGTCCCGTTTTTGCGCACCTCGATGCCCGGCACCGCGCGCAGAAAATCCGTGGCCTGTTTCTGCCCGACGGCGCGCACCACCATATCCACGTCGATCTTGAACGTGCTGTTCGGAACCGTTTCGGGCGAGCGCTTGCCGCGATCATCGGGCCCGCCGAGGCGCGTGCGCAAACACTCGAGCCCGGTCACAACCCCCTCCGAACCCAAAATGCGCACAGGCTGCGTCTGCCACAAAAAGGTCACGCCGTCGCTCTTGGCCAGATCGTACTCGTAGCGGAACGCGGGCATTTCCTGCTCGCTGCGCCGGTAAATCAGGTAGACCGCCTCCGCGCCGAGCCGCCGCGCCGCCGTGACTACGTCGATCGCCGTGTTCCCCGCTCCGATACAAGCAATGCGCCGCCCGATCTTCACCTGCGAAAACGGGAGCGACTTGGTCGGCTCGATAAACTCCAGCGCGCCGCACACTCCCTCGAGGTCCTCGCCCGGAATATTCATGGCCCAGGTTTCTCCTAATCCCACGCCGATGAAAATCGCGTCGAAATCCTTCTCGAGCTGCGCGAACGTAATGTCCTTTCCAATTTCGACCTTCTGCCGAAACTCCACACCCAGCGATTTCACCATCTCCACTTCGCGCAGCGAATCGGCGACACGCATCTTGTACGCCGCGATGCCGTAGGTGTTCAGCCCCCCGGAAAGCTCCCGCCGGTCAAAGATGGTCACGCCATAACCATGCCGGGCAAGTTGCGCGGCGCAAGCGAGTGACGCGGGACCAGATCCGATACACGCGACGCGACGCCCGTTCGGTGCTCCTGCATGAAACAGCCGGATGTTCCGATCCAGCACATAATCCACCGCAAACCGCTGTAGGCGACCAATCTGAATCGCCTGCTCGCCTTTTTCGAGCATCACGCATGCACCCTCGCATAGAACTTCCGTGGGACACACGCGGCCGCAGCTCTGTCCCAGGATATTGGCATCGAGAATGACGCGCGCCGCCCCACGCACATTCCCCGTCATGATGCGCTTGATAAAACCGGGCACATCGATCCGGGTGGGGCACGCCTGTGTGCAAGGCGCATCGAAACAGTACAGGCAGCGAGCCGCTTCGATGGCCGCCTGGCGCGGATTCAAGGGCGGCGTGATGTCCGCAAAATTGTGCTCGTATTTTTCCGGGGGCAATTTCGGAGCGGTCTCGCGAAGGGGCATGCGCTCACCTCAAGTCCGTGTCTACCCCTGAAACACGCAACCCGGTGGACCAACATTCCCACCGGGCCTCAGGGCCGAATTTCCAGCGCCATTCTAGCACTGCGGGATACGCGCAATCTTTGGCAAATTCGCGGCGTTGGGGCAAGAACCGCATCCCTGGGCATTCTTGCTGAGAGCCTGCCAACGACAGGCCATCGTGCAGAATCGGCTCGCCTTACCCGTCTGAACGGAGTTTGTTCTTTCGCGCCACCTTGCCTCCTTCCCCTAGTGGGATTGCGTTAGCCATGCCATCCTATGATTCAAAGGGAGACACGCTGTGCAGAGTTCTGATAAGTCGCAGGGCAAGACTGCGTCAACAGGTGCCGACCGGCGCGTAAATCCGCGCCACGCCTTCGTCGCTACCACGGAGATTACCGACTCGGCGCATGCCTTGCGGCTCTCTGGCCGGGTCACCGAAGTAAGCCGCCAAGGCTGTTTTGTTGATATCGTGCATCCACTACCCGTCGGGACGATGCTGAAACTGCGCATCACCTGCGATCAAGGGGCGTTCGAGACGCGGGCGAAGACTCTCTACGTACAGCAAGGAATCGGAATGGGTGTAGTGTTCATCGATACGCCTGAAGATCAAGTGAAGATCCTCGAGAAGTGGCTCGTCGATCTCCCGCCCGCGGTTGCAGTCTAGAATCATTCACCGGCAGCGTTGGGCCTGACGGGCAATCGCGAGGAGTGTGCGACATTGGCCCGATTTCCCGATCATTTGCCCCGCTTCAGTTCAATCCTTCCATGGTGTACAGCTCATCCAGGCTTCGGTCGTACTGAACCGCATAGGATTTCCCATCCGGCGTGATCGACACAGGAAATATTTCCACCGCTCCAGCCGAATCAGGCGGGGCAATCTTCTTCCAAAGTTCGCGGCGGCCACTGGACACTTCGATCTTCCAAATGCCTGTCTCGGGACCTGCCTTGCGGTTGCCGACGTAAAGTGACTTTCCGTCCGAGGTCCAAGCCATAGGAGAGTCCAACTCATCGACACCCCGCAGGGGCGTACACCGCTGGCTGTCGACCTCGCACACATTCCAAGCGTTGGTCTGCTGGTTCCGCGCGGCGAATTGCTTGCCATCCGGCGAAACTGCCATGCGCAGTTCGACGCTGAAACCTTCGGGACTTACCGGATTTAGCGCCCCGCCGGTGGCCTTTTGGACGTAGAAGCGGGTTGCATGCCCCGGTTCGTTCCCGGCCAGAAGGATTTCCTGGGAGTTCGGCATCCAGCCAATGCCAGCATAGTGCTCGATATTCGGATTTGTCCAATGGCGCGCTTCCCCGGGACCGGTCGGCAGCATTTCTATTTCAGGAGGACTCTTTTCCAGCAATGCCAAAGCCCACGCCCCATCCGGGGAGAGGCCGATTGCGGCCCCCTCCCCCAAGCGAATGACCGGAGAGCCGTCCGTGCTGCGAAGGCAGACGGTGTAAAAGCCCTTTGCCTCGGCCGCCCCGTCGCAAAACAGAATCTTCTTCCCGTCATCCGACAACGACGGTGCAAACGAATTGTCCAACCACGAGAGGTCGCGCTCGGGCGCGCCATTGACACTCGCCGTCACGGCGTATGTGAAATCGTTGCGCGAGACCAGAAATCGCCCGTCGGGAGCGATGTCAAGGATGCGTGCTCCTCCAGGACCCGTGAAAACTTCGCGCGTCTTGCCGGAGAGAGAAGCCGCGTGCACGGTCAGGGATGCCGAACCCACGGCGGCGGAGAACCACACTTCGTCGCCTTTGGGCCCCCAAGCGAGACCCTCCTCCGCCTCCCAGCCGTCCGACAACACTTTGGGATCTGCGCCAGGCGAGGCGACCATCACGCTGCCGCGGTCGTCGCCTTGGACCGGATGAAACAGAAAGGCGACGCTCTTGCCGTCACGGGAAACCCGAGGCTGCGTGATCGATCCCGGCGTCTCAAAGATTGTCTTTCCGATTGGATACTCCAAGCGATATTTCCCAGAAACCACGCGGACGACGGCAAGCGACTGGCCGTCCAGAGACCAGTCGGCGCCCGTCACGCCCTGGAGGATTTCTCGAGGCGCGCCGCCGCTCAAAGGCATGATAGACAGCGTGCCCAGATACTCGTAGTGATCAACCGACTTTGCGCCGGTCAGAATGGCCATCTGGCTGGACGAATTGATGGAAAGCAGCAGGCTCTGGTTCAGGTCGATCGCGCGAGATTCGGGAAACTGATCGTTCGTCACGTACACTTGGAGAGGATCGTCGCCCCAGGCCGCGCTGTACACGATGGTCTTGCCGTCGGGCGCGAGTCGCGCCTCATAGACGGTGCCGCGGCGATAGGTGATTTGATGAAACGTCGGGCTGGCCTTTGGAGCAAGCGTCGCGCTGCGGGCAAGCCAGCCCGCTATTAGCGCCACCGGTACCAGGCCCGCAAACGCCGCGGTGCGCCAGCGCACGCTTCGCAGGGCCGCCGCCGGAACCGGAGCGGATTTGGTTGTGCCGGACAACGCCTCGATCGCGAATCCCAGATCGGAAGCGGATTGGAACCGCTGCGACGGCTCTTTCTCGAGGCAGCGGTGGACGATCCGCTCAAGCCCGGGCGCGATCGCCGGATTCGTTCCGGTCAATTCGGGCGGCTCCTCCCTCAAGATCGCCGTCATCGTTTCGGCGCTTGTGTCGCGCTTGAAAGCGCGCTGGCCCGAGAGCATCTCGTACAGAATTGCGCCCAACGAAAATAGATCGGAGCGGTGATCGGCCGGCAGGCCGCGCACCTGCTCGGGAGACATGTACCCAACGGTGCCCATCACCAGGCCCGGCTCGGTGAGGACATCCGGCATGGTGGCGCCATTCATCGTCGCGTCCAGGTGCGGCGCGGGCGAAACGCTCTGCTTCGCGAGGCCAAAATCCAAAATCTTTACGCGGCCGTCCTTGGTGCAGAAAACATTTTCGGGTTTCAGGTCGCGATGAATGATTCCGCGGCTGTGCGCCGCGGCGAGTCCCTCCGAAATTTGCTCCGCGTAGTCGAGGGCCTTGCGAACCGGCAGCGCACCGTCGTTCAGCTGCTCGCGCAGTGTTCGCCCTTCGAGCAATTCCGTAACGATGTAGGGGATTCCGTCCTGCGTGCCAATGTCGTGCACCGCGAGGATATTCGGATGATTCAGCGCGGCAACGGCGCGCGCTTCTTGCTCGAACCGGCGCAGCCGATCGGCATCGCTCGCGAACGACGCGGGCATCACCTTGATTGCCACGTCGCGGCCCAGGCGCGTATCGCGCGCGCGATACACTTCGCCCATTCCGCCGGCGCCCAGTGTCGCCTGGATTGCGTACGGACCAAGTTTCGTTCCGGCAGTGAGGGTCATCGGCGATGAGGATTATAGCCTCATTTTGGACCACAAGCTCCAAGGACAAGGCGCAAAAACGCCCCAGCTTGATCCGCGTTCCTCGCATGGCCTAAGATGCATCCCTGCCTTCCGCTTTGGGCGGCTCTGGGGGACCGATGGCGTTCGACACGATGATTCGCAACGGCACGATCGTCACCGCAACGGATACGTACGCCGCCGACATCGGCATCGCCAACGGACAAATCTCCGCCATTGGGAAGAACCTCCCCATCGACAACGCGAGCAAATTAATCGACGCCGCCGGCTGCATCGTCATTCCCGGCGGCATCGACGTTCACACCCACCTCGACATGCCCTTCGGCGGCACGACCAGCGCCGATGATTTTGAGACCGGCACGCGCGCCGCGGCCTTCGGCGGCACGACCACGCTCATCGATTTCGCGATTCAGTACAAAGGCCAGACCCTGCGTCACGCCTTTGACACCTGGATGAAGAAGGCCGAAGGCAAAGCCGTTGCCGATTACGCCTTTCACTGCATCATCACCGAGCTGGGCGACGCGCAGATGGATGAAATGGGCGCGCTCGTGCGCGAAGGCGTTTCGTCGTTCAAGCTCTTCATGGCCTACCCGGGCGTCTTCATGCTGGATGACGCGACGATCTTCAAGGCCATGCTGCAGGCCGCAAAACACGGCGGCATGATCTGCATGCACGCGGAAAATGGCGGCGCCATCGACGTCCTCGTGCAGCGCGCCCTGGCCGAGGGAAAAACCGCGCCGAAGTATCACGCCCTCACGCGCCCGACCACGGCGGAGGGCGAAGCCACATCGCGAGCCATCGCGCTCGCCGAAATGGCCGGCGCGCCCGTGTACATCGTCCATCTTTCGTGCAACGACGCGCTCGAGAAAGTGCGCGAGGCGCGCGATCGCGGCCTCCCCGCTTATGCGGAGACGTGCCCGCAATATCTGCATCTCTCGCTCGAAAATATGGACGCACCGGGTTTCGAGGGTGCGAAGTACGTCTTCACCCCGCCGCTGCGCGAAAAATGGCATCAGGAAAAGCTGTGGCAAGGCCTGGCGCGCGACACGCTGCAAGTTGTCTCCACCGATCATTGCCCCTTCTGCTTCAAGGAGCAAAAGGAGCTGGGCAAGAATGATTTCACGAAAATTCCGAACGGCGGGCCGGGCGTCGAGCATCGCCTCAGCCTGATCTATTCCGGCGGAGTGCACGGCGGGAAATTTTCGGCCAACCGGTTCGTGCAGCTGGTGTCCACGGCTCCCGCAAAATTGTTTGGGCTGTATCCTCGCAAGGGAACGATCGCGGCGGGTTCGGACGCGGACATCGTGATTTTCGATCCCAACGCCGAGCAAATCATCAGCGCCGCGACGCACCACATGCGCGTCGACTACTCCATGTTCGAGGGCATGCGCGTGAAGGGCCTGACGAAGACCGTCCTCTCGCGCGGCCGCGTCATCATCGACAACGGAAACTTCACCGGCAAGCCCGGCGCGGGGGAATTTCTCCGCCGCAAGACGTACTCCGGCGCTGGTTAGTCCGGGTTCCGGAGGTATCGCGCCGCCACGCAGTTCCCTCTTTACTGGCAATCCTGCAAGAAGTTCGACACCGCGTGGGCCTGATCGGATATCATGAATTCATCGCCTTCTGGGAATGGAATCCGCCGGTCGCATGGCATTGTAGGAGCTGACAGCGGATTCGCGGGCTTCGTTCGGGACAAAGAAATGAGAGTCAGGCTCACCTTCTTGCTTGTTTCCATCGCGGCATTTGGAGCCGCCCGGCTCGTCGCGCAATCGAATGACTCGGCGCAATCCACCGCTACGCCGGCTGCTCCCGCCCAAGGCCGGAAGATCATCACCAAGGACCCCGAGTACGCGAAGTTGCTCGATCCCCCGAAGGAAAGCGCCTACTTTCAGACCTACAGCAAGTCCTACCGGGATGCTTCCGCGGAAATCAATTCCAAGTTCATGGAAATGACCGACGTGAGCGCCCGCGATCAGGCCCGCAAGCAGGAGTGGGAGCAGGTCCTGAAGAACGACGGCGATAAATTCCAATACGAAGCGGACACGACCTTCCGAGACGCCAAAGTTTCCTTCGCGCAGGCTCACCGCGACGCGTGGCTCCCGATCGGGCCCGTTTACTATGACTCGAACAACAGCGTCCTGCGCGCCAAGGCGTTCACCGGCGCGCCGGTCGTCGCCAACGTGCGCGTGCCCATGACTCCCGCCGACCTGCAAAAGCTCTACGACAAGTACCACGCCCTATTTGCCGATGAGATTGACCGCAGAGCCCATGAGTACGTGTCCAAGGCCGGCGCGGGCTCGAACTGCTCGAGGGCTCCAGACTTGTGCTACAAGCTCTCTTACAAGGATATTGAAGAAAATATGAGAGCGAACCGGATCGTAGCCTTCGGCCAGGGCGATTTCGAAGCCGGCAGGATCGACCGTCTTTTCCTCGGGGACTTCGATACGGAAATGCTCGTGCTCGATCTCGGCGCGGCGAATTCGGAGATCAGCAATATCGCGTGGCGCTTTTCTCCCGGGCCTGTTCCCAAGAAGCCTGCCGAGCCGGAGCCTGCTGAGACGCAGACCGCATCCGCGCCGGCCGCGCCTGCCAATCCATCCGCGCCTGCAACCGCTCCGCCAGCGCCTGAAACGGCACCTCCAGCTTCACCCGGCCAAACCGCGCAAAGTGACGCAGCGAAAAGCGCCGCCGGAGGGCCCTCGGCTACGCCCGCGCCCTCGCCTGCCGCTGCGAAATCGTCTGGCCCCCCGGTCGTCGTTCCCGCCAGCGTGGAGGCTGCTTCGATCGTGACTCAGGCGGCGCCGGCGTATCCGCCGGAAGCGCGCGCGAAGCTGATTCAGGGGGAAGTGCTCCTCCGCGCCATCATCGACAAAGAGGGAAAAATCTCCGAGGTCCACGTGTTGTCGGGAGACGATGCGCTGGCGCCAGCAGCCGTCGAAGCCGTTCGCCAGTGGCGCTACAAGCCAATGCTGGTCGACGGCGAAGCCCGCGAAGTCGACACCACGATCACAGTCACGTTTTCATTAAAGAACTGATTTACTGGCGGAAGACTCCATAGATCCAGGGAATCCCAAGCGCGCCCTTCTGCGCTTGAACGACAATGTCATCGCCCTTCTGGAAGCGATCGAAGTCGTTCTGATCGACGGCAATATGTTCAAAGCGGCGTCCCATTCGCCAGGAGGTAACAATCAGGCGGCGGCTCCGCGGAAACGCACCCGTCGCCACCTTTCCCACCACGCTCGCCGGAACGCGAATCGGGCGCGACGTGTCCAGCTTGCCGTTCAGAAAAAGCAGCCCCGCGAAAATCCACGGCACCGGAATCATGCCGAAGTAGATTCGCTTCATGGCTTCGACTTCCTCGTGTTTGCGGGCGCGGTAGTCGATCCAGTACCCGAGCGCGAGGGAACAAAAAAACACGATGCCGCCGAAAATCAGAATGGAATCGAGTTCAAGCGCGGGAAACACCTGGCTGGCCGCGACAAAGACGATGATGCCCACCAAAAAGAAAGCCGTCCGCCGCACCAGCCGCCGCCGGACCACAAGCTCAGCCGCAGCCGACGTGAGCCCGCACGATGGGCACTGATCGCCCAGTCGATCGGCGCCGCAATCGAGACAGCGCATCATGCCAGGGCAAGACCCGCCAGAAGCTTTTCGAGTTGTTCCCTGCCGTCTTCCGTGACTTGATAGGTGACGGCCATGCCGCCGCTCGGCTCGACCCGCACGACGGTACAATCTAGAGCCAACTCGGGATTCAGGATAAGTCGCGCGCGAAACGCGGCCCCAAGCCAGAGCGGCGGAATCAGTTCAACGAAGAGGCCCGCCGCACCGATGTCTCGCACCGTTCCCGTCAACACCGCCGCGCCCCACTCGATTTCAATCTTTGCATCAAATTTCTTGCGCGGATGATCGCGCCGTTCCGCCTGCTCGGGCGCTTCCTCCACCGGTTGGGTCGTCATCGCCTGCCCCCAAGCAGGATGCTATGTGCCATGCGCCGGAGTGTCAAGGTTCCGCTCTCGCGGGTAGTGCGCTAAGCAACGCAAGATTAGCGCAGCACCCTCTCGCGCCAACGGCGCGAAAGGATTATACGGCCGGGGCAACGCCCCGGGGACACGGCCTAAGCTTCAAGTTCGCCCTGAAAGCGCTCAGGATTTCCGCTCCCCTTCAGCGCCTAACACTGATTCTCGAACTGTCGCGGAAATGCCTTTCGGAGGGCCGAGCTTCAGCTCGGTCGTATTCCGCGCTTTGGTCGTGGGCCTCAGCCTCTGAAGGTTAGCGGGATCGATCCACTTCCCAAAGCGTTCTTGTCTCTCCACATCATCGAGCCTACTCGTCTTTGATTTCTTTACGCAGACACGCGCGAATGTTTTCCCGCAGGCGCGAGAGGCCGATCAGGTCCTCCATGTCGCGCCTGGGCAGGTCGTGCGCCAGTGCAGGTGCGCTATCCACGGGCAAATGCGAATGGCGAAGCAACGCCACACGAATGTTGATGATCTTGGACCACTTGTCGTGCCGCGCCACGGCGCCGAGAATCCGCGCGGTGATCGCTTCCTTTGCCAGGGCCTTCAGCAGTTGCGCTTCCGTCAGAAACGAATTGTCCAGCGCGACGCGGGCCACTTGCTCCGGGCCGTCCGCGACAAGGCCCGCCGCGATTCGCGCCGATCCGCGGCGCGCCAGCATCAGCTTTTGACCCAGCGGCAGTTGGGGCAGCTGCGCCAGCACACGTTCGTCGGCGAGCCGCCGCAACTCCATCGGCGATGCCGGGAGCAGGCTGATGCGCACGAGGTCCATCAAGTGCAGCTCGCGCAGGAGGCGCATCGCGATCAGGCGCGGCGTGCGCGGATGCGCCGCCAGGCCCAGCCGGACGCGATAGCTTCCGCGCCATTCCTTGCGCTTGCTGATTTCCTCGAGCAGCAGGCCGGAGAGGTCTTTTCTCTCGAGCAAGAGGCACACGTGCGTCTCGCCGAAGGCGGGATTTTCAATCAGCGCGCGCAGCACGGTTTCGTTCGCCGAGGTGACGAGATCGGGAAAAGCTTCCTGCGCGGCCGCGCGCGCGGCGCGAGCTTCGGCAGTGTCTTCAGACGCCATGAGACGCGGTGTGCGAGGAAGATTCGGAGAGCCGCGCGGCCATTCGCGCCGCTCCCAAGGCGGGAGAAATTTCGAGGCGCGAGACTTTAGCGCGTGGTGCGGTGCCGGCCAGAGCGGAATCGACTTGCGTATCCAGTGTTCGGCTGCGGCCAAAAACGCCGCCGCATTTCACCATTGCGAATTCCTGGTCGTTCATTCCCAGACGGCGAACCACCGTCGCGGCCAGATGGCCCAGCCGCATCGCTGAGTCCGCCAAGATTTCCATCGCTACAGCGTCACTCTTTTCCGCCGCCTCTGCCACGACCGGAAACAATTTTGGAAAAACCTCGTCCGGCGCTTTCATGATTCGCAAAATCAAGTCGTCCCAATCCGGGCAGTTGAGAACCGTCGGAATCATCGCCGTCAGCATAGTGGCCGGCGCGTCGGAATCGCGCGCCCGAGCCGCCGCGGAAACCGCTTGCCGGCCGATTTCAAACGCGCTGCCTTCGTCGTCGATCCAGGGACCGTAGCCGCCCGCGCGCGCCGTCGCCCCCGCGGCGTTGCGCCCATACGCGACCGATCCCGTCCCGGCAATCAGAACGACGCCTGGGCCGGAACCTGCGCCAGCTTCGAGCGCAATTTCGGAGTCGGTGGCAACCTGCGTAAGCGCCGCAGGAAATGCCTGCGCGAGAAAAACCATGACCTGGCGAATCACGCTCTTGCGCCCCGCCCCCGCGAGGCCCGCGCAAACGTGCGTAACTTCGTCGGAACAAATTTTTGCCGCCACGATTGCCTGCGCCGCAGCTTCGCGCAGCGAGGAGAACGTCTGATCGTACCCGGAGCGCAACGGATTCGCCGGGCCGCCGCGCCCTTGCCCGACAACGGACCCGGTTGCGTCAAGCAGGACGCAGTCCGTCTTAGTGCCACCGCCGTCAAATCCAAGAAAGTAGCTCATGTCGATTCGTGCTTCCTCGCGTTGCACCCAACCCCGTGGCCGCAAAATTTCCGCGAAAGCCAGCAAATGTTTGTAGGGCACGGCTTCAGCCGTGCCGCCAGCCGCCCGCACGAGACCGGCTTTAGCCGCTGGCGGTGTCGACTCGCATCCTCATACGAGTCTGCAAGTAGCTTCAGCGGCTAAAGCCGGTTCAGGCTCGCGCTCAGCGGCCGGGCTGAAAGCCCGGCCCTCCGACAGAATGCCACGACTCGCGTGCCGTCGAGGATCTCAGCGACGAGGCATTAGTGCGGCCCGACGCTTTCCGCCAGCATCCCAGGCCTCGTGCGCTTGACGCTTCCTGGCTGCGCACCTATGATCGCCACGCTTCCCCATGCGCCTGACCTCGCTGGACCTTGCCGTCATCGCCGCTTATCTCGCGGGCATCACTTTGTTCGGCGTCGCGTTTCGGCGAGGGCAGAGCAGCGTTCGCGACTATTTTCTGGGCGGCCGCTCCGCGCCGTGGTGGGCGCTGGCGCTCTCGATCGTCGCCACGGAAACCTCGACGCTCACGATTGTCGGCACGCCGGCGGTCGCCTTTTCGGGGAATCTCACGTTTCTGCAATTCGTGTTTGGATATTTGATCGGACGCGTGGTGATCGTACTGCTGTTTCTTCCCCACTACTTCCGCGGCGAATATTATACCGCGTACCAAATGATGGAGAAGCGGTTCGGTGCAAGGGTCAAGGCGGTCGCTGCATCCACGTTTCTCGTCACGCGCGTTCTTGCCGAAGGCGTGAGGGTCGCGGCGATCGCCCTGGTTGTGACCGTGGCGCTGGGCACCGGGCAGCGCGCTTCGATCCTGCTGATCATGGCGCTCGTTCTCATCTACACGTTTGAGGGCGGCATGAAGGCTGTCATCTGGACCGACGTCGCGCAATTCTTTCTCTATTTTTTCGGTTCGCTGGCGGCTTTTTTCTTGTTGCTTCACCGCATCCCCGGAGGATGGGATGCGGTCGTCGCCGCCGCTGCGCCGGCACACAAATTTCGGCTCCTCGATTTTTCTTTCAGCTTCACGAACCCCGCGAAGCTTTACACGTTCTCGTCCGGCGTGATCGGCGGCACGTTTTTCACGATGGGCAGCCACGGAACGGATCAGACGATCGTGCAGCGGTTGCTCGCCGCGCGATCCGAACGCGACAGCAAGAAAGCGCTGCTGGCGAGCGGCATCGTCATCCTCGTGCAATTTGCGTTGTTTCTGGTTCTCGGCGTGATGCTTTACGCGTGGCAGGGCGCGCCGGCGATCGTCGCGGGGCGCAGCTACGATTCGGTGTTCCCTGACTTCATCGTGACTGCGATGCCGAGCGGCGCGCGCGGCGTGCTCCTGGCCGCGATTCTGGCGGTTGCCATGTCCAATGCCAGCGGCTCGCTCAACTCCCTGGCCGCGTCCAGCGTGATTGATTTTCAGCATCTGCGCGGATTGCGTGAGATGGAGAATAACCCTCAGCGCCTGCTGCGCCGCTCGCGATGGATGACGCTGGTTTGGGGAGTAGCGCTCGCGGCGCTCGCCACGATTCAGTGGGGACCGATGCTCGAGGCGGGATTGACGATCGCCGCCATCACGCTCGGAAGCTTGCTCGGGCTATTTCTGTTGACGTTCTTATTTGCGCGCGCGACCGCGCCGGGAGTGCTCACCGGCATGTTCGCGGGACTCGTCGCGATTCTCTACGCCCGGTTTCGCACGCCGCTGCTGTGGACCTGGTACGTTCCGCTCAGCGCCGCGATCACGTTCGTCGTGGGCGTGGTCGTAAGCGTCACCACGCAACCTCGCGTAACGGTGACGGAGCCGAGATGACCGACGGTAATAAGCTCGACCTCGTGCGCGGCCTCGGAAAATGGTCCGCGGCCGCGATTGTCGTCGGCACGATGGTGGGAACGGGAATTTTCCTGAAGCCCGCGGAAATGGCCGCCGACGCGGGTTCCCTGTCCATCGTGCTTGCCGCGTGGGTTGTCGGCGGGCTGCTCTCTCTTTTTGGCGCGCTCGCGTTTGCCGAACTGGGCGCGGCGATTCCCGAAGCCGGCGGCGAGTACGCATACTTGCGCCGCGCGTTCGGCCCGGTTTGGGGATTCCTCTTCGGTTGGATGCACTCGATCGTCGGGCGACCGGCCTCCATGTCCTCGATCGCCGCCGGGCTTCTTCGTTTTTGCGGGTTCCTGCTGCCCGCGCTCGCCGCCCCGATTTTCACCGCGCGCATCCCGCTTCCACTTTTTGCTGAGCCGTACGTTTTCAGCTTCACCTGGGCGCAACCCGGAGCCGTCGCGGCGATCGGCCTTTTTGCGTTCATCAATTTCCTCGGCGTGCGCGCGGGCGGACGCGTGCAGGTGATTCTGACTGCGATCAAAGTCGCGGCCGTCGTGGCCATCATTTTCATCGGGCTGGCGCTGGTGCGCCCCGGCGGAGCGGGTTTCCATCCGCTTCTCCCCGCGGGACCCGGCGCCGCGGTTTTTAAGGGGTTCTTCGGCGCGCTCGCGGCAGCGCTGTGGGCCTACGACGGATGGGAAGACTTGAACCTCGTGGGATCGGAAGTTGAGAATCCGCAGCGAAATATTCCGCGCGCGCTCATCCTGGGCGTTCTCTTCTGCGCTGCGATTTTCATTCTCTTCAGTCTCGCCGCGCACTCAGCGCTTTCGTTCGAGGCGGTTGCGCACTCACGCTCCGTCGGTTCGGACGTCGTGGCTCGCGTCGCGGGCCGCCGCTCGGCGCTGTGGGTCACGCTGGCGATGGCGATCTCCGCCATCGGCACGCTGAATTCCTCGATCCTGTCGGGCGCGCGCGTGCCGTATGCGATGGCGCGCGACGGACTTTTCTTTCGAGCGACCGCGGGAATTCATCCGCGCTTTCGAACGCCGGGCGGCGCGCTTGCGTTCGAATTCGTTCTCGCGAGCATTCTTGCGCTCACGGGATCGTTCGAAGAGCTGACTTCCCTGTTTCTCTTCGCGTCCTGGATTTTTTACGCGTTCGCAGTCGCAGCGATGATGCGACTACGCCGCACCGAACCCGAACTCGCGCGTCCATATCGCTGCTTTGGGTATCCCTGGGTTCCCGCGGCGTTTCTGGCGGGCGCAGCGGCGCTGACGGTGACGTTGTGGCTAGCGCGTCCCGTTCGTTCGTCTATCGGCCTCGTATTGATGTTATCGGGATTGATTTTTTACCGGCACTGGCGGAAAAAGCTGTCTGCTCATTCCTAAATTGTTCGAATCACGCACCGTGGCGCCGGCGTCCCGCTTGCCCAGAAGTATGAGGGGCCGGCGGTTTCGAACTCGGCGCGCGGCGAAGAAACCGCCGGCCCCTCATGCTTCTGGGCAAGCAAGATGCCGGCGCCACTCGGGCCGGCACTGCTCTAGCACTAGACGCCAGTGGAAGCGACTCGCGTGAACTGCGGCGGCGCATCTGTCGATGGGACGCGAAATTGACTCGCGGAATGAATCGCGTTCGCCAGAATCGCCAATCCGTCGGCCAGGCGCGGTCCTGGCCTGGAAAAATATCCTGACGCTTCGACCACGAACACGCGGCCATCGCGCACGGCCGGCAAATCCTTCCAGCCATCGGGTAGCAGCAATTTGCGAAACTCTTCATCGGCTGACGCGAGGCTGTACCCGCACGGCATGATCACGATCACTTCCGGCCGCGCCGCCAGCACCGCTTCCCAGTCCACACAAAACGACGGCGTTTCCGCGCGTCCCAAGACATCGATTCCGCCCGCGCGCTCGACCATTTCCGGCACCCAGTGGCCCGCGACATACGGCGGATCGAGCCATTCGAGGCACACCACGCGCGGACGCTCGAGGCCGGCAACCGTTCGCTCCACTTCCGCGATGCTTCGTTCAAATTCCGCGACGCCAGCCTGCGCTTCCGCCGTGCGATCGGTCGCGTCTCCCACCGCGCGAATGTCGGCGCACACATCCGCGAGCGAATGCGGATTGAGGGTCACGACTCGTGGCTGGCGTTCGAGGTGCGCGAGCGCCGCGCCCAAATCGTCCGGAGTCGCGGCACATACGTGGCAGAGGTCTTGCGTGACGATAAGGTCCGGCTCGATGGTGCGCAGCATTTCAAAATCGACGCTGTAGAGGCTCTCGCCCCGCGCGAGAAATTCGCGCACCTGGCTGTCGATCGCCGCTGCGCTCTCTGTATGCGTGATCCGCGATTTGATGAGGACAGGCTTCGATCGCGCCTCGGGCGGGAAATCGCATTCGTGGCTGACGCCGGCCACATGATCGCCGAGGCCCAGCGCAAATAAGATTTCGGTAGCCGAAGGCAGAAGAGAGCAAATCTTCATGAGACAAAATGTATCACGAAGAGTGGGACAGCCACTCCTGGCTGTCCGCCGTGCGACGGCGGCATTTGTCGTCGAACGGAGACGGGGCCAGCACGGGCACGTCCGCGGGGCAGCCAGGAGTGGCTGTCATACACAGCTCGCCCCGCGCACTCATTCGTAGAGCAAATATTTGGCGCGCATCTTGCCAAAGGCTTCGATATCCTTGTCCCAACTCGCTGTGATCGCGGCGGGAGCATCGCCATGCGTGAGTTGTCCAATTGTCGCGGCGCTGCCAACCAATTCGATCATTCTCGCTGCGTCAAATTCTCCGGGATGAAGTTTGTCCAGCGCCACAGCGATTTCAATTGCCATTTGCAGCGGCTTCAAGGCGTCGCGATCGGTTAGCGCCAGCTTCACTCCCTGGCACAACTCGCCCCTGTACAAGCCTGAGCCAGGCCTAAACGTCGTCCGCTCGAAACGTACGCCGGGAATTGCTCGTTGATTCAGATACCCGGCAAGCTCTTCACCGTTGATCCATGGCGCGCCCACAAGTTCAAACGGCTGGCTCGTTCCGCGCCCGACCGACACGCCGCCTTGCTGCAAGATCTCCAGACCGGGATAGAGCACGTTTTCGGTTAGGGAACGCAGATTTGGCGAGGGATTCACCCAAGGCAGCCCCGTCTGGTCAAACCAGTACGAGCGCCGCCAGCCTTGCATCTGAATCACGTGCAGATCGCAACCGATCTTGTTTTCCGCGTTGAACATTTGCGCCATTTCGCCGAGTGTCATGCCCATGCGCACCGGCATTGGAAAGTAGCCGACGAAATTGAGGCGGTCGCGATCGAGCATGGGGCCCTCGACGCGGTCTCCACGCAGCGGGTCCGGCCGGTCCATCACGTAGAACGCGATGTGATGCGCTGCCGCCGCTTCCATCGCATATCCCATCGTCGCAATGTACGTGTAGAAGCGCACGCCGGCGTCTTGAATATCAAAGACGAGTGTATCGACACCGGCGAGCATCGCGTCCGTTGGACCCAGGGTTTCTCCGTACAGGCTGTAGACCGGCAACCCAGTCGCGGCGTCCTGGGAAGAAGGGAAGCGCTCGTCGATTGTCCCGCGAATGCCGTGCTCGGGGCTAAAGAGCGCCACCAGCGTCACGCCGGGCGCATGCACCAGCAGATCGATCGCGCTTCGCTCGTTGCGGTCAATGTCGGTCTGATTCGTGATCAAGCCGATGCGTTTTCCGGCCAGCGGCGCGAAGTTTTGCGCCTCGAGCACGTCAATTCCAGTGAGCGTGTGGCCAACGGGGGCGGCGTGCGACTGCGCGGATGCGGAAACGGGAATCCACAGATGAACGCCGATGAACGATGATAAAACCGAAATGAATAGGAGCAGGCCTGGGACGCGAGCACTCAGAAATCTCCGGCCGGGCTCAACCGAAGCCCTCATTTGCGGACCAACCGGAACAATGGTGGAAGGCGCTTCATGACGCGACCGAATTGGATGCCCGCACAGATTGTTCCATCAATCGCCCACGCACACAACACTGGACCGCGTAATTCCAGCAGCTCTATGCAGTCACCCGGCCAACACGCACTGGTCCCCACGCACAAGACCTTCCGATTCGTCCTTGAGAACCTGCAGATCAAGCGACAAACTCGCAGTACACGCATCATATCCTGCGTGGACGCTGGGCTACTCAGAAACCAACGCGAGAAAGGAACCCTCCAATGAAAACCAAACTCCTCATTTGCATGTCGGCCCTCGGAATGATTTCGTCAGTCTGCGGCGCCGCGAACGCTTTTCCTCCGCCGCAAACCTCCGAAGAACTGGTTCCGGTGGGCACGGTAGTCACCGTTGAAGCGAAGCACGGCAAGGATATCCCCGTGATCAATAAAGAGGACGTCCGCGTCATGCAGGGTCATAACCGCCTTCAAGTCTTGGAATGGTTCCCGGCACAGGGAGACCACGCCGCCTTGGAGCTTCTCATCCTAATCGACGAAGCCGCCAGCCCGACGGTCGCCAATCAGTTCGACGATCTCCGGAAATTCATGAGCGCTCAGCCGAGCACAACGGCCGTCGCCGTCGGCTACTCCGAATACGGCTCTCTCCGCATGGCCCAAGACTTCACGACAGACCACGAAGCGGCGGGAAAAGCCCTTCGGATTCCCATGGGAATGTTCGGAGGCGAGAGCAGTCCGTACCTTGCGGTTTCGGACGCGATCAAGCACTGGCATGATATGAAGGCTCGTCGCGCCATCCTGATGGTTTCAGATGGCGTCGACCCGCTCCAGCCGGGAATCACGGACACGTATCTGGATGCCTCCGTCGAGGACGCACAGCGCGCAGGTGTTCAGGTCAGCGCAATTTTTGTGTCAGCCGCAGGCCATTTCGGCCATAGCTATTGGAGGATTAGCCGCGGGCAAGATGACCTTTCCCAACTCACCGAAAAAACGGGCGGCGAATCGTATTTTCAGGGATTCAGCACGCCCGTTTCGTTCTCTCCCTTTCTGGACGAGTTCGCCGACCGGCTTGGCCATCAATACCTGCTTAAGTTCTTGATCAAGCCGGAGAAAAAGCCGTCCTACCAGCATGTGAAGCTGGAGACGGAAGTGCCGAACGCGGAACTCGTAGGCCCCGATCAGGTGTACGTGGCTGCGGCAAAATAGCTGCGCTTGTACGCGTTGCCACCTCGTTTTTTCAGTAAAATTGGGAGGGCGGAGCCTTGTGCCGCCGGGCTGTCCGCTGAATGAAATATGGTAAGGTAGTTAGGCAAAACTTCAGAGTCATGGAGAAAGAGATGAAAGTTGGCGTCGCGGGACAGGGCGCGTTTGGCCAGAAACACCTGGAGGCCATCGCCAAAATTCCGGGCATCGAAGTCATCACTTTGACGGGCGGAAATCAGGCGGCCACCGAAGAAGTGGCGCGCAAATTCAAGATTCCCCATTGGACGGGAGACCTCGCCGAGAGCCTGAAGCAGCCCGGCCTCGAAGCGATGATCCTCGCGACTCCCACGCAGATGCACGCCAATCAGGGCGAGCAGTGCATGCGCGCCGGCAAGCACGTTCAGATTGAAATTCCCATCGCGGACACGCTGGCGGATTCGCAGCGGCTGGCGAGAGTGCAAAAAGAAACGGGCGTCATCTGCATGGGCGGGCACACGCGCCGATTCAATCCCAGCCATCAGTACGTCCACAAAAAAATCACTGCGCGCGAGCTGAAAGTTCAGCAGATGAACGTGCAGACGTATTTCTTCCGGCGCACGAATATGAACGCGGCGGGAAAGCCGCGTAGCTGGACCGATCACCTGCTCTGGCACCACGCCTGCCACACGGTGGACCTGTTTCAGTATCAGACAGGCGAGCTCGTTTCCGAGTGCTACGCCGTGCAAGGGCCGCTTCATCCGGAGCTGAAAATCGCGATGGATATGGGCATCGTGTTGAAGGTTCCCTCGGGCGCGATCTGCACGCTGTCGCTCTCGTTCAACAATAAGGGTTCGCTGGGCACGTTCTTCCGCTACATCTGCGACAACGGAACATACATCGCGCGGTATGACGATTTGCTGGACGGCGAGGAAAACAAGATCGACGTTTCCAAGGTGGACGTCTCGATGAACGGGATCGAGCTGCAGGACCGCGAGTTTTTCGCAGCGATCCGCGAAAAGCGCGAGCCTAACGCCAGCGTCGCGCAGTGCCTCACCGCCATGGACGTGCTCGACCGGATCGAGCGGTTTTTGAATTCGGCGGCGAAGGCCAGCGCGTAAGCGCGTAATTTCTGGAAATAGGGATTTATATAAATCGATTTCAAATGAATTGAGGATCGTGATGGACGGAGCAACTGCGACGCGAACTAAAGTTCTGAATTACGTCAACGGAAGCTGGACGGAATCGAAGACGGCGGAGTGGCGCGACATTATTAATCCGGCCACCGGTGAGACGATTGCACAGGCCCCGCTGTCCACCGCGGTCGAAGTTGACACGGCGGTCGAGGGCGCGTCCGCTGCTTTTCGCGAGTGGCGGCGCACTCCCGCGGAAGACCGCATCCAGCCGCTCTTCAAGCTGAAGATGCTGCTCGAGGAGCACATCGACGAACTGGGCCGCATCATCAGCCAGGAAAACGGGAAGACGTTTGCCGAGGGCAAGGCCGAGCTGCGGCGCGCGATCGAAAATGTGGAGGTTGCCTGCGGCATCCCGACGATGATGCAGGGCTACAACCTCGAGGACGTGGCGCGCGGCGTGGATGAAACGATGATTCGCCAGCCGCTAGGAGTCGTGGCCGCGATCACGCCGTTTAATTTTCCGGGAATGATTCCCTTCTGGTTTCTGCCTTACGCCATCGCCACGGGGAACACATTCGTGCTGAAGCCGTCCGAGCGCGTACCGCTCACGATGATGCGCGTGTTTGAATTGCTCGAGCAGATTGGATTGCCCAAGGGAGTCGTCAGCCTGGTGAATGGTGGCAAGGCCGTGGTCGATGCGCTGCTCGATCATCCCAAAGTTCGCGCGATCAGCTTCGTGGGCTCAACGCCCATCGCGAAATATGTGTACGCGCGAGCGGGCGCCAACGGAAAGCGGGCGCAATGCCAGGGCGGCGCGAAGAATCATGTGATCGTTCTGCCCGACGCCGATATGAAAATGGCGACGCAGATCATCAGTGACAGCGCGTTTGGTTGCGCGGGCCAGCGATGCCTGGCCGTTTCCGTCGCGGTCACGATTGGCGAGGCGCAGAAGACGTTTCGCGACTCGATCACTGCCGCTGCTGCGTCTCTTCGCGTGGGAGACGGACTCGAAGAGGGAGTACAGATGGGGCCGGTGATCACTGCGCAGAGCAAAGCACGCATCGAATCGCTGATCGGCGTGGGCGAAAAAGAAGGGGCGAAAGTTCTGCTCGATGGGCGCAACGCGCGAATTCCGAAACACGAAACCGGCAGCTTCGTGAAGCCGACGATTCTGGACGGCGTGCCCTCGACGAGCGAACTGACCGACACCGAAATTTTTGGGCCGGTGCTCAGCCTAGTCCACGCGCGAGACATCGATGAAGCAATCGCGTTCCTCGAACGCAGCCCATACGGCAACCAAGCTTCGCTCTTCACGTCGAGCGGCGCCGCCGCGCGCAAGTTCCGCTACGAAGCGCCCGCCGGCAACATCGGCATCAACATCGGCGTCGCCGCGCCCATGGCGTACTTCCCTTTCACCGGATGGAAAGGCAGCTTCTTCGGTGACATGCACGCGCAAGGACGCGACGCGATCGAGTTCTACACGGACAAGAAGGTCGTGATCGAACGCTGGGGCGAGCAGCACACTCGGAAGTTCTAAACGGTGGAGGTTAGAATGCTGGAGATTTCGGATTCGGAATCTGGGATTTGACATTTCAGATTTGAGATTTCAGATTTTTGGTTTGGGGTTTGGGTGCCCCATCCTTGCGGTTTTTGCAAGGGTGGGGCTTTTGACTTTTGATCCGCTAAAGTGTATCGAATCGCTCCGAAACGTAAGGGGGCACAATGCAATCCTCACCCAATTTGCTCGCGCACAGCGCCATGTTCTCACCTGTGCCGCAAACTTCCGCGGCACCCGGCGCCAAGAAAAAACTGATCTACGACCAGGACCACCGCGGACCGCTTTCCACCGACACAGCGGCGACGCTGATGCTCCTGCAGGCGGACAACATCGATCTGCTGGGAATCTGCACGGTGAGCTGCGACATGTGGGCCAAGCAGGAAACTGCGTACGCGCTGCGCCTCCTCGAAATCATGGGCCGGCCAGAAATTCCCGTCTTCACGGGCGCGCAGGACCCTTTGCTGAACACCAAGGCTGAAGCGCAGATGCGCTACCAGACGTTCGGCGCGAGGTCGCTCGGCGACGAAGGCTATCTCGGCAGCTTCGCGAAAGACGCTCCCGGGCGCGACGAAGTCAGTCCCTTGCCGCCGCCGTACAACCGGTTCGCGCAAATCGAGGCGCAGCCCGAGCCCGCCGCGGATTTCATCATCCGCACGATTCGTGCGAATCCTGGCGAAGTGACGATGTACTGCGGCGGACCCATGACAAATCTCGCGCTGGCCGTGATGCTCGCGCCGGACATCGTGCCCATCACCAAGGAAGTGATTTTCATGGGCGGCGGCATTCATCACTCGACGAGTTCGGTGAACGTTTATTTCGACGCCGAGGCTGCAAAGATCTGTTTTCGCGCGGGATTTGCGAAATTCACCATTGTCATCACCGATCTCGCCGAGCAGGTGCACATGCAGGACGACGGCAAGGTGGACGAAATCGTCGCGCGCGCGCAGTCGCCGATCGCCGATCTTTTTCGCGAGTACGAGCAGAAGCCGCAGCGCGCCAATCCGCAGCGGCGCTCGTTCCGCATGCCCGATGAAATGATGGCGGCGCACGCCATCGATCCATCGATTTTCGCCGGCTACGATGAAATGTATATCGACATCGTGACGCACAACGACGGCCACTACGGCGACACTTCGTTCTGGGATGCCGACTGGAAGGATCGCGGCGGCGAACTCGCCGGGCAGAACAATCCGGCGATCAAGGCCGGCCGCGTTCAAGTGCTGAGCGGAATCGACAAGAAGCGGTTCCGAGAGCTGTTCACGGATTTGATGACAAAGGCGATTCGCCGATCGGGCAACGCCGTGTAGCGCCCGCCTTCGAGGCGGGCATCCGGCCGGTCGACGGGACGACCGAGGTGCCCGCCTGGCAGGCGTGCGCTACACGATCTTGCAGGAGCCAAATTTCTATGAGCACAACACGCAGGGAATTTATCAAGACCGTGGGCGCGGCCGTCGCGATATCGCAAATGCCCCCGGAAAGCGCTGCAGCGCGCGAGCGAACTTCCGAACCTCCCTCCGAGCTGACCCCTGCTCCAGTTGCGCCCGGTGGGAAGAAAAAAGTCATCTACGACCAGGACAACTCCGGCCCGTTCGGCACGGACATCCTGGGAACGCTGATGATGCTTCAGGCGGACAGCGTCGATCTGCTCGGCATTACGCTTGTGACCGGCGACGCCTGGATGAAGCAGGAGATGGCGTACACGCTGCGGCTTCTCGAGATGATGGGGCGCACCGAGGTTCCGGTGTACGGCGGCGCGGAATTTCCGATGCTCAATACGAAGGAAGAATGGCAGCTCCGGCAGCAGCTCTACGGCGGACACCGGCTCGACCCTTGGATGGGCGCATTCAATCTGATGAATGGCGGGCGCGCGAATGGCGGGCCGGACGAAATCACTCCGCTGCCTCCGCCCTACGATCGCTTCGCTGAACTGAAGGCGCGCGAGGAGCACGCGGCGCGATTCATCATCAGGACCGTGCGCGAAAATCCGGGCGAGGTGACGATCTACGCTGGCGGCCCGCTCACGAATATCGCGCTCGCGATTGCGCTCGCGCCGGACATCGTGCCGCTCGTACCCGAAATCGTGATCATGGGGACGGGCTTCCACACCTTCACGAATACGTTCAACATTTTCTTCGATCCCGAGTCCGCGCGAAAAGTGCTGCGCGGCGGATGGCCAAAGTGCAGCGTCGTCACCGTGGACCTGGCGGAGGAAATCCACGAAGACGATGAGCTTCCTCCAGGGCGAAGGATGATCGACGAAATCGTGGCGCGCGCCGCGAGCCCCATTTCCGACCTCTTTCAGAAATACGCCGTGGAGCCCGTGCGCCAGAATCCCAAGGCGCGCCTGTTTCGGATGGCTGACGAAATGATTGCCGCGCAGGTCATCGATCCGAGCCTCTTCACGAAATCGGAGCCGATGTACGTGGACATTTGCACGACGCCCGGGCCGCGTTATGGCGATGCGATGTTCTGGCCGAAGAATTGGGATCGCGTTGCGGCCGCGCCGAAAACGGTGAGCGCGTCGGACCGGCGCGTGTTCGTCGACCCGCGGCAATATTACATGGGGCCGCCACCGTCCGCGGGCGTGGTGAATGTGCTGCAGGAAATCGACCACGATCGTTTCAAGAAACTCTTCGTGGACTTAATGACGAAGCTGATTCGGAGGGGCTGATTCTTCCGTGGAGCTCGACTGACGTGACGGCGCATTCAGTAGCGCCGGCGTCTCGCCAGCAGGGTTTAACGGGATGATGACACCAAAGACCCCGGCGAGACGCCGGCGCTACGGCGCTGCGAGCGCGCGGGCGGGAATATTCGTCGCTTCGGCGATGAGGCGGTAGGAACGCTGGCGGGCCTGGTAGTCGTGCATGACCGCGATGAGCATGATCTCGTCGATTTGCAGTTCGGTCGCGATGCGTTCGAGTTCCCCGCGCACTTGTTCCGGCGCGCCCACAACGTAGCGCGGCCACTCGCCGCCTCCGCGCACGACGGGATCGTCACCGAAAGCGAGATCTCCCAGCTCCGCGATCGCTTGTTCGGGTGAGGCGACCGGCAAGCGCGTCCCATGAAGGCGAATCCGGCGAACATGCAGGCGCGTGCTCGTGTACAGCCGCTTCGCTTCTTCCTCAGTATTGCCGCAGACTGCGCCGAGGGCAACGATCGCTTGCGGCTTTGCCAAATATTTTGACGCGCGAAAATTCGATCGGTAGTTCTCGACTGCCGCGCGCGTTTCCTCGGACGAAATGAAATGCGCGAAAGCGTACGGCAATCCCAACGCCGCCGCCACGTTTGAACTCCACATGCTCGAGCCGAGCAGCCAAACGTCGGGCGCGCCGGGCATGTCCGGCGAAACCTTGATGCGGGCGAAGGGATGCTCGGCGGGAAATGCGTGATGCAGAAAGGCGAGCAGCTCGAGCAGCTGCTCCTGGAAATCGTCATTCTGGATGCGATCGCTGCGGTCGCGCCGGAGGGCGAAGGCTTCGAGGCCGCTTCCGCCGGGCGCGCGGCCAATGCCCAGATCGATCCGGCCGGGATACATCGCGTGCAGCATGCGAAACGATTCCGCAACTTTGAGCGGGCTGTAATGCGGGAGCAGCACGCCTCCCGAGCCGATGCGAATGCCAGAAGTTTCCGCGCCGATCCGCGCGATCAGGATTTCGGGGGCAGGGCTCGCGAGCGTGACGATGGCGTGGTGCTCGGCGATCCAGTAGCGCTCGTAGCCGAGCTTGTCGGCCAGGCGAGCCAGCTCGATTGTGTTTTGCAGCGCGTCCGCGGGAGTGAAGCCTTCGGACACGGGCGATTGGTCAAGGACGGAGAGCTTTATCATGGACGGATTCTGTTTTCACGAAGCGAGCTTCGTGGGACTTCAGCGGCTAAAGCCGGTTAGGTGAGCGCGCTTACGGCCGGGCTGAAGCCCGGCCCTCCGAAACCCAGTGCTCCGAAACCGTAACGAGTCAACGCTTCCTTCAACGTTCGCTTCACCGAATGTAGTAACTGTTCTTGGCCAAAATTGTGTAGTCGCGGCCCTTTTTGCCGAACGAGTTGGCGAGGCGCACTTCCAGCTTGTGCGGCTTGCCTTCGGCGCCGCTGGCGCTTGTGTAGTAGCCCAGCGTGTAGCGCGTCTTGATGCGCTGGATCAGTGCGCTGAAGACTTCGTCCAGATGCGCGACGTCGTGCACGTCGAAGAGTTCCCCGCCTGTCGCGTCCATCACCTTGCGGATGTTCACGAGCCCGGGAATCATGCTGGCCATGAAAAGAGTTGAGGGCGGGTTGTAGCCGGGTACTTTCAAGTTGTAGAGGACGGAGTCTGCCGCGATCGCTTCGGTGACAATGTCGCGCGTGCCTTGCCCGCCGGCGTCCGTGCCGACGTCATCGCTGATCAGGATGATCACGCGGCGCCCGGACGGAGCGTTCTTAAGGAGATATTCGGCGGCAACGAAGATGCCGTCGTTGATGTTGGTCGCGCCGCGCGCCTCAAACGTATTGATTTGGTCGGCGATCTTCCTCTTGTCTTTCGTGAGCGGCACGCTCAGCTGAGCTTCCGTTGCAAACGTGAAGAGCGCCACTTCGTCGTCGGGCTTCAGAGCGGAAAGGGCGATGGTGGCGGCGTCGCGCAGCGGGCCGAGAAACGGCTCGAGCGAATCGCTCAGGTCGAGCACAAGGGCGACGTGGAGTTGCATTTCGTCGCGGCTGAAAACATCCAGCTTCTGCAGCGTGCCGTCCTCGCGGACCTCGAAATCTTCCTTCTTCAAACTGGACATGATCTGGCCGTCTTTGGCCTTCACGGTCGCGTCGACCAGGACCAGGTTCACGTTCACGCGAATGTTGCCGCTCTGCCCCTGCTCTTGCGCACGGGCCGGGAGGCACGAGGAAAGAAGAAGGAGCAGCGTCAAACCAGAAACACAAAGCGCGACCCGCCGGAGTGTGAACATCGTAATCACTTTAGCGAGGCTGGGGCCGAGAGGCAAGCCGTCGAGACGCGCTCCCGCAAGAACGGCAGGATTTAGCAGTCCAAATTTTTTGCGAAGGGCAAAACGGATAGCGGGCTCAGCGCCGGCAAAAAACACCAACACACTCGAAACCGCTTTGGGCCCTGGAAAATCTCTCAAGGCTGCGCGGCGCCCGCTGAACAAGGCGGCCTAGCCGCGTATCCAGGCTCACCAGGCTCAATTGTTGTGCGCGCCTTGCGAAACCGGCTCGGCGGCGGAATTTCCGTTTTCCGCGCGAAGAAATTCCAACTGGTCGCCCACGCAGGTGCCGGTGCGAAAGACCGTATGCGCGGGCAGTTCCAGCACGCTGTAACTTTTCAGCGAAACCCTGGAAATGCGGAAAGGCCTGACGTGCTCCTCGAGGTGCACAACGTTTTTTTCGCGGTCGAGAAAAATCAGGTCGATCGGAAACAGCATCCCGATCGTGTGGATGCCGTGCGAGGGGATAATCCACAGCCCACGCCCCGCGCGCGCCCACTTGCGGGTTTTTCCGAGCAGGCCGACCAGCCTGCGAAAATAAGAATCGGCCACGGAGACGTTCGTAGCGACGAATCGCTCGCGCGTCCGATTCAGCACGCACATCCGTTCTTCTTTGTTTGGCACAATACACTCTCAGAAATTAAAGTCGTTTCCGTACCATCCCTTTACTTCCAGAACCGAGACTACCGAACCGCTTCGCGCTTCCGACGCCAGATAATGACCCCCAGGACAACAATCGCCAGTATCCCGCAGACGATCCGAATCACTGTTGCTCCGTCCATGGCTCCTCCTCTCCCTCCAAAAATTTCCTGCCGCTTCAGGTCCCCCTACAGCTTCAGCGTGCGCATCAGGGCAATCACCGCGGGCCCAAGAATCACCACAAACATCGCCGGAAAAATAAAGAACACGAGCGCCGGAACCATTTTGACCGAGGTCTTCGACGCCATCTCCTCCGCGTGCTGGCGGCGCTTTACACGCATCGTTATCGAGTGGACGCGCAGGGCGCGGGCAAGATCGGTTCCAAACCGGTCAGTCTGAATGAGCATCGCGACGGCCGTTTTGACGTCCTCGACTCCGGTGCGGGCGGCCATGTCACGCATGGATTCAGCACGGCTCTTGCCGAACCGCGCCTCCATATTCATCAGCCGCATCTCTTCGCTCAATTCGGGACACGAAATCTGAATTTCCTGGCTGACTCGATAGATGGCCTGATCGAGCCCCATGCCCGCCTCGACGCATACGGTCAGCAAGTCGAGGGCGTCCGGCAGGCCCGCAACGATCTTCTTTTGCCTGGACCGAACTCGTCCAGTCAGCCAAAAATCGGGAGCGACGAACCCAACGATTGCTGCGGTGACGAGCACTAAAGCCGGATTGAACCGGTAGACGCCCGTGAACAATATCAATACTGCCAGCAGAGCGGGAACGACAACTTTCGCCCCCTGGTACACGAGGAGGGAGTCGGGCTTCCGATAGCCCGCGCGCATTAATAACACATTTGTCCGGCCATTGTCTTTGCTCCAGGGCAGCATGACTTTGCCAACATCTTGGAGGACGCGTTCGGCGCGCTCCTTTTGCTTGTGCCGGAACGTGACAGTGGGCGTCGGGGTTTTCGCCTCGCGCCATAGCCGGGACAAGCGGCGCTGGGCCGGGTCGCTGGGCGGGATCACCATGAACGCGATCGACATGCCCACGGCGACAGCGGCGACGACGATCACCGCAATGGTTGTGAGTATCATTGCCTTCTCCTTTCTCGACGCTTACACATCGATGTCGACAATTCTCCACAAGATGACTGCGCCAATCAGCTGCAGCGTCCCCGCGACAGTAAGGGCGGTGATTCCATAGGGATCCGTAAACAAGAGCCTCGAGTAGCCCGGATTCAGGAAATTCAGCAGGATGAGCATACTCGGCGGAAGCGACGTGAGAATCGCCGCGGTCATCCGCCCTTGTGCCGTTTTCACGCGCACGTCGCCCCGGATCTTGAACCGTTCGCGCACGGTGGCGGCGAGATTGGCCAGAATTTCGGCGAGGTTCCCGCCGGTTTCGTCCTGAATCGTCAGAGCCGCGGCGAAAAACTTGACGTCCTGCAAGGGCACGCGTCTCGTCAGATTGACGAGCGCCTCGCGAAATTCCAGACCCAGGCGCTGCTCCTCAAACGTCTTGCGAAATTCGCCGGAGAGCGGCTCATTCGTTTCCTGGCCGACGATCTCAATCCCGTTGTAGAGGGCGTGACCGGCGCGCACCGCGCGCGCGAGCAAATCGATGGCCTCGGGGAAATTCTTCTCGAAGGCGCGCAACCTCGCGCGCCGCCGGTACCAAATTGTGACGATCGGGATCGAGCCGATGACCACGGCAACGCCGGCGGCCATCAAAACGCTGCCGAAGAACGAGTAGACGATCAGATAGCTCAGCACCGCCATCACGCCCGTCGTCAACAGGAGTTTCCCCGGCTTGGTCTCGATTCCCGCCTGCGCGAGCAGCATCTGAAAATCGCCTATCTTCGACCAGTTTCCGAGCGCGCGATCGAGCCAGGGGAGAGCACTCAAGCCCTCATCCCGGAACAAGGGCGCGCCAGCGGAAGCTTCGAGGGATCGGCGCGGCGGCGTGCTTTCCTCGAGCCGCCGAGCAATCTGCTGAACGCGATTTGGGCTTCCGATCCAAATGAATCCAAAGACCGCGACGGTAATCGCGATGCCGATCATGACCGAGAGTGCGAGCGCCATCGTCATTGCCTTAGTACTTCATCTCCGGCCGAAACATGGATACCGGCAATTGAATGCCGGATATCGCCAAGTGTTCGCTGCAGCGCGGGCGAATTCCGGACGCTGAAAATTCGCCGAGCACCGCGCCTGTCTCGCCGATTCCCCGCTTCTTGAACACGAAAATTTCCTGGATGGAAACGAGGTCGCCCTCCATTCCCGAAATTTCCGAAATGGATACGACTTTGCGCGAGCCGTCGCTGAGGCGCGTGATCTGCACGATGATGTTGATGGCGGAAGCCGACTGCTGGCGAATCGCTCTCTCCGGCAGGTTCAGGCCGGACATTGCCGCCATGGTTTCGAGGCGCGCCAGGGCGTCGCGCGGTGAATTGGCGTGAATCGTGGTGAGCGAACCGTCGTGGCCCGTGTTCATGGCCTGCAGCATGTCCAGCGCTTCCTCGCCGCGAACCTCGCCGAGGATGATGCGATCCGGCCGCATACGCAGGGAGTTGATCACCAGTTGGCGTTGGCGCACGGCGCCCTGGCCTTCCATGTTCGGCGGGCGCGTTTCGAGGCGCACGACGTGATCCTGGCGCAGGTGCAGTTCCGCGGCGTCCTCGATGGTGATGATGCGTTCCCGATTCGAGATGTAGGAAGAGAGGACGTTCAACATCGTCGTCTTTCCGCTGCCGGTGCCGCCGGAGATCAGGATGTTCAGCCGCGCGCGGACGCAGCCCTCCAGGAACTGAAGCATGCCCGGAGTGAACGTCTGATTGCGCAGCAAATCCTCGGCGGTCAAGCGATCGTGGCCGAACCGGCGGATGGAGAGGCACGAGCCGTCCAGCGTCAGCGGCGAGATGATGGCGTTCACGCGCGAGCCGTCGGGCAGGCGCGCATCGACCATGGGCGAGGATTCATCCACGCGACGGCCGACGGCGGTCACGATGCGATCGATAATCAAACGCAGATGCGCCTCATCGCGAAATTGCGTGGTGGTGCGCTCCAGAATTCCCCGCCGCTCGACGAACACATCGCGGTAGGAATTCACGAGAATGTCCGATACGGCCGGGTCCTTCAGGAGCGGCTCGAGAGGACCGAGCCCGAATACTTCGTCCAGCAACTCCTGCGTGAGGCGCTCGCGCTCGACCAGGGACATCGGCGTGGCTTCGCCGCCGACCAGCGATTCGATGGCGCGCGTCAGATCGCGGCGCACCGTTTCGCGATCCATCGCCTGCATCTGGTCGAGATTGATCTTCTGAATGAGGTTCCGGTGAATCGTAACCTTCAGCGCATTCAGTTCAGATCTGGACGGCGAAGACACGGCCATTTACTCCCCTACCTCGATGAATTTGACGAAAAGAAATTTCCAAGACCGGCGCGCCGCTGCGTGGGACGCGGCGCAACCGGACCGCTCGTAATTTCGACGGCGAACTCCCGCAAACGCGAAACGATGGTGTTGTCGTGATTGTCCGCAATGGGTATGCCGGTGGTCATCGCGTCGTTCACCTTCGCAAAATTGTTGGGAAGGCGCAGGAACACGTTTCGTTTGGTCCTCTGCTCGACGCTCTTGATCACACCCTCGTCGCGGCGGTGCCACCGGTTGATGACCAGGCGCAGGAGCGCAGCGTCCACATTCCGCGACGCGAGGGCGGCCACTTGCCTTTCCGCGGCCCACAGCGAAGCCACGTGCGCTTCCGACACGATGAGCGCGCAGCGCGCTTCGCTCACGAGCGACGTCCATTCCGGGGGGCAAAACACACCGAGATCCGCGACGACGTAATCGCTGCTGGCCTGCGCCACGTCGGCGACGCGGGGAATCGCGCCCAGGGGAATACTCGACCAGTCGTTCGGATCGGCAATTCCCGCGAGGACGCCCAGCCCGCTCTTGTGCGGCGTAATCAGGCCTTCGAGAAGATGGGCGTCGATGCGGTCCGATCTTTGAGTCGCGTCGCGCAGCGAAAATTTCGGCTGCAAGTCGAGCATCAGACTCGCGAAACCCATCGGCCGGGCCAGATCGAGCAGCAGGACGCGCCTCTTGCTGATGCGCGCAAGCTGCACGCTCAGATTCACAGCCACCGTGGTCGTGCCCACTCCGCCCTTCGCGCCGATGACCGCGATCAGCTTCCTCGGCACCACCGGCGCAGCCGTGCCTCGCTCCTGCTCAAACCTCGCGAGCACTTCGCGGAGGAGCGCGACTTCCAAAGGCTTGCGCAGAAATTCGCGCACCCCGTGACGCATCGCGCGCATCAGCACGGCGGAATCCGGCTCCGCCACCTCCGAGCAAGCCACCACGCGAATCGACGGCGACAGCCGATGAAGGAAGGCGGCGAATTCAAACTGCGGCGCCGGGTCTTCGGGCGACAAATCGAGCAGCACCACATCCGGCAGCGTCTCCCGGAACGCGGGATAACTGTCGCGCGAGTCCGCGCATTCGAAAATGTCCCGCGCCAGGCCGGTCTGGTGGAGGCAATGCGCCAAGGCAGTCCGGCTGGCGACGTCATTGCTGACTACTGCGACCGTTAACATATCCCGACTTGATCTCCTCTGTGCCTCAAGCGCTGGAACTCGAGTTTTCGCACACGCGTCATGGTTTGGCCGTCGGCTGAGTGCTCCCCTCGGGCGCCGCGGGCGCCAGGAAGGGAATGGGAAATTGCGGGCCTGCCGGGGTCTCGCTTGGCGAGAACGGCTTGACGATTCTCGGAGTCACCAGGACCAAAAGCTCGGTCTTCGATCTGTTGAACGAAGTGCTTTGGAAAAGTTTTCCAAGCACAGGGATGTCGCCGATTCCGGGGACCTTGCTCAAAATTTTTGTGACGCGGTCGTCCACGAGGCCGGCGATGGCGAAGCTCTGGCCGTCGTTCAAGTCCATCTCCGACTCCACTCGGCGCGTCGAAAGCGCCGGAATGGTGAAGCCGGAAATCGTCACGGCGTTGCTGTAGTCGAGGGCGCTTACTTCGGGCCGGACTTTCAGGTGAATCTGGCCGTTTTCCAAAATGGTCGGCGTGAATGTGAGCCGTACGCCGTATTCGCGGAACTGAATCGTGACGGCGTTGGAGATGCTCGAAGCCTGCACCACGGGATACGGAAATTCTCCGCCGGCCAGGAAGCTTGCCTCCTTGCCGGTGGCGGTCAAGAGATTCGGCTCCGCCAGAATCTGCAGAATGTTTTTCTGCTGGAGATCCTCGATGGTCGCGCCGAGGTCAAGATCGGGGCGAAAGAGAAAAATGTTCAACAGATTGCTGAACGTGAAATTCGTCGCCAGGCTCTGGGCGCCGCCCGCGCCTGTGGAGGTGCTGCCCGACGACAGCGAATTGAGATTCGGGGCGTTGAACTCCTGGGTGCCGGCTGAGCCGACCGTGCTCCTCGGCCCATTCGCGGCCGTGCCCGGGCTGAAGAGGTTCACGCCGAATTGATTGAGGTTCGAGCGATCGACCTCGGCAAATTTCACCTGCAGGATAATCTGCCCCAGCGCGGGCGCGGTGGGCGCTTCCATCAAATTGACGACCTTGGGCGTGACGGAAGAGACGATCGCGAGAATTTGATTTTCCACCGCCTTCGATGACGTACGGCCCGACACCATCACCAAATCCTTCGACGCTTCCACGCGCACGGGCTCGTTGGGGAAAACTTCGCGGATTTTTTGACTCAGGCCCAAAATATCCAGGTCCACAAAGACCTCGAACGTCTGGCTCTGGTCGGATTCATCCCACATCACGAGAGAAACTCCGCCCGGATTTCTGCCATTGAGCAATACCTGGTACGGGCTGATCACGACGGCGTCGGCGATATTCGGATCGGCAATCGAGACGCGCTTCACGGGAGACGGCGAACTGATGACCAGCGAACGGCCCACGAGCAGGTGCAGGCGTTCCCCGCTGCTTGCGGCCGCCGCGGATTGCCCCGGACTGGTTTGCTGAGCGATCGCGTTGGCAGCTTCGAGCGGCGCGGCTGGAGTCACGGCACCCACCGAATCCTGGCCGCGCGCGGAGATAACGCAGCACAGAACGGTAAAGCAGAGCGCGGCGATCGCTATCGCCGATTTAGTTCCGCGCATATGTCCTTTGGTCATCGCTCTTTCACGACTGCCCGGTTCGGTTACTCAACCGGGAATTGGGTCTCTTCCTTCTTGCTTCCGCGGATCATTTCCACGTTATATGTTTCCGGGGCCGGCGCGACCTTGGGCCTCTCCGGCGCGCGCGTCTTTTTCGCTGTCACCGAGCCCGCGGGAGCCGCCGTGACGCCTCCGAATAGCGAAGTTTGCAGCACGGGCGCCGGATCGACTTTGGCCGAGTCGAGCGTGTTGCGAAGCGCCAGCTGAATGCGCCCTTGCGTGCTTGCCATCGTGAGCGAGTTCGCATCTTCGGGACTGACCAGGAGCGTGATCACTGGCACGGTCTGCGGCTTGCCTTCGCGGTCCTGCTCCACCTTTTGCCCGGCCGCGAGAACGCGCACATTTTCGAGAATCGTTCGCGTCACGCTGCCCGAGCCCATATTTCCCGTCACTAGAACGTCAACCATCGTTCCGGGCACGACGAATCCGGCGACGCCGATGACGTCATTCACGGAAACGGAGACGGCGCGCATTCCGCTCGGAATCGTCGCGGAAAGCCCCGCGCCGCCCTCTTTCGGCGCGAGCTTGCCTTCGAGCAGCGGCTCGTTTTCGACCAGCGAGGTGATCGCGGCGCGGTTCACGCAGTCTTCAATCCGAGCGAACATTCCCTGCACTGGACGCGCGGCCGGCCAATTCATCACGCGCAAGTCGCCGGCTTGCAGGCGCGTCCCCAGCGGAATCGCCCGCGACGTCACCACGACGGGGACGGTTGGGATGGATTTTGCTTGCGCCAATTTCCTGAATTGCGTGAATACGAAACCGCCCGCCAGCAGGCCGACTATCAAGCTGATCGCGAGACCACCGCCAAGCCTCTGCCAGTTCATCATTTCACCTCGAGCAAAACTTCAAGCACCCGCGAGAACCGCGCCGCAACACAGCAACGTCGCCGCCGCAACCGCCACGCCGAACGGCAGCGTGGAAGCGGCGGGATTTTCCAGATTGATTTCCGGATGCGGTTTCAGACCGAACACAAAGAATCCGCGCAGGAGCTCCCACAGGTTCAAGAGCGTCACGAAGACTCGCTTCTCTCGAATCATCTGCGCGACGGCGATCACTCCCGCCACGACGATCGCGGCGAAGAGGATGTAGACGATTTCCTCCTGGCCGACGATCGCGCCGAGCGCTCCCATCAATTTCCAATCGCCCGCGCCCAGGCCGCGGAGGAGTACCACCGGCAAGAGGGCCGCCAGCGCGATTCCGGCGCCGAGGAGAGACGTCTTCGCGCCGGCCCAACCTCCCAGAATCGCGTTGGCAAAAATGCCCGCCGAGAAACCGGAAACGGTCAGCCAATTCGGGATGCGCCGCGAGCGCCAATCGATCCAGCCGGCCAAGAGGGCCACGATTGTCGCGAATCCCCAAGTGATGTCAGCCGACAAATTTAACACCTAACTCCCTCAGTCACTGATTCGCTGCGGCATTGGAGGCGCTGCGGTCTGTTGCCTGCGGTTCTGCGGATCGACCGGCATGAGCAAAACAACGTCAGTCGAGCGAAAACTCCGAACCTCCGCACTGAAAGGCCCCGCCGCCAAAACCGCCGCGTGGCCGTCTGCATGTTCAGACTGCGGCGATCCGGTCGATCCAGGCCTATGGTACCTGTCCGGTGAGGTTGGCGGCGACGTTGGTATAGACTTTATTGATCGCAGTGGCGAGGCCTTGCAACGCCGCTACAGCGACCAAGGCGATCAGAACCAGGAGCAGGGCGTATTCGGTCAAATCCTGCCCTGATTCTTCTTTCCACAAACGCTTGAACAAACTCTTCATTTCGATCCTCCGGCGGTAGATAGACATAGCCCATCCGAGCTAGGTGCGTAGAATGAGCATTCCATCTGCCAATGGGGGGTTAAGCGCTTTGAAAATGAAGCTGATGCAACCTATTCAAACTGGTCTATTTCCGCGTTTTGTTTGCTCCACGGCAAATGAAAAGCCCGTAGAGTGTGACCGTTTGTAGACAAATCGCCATTCGGAACGCCCACGATCGGCTACTTGACTCGGCGCTTCAGGGCCGAGGTTGAGGCTAACTAGAGGTGATCAAGGCGACAGCGGAGAGTCCAACGCGGCTCTAAGGTGCGCCGCCCCCGCCCGTTCCGTTTCCATTACCGGCGGGGCTAGTAGGGGTCGCCGCTGAGACCGTATTCGTGACAGTGCGGAAAGCATTGCCGATGGCTTGTGACAAGGATCTCGTCGATGCAACGAGCATCAGCGCGATCAGGAGCAGCAAGAGAGCGTACTCAAACAAATCTTGCCCTTTCTGATCCTTCCACAGACGCACCAAGGGGCTGGGCATTTCCCGCGCTCCATCGACGGACGTTGACTCCTTATCTAGTACTTTCAATCCGAGCATGTCATAAACCAATTGGATTTCCTTGCGATTCGGCAAGGAACCCACAGATAATTCAGGGGATACCGAAAGGAGAGACAGGCTTCGCGCGGGCGGCTGGCACCTCCGGCGCGTAGGGGACTCCGATTGTTCACATTTCTTGTTTTTGGAATCGACTCTATTGGCGGGACTTAGCGCGTGAGTGTGCCCGGCTTTTTCACATAAACGGCGGCGAGGGGGTCTTCATAAACCCGCTCCCATCCGCCTGCAGCACTCAGGGCCGTTCCTAATGCGGCGTTTCGCCGGATCAGGCACGCTTGGATGTCATATCTCTTGAGCAGTTGCATGGTATTGGGTTCCAAGCGAATGATGCTCATATAGTCGGCCAGCACACCGGCGTACTCGTAAACATCGGCGCGGCCATCGATGAAAACCCTGCTCGGCTGTGGTGCGGCCCAGATCAGGTACCCACCCCAACCGTAGTCGTTGAACAGAATTCCGTGTACCGGGTGATCGGCCAAATATTGCACGGCCGAACGGGGATACTCGGACTCGGATTGCTTGTCCAGAGTGCGGCGCAACGGAAACAGAAAGACAATTCCCAGGCCGATGATCGCGATCAAGATTGCGTTGAACGCGGGACGGTCCATGTCCGCCCGGTAGCGCGGAATCCAGCGCGCAAAGAGTTCGGCGAACAGCGGCGCGAGAAAGATAACGAAGAGCAGAAGGAATCGCACGTGAAGGCAGGCCGCGATTGCTCCGAACGTCGCCAGGAGAACATCGTGCAGGCGAAAGCGCGGGCGCTCCGCCAGTACAGCGCAAAAAAAAGCGATGAGCAAGGCAATCACATATTTTGCGACGAAATTTCCGGTCCCGAGCGGCGACCACTCGTTGATGCTCGTTACGTTCACGGGCTGGCTGAAGGCCAGCGTCAAGGGGTACGCTGCGAGGCGCGTCCCGTAAGGCGTGATCGGCAAGACGAGCGCGCTCGCAAGAATCGCCAGCAAGAGCTCGATGCTTTGGCTTTCGTGCCATCGTTCGGAAAAAAGTCCGCCGGAGGAAAATTGAAACTCGCCGCTGAGCCACGCGATTCCGAGGACCAGGAAACCGAAGACAAACGACCCGTGCGTGTTGACCCACAGTAGAAACAGCGGCGGCAGGGCCCAGAGCGCGCGGCTACGGCCCCGGCGGAATCGCTCGACGATGAGGAGGGTGAGCACCAGGAAAATCGCGCCAAGCAATTGCGGGCGCAAGGTGAAGAATACTCCGAGCACCGGAACCAAGACGGCGCACGCGGCGAACGCGGCTTTGCTGTCGCCGCACTTCAGAACCGCGTAGCGATAGAGGAGAAGAACCAGAATTCCGGACAAGACGACGAGCAGCGCAGCCGCAGAGCGGAGCCCGGCCACCGAAGCTGCAGCGCCAATTGCGGTTTCGCCGAGCCATTCGTAAGCAATCCAGGGCGCGCCGGAAACCGTTGAGGAATACGTATCGCTCCACGGCACTGCATGCGTGGCCAGAATCCGCTGGCCCACCGCCATGTGCCACCACATGTCGGGGTCGAAGAGCATGTCTTTGGCCAGGGAAAACGTGCCCGCGAAAAGAAGAACTCCAAGCAAGACGGGAAACGAAAAAACGCGCCGAATTGCACCCACGAGCGTGAGCGAAGAACTGCTCGATGGCTCCGCGAGCGTAGGCAGCGCCGCCATTCCGCTCTAGCTCCCTGCCGGCGTGATCAATCGAATCGGCAACAGCGTGGATCCCTTGATCGACCCCGAGTCGCAACCGCCATCGCTGTCGGCGGTGGCGCATCCGGCCACGCCAAGGATTACGCCTCCGACGTCGCCGTTTTGATACTGCTGCGTGACGAAAATCTGGGCGAACCCACGCACTTGGACGGCTTGCGGCGTGGCCGGCTTGGACAAGCCGCCGTCAAAGAGATACACGGTGACGATCGAATCGCTCGTGGTGACCAGGGCGTCCGCGGCAACTACGCCCTGCGCGACCAGCGGATTCAGGCTTCCTGCGTGGATTTGCGGCGGACACATTGTCGTGTCGATCCGATCCTGCCCCTGGCCCAGTCCTGAACTCCCAGACGCGATGTGTAAAAGGCTGCTAAGGCCGGACGTCGGGTACGCGATTTGCGAGTTGGGCAGCGTGTTGACCCACTTTCCGCAGGTCATTTGTCCGGTGTTGCACGTGACGATTGATTTCTGATAACCGGCGAAGCCTGTGCCGTCATCCACGGCCGCGAATTGCGTTGGGTTCGTTTCAATCGCGATTTGAATCGACTGGCCGATCACTCCGCCCGGACCGCAGCCTGGATTCTCCACGCTGCTCCCCGGACTCAGCAGGCAGTGCGAGGGTCCGAGGTATGAGGGATCGCAATTGGGAATGAGCCACGGACGCACGCAGCCCGTGCAGAATGGCGGCCCTCCCGCTTGACCGGACGGATTGTAGGCTTCGGCGGTGGCCGCCGCCGCAACGTTCGGTGCGCTCGTAATTCCGATCGCGCCGGCAAAGAAAACGTGCAAGTTGGAGCTTTGCACCTTTACTGTGATCTGCGGATTTTGAGGTGTCTCCGTGAATGTGATCGCGCCGATGGTCACTGGCTGGCCCTCGACTAGATTCTGGAGAGCGACCTGCGTGGCGCGATCCGTGGCGGTCGTCTCTTCCGAGCTGCAATCGCCGCTCGTGACGCAGCCGGACTCCACAAATACTTTCGCGCCGGCGAGCGCCGCCGCGTCGGCCGCGCGCTGGGATTCGCTGCGAGCGACGTACAACGAAGCAACGTCGATCGCCAGCGCGCCGATCCCAAGCAGAACGACCAGGCAGCCGGCGACGATGAACAGCGTGCTGCCTCGTTCGTCGTTGCGTCGTGGATTTGCTTTGGAACGCGCGCGCATCATGGTCACACCTAATTCAGAAACCTAATTCAGATTTGCCATCATTTCCGCGCCGCTGAGAGTAATCGTGCTCGTGAACGAACTGTTTCCGATCAGCCCGGCCATGTTCGAGAACGTCCAGCTGTAGGGATACGTCAACGTGACGCGCGTGCACAGCGAAGTCGTGCCGTCGACGACTTCCGGCACGGCTCGCTCGATTTTGATCGTCATTGGATTCGCGCACGCGGCCGTGTAGGTCCACGTGAACGTTCCGGCCACGGGAGCCGTCGTCGAAGGATCCAGCCCGCAGGTGTTTACGCCCGCATTGTTCAGCGCCGCAATCGCAGCGCCTGCCGCCGCCTGCACGGAACAGGGAGTCGCGGCCGGGCATTGCGGATTCATCGTGTCATTGAAATCGGCAATGGCGGCGCGCGCGCCGTCCCGCGCAGCGCCCGACAGCTTGTCCTTCAGCGCCCACGCTTCGCCGAAATCCACGATGCCGATCAGCATCACCATCAAGAGCGGCAAGACTAGGGCGAGCTCGAGCAACTCCGTGCCGCGTTCGCCGGAGACCGCGCGCCGAACGAACGCGCCACGCTTATTGTTTGTCATTTTGTTTGTGCGCGCCATGGCTCAAAACTCCTGCCGCATGGACACGCTCGAGGTCAAACTGATCGTCGTAGCCCTCTGGGAAGTGAATGGAATGTTCAGCTGCACAGGATAGGAGACGGTGACCTGCACGCCGGAGGATTGGTAATTCGCCGGATCGTTGGAGTCGAGGCGCTGATTGCGGGCGATCACGATTTCCAGGCCGGGGTTCGACGTGTCCAGCGACGCGGCCGCTAGCGCGCCGTTCACCGCCACATCGATCGATGCGTCGGTCGCGGTGGAGGAGCCGCAAAGCGCGCACGCGGGCGTGATGCCGACCCTCGCGCCTTCGCGAGCCGCTCGCTCCAGCGCCTGATGAACGCTGACCGCCCGCCCAAGCCAGAACGTGCCGATCAGAATCGTCGTCAGGACGGGCACCACCAGCGCAAATTCCACGATCGCGACACCGCGGGCGCCGGACAAAAGAAATCGGGGAGAACGAGAGGGGCTAGGCATGGGCAATTCTTTTCGCGAACTCAGTATGGATTCGATCCGGACTTGAGTTCCAACCCGCAATCAGTTTATCGCGTCTGACTTCGGCGCGGGCACGCTGCTGGATACCGGAGGCATTCCTGCTTCCTCCGGAATGATGTTCAGTTGATTGATCAGGCGGTGCAGATAGTTTCTGGCGATGCCGAGCGAGCGCGCCGTCTCGGTTTTCTTCCAGCCGCACTGGCGCAGCGCCCTTATGACGAGGCGCTTTTTGAATTCACGAATTTCGGCGTCATACGATTGCGCGGGCGAGCTGTCCGAAAATCCCTTGCGAAGTTTTTCCGGAAGATGAGCCAGCTCGATGGTCGTATCTTCCGCCAACACCACGGCGCGCTGCACGACGTTCTCGAGTTCGCGCACATTTCCCGGCCACGGATTTTCCTCGAGGGCCTGGAGCGCGAGCGGCGCAAATCTCTTGGTCTTTTTTCCGAACTGTGTCGCGAATTGCTTCATGAAGTAATGGGCCAGCTCGGGAATGCTCTCGCGCCGCTCCCGCAGCGGCGGCAGATGCAGCTGCACCACGTTGAGCCGGTAATACAGGTCCTCGCGGAATCGTCCCTGCTCTACCATTTGTCCGAGATCGCGATGCGTCGCGCAGATCATGCGGACATCGACGGCCACGGGCTTCGATCCGCCGAGTCGCTCGAAGCTGCGTTCCTGGACCACGCGCAGCAGCTTCGGCTGCAGGCCGAGGCTGAGGTCGCCGATTTCGTCGAGAAACAGCGTGCCGCGGTCGGCCAGCTCGAAGCGGCCACGCCGGGAGTTGGTGGCGCCGGTAAAGGCGCCCTTTTCGTGGCCGAAGAGCTCGTCTTCGATCAGCGTTTCAGGCAGGTTGGCGCATGAAAAACCGACAAACGGCTGCGTCGCGCGCGAGCTCATGCGGTGAATCGCCCGCGCCCACAGCTCTTTTCCCGTGCCGGTTTCGCCGGTGATCAGGACGGTAACGTCGCACGGCGCCACTTTCTGCGCCATCGCCAGGACTTCGGACAACGCGCCTTCCGCGCCCACCATCGTGTAAGACGCGGTGATCTTCATCTCCTGCGCGCGCAACTCCTGGGCTTCCTTCTCAAGCTGGTGGAAGCGGCAGGCGCGGCGCAGGGCGATGCGCAATTCGATCATGTCCGGCGGAGTGGTGAGGATCAGGTGGACGCCCAGCTCCATCAGGCGCAGCGTCAGCGAGCGGTCTTCCGAAGCAAGAATGGCGACGACGGGCAGGGGGAACCGCGACTGGGACGACTCCGTCAGAAACTCCAGAGCGCCCTTGATGACCGGGTCCCTGTCGTTCGCCTGTAGGTCCAGCAGAAGGACGTCATACCTGCCGGATTCGGCGGGGTCCGGCCAGCGAAGCTCCCGCGTGGCGCGAATTTGAAAACCTTGACCCAAGGCGTGCGTCAAGGGTTCGGCAAATGCAATATCGGGGCTGCAGAAAAAAACTCGAATCAGGTCACCACTCATCAGGCGACATCCTCCAAGGCTGCGGGTGCTCGCAGACAAGAAATTTGGACGCAAAAGTCTGCGACTGCACAAAAACAGAACCCGTTACAAACGACTTGGTTGGTGATGGGATTCCTAGCCAGGGGGACGACCTGACGGAACATATGTATACGCGTGAATGAAAAAAAATACAAGTGGGAAAATGAGGCTGTGGAAAAGTGCCGTCCTCGAACGGAGACATCCGGCTGGGAATTGTCTACAGGACGAAACGCGAAAGACTCAAAATCGCTTAGAAGCCTTTGTTTGCAATACATTCGGAAGACTGGAAATCCAACATTGCTTTGAAGGCCCGCGTGATGTCGATCACAAAATGTACTGTGAGTAATAGGAAAAGACGATCGCCGCGTTCTTGCTCAGAATTGTTCGCGTTTCCCTTGCCCTGAAGAGCGCCGCCGTGGACAATGACTCCTCTTGTGATGCGCGCACTTGGACTCGGGTTTTATGCGGACTCGTCGGCGTTTTGAAATTCTTTGGGAATCACGGCTCGGCGCCTGGGCGGAGGACCTCGGCGCGATCTTCGCGCGGGTGCCGCGAACGACGGGCGATGCCTGGTCGATGCGATCGTTCCCTGGCTTGAAAAAGCGCGCCTTGCTTGCGCCTGCTCGCGGACTGCTCGCTTCCCTGCTTATGCATGTCGGCGCCTTTGTGCTGCTTTCGCACGCCAGCATGGCGGCGCGCGTCGAACCTGTTGTCGCGGCGGCCGCACCCGATGACGCGCCCATCTACCTCGACCTTCGCGCTTTGAAGGAGCTAAAAATCCTGCGCGCCCTCCCCGTCGTGAAGCCGGGCGGACCGGGGGGGATGCCGGGAGTTGCCGCACGCGCCGCAGTGGCGCCGCATCCTACGGCGCAAGATCCTCCCCAGGCGAGCACGGGGACGAGTCCGAAGTTCACCATCATCGTGAACCCGCTCAAGGCGGAGAGCCACACGCAGGCGATTCGCCAGTCGATGGCACCGCCTGACCTCAGCATCAAAGTCGACCAGCAACTGCCGGACATCGTCTTGGCCGATGGGCCTGGCGCGCCGCCGAAGCCGCAAGTGGACCTGCAACTTCATCAGCCGGTGGCGCGCGATCCTTTGCCCGACTCCCAGGCTGCGGCGGCGCCGAGCGTCCCTTCCGACGCGCCGCAATTGCCCATCAAGATTGCGGCTTCCGTCCCGCAGCCAAAGATGCCGACCTCCTACTTCACTTCCGATTCGCTGCATCCGGTGGCGCGCGCTCCTTTGCCAGACTCCCAGGCCGCGGCGGCGCCGAACGTCCCTTCCGATGCGCCGCAATTGCCCATCAAGATTGCGGCTTCCGTCCCGCAGCCCAAGATGCCGACGGCCTACTTCACTTCCGATTCGCTGCATCCGGTGGCGCGCGCTCCTTTGCCTGACTCGAAGGCCGCGGCGGCGCCAACAATCCCTTCCGACGCGCCGCAATTGCCTCTCAAGATTGCGGCTTCCGTGCCGCAGCCGAAGATGCCGACGGCCTATTTCACTTCTGATTCGCTGCACGCGCCGCACGACGCTGGGGCCGCCGTGCCTCGGAAGGACGCGAGCGCCGACCCTTCGCCGGACACTGCGGGCAGCATTGTCGTCATGTCCGCTCAGCCCGCTCCGTTCTCGCAGCTGGCAACGCTGGCGCAGGGGAATCGCTATGGAGCGATTGCCATTGCTCCGAGCAAGCCCGGGCTCGGGTCTCCCGGAGGCAAGCCGAATTCAGCGGGCGCTCCCGCCGCAAGCGGGGCCGGCGGGGGAGGGGACACGAGCGTCGGTGTCGGCACCGGCAAGTCGGGAGGCGGCGGCGCAGGACCTGAGGCTCCGGGACGGGCGAGCTTCAGCGCGGTGGGCGGGAGCGGAACGTCGGGCGGCGTGGACGCGAACGGACTGCTCGCGCCGGTGCTGCCTGCGGCGGTCTTTCCAGTGACGATCGCTCCGAAACTTCGGCACGCGCCGCTGGTGATTTCCGCCGGTCCCATGGGCGGGGGCGGCCTCGATGTCTACGGCGCGCTGACTTGCGGAAAAGTGTATTCCATTTTTTTGGCGATGCCGGGAAGAAACTGGGCGCTGCAATATTGCGCGCACGAAGCGAGCGGCGCGCCGCCGGCGAACACCGTGCCTGCGACTGCGGGCGTCGTGCAAATGCAGGCCGGCATCGTCCCTCCCTCCCCCGAACAGCAATTCGATTTCCGGCGCCTGCCCGTTCCTGACAAGGATGGTGACAAGCTCATCATCCTGCAAGGAATGATCGCAGCGGACGGATCGGTGGGCAGCGTGCGGGTATTTCGCGGTGTGTTGCCCGAAATGGACGCGGAGGCAGCGCAAGCCTTCGGCAAGTGGAAATTCAAGCCGGCAACGCGCGCCGGCGCTGCGGTTGCGTTGGATGTGCTGGTGGGAGTTCCGGCTAGGCAGCCGGAGAGCGCCAGCGCAACGCCCTCCGGAGTGGAAATTTCGCGGTAGTTGACTCCGCCCGCATGCTTGCGGAGATCAGGAAATTTGCGACGCGTCGGTGGAAGCTGCTACAATCTCTGCGTTGAAATCGCAACAGCCTTAAACTTCTACGACCCATGTGCGCCCGTAGCTCAGCTGGATAGAGCGTCTGGCTACGAACCAGAAGGCCGGGAGTTCGAATCTCTCCGGGCGCACCACTTACTCCTTAGTTTTCAAGGCTTCGAGGTTTGCGGAGGCGGCTTTTCGGCCCGTTCTGGTAACAAATCGATAACACAAGAAAAATCCCGAGGGGGCACGAATAGTAATCGAATGAGCTTCTCTGAGCGTCAGCGCCTGAAGCAGCCTCGACAAATCCTTCAAATCGATTCGATTGATAACGCACTAAGGAATCGGCTTTGGAACGTGTTGAGTGGCCTGCTGCCAAGTTATCGAGAGGGCTATCCCTTCGGTAGCCAACCCAACACGCACCTCTACGATTTTTGTGGTGGGCTGTGGCACAACTTTTTCAAAACGCCCATCGACTCGATTCCGCCGTGGCCTCACCAAGCGGTTGCTGAAATCCGTGACTACTACTTCGCGTGCCGGTGGAACGAAGTGTATGACTTCATCGAGTTCGTCGTGGCGCGAACCTCATCGTCGTCCTCGGATTGGAACACTCGGCAAGTGAATGAAGTTCTCGCAAACGAGCTATCCGCTTATCGGCTTGTTGCGGGCCGAGTCGTGCCTATCTCGTCCGAGCAGGAAACACAGGCCGTCGAGAGGGCCATCGAGCAAACTCGCGGCCCATACTCGAACTCGGCTGAGCACCTACAACAAGCGGTCAATCTACTCGGACGCAAGCCCGTGCCGGACTTCCGAAACTCAATCAAAGAGTCGATTAGCGCCGTCGAGGCCGTCAGCGCGGTCATCACGGGCGACACGAAGGCAACGCTAGGGGACGCGCTGAAGGTCATTGGTTCACAGGCTCCGCTTCACGGAGCGCTGCGGAGCGCTTTTGACAAGCTGTACGGCTACACGAGCGATGCAGACGGGATTCGCCACGCGTTGATGGAGGAAGCGAACCTCGAACAAGAGGACGCGATTTTCATGCTGGTGGCGTGCTCCGCCTTCGTCAGCTATCTCATTGCGAAGCAGTCGCGGGTATCAACCCCTCACAAGTAGGAGGGCCATTTCGTGAATGGATTGTGGAGGTGAACAACCCGAAACGGATCAGGCAGCGGTGAGTCTTTGAACCTCATCACCCAGCGTGGTGATTTGATCTGTCTTCGATAGAATCGAGGCCACACCGGCTGCATGCGCCAGGTCACTGGGTACTGCGTCCTTATAGAAAGTGAATAGTATGATCGGCGTGTTGGGCACAATTTCATGAAATATCGCGGCTGCTTGTAAGCCATTTATTCGAGGCATCAAAAAATCCAGAACAATCAAGTCCGGTTTTAACTCCCGACCTTTTTCGATTCCTTCCAGGCCATCAGTCGCTTCCCCACAAATTTCGAGGCCGGGCCGGGATTCGATGATCTTCCGCACTAAGCCCCGAATAGCAAAGTTGTCGTCCACAACTAGAATTCGTTTACTCATAAGGAACTCCAGGTGAGACCAATTGAGCCCTAGACGCACATGATTGCGGCAAGCTACACCTGCACACTAGGAGTCGCAATACAGGGTTTCACGTACATTCGTCGCTCTTAAACCATCACCTCTGGCTACATCGAGCGTGCCCCTATACAAGCGAGAATAAATTACCATTGTGTTGACTTAATTTTTCCTACCGTGAGTTGGGTACACGATTTCTTCTGCCATCATTCTCAATCACTTACGCCCCGTCGAATTGGAGAGGGGATTGCGTCCCTGACTGTGACCCAGGTGCTGCCATGGATGCACATACACTTGCTCCTACTCCGGTGCAAACGATGCACGGCGCCACTCCCAGTTACCGTGATAAGCCCGGAGGGCAATCTTGAAAGAAGCGATGGTCATATGCTTGCCGCTGCTCAGCCAAATCCATGCGGTCACAAACAGGTACTTTGAAAATGCTTCGTGAAGCTGAAAGCAAACACCATGAAGAGACAAACTATGAAGAGACAAAACGTTTTCTCACTTGCTCTACTGCTTATCGAAGTGGCATTCACTTTGTTCATTGCCGGGATCGTGGTGCCGAGTCTTCTCCGGTCTGAATTGGCCACGCAGGAGGCTTTGGCTCTGGGTTCTCTCCATGCCATCAACATCGCAGGATTTGCATTCTCATACACGACCCAAAGCGTCGAACTTGCCATCTTGGGCAGCTCGCTGGGCACCGTGGCGGCTTTTGTTATTCAGTTTCGTGCCGCTGCACGCAGAATCACAACCTCTACAAGAAGAACCATTCTGCGGACTGCGCTCTTGCGGCACTGAGACCGTTCTGGAAATTGTGGCAGCGTTGACGGCGCGAGTGTGTCTCGGGTGTTTCCCCGAGTCACTCGCGGCCGTAAGGGAGACTAATGCATCGAGGCGCGCGTTCTCTATGCAGAACACAACGCGGGAGCGAATCAAGGCAGGTGTGCGGCGCTTCGCTACGAAGAGGATTGCGGGCGGGAATGTGTGGCTTTCTGTCGCCAATTCCACAGATTGCTTGCATAGAGTCCGATGCAGAAAAGATTGCCAGGAACGAATCCGAATTCCGCAGTTCGCATTCCGATCAAACAGATGATGATACTGTTCGCTCCAGCGACAACCCAGCCCTGCCATAGCTTCTTCCCGACTAGAACCGTCGAGAGGATGGTCAAAAAGCAGGACACATAATCAAGCCTCAGCATTTTCCACTCCGGTACCAAACACTAGTCCGTTCAAAGTCACTTCATTTGCAGTATAGGGGGCCATGTGATGACGCGATACTTGGTCGCAGGAACAGGTGCGGCGAATGTTGAATTGAGTCTTGCGACACAAGGACACGAATAACGGCTCAAGTGACGGGAGCAGGAAGTATGGAGGGAAGGCTATCAGAGCTTCGAGGCCCGACGTCGGCGCCGCGTCGGTTTCGGCTCTCCGACTAGCCGACGCGGCACATCAACGTAGCTCATGCGATGGCTACGCTGACGTGGACATCATCGCATACCGCGACCCCGAAGCGTGTGATCTAAGGCTGAGGCAACAGGTCCGTTTCCGGGTGTTCCGGCAGAATCAGCGGCGGGTGCCCCAGCCTTCGGTTTTTGAAGGCTGGGGTTCTTGAGTTGGATTCGTTTATTGTGTGGGGGTGCCGTCCTTGACGCTTTTCAAGGGCGGGGCCTTTGGTTGGATTTGCCATGACTAAAGGCTGGAGGCGTCGGTACGGCCTGCGCCATCTGCATTTCATCACCCGTAGGGGATTACATCAAAAAGCCCCGCCCTTCAAAACCCGAAGGACGGGGCACCCCAAGTTCGACTACAAAGGCTGGGCCAACTGTCCCGCGCTGTCTGAGTCGAACGGAGCGCTGTATCTTCGCCGCAAGATCATCCATCAGCGGCGACCCAGCCCAGGCTATTATTCTGAAATGTGACTGCGATGCCGGACACAGACATCCAGACTCCCGACACTCAGAACCCGGACGCCCAGGCCCCGCCTCGGGCGGGCTTCCTCCGATCCGCTGTTCGATGGCTTGTTATCGGCGTGGTGCTTCTTTGGTTGCTGGCCGCGCTGATGCTTGTGGCTGCGCGGTGGATCGACCCGCCGACGACCGCGGTGCATATCGAGCGGCGGTTGCAGGCCTGGATTCACCACACGGCGTATCGCGAACGCTACAAATTCGTTCCGCTCGGCCAAATCTCGGCCGATCTTCAGCACGCCGTGATCGCCGCGGAGGACACGCGCTTCTACCAGCACCATGGATTCGACTGGCAGCAGATCCAGATTGCCGCCGAAGACGATTTGGAAGGCGAGCGCACTCGCGGGGCTTCCACCATCACGCAGCAACTCGTGAAAAATCTGTTCTTCGGAACGGGCCGCTCCTTCCTCCGCAAGGGCGCGGAGGCCACACTGGTTCCGGTAGCCGAATTCGTCCTCGGCAAACGGCGCATTCTGGAGATCTACCTCAATGTGATCGAATGGGGCCCCGGCATTTATGGCGCGGAGCCGGCGTGCCGCTACTACGACGAAACCGCCGCCCGGGATATCGGCCGGCAACAGGCTGCGCGGCTCGCCGCAATTCTGCCGGCTCCCCTGAGGCGCCGGCCCGAGCGCATGAATAAATACAGCGCGATTATCCTTAGCCGGATGAGCCAAATGGGTTGGTAACCGTGACGAGGTTGAATTTTGGGGCGCTCCAGTCTTCGGTTTTTGAAGGCTGGGCGAACCACTTCCCCCCGCCGTCGCTCGTCTCGAGATACCGGAAATCCCCACCCATCTCTTCGCGATGAATGAGTCACCCTTGCGGCAGGTCTTCTGCGCCAGTTTGTTGCCAGCGTCATAACCGTAGAATTCTGTACGTCCGGCGCGCAAACGACAAAAGTGTTCTCGCTGTTCAAAAGTGGACAGCCTTGCTTCGGATGATTCGGGTAACGTACTCAATCCTAGCGAAGCGCCGGTATGTGGGAGGCCCTAAATGACGCTATCCGGACGGAATGTGCTCTTGGTCGGACAGCATTTTCATAGGGCGCGGTCCCTAACGGACAAGCTGCAAAGCTGGAAATTCAAAAATCATTTTGCCGGCAATATACGAGCGGCCTGCGACCTGTTGAGTTTGCACCGGATTGATCTGGTGCTCAGCCATACCTATCTGCTCGATGGAACCGGCTCCCGGCTGCTGACGGCTCTGGCTCACCTTCCGGTTACCGCGTTCCTTTGCTTGCCGGTGGAAAATAGCTGTTACTGGCTGCCGGCCATCGATGGCGGAACAAAATGCCTGGGATTGCCGGCACTTCGCCCGTTGGAGTTTGCCAGAACACTCGAAGAAATGGCCCGGGGCTTGTCCACCGAAACCCAAGAATCTTGCTCAGGACTCGGTTCTCCGATCGCCCTCGCTCGGGGCTGCGACTGAGAAGGCCAGCCATGCACGGCGAACAAATCGAATGGTACGCGAATTGGGGGAAACGCCTTGCTCGAGGTCCGGAGCGCTATCTTAATCCTTGTCATTCTCCTCACTCCTGCGATTGGCGGGTCGCAGACACAACCGTCTGAGAACTCTACTTCCATTGAGTATGTGCAGCAATCGTCCCCGCCTCCCAGCGCCCCCGCCACTGCAACGCTTCCTGACAAGCCCACGACTGCGGCGCCAGACCAGGCCACGGACGCCCAGAATCAAGGAGACGATTCCCACCTTCAGCAGACCAAGCGCATGCTCTGGGTCATTCCCAATTTTGGCGCTGTGAACGCCGATACGCAGCTTCCGCCGCTGTCCACCCGCGAGAAATTCGTACTCGCCGCGCAGGATAGCGTCGTGGACTATTCCTCCTACACGTGGGCCGGAATTCTTGCCGGGCAAGCCATGCTCTTGAATTCCGACCCGGAGCTGGGCCGCGGAGTGAAGGGTTATGGACGCTACTATTGGCGCACCTTCACCGACGGAGTGTCGGGGACTTTTTTCACCGAGGCCATTGTCCCGGCGATTACGCACGAGGATCCACGCTATTACACGATGGGAAAAGGAGGGTTTTTCCGGCGCACGGCCTACGCGATATCTCGCGCCTTCGTCACCAAGACCGATTCTGGAGGCACGACCTTCAACTGGTCCGAGGTAGCAGGAAATGGACTGGAAGCAGGTTTGTCCAACGCCTATTATCCGCCTCAGGAGAGCGGCCCAAGTCAAACGGCCTTGAACTGGGGAACGCAGATGGAATCCGCAGTTCTGAATCACATCTTCCAGGAATTCTGGCCCGATATCCGAAAGAATGTATTTCGCCAGAAATAGATCAGGTCGGGGGGGATGGTTCCGTACAGAAAGGAACATGCCGCCTTTTCTGCGCGCCTACTCGCAGGACCCGCTGTTCAATATTGAACAGTTTATCCACTGGGATAGTTTTACGCTTCAGCAGCTAGCTCAAGCCAAATGATTGGATATTAGACAGCGAGTTTGCGAGAGGTGTGTGCATGTTGGCAGCCCGTCGGCTTGAGACCGTGGAGAATTCCCACGAACCGTTCGATCGACCAATCGGGAAGAGCCGCGATACTCGCTCCGATGTCGTTGGCAGGCTCGCAGCATTTGCGACTCCTTTTTGGCACCCAAAGGGTGCGGCCTTATTCGCCGAGGGGCAATCTCCCCGGGGGGTATTTATTCTCTACGCAGGCCGCGTAAAGCTGTTCACCTCATCGGCGGATGGCAGAGCCCGCATCCTGAAGTTTGCCGATCCCGGGGAGATACTTGGCTTGGCTGCGGCGCTCTCGGGCCAGCCCTATGAGGCGTGGGCGGAAGCGATTCAACCGACACAGACGGGCTTCGTCGAGCGCGCGTATCTGGTTCAACTCATCCGGCGCCACGGCGATCTTGCAATGCGCGTCGCCCTGCAGTTGGGTGAATCCTATTATTCCGCGATCGCCGGCGTGCGTGCGATGGGGCGTTTGCGGTCCGCGCGCCAAAAACTTGCGACGTTTCTTCTCAATTGGTGCGAGAACGATCGCCCGGCCTGTGATGAGACCAGCGCGCGACTTACCTTAACTCATGAGGAAATCTCCCAAGTCATTGGGACCTCGCGAGAAACGGTGACACGACTTCTATCGGGATTTAAGGCGAAAGGGCTGATTCAATGGAAGGGCTGCAATTTAATTCTTACGGACAGGCTCGCTCTGGAGAGTTCGGCGGCGACCTGACGTGCGGATGTCGGGAAGACCGCACATCCGTGCACGCAATGACTAGGAACGGAGTGACTCATGAAACGCACGAAAAATACGACAAGCCAACTTAGCGATTTCTCATCAGGAGCCGGCCTGGGCGGCAAGGTCTCGCACTATCGTGACAAACAGAACATCTATAAACAGGGCGCGCCTGCTCCAACGCTCTTTTACATTCAAGAAGGAGGGGTGCGGCTCAGCACCCAAACGAAACAGCAACCATCGGCAGTTACCGCGATCCTCGGGGCGGGTGATTTCTTTGGCGAGCTGTGCCTTGCAGGCTATCCACTCCGCATGTCCACCGCAGTTACGTTAACCGCCAGCTCCATACGTACCATCCAGAAACAGAAGATGCTCCAAATGCTTCGCAAAAAGAATAAGGCGTCCAATTCCCTGGTGGCCTATTTGCTGTCCAGCCTCCAGAAGTACAAGGACCACGTTTCGGAGTTACTGACTTCTTCTGCCAAGCAACGATTGGCGCGCGTGCTTTTACGGCTGGCGCACCTGCATAAGAATGGCCCACCGGTCGTCGAGATTCCCGTCCTAAGTCATCAAGTTCTGGCGGAAATGGTCGGCACCACGCGCCCGCGAGTGAATCTCTTCATGAACCAATTCCGGAAGCAGGGATTCATAAGCTACGACGGGGGATTAGAAGTACATCAGTCGTTGCGGAAAGCTCTACGGCCCCGCTAGGAGTTAATAGTCACCAATCATCGCAGGGATTCCGCCGGGCCATATGTGCTGCCTTGAATCGTTGCTTTGGCGTCTCCTGGGAGCCGCATCATACTGTTCAATATTGAACAGTTCCGGGGGAGGCGTGTGGTATCATTTATCATGCCGGGTTCTTCTCATCGGCGTGCATTTGCAGACCCTCCTCGCGCTATAAAGGAAAGTCACCTAAGTCCCTCTTTCGATGTGGAATTATTTCTCAATTCGGCTGTTTTGCGGAGAAGGGTAGCTGTGTTTCGGAAAAAAGAGACCCTGTATTCGCAGGGCGATCCGGCGAAGAACGTCCTCTACATTCGAGACGGCGGTGTGAAGCTATCTGTGGTCAATACGGCTGGCAAAGAAGGCGTCGTGGCGATTCTTGGACCAGGCGATTTTTGCGGCGAATCGGGCTTGGCAGGGCAGCCCAGGCGAACGGCAACGGCTACCGCCTTGGCGCCCGTCAGCGTGCTGGTGATCGATAATAAGGAAATGCTCCGAGTACTCCATTCGGAAAGCGCCTTTTCCACTCGCTTCATCACCTATATGCTTCAACGCAAACTGCGGATCGAGGAGGAGCTGATCGATCAGCTTTTCAATTCCAGCGAAAAGCGGTTGGCGCACGCCCTACTCTTGCTTGCCAATCATGGCAAGCCGGACCAGCCCCAAAGGGCGCTTCCCGATATTTCCCAGGAAACCCTGGCGGAAATGGTGGGCACCACGCGCTCCCGCGTAAACTTTTTCATGAACAAGTTCAAGAAATTGGGTTTCATCGGATCCGACGGCGGCCTGCACATCAACGCTTCCCTCCTGAAGGTTGTCCTTGACGATTAGGGAGATTCCACGCCTCGGAAGAGGCGCTCCAAACCAGGATGATTACTCTTGGGCTGTCCATGCGAACTATGGGCGGGTGGCGCGGGCCTTTCGAAGTTGAATCTCGGGCGCCCAGTCTTCGTTTTTTTGAAGGCTGGGGTCTTGAGTTGGATGCGTTTATTGCGCGCTGACGTCAACAGCGACAAAATACTCCGCGTGTCGGGCTTCGAAGCGTCAGTCCTTGCCGGAATGTGGAACCTGTCGCAGAGAAATCGGCATGGTACCATTCAGCTTGATTTCATAGAGGAGTGACCCATGCGCAACCGCGGCAACCGAGGCGATCACAGCAGGCTAGGCCGAAGCGACTGGCACCAAAGAGCCGCCGAGTTCCACGATCTTGCCGCGCACGCCCACCGCGTCGCCGCCATGCGTCACGGCCAAGAGGATCACCAAACCGCACGCGAGATTTCGAGACAGGCAATGGAATATTCAGCAAAGGCCCACCAGTACTCCCTGGAAGCCCATGAGAATTCAGAAAGCTCCTTGAGCAAAGCAGAAAAGAAACGGTAAGCACCGAACCGGTCAAGCGGGCAAACGGCGCCAGCAGACTGAGTAAAAAGAGAGCATAGTTGTGGCTGTAGCGGTGGGTTTTCAGGCTTGAGTTACCTTACCGCTGACACGCGTTTCTCTTCGAGCTAACCCCGAAGTTGGCCTTCCCGTGCGAACACTCAGAGTGACGGGCGGCGGAACGTTTCCACTACGACCACCGCAGACTCTGTCGCTATTCCTGCTTGTTTGGCCGGCGCGAACTGCCAGCGGCGCACGGCTGTGGCGGTTGGGGCCGTCAGCGAGCCCACGTCGAGCAAGGTGGACGTGGAGGTGATGTGACCTTCCGAGTCCACCAAGCTGTACAGCCCGACACTGCCCTGCGCAACGCTGTTGGGCGGGTAGTCGGGCTCGACGGTAAGGACAGGCAGGGCGCTTCGATCGTCCGACTCGGCCAAGACCTCGTCGTGCTTGCGTTCCGGCCGGGTCAGCCTGGGCAGGAACGATTGGGGAAACTGAAAGACGATTCCGATTCTGGCTTCCACGGCCTGCCCGTCCAGAGTGGCCGGCTTGAAGCTCCAGGTACGCACGGCGCTGAGCGCTGGTTCGAGAAACGGGCCGTCGCCGGCGAGTACTTTGATGTCCGCGGGCTTTCCTTCCGCATCTATCAGGACATCCAGCAAAACATCGCCGCCGAAGAGCGCCTGGGGCGGGTAGTTGACGCCGACCACGGAAACCGGGGCCGGAGGAACGAAGCCGAGGTCTTGCGCGGGAGGCTCCGCGGGCCGCGTGGGTTCCTCAACCGCGTGCCACGCGATGTGATTTTTCTCCAGCAGGCTGACGGCGTAGTGAATGCGGAGGGCCGCGCCGGGCGCGAGCGCCACGCGATTTCGGTTGGCTGCCAGCGGCATCACGACGGGAAGCAGCCATCGCCCGACAATGATGCCGACCACTCCCTGCGAGTCCGCCGAGACGAGTGGCGAGCCGCTTTGGCCCGCCAGCACCTGCTGGCTAAAGAGGAGGACTTCACTGTCCGGAGCGCCCTCCTCGCGATGAAATTGGTAGTCGAGCACCTGGCCCTGCGAGAGGTCTTCCTGTGGCGCATCGAGGCTCGAGGCATTTTCGACGTCGGAGGAAAGCAGCGAGTCCGTAAGGACCGAGTTTCCTCGAGGAGGCGTCCCGAGCGACAAAGGCAGGTACACAATCTTGCTATCGTTCCGAAAGGGGTTGGGCGTCGCCCGCAAGATCGCTACGTCATGCTCCCAATCCGCATCGACGATGGTCGCTTCCAGCAATTGGCGCGGTTCGTTGGGCGGGCCCACGATGATATGCGGCCGGCCTCCCTCGCGAAACGCCGATACGACGTGACTCGCGGTGATGAGGTAGCCGTCCTCATTCACGAAAAATCCGTTTCCGAAGAAGGTGTAGTGAAAGTCCTTGGCCGCAGGAAACTGATCCAGCGGATACACGACTTGACAGAGGGCCGCGGAGATCGAGTCACTGGCTGAGACTGCGCGCGATGCGGCTTGGAAGGCAAGCAAGAACAGACCACACGCAACTGCGGCGAGGATGACGGCAGAGAGCTTTCACTTGTGTTGTGCGCGCACTTTGAGGGCCCGGCGACAACTCTAGGCAGGGAACACCGGGCAGCAAATAGTCCGGAAGGTCTGTTCGACCACGTACCCGCGTGCTGGGAGTACTGTGACCGGGCCTGGGGATTGAGCGTTCATGCTGGTCAGCTTGAAAATGCCTCGCAGTGAACTTTGCGAGGGGCAAGATTCATATCGACGAATCATCTTTGATTCTGCGTGGGATAAGGACTACCATCCACAGCAGGAAGATTATCCGCCGTCGGACCGCGAGTCCCTTTTTTGGATGAAATCATGCGCAAGCGGAACTGCCACACGACGAAACCAGATCGCCGGGCACTTGCCCTAATTCCGATCTGGAAACAGGCGGCTCTTTGGGCTTTGGCGCTGGCCTTCTTGGCCCTACCGCTCCATGCGCAAGTGAAAACCAGAGCGGAGGTTGGTCCGAGTGGCGGCCCAGTCTGCGCCAGCCCGGGGGCCTGTGCTACTCCGATGGTTGGCGATTTACCACCGCTTATGAAGCCCGAAGTTGTCAACGACGAGAAATGCCTTCCCTGGAATCTTGCAGCGATGCAGATTACCGGTTCGACAGTGAAGGCACTGAAAGTTCCGTCGAAGGCGAGGGGCGAGTATGAAAAGGCGTGTATTGCGTCTCAAAAAAAGAACCTTGATGTAGCCGAGCAGCACTTGCGCCGCGCAATTGGCGCGTTTAAAGACTATTCCGCAGCGTGGGTGATGTTAGGCGTGGTTCTCGATCAGGAACATAAGGCGCAAGAAGGCCGCGATGCTTGTTCCCAGGTGACAACCATCGATGCGAAATACTTTCCGGCATATCTTTGCCTGGCGGAGTTTTCAGCGCGGAATCAAGAATGGCAGCGGCTCCTGGAACTGGCGAACGCCGCCCTCAGCCTCAACCCCGAGAACGATGGATACGCGCATTACTATCGAGCGATGGCGTACTTCTATCTAAACAATCTCGTTGACGCGCAGAAGAATGCCCTGCAAGCCGCGGAGATCGACCTAAATCATAACTACTTGCCCCTCTACTTCCTGCTGGCCCAGATCTATGCCGCCCAGGGGGACAAGGGTGCCGCGGCGGCCGAGTTGCGGATGGCGCTCAAAAACCAGAACGATCCAGCACAGGAAGTTGTAGCGAGGCGGTATCTGGCCAAGCTTGAAGCGGAACCGAGCACCATGATCGATCAGAAATCAGGGATAGCAAGCGAAACTGCGGGGACGATACCGCTTACTGACACGCCCGACGAGGCCATTGCCTCCATGTCTCAACTCCGAACGCCTAATGATAGCTGGATTCCGGAAGACATTGACCGTGCCGTGCCGCCCGTCGCTTCTGGATCGGCCTGTTCGCTGCCGGCCGTGCTCGATGGCGCGGGTCGAAGAATCGTAGAGCTCGTTCACAACGTGGATCGATTTACCGCGACAGAAGTCCTGATGCATCAGCCGGTCGATCATTTAGGTCACATGGGACCTTCCACCACGACCCAATTTAATTATTTGGTATCGTACACCGAGGATTCTACTGGTTCTTTTCACGTGGACGAGTTTCGCGATGGGAGTCTTTCCCTTGAGCCATTCCCGAATCATATCGCAACGGTCGGCACGCCGAGCCTCGTCCTGATTTTTCACCCGCGATACGTCGGGAATTTCAAGATGGAGTGCGAAGGTCTGGGGCAATGGCACGGAGAGCCGGCGTGGCAGGTTCGGTTTGAGCAACGGACGGATCGCCCCAATCTCACTTACTCGTTCACCATAAATCGAACGACGTACGATGTGAACTTGCGGGGCAGGGCCTGGATTCTTGCAGGTTCGTATCAGGTGGCGCGGCTGGAGATTGACCTGGTGCAATCCATCCCCAAGATTCGCCTTCGCTTGGACCACCAAAGCGTCGAGTATCGTCCCGTCAAATCGTCCACGAAGAATCTAGAGCTTTGGCTTCCCTCCAGCACCGAGCTGTATATGGATTTTCAAGGCCGCCGCTTTTACAGAAAGCACTCCTTTACCGACTTCAAGATATTTTCCGTGGACACGCAATATCAGACTACCCGCCCAAAGGAACGCGCTACAGGGGAGTAGGATCGCGGCAAGCTTTTCCTATTGTGGAAGAGAGGCTTGATTCCGAGGATGCCGGTTCTCACCGGCGTAGCGGTCCGTCAGGTCCAGGTTCTCCACCCGGGATGGAAGAACCTGTTGTCACTTTGAGGCTTACCTCGTTAGGATTCCGTATGCCGTTCCGGACAGATTCCCTCCGATTCCTACGGCCTGCGGCACCCACCAGATTTTCCGGAAAAAATGGTTTCGGCTTCGCTTCATTTCGGTGCCGAGCCAGATTCCGACAACCTCTTGAACCGCTCCGGGCGGCGCCATCCGGCCCCAAGTCGGATAGCGCCCTGTAAGAAAGCTGACGGCCGGGTTGCCTTCGTAGCTGTCGCCGTTGCGCACGCGGGAGCGAGTGACGATCCCGTCGGAAATCAGGAAGAGCCCTTGTGCTACCGCAAGAATCGATTCGGTTTTGTCCTTGAAGAGAAACGCATCTCGCGTGTCCAGGAACGGCCGCACGAAAACACTTCGAGAAGGCTGGATGTGATCGGGTAGCAATTCCGTTCGCGCCAGAGCCGGCGACGTCTGCGCCCTCAAGGAAACGGCAGACAACAACACGAGCAGAGATAGTTTTGCCGCTCGATTCATGGTCGGGCCAAATCGCCGGAAGGGTCGACGAGTGGTGGTGGAGATACTCTGACTAGTTTATATATCCGTCAAGTAACAATCCCAAAGCAGCACTCACAGTACGCACAGGACGAGTGAGGTTGCGTGCTCCGCGCTAGAGCCTGAGAGAGAACACTGTACTGAAGAACGAGCGGATAAAGCGGGTCACGGAAAAACGGAGTCTTTCACTTAGAGGGCGCGGCATGCCAGAGGAATCTGCTTTTTTCTCCGCGTCGACGGAAAAGCAGATCCCTCACGTTGCTCGGGATGACAGTGAAACCGGGTTGCTACGAAAGCGCGGCGATGAGCCGGGCGATGTCCTACACCTTCGAGGTTCGTTGGCTTTCGAGGAGGGCTTCGGCGGCTGCCTGATCGAGCGGCCTGTAGTAGAAGTATCCCTGGGCAAAATCGCAGCCGAATTCTTTCAGCATGGCCGCGTGTTCGGCGGTTTCCACGCCTTCGGCCACCACGTCCAGCCCCAAGTTATGTGACAGGGTGACAATCGTGCGGACAATCTCCGCGCTTTCCGTGTCATTGCCGATGCCTGCGATGAACGAGCGGTCGATTTTGAGCGTGTTGACGGGAAAACGGCGGAGATAGCTCAGTGAAGAATATCCCGTGCCGAAGTCGTCGATGCTCAGGCCGATTCCGAGGCCCTTGAGCAGCCACAGGATGGTTTCAGATCTTTCGGCATCGGACATGGCCAGGCTCTCCGTGATTTCCAGCTTCAAGAGCGCGGGATCGAGGCCGGATTCCTGCAAGGCCCGGCGGATCTGGATCACGAGGTCGGGCTGCGCGAACTGCTTAGAGGAGATATTCACGCTCATCGTTACGGGCGGAGAATTGGGATGCGCGGCGTTCCAGGCGCGCGCGCGTTCGCAGGCTTCGCGTAGGACCCACTGGCCGATCGGAATGATCATTCCCGTCTCTTCGGCGGTGGTGATGAACTCGGCCGGAGAAACCATGCCGACGTGCGGGCGATTCCAGCGAATGAGCGCCTCAAAACCCACGATGCGATTTGCGGCGAGCGAGACGATCGGCTGGTAGTTGAGGCTGAATTCGCCTCGCTCGATGGCCCTGCGCAGGTCGCTTTCGAGCTTCAGGCGATTCACGGCCAGCGAGTGCATCTCCGTATTGAAAACCTCGCAGCGTCCCTTGCCCGAAACTTTTGCGCGGTACATCGCCGTGTCCGCTGCGCGGAGGAGATCTTCCGGCTGGTTTCCCGGGGTATCGTTCGTGGCGATTCCGATGCTGGCCGTGGCGTAGACTTCCTGGCCGCCGAGGACAAAAGGAGTGGACATGAACTCGTGAATGCGCGTTCCGACGCGCAGCGCGTTTCTGGAATGCTCGATATCGACAAGAAGAACCGTAAATTCATCACCGCCAAAGCGAGCGAGCGTGTCGTCGCCCGGCGGGCGGTCCGGCCCGATGCGGATCGCGCTTCGCGAGATTCCTTCTTCGTGCCGCAACGCATGAACCAGGCGGTCCGCGACGGCGCCGATGAGTTGATCTCCGATCGTGTGCCCTAGGCTGTCGTTCACGATCTTAAAGTTGTCGAGGTCGATGAAGAGCACCGCGAACTTGTAATCCGGGTGGCGCTTGGCATGGTAGAACGCGCGCCGCAGCCGATCCAGGAATAGGGCGCGATTGGGCAGATTCGTCAGGACGTCGTGGAACGCGTTGTGGGTCAGGCGCTCCTCGGCACTCTTGCGGGCGGAGATGTCGCGGCAATTGACGACCAGGCCCTGAATATTCGGATCGTTCAGGAGATTCCGGGCCACCGCTTCCGCTTGAATCCAGGAGTTCTTGGCATGCTTCAGCCGGAGTTCCACAGGCACAGGCTTGCCGCTCGACTGTATAACGTCGTCGATCCAGCTTTCCGCCAGCGTTCCGTCCTCCGGGTGAACGAGCGCGAGAAAATCCTTGTTCCTCGCGAAGGAGGGTGGAAATCCGAGGATACTTTCGACCGAACTGCTCAGGTATGTCAGCTTGCCCTTGCGATCGACGATGGCAACGATGTCGAACGCATTTTCCGAAAGCGAGCGAAAGCGCTCTTCGTTCTTCAGCAAGACCCGCTGTAACCGCCACAACAAAAAGAACACGACCAGGGCGGGGATCGTGATTTCCAGGGCGGACTGAATTTCCGCCTTGTGCTGCGTTTCGCGGGCGCGGGCGCTATAGATCGCGCCGGAGGCTTCGATTGCGTCGGTGAGCGCCTTGTACTGCGGGCCGCCCACTTCATCGTCGAGTTTGAGGGCTTCGGCGCTGTGCCCGACGGCAATGAGGAGCAGTTCCTGATCGACGGTCGCGACGTAGTCCGCGTAGGCTTTGTAGAACGGCCCGAGGGTTTCATCGCTCGGATCGCGTGCCTTCAGCTCCTTGGCGGTTTGGAGCATATCCAGACGCGCGCCTCTGAGCTGGCCGAGGAATTCCGAACTGATTTGCCGATTGGCCGCCGCGTGCCATTGCAAACCCTGCAAGCGGATGGTCTGGGACTCGATGCGGCCCAGCAGGATTTGCATGGCCGTGCTTTCGTCGGCCTGGCCGCGCAGGCGGTAAACGCCGAAGGCCACCGCCACCGTCAAGACGATGGCGCCGACGACCAGGAACTGTTCCGAAGCGCGAGAACTAAATCTCATATCAAATGTCGATGAACGCGCCGGCGATCCCGTCAGCGCAAAGGGTAGCCCGGATCGCCCGGCTTGTGGCCATCGATCCGCAGCACCTTGGCGCCGTGGGGTACGTCCTTGAGGTTCTCGCACGTAATCGAGCCGGGAATAGCGGCCACCGCGTCGTTGGCAAAAGAGTTAGTGAGCGCGACGGCCGGCTCGTTGGTCGCCTCCGCGCGAAACACCTTGGTGATCCAATATTTTTTGTATTCCGTCTCCGACATCCGATAGAGAACCCGGAGCATCACTTCGCGCTCGGCCGTGCCTTGCGGACGGATCAAGGGAACGACGGGCATGTTGCTGCTCCAGAATTGCCTCTCGCCGAGGAAAACCTTGCGGAGGTCTTCCAGGCTCATGTCGTCCACCGGGACGCGGGGATTGACGATCACGGCGAAAGTGGCGCGCGAATCGGTTTGCGCCAGGACAGCGGAGAGGCCAATCGCGACGATCGCTCCCAGAAGGGCGAGGACTTGAAGATATTTTCGCGCAGAAATCGTTTTCAGCATGTCTCCTGCATGTGGGAACAGAGATTTTGCAAGAGGCGGGAGCTTCGATCCGAAAACCGCGCTGCACCGTGATTCTTCTGGATCATTGCCGCGCCACACACTCGGTCCGGACGATCAGAAAGTGAAATCCACCTGGGTCGTGATACCGTTCACCGGCTTGTTCTGACGCAAATCGGTCCGGTTAATCTCGGTCTTAAAACTTGCAAATTCTCCGAAATCGTACCGGATGCCGAGGGAAGGCCCGTTCCGCCGGCTTACGTCCCCGAAAATCGGCTCCGCATTCGACGCATTCAGGTATTGATACCGAAAATAAGGCCGGAACAGTCCGATCCCTTCCGAGATCTGGGTGTAAAACGCGGGGGTATTGAATGCGGCCGGGACGGCGCTCCACGCATGACGGATCAAAAGCCCTTCATTGAGAAACTCGAAATGAGACCCCTGGAAGACGGCATGCGCGGAGAATATCTCTTCATGGACCGTCGGGAATCCTTGGGGGACGAGGCTGTCGTGATAGTAAGAGGCGCCGAATTGTAAACCCGGCAGTATCTGCGGCCGCGCGAACAAAGCGACGTTGAACGCCTTGCCATTGTGGTCCGACACCCTGTTCTGAACGGGCTCCTCAAGGGGCGTCCGGGAAGCGCGGCCATTCCCGATTTCCGCGACGTAGTGCAGTTCAAACCTGCCCGACGGAATAATGCCGGTGGCCGACACTCCGACATTGTGGATCGGGAGGATTCCGCCATCGTCTTCAAACTGAAAGATGAATGGGCGGTCGATGGCCGTTTGCATCCAGGTGCTGTGATGGTAGGCCGTGTTGTAGAAGCCGATCGCGGTGTGATAGCGGCCGGCGCTCAATTTGAAATAGTCGTTGAAAGAATAACGAAGCAGCATCCGCTCCAGGTCCACGCCGACGGCATTGTGTGTGTCCGCCTCGAAGACGACTTCAGCCAGCATGTCGATTCTGCGAGACAGAGCGGAGGTGATGAACAAGTCGGTTTGGCCGAGTGCGAACGAGTTCGTCGTGCCCTTCTGGTCGCTGTCAGACCATAGAACGTTTGAGAAGCCGCGAATCTTCAGCGAGGGCACGCCGGCCGGAATGTTTTCGGGACCCGGCGGAGGTCCCATCGGCATCTCGGAAACTTCCGGAGCTGGTCTTGGCGGGGGCTGTGCGGGAGGCGCCGCTGACGGCTGGGCTGGGGGCGCTGGCGCAATTCCCTCTTTCGCTTCCAGCTCTTTGACGCGCGCTTCGAGCTGGTCGATGCGTTGCAACAGATTGTTGATTAGAGCGGTTTGCTGGGAATCCGTCGAGAGAGATTGGGCGTCCTGGGCAGCAACAATCGGACTACTGAATAGCAGCAGTCCCAAGGCAATTACAATTTCGAGACCTCGAGTTCGCACAATTGACCTGACAAAATGACCGGTTCGCATTCGCAATGCAACTCTCCCAAATGCCATCTCCGACAGGTCATTCCGCTTGGTTTTTGTCGCCAGGCGAAGCGTGGCCTAATGGACCTTCCCTTGCTTGTCAGGCTAGCAGAGAGGCAGGGAAGCCGAAGTAGAAAACATCTCGTGGCATGTCAATGAATTACTAATGGAAAGGCGACAGCGCCCCGGTGATCGGGCGCGGCTTCACTTAGCAGTGGCCAGTTCCCTGTTTTCCGAGAGCCAGGATTAAGCGCTCCTTGCCCCCGTCTATCTATTTTAGAATCTGCAGCTTAGGAGCCTGGACCGAACCGTGCAGCAGGCAGGCTATCGATTGGACGTGCTTCGGTTTCCACGACGACACCGTCGCGCAGCGCGAAGCTTCGGCCCGAATTGGACGGAATGCGTTCACCGGGAAGAACGATCCCGACGAGGTTCAACGGGTCGGCAGCGGCAATGCGGATCGTTTGTTGCGTGGGCGGCTGGGAGCGCGATGCTCGCAGCGAGTCCGCGGCAACGGGCAGAGCGAACTGCTCGCCTAGAAAGCTGCTTACAAATCTGCCGCCACGAATTTCGCCGCGATCCTCGAGGCGGCGCAGCGCGATAAGAACCTCTCGCCATGGGAGCTCGATCGATTCGCGCGTGAGGAGTTCGCGGAACACGATTCCGTAGCGGCGCAGAAGCATGCGGCAGGTCGATTCGATGGCCGGAGCGCGGTCGTCCGTTTTTTCCGTGAAAAGCAGCGACCAGCGCCCGCCGCTGTCCCGCGGACGCGCGGCTCGGCCTCTTCCCTGTCCCGCTCGGCGCTTGGGATCGATCAGCGCGCGCAGGTTGTCGAAGCCGTCGGCGGTGATCCTGCCGGCGGCGACGAGTTCCCAGAGCGCGGATTCTATTTCGGATTTGAGTTTGCGCGTCCCGCGAACGATGTCGGCGAAAAACAAGGCGCCGCGAGCACGCAGCAAATCGAGAATTTCCGTTGCCCCTCGGCTCAAAGCCTTTTGATCACTTGCATCCGCTCCGTGGCGGCGGCACGCCATCCACTCGGCGTCGTCACGAATGAAAAATGTGATCGGAGCGACGCTGCTGGGGACGATGCGGCGGTTGCGGGTTCCGCTATCGTCAAGCATCGCGGGATGCGGCGAAAGGCGGCCCCAGCCCACGGTGCCACGGAGGCAAAGAGTGTCGAGCGTCGATGGATCGTAGTCGGCCACGCGCCGCTTGAGAATTTCGTTTTCCCAGGCGTTGGCGGGGCCTTCGTATCCCTGCAACTGGCCGAGGACTTCGAGCAGGCCGCGTTCTCCAAAAGCGAGCGTGCCGGGCGCAACGTGCTGCCAGCGCGCGAGCCAGCTCATGAATTGCGCCGCGGTTACCGGCTCGATTTCCTTGCGCAGCTTTCCCAGCGTGAGGCGGTGAATTCGCGAAAGAAGTCTGCGCTCGCACCACTCGATGTCATTGGCGCGAGCGTCCGTGAGAGTTTCCGTGAAATGCCCGCGCAGAATCGTTCCGGTCGCCTCGACGCGCAAGAGCGCATTCGAGACGTCGGACAGCGGCAAATTCATCACGCGCGCGAGCACCGATGCGTGAACCGGGCCGGAATGCTGCAGCCAGCCGGTGAGGAGCGCGGAAAGGGCCTCTTCTCTCGACGCGGTAGGCTGATCGATTTTCGCGATCGACGAATCGAAGCGGACGCCCGGAAAAGCGGCCGCCGCGACATTTGTTCTCTCGGCGGCAACCCAATACTTGCGACCGGCGCAGTCCGCCCGTCCCGCGCGGCCCTGCGAGGCAAGCTGTTCCAGATATTCCCGCCATCGAGCGGTCGAGACGGCCACTGCGCGTTCGAGGCGCGCTTCCCCTTCCGGTGCCGAGTCCGCAGGCTCGGGGAGAACGACCAGAGTCTCGAGCGCGTCGTGAAGCTCGTCGGCGTCGCGTACATCGGGCCACGCGTCGGCGCGCACTTCTTCGATCGCGGCGGGATCGAGGCTACCGATATCGGAGGCGACCGTTTCCGGGAGGACGCGGCGCATCTCGACGGCGCGCGCGCGCCGCTCTTCGAGCGGTGCGTCGTCGAGATACGCGAAGGGATTCGCGTTGAGAATCTCGTGCGAGAACTGCGACGGGATGGGCGTATCGACGGCGAGGCAGCAGATGCGTCCGTCGAGAATTTGCGGCAAGAGTGCCCGCAGGCCTTCGAGGTCCATCGCTTCGGTCAGCGCGTCCTTCATCACCTCGCGGATCAGCGGATGATCCGGGATCCGCATTTCGCCTTCGATATTTTCCTGGCACGCTGCGGCGTCCGGAAAAACCGCGGCGAGAAGATCGTCGGCGCGCATGCGCTGGATTTGCGGCGGAACTTTGCGCCCGCCCTGAAAGCGAAGCAGCGCCAGCGCGCGGGAAGCATCCCAGCGCCAGCGTGTGGTAAAAAGCGGCGAAGCGAGGACGGCCTGCTCGAGAACTTTTTCCACCGAGTTGGGATGCAGAAAGCGAAACACGTCGGCGAGCGGAAAGCTGTGCTGGTCGGAGAGCGCGATGTTGATGCCCTCGTCCGTGGCCGCCGCTTGCAACTCGAGATTGAAAGAGCGGCAGAAACGCTTTCGCAGGGCTAGCCCCCAAGCCCGGTTCAGGCGGCCGCCGAACGGCGCGTGAATCACAAGTTGCATCCCGCCGCTTTCATCAAAAAATCGCTCGGCGATGATGGTGGACTGCGTGGGAACGGCGCCGAGTACGGAGCGTCCGGCGACGACGTATTCAACGGCCTGCTCTGCACCGGCGCGATCGAGTCCGCATTCCTCTTGAAGAAAGCGAATCGCATGGGCCGCCGCGGGGGATTCACGCACGGGCGGGTGGTAGGCGACGTTTTGCGCCAGGTCGGAGATTTTCTGGCGCAGCTCTGCGACTTGCTCGGACAGCTCGCGGGTGCGCGACGGCGCTTCGCCGCGCCAGAACGGAACATTCGGCGCCGCGCCTTTCGCGTCCTCGACAAGGACCCGGCCGGCTTCGACCCGGCGAATGCGCCAGGACGTGTTGCCGAGGAGCATGATGTCGCCGCGCATGCTCTCCACCGCGAAATCCTCATCGACGGTGCCGACGTGCGCGCCGTCCGGTTCGGCCACCACGGTGTAAAGCGCGTTGTCGGGAATCGCGCCGCCGCTGGTGATGGCCGCGATGCGGCTTCCGCGTCGCGCCCGTACCCGGCCATTGACGCGATCACGATGCAAGTACGCGCCGAAGCGACCGCGGCTCGCGCTGATGCCTTCTGAAAGCATGACAATGACTTCGTCGAATTCGGCGCGACCGAGGTTGCGATACGGATACGCGCGGCGAACGAGGGCGAAGAGATCGTCTTCGTTCCAATCGCCTGTCGCGCATGTGGCCACGATTTGCTGAGCCAGAATGTCGAGCGAATTTTCCGGGATGCTCAGGCGGTCGAGTTCGCCGCCGCGCATCGCGCGAATGAGCGCGGCGCACTCGATCAGTTCGTTGCGCGTGGTCGCAAAGAGGCGCCCTTTGGGGATCGCGCCGCGCCAGTGGCCTGAGCGGCCGATGCGCTGCCAGGCGACCGCGATCGACCGGGGTGAACCGATCTGGCAGACCAGTTCGACCGTGCCGATGTCGATTCCGAGTTCGAGGGACGCGGTGGCGACCAGCGCTTTCACTTCCCCGGCCTTCAATTTTCTTTCGGCTTCAAGGCGCAGCTTGCGCGACAGGCTGCCGTGATGCGTCGCGACCGCCTCATTGCCCAGGCGTTCGGCCAGGTGATGCGCGACCCGTTCCGCGAGGCGGCGGGTATTTACGAACAATAGGGTCGAGCGATGTTCCTGAACGAGTTGCGCGAGCCGGTTGTAGATTTCGTCCCACATTTCGTGCGTGGCGACGGGGCCGAGTTCGCTGCGCGGAACTTCGATGGCGATATCGATCTTGCGCTGGTGGCCGACTTGCACGACCACGGGATCGGGCCGGCCGCCTCCGGCAAGAAAATGAGCGACGAGTTCAATCGGTTTTTGCGTTGCTGAGAGGCCGACGCGCACCGGTGGGCGCTCGGTCATCGCTTCCAGTCGCTCGAGCGAGAGCGCGAGATGGGCCCCCCGCTTGTCGTCCGCGATGGCGTGGATTTCGTCCACGATCACGGCCTCGACGGTCTTGAGAATCTCGCGGCTTTTTTCCGCGGTGAGGAGAATGTAGAGAGATTCCGGCGTCGTCACCAGGATGTGCGGCGGCCGCCTCAGCATCAGGCGGCGGTCTTTCATCAGGGTGTCGCCGGTACGAACCGCGGTGCGAATCTCCGGCATGAGCAGGCCGCGTGCGCCCGCTAGTTGGAGAATCTCGGCGAGCGGCTGCTCCAGGTTCTTCTGGATGTCATTGCCGAGGGCTTTCAGCGGGGAGACGTAGAGCACTTGCGTGGCGTCGATCAGATCGCCGGCGATGGCTTTTCGCACTAGTCGATCGATGCAGGTGAGAAACGCAGCCAGCGTCTTTCCGGAACCCGTCGGCGCGGATATGAGCGTCGTCCGGTTGGCCAGGATGTGCGGCCAGCCCTGCTCCTGCGGCTCCGTCGCGGCGCCAAAGCGACTACTGAACCACTCGCGGACGACGGGATGAGCCCAACGGAGCGTTTCCGAATCTGAGGAGACGATCTGAGCTGGTATGGACATGGCGCTCTGGGAGGCTCGCGCGTGAAAAGCTCATTATACACCGCGGCGCCGGATGCATGGCGGCCCGGGCGCCGCGGCCCGCGCAGGCCGCCCCTGACCGGCTTTGATTTTCGATCCAGCTCTGCGCACCGAACTTCTGTATTGCCCGGAACGCGACATCAGGGAGAGGGACGAAATGCGACTCGCGATGCCAATGTTAATATTAACTTTGTCTTGCTCATTTAGCGGGTGAGCGGCCTTCCGTGCCTTCCAGGTAGGTGCCACTCAGCAACGAAAGAGTCCATGGCGACTTTGGCAGCGGCGATAGAGGAAGTGAAACCTCCCGATCTGGCGGGCTTGCCAGGGCCGCGCGACACCCCTGCCTGGAGAAACTCGACCATTTTCTGGGCCGTGGTGGCCGGGTTCCTCTTGCGCCTTGCCTTCCTGTTCATCGTGCGCACGTACGAACCGGGCCGCATCGACGACACACGCATCGCCGGCGAGACGACAAACATCGCGACTTCCATTGCGATCGGACACGGTTTCAGTTCGGCGCTGAACGGCAATCCGACGGGCCCAACCGCATGGCTCGCGCCCGTTTACCCGTATTTTGTCTCGTTTGTATTTCGATGGCTTGGATCTTTGACCCCGAAAGCGGTCATCTTTCTCTTTGTCGCGCAGAGCCTTTTCTCGGCGCTTACCGTCGTGCCCATTTTCGGCATCGCCACTCGCACCGTGGGCCGGCAGGCGGGCCGTTGGGCTGCGTGGATCTGGGCGCTCTTTCCCTGGTTCAGCCGGTGGGGCGTGACTTGGGTGTGGGACACGAGCCTGAGCGCGCTTCTGCTCGCGGCTCTCTTCTGGTACACAGTGAAATTGCCCGAAGAGCCGGTTCGCGCCACTCGCAAGATGTGGATTGGATTCGGCGCTTGGTGCGGTTTCGCACTGCTTGTCAATCCGTCGCTGGGCGCGCTCCTTCCGCTCTCGCTGGCGTGGTGCGGCTATCAGCTCTACCGCCGCGGTCAGAAGTGGTTTTGGCCGGCGGTGGTCTCCGTCGCGGCGTGCACGATCGTGATTTTCCCCTGGCTCCTGCGCAATCGTGCGGCCTTTGGGCAATGGGTTTTCCTGCGCAGCAATTTCGGATTCGAATTTGCACTTGGGAATTACCACGGAAGTCTGGGGCGCGGATGGGGCACCCACCCCAGCGGCAACAAGACGGAATTTGGCAAGTACTTGCAGATGGGAGAGATTGCCTACGTGCATTCGCGGCAGGAGCAGGCGCTTCAGTTCGTGAAGGAGCGGCCACGCGAATTTTTCGAGCTAACGGTGAAGCGCCTTTCGTACTTTTGGGACGGGAGTTCCATGGAGTTTTTCGGCGCGATGCCGTGGTACTGGGCGCCGTGGAGCTATGTTGTGGTCTCCTTCCTGATGCTCCCCGCGCTGCTTATCGCTCACCGGCGCCGTTTGAGAGCCTGGCCCCTGTTCTTTGGCCTGTTGTTGCTATACCCAATTCCGTACTATCTGACATTTACCCAGGCCCGCTACCGGCACCCGATCGAACCCATCATGGTGCTGCTCATCGCCTACGCCGGAGTCGAGACTGCCTGCGGCCTGCGGACGGTACTGAAACGTTAATTAGTTTGGGACAGTCAAACCGACGTACTATCGCCACTGGCGGTTCTTCCCGCGATTCTGAACAGGTAGGGAGGCGTAGTGTCCATGTTCAGAACCGCATTCCGAACTGGGAAATTCGGCTCGTTGGGCTTGATTTGCCTGCTCCTGAGCCTGCCGTCGAGCGCCTTTGCCGGTCACAGCCATCCGGGCTATGACCACGCGGTGGATGATCTGCGCCTTGCGCGAGCACTGCTGCAACGGCCGGACGGGGCTCAGCACCCGAACGAATGGCAGGACGAAGTCAGCCTCACCGTCGGACACATTGACATGGCGGTAAAGGAAATCGAGGAAGGGGTCGGCGCGAGCCGCTCCAAGCCCCACAACCTTCCCCGCATCGATCCGCACATGACCTGGGCGGCAAGGCTCGATCAGAGCCTCCGGCTGCTCGAACGGGCGGAGTGGGACTTCGCCAAAGAAAAAGACGATGCCGCCAGCGCGGGATTGAAGGGGCGGATTTTTGATCTGCTGGATCAGGCGCACACGCGCCTCTCGGTAGCCATTCAAACCGTGAATTTCGACTACAGCGCGAGAAACATTCCCACTCGAAACGACTAGGTTGCAGGCTGCGGGCAAGAAGTAGCCAAAGCGCAACATCTCATCAGCAGTTGCAGGGAGATCCCCTTGGCGTTCGTGTTCTGCGGTTTGGCCTTCATCGGCCTTGCCGCATTATCGCAATTTACCGGAATAACGGCGGACCCCGTGCGCAGAGGCGCATCTATCGTGAACAAGAGCCGGATGCGTTTCGGAAAGCGGTCGCCGTTCACGTCGTCTGGGGTCTGCTGCTCATAGCTGGGTGGTTCGTTCATCGCCACTGGCACGTTTTCTAGTGAACCGCGCCGCCGCGCGCCTAGCGTCCAGCGTTGCAACCCGGCGCGCCCGACCGCATCGAATCGGGCATGAACAAGAGCGATTCCCCCTCGATCAGCGTCGTCCATCCCAATCAATTCAGCGCAGGCACTTCGCAGACGCCGGGCTCGCAGCGATTCGCGGCCGTGTCTTCGGAACTGGGCATTCACTCGGCGCTCTGGGGCGGCACATTTCTCGTCGAGCCGGGAGCGCAGACCGGGATTCATCATCACGGCCCGCAGGAAACCGTCGCGTACGTTTTGGACGGCGAGTCGTTCATCCAGTGGGGCGCGAAGGGAGAGCATTCCCTCACCGCCCGCGCAGGGGATTTTCTGCATGTGCCCGCGTGGCTCGTGCACCGCGAAATCAATCGGTCGAAGGACACGCCGTTTCGGTGGGTTGTGATCCGAAGTTCATCCGAGCCGATTGTGGTCAATCTGCCCGAGGATGCCTGGAAGTAGGCCTACGCTACATCGCATCGCTTCTTTTACCCAAGCGCTTAGGATAAATGGTAGAATGTGATGGTGCCGACGGTCCTCCGATTTGACGGACTGCGCGTGGTCATCTATCCAAAACGATCATCGCCCGGCGCATGTCCACGTGATCGGTCAAGGCCGGGAGGCGTCGTTCAATCTGAACTGTCTAGCCGGACCCGTAGACCTCAGAGAGAACCACGGGTTCTCGAGACGCGAGATTGCAAAGATCGAGATTGGACTGACGGAACACTTGGAAGAGCTTTGCCGGAGATGGGAGGAAATTCATGGAATCGCGTGACAACTTCAAGCTCGCTAGCAGGCGGGCGAAGGCGCTCCAAGCGTCTTTTCCCAGGGCTCTCTCTGCTCGCTACGACCGGGAAAATGGGCGTGTCGTGGTTCGACTCAGCTCCAATCTGGACCTGAGTTTCTCTCCAACAGATGCGCAGGGTCTGGAGAAGGCCAAGCCGTCACAGCTGGACGAAATTGAAATTAGCCCGTCGGGTTTTGGCATTCATTTCCCAAAGTTGGACGCGGATCTTTATCTGCCGGCGATCTTGCAAGGCGTCCTCGGCTCTCGGAAATGGATGGCATCAAGGCTTGGCCACGTGGGTGGCAAATCGAGAAGCGTTGCCAAGCAGAGAGCATCCAGATCCAACGGAAAGTTGGGAGGTAGACCGAGAAAAGTAAGTAGGGGCGTCTTTAAACCCGCGGGAAATTAATCGGTCGAAGGACACGCCGTTTCGTTGGGTTGTGGTGAGGAGAACTTCCGCACCGATTGTGGTCAATCTTCCTGACGACACATGGAAGTAGTCATGCTGACGCCCAATCAGACGGATTGGACGTCAGCGCGACAGTCGATTCTTTGTGGCCGGAGCACTCAACTCAGGTCGTCAGAGGCGACCGCGAGTCGAATCTCACTACCACGTCAATCGCAGCGCCAGTTGCGCCTCTCGCGGATCGCCGACGCCTTCCCGCAAGAAGCCGTTGAAATCGAACAGCAAAGGCGAAGTAAGCGTGTTGATGTTGTTCTTGTTGTTGAATGTGTTGAACATCTCGACCGTGGGTATCAAGGTGAAGCGTTCGCCGAGCTTGAAGTCACGTTCGAGCCGCCAATCAAACGTGAAAAACGCGTTGTCCTTGCGAAGGTGGTTGCGCCCACAATCGACCGCCACGCCGCCTGAAATCACGAAGCGCGTCACTGAGTTGTTGATGCTACAGGGCGCACCCACGCCAGTCCCGAGAACGTTGTCGGTCACCGGTTGCGCGGAGTGGGCCTGCATGCGAACGTTGCCGACGATTTTCCACGGCAGGTCCGCGTAAGTGTAGAAATTGAATTTGTGTTTCTCATCGCGGTCAGAGTAGGAATACTCCTTCGCGAGATCAAAAAAGTTGGCGTACCGGAAGGTAAAGGGATCGCGCTCGTTGGAATCGTCGTCCAAATCCTCTGACCAGGTATAGTTGGCTTCGAGTTGGAAGCGGCTGCTCATCCGTTTGCGCACGCCGATAGTGGCGCCACGGTAAAGGGAGCGGGCATCGCTGGTCGTGTTTGTGATGCTGCCGAGATTGGGAAAGATCGTGAGTGGATTGAGGTAGGTCACCGTATCCGAACCGGAGGTGGGAAGAGCGAAACCAGTACCTGCCGAATTCGGATCCTCGAAACGGGTCAGATGCACGCCCTTCGACCACGTGAGGTCAACGTAGCCGGACCAGTTCGCCGCGAATTGCTGTTCAAATTGCCCGTTAACCGTATAGATCCTGGGGTTTGCGTAATCTTTGCTAAAGACCGTAACGCCCGGCTGAAACGGGAATGTCCCCGGTGCCAGGGTCGGAATCGGAACTGTATTGGGGTACGTCGGAGGAGCACCGCCGGTTGCCGTGTTAAACAGGGTGCAACTGGGAGCGTTCACGCAGCTCGACGCAAAGATGGATTGTTGCTGTACTCCGTTGGTCGTGATAGCTCCGACCTGGGTCAACATATTCTGTCTAGCATTGTAAATTCCCCAACTTCCCCGCAGCACTGACTTCTTGTTTTTGAAAATATCCCAGGCGAATCCGATTCTCGGCTGGAACATTTTTTTCTGATTTGGCAGAAAGCCCGTCGAAGGGAAACGCGGATCCGACAAATTCACGCCGTAAGCAGTTTTCGATGGCGCAAGAGTCGGATCGGGGAAAATCTGAGCCTCCCAGCGCAGGCCATAATTGAGGGTCAGGCTCGGCAGAGCTTGCCATTGATCCTGCACAAAAAGGGCGTATTCGTTGTTGTTGATGCTGGAAAATCCGGACGCATCGAGCGACTCGCCCGAAGTTGTCGGCCCGTGTTGAAGATAGAAAAGCAAGGGGCCGTCAGCGGCAAGCGACCCATCGGGGCAAGTGGCAGTAGCTTTGCCGCCGACTATCGGACGCGTGAGGAGAGACGCATCTGTAAAGGCTCCGCTTTTGCACTCCTCAGTAGAGGGGCCGAAGCCGGGTCCCATCGATGCGGGCGAAGCGTAGTGCAGGAAGCCTACAACGCTGTCGAACAAATATCGCCCTCCGAAAAACCCGCGGAATACTTGGGTATTGTTGCTGTGCAACCAGGCCCCGCCGAACTTGATCGTGTGCTTGCCGTGAATGATCGAAAAATTGTCGTGCAGATCCGTGCGCCAGAAGATTTCATTGACGGTCGGTTCCAGAAAGAACGGCTGGCCAAAACGAAATGACGGGGCAAACCCGATTCCGGTGTCCGGCACGGCGGAGGTGTCCGACGCGGCGCGGGGGCGATTTTCGCGCCCGTACGTGAAGTGAAGCTCGTTGAGCAAGTTTGGACTTATCGTGGTGAACAGGTTGTTGTTGGAAGTCTGGATCTTGGACGGGCCCTCAATGCCGTTGGCAGTATCCCCGTACGTGGGTACGTCAAAGGTCTGGTTGGTGTTCTTCGAGTAGTCAAAATCGTACGTCCCCGAAAATTGATTCTTCGGGGTCACGGTCCAGTCAAAGCGGCCGAGCGCGGAACCGTTGCGAACGGGGTGGGTTACCGGATTCCCCTCGTTGTCATTGAAACTGGTTTTGTAAAAGTTCAGAAGAGCCAGCCGCTGGCACTCCGTGTTCGAGTTAATGATTGCTTCGTTCGCCGGGACGACCGGGGTGGCCACCGGGCAGGCGCCCATCGACGCCGAGAGGTTGTCCCGTGTCAGGTTTTCGACGATTCCCTCGCCCGCTCCGAAGAAAAACATCTTGTCTTTGACGATGGGTCCGCCGAGCGTGCCACCGAATTGTTCGCGAGAAAAATCCTTGAGAGGCTTGCCATCCGACGTGTTCGAGCTCAGGGCCTCAAGCCGCTGATACTCAAAGGCGCTTCCGTGGATGTTGTTTGTCCCCGACTTCGTGACGACGTTGACGACGCCGCCCGCGGTTCTTCCAAATTCCGCGTTCGCGCCGGCCGCCACCACCTGGAACTCCTTCACGGCATCGAGCGTGATGTCGATGGCCGCGCGCTGCCCGCCCATCTGCTCGCCAAAGAAGCCGTTGTTGTAATCGCCGCCGTCCATGCTGATGTTGTTAAAAATCCCGCGCTGTCCATTGAAGTTGATCTCATCGCCGTCCGGTCCCTGAACGATGCCAACGCCGGGCGTCAGCGTCAGCAAGTCCTCGAACTTGCGGCCAAGAATGGGCGTGTTGGCGACGGTAATGTCATTGAGCGTGGAGCTGGAGACGGAATCAACGGTATCCACAAGGGTGGGTGTCGCCGTCACGACAATCTTTTCGGCCGTCGCCGAAACCTTCATGGTCACCGGGAGGGACATCGTCTGGCCAACGGTGAGCACGGCATTTTCCTGGGTGATCGTGGCGAAGCCGGACTTGGCAATCGTGACAGTGTAACGCCCGGGAGGCAGGGCTAGAAACTCATATTGCCCGTCAGGTCCGGTCGCGGTTGATTTTGCGAGAGCGGTGTCAAGATTCATGACGTCCACACTCGCATCGGGAACCGCGCCACCTTTTTCGTCCGCAACTGTGCCCCGAATGCTCCCGGTCGTGATTTGCGCCTGCCCCCAGGCATTTTGGTTGAGAACGAACACCGAGAATGCGAATGACAAAACCAACAGCATCTTACGCATGAAACACCCCCGTTAATTTTGGTTCGAGAATCCGACGGCTCGGTCTGCCAAAAACTACACATCAGACCACGAGGTCTAAAAAGATTGCGTCCCCACGCAATCAATTGGGCAATACAGTACGGACATGACAACGAAACATCAACTGTAAAGTTGTGGAAAACTCGATTATTTATCGAATCCTTAAATCAAATCCATGGCATTTGAGAAACAGGAGACGAGTTCATTTCTGGCTTCTGGTTGTGCATCTTGGTTGCAGTCAAATCTGTGCCTTCGTTGACGCAGCGAACGAAACTGTGTTACGAGGCGGTGCGTCTAAAGGGCGCGGAGGAAACGGGATGATCAGGGTGCGCGTGGTGATTTTGGGTGTGTTGCTGGCTGTGCCGGCGCTGGCTGCGGCGCAGCACGTGGATCAGATGAGTCTCGAAAATACGCTTTGGGATGTGGATCAGCAGTGGCTTTGCAACGGGCCTTATCAGAAGCCGTATACGGAGTGCGTGAAGTTCCGGAGCAACTACTGGGTGGACGGATTTTTCGAGGTGCAGTCCGGCGGGACGCTGCGCAACAAGCAGGAGATGGTTGCGACGCAGTCGGCGGCGAATCCCGTGACCGGCGTGCGGCCTTATCCGGCCGATTTCAAATTGGTGGCCGTGTATGGCGACGTTGCGCTGGGAACCGACCACACAGATTTCCAGACCGCGCGGGCGGACGGCAGCTATGCGTTCACTTCGGACAGCCATTGCCTGCGCGTCTTTGTGAAGCAGAACGGCGAGTGGCGGCCTGCCGCGGCGGCGCTCGTGCCGGTGATTCCTCCGACCGAGGCGAACGCGAAGATGAGCGGCGCGGCGAGCACGAAGAGTCCCGACGAAAAACTGGAGAAGCAGCTCGATGAGCTGGACCAGAAGTGGATGGACGCGGTGCGCACCGCGAAGACCGACTATTTGAAGGGGTTTTACGCCGACAAGTGGTTTGAGATTCTGGGTTGGCTGCCGACCACGGTGCTGACCAAGCCGGCAGCGCTCGAGCGCGTGGCGCACCTGAACTTCAAGCCCGGCGAAGGAATTTTCGTGGACCAGTTCAAGTTAATGTCCGTGTACGGAGACGTGGCGCTCGCGACGGATCGGCGCGTCCGGAAAATTGCCGACGCGAAGGGCACTCTCGTCAGCACGCCGCATCGGGCACTGCTCGTCTTCGTGAAGGAAAATGGCAGATGGAAGATCGCCGCGGACGCCGCGGTGCCGACCATCGCCACGGAGTAGCGAGCGGCGCGGGCTGCCCTTCGACGTTCTCAAGGTAGAGGACTTCAGGGAGTCTCTGTGAGAACGCCGATTCCGAGCAGCCAGCGGCTAAAGCCGTTCTGATTGCAATCGACTTGCGGCACGGCTGAACCCGTGCCCTACAAAGATTTCCAAGTTCACGCACACACTCAAAAGCCCGTTTCGCTTCGGGCGAATGGCGGCACGGTTGAAATCGCGCCCTACAAATACCACTTATGAGATAGGTTCCAGCGACTAGCCGGGCTGCTTCAGCATGCGATTCGATTCGCGCCTGGCGACGTCGTCGCTGCGGTTGATGTAGGCTTTGCCGGCGCGAATCGCTGCGACGCTCTGCAGCTTCTGCTTTCCGGTGTGCTTCTTTCCGGTGCTGTCGCCGAAGACGAACGAACCTTCACGCACATCGAGGATCGTGATGTCCGCCGCAGTCCCCGGCCGCAACGTGCCGATCTCGACTCCGAAATTGAACATGCGCGTCGGCCGGAGCGTCACGCGCTCGATCACCTGGTCCAGCGTCATTCCAATCGTGAGGAACTTCGAGAGCTCGGTGACGAGGTCGTAGACCGGGCCGTTGATGCTGAGGCCGCCGAGGTCCGTGCCGATCGTGTCCGGCAGGAAATTCTGTTGCAGGCATTTTTCCGCCACGTCCAGGCTCAAGTGCGGGCCGCCGTCGCCCACGTCGAAAAGCACGCCGCGCTCGCGGCATTCGAGCATTTCGGGCAGGATTTTGCCGTTAGCGTCGAGCGGGCCGTGCGGGCGGCCGGTGAAGCAGTGCGTCAGGATATCGCCCTTGCGCAGTTGGCGGAGAATATCCGGGAGCGGAGAAAACGAATCCCCGACGTGGACCATCACCGGAAGATTGGAAATCTCCGCGGCCTCGAGCGCGCGCTTGAGGGCTTCGAGATCGTTTGATCCGGTAATTTCCTTAGAGAGCCTCACCTTGATCGCGACGACGTCGGGCTTGTTGGCGTCCGCCGCGCGCGCCGTCAATTGCGGATTCAGCCAATCAAGGTTGAAATAATTTCCGGCGAGGCCCATCAGCGTGCCGCGGGCGCCGATGTCGATCATCGCGAAGAGCCGCGTGGCCGAAGGCTTGATCACGTATTGGCGCAGCCCGGCAATCGAGAAGTAGCCGGCGGAACCCGCGTCCACCGCCGTCGTCACGCCGCGGCCGAGGCAATATTGGTCGGCGTTCACGCCGGTCGGACCGACTCCTTCAAACACGTGGACGTGCACATCGATCAGGCCCGGTGTCACGATTCTGCCCTTCGCGGGAATGAGCGTGCGCGATCCGTCCGCCGGAATGTCGGGCGCGACCTGCAGAATTTTGCCGTCCTTCACGGCCACGTCGAGCTGCGCGTGGAGATTCTGGCTCGGGTCGATGACGGTGCCGCCCTTGATCAGCAAGTCGCGGCTCTGTGTGAGCGCCGCGCCCATGTCTTGCATGGGGGCGGGAGGCTCAGCCTCCGCGCGGCTCAGAGCGGCAGAGGCCGCGAGCGGCGATGCGGCTAGCAATTTCGAAAATTGGCGGCGCGTCAGCACAAATCACCTCGTTTTCCAGCCACTAAATATTCCGTCATTCTGAGCGAAGCGAAGAATCTCTCTGGATTCGTGCGCAAAGCACGAGAGATTCTTCGCTTCGCTCAGAATGACATTAGAGGGCGTGCCCTGTTGGGGCGCTTTCCCTCTAGCCAAGCGCGATCAATTCAATTTCGATGCGTCCGCCGTGCAGCCGCGCCACTTCCACTGTAGCGCGCGCGGGAGGGTGCGCGGGGAAATACCGGCTGTATACCCTGCCCATCGCGTCGAAATCGTTCATGTCTTTCAGGTATACCGTCGTCTTCACCGTGCGATCGAGCGAAGAGCCCGCGGCTGCAAGGATCGCCTTGATGTTCTCCATCACGAGCTCGGTCTGCTTCGTGATGTCATCCTCGATCACCTGGCCGCTCTTCGGGTCGCGCGCCGTGATGCCCGCGACGAATACGAAGCCGTTCGCCTTGATCGCCTGCGAAAATGGCCCGACGGGCTTGGGCGCGCGCTCGGTGGAAATCGCGCGCAGACCCGTGTCCGATCCGGCGGATTGTGGATCGGCGCTGCGGGCGACGCTCGGGGCGACGGCTACTGCGAACCCTCCGGCCGCGGCGCTGCGTAAAAATGATCTGCGTTCCATTTTGCTTTCCTCCCTGCCGCAATTTTGCTCTCGAGTTCCCAAGATTGGTCGCAGGCGCGTCTTCGCGCACCCGGAAATATTTTCTGCTGTGAATGGAGCGAACGAGCGGGCTAATCTTACTTCACTCGCGTCTCTTTTCGATATGCATATGAAGGAGCGGGGAAGCTTTGTGGGACGTGATATAAGTTTCCTCACGGATTGCGCGCGACAAGGAAGGAAATTGCAATGCCGGAGACCATGGAACGCCAAACGGGTGACCGCAAGTGGCTGGGCCTCTATGACCAGCCTCATCGTGACCTGCGCGAGTTTATCGAACGCGCGGAGAAGCTCGGTGAAATCGCTCGTGTAAAGGGCGCGAGCTGGGACCTGGAACTGGGCGCGCTCGCGGAAATCGTCAACCACAAGCGCTCGGAAGCGCCCGCACTTTTATTTGAGGATATCGCCGGCTATCCGAAAGGGTTTCGCGTTCTCTCCGGCTCAGGAAATTCCTCCAAGCGCATGGCGCTCATGCTGGGCTTTGCGATGCCGCGCACGGCGATCGATGTGGTGCAGGCCTACCGCGACCGGATGAAAGTGCACAAAGGCATTCCGCCGGTGGTGGTGAAACACGGTCCGATTCTGGAGAATATCGCGCGCGACGAAGAGGTCGATCTTTACAAATTCCCTGCCCCGCGCGTGCATGAGCGCGACGGCGGGCGCTACATCGGCACCGAAGACCTGGTCATCATGCGCGATCCGGACGAAGGCTGGGTCAACGCCGCGACGTATCGCGTCCAGGTGCACAGCAAGAACAGTACTGGCTTGTGGATGTCTCCCGGCAAGCACGGCCGGCAGATTCGCGACAAGTATTTCAAGCAGGGAAAGGCGTGCCCCGTTCTCGTCTGCTGCGGCCACGATCCGCTGCTCTTTCTCGCCGCGGCCAATGAAATCAAATACGGCGTCTCGGAGTTCGACTACGCGGGCGGACATCGCGGCGAGCCCTTCAAGGTGATCCCGAGCGAGATTCACGGGTTGCCCATGCCTGCGCACGCGGAAATTATCTTGGAGGGCGAGCTGTCACCCGGCGATGTTCACACCGAGGGCCCGTTCGGCGAATTCACTGGCTACTACGCGAGCCCTTCGAGCGAGCAGCCCGTCATCCGCATCCGGCGCGTCTATCATCGCAATGATCCGATCCTTACGATGGCGACGCCGATGCGTCCGCCGTCGGACATGTCCTTCGGAAGATCGATCGTGAAATCGGGAATGATTTGGGATGCCATCGAGCGCGCGGGAATTTCCGGCGTGCAAGGCGTGTGGTGCCACGAAGCCGGTGCGATGCGCCTCTTCAACGTGATCTCGGTGAAGCAGGCGTACGCGGGCCACGCGAAGCAGGTCGGCCTCGTAGCCGCCGGCTGCCAGGCGGGCGCATATCTGGGGCGCTTCGTCGTGGTGGTGGATGAGGACGTCGATCCCACGGATTTGTTCGATGTCGTATGGGCCATGTCCACGCGCTGCGATCCCGCGCTCGATATCGAGATCATTCGCCGGATGTGGAGCGGCCCGCTTGACCCGATCATTCCGCACGGCTCGCCGGTGAACTACAGTTCGCGCGGCTTGATTGATGCGTGCCGGCCGTTTGAGCGGCTCAAGGATTTTCCGCCGGTCGTCGGCGCGACGCCGGAGCTGCGCGCGAAGGTTGCCGCGAAATTTGCGGATGTGCTGAACAAAATCTAGACAAGATCGCGAGCCAGCGAAATGGGCCAAGACACCATCACAACCGCAGCCACGGTAAATGTTCCTGATTTGATCGACGAGCAGAAGGTTGGTTCGTTTCAGATTCGGATTCTGGTGCTGTGCGCTCTCGCAGCGCTTCTCGACGGCTTTGCTGCGCAAATGATCGGCTATCTCGCTCCGTCGATTGCTCGCGAGATGCATCTCGGTCCGGGCGCGCTCACTCCGATTTTCGCTTGGGGCCTGGCGGGCCTGATGTTGGGGGCGCTGACCTTCGGGCCGGTGGCCGACCGTTTTGGCCGCAAGCCGGTGATCGTCGCTTGCACTTTGTTTTACGGACTCATCACGCTGGCTACCGCGAGAGCCGATTCAGGGACGGCCCTGGCGATCTTTCGTTTCCTTGCGGGACTGGGCTTCGGCGGGGTGATGCCGAACGCCATCGCGATGACCGCGGAATATTCTCCGCACCGTCGCCGCGGCACGATGGTTACGATTATGTTCTGCGGATTCCCCGTTGGCGCGTCGATCGCGGGCTTTGCCACTGTGCCGATTCTGAATGCCTTCAGTTGGAGAGGCGTTTTTCTTCTTGCCGGCACGATGCCTCTTCTGCTAGCACCGGTGCTCGCCGTGCTGCTCCCCGAATCGATCCGGCACCTCGTGATTCACGGCGCGGAAGATTCGCGCGTGCGGCGGCTCCTCGCGCGCATCAGCCCGCAGCTCGTTTTCGAGCCGGGCACGAAATTCGTGGTGCGCGAGGAGCGCGCCGCGGGCGTGCCCGTGTTTCACCTGTTCCGCCAGGGCCGCGCGCTCGCCACGGTTTTGCTGTGGATCAGCTTCTTCATGAGCCTGATCGACATCTATTTCCTGGCGAGCTGGCTGCCCACCGTGTTTCACAACGCCGGAATCACGCTGTCGCTCGCGGTGATCGCCACGGCGATATTTCAGGGAGGAGGAGTAGTCGCCTCGCTCGCGCTCGGATTTTTCGTGGACCGCTTCGGCGCCTTCCGCTCACTGACTTTCACGTTCTTCTTGGGCGCGGTCTGCGTGGCCTTGCTCGGCTACTCGCATGCGATCGCTGCCATCCTGGTCTGCACGTTTTTCGCCGGCTGCGGGATCATCGGAGGGCAAACGGGAGCGAACGCGCTGGCGGCCTCGTTCTACCCCACCTACATTCGGTCAACCGGCGTGGGCTGGGCGCTGGGGATCGGCCGTGTCGGATCGGTTGTGGGGCCGATTCTGGGAGGCGCGATGCTCTCGATGCATCTGCCGCTCACAACGATTTTCCTCGTCGGCGCCGTTCCGGCATTCGTCGGAGGATCGGCCATCTTCCTCATGGGGCGCACGCAAATCTCCGTCAATGCAAAAAGTGCGCTCGGAATGGCTGCGTCGTAATTTAAAAGGGATGAGTCTTGAAAGACGCCGATGGTACCTAGTTTGCGGCCGGCGCGAGCTTCTCGGTCAGCTCGATGCGCGTTCCCCACGGGTCGGTGATGTAGGCGACCTTGGTTGTCCCGTTCGGCGCGAGGCGAGGGCCCTCATCCAGCTTGATTCCTTGCGCTTCGAGCTTCTTCGTAAAGCCTTCGAGATCCTTCACATCGAAGCCGATATGATCCAGCGAGCGGCCCTTGGTCGGAGCCAGCGCAGTCTTGCCCTGCGAAAATGAAAGGTTCGCGCCCGGAATATCGTCGCAGTCGATCAACCCCGGTGAAGACTGGCGCTGGCGCTTGCCCGGCACTCCGCCGAACGTCTTGGCGTACCACGCCTGCATCGCCGGAATGTCCATCGGATAAAAATGAATGTGATTCATCGCCACCGGAGTGGGGAGAGAAGGATCGCCAAAGAATTCCACGCGGATGCCGTCCGGCCCGTGAACGTATCCCTGGTTCGGGTTTCCGGTCTGTTCGATTTCGACGCCGTCCGCTTTCCACTTGGCCAGCGTCGTCGGCATGTCCTTCCAGGCGAATCCGAAATGGTCAACGATCGATCCCGCCGGCGGCCCCGTAGGATCGGCCTGCCGCAGCATGATGTAAACCCCTGGAAATTGCACGAGCATCAGCGGCCCGTTTTGCACGACGGTGCCGCCCATCGTGGCCGTCCAGAATTTTTTCTGCGCTTCCACATCCTTCACGAAAAGATGGATGTGCCCCATCGTCACGCCCGAGCTGTTTGGAGGCGCGAGCTGCGCATCCGCGGGCGCCGCCGCAAACACGGCGAACATCGCGGCCGAGAAAATCAGCAAACTCCGAACCAGCATTCCAATGTTTTTCATTTGATTTTCCGTTTTGCGCTTGAAAAAACTAGTATGTTCCCGCCAGCGTTTGGATTTTTGACTTGTCCGGGTAGAGCACGCCGAGCGCCTGGTCTTGCGGGTCGGCGCTGCGTGTCGTGTACCATATCGAATTCTCATTCGAGACTTCGATCTTGGGCATGTCGGTTCGCTGCACGTAGGGATAGTACGTGAAGGCTTTCGTCTTCTGATCGAACTTGATCAGTGCGCCTCCCTGCCCCGAATCCGCGATCCAGTAGTTCGAGTCGTGATCCTGCTGGATGTCGTAGGGAAAGGACCACTTCACCGGAAGCGAATACTCTTCGATCTTGTTGGTATTCGGATCGAGCTTGCCGATTTTCCCGGGCCACTCCAGCGCGTACCAGATCATGCCGTCGTGGTCGGCGAATACTCGGCGCATGGTGCAGGGCCGCGACAGCGGAATGTACTCGATCCACTGGCTGCTCACGGGATCGAATTTCGTGACCTTGCAGCGCCACCAATCGGCGAGCCAGACCTTGTCATTCTTATCCATGACCATGCCGTAGGCAAAGCTGTTGTCGGTCGGCGTTTTGTAGAGAGAAACCTCGCCCGTGGTGTGGTCATACTTGGCGATCTCGTTGGCCCAGGAGAGCGATTCCCAGATGTTTTGCCTGGAATCGACAAACGGCGTATTGCCGTGCGGAGGCCGCTTGGCGAGCGGATCGTAGGGATAGTACTTGATCGCTCCGGTCTTGCTGTCGACGCGCAAGAAGGCCGTATGGCCCGCCACCCAAATGTCGCCGCTCGCGTCCTGCGTCAACCCATGGCCGCGGTATTGCGGGCCGCCGACCGGGTAGTCGGTCCAGGTCGCGGTTCGCGGATCCATTTTCCCCACTTGCAAGCCGCGCGCGTCCACGTACCAGATATCGCCATTCTGACTCAGATGGGCATCGTGGAATCCGCGATCGCCCTTCGCCAGCGGCGGAATGTGATACTCGATGAACATCGCCTTGCCCAGCGCTTTTTCGTCGACCGGCTCGTCGGGAACCATGAGGCCGCGCTTCGGGCTGTCAGGGCCGAAATTTTTCACGAGATAAGCAACGAGTTCCTCGCGCTCGCCCGCAGCAAACGTGCCCGGCACGAGGCGCGCGCCCGCATTGTCATTGGGGTTCTGCATCAGGTCGATCGCGTCATTCCAGTGCTGCTCGTCCCACTGCTTGTTGGGAAGGAAGTCGGGTCCGTGGCACATGATGCAGGTGCGTTCAATCGTCTCGCGCGCGTGCGAGGGCGGATAAAGCTCGTCATACGAATACAGCGCCTCGTTGTGCGGCAGGCCGCTGCGCATCTGCTGGTTCGGACGATACGTCCCCTCTTTCAGAGTGAAATCCGCAGTCGAGCTGCTGCCGGGAGCGATGGTGATTTTCTGCACGTCGCTATTCGTGAAGCCGTTTTTCGTCACGCTCACTTCGTAGTTGCCCGGGAAAAGGTCCACGGCCTGGTAGCGCCCGCCTTCGGTGAACACCATGTAAACGACATTCTTGTCCACGTTTTTGAGATACACCTTGGCGGCTTTGAATTCGGCAGGCGCCTTGACCGTGCCCGAAACGGTGCCCATTCCGGCCAGCATTCCCGGAGCGCCTCCGCCGGCGCTTTGCACGCCTTTGTTCTGCGCGCGAACGGCAACCCTCGACGCAAACAACATGGGAAGCGCGAGCAGGCAGGCGAGACCTGAAATCCAGCGAGTGCGGTTCATGGCGACCTCCAGAGAATGCGGGCTGACCCTGACCTTCAAAGTGAGGACAATATAATCTTCCCCGTTTGATTCATCAAGCCAATTAGGTTTGCAGTTTGCGCCGAGTTCAATTTCCGATTCTTTGGATGAACGGGCACTCAGGAACGAAGCTTCAGGGCCTAAAGGCCATTTTGGCACACCCTTTTTGTCCGTACCTGAAGGTCGGGACCTCCGAAAGCGACTGAAATCGACTGAAATCGAATCCTGTACCAGAACCGGAGGACAGCGGGCCGGGGTCCCTTGTGTCAGGCCGAAACCAGGCCTTCGGTGACCGCTGCCGTCTGCTCTCAATCTGAACTTTCGGACAGTAGCTGCCGATAGGGAGGGTGAGTAACTTGGATGTCGCAGCGATGCCCGCGCGGGCTCCCAGCTTCCGCGGCCTCCTCTCCGAGGGATTCGGAAGGATGTGACAACCCCTTCTTTCCGGGCGCTGCGGATTAAAAACTGGGTCAGGGGGTAATACCATTGAAAAGTCTTCGCTCACCTATTCTTCTGCTGTTTACGGGTCTTTTTGTTGCTCTGATCATTTTCGGGATGCAGTTGCAAGTCCCGACCGTCTCCGCGTTTCCGGGAGGCGCCGGCTCTTTTAACCCATCATCGCCAACCGCAAACGTCTGCGCGGGCTGCCACAGCGGCATGGCCGGCACAGGCAGCGCGACCATCTCCGGACTGCCCGCGTCATACACGCCCGGCGGCGCGGCGATCCCTGTCACCGTCGCAGTGAATGACTCCAACTTCAGTACGTGGGGCTATCAACTCAGCGCGCGCCTGGCAAGCAATTTGAACACCCAAGCGGGAACCTTTACAGCCGCCGGCAACAATGCAGCCAACGTCAGCGGCGGCTCGGTTCAAGGATCCGGTTCTTCCAGCACCTTCAGCTTTACATGGACACCGCCGGCTACAGCAGCGGGCACCGTGAATTTCTATTTGACAGGGCTGGCCACAAGCTCGACGAACAATAACGACTTGTATTCGACCACGTCCACGGTGTCGCAAGCGGCTGCGGCCACGCCGGACTTCAGCCTGGCAGCGTCTCCCAGCAGCGTGAGCGTCGCGCAGGGCGCCATCGGTTCAAGCACCATGACGGTTACACCGTCCAACGGCTTCACCGGGACGGTTACCTACTCTGCGTCCGGCTTACCGAGCGGCGTTACGGCGTCCTTCAGTGGCAACACTCTAACGCTGACCGCGAGTAGCACAGCTACCACCGGCGGACCGACTGCCGTAACGATTACCGGAACGTCCGGCACCCTGAGTCACACGACGATGGTCAACCTCACGGTGAGCGCCGCAGCGGTCACCCCCAACTTCAGCCTCTCCGCATCTCCGAGCAGCGTGACCGTTGTTCCGGGATCGAGCGGCTCCACGACGATCACGATTACTCCGACGGGCAGCTTCAACGACAGCACCGTCAGCTTCTCGCCACCGGGGTTGCCGACTGGTTTGTCCGCAACGTTCGGCGCGATCAGCAGCACGGGCACGAGCAAGCTGACGATTTCGGCCACCAGCTCCGCGGCGCCGATGACGATCGGAGTGACCGTCACCGGAACGTCCGGCAGCTTGAGCCATTCCACGTCGGTCAACATCAACGTGAGCAGCTCGACGACCTCGAGCGCGCTGGCGGCGGCCCCCACGTCATTGTCCTTCAAATACGCGGGCGGCTCGATGCCGGCGTCGCAGAGGCTCACGGTTTCCGACTCGAGCGAAGCAGTCTCGTTCTCGGCGTCGGCCTCGGGCGGCTCCTGGCTTAGCGTCAGCCCGGGCAGCGGAACCACGTCGGGCGCGGTCATGGTTAGCGCGAACCCGAGCCGCATGTCCGCCGGCACGTACACCGGCTCCGTCCAACTGAGCGCTTCCGGGGCAACGGGCGCATCCGTTCCGGTCACGCTCACCATCACTTCGTCCACTTGCACTGATGATTGCGGCGGAGGAGGCGGAAGTGGAGGTGGTGGCTCTACCGGCACCATCACCGCTCAGCCGTACATCTACGATCCCAACTCGTCCGGGGCCGTGACGGCCGTGTGGATCGATCGATTGGGCATGCTCACGAACAACCAGTCGACCACCCATGACCCGGGCCTGATTCTCTCGAAGAATGCTGGCGCTCCATCCGGAACGCTTGTGGGCGCAACCATCCACAACTTCGCCGGGTCGCTCACGGAGCTCGGCTTCGACTACCGCTCCGGCGGGCAGTGCACCACGACGTCGCCGCGCTTCATCGTTGTGACCACCGACAACATCACGCACGTCGTCGGCGGTTGCAGCAAGGGAACCGTGACGGCCGCGCCGATGGCCGGTTGGAATCGCGTGCGATTCAACCTGGCCGAAACATCACAAGCCAATCCGGCGATCACTCCGGGTGAAACGGTGTCGAGCATCACGCTGGTGCTCGATCTCGGACCCGAAGCGGGCACGCCGGCAGCAGGCGGACTCGTTGTGATCGACAACATCTACATCAACAACACGTACGCCGTACCTTCAACCCGGATCTCTAGCGATAACTGAACGGGATCCGTTTAGCACTTCGGTCCAGGCCGGCTTGCCCCTGACAAGGGCAAGCCGGCCTGGAACCGTTTTTCGGATGGAAGAACGATTTCAATTTGGGCCGAACAGAGGCCTTGCGCGGAAGCGAAAAAATTCACCGAGGAGTGGAGAAACTCTATGGCACCGAGCGGGAATCAATTCTTCAGCGCGCGGATCGTGAACCGGCGCAACATCTCCGAGGAATTAGTGGTCGTGCACGTCGATCCCGGAGGGGACTTTTCTTTCACGCCGGGTCAGTACGCCACTCTCGGCGTCGTGACCCCCGAAAAACACTATGAGCGCGCCTATTCCATCGCGTCCGCGCCGCACGAAAAGTTCGTGGAATTTTTCATCGAACTGGTGCCGCAAGGCGAGCTGACCCCGCGGCTCTTTTCGCGGCAGGTAGGCGACGAAATTACGCTCCGGAAAATGGCCAAGGGCCGCTTCACAGTGGACACCGTCAGCGGGCACACCAATCATCTGCTCATCGCGACGGTGACGGGCGTCGCTCCGTTCGTGAGCTACGCGCGGTCGCTGCACGAGCAGTGGAGGCACGGCCAGTTCGCCGGCGATCACCGGTTCTTTTTGCTCGAGGGCGCGAGCCATGCGCGTGAACTCGGCTATCGCGAGGAACTCGCGCGAATCGCCGCCGATGTCCCCTGGCTGACCTATGTTCCGACCCTCAGCCGGCCGTGGGACGATCATTTGTGGAAAGGCGAGATCGGGCGCGTCGACGAACTGGTGCGCAAGTATGCGGACGATTGGAACCTCGCCCCGTCGAACACCACCGCGTACGTTTGCGGCCATCCCTCCATGATTGATAACGTGAAGGGAATTCTGCACCGCCGCGGATGGGATCCGCGCGGGATCAAAGAAGAGGTTTACTTCAAGCCGAGCAAGCAGGGCACGCGAGCGCCGGCGGAGATTGCGGCTTCGTAGTTCGCCTCCCGTTGGAGGCTTGAACGAAGCGACGGCGCTTCCCTTTCGCTCTTCGGCGCGCGAGCGCAAAAATTCGCCTGATTGACACGACCGCTCAGCGCGATTAACAATCCGTTCCTCGAACTGACAGCCGATTCATCTCACCGACTAACCCGAGGACCGGAACATGATCGAGGAAAAAGACGTACTGATTCGCGTGCGCGACGGCTTGCGAATGGCCGCGCGAATCTACCGGCCTGACGGCGCCGGTCCGTGCCCGGCGCTTTTCGCCACTTCTCCCTACCGATACGATAACAACACGCTGCCAGCCCAGCCGATGTTTCTATGGCGCGAGACGGGACCGATCGAGTGGTACGTCGAGCAGGGATACGCCTACGTTCATGCCGACGTGCGCGGAACCGGGCGGTCGGAAGGCGAATTTGAATTTCTCGGCCTGCGCGAACAGTCCGATCTCTACGACGTCATCGAGTGGATCGGGACGCAGCCGTGGTCCAACGGCAAGGTCGGCGGTATCGGGCAGTCCTACTACGCGATGGCGCAGGGGTTCATGGGGATTCAGAATCCGCCGCACCTTGCGTGCATCGCACCTTACGACGGGTTAAACGATCCCTACCGCTTTATGGGCTATCCGGGCGGTATAGAAGGCGCGTTCCTGGCCTACTGGATCAATGCCAGCGTCCGCGTCCCGAATCTCTACCCTGCGAACGGGGACAATCCGCGGCACGTGGCGACCGACTTGTTTCTGGAAGTGGAACGCCATCCGCTCTATGACGAATTCTGGAGGGAGCGCGCGGCGGTCGAGCAGCTGGAAAAAATCACGGCGCCGCTGTTTTCGATCGGCGTGTGGGCCAAGCTCGATCTGCACCTCGACGGAAATATCCGTGGATATCAGCTGGCGCGCGGCCCGAAAAAGCTGGCCATCAGCGGGACGGCGACGCCGCTTACCTCGCAATCCGATTTCGCGACCGTCGAGTTTCACCGCAAATATCTGCTGCCCTTTTACGACAAATATCTGAAGGGCCTGAAGACGAGCTATGACGAACGCCCTGCCGTCGAATATCCGGTGAGGAATACGGGAGCGGTGAGATCGTGCCCCACGTGGCCGCCTCCCAACACCAAGCCGGCGCATTTCTATCTGGGCAGCGGAAAAACGGGAAGTGTGAACTCGCTGAACGACGGAGCGCTGGCCGCCACCGCACCCAATGACGGCGGAAGCACGACGTATGACTACCCGCAGCCCTCATGGGTGCTGGGCGTTGTGCCGCTTGGCCCGGCGGGGCCCGACCCGGCCCGAGGCGTACTCACGTTTACGACCGCGCCGCTCGAAAGCGACGTCGAGATCGCCGGAACGGCGAAATTGATTTTGTACGCTTCATCATCTCGAAGCGACACGGACTTTATCGTGAAGCTCTCCGAGCAGTTCGAGCAGAGCCAGGAGGAGCGCGCCCGCAGCGTTCAGCCTCGCTATTTCATTGTCACCAAGGGCTGGCTGCGCGCCTCGCACATAGAGCGGGACGCGAAGCACAGCACCGCCGAAATTCCCTATTACACCCACGACCGCGTGACGCCACTCAATCCTGGAAGCATTTACAAATTTGAAATCCCATTGCAGCCAATCGCGTACCTATTTCGCCGCGGCAATCGAATCCGCGTGGAAGTCTGCAACGGCGATTCGCCGGTCACCGACGCGCTCTTCTTCCATTTCTATCGTCCGGACAAAATCGGCGCCGACACGATCTACCACAGCGCGGAGAATCCATCTCAACTCATTCTGCCTGTGCTGAACGCTGGGACCGGCGGCTAGAGGCTATCTTGCAATACATGTTGGTCCGGACAAGGTTTGGCATTGTTCTCCTCTTGAAAACACGGCGAAGCTTTCGCGCCAACGGCGCGAAGGATGCAAAAAAGAGGCCGCTGTCCCGATTTGGTCTAGGAAACGCCGCGACTACCCAGCAGTCGTCTCCCCTTAGTGGTAAGGCCCTAGGATTGCCCGCTAATGGCAGATCCAGTGCCTGACACACAGGACTAATGAAATGTCGCCTAAACCTGGAGCGGAGCGAAAGACCAGCTTCCGATAAGACACTTGGCACCCCGTTCGATAAAACTACCCGTGGGGTACGACCGAACATCAATCCGTAGAATGAGTTCAAAGCGAAGTCTCCGTGTCATTGCCATTGGGTTTGGTCCATGAACGTTCGGTTCATGTACGTCAGGCCGACCGGGTATGCTTGCGCGCTGCTCTAGTAGTAGCAGAACCTCATCTGGAAAATAAATCCGGGTTTCTAATTTCATAATTAAAGATAAAAGTGAACATGAGTGTGCGGTATTGCACAGACACCAAAATCGATTCTTCGTATAAACAACGCCTGACGGCGGCTCATCCCGTGAGTACGGTGTCGTACTGTAGCCTTCGGGCCGTCAAATCGGAAAAAAGATAGAAAGGTTTTTCATGAAAAAACGGAGTGAAGTGAGATGTCGGCCTCTGAAACCTACGAAGAGGATCAGAGCGTTCCTCGTGGGTGCGGCCTTTGTTTTTTGTTTGACGACTGCAAACCACGCTGCGGCACAAGCGGGTCCAGCGACTGTGTTCCTCGGAACGGCCGGCACTTTCGCGGCTCTGTCCTACGCCGGGGTCACTAACGCGGGCCCTAGCGTCATTAACGGGGATCTTGGGACCTATCCAATCGCTTCATGTACTGGGTTGCCGACTCCCTGCACTGGCAACGGCCCCGGACAAGTGAACGGAACGATAGACGACGCCGATGTTGTCGCACAACACGCGCAAGCCTCCTTGCTTATCGCCTATAACGATGCCAAGGGACGAACAACAGCTCCTATCACCGTGGCCGGAGATTTGGGCGGGCGGACCCTCACCCCGGGCCTCTATAAATCCACATCGACCCTGGCGATAACGGGGACTCTCACTCTAGATGGGGCCGGAGTCTACATCTTCCAGGTCGGGTCCGCACTAAACATAGCCACTGGCGGCACGGTTGTCCTGAGTGGTGGCGCGACTGCTGACAACGTCTTTTGGCAAGTTGGCAGTTCAGCCACGCTCGGAACCGCGGCTGATTTCCAGGGAACCATAATGGCGGAGGCTTCCGTGACATTAGGGACGGGCGCAAGGCTAAATGGCAGGGCGCTGGCTCTAAATGGCGATGTCACCTTACTATCGAATAGTATTACAGTCCCGCTCGGCACCAACACGATATTGGTAGTACTGCCGCCCGCACCACCACGACATCACAACCACTAACGCGGTTTTGCGGCACCTTCAACCCATTGTCCCCACCTACTGCGTCGGCCAGAATCGCGAAATTCGCGATTCTGGCCGACGCTACGGTTGCCGACACCGGCCCTGGCATCACTGACGTGGCGTTGTTGCCAAGCCGCTTGGCGAAGGCCCTGATAGAGACTCTACTCCGTAAATGCGATCTGACGCTCCCACATTCCGACAAAAGGAAATCGCAAGATGCAGGGTCTGAATCCTAAAAGACGAATAGTTTTAGGCCCGAAACAAGAGTTTGGTTTGCCACCGGGCGCATGGATGTTGGTCGGCGGGTTATTCGCCGTCATGTTCGGTTACATGCTCGGTGGCGTTTTAACCACAACAGCTTATTTGGATTTCTTACTTCCTCATGTAGCGGTTCCCGTCAGCTTCACGACGAACAATGATGAGCCCGTGCGCGCTACTCCGATGGGCACATCTGTGCAGGCGCCCACAAGTGTTAACCCACCTTCCGCTCCAACTGGCAAGATTGTGCTGCAAGTATCAGCGGTGGTGAGCGAAGACCACGCTCGTGCTTTGGCCGAAGAGCTGAAACAGAAGGGATTTCCTGGTTTTGTTAGGGTAGCGAATGGCGACAACCTCTTTCGGGTTCAAGTAGGCCCATATGCCGACCGCCAGTCGGCGCAACCAACTGCCTTGGCGCTGAAACGTCAGGGGCTTCAGGTCTGGATTAGGTCTCAGTGATCGCGGATTCCGGGCAGTGGGTACTTTCCGCTATCGTTTAGAATCGGCCAGGCATCCAATACGCGCCCCGCGAGGGATTCGTGTGATTTCGTAATAGTCGAAACGCACTCCGACGCCGAGCAAACCACCAGGAGGACATGTAGGACGGACGCCGACCACTCTGCAGGTGCAACACCACTCCGCCGTCGCGTCGCCTGTGATTTCCGTTGGCATGTCAAATCGGATCCGCACGATTTCGCCCTCGGGTGGTGGCGCGTCGGTCTCAAAATAGACGCCACTCTCGGAGACATTCACCGACTGCACTTTCGTCTCGGGTGTCAGGGATTTCCACTCCCGAATGAATAGCGGGATGGCAAGACAGAAACGCTGCGCCAATCGTCGGTCAGATGGTTTCATGAGATAGCTCTATGAGCCAACGAGGAGACTCCATCCGAGTCGAGTTTCTCGAGGCCCACGCGATCGGATTTCCATGCGATGCGCCGCAAGATGCCGAGTGGCGGCAAATCGATTTCTCCGCCGTTGTCAACTGCGGGATCTTCTTTCCAAAGCAGTCAGGTTTGCCCGCCCATCTCCAGCATTGCCGCCATCCTGAATGTCTCTAAGCTTCGGATCCGTCATGACCATGGGTTCGGCCACCTCGATAGAATTCTCGCCCTGGCTAAAAAAATCGAAAGTCTTTCGCATCAGGTCCATCCTACCGGCGACGCCGAATTTCACCAGCAAAGCGGAGACGTGAAACTTCACCGTGCGGACGGAAATATGCATCTTTTCCGCAATCTCCTTGTTTGAACAAACCTGGAGAACTTCATGCAGTATTTCCCGTTCGCGCCTGGAGAGTCGGACCGGCGGTTCAAACATTTGGCAATCCTGGACGAGCCTTTCTGTGAGTGTTTGTAATCCACTGAGGAGGTTTTCACCGGCCTTGACCGCTAGCCCGAAATCCTGAGGCCGCGCACCTCGCAGCACGCATTGTGCGGCCAGCAGACCGGCGATGTGATCGACCGGCAAGCTCCCGTCCGTATTCGCCTTCGCTTCAAAGCGCTGCGTACCGGTTCGCTTATCAAAGAGAACATAAGCTTCTGGACGAACTGTGAACTCCGGCTCGGAGTGATGGATTATTGCGAGATTCTTTCGTCCGTTCATGATGCCCCCTAATTTCATTGGCAAGTTCAAAGACCATTGGCCAACTGACGATTTCCGCAGCGTTGCCAACAGCGGACCAAGTCGTTCTCGTCTTGCACAGGGAGCTACAAACGAAACACGAGGCAATCTAGAAAGGGAAGAGCGGGAGTGCGTAACGGTTGCCGGGCTTGCTTCCAACCTGCACGATCAGATTGTGCCGTTGTACGCGCGACGTCAAGCAGAATCGTCTCTCGCATTCCAAATCGGCACACCAAAAGGCTTGCTCACAAGAGTTTCTTGGGAATAACACGGAATCTAAAAGCGTTCGCGGGCATACTGTAGCGAAACTTTGCCGCGATGACCTGGAGTCTTCAGAAGGCGGAGATGGCATCGAAATATAAGGTGAGGTACACAAGGCGACTGGACCGTTGGCCGGACCCCGCCGTGTGGCTTTGTGGCGTGCCGGATTGCAGGCACAAGCGTCGGATTTTCGCATGGCTCCATGCTGCGTGGCGGCGTCCTTGGTTACTAAGGCGTAGGCAGGCGTGAGAAGGCAGAGAACCCGCAAGTTCACAGCCGCCTCAAAGGCTGTGCCACCCGCCCGAGATAAACATCCCCTTTTATAGAACGGTGACTATCGGAATGTGGTCCAAGCTACTAAAGGCCGCAAAGCCGCATTTCGACAAGCGCTAATCTAGTCACTTCGTCCGCCCGCCTCTAGCCTAATCCGCAGGGGTGAGTTCGGCGGCAGAATTGGCACACGGATCCAGCTACGGGCTTCGAGCGTATAGCCAATTCTTTCCGGAATCGCGGGACGAGCATGATGAATCCAATAGCTTTCTGATTGGAAGGTGAGTTCGATGCTCGAATCGGATGGTGCTGCCACTCAGATGGCGAAAGTCCCGCAACAAGCGACAAGAACGGTGCCGGGAATTACGGACGCATATCTTCGCGAACAGCTCGAGAAGCGGCGCGTCGTTCTAAAATCCGCCATTTCCTCATTTCCTATAGTGGAAACGCCAGGCGCAGCTCGTCTTGTCGAGCTTCTCCAGGAAGTGGATTCCGCCGTTCAGAGAATGGATGAAGGAACGTACGGAATTTGCGACGCCTGCCACGATACCGTCGAGAAGGAACGGCTGATCGCCGATCCGCTGGTTCGGCTCTGTCTCGACCACTTGACGAGCGACGAGCAGCGCGCCCTCGAACGCGACCTGGAGCTTGCTTCCCAGGTGCAGCGCGGGCTGTTGCCCCAAACAGACACGCGCTTTGGCGATTGGCGCATTACTACCACTACAGGCCCGCGGGAATCGTGAGCGGCGATTACTGCGACCTAATCCCTCCGGCTAGCGAAGACGGCAGGCTCATTTTCCTTCTGGGAGACGTAGCGGGCAAGGGAGTGGCGGCGTCTCTGCTGATGACGCACCTGAATGCCATGTTTCGCAGCCTTGCCAGAATCGACTTCGAACTCGACCAGTTACTCGAAATCGCGAATCGCCTCTTTTGCCAAAGCACGATTGCGGGACAGTTCGCCACACTCGTCTGCGGGCGCGTCAGCAAAGCAGGCGAGGTCGAAATCGGCAGCGCAGGCCATACCCCTGCGCTGCACGTGTCAAAGAACGGCGTGAAGCAGATCGGCGCCACGGGATTGCCACTCGGAATTTTCTCGACCAGCCGGTATACGGTTCACCGGGTTCGGATGGAACCCGGCGACAGCCTGCTCCTTTTCACCGACGGCATCTCGGAAGCGCGCAACCTCTCCGGCGACGAATATGGTATCGGCGGGATCTCGCTCGCCGCCGGCCGCCTGCACGGTTGGCCCTCGAATGAACTTGTGTCCGCCTGCCTCAAGGACATCGAAACGTACTCCTACGGGGCGAGGCAAGCGGACGATCAAACGCTTATGGCCGTCCACAGGGCGGAGTCCGGCGCGGCGGCGTTTGGCGGCTGAGATTCCTGCGACGATGCAGCGAGGCGTCCGCGGCAACGCAAGTGGGCGTTAACGAGAGAGCCCCAGGGCACGGCCAGCCATCGACGGCAGCCAGTGAATATCCTCATGCAAGACCGCACAAACATTAATGACGTATTTTTATACTTGCTGATTGACTGATTCTAGAGTACCCTTCGCCATCCCGCAAAGACACCTTAGGTCGGACAGGTGGTTGCTACAAAACGCTTACAGGGCTCAACCGTTTTTGTTCTGTGCCTCGTCTCGGCCGTGGCTCTGTCGAGGTGCGGAGGAGCGAACCAAACAGTACTTCCACTAACGATTTTGCCGGCCTCTTTACCCAACGGTACATTAGCACTGCTCTATAAACAAACCATCCAAGTGGATGGCGGCGTTGCGCCTTTTAACTGGTCGTTGATCGGTGAGCTGCCTCACAATCTTCAGCTTGTTCCTGACTCGGGAAACAGTGCCACGATTTCTGGCACGCCCGACACGGCGGCTCAAGGAGTAGCATTCAGTATCAAAGTCACGGATTCTGCGAATCAGTCGGCCACCCAGCCCTTTACAGTTTCGATCCTCGCCGAGCCGGACACGCTCAGTTTTTTGCCCACAAGCGGCTTGAGCTTCAGCCCGCAGCTTGTCGGAACCGCGAGTGCTACTCAGGCCGAGACGGTTAGCAACAATGGCGCTTCGGCGGTCGGCATCAACAGCACAGGGCTCACAGGGATCAACGCCGCGGATTTCAGCCAGACCAATAATTGCGGTTCCAGCCTCGCTGCGGGAGCAAACTGCGGCCTGATCGTAACCTTCAGACCGAACCAGATAGGTGTCCGCAGCGCATCGATTAAAATCGTCGATAGTACTTTGGGCAGCCCACACTCGGTTTCCGTGAGTGGTGTGGGGCTCACTTCGGGTGCCAATGCCACTTTGTCGACTAGCATCCTGACTTTCGGCAACCAGGTTGTAGGCACTACCAGTCCAGCGCAGTCACTCACGCTCAGCAATTACGGCACAACAACGCTTACCATCATGAGCATCGCCGCCGGCGCTGACTTCGGCGAGACCGACACTTGCAGCGGTTCGAGCCTCGCATCCGGGGAAAGTTGCACGATCAATGTTACTTTCAAGCCGAGCGCCGCAGGCAGTGCGAGCGGCACGCTTTCGATCACCGACGACGCGCTCAGCAGTCCGCAGATAGTCCTCCTGAGCGGCACAGGCGTCATGAGCATGTGCATTCCGCAAGGCGGTGCGTGTTTTGGACCTGGCCCAGACAACCACTGTTGTCCTGCCCCACTCCCGCATCATTCGTACTGCAGTAACCCAACTGGCTGGGGAACGTGCGTCGAAAGCTAGCTGGTCCCGGGGCGCGCTTTTCTTTCCCTGATCGATTGAATTCCCGCGGCTGGTTTGAGACCAAATTAAGGTTTAGCCCCCGCAATCTGAGTTCGAAGGATGTCCAAATAAGTGGTTCCGTAGCCTTGATAAACGAGGCCTTGGGTGTATTGCGAGCCCGTCGGAGACGTATCCAGCGTCGTGGGCGCGGTGACGACGGAGGGCTCAATCTCGGTGTCTTCATGCCACTCGTTGAAGGAAGTGATGTGAATCATCTTCAGCTGGCTATTTGCGGCGTAAGGAAGTGCAAGGTTCGTGAGGAAAGCATTGAACATGGAGCCTTCTGCTGCTGCGGCGCTGGTTCTGCGAGCCAATGCCGGGTTGTTCGCACATATTCGGCGAACAGCGCGGTCGTTGAATCCGGGAGTCACTGATGGAACAAAGTCGACACCCAATTGCTGTGCCGCCGCTTGGTATGCGGCGTACATGGTGGAATGTAGTGCGAGAAAGCCGTTGTCGTCCGAATACCCGGCGTAGCCCACAGAAGGGCCGTACCCGAAGATTGCATCCCAATTCCCAATCCGCACCGGATCGGGCGGAACCAGCGGATTATATTCGTCACCGATCAAATAAATGCTAAACCCGGCGTCGGTCATTGCTTTTCGCAGCGTCGTCACCATTTGCTGGACGGCGGAGACAGGATTCAAGGCTGCGGCAGCGTAGAAGAAGACAACAGGCCTCCCCTGGCCGACCTTCAGATAGCTTGGATGTATAAAGTAATTGGCCGCAAAGTACTGAAAGTCCGAAATAATGGCAGTGACCTTATCCGGGGTTAAATTGAAATCATTGCCGAAACGAATAGCGTAATCGTAGAACATCGCGAAACGAATATCGCCGATATGGAGATTCTGCAGAATGACGTTCCTGATAACACTGTCCAGTGGGGCGGTCTCGGGTGGGACCCATTCTAAGTCCCAGACGTTAATTCCCGCTGCGATCGACCAGGCAATCTGCTGTGTCACCACGGTCTGATCGTTTGAATCGTATTGGCCGAGCATGGGCAATTGGGATGGAACTAGTTCACCACGTAGAGTGCCGCCGTAACAATCGAGGTATTGCCACGCGTTTGCGTCGTACCACGGATAGTAGCTGGCGGAAACCAAGAAGGGATTTGGGGGTGGAGCGACCGTAAGAATTGTGCTGGCGCTATGAAAGAGTGGTCCGCTGGCGCCTTGAAAATTCACTGTGAACGTTCCGGCAGCGGCCGGCGCGGAAAAGGTGATCTGCTGCGGCGTCCCAGAGGTAAGTATGAACGATGCCGCAGGCGAAGGATTTATTCCGTTCGGGAATCCTGTGATCGTTAAATTCACCGCGCCCGCGAACCCATTCTGCGGAACGAGCGAGACCATTACGGGTGAAGTTGTCCCGCCGACTTGCGTGGAAACGGACGGAGGAGAGACGACGATACTAAAGTCCCCGGTTGGAGGCGGTGGAGGAGACGCAGAGCCAGCACATCCGCTAAGCAGGCACAGACCACAGATCGAGATTGAGACCAGGACTTGAGGAGGTTTTGTCACGAAGCCTCACCCCTCTGAGTTGCACATGGTACCCTCCTCCCGTCGCCTGCACAACGATTTTGCCACCAGAGCGAGCCCCTCAGAAGCTTGCGAGGTTACAGGAATGTGGCCCAAGCCATTGGAGGCCGCACAGCCTCATTTCAATAAGCAGGCTTATCACGGACTGTGATCGAAACCTCTGAAAGCCTCTGGAACAGCTATAAACAGGTCTTTGTCATTGTCAAATTGGGGTAAGATTCGCCGATCCGCACCGCAAGGAGGGCATATCAGTGAACACACCCGTGAAAATGACCAGTCCGCTGCACGTATTCTTGGTTGCGATCCTGTTCGTTCTTCCAGCGTCGGCCCAGGATTCAGCGAAAAACGCTGCTTCGCCGAACCCCGCGGCCAGTCCGTCAGCAGCTCTGCTGAAACAGTGGAATGAAATCGGCCGGAAGCTCATCGCCATGGCCGAGGATTTTCCCGAAAGCAAGTACGATTTCAAGGCCGCTCCCACGACGGGCACGTTTGCCGAGCGGATGATCCATGCCGCCGCTGCGAACTATTTCTTCACCAATCCTGCCCTTGGGCAAAAACTGCCCCCCGATCAAGATCCGCCGCGGGCGCAGTTCAAGAACAAAGCAGCCATCGTTGCCTACGTTAAGAAATCTTTCGCCGACGGAGCGGCGGCCATCCAATCGAAAGGGGACAAAGGAATATCCGCTCTGGTGATCGATCCTTTCGCGGCGGACGTCCCCGCGAACGCCAATAAAGAACAGATTCGCCTCAGCGATTTGGGTTTTGGCCTCATCGAGCATTCCGGCGAAATCTACGGCCAGCTAACCGTCTACTACCGCGTGGCAGGCATGATTCCACCGGAATCACGCCCGAAGAAATAGGCGTCGCAAAAGTCACGGGCGCTTGACGGGCGGGAGCTTTCCTCCGGAGATGAATGTACCGATGCGATTGCCCTTGGTGATTGGAAGCAGCAGGTGCGAGGGATAGTTGGAGCTGTGGTGGACCGTGACCTGCGACGCGGTGGCACTTGATACGTGACCGATTCCGACCAGCTCGAGATAATTTTTCGCGGGATCGTTGTCCGCGCCCTTGATTTTGATTCCGATGCGTTCGCCGGGCTTCAGCAGGATGCCGTAGGGTCGGATTTCGATGTTGAATTCGTAGATGTCGCCCGGCGTGAGCGGCTCGCGCGCGGTGTGCCGGTGGACCGGCTGCCAGGGCTTCGACTCGGCGGCGTCCAGCCTGCGTTGCGAGCCGCGAAGCCAGCCGCGCGTCAAGAGTGAGCTGTTCCCTTCCGCATCGAAATGCCACAGTGAAACGAACCACAGAATCTCCATCGCCGTCGTCGAGCCGTGCAAATTCAGAACCATCGGGCCACAGATTTCCGTCTTCTCCACAATCGGCGGGGTCTTGAATTCGACTTCGCCGTGATGTTCCGGCGAATCCTCGTATTTGGACGATTTATCGTTCGGCCAGAATTCGTGTTCGCTGAGCAGCCCGTCCGCATGAAGGTAGAACGGAGTCCACTTCGTCTCGGGAAGCGGCCACTCCTGCGCGGGCTTCCATTCATCCGAGCCAACGATGAAGAGATGGATCGGCGGCTCCTGCAGAATCCCCGTGTCGATTCCCTTCAGCCAGTGATCGAACCAACGCAGCGATTCGTAGGCGTATTGATAGAGCGGCCGGTCGAGATAGACGGGCGGGCCGATGGTCATCTTCTTCGGGCCTTTCCATTTTTCGATGGCGCGGATGTCGCCGGGCAAGTGCAGGCCGTAGAGCCCCCAATCGCCGCCAAAATACGCGGGTATTTTTGTGTTCTCAAAATTCACGCTGCGGTCTTTGTGGAATTCGTTGCACAGGTTGTTCACGATGATGTCGACGAGCATAGAATTCGCGCCGTCGTCTGGATGGTTCAGGGCATCGACCAGATAAGGCACGGTCGAAATTTCGGGATCGCTGAGCGCGGCTTCAATCGCCTTCGCGTACCGCTCCTCGCCCCACTGCTCTTTCAATGTGTTTCGCGTATGGAAGAATGGACCGTTGGACGAAACCCAGTGAGACATGAAACCGTGGTTGAAAATTCCGCCGTGGTAGTAGAGGTCGCGATACATGTCGGTCCAGCCGTAGGGCGAAAAGATCGCGCGCAGGTGCGGAGGATTGAGCGCGGCGACGCGCTTTGAGACGCGAGAGAAATGCGACACGCCGGTCATGCCCACGTTGCCGTCGCACCACGGCTGGCGTGCCGCCCACTCGACCGCTTCGTAGACGTCGCGGATCGACTGCGGATCGATATTCCCGAAAATGCCGCCGGACTTGTGCGTTCCCGTGATGTTCACGATCACGAGGGCGTATCCCCAGCGCACGTAGAAATTAAAGTCGCCCGTTTCCATGAATCCGCGCTCGTAGGAAAAGCCGATGGGCATCAGTTCGACGGATTGCGCTGCCTTCGAGTAGGCGTGCACCGCGAGCAGTGCGGGGAATTTTCCCGGCGCATCGGGGCGAAAAATATCGGAGTCGAGCGTGACTCCTTCGCGCACTGGGATGGCTACGTCGCGCTCGCCCCGGATGCTGTACTTTCGTTGCGATGTTTGCCATTTGGTGGAGAACACCGAATTCCCCCGATCAAAATCCTGCATCTTACACTTGGCGGCGAACTGGCCGGGCACGCAGAGCGAAGGCGCTTCCGCCGCACTCTGTAACATTCGAAACATGCGAATCATATACAATTATCGGTGCGCCCAAAGATGAATCGATGCGGCCGTCGAGATGAGACGTCGGCTGAAACATTCGAAAGTTTTCCGCGTATTTCAGTTTTGGGAGCTCTTTCACGATAGAGGCGAGCGATGGCAGACACAGTTTCGGTTCCCGTTCAAATCCGATCGCAATCGGCCGTGCGAGCGGCGGAAACGGCCGCATCGGTGCCCTGGTACATCTGGGCATGCGTCGCCGCGGTGATGAGCAGCGTCGTCGGCGGCGCGTGGGATATTTCCTGGCATGAGAGCATCGGCCGCGACTCGTTCTGGACGACGCCGCACCTCCTCATTCAGCTGTGCGGGATCGTTTCGGGACTCAGCTGCGGCTACTTGATTCTCGCCACCACTTTCCAGAAGGACTCGCCGCTGCGCGCCCATTCCGTTTCGATGTGGGGATTCCGCGGGCCGATGGGCGCGTTCCTGTGCGCCTGGGGCGCCGTGTGTATGATCGCGTCCGCGCCGTTCGATAACTGGTGGCACACCGCGTACGGCCTGGACGTGAAGATTCTGAGCCCGCCGCACGTGCTGCTGGCGCTCGGCATGATGGGGATTCGCTTCGGCACGGTCGTGATGATCCTCTCCGAAATGAATCGCGCCACGGGCGAGTACCGCAAGAAGCTCGAGGCGCTGCTCTTCTTTGGTTTTGTTTTCTTTTTCGGAATGACCGTCGGGATCGCGCAGGAGTATACGGTCCGCCCGTTCATGCATGGGGCGCGGTTTTACATGGTGGCCGCGCTGATCGCGCCTGTGCTGATGGCGGCGATCGCTTCGGCTACCAAACACCCATGGGCCGCGACGATCGCCACGGGGCTATACACTTGCCTGCACCTCGCGTTCACCTGGATTCTGCCGCTTTTCCCGGCGGAGCCGAAGCTTGGACCCGTCTACGAAAAGATCACGCATCTGATTCCGCCCGATTTTCCTTTGCTTCTGATCGTGGCGGCTGTTGCTTTCGATTTGACGCGGCAGAAAATCGGCGGGTGGAACCGCTGGGCGCAATCCGCGGCGCTCGGCGCGGCGTTTCTCGTGAGCTTTGTTGCCGTGCAGTGGCCCTTCGCGAATTTCCTGATGTCCCCGGCGTCGCGCAACTGGATATTTGCCACGAACAATTTCCCCTACTTCATTCCTCCGAGATCGGCATGGGTTCGCAACGTGTTCTTCCCAACCGACGCGAGCGCGGCGGCATTCTGGACGAAAATGGGGATCGCACTGCTTGTAGCGATTATCACGATCGATCTCGGCTCGCGCTGGGGAAACTGGATGCGGCGGATCCGGCGTTAGCCGCGGGATTCTCTGTGGTCCTCTGTGCCCTCTGTGTTAAAGCCTTTTCGCCACTGCGAGAAAGGGCTTTAACACAGAGGGCACGGAGACGCTGAGAATATTCCACGATTTTTATGCGCGCACGTTTGCGATTTTTAGGGCTTGCGATTCTGCTTCTGCTCCCCGCGTTTCGCGCGAGCGCGCATGTGGGTAGCCCGGACGTTTTCTACGAGGGCAAGGCCGGGCCATACCCGCTTTTTGTCAGCGTGCGCGTGCCGCAGGTCATTCCGGGCGTTGCTGAAATTCAGATTCGCAGTGAGTCGAAGGACGTTCGTGCGATCCGTGTGGTTCCCCTGCGGCTCGCCGGACCGGGATCGAACCTGCCTCCTACGCCGGACCTCGCCACGCAATCCAAGGATGACCCGCAATTTTTTACGGCCAGCCTGTGGCTGATGGAGTCGGGCGCGCTGCAGGTTCGCGTGCAGGCGGACGGCGCGCGGGGGCAAGGCGAGGTCTCCGTTCCCGTGCCGTCCTCGGCGCAGCGAACGTTGCCGATGCAGAAATCCCTGGCCGCACTTTTGCTGGCGCTGACGCTGCTCCTGGCCGTCGGAGCCGTTTTCATTGTCGGCGCGATCGTACGCGAGGGCAATCTCGAAGGCGGCGAGGCACCGGACGATGCTCGCAATCGCCACGCGCGCCGCGCGATGGTAGTTACGGCCGTCCTTGTGACCGCTCTTCTCTTCCTGGGCCGGCTGTGGTGGGGCTCCGACGCCACGGATTTTCAGCGCCGGGTCGATTTCTTCAAGCCTCCCGATGCGGCGCTCACGCTTGTGGATGGCCACCGTTTGGAGATCCGCATTGCGCCGGTGGGCACAAGCTCGCAGGTTCAGGATCTGCGTACTCCCCCGCGCCTGCGCCTGGGCGACGTCATCCCCGATCATGGCCACTTGATGCACTTGTTTCTCCTGCGCACGCCGGATTTGGATGCGATGTGGCACCTGCATCCCGAACCGGCGGGCGGAGACGCTTTCGCCGCGGACCTGCCTGATATGCCCGCGGGCAGCTATCGGGTGTTTGCTGATGTCGTCGATCCTCGCGGCTTTCCGTGGACGCTGGTGGGCACGACTGATCTTCCTCAAATTTCAGGCAAGGCGATGAGTGGAGATGATTCGATGTGGTCGGGCGCTTCGCTGGCTTCGACTGCTGTTCCAGAATCTACCGCTTACCAACTGTCCGATGGTGGTCGCATCGTCTGGCAGCGCCCTTCCGGGCCGTTAAAAGCCGGCGCGCCGCTCGAATTCACGTTTGACGTGCAAGACAAGGACGGCCGACCCGCGCAAGACATGCAGCCTTATATGGGCATGGCTGGGCACGCCGAGTTTGTGCGTTCGGATTTGAGCGTGTTTGCGCACGTGCACCCCGCGGGGTCTGTGTCGATGGCGGCGCTGGATTTGGCGCAGGCTGGACTGGCGGGCGAGGCCGGGACGACGGCAATGTCGATGCCGATGCCTATGGCCGATTCCGGGCCTCTTCCTCCCGAGGTGCGCTTTCCCTACGGATTTCCTCGGGAGGGTGAATATCGGATTTTTGTGCAGATTAAGCGGGGTGGGCGCGTTGAGACTGGCGTGTTTGATGCGCGCGTTGAGTGAGTCGTGCGGCATCCTCGGTAACACTTTTGGAACCCGAAGACAGGCTCCCCTTCGCAAAGCTCAGGGCAAGAAGCCTGTCCTACTCGCACCTTGACGAACCTTGGGGGTTTTCGCACAATCGAGTCATATTCGCTGCATGCAATTGGTGGGGGAAAATGAGAGGGACAACATGGGTAAGATCGTAGCGGCATTCGGAACGGTTCACGCGCCTCAGCTTTTTGTGCGCCCGCCAAGCGAGGATCTCGGGCAGCTCGATGCCGACGTTGCCGCCATGCGCGTCCTGGGCAAGGACCTCGACGAGGTGAAGCCCGACGTGGCCCTCGTGATTGGCAACGACCACATGGAGACGTTCTTTCTTTCTTCCGTACCGACGTTCGCGATCATGTCCGGCGAACGGGCGCGCGCTGAATTTGCGCGCAAGACCTACGATCTGCCGGTGCACCAGGGCCTGGCCGAAGACTTGCTCGACAAGCTGGTCAACGAAGATTTCGATATGGCCTATTCGCAAGACGCCGTGCTCGGCCATGCGTTCGCCGCTGTGTATGAATGGGTGATCGAGGGGCGGAACATCCCGGTCGTGCCGATTTTCGTGAACGCCTACTTGCCGCCACTGCCGACAGCGAAGCGATGCGCACAGCTCGGAAAGGCGATCGCCAAGGTGATTGCCGCGCGGCCCGAGCGTGTCGCGGTGATCGCGAGCGGTGGGATGTCGCATTTCCCCGGCACGTGGAAATATCCGCAGCCGGATTTCGAGTTCGATTACTGGGCCATCGCTCAGATGGAGAAGGGCAACCACGAAGCCCTGCTGAGTCTCACGTCGGAACAGCTCGACGTGGTGGGCAACACGGAAATGCTTTCCTGGATGATTATGTTCGGCATGATCGGCGATCAGCCCGGCGAGCTCATCACCTATCAGCCCACCTGGCATCACGGGCACGCCGTGATGCGCTTCCTGCCGGACAAGCGAACCGGAAAGCTTTCCGAGGAAGGCACCAAGGGCCCGGCGCAGTATAAATTCAAGGACTCGGAGGGATATGAGTTCTACAAGCATCCCTCGCCGCACGCTTACAAGCTCAACAAAATCCTGTACGACCTGCGGTTCAAGCCGAGCCTGCGCGTTCGCCTCATCAATGACATTCCGTCCGTCGCGGCGGAATACGGCATGCCGGCGGACGAAGCGAAAGTTCTCGAGACGCTGCAGGATGAGGACATCGAGAAGTTCCGCAACGGCCAGGTTCATCCGCTGGTGAAGGCCGGCGCGCATCCGTTGGGGATGTGGATGAGCGTGATCGTCTTCCACGCGGAGCTGCGCAGGCTGCGCACGCAAGCCGCTGGCGGCAAGGTCGAGCCGGAGCGCACCAGCGCGACGCATTAGCACGATGTTGTAGCGCCCGCCTTCAGGCGGGCGGCCGCGCCGTCGTTGCGCAGGTGCCCGCCTAAAGGTGGGCGCTACAACATCGCAATCCCGCCATTCGGCTTTCCCATTTCATACAACTGGTCCCGGAGGAATCATGCCCAAGATGCGCGCGGTGCAAGTTCCCAACGCCCACGGTGAGTTCCAAATCGTCGAGCGCGAAATTCCGCAGCCCGGCGCCGGGGCGGTGCGGCTCAAGGTGCAGGCTTGCGGCATCTGCCACAGCGACGAATACGCCAAGGAAGGCTCACGCCCCGGGATCACTTACCCGCGCGTCCCGGGCCACGAAGTCGCGGGCGTGGTCGACGCGATTGGGCCAGGCGTCGCCGGATGGGAAGTCGGCCAGCGCGCCGGAGTCGGCTGGCACGGCGGCCACTGCGGATACTGCAATTCGTGCCAGCGCGGCGACTTCGTCACGTGCAGCATCGCCCGCCAGATTACGGGACTGACCTGCGACGGCGGGTACACCGAATACATGCTCATCTCCGCGGCCGCGCTGGCGAAAATTCCCGACGCGATCTCGGCGACAGACGCTGCGCCGCTCTTTTGCGCGGGCGTCACCACATTCAATTCGCTGCGCAACAGCGGCGCGAGGCCGGGCGATCTTGTGGCCATCCTCGGGCTCGGAGGCCTGGGACATCTCGGCGTTCAGTTCGCGGCGAAGATGGGATTTGAAACGGTGGGAATTGCGCGCGGGAAAGACAAGGAATCGTTCGCCAAGAAACTGGGCGCCAAGCACTACATCGACAGCGAATCGCAAAACCCCGCCGCCGAGTTGGAAAAGCTCGGCGGGGCGAAAGTCATTCTCTCAACGGTGACGAACGGCAAGGCGGTGAATGCGGTCCTCGGCGGCATGGGGATCAACGGCAAAACCATTCTCGTTGGCAATCCCGACCAGCCGATCGAGGTTCCGGCGCGCCTCTTGATTGGCGGGCGCCGCTCGGTGAGCGGATGGCCCTCGGGCTCGCCGATCGATTCTCAAGATACACTCAAGTTTTGCGCGGTGACCGGTATCCGGCCGATGACGGAAATCTATCCGCTCGAGCGGGCGCCGGAAGCGTACGAGCGGATGCAAAGCGGCAAAGCCCGCTTCCGTGTCGTCCTGTCGATCGGCCAGTAGGTACGCGCACCTGCCTTCGGGTTTTCTCAGTGATTTCTTTTCGCTGCACATCGAGTTTTGGATTTCGATGGAGTTTTGGATTTCGGAGGGCCGGGCTTCAGCCCGGCCGTAACCAGGCTTGCGATGATGGGCTTCAGCCCCTGAAGCCATACTTCAGAGCACCAAGCCCAAAACCATTCACCACAGAGAAGACAGAAGGCACGGAGAAACTCTCGAGTGCAATGTGTCACTATTAGTGACACATTCCGACCTAGACTGCCGGGAGCGTGCTCTCTTATACTCCTTGCGTGCATTCCGCGCCTGATCTACTCACTCCTCTGCGACGTTATTGGGGCTACAGCGAATTTCGTCCCCTGCAGGAGCGCATCGTCCGCAGCCTGCTCGCGGGGCATGACACTTGCGTCGTCATGCCCACCGGCGGAGGAAAATCGCTGTGCTACCAATTGCCCGCGGCGATGTCCGCGGGCAAAACCGTGATCGTCATCTCTCCGCTGATTGCGCTGATGCAGGACCAAGTGGCGCAGCTTGCACAGATGGGAATTCCGGCGGCACTCGTCAACAGCTCGATTTCCGCAGCGCAGCAGTCGCGCATCCTTGAGAAGGCGCGCACCGGAGAATTTCGTCTCCTGTATCTTTCGCCCGAGCGCCTTGCGCGTGAGGATACGATCGAGTGGCTGCGTGGGGCGCCGGTCGCCTTCTTCGCGATCGACGAAGCGCACTGCATCTCCGAATGGGGCCACGAATTCCGCCCGGACTACCGCCAGCTCAGCCGCCTGCGGGCGCATTTCCCGGATCGGCCGATCGCGGCCTTTACGGCCAGCGCCACCCGGCGCGTCCGGCATGACATCATCGACCAGCTCAAATTGCGCGAGCCGCACAAATACATCGCCAGCTTTCATCGCCCGAATCTGCGCTACGTGGTGCGGCAATCGGAAGGCGCGACGCAGATGGACCTGCTGCTGACGGCGCTCCAGTACTACAAAGAGGGAAACATCATCGTCTACGCCCCGACCATCAACGGTGTGGAATCGACCGCCGCGCTTCTCGAAGCAGCCGGCGTTCCTGCAATTCCCTATCACGGACAGATGGAAGCGGCTGAGCGCAAGCGCAACCAGGAACGCTGGATGGCCGACGAAGCCCGCGTGATGGTCGGCACGATTGCTTTCGGGCTGGGCATCAACAAGGCCAGCGTGCGGGCCGTGATCCATCTCTCGCTGCCGAAATCCATCGAGCAGTTTTATCAGGAAGCGGGGCGCGCGGGCCGCGACGGCCAGCCGGCCGACTGCGTTCTCCTATGGCTGAAAAAGGACGCCGGGCTGCACGCGTATTTCATCGGGCAGATGCAAGATGCGGCGGAGAAGGAGCGATCCTGGCAGCGCTACCACGAGATTCGCGACTTCGTCGAATCGAGCGACTGCCGCCACCGGCGCATCTGCGAGCATTTCGGCGAGACGAAAAAATGGGCGTCCTGCGGCGCCTGCGACGCGTGCGGCTACGTGCCCGCCTGGCTCGCCGAGTATTCCGCCGCATCCGGCGGCAAGCGCCGGCGGTTACTCGCGAAAGGCGTGGGTGCGGCGCAAGGAAGTGCGGCAGTTCAGCCCGTGGCTAGCAAGACCGCCCCAGCCGGGAAGGAAGACATTCATCCCGAGCTGCGCGAATTTATGCGCGAGTGGCGCCGCGAAACGGCCAGCGAGCAGAATATTGCTCCATTCATCGTGATGCACGATACAACGCTGGACGATTTGTGCCGGGTGCGCCCATCCTCGATGAAACAATTGATGGGCGTGTTTGGAATCGGCGAACTCAAGGCCAAGAAATACGGCGCGCAGATCCTGGACGCGCTGAAGCGATTCCAATCGGGCCAGCGTGCCAAGCCAAGGCCGGAAGCCAAGGTCAACCCTGCGGCGGAAACCATGCGGCTGCTGCGCGAAGGCAAATCGCTCGAAGAGATCGCGGGGATTCGCGGCCGGCAATTCTCCACCATCGCCAGCATGGTTTCGGATTTGGTCGAGCGCGGATTCGTCGAATACCAGCCCGCCTGGGTGAAATCGGACCGGCGCGAGCAGATCGAGGCCGCGTGCTCGGCGCACGGGCTCGACGCGCTGCGCCCGGTGAAGGACGCCTTGCCGCCGGATTTCACGTTTGAGGAAATTCGCCTGGTCGTCTCGCATCTTCGCTGGCAGCGCGACAATGAATCGACGTCAGCGGCAGCGTCAGGAACTTAGCGCGCACTTTGTTAGTGGGTTGGTTTGAATTCGGCCGCTGCTCAGGCTTGCGAGTGCGCTAGCGAAGGGGTCCGAGGCGCGTCTGGCTGAATCGACACCATTTCTAAATTTCCCATCATCCGGTGAACGATAAACCACGCCACGATGTGGAAGCAGCTCATGCCGATCAGCACGGGAACATACCCGACGTGAGGAATCACCAGCCCGGGAACGATTCCCGAGAACAGCGCGCCGCCCAATCCTCCGATGCAAACGCCGAATCCGTTCGTGCTGCCGACGGCCTGCGGAGGGAAAACGTCCGCGGGAGTAATGAAGAGATTCGTCATCCAGGCCTGATGCGCCGCGGTGGCGAGACCGAAGAGCAACACGGCCAGCCTTGCATCCGGCACAACCACACCTAAGCCGCTCGCCGGCATCATCAAGGCGCAAAAGAGCATGGTCGTCTTGCGCGCCCGGCCCACGGTCCACCCGCGCTTGATCAGCGCTCCAGCCACTACTCCTCCGGCAACCGCGCCAACCCCAGAGATCGCGTAAACAACAGTCAGTGCGAATCCCCGCTGCGAGGGAGTGAAATGCCGCGCTTCTGTGAGATATGTTGGAAGCCAGAACAGATAAAACCACCATACGGGGTCGGTCAAAAATTTCGCGAGGCCGTAGCCCCACGCCTGCTTGTATTTTATGACCGCCCGCATCGGCAGCTTCACTGCGGGAGCAACCGCCGTCGATCCGCTTTGCTTCGGAAGGCGATATGTCAGAAACCAAACCGGCAACCACAGAAATCCCAGCGCGCCCATGATTGCAAAGCACACCTGCCAGCCGAGCCTCAGCGCGATCAGAATAAAAATCGGCGGGCCGATGATGTTCGCGATATTCGTGCCGGCGTTGACGATGCCCATGCCGGTGGCGCGCTCTTCGGGCGGCAGCCATTCCGCCGCAGCTTTCGTGCAGGCGGGAAAGTTCGCGGATTCACCGAGTCCCAATGCGACACGATACAGTAAAAACTGAAATGCGCCCCCCGCAAACGCATTGAGCGTAGCGGCCAGAGACCAGATCCCGGCGGCAATCCCATACCCCATCCGCGTGCCAAGCCGGTCCAGAAGATAGCCGGCGACCAGCGATCCGCCCGCGTAGGCGATCTGAAACCAAAACTGAATCACGCCGTACGTTTCGAGGCCGAAGTGAAACTGGTCGCGAATCTCCGGAAGAATCACGCCCAGGATGGCGCGATCCAAGTAATTGATGGTGGTGGCAAAAAACAAAAGGCCGACGATCACCCAACGCATGCGCATTGCCGCCATCATACTGCATGCTTGCCACCGGCGCTCAAATCTCGTAATTTCGCGGCTCAGGTGGTAATTTGGGTCGATCGAAATAGTGGCCGCAACGGATTCCTGTGAACGGCAGGAACCAAATTTACGTGGTCGGTGTACCACGCAGAAGCCGATCTTCCATCGGATGTGACCTAGGTCACTGACAGAGTATCCCAAACCGTGGAGTCTGGAAGCCACATCGTGGGAAGAATCTCATGAAGCGAAAAGCGCTCAGCTTTGTCGTCGCAACCGCCATTTTGGCGTTGGCTTCGCGCCCCGTCTTCGCGCATCACGGCGTTACGAATTACGACATGAAGAAGACGATCGTGCTGACCGGAACGGTGACGGCCTTCGATTGGTCCAACCCTCATTGTCTGGCGTATCTGGACGTCACCGACGAGAGCGGCCACGTCAAGCATTGGACGCTGGAGATGTCTTCAACGTCGACGATGTCGCATCGAGGTTGGAATAAGGATGTGCTCAAGCGAGGCGATCAGGCCACTATGGAGGCTCATCCCGCCGCCAATGGAGCCCCAGTAGGTATTACCTCAGGTCCCGGATTTGCCTTGAGAGTCATTGTAAATGGCAAGGAACTTCCGGCTCGATGAGAGCGAGAGAATCCAGGTTGATCCCGGACGCCACAGGCAAGTCCAATTTTCAAGTGTCAATTCGTCGCCTAGGACACGTCATGAAGATGCGAACCTTGAGGCCTCTACTCATTTTGGCGTTGATCCCGTGTCTTGCGGCGGTCCTCAGAGCGGACACGGTGGGTAGCATTTCCGGAATCGTGGCGGACCCGACGGGCGCGGTGATCCCGGACACAACGGTCACCGCCCTGAACCTTGACACGACGGTGCAACAAACCACCAAGACCAATGCCAACGGCTTCTACAATTTCACCGCTCTGCCAGTAGGGCGCTACGAGATCGAAATTCTTCGGGAAGGATTTGAGCCGTACAAACGCACCGGCCTGGTCATCGACGTCAATTCTCAACTCCGGGCGGACGTGACACTGACGATGGGGCAGCAGACCGAGGAAGTCGTTGTCTCGGACAATTCGGTGCAGGTCGAGACTCAGAGCACCCAAATGGGGGATGTCGAAACCGGCCAGGTGATAACGGCAGTCGCCCTGAACGGGAGGAGCTTCACCGATCTGCTGTCGCTTCAACCCAGCATCGTGCCAATGTCGACCCAGACGAATGATTCGGTCGTCATGGCGGGCGTCACGGTGGCGATCGTGCCCTCTGGAGCTCTGAATGCAGGAAACCAATCCATCAACGGGCAACGGGAGGATGCCAACGGATTTCTCGTCAACGGATCCGACGTCAAGGAGTTGATGAACGGCGGCACTGCGGTCATCCCAAATCTGGATTCTATTTCCGAATTCCGCGTGCTGACCAACAATTTCGACGCGGAATACGGCAACTATGCTGGCGGCATCGTGAACGTGGTGACCCAGAGCGGAGCGGACCAGATTCATGGCGACGTCTTCGAGTTCCTGCGCAACACTGTTCTCGACGCGAAGAACTTCTTTGCCGCACATAGGGACACCTATCAACAAAATCAATTCGGCGGCACGCTCGGCGGCCCCATCAAAAAAGACAAGGTCTTCTTTTTTGGAGATTACCAAGGAACGCGGACCGTCCAAGGTCTGGAGACGGGATTGCTAAATGTCCCCAGCGCCGCGGAGGAACAGCAAGGCAATTTCGCCGACACGGCCATCCCGGCCACTTCGACCACCCCGGCTGTTCCTCCTTTTAATACTCTAGTTAATACTCCCACTGGGCAGACCGTGATGCCGGATAGAGTACAAGGGGCTGGGTTGGCGGCTCAGCTTCAATCTTCGCTGACCTACGCGGTTCCCGTTTATTCAGGCGAACCGTACTTCACGCCAGGATGCACCAGTGCCACATGTGTGTTTCCCAACGCCATCATCCCAAAGAGCGCCTGGACGGTTCCGGCCCAGCATCTATTGCAATATATCCCGCAGCCGAATGACGGCTCAAACACGTTCTCGGGCTCCGCAGATGAGAGGCTGCGCGACGACAAAGGGAGCTTTCGCGTGGATGCAAACTCCACGCGCTGGGGGAATTTCTCCGCGTACTACTTTTTTGATCAATATTATGTCAACAACCCATTTCCGAGCGGACAGGGTGGCGCGACCATTCCCGGTTTTAATGGCATCAATTCCGGCCGTTCGCAACTGATCAGTTTGAGCAATACCAAGACGTTCGGCACGTCCTGGGTAAACGAAGCGCATTTCAGCTTCATGCGAAGCCACAACGTGGTGGGCCAGCCGTCCGGCGGGCTTGGCGTTAGCTTGGCCTCCCAGGGTTTCGATACAAATCCAGCTCAGGGGGGTATCTACCCCTTGGCTCCCCAATTCGAAGGGGTCGAAAACACAGTCCTGCAAGGCGACTTTGTGATGGGAGTGCCGATCACCAATGTGAACCAGGCCAATAACACGATTTCGCTGAACGACAGCCTTTCCAAAGTTCTGGGCAGTCATACGATCAAAGGTGGATTCGAAGTGAGCTTCGAACAGGTAAACGTGATTCCCGATGCGATATTCGATGGCACGTTTATATTCGACGGCTACCAGACCGGCAACGATTTCTCGGATTTTCTCATCGGCGCACCGAACCAATTTAATCAACAGGACTCAGCGTCATATTATCCCCGCCATAAGTATGCGGGCTGGTATGGGCAGGACTCCTGGCGCATCAAGTCGAACCTCACATTCAATTATGGGCTGCGCGTGGATTTGATGCAGTATTGGTCGGAAAAATACGATCAGGTGCCGACCTTTCATCCTGGTGAACAATCGAAGGTATATCCCAACGCATTTCCCGGGTTGGTTTATCCGACCGATCCCGGCATTCCGAATACATTGGTGCCCCAGAAGTTTCGATATGCTCCGCGGTTCGGCCTTGCGTACTCGCCCCGCAAACGAGGGGGGCTTTTAGGAAAGATTTTGGGAGCTCCCGGAAGCAGCAGCATCCGCGCGGGCTACGGGATAATGAACACGGTCATCGAAGGCAATACGATCGGCGTCGACGAACCTCAACCTCCCTACGGTCTGAGCGGCACGGTTTTCAACGGACTCTTCGCCGCGCCGTATCATTTGGCGGATGGGACGATCGCGGCTTCGCCGTATCCGCTCACCTTTCCACCGCTCAATGCCACGGCGAGCCATCCGAATCCTATCCCTTTCAACAATATTTATAACCCGCAGTCCGGCATGACCGCGCCTCCACCGTGGAATACCTATCCCTATACTGAGGATTATTTCCTTTCGTTTGAGCGCCAATTGCCTGGGCAGACCGTCCTGAGCATTAGCTACGCCGGGTCGGAAGGTCACCATCTGCTTCTCGTATATTCTGCCAACCCCGGTAATCCGGCTCTTTGTCTGGCCCTGAACCAGCCCGGCATCCTTACTGGCGGGCAATCTTGCGGCCCAGGCGGTGAAAACACGAATTACACTTTGGCGCTGCCGTTCACCTTTGGCGGCGTCACCTATTCGGCAGGCACAGTCCTTCAGGGTACACGACGGGGCTTGAACCCAAGCCTTATTAATAACAATGTGGCTGCGGGAAACTATTACGGGAACGACGACTACGACGCGAGTATCGGAAACTCGAACTATAACGCACTGCAAGTCACCGTTCGAAGTTCAGTTAAGAGCCTGACTTATTCGCTTTCCTACACATACAGTAAGTCTATCGACCAAGCCTCGTCTATTTCCGATGCCGTCGATCCTTACAATTTCAATTTCACGCGCGGCCTTTCGGCCTGGAATCTGAAGCACAACTTTGTGGCAACTTACGATTACCGGCTACCGCTGCAACGTCTGTCACATCGCTTTCGTCGAGCGTTGGAGGGTTGGGAAATTTCCGGTGTTACTCGTGCCGCCAGCGGATTCCCAGTCACTCTGAGCACGAACGGCGACAACTCCTTGCAGGGAAGCAGCCCGAATGGCGTCAACAATCGCTATCTGGACCTGCCTGACTTCACCGGTCAGCCGCTGAAAATCAGCTCCAACCCCCGAGGCAACGGTCTACAGTATTTCAATGCCAGCGCTTTCGAGAGTAATGCCAGTCATTTAGGTACTCCGGGTGATGTGGCGCGGCGATTTTTCTCCGGGCCTGGCATGTTTAACACGGACGCGGTGCTGCATCGAAATTTCCAAATCCGCGAAGGGAATGTGCTACAGCTACGCTTGGAAGTGTTCAACCTTTTCAACCACGTGCAATTCTTCGGCCCGGCGGCGGTAAACGGCGACGTAGACAATACGCAGCTATTCGGAAAGGTGCAGAACTCAGCGCCACCTAGGCTGATGCAGCTCGCCGCCAAGTTTACGTTCTAGTCCGCCGCCGGTTTCGGCGCTGGTGGCGTGGGCTTCGTGAATTTTGCGTCTTCGATCGGCGCGTTGGCGTCGACTTGCGCCCACTTCAGCAGGCGGTTCCCTTCGGCGCTCACCACGCGATTCACGAATGGAACCTTTACGCCGCTCACGTCGCGATAGTCCTCGAAATAAATTTCCTCGGGGAACGAGCCGATCACGCTTTGCATCGTGGTGTAGGTTCGTACGAGCAAGCCGGTTTGCGCGTCGAAATTGATCCGGTCGACGACGGGAAAGCCTTCCTTGCGCGTGCCGACGACGCGGTAGGTGTCGCGGTCGCCGATTTTTTCAGCGGCGTCGACCTGGACGTTCGTATGTCCCTCGCGAAACTCCAGCGCGGGAAACTTTTCGCCGAGCTCGACCAGTAGCCGCAGCTCGTCGCCCGTATCCTCGCGAATCGGGGTGTTGTGCCAGCCGATCGTTCCGTCAAAGCCCATCGACACCGGCGGCCTTCCCGGAAATGTCACGGTGATGACGCCCTTCATGCCCTTCACCAGGTGCTCCGCGGGAACCGTTCCCATCGCGGCGGGCGGCGCGGGCGTGCCTGGCGGCCCGGGAGGCGGCGGAACGAGCATGTCAGCCGTTCCTTTGAACGACAGGGACATGACTTTGCTGACGGCAGCTTCGCCGCCAAGAGCCTGCTGGTACTTGCCGAATACATCGGCAACCGATGGAAGCGGCTGCGAGGCGGCAGGCGGCTTGGGCGCGGGAGCTGGGCCGGACATCACCGTCGCGGGCGCCTTGCTCGGCGACATCGTAGGATCGAGACTCGTGAAATTCATCACCGCGAGCGGCGGGAAAGCTTCCATTCCGGCCGGGTCGGTGGGCGCTTTGTCGCCCTCGAGCCCCAGCGTTGCCGCCGCTTTCGCCACGCCGCGATGGCAGGTGTAGCACGTCACTTCGCGCTTCCCGTCGAATACCGTTTGGTTCATCGCCATGGTCATTTGAATCATGCTGCGCGCCACGTGCTTCTCGCGCTTGTCGTCCTGATCGAAGTGGCCGATCACGTGGCAATAGCCGCATCCCACGCCCAACGCCGTGGTGATGTATTCCATCGCGGGGTGGATCTGGTCCGCGGGAACTGCCTTCAAGACTTCGATCTTCTTGTAGAACTGCTCGGCGGTTTTGCCTTTCATGTCCGCCGCGAGCGGCGCAGGGTTCGGCGGAGCCGCCGCGGGCGCTTGCGCGCGCAGACTTGGTGCGCTCACGCCGAGCGCCACCGCTGCCATGGCCAGACTTCCGAGGATTGCGGAAACGCGACGCGCTGAAAGATTCTTGTTCATGCCGGTTGGGTCATCCTCTCGCTGATTTTTCTGCCTGATTCAAATTTGCACGCAAGCTGCGCCACACGACTTCCAATGTGGGCCTAATCCTAAGTCATGCCGAGGATCAAAAGCAATGCGCCATTAGGACAGCCACTCATGGCTGTCCCTGGGCGTGTTCTCAGCGTCAAATTCATGAAGTTCGGGTTCGCATCTTGCACCGGGCCTCAGCCGGGCGGTAAAGCGCATAAAGCAGATCGGCTTTGGCATCCATAGGGCTTCACGGGACAGCCAAGAGTGGCCGTCCTACATCCTAGTGACATTTCGCCCTGTTTGGGACTACTCTCTGACCACTCTGCTCTGGGGGCACACATGAAAACTCGCACCGGATTGGTCGGATCGTTCCTTCCTTTTGCTATTCAGTTTGGAACCATGGCGCTGATCGCATTGGCGGTCGCAAGCGCGCCCGCATGGGGCGCCGCGTGCAGCACGGACTCTCTTAGCGCGCTGAAAATTTCCAACATGACCTTCACGACGGTGAGCGACGTCGCCGCGGCCGCTCCCAATCCAGAATACTGCGACGCGAAAGGTTCCGTCGCGACTTCCGGGGAAGGCGCCGATCCCGGCTCGGCCAATTTCGAGATCATGCTGCCGCAAAACTGGAACGGGAAATTCGTCTTCAGGGGAGTCGGCGGCCTGGCCGGCGTTCTCAATACTTCTGCGAATCCTGCGGATCAGGCTCTCTTCCTCGCGAGAGGCTACGCCACGGCCATCACGGACACAGGCCATCTCGTCGCGAATCCGACCTGGGAATACACCGCGCCGGGAGCGCCCGACATGCCGAAAGTGATCGACTACTACTACCGCGCCGTGCATCAAGTGACGCTCGCCGCGAAACAACTCGTCAAGGCCTACTACCAGGCGGACACGATCCGCCGCTCCTACTTCGACGGCTGCTCCAACGGCGGCAAAATGGGCCTCATCGAAGCGTCGCGATATCCCGCTGACTACGACGGCATCATTGCCGGCTCGCCCTGGATCGACCCGGTCGGCACGTCGCTCTGGAGCCTGAAAAATATCAAGGCGCTTCTCGACGCTTACATTCCCCCAGACAAATTTCAGGCCGTCGATGCTGCTATCAAAAAGCAATGCGACAAGGCCGACGGAGTTGCCGACGGCTTGATCCAGAACCCGGCGAAGTGCGCGTTCAATCCCGACGCCCTCGTTCCGGAAACGCTAACGCAGAAACAGGCAGACGCTCTAAAGATCATCATGCAGCCTGTGCGCGACGAACAAGGCAAGCTGATCTATCCCGGCGCATCGGTGGGCAACCTGGGGCAGAACAATGTCACGGTCCGCGGCTTCACGGACTATCTCGACAAGCCGCCCGCCGATCCCACGTCCGCAAAGCCCTGGGGCGATGCCACCGTTCCCGCGAACTGGTCGCTCTCTCAAAATATTTTGATGAAGCTGGGCTACCAGGACTCCGGTAAGGATATGACGAACTCGATCGAGAAGAATGGTGTGGTGAATGCCGATGCGCTGAATCTCGTGTACACGCGCCTCGCGGCCGATGTTCCCGACGATCCTTCCGCGTTCAGTGCGTATTTCGCCAAGGGTGGAAAGCTGCTTATCTATCACGGCTACGACGATCTGGTGATTTCTCCCTACAGCAGCATCTGGTTCTACGAGGATCTGGCCAAGGAAAACGGCGGCTACACGAAGCTTCAAGCCAACGCGCGCCTCTTCATGGTCCCCGGCATGCAGCACTGCGTGGACGGCGACGGCCCCAATCACTTTGAAACGCTCACCGCTCTCGAACAATGGGTGGAGAAGGGCAATCCACCGGAGGCGATTCCCGCGACGCACTCGACGAACGACGCGGTCGACCGCACCATGCCTCTCTGCAAATTCCCCGAGCAGGCTCATTACAAAGGCAGCGGCGACGTGAAGAGCGCGGCGAGCTGGTCCTGCCCGCAAAATGACAAGTCGCTGCTCGCCGTTGGACCCAACGGCATTCTGGCAGGAGTAAACGCCGCGCCGCCGGCGCGCGTCAGCGCCCCGGCCAAGCAGGCATCGAAGAGTGGTAACTGATATTCCTCTAAATAAGCTCGTGGGCGGTCAATGGGGTGGCTCACACCCCTTTGTGACCTTCACTAGCCGATCGATTTCGTCAGATCAGAACTTGCGATTGCCATAGTTGTAGAGGTAATATCTGGGCGAAATACGAATCTCCCGTCGCAACTGTTGGAAATTTTGTGATCGACCTCCGCATTTCAACCGCTTTCATTGCTTGGCACCTACCTAATTTAACTGCTGCGTGTTTAAGGAGATGATGTCAGTTGGGCGCGAAACAGCTGCCACGTCCAGTTATCCAAAACAAAAAGTATGTTCTCGGTGCCCTTGAGAGTTTCGGGAAATCGATCAAGTTCCAAAAGAACGAAAAGCTCTTCTCGCAGGATACTGCCGCCAAGGATTTAGTCTTCATTGAATCCGGCACGGTACGGCTCTCAGTGACCTCAAAGCGCGGCAAAGAAGTCGTTGTCGGCATTCTGGGGCCCGGAGATTTTCTGGGTGAGTCGGTCGTTACTGGGCATCGTTTCCGCGTTACGAGCGCGATTGCCCTCTCGGACTGCGTTGTCCGCAGAATACCGAAGCGTCGATTGCTCGAGTCGCTGCACCTCAATCCGAGACTTGCGGATCTGTTCATGAAATTCCTGCTGCAGCGCAATTTCAGGATTGAAGCCGATCTGATCGACCAACTCTTCAATTCCATCGAGAAGCGCCTCGCCAGAACCCTCTTATTGCTCGCGCACTTTGGTAAGACAAAAAGGACTGGAGAAGTCGTCCCGAAAATCAGTCAGGAAGTCCTGGCAAAAATGGTCGGCACGACGCGCACCCGCGTCAACCTTTTCATGAATCGATTCAAGAAGCTTGGATTCATAGATTACAACGGTGGATTGCGAGTTTTCGATTCGCTGGTCCGAATACTTCTCCGGGATTAGCTCACTCTTTTAGGGCTTCAGGGATCCCCCGGCCAAGTGTCTCATTTTGGACAGTGGATTGACTCCGGTCCCGGGTTGTGAAATTATCCAGTGGTCATGAGTCGTGACTCCTGCTCAAGTTTCTTTATTGAACCCAGAGCCGAACTTTACCGGGAGTGTGCCGGATTATTCGGGGATCTGGCTCAAGTGAGGTAATGTCCAATGACACAGACTACGAATGCGCTTCGCGCCTACATGTCACAGAGAGGGCTTTTCGCCCGCGTCGCCAAGAAACTCAATCTCGACCCTTCCTACGTCAGCCGGGTAGCCCACGGCCAGCGCTATTCCAGGAGAATCAGCCTTGCCTTCGAGGCCGAGCTTAGAAAGCTACATATTTCACGTCGCAGGCATGCCCGATCCCCGAGAAAAAGACCTCAACCATCTGCTTCCCAAAATCAGCTCACCGCGCGCGAAAGGTGATCAATAGCGCTTTCGCGAAGTCAGCCCCTGACACGGGGCACAGATATTCCCCACGATCGATCCTCGTACCGAGGCCTCAACGGTGGCTCGTGTTACTCGTTTTTCCGAGGGGATGAGTTCATTCACAGCGTAGTTTAGCTGGCTTACTTGCCGCCTTCTGATTTCTGCTGCATGTCGCTGTACGTGCCGTTGTCCTCGCAAATCATTTCGCCAAGATTCCAGCCCGGCTTCAATTCATAGTTCCAGTGCGCGGTCCACGACTTCGTGTACGCTTTTGAATCGTCGATGGTCACGTCGATCTTCAACGCGTCGTGACTCGCACGGCGAATTCGCTCCTCGAGATGCAAATCCTCGGAGTGCGGGTGGCCGTCATTATCCAGCCAAGTCTTGTCGTTAAAGCCGATCGTGTCCACCACCAGCGTATCGCCTTCCCATGTGGCGACCGAATCGCCCATCCAGGAAGGATTGGGATCGGCGGGATGGCTGCGCCCGTCGGTGAAGATGTTGCGGATGAAGTGGTCGTACTCGTAGATCATGAGCACGCGTCCCGGAATTTGCACGATCTCGATGGGTTCGCCGCGGATCAGGTAGGCGCGCGGAACCCCGGGCGGGAAGCACTGCATGATCGGATCGTTGGACTCGCCCAGCGAGACGGCGCGCGGCCCGAGATTCGGCAGGTTCGCCTTGTATTTTGCTTCGGCCCAGGGAGTCATCGGCGGCACGTCGTCGCTGATCGTGAACGCGAGTTCATAGATCGTGTGCTTCCTTGTTTTGTCGGAAGAGGTGCGCGAGCGCCGCCACACTCCCGATAAATCGGGCGTCGCCGCGGCTTGGGTCTTGGCCTTTGGCGGCGGCGCGGTTTGGGCGAAGATCGCGGGGCACGGTGCGAGCGCGACGAGAAGCGCGAAGGTCAGGCCCGGGAAACGATTGCGCATTTCGGATTTCTCCATTTGGCGTTATTCCGCGTAATCCTCGCCGCGATCGATCATCATTTCCTTGCCGTTCGGAAACACCACTTTGCGCAGGCGCATGATTTTCGTGCCGCTCTTCGCCACGTTGCCCGTGAACGTGACCTGATCGCCGGGCTTGAAAATGCTCTTGGTCCAGCCGAGCCGCGCCATCGTGGTGAGGCTGGGGGCTTCGCCCGTCCATTTTTCCACCTTGCCGTCGGCGCCTGTCACGTCAAACCAGACTTCCGAGTGCGGATTCATGAACTGAAAGTCGGTCACTGTTCCTTTGTAGGTGGTCAGCTTCGTGTCATACACCGACGAGCCGTGGTGCGCCGCGATCGGCGAAACGCACAGGGCAAGCGCAATCGTCAGCGTCAGAAGAGCCAAAACCCGATTTGTCATCAAACACCTCGCGATTGGCGCGAATATCCCATTGCCATTCGCCGCTGTCAATGGCAAAGCCACGGCACGTGGGTTGAGTGTTGCGTGCGTGGGCAGTCGAAGTTTTCAGAAGGAAAACTCAAGCAAGCAGTTGTAGCGCCCGCCTTCCAGGCGGGCATTGTGCCCGGCGCACCAATGCCCGCCTGGAAGGCGGGCGCTACACGACCGGACTTCGCCCGACGCTTAGCCCTGAAGCGGGAGGCTACTTCACCGGACTCTCCGCCGGCATTGACTCCAGCGCGTCAGCCGGGACCGGGCCGACGCGTTCGATCACGACGTGCTGGATGTGGATGGGCGTCGCCGGGCGGTTGTTCGCGTCGCGTGGCGATTCCGCGATCGCCTTCACCACGTCCGCGTTCTCGCACTGTCCCCAGATCGTGTATTTCCCGTTGAAAGACGGGTAGGCGGATTCGGTGATGAAAAATTGCGAGTCGTTCTGGTCCGCTCCGCGATTCGCCATCGCCAGCCGTCCTGGCGTGTCGAATTTCAATCCGGCCGAAACTTCATTCTTGAACGGAAAACCCGGTCCCTCGAGAGCCCCGGCGCCTGTGCCGAGCAAATCGCCGCCCTGGATCATGACGGGAGGAATCACGCGATGAAACGTGAGGCCGTCAAAGAATTTCTGGCGCTCGGTCTGTTTCGATTCCGGATTCACATACGAAATTTTTCCGATGGCGAGGCCCACCATCGTGCGGACCGTGACCGGCGCCTCCGCCTCAAACAGCTTGCACGAAATTTTTCCCTTGTCGGTCTCGAGCGTCCAGTAGAGACCCGGCTTGCGCTTGTCGGCCGGCGCCGCGTGCGCGGTCGTCACGGGCAATACGAGCAAAGATGCAGTAAGCGTTCCAATACCCAGAATCGACGCAAAAAGCCTCGACAAACCTTGCGAGCGAATCGTTTTCAGCATCATTGGTTGTTCTCGTTGGTGCGAATTTCCGTTTCGTGTTTGCAGGGCCGGGCTTCAGCCCGGCCGTAACGCCACGCACGAATCGGGCTTTAGCCCCTGAAGCAATGGTCGGTTGCGGCTCCGCCCGAGCTGTGGTGAGTCGGGTTCAAAAACTTAGCCCAGAGTTCACAGTGAACCGCAGACTTTCGCGGGGGATTCGCGAGCTACTTCTTGACGTATTTCTTGAAATCCATTGGGCCGACTTCGGCACCGTATATTCCGCCATGGCGGCCCACGGCGACGCCTTCGGCCGCACTGGACGCGCCCTTGGGATCCGCGTCGGGAATGAAGGCGGTCACCTTACCGTCGCGCGCGCTTCCGATGCGTATGCCGCGCTTGCAGCCGGGGTTGTAGCCGTAGCCGGGTTCGTCGTTGGATTCCGAGTCGGCTACATACATCGTGTCGTCCTTGTCGATAAAAATTCCGCTGGGGCGGCCAAACTGTTTCCACTCGGCGATGAATTTTCCGTCCTGGTCGAAAACCTGGATGCGGTTGTTCGAACGATCGCCGACGAAGAGCCGCCCCTTCGAGTCAAACGCCAGTGCGTGCGGCGCGTTGAATTCGCCGGGAGCAGACCCGAGCTTGCCCCATTCCTTGATGTACTTCCCGTCCTTCGAAAATTTCACGACGCGCGAATTGATCGGCGACCCTGGAGGAGAGTTGTGGCCGTCCGCCACAAAAATATCTCCGTTCGGAGCCACCACCACCGCCGACGGCCGGTTGAAAGTGTCCGGACTATTGCCGGGGACGCCCGCCTTGCCTAGCGTCAGCAGCACTTTTCCATCCGGGCTGAATTTGAAGACCTGATGACCTTTGCCGTGCTTGCCCACGTCGTCGCTCGTCGCGCCTCCGCCCACGGCGTCCGTCACCCAAATATTTCCCTCCGCATCCACGAAGAGTCCGTGCGGATAAATGAACAAGCCCGCGCCAAAACTTTTCAGAAATTTCCCGGTGTGATCGAATTCCAGGATCGGATCGAGATTCGAGTTCAGGCAGCTGTTTCCGCCGCACCGGTCGTACGTCCAGATGTACCCTTCCGGGCTGATGGAAACGCCGGACGTCGATCCCCATTTGCGATTGTCGGGCAGGTGGGCCCAATTGGGAACGAGTCGATACGGGTTCGGCAAATCGTTCGGCGGGGGATAGCTGGCCTGGGCGCGCGCGTTCGTCGTGGACGCCGCAAGCAGCACGATGCCGATCCAAAACCCGAGTCGTAGCCGATCCACCATTGGCATGAGTTCGTCACCCCTTCGATGCGCGTTAGTTTCTTTTTACCATGAACGCGCGGGGACTGCCGCTGTTCTGCTGATTTGTTTACACCATTGCGAAGCATTGCGGCAATGGCAAATACGAAACCGAACCGCCTACTGCATTTCGCTCTCCGGCCGCGGCACGTGCATCGTCATCAGCACGAGCAAACCGTTCGCCGGCTTGAACTGGTGCGGCGTGCCTTCGGGAATGATCGCGAAGTCGCCTTTGTTCAAGGGCTGCGTTGTTCCGCCATCAATCGCCGTGCCGGAGAGATTCGCGGCGTTGGTGCGCTTTTCGCCGACCACTTTTCCGCCGGTCGTGAGCGTTCCGCCGCCATCGATCACGTAGACAAGCTCGGCTTCCTTTTCGTGAACAGCCACGGCGCCGTCCACCGGCCGGTATTCCAGATTCACGTTGTACGGCGCGAGCGACAGGATGTGCTCCGGCACGGCGACCTGGCCTTCCTTGCGCTCGCCCTTGGCTTTGGCAAGCAGCGCCTGCACCTCCGCGCTGGTGGTGTAGGTTTTCATCGCGGCGTCGGCCGCGGGAGCCGCTGGTGCCTGAGGCAGCGCGGGCGATGCCCCGCGTGCGCTTGCGGGCATCGTCGTGAGGTGTCCGGCAATCGCCAGAACAGCCACCACAAGCGCCAACACAATCATTCTTCCAACGGTGCGCATTCTCGTTTCTCCATCCACTGAGATTGTTCGTTCCTGGTTTCGGGTGCGCACTCTTATACACCCGCGCGGCCCCCAGAGTGAATCCGAATTGAGCGCGGCTGAACAGGTCGCGTGAAAACTCACATTTTGTCATTCCGTTCACGGAGAACGTTCTCGGTGAACCGAGGCGCCCGCCTGAGGCGGGCCGAGGAATCTCTCTTTTCCTGCGTTTAAACCCAAGAGAGATTCCTCACTTCGTTCGGAATGACAAAATAAGTTGCTTTTTCCGCAGCCTGCGAAGCCGAGCGAGGAGCTGGCGGAGGAATTGAAAAAGATTTGGAAATTCGCGGAAATGGTGTAAGAACATTCCTCGCCGGTGGCCGCGATTCCCGATGATTGAATCGCGTCGGGTAGGCGCTTACGGCTCAGTTTCCACGAACTCGCGACTTTCGCGCCGGAGGATGTTCATGATCAGGTTGCTCGTGCATTGGGTCTTGAGCGCGCTGTGCCTGGTGCTCGTGGCGCACTTCGTTCCCGGATTTATCGTCAGCGGATTTGGCACCGCGCTGATCGCGGCGGTCGTGATCGGCCTCGTCAACAGCACGCTGGGCCTGCTTCTGAAAATCATCACGTTTCCCCTAACGATTTTGACGCTCGGTATTTTCTGGCTGGTCATCAACGCGCTGATGCTGAAGTTCGCGGCGCTGCTCGTGCCCGGATTTGTGGTGATCGGGCTTTGGCCCGCATTCTGGGGAGGAATAGTCCTCAGCCTCCTCAACATGGCCGTGCGCGCGATTGTGAAGAAGTCCGACGAGTAGGCTAGCTGCCAGACTGTTTCGGCAGTTTGTCCGGTTTTCCGACAGCTCGTTTAGGAGGGGTTTGCTGTGCGGTGCGAACGTAGGTACTGCGTCGCAGACAATTTCGATGAGAATCTCGTCCACCCCTTTCCGACCCCGTTTGCGAGTTAGTACATCCCCCATGATGATTCGGTTCGCGAGTTTGTGGCTTGACTCCGTACCGCGGTGCGAACGGTATGTTTGATGGGAAGGAGAACCGTGGGCCACGACAAAACAGCTCACGATAGGTGATTCCAGCCGTCAGAGGTAATGGAAACAGCCGTTGCGTCACAGCGTCTCGAAGCAATCGAACCCGGTATACAATTGTCAGAGTTGTCGAAATCAAAACTAGCTATGTACCATGGGAGGCGCAGCTGTAATGGCCCCGATACTTCTCTGGCTAGTTATGGTCCTTTGCCTTTTGATCTCTGTTGTCAAGTATGTAATGGGGATCATCTTGAAGCTCTCGTTCCCCAGCGCAAAAATCCAAAAAGATTTCACCTATCAGCCCAGCGTGAGCGTTCTCATGCCCTGCTTCAATGAGGGCAAGACCGTCTACGAAACCATCCAAAGCATCAGCAAGAGCAACTACCCCAATAACAAGTTTGAAGTCATCGCTCAGGATGACTGTTCCGTTGATGACAGTTACGAGTGGATGCTCAAAGCCCAGTGCGACTTCAAGAACATTCGCATCCGCACGGGCCGGAACGCGGTCAATAGCGGGAAGGCGCGCACAGTTTGTAACGCGCTGCAACACTCAAACGCCGACATCATCATCTCGATCGATTCGGATTGCATTTTCCACGAGGACGCGATTCGGGAGTTGACGGCTTGCTTCTCTGAGCCGCGCATCGGGTCGGTGGGTGGCAGGGTAGGAGTTCGAAATCCCAATGATGGTGTAATCACTGCCATCCAAGCGGTGATTTACTACTCCGCATTCCAGCTTTACAAAATCCCCGAGAATTGGTCGCGCAGCGTTTGCTGCATCAGCGGATGCCTTTTCGCTATCCGTCGCGACCTCCTCCTGGAGATCGAGCCGGCGATCCGTGCGCGCCACTGGTTCGGCATTCCGGTGAATCAGGGCGAAGACCGCTTCCTGACCCACCAAACACTGCTTCGTGGCTACGGTACCTACATCAATAATGATGCGCTCTGCTGGACGACGGTGCCGAATACACTCTCTGTCCTTTTCAAGCAGCAGCTTCGCTGGCGCCGCAGCATCGTGCGGGATTTCTTCTACACGCTCCGCACGCTTCCACAACACGTTTGGAAGTTGCACCCGAACGCGGTGTTCACGCTGGTGCTCACACCCCTGGGAGCAATCGTTGCGTTTCTAGTAGTGGTGACCATGCTTTCCTCGGATCCGTTGGCCTGGGCGGGGCCGTTACCGCTCGTCACCGCGCTGGGAATCGGCACCGTGCTGGCTTGGGTGATGAAGAAATATAGCGCAAGAGAAGCGCTGGCCCATCCGCTCGTGTTTGGCGCTTACGTGGCCTGGTCGATGGTGAGCAGCTTGTTCCTGACGCCGCTCGCATTGTGCACCATGGATTCCGCGGATTGGGGAACGCGCATGAAAGAGGAACAAGAGGTGCCCCTTGGCAACGCTCATCGGTGAGACTCCGCCGGCGCCTGCGCCAAAAAAACCGCCCGCGCAATCGCTGAGCTACAAGCTGGTGATTGGCCTGTACCGCATCTTTGCCGTCACCGTGCTGTATCTCGTCCTCGGCGGCATTCTGGCTTATGCCTTCGTGATGGGATTTTATGCCCTCAGCAACACCTGGGCTGCTCCGCTCATCCTCTCCGCCGTTGACGAGAAAAGCCTGGACTTCCGTGAAAAGCTCGTCACCAGCCAGCAGACTATCGAAGACCTCAAGGTCGATACGCAGAAGCTGGACAGCGGCATTGCCGAGATGAAGAAGCACCGGACCGCGCTCCTGGCGCTCGAGCCTCAACTCAAGGACGCAATTGCCCGCGAACTCGCGCAGAACCATGCCGTCGGCCCCCGACTCGCCGCACTGGACACGGAAAAACAGGCCGATAATTTGAAAACGAAAGCGGTTCTCGCGCAATTGAAGGAGGTCGAGTCCAACATCAACAAAGATTTGGCCGCCGGCCTGATTACAAAAGGCGACGCGGCGACGCAGATCTCTGCTCTGAATCAAACCGAGAGCGCGTACACCGACAGCAAAATTGCTGAGGTCCTCCTGACGGACAGCATTTTGCAGAAGACCACGACAGGCACCGACACGCTCGACGTCCTGGAAAAGCAAGCGGAGTTGCGCTCGGAAGCCGCCCAACTCACCATTGCCATCAACGTGGCCGAAAAACAGTCTCAGGAGGAATCGCGTCAGATCGATCGGTTGCGGCAAGCCATCGTCACTGCCAAACAAAGTCCGTATTACCTGAACGCCGCCGGCGGTCAGACGCTGTACTTCGCCTTCGTTCCCTACGACAACCGGGTCAGCGCCGTGGTCGGACGCCCGATTTACGACTGCTACCTCAATATGATCGTTTGCCGCGAAGTGGGCACCGTGGGCCAGGTATTCGCGGGCGAAGAAACAGCCATTCATCCCATCTTTAAGACCAACCTTCGCGGGTTCCTGATCCAGATGACTCTGGAGCATCCGGGTTCTGCGAAGTCCAAGACCGTATTCCTTGGGCGCAAGCCGCTCTTTTTCTGAGGAGAACCGCATGATCAGGAATGCATGGAGATTCGTGCTGGCTGCCGGTTCGCTTTGCGCCGCCCCGGCGATTTCGTGGGGTCAGGCAGACCAGCAGGCCTACTGCACCTACGTGATGGAGCAGGCGCAAGCCCAACGCGACCTTCTCCGTACGCCGATGGCCACTGCGGGCTTCACGCAACCCGAGACGGGACTACCGACGCAATTGGTTGGGGGCGCCACACTCGGCCTTTCCGATTATCGGAAAGCGGGAATAACCATGGATGTCGCCCGCAAAAATTGCGAGCTCTATAAGACCACCACGGGAGCTCAGCAGATCATCCAATACGGGCTGGCCAGCCTTGAGAAACAGGCGTTACTCAACAGGCTCGCGCTGATTGAAGCCGCCTCGAAATCCCTGGAGGCGCTGATGGAGCAGGCTTCCAAGATGCTGGAAGCGCAGAATGCCACGCGGCTAACGCTCTTCACGTTGCAAACCACGAAGATCAAGCTGGAAGCTGACCGCACGGACACTCGATCGAAGATTACCGCGATCTATGTTCCGCCACTGAGCGATCAACCGTTGAAAGAGCTGGTCGCGCAGAAAGAAAACAACGAAGAAGGCGAACAGAAAGCGCTGGATAAGCTGAGCCGCCAAAACAACTGGGATATCATTCTCACGGTTGGAGCCCATCAGCAGGTCAATCCAGTCTCTTACGGCGTGCAGCCGTATGGCGAAGTCTCGGTCAATTACAATCTTGCCAGTCATGCCGTTAACAAACACCTGGATCGCGCCGCGGAAGCGCACGATGAATGGAAAAAAGTGCAGGAGAGTGATGTTATTCGCCAAACGGAAGTCCTTCGCCAGCAGTTGATGGATTGCGTCGGGGTGCAGGAGGCAAAGCTGGCGTCCTTTCAGGAGCAAAGCAAACTGCTCGAGAAGAATCTGCAACTGGTGGCCGAGCCGGACACGTCCGCCGCTTTTGACTTCCACAACCAATTAGCCGCCACTCAACTTCTTCTGCAGATCGAGACCGCTGATGCCAGCTTCCGGATCGACCGGCTTCGGGAGTACCTAATAAAGAATTACTAGCCGAACGACCCGAACCCAATCCTCCGCGAGCAATCCAGCCTAAAGGTTAGAGCAGTCAGCGCTACTTCGCCGGATAGTCCTTGTGGAATCCGTTGCGATTGTTCGTCACGCTGAAGCTGCCGTCGGGCCGCGCGGTGAGCTGAATGGTATACACCGTGCCCTCGTCGGGCACGCCCGTGGGTGCGGTCCCGCCCGTCCCCTGGTTGGCAATGAATTGCTCCCCCATGTTGTGGTCGCCAGCGTCGACAGCGTAGTGCAATTGCCAGAGGTCTTCCAGACCGGGCGATTTCTTTAGCGTTTCAAACGTGGCCACGGCGCCGCCCTTTTTCGCTCCGTTGTCCATGATGGCGACGCGCGGATGCATGGCTTGCACCAGCATCGGCAGGCTCGAGATGTCCTGCCCGTGGTGCGAGACGACGTACACGTCGATCAAGCCGATCAGGTTGTTCGGGCAGGCGAGATCGTGTTCCTTGTTCCAGGTCAGGTCGCCGAAATCGGCCAGGCGAAATTTCCCGAGCGAGATCACCATCCCCACGGACTGCTTGTTCTCGCCGCCCACCAGCGGGTCGAGCGTCTCATCCTTCGGCACAAAATTCGCGCACAGGGGATTGGCCGCGCCCGCGCCGGGCAGCGGCTTCGTAATCGTCTCGGCGGCCGAGGAGATTACCTGGACCTCTAAGCCGGGCACTGGAATCTTGTCGCCTGGCTTGGCCAGGATGTGTTTGCCCTCGCCGCGCACTTTCAGGTACGCCGCATAGGTCTGCGGGACGTTCCGTGTTTCTTCCATGCTCGGTCCGTGATCGACAAAATTCTTAATCGGGATGAGTCCCGCGAGATCGACAACGCCTCCGGCATGGTCGCCGTGATAATGGGTCAGCACCAGGTAATCGATTTGAGAAACGCCGGCCATTTTTGCGGTAGCGGCGATGCGCCCCGCGTCACGCGGCCCAGCCCAACCCGTATCCACGAGCAGAGATTGGCCGCTCGGCGAGACTAAGAGCGTGGACTGTCCACCCTCCACGTCGATGAAATACACCTGCAGTGGCTTTTTCTCTTGCGCCCGCAGGGCCGGGGAGGCGAAGCAAATCACAAATCCAATCGCAAGCAAGAACCTCTTGCGCATGATTCCTCCTGACATGAAATGAGTAAGGGCCCGCGCGGGGGCTGAGCCTCAGTCAAATTTGCGCGGGCCGCTATTCTCGAAATCGTTGGGCGATCTTGCCAATCACTTCGCCGACTTCGGCCACAGGACGCCCTGATCTTCCTTCGTGATCGGGCCCATGCCCTTGTAGACGAATTTCTGAACGCGCTGCCCGCGATAGGTTTCCGTGGTGTAAACGTTACCCTTGGAATCGATGGCGATGCTGTGCACCGCATAGAATTGCCCGGGCTGGCGTCCGCCGTCGCCGAAGCTAGTGAGCGTCTGGAGCGTATCGCGCAGCAGGATGTGCACTTTTTCGTTGGCACCGTCGCTCAGGAAAATGAATTTCTGCTCCGGATCGCGCGAGAACGCGATGTCCCACACCGAGCCGTCGCCCAGCGTCCGCTTCTCGATGAACTGCTCCTTCACGAACGTGCCGTCCTTCTTGAACACCTGGATGCGGTCGTTGGCGCGGTCGCAGACGTACAGCAAGCCGTCGTTCGCGAGCTGCGCGCAGTGCACGGGGTTGCGGAATTGCTGGTCGACCGGCGCGTCCGGATCATATTTCGGCTGATCCGCGTCGTCCGGTACGTGGCCGTAGGCGCCCCAGTGCCGCTTGTACTTCCCTGTGTCCGCGTCGAAGACGATCACGCGGCGGTTGCCGTAACCGTCCGCCACATAGAGTTCGTTCGTCGCGGGATCGACAAACATCTTGGCCGGGCCCTTCAGGTTTTCCGTGTCGTTGCTGCCCTTGCTCTGATCGGGGTGGCCGATCTGCATCAGGAATTTTCCGTCCATCGTGAATTTCAGCACCATGTCATCGTGCTGCAGCTTCGCGCCCAGGCCGGCGTATGCGTTTCCATTGCCGCCGATCCAGACGTTCCCTTTGTAGTCCACGGTGACGCCGTGATTGGACATGGGCCAATCGTATCCCGCTCCCGGCCCGCCCCAGTGCTGCACGAGATTTCCGTCCTGATCGAACGCAAGAATCGGCGGCGCCGGCGTGCAGCAATCGGCCATCGGCGGATTCGCGCCGGAGTATTGCTCCTTGGCCTCGAGCGAGCCCTGGCGATGAATGATCCACACGTGATCCTGCGCGTCCACCGAAACGCCGATCGTCTGCCCGATCACCCAGTGATTCGGCAGCGGCTTCGGCCACATCGGGTCGACTTCGAACGTCGGCACCTGCATCACGGCGGCCTCGACGGCGGCCTTCTTGTCCAGCGCCCGCGATCCAAATCCAAGCGCGGCAATCAACGCAAGAAACGCAGCGCCGACGCACAAATTTCGCTTCATCATAAAAAACCTCCCCGATGGGACGCCGATTCCTTTGGATGCCGCAGCCACGGGCGGGATCGTCAATGGCTCCCCAAGTTCGCGGCGCAGATAGCGGAGGGAAGTATACACAATTCAAATTCGGATGCCCCGAATTTTGCTTGTCACAACCCGTGAGCAGCGATTACGCTTTCAGGCCATGCCTCGCAATCTGACTGCATCTCGTGTCGCGCTACGTGTCTTTGGCGCGCTGATCGCCCTGATCTGTCTGGCGTGGGCGCGTCCGCTCGGGGCTCACGATATTCCGAGCGACGCGACGGTTCAGATGTTTTTCAAGCCGGCGGGAAATCACCTGAACATCCTCGTGCACGTGCCGCTCAAGACCATGCGCGACGTGGACTTTCCCGAGCGCGGCCAGGGCTATCTCGATTTCGATCATGTCGATCCGGCGCTGCGCGAGTGCGCCACGCTGTGGATCTCTGACTTCATCGACGTGTATGAGAATGACGCGCGACTGCCAAAGCCTCAGGTCGTGGCAACGCGCATGTCGCTCGAGTCCGATCCCTCGTTCGCGTCCTATGACCAGGCGTTCGCGCACGTCAACGGCCCAAAGCTCACGAATCAAACCGCCATTTTCTGGGACCAGCTGATGCTGGACGTGCTCTTCGACTATCCCATCGAGTCCGATCAGTCGCGATTCTCGATTCATCCCGCCCTCGATCGGCTCGCCGCTCGAGTCGCCATCGCACTTCGTTTCCTGCCGCCCGGCGGCTCGGTGCGTGCCTTTGAATTTCTCGGAGATCCGGGGCTCGTTCGGCTCGATCCCCGCTGGTTCCAGGCCGCCGGGGAATTCGTGAAGCTGGGTTTCTTTCACATTCTCAACGGGACCGATCATCTCCTGTTTCTGTTTTGCCTGGTCATTCCGTTTCGCCGCTTCCGCGCGCTGATTCCGGTCGTAACGTCGTTCACGATCGCGCATTCCATCACGCTGATCGCCTCGGCCTACAATCTCGCGCCGGATGCGCTGTGGTTCCCGCCGCTGATCGAAACCCTGATCGCCACGTCCATCGTGTACATGGCGCTGGAGAACATCGTGGGCGGCGCATCGGTGCAGCGCCGCTGGGCCATCACGTTCGCGTTCGGACTCGTTCACGGCTTCGGATTCTCGTTCGCGTTGCGGCAGACCATGCAGTTCGCCGGCTCGCACCTTCTCACCTCGCTGCTCTCGTTCAACGTCGGAGTCGAACTGGGGCAGTTGCTCGTCCTCGCGCTGATGATCCCCGCGCTTGATCTGCTCTTCCGCTACGTCGTGGCCGAACGAATGGGCACGATCATTCTGTCCGCCATCGTGGCCCACACGGCGTGGCACTGGATGATCGACCGCTACCAGGTGTTCCGCCAATACCAATTCCGATGGCCCACGCTCGAAGCCGCGCCGCTGGCGAAAGATTTGCGCCTGCTGATGCTGATCGTCATCGCGGCAGGGATTGTGTGGCTGATTTTTGGCCTACTCTGGCCACGGATTGTACAAACCGAGGAAGACCGCGTCGCCGAAACGCGTTGAGTAGGACAGCCACTCCTGGCTGTCCCTACCGCAACAACGAACCTTCAGAGACAGCCAAGAGGGCTGTTTCACATGGGCCTCAGCTTGACTTCGCAGGGAACGCGTTTACACTGAACGCGATCAAAACACATACAGATTTGGCGTTATAAAATACCGATTGGGATACATGCGACTACTTAAATCCTCTGCGGCATCGATCGAGTGCAGCGCGCGAGCGCTTCCGGGATGATCGACGTCCGCGAGGAAATCGCCGATGCTCCCATTGGCGGGTATCATCGCCTGCTGGCCCTGCTCATCGGCCTAGTCGTATTTTTTGACGGCTACGACACCTTCAATCCCGCCTACGTCATTCACTACGTCGCCAAGCCCTGGCATCTCGCGCCCGGGCAGGCGGGTTGGCTCGTCTCGAGCGGCCTGATCGGCTTCATGATCGGCTCGGTTCTCCAGGGAAAATTCTCCGATCGCTATGGACGCCGCGCGACGCTTCTCGGCGCGCTGTGGATCGTAACAGTCTTCAGCCTCTTGACCGCGGCGCTCGGTCGCTCGTTCTTCACGCTCTGCGGGTTGCGGCTCCTCACGGGTCTAGGCATGGGCGCGCTCTTACCTCTGGGTGTTACCTACGTGAACGAATATGCACCCCGGCGGCTGGCGAACACGTTTTCGATGTGGGGTTGGTCGCTGGGTTGGGCGACCGGCGGTATCGTTGCGGCGGCGATAGGAATTTATTTGACGCCGATCTTCGGCTGGCAGGCGCTGTACTACTCGGCGTCGCTATCGATCATGCTGGTCCTCGTTTGCCATTTCGTGCTTCCCGAATCACTGCAATTTTCGGCCATGCGCGGCGATTGGCGCGGCATCGCGCAGGTCCTGTGCCGGCTCAATCCTTCACGAAGCGCACGCTATTCAGAGACAGGCGCGAAATTCGTTTTCAGCGAGCCGAACGACCAGCCCGCCTCAGTGTCCCTACTGTTGTCGTCTCGCTACCGCCGGACCACGCTCTCAGTGTGGGTAGCCGCATTTTTTATTTTGTTCGGCATTTGGGGACTCTCGGGCTGGGTGCCCACGGCGATGATGCAGCGCGGCGAAGGCTTCGCCACCAGCTTCAGTTTCGGTGCGCTGATCCAGGCGATGGCGTTCGTCGGCGGGCTCGTATACGGCTACGTCGCGGATCATGCGAGCCGGGATCGCGAGGCGATGGCCGTGTGGTGGCTCGGCGGAGCGCTCGCGGTGGGCATGCTCGCTCTATTCAATGTTCACGCCCTGAACGTGATTTGCGTGGGCGCCGCCGGCTTCTGCATTTTGGGCGGGCAAAACGTTCTGAACAATTTCACCGCGGCATCTTATGATACCGAGGTGCGCGGCACGGGTGTGGGCATGATGCTGGGCGTGGGCCGCGCCGGCGGAATTCTTGGCCCTTACGTGACCGGATTGCTGCAGCAGCACACGCCGGGAACGGCCGGTCTGTTCGTGGCGATCGGCGCAGCGTCGCTGATCGGCGGCGTGGCCATCCTGTTTGCGAGCCCGCGCCCGTCGCGCGAGCTGGTGGCAACCGCGAACGCCGTGCGCGCGTCCTAAGCGAGCGCGAATTCAGGCGTTGTAGCGCCCGCCTTTCAGGCGGGCACACGGTCGCGCGAAGATGCCAACCTAAACGTTGGCGCAACAAGACTCGTTAGGAGAACCGAATGACGCAGGCCAAGCCAGCCGCACTCGTAACCGGAGCCGCCACCGGCATTGGCCGCGCCGCGGCGGTAGCGCTGGCGGGCGCCGGCTACGACGTGGCGATCAACTACAGCCGCAGCGAAACCGCGGCGCGCGAAACGGCGTCGCAAGCACAGGCCAACGGCGCGAAGACGCTCCTCTTTCAGTGCGACGTGAGCGACGATCCCGCCGTGCGCAAAATGCTGAAAGCCGTTGAGCAGGAATTCGGTCGCCTCGATGCGCTCGTGAACAACGCGGGGATAACGTCGAACGTCAGGCCCGCCGATTTCGAGGCCATGACCGCCGAGGAATGGGACCGCGTTTTCGCTGTGAACGTGCGCGGCATGTTTCAAGTGACGCGCGCGGCTGCACCGCTGTTGAAAGCCGCGCGTGGCAGCGTGGTGAACACCGCAAGTATCGTCGGCCTGCGTCCGGGTCCGCAGCCTCTGCCATACGCCGCGAGCAAGGCTGCCGTGGTCAGCCTCACGAAATTGCTGGCGCTGAATCTCGCGCCGGACGTTCGCGTCAACGCCGTCGCTCCCGGCTGGATGGAAGGCGACTGGATGAAACGCATGCTGGCCGACCGCTACGATGACTTGATGGCGCGCCGCGCGAAGAGCACGCCGCTGCGCCGCTGCTGCACCGCCGAGGACGTCGCGGAAGTGATCGTGAATCTGATCACCAGCAATCGCTTCGTGAACGGTGAAATTATCGTGATCGACGGCGGCTTCGCCGCCACAACGTGACGAACGAATTTTCGTTCAGAATTTGAGCTGAGAACGAAGCGCAACAAAGCCTATTTTTGTCATTCCGAGCGAAGCGAGGAATCTCTCTTGCCTCCCGTTTACGCCACAGAGAGATTCCTCGCTTCGCTCGGAATGACAAAAAGTTAAGGGTTTCCGCAGGCTGCTGGAGAGGAGAACTCGTGCTGGAAGGGGTCGTTCCATTTCCACCGGAATTCGCCAAGCGCTACCGCGAAAAAGGCTATTGGCTGGATAAGACGCTGCCGCAGGAATACAGGATCGCTTTTGACAAATATGAAAAGTGCGTAGCGCTGCTCGACCGCGATCGCTCGATCACCTACGGCGAGCTGGACCGCATGTCCGACAATCTGGCGCTCAATCTCCTCGAGGCCGGCTTTCAATCGCTCGATCGCGTCGTGGTCCAGCTGCCCAACGTCTCCGAATTCGTCGCCCTGTATCTGGCGCTTCAGAAGATCGGCGGCGTTCCCATCGCCGCGCTCATGCCGCACCGCTTCGCGGAAATCAGCCAGTTCGTCGAGCTTTCCGGCGCCGTCGCGTGTGTCGTGCCGGACAATCAGGGCGATTTTGACTACTGCGCGATGGTCGACCGCATTCGCCAAAAATCGCCGCATCTGCGCCTCGGAATTGTGCTCGGTCCGGCGCGCCCGGGATTTCTTTCGCTCACGGACTTGATCGAGAAGCCTGCCAAGCTGCCGAAGTCGGCTCTGTCCGAAATCAAGATCGATCCCGACGACCCCGCCATCTTTCAGCTTTCCGGCGGCACAACCGGCATCCCGAAACTCATTCCGCGCACTCACAACGACTACGCGTACAACACCAAGATGGCATCAGCGGTTTGCGCCGTCGGTGAAAATTCAGTCCTGCTCGTGATATTGCCGATCGCGCACAACCTGCCGCTGGCCTGCCCCGGGATTCAGGGCTTTCTCTTCAATGGAGGCCGCGTCGTCCTCAGCACCAGCCCAAGGCCCGAAGATGTTTGTGCGCTGATCGAGAAGCATGGCGTCACCCACATCAAAGTGGTTCCCGCGCTGCTGATTCGTCTGCTACACGATCCCGCGGTGACGCGCCATAATCTTTCCTCGCTTAAGATCATCCAGAGCGGCGGGCAATCCATGCTGCCCGAAGTGCGACTGCTTGCAAAGAAGTTCATTCCATCGGCGTTTGTGCAGGAAAATTTCGGAATGTCCGAAGGCATGCTGATGTTTGTCCGGCTCGACGATCCGCCTGACGTAGCCAATGAGACCGTGGGCCGGCCGGTATCGCCCGACGACGAAGTGCGCCTGCTCGACGATGACGATCGCGAAATTCTCGGCGGCGAAGTCGGCGAGCTTTGCTGCCGCGGCCCGTATACGCTTCGAGGCTACTTCGGGGTTCCCGAATACAACGCGCGCACGTTCACCTCGGACGGATTCTACCGCTCGGGTGACCTGATGCGCCGGCACAGATCCGGCAACTACGTCGTGGAAGGCCGGAAGAAGGACCTCATCAATCGCGGTGGCGAAAAGATCAGCGCCGAGGAAATCGAAAACCTGATTCTGATGCATCCAGCGGTGAAAAATGCGTCGTGCGTTCCCATTCCCGATCCGGTTCTGGGCGAACGCATGTGCGCATGCGTGCTGCTGCGCGAAAATGCGAAACTCAGCTTCGACGAGCTCAAGAATTTCCTGCTGAGCAAGGAAATCGCCAAATATAAATTGCCGGAGCGCCTGGAAATCATGCAGGATTTTCCGCTGTCCCCGTTCGGCAAAGTTTCCAAGAAGACGCTGACGGAAATGATCTCCCAGAAAATGGCCGGTGAGCGAAAGGGCAACGAAAGCGCATCGGCGTAGGGTGAGCGACACCGAAGGAGGAGTAACCCCAGGTCTAAAGACCCGGGCTACAACAGTCGTCCGTGTCGCGGCCATTTGCTGTAGCCCGCGTCTTTGGAGGCGGGGGATGTTTTTTCGAGCGTGCGCGGCGCGTTCACATCTGAAAATCGCATGCGAATCATCGACCTCCATTGCTATCCCAACACGCGCGAGTGGATCGCGTGCCAGCAACCCTACGTTGACGCGCTCGCGAAATACTGGAATCGCCCGTGGGTGCCAAAAAAAGAGGAAGAAGTCGTCGCGGAATTCACCGCGGCGGGCGTCGAAGCGGTTCTCGTGGCGCTGGACCTCGAAACGACGATCGGCACGCCTCCGTGTTCGAACGATTTCGTCTCGGCTATGCAAAAGCGCCACCCCGGACGCATCATCCACTCCTGGGCCGCGGTCGATCCGTTTAAGGGCGACGCCGCGCTCGCCGAAGCGCGCCACGCAATCCGCGATCTGGGCATGATGGGCTTTCATTTCCACCCGATCATGGGACACTTCGCCGCGAACGATCGCCGGCTCTACCCGCTCTTCGAAGCGATCAACGAAATGAAGGTTCCGGTGATGATCGACGTGGGCACCACAGGGATGGGCGCCGGAATGCCCGGCGGCATGGGCGCGAAAATCCGCCACGCGCATCCCTCGGCGCTCGACGAACTCGCCGCGGATTTTCCGTCGCTGACGATCGTGGCCGCGCATCCCGGCTGGCCCTGGGTGGAAGAAATGACGGCCGTGGCCCTGCACAAGGGCAACGTCTATTGGGAACTCTCCGGCTGGGCGCCGCAATATTTTCCACCGCAGCTGAAGAAAGACATTCGCGGCCGCCTGAAGGACAAGATCATGTTCGGCAGCGACTATCCCAGCATCCCGTACGAGCGCGTGCTGCGCGAATGGAACGAACTCGGCTACACCGACGAAATCAAGGAACAAATCTTTCACGGCAACGCGGAGCGTGTGCTAGGCCTTTAGGTGGCACAGCGACTCTTCGCTGTGTGCCTTTGTAGACTGCCGCAAAAGGCACACAGCCAAGAGTGGCTGTGCCACCTAACTGATCAAGGGGGTGACCATTGGCTTCTCCAATCCGTCGCGTCGTCACCGGCAAAGATGCAACTGGCAAAGCTGTCGCCATGATCGATGGCCCCGCCCCAAACGTCCATCAGCGATCCGAGATGGGACTTGCCATTACCCTGCTGTGGGTGACGGACTCCGTGCCCGCCGACCTATCGAGCAACGAGGATGCGGGCACGCGAAAGGTGGGCATCCCGCCACCGACGGGCGGAACAATCTTCCGCATCGTCGAATTCGGTCCAGAGAGCAAAGTTACCGCCGACTACGAAACCCGGTTGAAGATGACTCAAGGGATGGGCCTCGCGCCCGAAGGCCCATCCCGCGAGCACCCGCGCGATCCCGCCATGCACCGCACGAGATCGATCGACTACGCCGTGATCCTCTCCGGCGAAATCGATATGCTCCTCGACGATTCCGAAGTCCATTTGAAAGCAGGCGACGTGGTCGTGCAGCGCGCCACGAATCACGCCTGGGTGAATCGCGGAAACGCCCCGTGCCAGGTCGCCTTCATCCTGATCGACGCAAAAGAATAATGCGAGCACACTCTCTCTGTGGCCCTCCCGCCTTTCCTATTCCGTGCTCTGTGTTAAGCCTTTTAAACCTCAATACAGAGGGCAGAATGAGAAATGCAGGAAGGCCACGGAGAATTCTCGACCGTGCTTCATTGCGAATCGAAATTAGAGTCCGCTGTAGCCCGGGTCTTTAGACCCGGGGTTCGTAGCTGCGAAAAGAAATTCCCCAGCGAGGAGAACCGATCGTGGATCCGAATAGCCCGGCGCCCCCTGTTTCAAACCCGCGCCGCATCGACGTGCACCACCACATGCTGCCGCCTGAATACGCGAAGCTCACCCGCGACCGAATCCTGCAAATCACCTCGGGCGATCCGACGGTTCTGAATTGGACTCCAGAAATCACCTTCGCGCAGATGGAGCAGTACGGCGTCGCATCGGCGATCCTGTCGCTGCCCGTTCCCGGCGCATGGCACGAAGGGAAGGAAAATTCCCGCAAGCTCGCGCGCATCGCCAACGAATACGGCGCGCGGCTCTCGAAAGATCACCCAGGAAAATTCGGCGTATTCGCCGCGCTGCCCCTCCCCGACGTGGACGGCAGCCTGAAGGAAATCGAATATGCGTTCGACGCATTGCACGCCGACGGCGCGTACCTGCAAACCAGCTACGACGACAAATGGCCCGGCGATCCCGCCTTCGCCGCAGTGTTCGACGAACTCAATCGCCGCAAAGCCATCGTGTTCGTGCACCCCACCGAACCCCTCTGCTGCGCGAACCTAATTCCCGGAATTCCATCGAATGTGATCGAGTTTGTATTCGACACGACGCGCGCCATCACCAGCTTCCTTGTGAATGGAACATTCGCCCGCTGCCCCGACATTCGATTCATCTTCTGCCACTCCGGCGGCACCATGCCCGTGCTCTCCGCGCGCATCAGCGGATTCTTCCAGTCCCGCAGCGCGCTCGCCTCGCAGGTCCCGAACGGCGTGATGTACGAGCTGAAAAAGCTGCACTACGACATCGCCAACGCGACAAACCCGTCCTCACTCGCCGCGCTGATGAAGCTAGTCCCCACATCGCAAATCGTCTGGGGAAGCGATTTCCCGTATCGCCCCGTCGGGCCCACAGCAACCGGCTGGGACAACTACGAAGCCGGCCCACAAATCAAAAGCGCGGTAAACCGCGACAATGCCCTGAAGCTGTTTCCAAGGTTCAAGTAAAATGCCGCGGAAAAACTAAATTTTGTCATTCCGAGGCGGGTTTTTCGCCGAGGAATCTCTCTTGTATTGAACGTGGATCGAAGAGGGATTCCTCGCTTCGCTCGGAATGACAAAATGGCGCCTTTTTCCGCTGTCTCCTGATTCTCAAGGCCGCCGCAAAACGAGGCATGAAGTCAGAATGTCGTGGAGAGCCTGCTTCGACTTCGTGAATCCCGCGAGAAGGTATCCGACGAGAAACGTCAAACTCGAAATCAGCTTCGCCCCATTTCGCGCCGCCGCTCGCCCGAACGTCAAGGGCCGGCCGCTCATGTCCGCCACGTACAGCCTCATGACGCGCTTTCCCAGCGTGGCGCGCCACCCCGAAGCCTCAAAAACGGTGTAGTAGAGCCAGTTCGCAGTGATCGTGATGGCCCACCCAGCTGGCGTAAGCTGCGGCAGGGACGTGAGCGAGGTCACCGCGGCATCCGGAAATTTCAAGAACGCGGAAGGATAGAGAGATGCCACGAATCCGAAGACGAGCGAAATGAGGATCGTGTCAATCAGGTACGCAACCGCCCGCCGCCAGAAGCCGGCGAGCAGCAATTGTGCGGGCGAAGCGGAAGCGTCCGGCGGACTCGAAATTACCTCGGCCGCGGAAGCGTTTGGGGGTACGCTCACGGCTCCGAGTTGCCCGACGTTCACCGGAGTGCCGCACTGGGCGCAGTAGCTCGTTCCCTGCGGGATCTCCGCGCTACACTTTTCGCAAGTTAAAATCGCCGCCCTCCGCGCCCTAGGTCCCAAGCAAGCTACCAGCCGAGGATTCGCTTTGCAATAGAACCGCGCTCAGGTCCGTAGAGAGCTTGCAGAGATCAGTAGGCGAGCAACTCGCGCACGGCGGCGGCGACGTCGCTGCTTTGCGGAAGGATCACGTCTTCGAGGTTCGGGTTGTAGGCGCAGAAGGTATCCATCGCCGCGACGCGCCGCACCGGCGCGTCCAATTCGTCGAACAGCTGATCGGCGATACGGGCGGCAATTTCCGCGCCGTAGCCCCACGAGAGCATGTCTTCATGGAGGACAATCACACGATTGGTCTTGCGAACGCTGGCGGCGATCGCCTCCCAATCAAACGGCGAGAGCGAGCGCAGATCGATAATCTCCGCCGAAGCGCCTTCGCGCTCGAGTTGCGCGGCGGCCACTTCAGCCCGATGGACCGTGGCGCCATACGTGATGATGCTCAAGTCAGTTCCTTCGCGCACCACGCGAGCGCGCCCGAACGGAACCGTGTAATCGGGACCCGGATAAGGAGAGCGGTTGTAAGGCTGGCGGTAGAGATGCTTGTGTTCCAGGAACAGCACCGGATCATCGCAGCGAATCGCCGTGCGCAGCAGGCCGCACAAGTCCAGCGCATTCGACGGCATCACCACTCGAATGCCCGGCGTGTGCGTGAAGAGCACTTCCCCGCTCTGGCTGTGGTAAATCGCTCCGCCGGTCAAGTACCCGCCGGTCGCCACGCGAATCACTGTGGGCGCCTTGAACGCCCCGTTCGAGCGCCACCGGAAAAGCGCCAGCTCATTGCGAAGCTGCATCATCGCCGGCCAGATGTAATCGAAGAACTGGATCTCGGCGACGGGTTTCAAGCCGCGCGCGGCCATGCCCACCGCGCTGCCCACAATGCAAGCCTCGGCAATCGGCGTATTGAAGACGCGGTCAGAGCCAAAGCGCCGCTGCAAGCCGACGGTGGCCTTGAAGACACCGCCCTTCCCTTTCACGTTCTTCAAATCTTCTTCGATGCTGCAATCGGCCACGTCCTCGCCGAGCACGATGATGCGCTCGTCGCGAGCCATTTCATCCGCGAGTGTCACGGACACCATTTCCACCATCGTGCGAGGCTCGCCGGAAAATTGCGGAACGGATTCAAACCGGGAGGAGGTCGGATCGACTTCGGGAGAATACTGGTTGACGAGAATGGATTCCTTGGCGGGCGGCGCCGCCAAGAGAGCCTTGTCCGAGGCTTCACGCACCTCGGCGTCGACTTCCGCTTCGATGGACTCCAATTCCTTTTCGTCGACGATCCCTTCCCGCACGAGGAAGAGCCCAAATTTCGGGATGGGATCGCGATGCGCTTCTTTCTCCCGCAGCGCGCTCGTCTTGTACAGCTTCTCGTCGTCCGAGAGCGAGTGGGAATACGGCCGCGTGACTTGCGCGTGCACCAGCGCCGGCCCTTTCCGCCCCTGGCAATATTCCGCCGCGCGATGCAGAACCGCGTAGCTTGCCAGCGGATCGCTGCCGTCGCACTCCTCGACCAGCAGCCGCGGATAATTCGCGACGAGCTTCGCGATGTTTCCGCCCGGCGTCTGGAATTGCACGGGAACGGAGATGGCCCAGCCGTTGTCTTCGATCAAAAAGAGAATGGGGAGTTCGCGCAGGCACGCGGAATTCAAGCCCTCAAAAAATTCGCCCTCGCTCGTCGAGCCGTCCCCGCCCGAAACGTACACAATTTCGTCGGAGTAGTGGCGCACGTCCCCGCCGAGCGGGGCTTCCTGGGCCTGCTTGAGCGCGCGCGGGAATTTCTCGAAGTAAATCGCGGCCTCGGCCAATCCAACCGCCTGGGTGTATTGCATGCCGGTGGAAGAAGATCGGGGAAGAATATTCAGTCGGGGAATACCCCAGTGCGACGGCATCTGCCGCCCGCCCGAATGCGGATCGTCGGCCGCGCCCACCGCTTGCAGGAACATTTCCAGCGGTGTGACGCCCAGCATCAGCGCCAGCGCCCGATCGCGATAGTAGGGAAAGACCCAATCGTGGCCCGGCCGCAGGACGAGCCCGGCCGCGGCCAAAACGCCTTCATGCCCGGCGCCGCTGATCTGAAAAAATGTCTTGTTCTGTCGCTTGAGTTGAATTTCGCGGTCGTCGATCCGCCGCGAGAGATGCATCGTGCGGTAAATGCGAAGAAGGTCTTCTCGGGACAGCCCATGATAGCGGCCGGAATCAACCTTCGCCGTTTTCGGTCCCGCCTGCACAGGCATGTTCATCCCCTGGACTTGAGCTAGGTCTCAAGCCTCGCCTCTTGGCCCATTATACTATGCGAAGCAATCATCTGAATCCACAGATGAACACAGATAAACATTGATTCTAGGAAGAGGGGCTCAAACAACGTTTAACGGCCAAGGTGCCGCACAGAACGGCTCTAAGCTGTTTGGTTTTCGAGGTTTTATCAGTGTTGATCTGTGTTCATCTGTGGATTCGCTCTTCTTGCGTCTATAGACAAAAAAAACCGCGGCGAGCGCGCCATCCCAGGGTGTGGTGGCTGGGATGGCGGCGCTCAGCCGCGTTGTATGACGGCGCAACCGGGGGGATGAGCGCCGACATATTGCTAGCGCACTGCATCGCGGCAGCGAAGGTGCGCCGGCAATCTCGATTCGTTCGCGGCGCAGCCTCCTGGGGCCTGGCGCAGCGTCCGACCAATTCTGTTCTTCTGTGCTGCGACCACCGCGCCGCATCAACGGTGTGACTTCTGCTGCCAGGGCTCCCGAGCCTGCCCCGCTGCCCTGTGACGCTGATCACAGTCAGGGGTATCCCAAGAAGGGCACTTCGCCCAGGAACGAACTTATCGCCCAGGGGGCAAAAATGAGGCTGGTCAAATGGACAGAATTAGGACGGGCTGTTTAACCGTCCGAATGGCCAGCACGGGAATGGGCCCTCAGTTTGCCCCTTGCATCGGGGAAGGTTCGTAAGTTATACTGTTGATATTGATAGGGTGTGTTCTCAGGCGGATTCTGTAGGTCTGGATCTGACGCTCAGGCGAGCGACGGATTGGCTGAATCGGGGGACCGACATGGGCATCCTGGTGTTGAAAGTCCTGGGTGTTTGGTCGTCACTGGCCATTGTGACGGGTTTTGCAGCTGGCGCGGCCATCAAACGAGCCGAGCAGGCCGCCAAGGAACTGTTCTTGACCTGCGCGTTTGCCGCGATTGAAGTCCTGCAGAGTTCACGAGGCTGAATTCCCCACATCCTCGGAGTCGTCTCGAAGCAACTTCACCTCTTCAATTCATTGCTCTTCAGTTCGTTTCCCTTTTAATCCAGCGAATCGAACAAGTCCGAAGTCGCCTTGAAGTCCGGCTCGCCAGTGCGAATTACCCGCGGTCTCGCGCCCTTAAAAGGCTCTTCCCCGGGAATGCGCTCAATCCACCTTTGGTGCGAGAGCTTCTCGTGATCCGAAAAATCCAGCCGAACAATCAGCCGGACGTCTGAACCGTTGCTCGCCTCCGGCGTTTCCTTGGCGGCCGGCTCTTCGCTGGCCTTCGATTTGGCGCCCGATTTCGCCTTGCCCTTGCCGGCGGGCGCGGCCTTGGCGGATTTGGCCGGCTTCGGCGAGGCCGCGGCGGCCTCAACCGCCCGGGCTTCCGATTCCTTGCGTTCAAATTTGAGCTGAAGCTTCTTATCCAAGCGGAAGCCCTGCTTCCAGCCGTCAATGCGATGCCGCGCCTGCTGCGCGGCCTCTTCGTTCGCTCCAAAATCGAAAATCAAAAAGGAATGTGGCATGCCCTGCATATTGGCGGGCCATTGGCCGCGTGTCAAGACCGGGGCAGCGCGGCGGTCAGGGCGTCGCGCCTCGAGAATTAGCCCTTACCACGCCGGTTGGTTAACCAGTCTGACTCTCTTTGTCGCAGATGGTTGTCAGCCGCCTCGTTTTGTGCTTACACTTGGGCGACGAGGTAGCCTGGCATTGCGTGGGATAGGGCGAAAAATCGCAGCGATCACGGCGCTACTGGCGATGCTCTTGCCGGGTCTCTCGAGCCTTGCTGAGACGCTTTCCGCCGCCAGTTTGCCCGCGTGCTGCAACACGACCTACTGTCCCGTTCATCATCGCCAATCCCGCGACCTCCAAAAAGACAAGAGCAATTGCGATTCGATGGGAATTCCCGGGCAGCGAGATTGCTCGATGCGCGCCTGTGACGCGCCGCAAGCCCCGGCGGTCGGAACTCCCTCGTTTGTTCTCGTGGCGCCCATGACCCTCTGCGTACCGACCGCCGCCGAGCCCACTCCCTTCGCAGCTGCGCTGTTTTCGCCATTCGTTTCTGCTGTCCCCTTAACTCCTCCTCCTCGCGCCCTCCCCAGCTAGCCAAGTTCACCGCAACCAAGAGCAATTGTCCGCCGCGTTCCCATATAGCGAGCGCGGCGCCGTCGTCCCTTCTTAAGCGAGGATGAAAATGAGATTCAGCAAATTTTTGTTTGGCATCATTGCGATTTTGGTTCTTGCCGCCTGCGCGGCCGCTTTGCTCCCTGCGCCCGCCCGTGCGGAAATTTTCGGCAACGTGCACGGCATCGTGCACGATCCCCAGCACCGGCCCGTGCCGGGCGCGGACGTGGAGCTCAAAGCGCAGCACTCCGACTGGATGCAACATCAGAAAACAAATGATAGCGGTGAATTCGATTTCGGCGCCGTGCCGCTCGGCGAATACGCCGTGACCGTGTCGCTCACGAATTTTCAAACCGCTCGGCAAGCTCTGGTGGTCACATCGGGATCGAGTCCCGTGTTGCATTTCCAATTGGAGATCGCCTCGGTCACCGAAAAAACAGTGGTCGTCGGCGAGCCCGTCAGCGCAACGACGGATTCGGCGACTCCCACAACGCTTCTGAATCGTGAAGATGTTCAAGAGACTCCGGGAGCCAGTCGAACGAATAGCTTGGCCATCATCACGGACTATATCCCGGGAGCGTACATCACCCACGACCAACTCCACATCCGCGGCGGACACCAGACGAGTTGGCTGGTGGATGGCGTACCGGTGCCGAACACCAACATTGCCTCGAACCTCGGGCCGCAGCTCGACCCGAAGGATTTCGACTACATGGAAGTAAATCGTGGAAGCTACGGTGCTGAGTTTGGCGACCGGACCTACGGTGTTTTCAACCTCGTCCCTCGCACCGGCTTCGAACGCAACAACGAAGCGGAGCTCGTTCTTAGCGGGGGCAGCTTCTACCAGACCAACGCCCAACTAAGCTTCGGGAGCCATACCGAGCGTTTCGCCTACTATGCAAGCGTGAATGGGAATCGAAGCGATTTGGGCTTACAACCCCCCGCCCCGCAGGTTGTTCACGACGCCGAGAATGGTTACGGAGGCTTTGTCTCCCTGATTTACAACGTCGATCCTTCCAATCAACTTCGGTTTGTGACCTCGTTGCGGAAGGACTACTACCAAATTCCGTACGATCCCAACCCGAATGACGTTGAGAACGCGCCCATCGCCGAGAATGGCGGTGTTGCACAATACCCGAGCATTGGGCTCCGTGACAGCCAGCACGAAGGCGATGCCTTTCTAAATTTTTCATGGGTGCACACCTTCAACTCGAAGACGCTGCTGACCATTTCTCCTTTTTACCACTACAACAGCGCGAATTTCGACAGCTCGCCCAATGATGTGCCTATCGCATCGACCGACCATCGCACGTCGACGTACGCCGGCGGGCAAGTAGCCTTCAGCACCAGTTTTGCGAAAAATGAACTTCAGACGGGCCTGTACAGCTTCTACCAGCATGACAACGAACTATTTGCCGCGACCTTCAACGATGGAAGCGGCAATTCACCCTTTACTGACCCCGAACATCCTTCCGGGAGCGTAGTCGCTTACTTCCTGGATGACAAATTCAAACCCGTTTCCTGGCTGATGCTTTCCGCAGGCATGCGGCCAACCCACTTTTCGGGAGGATTTGGTGAGACCGCAATTAGCCCGCGCTTCGGAGCCGCCCTAACGATTCCTCACCTCAACTGGACCTTCCGCGCTTTTTACGGCCACTACTATCAAGCACCACCACTGGTTACGATTTCCGGTCCGTTGGTCGACTTCTGCACTGCCAACAACTGTGGCTTCATCCCGCTTCGGGGTGAGCGCGACGAAGAGCATCAGTTTGGGGTGAACATTCCTTACCGCGGCTGGACGGTTGACATCGACAACTTCAAAACCAATGCTCACAATTTCTTCGATCATAGCTGCATCGGTTCCGGTGCGTGCATTCCCATCACGATCTCCCAAGCGGTCATTCGAGGTTGGGAATTGACGCTCCGTTCTCCCAGGATCGCCCACCGAGCCCAAGTCCACCTTGCATACTCGAATCAAATTGCGGAGGGCGCCCTGCCCATTACCGGCGGTTTGACGAACTTTGCGCCGCCGACCGATTTGTTCCCGCTGGATCACGACCAACGCAATACTCTCAATTTCGGCGGCGAAGTCACTCTTCCATGGCAATCGTTCGCTTCCACGAACGTGTACTACGGCTCCGGCTTCAGCAACGCCTTCGTTGGGGCACCGTATCTTGGCGACCATCTGCCGCAGCACACAAGTTTCGATCTTTCGCTCGGCAAGGATTTCGGCGAGCGCTTCTCCACAACGTTGACCGCTTTGAACGTGACGGGACGTCGCGTGGATCTGGACAACAGCCAGACGTTCGGCGGCTTCCACTGGAACAATCCACGCGAGATTTTTCTGGAGGTGCGTTACCGATTCCACTACTGAGAACGAATCCACAGATGAACACAGATCAACACTGATAAAAACAAAGGCAAGCAAGGCACGAACGCGACACGGATGCCCGCGCGCGTCTCACGCCTTCGACTTTGCTTTTATCAGTGTTTATCTGTGTTCATCTGTGGATTCCATCGCCACAATCCCCGTTGCACCCTCCCCCGCACCGTGGTAGCGTAGCAGCGAATAAAAAGCGAAGCACGGGCACGGTGATCCATGGCGGCTCAACCCCTGGCGGTGCGCACTTCGAAGGACTCGGCGACGCTGGCGCGCGTGCGCGAGATCGTCGAGCAGTTCACCGAACGCGATCCGCGTGGCGAAATCGTTACCGCCATGCGCCACATCCCCGCCCGGGAAGCGAAATTCGCTGCCATGCCGGAGTGGGTGCGCCCGGAACTCATTCAGGCGTATACGGAAAAGGGCGTCGCGCAGCTATACAGCCACCAGGCGCTCGCCGCAGCGAGCGTGCACGATGGGCGAAACGTCGTGGTGGTGACGCCGACGGCGTCCGGGAAAACGCTGTGCTATAACCTGCCGGTCTTAAACGCGGTTCTCGAGAATCCGGACGTACGGGCGCTCTATCTCTTCCCCACCAAGGCGCTCGCACAGGATCAGCTCTCCGAGCTGCACGATTTGTGTGCGCGGCTCGACCATCGCTTCGGCGTTTTCACCTACGACGGCGATACGCCCGCCGACGCGCGCAAGGCCATTCGCCAGCGCGGGCACATCGTGCTGTCCAATCCGGACATGCTCCACACCGGCATCTTGCCTCACCATACGCGCTGGCAGCGCCTGTTCGAAAATTTGCGTTATGTGGTCCTCGACGAGCTGCACACGTATCGCGGCGTCTTCGGCAGCCATCTCGCCAACGTCCTGCGGCGGCTGCGGCGCATCGCGCGCTTCTACGGCTCCGATCCGCAATTCATCTGCTCTTCCGCCACCATCGCGAATCCCGGCGAACTCGCGTCGCGCCTCGCGGAAACCGATTTCGAAATGATCGATGAAACCGGCGCTCCGGCGGGAGAGAAGTTTTTCGTCTTTTACAATCCGCCGGTCGTGAATCGTTTTCTCGGAATTCGCCGCAGCTATATCAACGAGTCCTCGCGCGTCGCCCAGGAATTCCTGAAGCGCAATTTGCAGACGATCGTCTTTGCCAACTCGCGCCTGAACACGGAGATTTTGCTCACCTACTTGCAGCGGGCGAATCCCCCGCAGTCGGGGCACGCGCCCGCGATTCGCGGCTATCGTGGCGGTTATCTCCCCGGCGAGCGCCGCGAAATCGAGCACGGCCTGCGCGAAGGCCGCATCCGCGGCGTGGTCTCAACCAACGCGCTTGAGCTGGGCATCGACGTCGGCTCGCTCGACGCAACGGTCATGGCCGGCTATGCCGGGACGATCGCCTCTACCTGGCAGCGCGCCGGCCGCGCGGGACGCCGCAGCGGCAGCTCCTGCGCCGTGCTGGTCGCCTCCTCCGCGCCGCTCGATCAATTCATTGTGCGCCATCCCGATTATTTCTTCGGCCGCTCGCCCGAACACGCATTCGTCCAGCCGGACAATCTCGAAATCCTGCTGAATCACCTGAAGTGCGCCGCATTTGAGCTGCCCATCGCGGCGGGAGAAACCTTCGGAGACGTCGATCTTCCCGATCTGTGCGACCGTCTTGCCGAAGCGGGCTTCCTGCATCGCACCGGCGAGCACTGGCACTGGACGCAGGAGGCCTATCCCGCGGACGCGGTGAGCCTGCGCTCGGTCACCTCGGATAATTTCGTGATCGTCGACACCACCGATGGAGCCGAAGTGATCGGCGAAGTCGATTTTTCGAGCGCGCTCACCACGGTTCATCCCAAGGCGATTTACCTGCACCAGGGGCAGCAATTCCACGTTGAGGCGCTCAATTTCGAGGAGCGAAAAGCGTACGTGAAGCGCGTTGACGTGGACTATTACACGGACGCGGTCCGCTACACGCAGGTCCGGGTACTGGAAAGCGCGGCAAGCGAGCGCATGAAAACGGGCTGTGCCGACGCGCATGCCGCGCGCTCCCACGGCGACGTCCTGATTCGCTCGCAGGTGATCGGCTTCAAGAAGATCAAATTCTTCACCAACGAAAACGTCGGCGACGGCAAGCTGGAGCTGCCGGAAAATGAAATGCACACAACCGCATTCTGGCTGACGCTCGAGCGCTCGCTCGTCGAATCGCTTCCCTTCTCAGTCAGCGACCGCCAGAGCGGAATGTTCGGCCTGCTCCACGCGCTGGAATCGATCGCCACGCTACTGCTCATGTGCGATGCGCGCGACCTGGGCACGGCCATCGGCGAGCGCCCGCCGTCTCCCGGCTCGGACATCGAATGGGAACAAACGGCAACCGCGGAAGAAATCGCCGCCCTCGCGGAAAAGGAATTTTTCGAGCCGAATCTCTATCTCTACGACGCGTATCCCGGCGGCATCGGATTTTCCGAACCGCTCTACCGCACCCACGCACTCTTGCTGGCCAAGACGCGCGAGCTGATCGCCGCGTGCCCCTGCGAAAACGGCTGCCCCTCCTGCGTCGGCCCCACCGGCGAACGAGGCGAGCGCGCCAAAGACGCGGCCTTAGCCATCCTCGCGCGCCTGGGTGCATGAGATTTCGGTGAGAAAGGAGAAACGAATCCACAGATAAACACAGATGAACACTGATAAAAGAAAATGCAGAACATTCGCGTTGTTCCCTGCCAAGCGCCTTAGGTTTTGCTTCATCAGTGTTTATCTGTGTTCATCTGTGGATTCCCTCGCCTGACGTGCTGAACGAAAACCAATTCGCGCTGATCGCTGCCCTGCGCCCCGCGCGCCGACGGGATGCTGATGCGCCGCGCCGCGTGGAAGCTTCCGCCGGCGACAGGCTGGCCGAGATGCTTGGCGCTGGGGTCAATCGAAATCACTATGGCGAGCACTTGTCTTTGCGGCAGTGGTATGCCACGCCGGAGATGTGCTCGCCGGATGCGCGCTCGCTGGCCTTGCTGCTTCCCTGCTCGGCTAGCAGCGAAGAACTCGCGACCGCCGCGACCGATCCCTTGCAATGGCTGTTCCTAGATACGGAAACTACCGGCCTCACGGGAGGCACGGGCACCTACCCGTTCATGGTCGGGATCGCGTGGTGGGATGCAGGTGGGCTGCAGGTCGAGCAATTCTTCATGCGCGATCTGAATGAGGAGCACTCGCTTCTGCTCGAGCTTTCCGCGCGTATGAAGGAGCGCTCGGTTCTCGTGACCTTCAACGGAAAAAGCTTTGACTGGCCGCTGGTGGAGACGCGCTATCGCATGACGCGCTCCATCTCCGCATGCGCACCAAAGCTGCATCTCGATCTGCTGCATCCGGCGCGGCATCTCTGGCGATTGCGCTTCGGCTCTGTCCGGCTGAAGGATCTGGAGCGACACGTCCTGTCCCGAAACGGACACGCCCTCGACTGGTCGCGCCACGATGACATTGATTCCTCGCTGATCCCGCAAATGTATTTCGACTATCTGCGCGGGGGCCCGGCCGAGCCGATCGCCGGAATTTTCCGCCACAACCAAATGGATTTGAGAGGCCTCGCGGCGCTTGCCGGAAGGATTCTGGAACTGCTCGATAGTGGAAACGGAAGCGGGGATGCCGCCCTCGGCGAAATGTGGAGCGATCCCATCGAAGTGCTCGGGCTCTCCCGCATGCTGCGCAGGCGCGGCGAATCCGCGCGCGCGCGCGAACTCTACGAGACGGCGCTGCGCGGCGGCCTGCCGGGCTCGATCGAGAGGCTCGCGCAGCGCGAGCTCGCGCAGCTCGCAAAGCGGCAATTCGACTACGCGCGCGCCGTTTCCTTGTGGAATGCCCTGCGCGAGCCCGCGGCTGGGAGCGGCCGTGAGGAATCCACGATTCTGCCGGAGGATGCGCGAAAGGCGGTGGGGTCCTCCATGGAAGCCGCCGAACAGCTCGCCATCCACCATGAGCACCGCGCGAAACAACCGCGCCGCGCTCTCGAACTGATCCGCGCCGCGCTAGCGGAATTGCAGGCCGCGCGGCGCGCAGGAATAATCTCCAGGGAATACGATTCCAGTGTGCGCGAGCGTTTCAACCGCCGCCTCGAACGCCTCGATCGGCGCTGCGCAACTGCCCAGCTGTTCGGCCGTTCACAACCAACCCGGTCCAAAGGCAAAGCGGCACCGCCGCACTGATGCGGGGCGTCGCGTCTCGGCTGGAGAAACACGCGCCCGTCCCGCCTTTCTCTGTGCCCCTCTGCGCCCTCTGTGTTAAAAAGCTTTTGCCCGTCTCCGCCGGAGCCCGTTCGACCACAGAGCGCACAGCGAGCACAGAAACATACAGTTCGTGGTATAGAAATCCTTTTCACGAATGAAACGGAGCCTCAAATGTTTCTAGGCCATTTCGGAGTCGCCTTCGCCGCGAAAAAAGCAGCGCCAAAGGTTTCCTTGGGAACGCTCGTATTCGCCGCTCAATTCGCGGATTTGCTGTGGCCGATTCTGCTGCTCCTCGGCCTCGAACACGTTCGTATTGTTCCCGGCCTAATGGCCGCTTCGCCCTTCGACTTCACCTCGTATCCAATTTCGCACAGCCTGATCGCGCAGTTGGGCTGGGGCGCCGTGATCGGCCTCATCTATTTCGGCTGGAAACGAGATCGCAGGAACGCGCTTCTCGTCGGAGCGCTCGTGCCCACACACTGGGCACTCGATTTCATCGCCCACCGGCCAGACATGCCCATCTATCCCGGCGGCCCGAAATACGGCCTCGGAATGTGGAATTCCGTTCCGCTGACGCTTGCTGTGGAATATGCGCTGTTCGCGGCGGGAATCGCGCTCTACCTCAGCGCGACGCGCGCGAAAGACAAAGCGGGGCATCTTGCGTTCTGGTCGCTGGCCGTTTTCCTTGGTGTTGTGTATGCCGGTTCGCTGTCCGGACCGCCGCCCAATATCCAGGTCCTCGCGCCGGCGGCGCTGGTCGTGTGGCTCACGGTGCCGTGGGCGGCATGGGCCGACCGGCATCGGCAATGAGTCCCGGGTGAATCGGCAGCACGGTCTCATGTGCGTGCGAATCGCCCGGCTTCATCGGCACGGCGGGGCCCGCGGGCCAACCCATTTCCATGGTCAGGCGGTCGAAAATCTCGCGCGTGCCACCCTCGAGAACGAAGCAATCCGAATCATTGCAGCGCACGAAGACGCCATCCTCGGGCGTGTCAAACGAGAAGAAATTCGGCCGCCGCATCAGGTTCGTCCGCTGGTCGTATTTCAATTCCAGAATTTCGCTGTAGGCGCCGAAGAAACGCGCCGCGGCGGCATCGCCGACGAAATGCACGCGAAACTCCAGCAGCGTGCGCTTGTTCTTTTGGTTCTCGAAAATGGCGTAGCGGTCGCCGGACCAGCCCGCAGCCAGCGCCGCCGAGCGGTCCTTGGGGAGGAACTGCTTCAAAATCTCCTGCACCCCGAATTCCCCCATGTCGTTTTCATCGAGCTTTTTCCAGTCGGACGAAACGACGCCCTGGGTCGCGGGCAGCTCTACCTTCGCGGGCATAATTCCCTGCAGGTACATGTCCGGATGCATGATTTGCTGCGTCGAGGCCGGCGGCTTGTCGAACACTTTGTAAAAGCCCGGCCATCCGTTTTCGGCCTTAAGTAATTGCTGCGTGAATTTGATCCCCGAAATGTACGGGAAAAGCAGCTCGTCCTGCAGAACCTTCGGCGCTTTCGCGAGTTCGGGGCTGCTGTCCAAATCTCCGATGAAAAGCGCAGGGTCGAACTCCGGAAGGTCGCGAATGGTTCCCTTGCCGTCGAGTTCGTAATCGACCATCGCGGCCATGGCCGAACCTTCGATGACGGCATCGCGCGCCAATTCCGCGTCATCGTTCGGCTTCGCGGCGTCGGTCCATTTGTCGATGTGGAAATGCTGGTCCTGCAAGGCGTGCGTCAGTTCGTGCGACATCACCGGTCGCTCATCGGCGGGCGAAGTCCAATCGGCGATGAAAAACTCCTGGCTGTCCGGATCGTACAACCCGGCGATTTGCTCGGTCAGAACCGTTACCAGCGTCTGGTCCAGCGGATAATTCTTGGGAATCAGGCCGAACTTCTCCATTGTTTTCTGATCGGCGTAACGCTTGTCCGCGTCCTTGTCCTCTTTCATTTTCTGCAAGAGGTAGGCGCGAATTTCTTCCCGCGAGCGCAGGCTCTTTTTCAGCGGCGAAAGGATGGGCAGGGAGATGAGCTTGCTCATCTGCGCCATCACTTCGTCGGCGGCCTGCAGGAATTCCTGCGATTGCTCCGACGCGGGTGGTGGCAGCTTGGGGGACGGCGCGGCGTTCTGCGCCACAACTCCCGTGGCCGAGAGCAGTAGCGCGCTGAAGATGACTGCGAGAAATCGTTGTCTCAATCTATTTCACCGTGAGCATGCAGCGGACGACTCCAGATTAACATTTTGATGGGTGTTTTGACGGAATGGATGTCGCGCAGGCGAAGACTTGTCAACATCGCGGAACAGCGTTCAAACTCCCGGGCTATGGCGCCGGCTTTGACGCCGGCAGCTCCGCCGTTTCAATTCGCCTCCACTCGCCGCCCTGGTAGCGATAGAGGTCGCGCGCCATTTTCAGGCAATTCGACGGGTGATCCTCGTCCACCTGCGAGCAGTACGCCAGATGAAAACCGGATCCATCAGCCCCATACGTCGATTGCTGGAGCAAATCCGAGGTCCACAGCGCGGTCACATGATTCCCATCGAGACGCCACGCCACGAATTGCCCCGTCGACAAATCGTCCGTCCGCCCGGAAATGGTGACGAAAACCGGGTCGGAATCCGAGACAGACACAAGCTCGATATCGCTATCGAAAAAATCGCTTTGAGCAAAATGATCGATCTTCGCCGCAAGAGAATAGCGGCCGTCCGCGACCGCATAAATTCGCAGGGCGGCCGGGCCGCCCAGGCCGAAATTGACGGCCATGGCATAGGCCGCCGGAGCGCCCCCGAGCTTCACGAGGCGGTAATTCTCCCCCACAGGCGGCGTGTGCGACGCGAGGCCGGCGAACCGTTGATTCGCCTCTTCCAGATGCGGACTCGGCGGAACGTTTAACACCGGAATCGCGAGAGAGTCCAGGTAGGCCAGCGCTTTCTCCATCCTGGCCTGATTTTCCTCGCCGCCACCCTGCCGGGCCGCGGAAAGCTCATCGGCGATTTGCCTGAATTGCAGGACCGGATCGCGTTCGCTTTGCGCCATCAATCGCGGAGCAGGCCATGCGGCCGCGAGGAGAAATATTGCAGCCGATAGGACGCACAGAATCGTTCCTGCGCGCGCCAACCGAGTTTTCCTACGATTTCCTAAAAAAATTAAGTTCATTCGGCCCTCGACTCTAATACACTCTTCACTCCGGACGCAATAATCGGGGGGATGGCGGTACGGCGCGGTTCTCCAACATTGCACATCGTTATTGTTCTTACAGCCTTTGCGTTTCCACGCAAATTCTGTTTCGGCGTCCTCCGTGGCCATCCTGAATTTCCAGCCGGCGGCAATCCCGGCGCTAAACTTGCATACAATCTTGCGGCGGATGGCGAAGGCCTTCCGGGGCGGCAAGGCCAGCTTGCAACGCACGGCGGCCTTCTTGCGCAAAATGCGCATTCCCAATTTGGGACGATTCCCTGTTCCGAAAACATAACAGAAAGGCTGGTCTTCCATGGCGGTTCACAGTTTGAACTATCCGAGGGAACTTCCCTCGCCGGACATTCAACCGGGGACGCGTCTGCGCCGGGCCCGTGAACGCCTTGGCCTGACGTTTCGAGACGTTGAGCGGGCCAGTTATGAGCTTGCCTGCCAGCGCGGGCGCCCCGATTTCATCGTCCATCTGAGCCGGCTCGCCGACATCGAGAATCGAGACGTCACGCCCAGCATTTACAAACTCTACGCCCTGGCTGTGATTTATCATCTGGACCCTAAGGAAGTCTGTGAGTGGTACGAAGTCCCGTTTCAAGGTCATTTTTCGGACGGCATCCAAATGTCTGCTCCGAACACCCATCTGGCTGCGCCTCCCGCCAAGATGCGGCTGCCGATCCGCTTCGATCCGGCCTTCGACCCTCGCAGGACAGAGTTCCTTGATCGAATGGTCGAACGCTGGGGCGATCTCGAGGGCACTTTCTTCAATCAGCCTTCGAAGTACCTCTATGGATACGTGGGCCTTGACGATGTCAGAATGCACCCCCTCCTTCGCCCGGGCAGCCTGGTGTTGGTCGATCCAAAACTGCGTCAAGTCAAGAACTTGGGATGGAAGAACGAGTACGAGCGGCCAATCTATTTCTTCGAACTTCACGGACAGTTCCGGTGCTGCTGGTGCCAGTCCGAGGACGGCAAGCTGATCTTGATTCCCCACCCGTTATCTTCATGTGCGCCTGAGGTTTACCGTCAGCCCGAGGAGGTCGAGGTTGTGGGACAGGTTGTGGGAGTGGCGATGCGGCTTGGGCCTAGTTAGGCTTGTTTGAAGCGCAGATTGCCAGAAGCGCGCTCATATTCGAGCAGAACAGGTCGTGCAGGTATTCGGGCGCTCCCGCAGGGCAAAGATTGCGAAATTGCAGGTTCTCCCGCCAGTCTTCCACAATTTTCCAATACTCCTCGCCTGCAGCTCGAAGGCACTTCTCTAGATCGAGCTCTTGTTCTCTCAGCGGTGTTTCCAGGATTTTAGCAAACAACTCCTCGTGGCAGTGGCTGAGCCCTTCCTGAACCGCGCCCTGTGAATACCGGCTGGCAAGGCCCTCGTGCACATAGCGTCCCGACCCGGAGTCCCTCAGAGAACTGACGTAGTAGAGCCGCCCCACGGCGCTGGCGATCGCCGAAAGCGTGCGCGAGGAGAAATCCTCGATGACGGCTCGGGTTTGATGGTAACGCTCCAGCGGCTCCACAGTCTCTCCCGTTCTGTTTTCTGAACTCTTTTGCGTCAGTCCGCCCCGCGCAGCCGTACCTGGTTTATCAAGGTACGACTCTGGAGGGGTCAATCACCATGAAAAGGATTATCACCGCTTCGATTCTTGCGGTCCTCGCCTTAACCATGCTACTCCCCGTTGCGGGGCGGGTCAACGCCACGTCGGGTCATCATTTGGTCCTGCGGCAGGGATTGCCAATACCTCCCAGCGGGGGCGGCGGCGGCCACTGAGAGATTCATGTCCGGACCGGGCTAGTTCGCGCGAGGATGTTAGCCCGTAAGTGAAGTCATCTTCGTGGTACAATATACGCGCCTGGTCCGGACCTATGAACCGTCTGGAGATCTTCTTATCGCTGTCGTCTTTGTCATTTCAAATTGTGCTTTGTGGACTTGTCGTTGCCCGCAAGGCATACCGGGTTCTTCCGCTCTTCGCAACTTTCGTGTACGTGGTATTGGCGTCTACGATTTGCCTAGGACTCGCATGCGTGTTTTTGGGATTTAGGTCCGCATCCGTGTTTTACGGATCTTGGGCCAGCGTTTTCTTATTTGTCACCGCACGAGGTCTGGCCATTGCGGAATTGTGCCGATACGGTCTTAGTAAGTATCGGGGGATCTGGAGCTTGGTTTGGCGTACCCTCACGGCCCTTTCCGTATTTCTCGTCGCCCATGCAGCCATCAACGCGTGGGGACAGCCCAATGGGATAGGCATCTACTGGACGAGCTTTGGCCGTGATTTTGCCCTGGCTTCGTTGGTTCTCCTAACCCTACTATTCCTCTTCCTAAGGTACTATGGGCTGGCCCTCGACCCCCTGCCGAGGCTAATCGCCATCGGGATTTCCCTCACATGCGCGGTCGACGCGATCGGGGATTCACTTCTCCTGAATTCGTTCAAAGGCTATTTGTTTCCCTGGTTTCTGGAGAGTCAAAGAGCTCTATGGCCTTCGATGGAATCCCTAGTGCGGCGTGTTTATGATGTCTGGAGCACCGGTCACCTGATTTCCTTCATGATTTCGATCGGAATATGGTGCTACGCTCTCCGAAAGCCATTGGTTCAGCCAACCGAAAGCCCCGCACTCTTACCCGCCCGCGTCTACGGGGAAATGTCGCCCGCGATCAACACACACCTAGCCACGTTCAATGAGCGGCTGGCGGAGTTGCTCAAGCCATGAATGATACGTATGCCATCATTCTATTCGCGGCGGTCCTTTGCGGGATTCTTCTTTGGCTGCTGATCAAGGGGCAGAAGTCATCGGGAAAAGCGGTCTCCTCGTTGCACGCGAGTGGGATCGAGGGGCTTCCCGCCGCGAAACACTATGCGTATTTCCCGCAAATTCGCCAGGCGCTTTCCCGGGGTGATTCGGATTACCTTCGGAAAAACGCTATCCCGGGCGTGGCGAAAAAAGCGCTTCGCGAACGGCGGGCCATTGCGCGACGCTTCCTCCAGGGGCTCCACGAAGACTTTTCAAACCTCGCCAGGCTGGGGCGAATCATTGCCGCGCTCTCTCCGGAAGTCAGCCATAAGCAGGAAGCGACGCGATTCCTGTTGGGCGTGAACTTTCGATTTTTGTATGCGCTGGTGTGGTTGCGCCTCGCCGCCGGGACCCTGCCACTCCATCAACTTGAGATTCTGACGGGTTTGGTCGGAAGGATTGCCGCGCGGATAGACGAGGCAATGACGGAGATCAGTGCGCTCTCCGCGGAACAGTTTGCTGGCAAGATCAACGCCTGAGCTTGCGGTGCGCCGACGCGCAGATTTAGCGCCGGATTCGGTTGAAAGATCGCCTTCCAATTCTTAGAAAATTCACACACAAAACCCCAGTTACGAAAATAGCAACTCATTTCTCGATTCGACACTTCACGCATCCGTGGAATCGCCACTGATCTATAATTGCGCACTGAGGCTTTCTGTGGCCAAAACCAAGATACTGATCGTGGACGACGAGGAAGCGATCCGGGAAGTGGTTTCCACTTTGCTCGAAGCTCTCGGCTACGAGTGCGCCTCTTTGAGCAACGGCCGCCTCGCCAAGGAGTACGTGCTCTCCCATTCGGTCGATCTGGTTCTCAGCGATATGGTGATGCCGGAAATGGACGGGCAAAGCCTGGTCGATTGGCTGCGCAAGGCTGAGCCTGACATCCCCGTGATCATGGTCACCGCCATGCACGATATTTCCATCGCTCTCGAAGCGATCCGGCGGGGCGCATACGATTACATCCTGAAACCGTTTGAAAAAGATCAGCTGTACATGAGCGTGCGCCGCGCCCTCGATCACCGGCGCCTGGTGCTCGAGAATCGCAATTACCAACGCAATCTGGAAAAGCTGGTCGAAGAGCGAACCGCGCAATTGCAGGGCGCCATCGCCCAACTCGAGCAGTCCTACGACGACACGCTCGAGGCCCTGGGCGGCGCGCTCGACCTGAAGGACGCCGAAACCGAGGGCCATTGCAAACGCGTGACGGCGTTCACGATCGCCATCGCGAAAGCTATGCACGTCGAGCCGGTGCTGCTTCCGCAAATCGCCCGCGCTGCGTTCCTGCACGACATCGGGAAGATGGCTATCCCGGACAACATCCTGCGCAAGCCTGGCCCGCTCACGCCGGAAGAACGCGACATCATGCGCACGCACTGCGAAATCGGCTACAACATGGTGACGCGGATTCCCTTCCTGCGCGAGGCCGCCGAGATTGTTCTCTCCCACCAGGAATATTTTGACGGCACGGGCTACCCGCGCGGGCTCCGCGGCGAGCAAATTCCGCTGGGCGCACGGATATTCGCGGTTGCGGATGCGCTTGACGCCATGATTTCCGACCGCCCGTACCGCAAGGCCCTCTCGATCCAGCACGCGCAAGACGAAATCCAGCGCTGCTCGGGGACGCAGTTCGATCCGAAAGTCGTGGATATTTTTCTTCGCATGCAGTCGTCGCTGTGGACGGAGCTGCGGGAAAACATCGGCACGCCGTACCGCCTGTCGCAGCTGAAGCCGGTTTGAACGAAGGCGCTTCGGGAGCGCTGCGGGTGCGGTTTGGGCTCTTGCGCAATTCGCTTGGCGCCTGTAGTATCCTGCGGAAAACAACGGACAGAGGACAAAGACCATGGCTCTGGTGCCGATCAAAACGGCTTCGACGACGGGATACTGCGACTGCATTCACGGCTGCTACGAACTGGCCAGCCTGCGCGACGAGGACACGGGAAAAGCCTACTGCCCCCGCTGCGCCAAGGAACATCTCGAAATGAACGCCGGCATCGGCCTTCCCCAGCCCGCGCCATCGAAAGTTTCCGCGAACTCCGGCTCCCCGTCCGCGAGCCCTGCAATTCCCCGCCCGGCCGATCCTCCTGGCCGCCTGCGCTAAACTTGCCAAAGCTCTCTTCTTCGGTGCGCTGGGCGCGCCTGACGCCACCCGCTTGGTTCCATAACTCTTGAAAAAACTCTCTGGTTCTCAGGAGGGCCGGGCTTTCAGCCCGGCCGCACAGCTCGGATAAATCAAGGGCTTCAGCCCACTGAAGCTCAAGCTACGGACGCGCATGTCATAATAGGAACATCGGGTAGCGATCCCATGCCTCTCAATTCCACCTACGATGTTTTCATGGACGGGTCGTGCTCCTTCTGCCGCTGGTCGCAGGCGAAAGTCGAGCCGTACGATACGCACGGGCGGGTGCGATTCCTGGACTACAACGATCCCGCGATCGCTGCGCAGGCCCCCTTTTCGCGCGACGAGCTTGCGGCCGAAATGCACGTTCGAACGCCGGAGGGCGCGTGGCTCAAGGGATTCGAAGCGTGGGTTGCATTGCTGCGCGCGCTGCCCAAGCTTTCCTGGCTCGGACGCCTCGCCAATATGCCTCCCCTGCGCTGGATTGGCCCGTACGCGTACGATTTCGTCGCGCGCCACCGCTACAGCCTTCCCGGCGCGCCGGCGCGCTGTGAGACCGATACGTGCGCGATTCCCGGCCGCGCGCACAAATGAACCGCGCGCGCGGGGCGCGTGATACCATATTCCCCGCGTGAATCCTCTTTCCACTTTGCCGGCCGATTTTTCCGGCCGTTCGAACGGACGATGAACGCTCCCCCGCACCCATCCGTGGACCTCGAAACGATCCCAATGCTTGATTTGCGGGCGCAATTCGAATCGATCGCGGCGGAGATTCGCGCCGCCGTGGAAGACGTGCTCACCTCGCAGCAGTTCGTGCTCGGTCCCCAGGGCGCGGCGCTCGAAACGGAGATCGCTGCGGCTTGCGGGACCCGTTTCGGAGTTGGTGTTGCATCGGGAACCGAGGCGCTTGAGCTCGGGCTGCACGCTTGCGGCGTGAAGGCCGGCGACGAAGTGATCGTACCGGCGTTTACGTTCATCGCCACGGGTAGCGCCGTCAGCGCGCTCGGCGCGCGGCCGGTGTTCGCGGACATCGAGCCCGCGACGTTCAATCTCGACCCGGATCAAATCGAAGGGCGGATCACACCGCGCACGCGCGCGATCGTGGTGGTGCACCTCTTCGGCCTCGCGGCGAATATGGATCCGATCCTCGAGATCGCTGCCAGGCACCAGATACCCGTGGTTGAGGACAATGCGCAATCCTTCGGCGCGACGTGCGGCAGACGCAAGACCGGCTCGATGGGGCGCGTCGGATGCCTGAGCTTTTATCCCAGCAAGAATCTGGGCGCGTACGGCGATGCCGGCATGATTGTCACAAACGATGATGATTTGGCCAAACGGCTGCGCTCGCTGCGCAATCATGGCCAGACCGGACAATACCTGAGTGCCGAGCGAGGCTGGAACAGCCGCCTCGACGAATTGCAGGCTGCGATTCTGCGCGTGAAATTGCGCCACACGGCGGACTGGACCGCGAAACGGCAGGCGCACGCCCGCTTGTACGATTCCCTGCTGGAGGATATTCCAGGAGTCGTGACCCCGCGCGTGCCTGCGGGACGCGAGCACGTCTACTATCTCTATACGATTCGGCTGGACGATCGCGCGATCGGGCACAGCGCCGCGAAAAACCGCGAGAAGGAAGCGCCCAGCGACCGAGTCCAGAAGCGCCTGCGCGATCGCGGCATCGCCAGCATGGTCTACTACCCGGTGCCGCTCCATCTGCAGCCGCTCTACGCGCTGCTCGGCGGAAAGCCGGGAGATTTCCGTGTCAGCGAGCGCGCCTCACGCGAAGTGCTCTCCATTCCGTTGTATCCCGAGATGACCGACGAGCAGATCAAACGCGTCGCGGAAGCGGTTCGCGAAGCGACAAAACGTTAAGTCGCTCCCGGGCGTTGTAGCCCGTGTCTTTAGACACGGGGTTCCGGACTGCGAAATAAAGAACAACCCCGCCTCTAAAGAGGCGAGCTACAGCAATTCGGCGTTCGGAGAAATTCCTACGCCGTTGCGGAAACGGCGCGACGGTAGAGCATGAAGATGACGGCAAGAAACAAGACCAGCGCGGGAATAACCAGGGTAAGAATTCCAAAATCGAGCGAGCGCTGTGCGCCCGAGCCTAACGCGGAGGCCGATGTGTAGCAAAGGGCGCAGTTCTGGGCAAAGGCGCCGCGAACTGAAGCGAGAAGACCGACGAGAGCCATCATCGCAAATTTTAGACGCATTTCACTTCCCTCCCAAAACGAACCCGCCCAGCGTTCCAGCCGCCCGCTCATCCTACCTCAATGCGGCATCATTTGAATGATGCGGGACGGCTCCTGGAAAAAGAAAATAAACATCATGCAGATGCAGAAAATCATCGCCGGAACCAGCAACAGCACCAGGCTGAATTTCTCAAACTTCAGGTGCATGAAGTAGGACATAATCAACGCCGACTTCACGAGGGACAGGACCACAAGCAGCGTCAACATGAGCCTCGGCTCTAACGCCTTGTAGGCCAGAAAGACTTCCAGCAAGGTAATCGCAACCAAGCCGATCCAGACGGCGATATTCGTGCCTACGCTCGCTCCGTGCGCTTCCGCCGCGTGTGCCTCTGTGCTCATAGAATGGCTTTCTCCCCGATATTCAAAAATTGACCGCTGAGATCAGTACTTCACCGACATGAGATAAATCATCGGGAAAACGAACATCCAGACCAGGTCCACGAAGTGCCAGTACAAGCCGTTGACTTCCACGTCCTCGGCCGTGAATTTGCCGCGCCCGAAGCCGACGGCGACGATCCCCAGGTAAATCACGCCGATCATCACGTGCGTCATGTGCAGGCCGGTGATGCCGAAGAAGACGGCGCCGAAGAGCGGCGTGCCTTCCGGGTTGCTGACGATCGTGAAATGCTCCTTGAAGATCATGTTCATCCACTCGGTGAGGTGCAGACCGGTGAAGAGCAGACCGCCCAGCATGGTCAGAACCATCCAGATCACCGTCTTTTTGCGGTCGTTGCGCTGCGCGGCCATCACGGCCATGACCATCGTGAGCGAACTGAAGAGGAGCACCACCGTCATCGTGGTGGAAAAAATGATGGCGGGTTGGATGGGAAACGGCCGCGGCCAGTCTGGATTCGTGAGCCTCGAATAACTGTAGGTGATGAGCAGCGCTGAAAACGTGAGCGTGTCGGAGACGATGAAGAGCCACATCCCCAATTTTTTCGAGCCGATTGCGAAGGGAGACTTACCACCGGACCATGCCGAATCGAGGGCCACGTCGGTTTTTACATCATGCACGATTCACCGTCCCAGAGTTAGAAGTGCGAATAGGAAAATCCAAAGCCCATCCATGAAGTGCCAGTAGATCGACGTCAACTCCGCCGCGGTCTCCTGCGAGATGCGCGAGCGGCTCCACGGGCGAAAGGCCACGTAGAGCAGCGCCAGGATTCCGCCGGCGAGGTGCGCGCCGTGCGCCGCGGTCAGGAGGTAGAAAAAGCTGCTGCTGGGATTGGTCGCGAGCAACATCCCCGCGGCGGCGAGTTCGCGCCAGGCAATAATCTGCCCGGCCAGGAAAAGCAGCCCAAGACCGGTGGTCACCCACCACCAGGATCGGAACGCCTCTCGCTCGCCGCCCTCCAGCTTCTTGCGCGCCACCACGATGGTGACGCTGCTTGCGAGCAGAATCAAAGTGTTGAACCAAAGCACGGGCGGTATCGGCGCGCGCTGCCAGTCCGTGCCCAAGCCCTTTCGCACGATGTAGGAACTCGCGAGCGCCATGAAAAACATGACGATGGCGGCGAGCCCCAACTGCAACGCCGTGAAATAGGCGCGCCGCGGAACGGGGCGGCGCGCTCCGGAAGAACCCCCGTCGTCATCGTCGCCGCCGGCGGGCGGAGGAGTTCCGCCGCCGCGCCCGGCGTCAATTAGCTCGATATCGTCAACGATCGTTCCCGGCATGATGGGCCCCTGTGAGGGCTAGGCCTTGCGCACCAGATCGGGCGCGAGATGCTGCGGAATGTAATCGTCCGCCGCTCCCGGCACGCTGAATTCATACGGTCCATGGTAAACGACGGGCTCGATGCCGCCGAAATTGTCAAACGGCGGCGGTGACGGGATCGACCATTCGAGCGTCGTCGCGTGCCACGGATTTTCTTCCTTCGCTTCCTTGCCTGCGAACAGGCTCCACAGGAAGTTGAAGAGGAAGATCAACTGCCCCCCGATGGTGATGAACGCCGCGATCGTAATGAACACGACCAGCGGCTGAAGTTTCTGCAGGAACGGCCCCGCAGTCATTTCGGAATAGCGGCGCGGGATTCCGGCGAGGCCCATGAAGTGCATCGGCATAAAAATCGCGTAGACGCCAATGAACGTAAGCCAGAAATGAAGCTTGCCGATACTTTCGTTCATGAAGCGGCCGAACATCTTCGGGAACCAGAAATACAGGCCCGCGAACATTCCGAAGATGGCGGCGACGCCCATGATCAGGTGGAAGTGTGCAACGACGAAATAGCCGTCATGCAAATAGAGGTCGAGGGCCGGCTGCGCCAGGAACAAACCCGAAAGGCCGCCGCTGACAAAGAGCGAAACGAAGCCGAGGGCGAAGAGCATGGCGCAATTGAACTGAATTTTGCCGCCCCACAGCGTCCCCAGCCAGTTGAACGTCTTGATGGCCGAGGGCACGCCGATCGTCATCGTAAGGATCGAAAACGCGAACGCCGAGTACGGGCTCATCCCGCTGACGAACATGTGATGGCCCCACACGCAAAAACCGAGGAAGCCGATACCGCAGACGGCGCCGACCATCGCGCGATAGCCGAATACCGGCTTGCGCGAGAACGTGGAGAGCAGGTGCGACGCGACGCCCATGCCCGGAAGAATCGCGATGTACACCTCGGGGTGGCCGAAGAACCAGAAGAGATGCTGCCACAGCAGCGGCGAGCCGCCCTTGTGCCAGGTGATCACCTGGTCGGTGACAACAAGCCCCCCGGGGATAAAGAAGCTCGTGCCCGCGAGCCGGTCAAGCAGGAGCAGGATGCACGCCGCGAGGAGCACGCCAAACGCGAGCAAGCCGAGAATTGCCGTGACGAACCACGTCCAGCAAGTCAGCGGCAAGCGGCCAAGGGTCATGCCCTTGGCGCGCAGATCGATCAGCGTGGTGATGAAATTCAGCGCGCCCATCAGCGACGCGCCGCAGAAAATCGCCAGGCCAATGATCCACAGCGTTTCGCCGCCGCCCTGCCCCGGTCCGACAATTTCCCCGAGCGCGCTCAGCGGTGCGTAAGACGTCCAGCCGCCGATCGGCGCGCCGCCTGAGACAAAGAAAGCGCAGATCATGACGACGAGCGAAACGAACGTCGTCCAGAACGAAAGCATGTTCAGGACCGGGAACGCCATGTCCGCCGCGCCGATCTGAATCGGCAGGAAATAGTTTCCGAAACCCGATTGCGGCGCCGTGGTCAGCACCATGAAGACCATGATCGTGCCGTGCATCGTCATCAGGGCCAGGTACTGCTCCGGCGTCATCTGCCCGCCGCTGAGGAATGGAATCTTCGCGGCCGGCCACGCCAGGTGGAAGCGCATCAACAACGACAGAGCCATGCCTACAAAAACGGAAAATAATGCTAGACACAAATATTGAATGCCGATGACTTTATGATCGATGCTGAACACCCATTTTCGAATGAAACCGGACGGAGGTTGGTGGTGCCCGTGGCCGCCGCCGTTTTCGTGTGTCACCATTGAGCCTCTCCTGGTCCCTGTAGGACAGGCTTTAGCCTGTCACTGTTTTTCGCCGCAAAAGAAGAACCAAACCGACAGGCTAAAGCCTGTCCTACTGAATGCTACTAAATGCTACTGACTGCTACTGGTTCGCCGCTTCCTGATCCTTCACCCATTTCTCAAAATCCGACTCGTTCATCACCGTAAGCATGCTGTGCATCCGGTAATGCCCCAGCCCGCAAAGCTCGGCGCAGGCGATTTCATAATCGCCCACATCGGTGGCCGTGAAGTGCATGTGAATTTCCATGCCGGGCACGGCGTCCTGCTTCAGTCGCAGTTCGCGCACGTAGAAGCTGTGCGTGACGTCCTGCGAACGGATGATCAGCTCGACTTCGCGATTCGCGGGAACGACGATGACGGGCGAAACAATGTCGTCCTTCGAAGCGGGATCCGTTGGATCAAGCCCAACCGGATTGCCGGTGGAAGCGCTGACGAGCTCGGGCTTCAAGCGGCCGAATTTCCCGTCCGGGCCGGTATAGCGGAAATTCCAGACGAACTGCTGGCCGGTGACTTCGATCTGCAGCGCGCCGGCTGAGGCACCCATGAAGTGCACCTCCGCCCAGGCGTTCCGGGCGAAGATCCCCAGTCCGACAAAGAGCACGACTGTGGCAAGCGTCCAGACAATCTCCATCGTGTTGTTGCCCTCGAAGTAGGTGGCCTTCTGTCCGCGATCGCGGAACTGAAAAACGGCGTAGGCCAGGCCGAATTGCGCCACCACAAAAACGATTCCGGTTATGATGAATGTGCGGGCAAATTGCGCGTCAATCTCGTGGCCAAAATCCGTGATGGCCGGAGGAAACCACCATATTTTTGCCATGAAAATGTAAACGGAAACGACCGTCATGAACACGATGAATAGAGCGAAGGCAAGGGCGACCGAAGTGGAACCACGTTCCGTTGGTCTGGTCAGCATCTTCTCCTCTCCAGGAGCCCGCGGGGATCGATTTTCTTCAGCCGGAATGCTTGCCGAAGACGTTCGCGCCTGGCGAAAGCGAATTCAAATTACCTGAACGGCACATCATATATATCCCGGGGAGAATTACAAGAATTTTCCTGAGTGCATCAAAAGTTTGGATGGATCGTGGTGAGGACGGTCACAGTTCCATTAAGATACAGGAATCCCGCGAGGTACTTGGGAAAATGAAATTCATGGGCAGGGCCGGTTGGCTGGCGCTTAGTTTGCTCTTTGCGGGATCTGTTTCCGCGCCGTCGAACGCGCAAGCCCTAAGCCCGCCGCGGCACGCCGTCTGCAAATTCGCCGACGGTAAATCGATCGCGGTGAACTATTCGAGCCCGCGCATGCGCGGGAGGAAAATCTTCGGCGACCTCGTTCCTTACGGTGAAGTGTGGCGCGCGGGCGCGGACGACGCGACATCCTTCACGACTACCGTGGACTTGCTTGCGGCCGGCAAACCGATTCCGGCCGGCAGGTACACGCTGTTTACTTTGCCTACGCCGGCCAAGTGGACGCTGATCGTCAGCAAGCAAATCGGCGAGTGGGGCATACCGTATCCCGGGGCGCAGTACGATCTGACCCGAGCTGAGATGAAGGTCTCCAAGCTGCCCGCACCGGTCGAAAATTTCACGATTGGCTTCGATCAAGCGGGAACAGGTTGCACAATGAAACTGGATTGGGAAACTACGCGCGCTTCGATCGAGATTACAGAGAAAAGGTAGCATGCCGCGCACGGACGTCATTCAGCTGATTGAAGCTCCCCCCGCGGCGCGCGGCTCCGGTACCAGAGCAGGCCGCCAAGCGTGATCAGCGCTCCGTAGGTCACGATAGAACCCATCTCCAGCCGCATCGCCAGCGGCTTTCCAATAAAGTCGCGCATAGTCGGCACGCTCAGCACGAACGATAGGAACGTTGCGTTGCGCAGCACGCGGTGAATGCGTGGATCGAGATCGGCTGAATGCCAGGCCGCGTAAAGCAGCGCGTATGGCAACAGCAGGACCACAAAATAGTGCTTGTGCGCCAGCGGGCTCAAAACCGTTGCGGCCACAAACACGGCGGCCCACTCGACTTGCGCCCAGCGGGACTCGGGCAGCGGCGTACCGCGGCAGGCGATCAGGCCCAGCACGCCGGCGATCACGCAAGTGACTCCCCAAGCCAGCTTGGCGCTCGGAGCACCGCTGATGGGCAAAACAATCTCTTTAGGCGCCGCAAAGGGAATGTACCCGTAACCCAAAATCCGATCCCACATGGCATAGACGGATTGAGAGACGTTCCCGGCGGCCCAACTTGCGCGAAGGGCGGGAGGCCACAGGGCAACGTCCTTCCAGAACTTTGCCCAGCCAAGGAAGAGCGCCGGGCTGAGGAAAAAAAACACTGAAGCCGCCGCCAACCAGAACGCCGCGCGCCATCGTTTTCGGTACAACAGGTATGGCAGGAACGCAATCGCCATCACCTTTAACGCGGCCGCCAATGCGATCGCGATTCCTCCCGCTGCTTCCCTTCCCTGAGACTGGAGATAGAGTCCCCAGAGGGTCAGGGCGAAGAGAATCAGATTGATCTGGAGCTGCTCGAAATTATTGATGATGTAAGGAAGCGTGAGCGCGAATGGCACCAGAAGTTCCGGCGAAATGATCGTCAGAGAGGATTCGTCAGGCCGAAATCTTAGGCGCTTGCCGTAGATGAGCCGGGCGATCAGATCGAGCGCAAAGAAAATGGAAGCCCAGGTCAACGCGATCCAGACCGTGCGCGCCAAGTAAGGCGAAAGACGATCGAGCAATCCGAGCGGCACGGCAGCGAGGGAGAAGAACGGCGGCCACGTGTTGGAGCCGACTGGGGTATCGAGGTAGATATCCCGCCCATCGAAAAACGCTTGGCCCGCTGCGGCGTAGCCCGCGAAATCCACGGAGCGGCGTGGGTACACGAGAAAGCTCGCCACAAATGCAACGGTCAGGGCGGCGAGAAGAGCTCTGCGTTGCCACGTCCCGCGCTGCAGGGAAGGCTGGCCGCGAGCTGGCACGTACTTTGTTGAGAGATTCTCGCCGTTGGACAAAGCTACTCCCGTTTCTCCGCGCCGAAGGCCAGACCTAGCTGCTGCGCACGACTCCTGTACCAGAGCAGGCCGCCGAGCATGATCAGAGAACCATAGGTCACGACCGAACCCATTTCCAGGCGAACGGCGAGCGATGTGCCGATCACGTCGTGCATCGTGGGGATGCTCAGCGCAAAAGATACGAACATCACGTCGCGAAGAATCCGCCGAGTGCGTGTGTCGAGATCCGTCGAGCGCCACGCCGCGTAGAGAAGCGCGTACGGCAGCAGCAGGACGACCAGGTAGGGCTTGCGCGTCACCGGGCTCAAGATTGTCACAGCGACAAAGACTAGAGCCCACTCCAAGTAAACCCAGCGAGAACCGCGCGGCGGGATTCCGCGACACACGACCAAGCCAAGGGCGGCCAGTACCACACAGGTGATCTCCCACGCGAGTTTCACGCTGTGGGCACCACTCAACGGCAAGATAAATGTTCCGGGAACCGCGAACGGCATGTACCCGTATCCCAAAATACGGTCCCACATAGAGTAAACGGATTGTTGCGCATTGCCCGCTCCCCAGCTTGAGCGCAAAAAGACGGGCCAGAGGGCGAGGTCCTTTGTGAATTTTGCCCAACCTAGAACGAGGATAGGGCTCAAGAAAAAGACGATCGTTGCCGCCGCCATCCAGAGCGCCGCGCGCCAACGCTTTCGGTAAAGCAAATACGGGAGAAATGCGACAGCCATGATTTTCAAAGCCGCCGCCGCGCCAAGCGCAATTCCGCCCGCCGCTTCCCGTCCTTTCTCTTGCAAATAGAGGCCCCAAAGAGCCAGCGCGAAAAGAATGGTGTTGATCTGCAGCAGGTCCATGTCATTGATGAAGTAAGGAAGGGTGAGGAGGAAAGGAATGAGCAATTCCGGCGACGTGACGTCGAGAGAAGATTCGTCCGCGCGCCACTTCAGGCGCTTGCCGTAGATCATCCCGGCGAGAAGATGGAGGGCCCAGACGATCGAAGCCCAAGTCAACGCGATCCAAACGATGCGGGCGAAGTAAGGGGAAATCTTGTCAAGCAGAGCCAGCGGCACGGCGGCAAGTCCAAAGCAAGGCGGCATCGTCGTGGGAATCGTGTTCTGCGTATCGAGGTAAATGTCGCCCCGGTGAAGGACGGCGTTGCCAACAGCGACATAATTTGCAAAGTCCCTGGGATGCCGCGCATAGGCGAAAAAGCTCGCCACGACGGCGATGAAGAGCAGAGCGAGCGTCACTTTGCGTTGAAGCATCGGCTTTTACCGCTGGAGATCCTGCCGCGACAGCAACCAGGTCCCAACTCTATTCCAATTCTTGCCGTGGCGCCCGGCTCCGGTACCACATCAGGCCGCCGAGCATGATCAGCGATCCGTAGGTCACGATGGACCCCATCTCCAGCCGCACGGCCAGGGATTTGCCGATTAAGTCGTGCATCGTCGGAATGCTCAGCGCGAAAGACGCGAACATCACGTTGCGCAGAATTCGTCGCGTGTGAGGATCGAGATCACTCGAGCGCCACGCCGCGTAAAGCAGCGCGTAGGGCAGTAGCAGCACGACCAGATACGTTTTGCGCGTCAGCGGGCTCAGGATGGTCGCGGCGACAAATACCATGGCCCACTCCACTTGTTCCCACCGGGAGCCGGGGCGCGGCGTCCCGCGACACGCCACCAGGCCGAGGATAGCCGCCACGATGCAGGTGATCTCCCACGCCAGCTTCGCGCTGCGAGCGCCGCTCAAGGGTAAAACGAAGGTTCCCGGGACCGCGAAGGGAATGTAGCCGTACCCCAGGATCCTGTCCCACATGGAATAGACGGATTGCTGGATGTTTCCGTCGCCCAGATTCTGGCGCAGAGCCAGCATCCAAAGCGGTATGTCGTTCCAGAACTTCGTCCAGCCAAACACGAGGGCCGGGCTCAGGAAGAAGACCAGCGTTGCCGCTGACATCCAGAACGCGGCTCGCCACCGCTTCCGGTACAGCAAATACGGCAGAAACGCGATCGCCATGACTTTCATCGCTGCGGCTGCGGCGATGGCGATTCCTCCCGCGGCTTCGCGTCCGTTTGCCTGCAGAAAAAGCCCCCAAAGCGCCAGCGCGAAAAGAATCGTATTGATCTGGAGAAGCTCGAAATTGATTACGATGTAAGGAAATGCAAGCAAGAACGGAACGAGAACTTCGGGCGAGGTGATCGCTAAAGCTCCGTCCGACGCTTCGAACGCCACGCGTTTCCCGTAGATCGTGCGCGCGAGCAGATCGAGGGTGCAGAAAATTGAAACCCAGATCAGCGCGATCCAAACGCAGTGCGCCAGGTATGGCGAGACTCCGTCAAGCAACGCGAGAGGCGCGGCGACAAAGCTGAAGAACGGCGGCCAGGTGTTCGTTGTCGCCGAGGTGTCGGCATAGATGTCGCGGCCGTTCAGGAGGGCGCGGCCGACCTCGGTATATCCGGCAAAATCCACGGCTCGGCGCGCGTACACCGGAAAGCTCGCGACAATTGCAATGAGGATGACGGCGAGGACAAGACGGCGCTGTAGCATTACTTGTTGCCGGCGCCATGGCCGCCGATGTTGACTGGATTCTGCATGGTGAGAAAAGAATCGCCTCTCGGAAAACTCCTGTGCTTCGCCGATTGAGAGGCGGCCGGCTGTAGCCTCCTCTTTGAAGGCGGAGTTACGCGCTCGTACCGTCCTGCACTCCCGCGTCTAAAGACGCGGGCTACAATGGGCCGCTAATCGCTGCCGCGAACCGCCGCTGCCGGGGCGCGGTCCGCTGCGCTGGCCGGTTCCTCGACGATTTCGCTTTCCCACTCGACCTTGATTCCACGCCGCACGCTTTCGGAAGCCGCGCACAAGCCTTCGTGGTGTTCCAGGGCGCGCTCGACCGCGGCGCGCTTGTCCTTGGGCACTTTCATTTTGTAGTGGAGCTTGATGCCGGTGAGGATCATCTTTCCGTCGACGTCCTCGATGGTGCCTTCGGCCTCGACCTGCAGCTTGTCTGGCGCCGCGCTCACGCCACGCGCTTCGAGCGCGCCTGCCACGGTGCCTGTCATGCAACCGCCGACTGCGGCGACAATGTAATCGAGCGTCGAGGCCATCGGCTCATCCGGATTGAGTTTGAAATATTTTGCGATGCCGCCGTGAATTCCCATGCGCAACGCGCCCGGAAAACCCTCGATTTCGGCGCGCTTGATTTTGCTGTTGCCGGATTCCTTCGAGATTTTTACTTTTGAGGCTTGGATCAGCTTTCCCATGGGGGTTCCTCCACGATCATCCGATTCCAAATTCAGGCCAACGATTCCAGTAATTCCTCGGCGGAAAACGGCCGCGCGGCTTTCACGTAGGCCGTGAACAGGCTCCGCGAATGGTCGCTGTACGAAATAGAATACTCCTTGCCGCGAAATAGTTTTTGGGCAAACGAATGGAAATCCGCGTCGAACGCGGCGCGCGTCGCGGCGGTATTTGGAGCAATCAGGCGGTCGTTGACGAAAATCTCGATATCCTGGCCATTGAAGCGAAATTTTCCGTCGAGGCGAGGTTCGGCTTCGAGGCGCCGGCAGGCAGTGAGCGCGGCGCGCGCGGCCTGCGCCAGGCATTCCTGGTTGCCGCCGTCGAGTGCGGCTTTGCGGTTGTAGCGCACGCCCAGGCGATTGCCGGTGTTGTCGACGCTGTAGTTTCCTTCGTGGCCGATCAGGACGATACCCGGCCCGGCTGGCACGTGCGTGTAGTCGGCGACGTCGATCAAAAGCTCGCCGCCGTTCTGGCTCTCAATCCAATTGTGAAACACCGGAATCAGCGGCTCGAGGCGCGCCGCCTCGCCGTTCTGAACCAGGAGTTTCACGTTGACGTGCTGAAGCTGCATGAATCGGAAGTCCTTTTTGCTAGGCTGACATCCAGGGCGCCCGGGCGTTGTGGCGCCCGCCTTTCAGGCGGGCACTCCGGCGCCGGCGAAGATGCCAACCTAAAGGTTGGCGCTACAGCGCCGCGGCGGGCGCTGAAATTCGGTTGTAGCAACTGTGCGCTGCGTCGATGAAAAGCTGCGCCTCGTCGAGCAGGTAGCGCGCGGAATCCGGCGTGTACGGCTCGCCCGCTTTTTCCTGCGCGGAAAACAGATAGTGCGCGAATTTGCCGCCGGCAAACGGGTCGAAGAATTTCTGGGTATCGTAAAACCGCGCACGGAACTCGCGCACGATCAGCGCGGGATCGTCCGCGATGCCGGAGGACTCGATCTTCACCAGCGCCTTTGCCGCCTGCACCATCGAACGATAGGCGGTCTTCCCCGCCTGCTCGATATTGCCCGCTTCCATGGCCACTTGCGCCTCGAAGAGCTGCCGCTCGGCGTCTGCCAGATCGAATTCCACGGAAGAGACGACTTCACCGGCGCACTCTCCGATGCCCATGTCGGAGAGCGTGTATTCGCGCGGGTCGCCCCAGTCCTGGAAAAACGAACGGTCGCGCGGGTCGAGGGGCGCGCGCGCCAGATCCTCGAGCATCTTTTTCAGCTCGACTTTGCCGGTCCGCGCGATGAAATCCTTGAAGCCCTCGCCGTCCTTGCGATTGGCCGCGTAACGATCGGTCAGGCGCTGCACGACTTCTGGAATATTCTTGGACGGAATCGCGATCACCGGCAGGCCGTACGACGAAGCGTTGTGCTCCCACTCGCCGCCCAGAACCACCTGAAAGTGCGGCACGGCATAGCCGGACATCTTGCGGCTGACGCCGTAGAAGCCAAGATCGGCCACATGGTGCTGGCCGCAGCTATTGAAGCAGCCGCTGATTTTGATGTGCAGTTTCACGACGTTGTCGTCCAGCTGGAAATTTTTCTCGGCGAGGCGCTTGCGCAGCTCCGCGGCGAGGCCGCGCGAAGAAGAAATGCCCAGCTTGCAAGTATCGGTGCCGGGGCAGGCGGCAATGTCTACGATGCTCCCCGCGCCGGGATCGGCAAGCCCTGCCGCTTCGAGAGCCTTGTGCAGCTCGATCAAGTCGCTCTGGCTGACCCAGCGCAGGACGATGTTCTGCTCGACGGTCGAGCGAATCGTTTCTTTCGTGAAGCGGCGCGCGATGTCCGCCAGGGAGCGGAGCTGGCTTGCGGAAATGTCGCCGAGCGGCAACGCAATCGTGACAACCGTGTAGCCTTGCTGCTTCTGCGCCCGCGTGTTCGTCTTCACCCAGCGCTGGAACGCCGCAGAGCCGAGAAGCGGGACGGGCCCGCCGGGCCGCAACGGCGCCTCCTGGAAATTCTCGGCGGCGTCGATGTATTCCGTCCATCGCGGATCGTGCGGCAGGTTCTTGCGATCCTCCAGGACGAGTTCCTTGAATTTCTCGATTCCCAAGTCCTGGACGAGGAATTTGATCCGCGCGCGGCTGCGATTCTTCTTCTCGCCAAGAGCGGCGAAAACCCGGCCGATGGATTGAGCCAGCGGCAGCAATTCTTCCTGCGGAACGAACGAGTCAAACAGCTTCGCCTGATAGGGCACGGCGCCCAGGCCGCCGCCGACGCAGACCTCGAAGCCGCGCCTCTTTTTTCCGTTTTCGCCGCGCGTGACGGCGACCATGCCCATGTCATGCATGCTCGCAAGGCCGCAGGCGTGCTGCGCGCAGCCGCTGAAAGAGTGCTTGAACTTCCGGCCGAAGTTTTGCGTGTCAGGATGGCCGAGCAAAAATTTGGAAAGCGCGCGGGAATAGGGGGTCACGTCGAACACTTCATCGGGGCAGACGCCGGCATACGGGCAAGCCGTCACATTACGCACGGAATTTCCGCAGGCCTCGCGCGTCGTGATGTTCGCCGCGCCCAGGCGGCGCATGATGCTAGGGGTATCTTCGATCTGAACGTAGTGGAGTTGAACATCCTGGCGCGTAGTGATGTGCGCGATACCGTCGGAATACTCTTCCGCGAGATCGGCCAGCGTCTCGAGTTGCGCCGCGTTCAGGCCCCCGGCGGGAATCTTGATGCGCTGCATTCCCGGGGCGTCCCACATCGTGCTCGGCCCCTTGGTCAGGTCGCCGGAGGGATAGCTGAGCTTCTGAACCGACTTGCCGTTGTGCCGCTGGCCGTTGTCGTAGCGCTGGCCGTAGGCGCCGCGGCGGAGGCGGGTTTCGGCGAAGAGGCGCTCGTCGACCTTGCCCTGTTTCCGCAGGGCAATTTCCGTCTCAAAGATATCGATTTCGCGACCAAGCTGTTCCGGGATTTTTCCGGCCAGCCGTTCGGCCCAGAGAGGATTGGAAACCTTCATTTCAAGCGCGCCTCATTTGCAGCAATTTAGCCCAAAAGCCGGAAAACAACGCCAAAAACTAAAATGCCCACCTGCGGTAAGTCACCGTGGCGGGCTGCCTGCGCTTCGGTTTGTGATCTCCTAACGCGCGATACCCCCACACCACAGCGCTCCATTGTAACAACAGATGCAGACGCCGGTACTGAAACTGTAGCTCATAGGACTCGAACCATGATAACGCCGGTCGCGAGAAAGTCAATGCGACTCGGACCGCCGCGAAAACTGCTGGAGAGAGGCCCGTAAACAGGGACCGCGTGACGTTTCGCGCGAATCCGGCATCTCATACCTAGCCCAAGCCCGTGGCCGCGCTCGCACTCCGGCGCGGCGCTTTCCCCTTTGATTCCACTTCCGGAGGCGATCTTCATGGCACGAAAGTTCTTGCTCCTGCTGGTGCTCTTCTTTTCAATTTCCATTTCCGCGCGAGCCCAGGGCTCCAACGAGTTATTCGTCGGCTACTCCTACGAGCACCTCGGGACGTCGCCGTCGAGAAATATCAACGGCGTGGAAGGTACTTTTCAGCGCCGATTCCTGCCCTGGATCGGGCTCGTGGGCGACGTGGACGCGCATTTCGGTTTGCCCTCGCAACTGGACGCCCGGGACGTACATTTCATGGTTGGTCCGCAGATTTCGTTGCCCATCAAAATTTCGCCGTTCTTTCACGTCATGGGCGGATTCGGGCACATTCATGAGAACGGATTCACGAGCACGTCGTTCGCGACGGCCTTCGGTGGAGGAGTTGATTACCATTTGGCGCCGCTCTTTGCCTGGCGAGTGTTTCAGGCGGACGACGTAATCACGCAGTTTTTCGGCGCGACCGAGCACAGCGTGCGGATTTCGACGGGGCTGGTGTTTCGGTTTTAGCTGGATTGTAGAAGCGGCGCCGGCGGGACGCCGGCGCTGCCGAGGATTTTACGTACGCGTGGTGACGTAGCGGTCGGGATGGCGGCCCTTGACGAGATGGCGCAAGCGATCGCAGGCCTGCTCGAGCGCCTCGCACAACTCGTCGATTTCCTTGGTTTCCCGGTTCACCTTATCCGCGTCGATGTCGGCGACGAGTTCGTGGCACAAGTTTGTGGCGCGGCGCACGCGTTCGGTGACCAGCATGGACACGATCTCGGTGTCGTCCCGGCCCTTGAGCTGGAATTCGCGCAATTGCTGCACGGCGACCGCCGTGGTGCGAATTGAGTCCACGGTGTCGCGGAATTCGTTCAGCAACCGGAAATCGATGCCTTCGGACTGCAGCGTTTTTTCCAGCTTTTGCAGCTCGACGCTGGTCTTCTTGACCTGAAGGTTGACGCCCCAGAAGCTGTCGCTCGGAGTGATGAGTTCGATGATGATTCCGTGTGAGACTCCCTCGCGCGAGTTAGGCGTCGCGAGCACGCGGGCTTCCGCGGATTCTCCCGACAGAAAATTGGTGAGGTTGATGCGGCCGCCCACGTCCGGATAGACGGCCATTTCCAGGAAGCCGCCGTTCCCATTCACCTGCTTGGCGACCGCCTGAGCCACGACGGGCACGCCATCGGAGCTACGCCAAGTCGCTTCGATCGGCACCGCCACCAGAAAACGCGAGCTTTTTCTTCGCTCTTCTTTCGACCCGTCCGAGCTGGTTCCCCGCCGGGCCAGTTGAATCGGTTTCCTTCGCTCCATGAAGCCTTCCGTTCCCCACGCCAGCCAAGGCCGGCCGCATTCGGCACAGAGTATCCACTCCCAGCTTAGGTCGGGCGACCTGAAATTTGCTACTGTACGAAAGGACAGGCCGCCGCCTTTGTAACAACATCGGCAAGGTCGCCGCTGCGCATTACGCGCGACGAGCGCAAAGGACACCCCCGGCCGCGGAGTTACTGGCCGGTGGTGGGTGCGTCGAGCGCGGCGCGCTGCGGAAGGGGGCGGTAGCCGCTCCGCGTGCGGATGCGATACTTCCTGAATTTCGGATTGGTGAGCTTTACGGAAATGGCCCGCCAGCCGCGATTCGGATTCGGCTGCGGGTAGTAGGTCATGAAGTAGAGATGAGCGAGGTCCTCCCGGATTGAGGAGAAGGCATCGCGCTGGTCCTTCCAGCTTTTTGCGAAGTAGGCTTCGCCGCCCGTGCTGGCGGTCATTCGCGAAAAGACGGCGGCCGAGGCGGGATCGAGCTTCGCTTCGCGCGTGCTGATCATGTAAATCGGCACGCCCTCGGATTGCGCGAGCTCGTCCACGTCTTCCGGCGAAATCATGCTGGAGTTATCCGGGCCGTTGGAGAAAACAACGACGACCTTCCGGCCCGAATACTGGGCCGCGTCTTTCAGCGTCATCAGGAGCGCGTTGTATAACGCGGAATCGTCGCCGTTGACGGTTTCCCGGACGCCGCGCAAGACCTGGGATCGATCCGGGGTGAGGGAGGCGGCACGGAAAAAGTCCCGGCTGTAGGAATAGAACGCCACCTGGTAGGGATGATCCAGGGTCCTTACGAATTCCGCGATCGAGTCCTGCGCGAACACAAAGCCGCGCCCGCGAAACATGTAGTTGCTGGTATCGAACAAGATGAAAACGTTGGAGCCGCTCACGGCGGACTGAATTCCCTCGCCTCCCGCGTTCGTCGCTTTTTCCATCGGAGGATCGCTCCGGAACTGTTCACCTACCGGCGGAACGGCGGCACGCTTCGGGTCCTGCTCCGCCGGCAATAAATTCTGCGGGCTCTCGTTGCCTTCCTCAAAGGAAGCTACCTTTTGAGGAAGGGTGTCCTCGCTGATGTCGAAGTCCGAAGGCTGCAGGTTGGTGACGTAATTCCCTTTTTCGTCGGTGACCGCCACGTTCAGTTGCACCATCGAAACGACCACACGGATTACGCCGGGGGTGCTGTCCTGCGCGGCAACCTGGCGCGCCAGCCAGATCGCGAAGCTGAAGAGAAGAATGAGGCCGCCGAGAACAGGGAAAGCGTATCGTTTAGCCATGGTTTCCTCGTGAATCACCGAACGCGACAGCGTGAATGAAGCTCCATACTCAAACCTTGCCGTGCAACCGAGGGCCTATCATAGGCCGGCGGAAGAGTTGCTCTTCGGCACGCCGGCGATTTTTCCATGCCGGAACTCGTCGCCGGTTTGGCGCATGGCGCGCAAAACGGCGGACCAATCCTCGAGGTGCGACGCAAAAGTCTGTTCCACCATGCGGCGCGTCAATTGCGGAACGAGCACGTTCAGCATGACGGGCGAGTAGCCCATTTCATCCGCGAGGCGGCCCCAGTACAAATTGCCCGAGTCCCAGGACTCCGCCATCAACCGGCTGGAATAATAGAGGAACGTAGGAATCGGCTTCATGCTGAGAAGCTCCCGGCTATAGTTCTGTGCAAAAGCGGGATGGGGCACTCCAAAATCGGCGGAGATCCGTTCCAAACTGGTTTCGACCGGATCGCGAGCCAGCAAATCGTCGAGCTCAATGCCTGCCGGACCAAGGTTCTGTTTCAGCGACGGAAATCTCTGGCGATACTCCGCCGCGAGATACAAAACCTCGGCAGGCGCTACAAGAGCGATCGCGTCGTCTTCTTCCCCGCCCTTCAAATCTTCTTGCAGGCGCTCGAGCCGTTGGGGGAACATTCGATCCGTGAGAATGCCAATCACCGATTCGCGCACTTTTTCGTCGTGGACGGCAGCAGCGAGAAGCTCCTCGCCGCCGCGCTGATAGAGAGCAACCGCGTGCATCTCATTCCGGGAGACGCTCCACCATCGCGGCAGGACAGCGCTGGTGATCAATCCGGGAACAAGGTCTTCCCAAATCAGGGATTGCACGTTTTGCGGAACGATAAAATCCTGCTCGACTTGCGCGAGGGCGTAGGGCAGATCCGCCATCGAGCCGATCAGGTGCGCGCCCCCGCTGGCCGTCCATCCCCGGCCGAAGATTCGCGGCGAACGCCAGACTTGTTCATTGGCGCTGGCGGATTCGCCGGAGTAGTCGCCTCCCGAAAAATCGTGGGACCTGACGAAGAGTGGGTTGTTGTGAATCATTTGGGCCCCGGGCGGCTCGTAGTAGGCGTAGTTCAGCCCGACGAGCGTGTCCCGCAAGAACGGAGTCAGCAGGCCACGCGCCTGCGCGAGATCCGCGGGATTCCCGGGCGTCTTGATGGCTTTGATGAAATCCGTGCGCATCTGCAGCGCGGTGTGGCGATTGCTGTACAGTCCGGCGGCAAACTCGTTCCTCTCGCTCTTGGTGAAGAGCGGCTTGGGCATTTCAAATTCGCGCAGTTCGCCGGCGAGGGGCAGAAGAGAATCGGAGGTGGTCTTCCCTTTGCCCAGCTGATCGACGCCGTCGCCCAGCGAAATCAGCGTGTCGAGAGACACGAGCCGCTGATCGTCGATCACCTGGCGAATCCGGCCCGCCATCGCGGAGCGCAACTGCTGCGCGTCCTTCACATATTGCTCGGGACCGGCAAGGAGCGCGATGAGCTGGTCCTGCGTCACTGTGGTCTTGCCGCTGGAAACCAGCATGAGCTGATCCAGCGCGGTCCGGCCCGCCGCGTAAATCTGGTCCGGCGTGTGAAGGACGCTGAAGGCATTGAGGATCGCCATCCAGGAATCGTTGAGCCGGGCGTCGGGGATTTCTCCCTGCCTCGCCAGGATTTCCCAAAGGCCGAGGCTGGCCTGGAACATGCCGAGGGCATCGGTTCTAACCAGGCGGTCGGAAATTTGGCTCAGGCCCTCCGCGACCGTCAGGTACTTCGCAATCGATTCGTTTTTCAGGGCACGGAATTCCGCGAACACCGAGTATTGATCTCCGAAAAGCGGAAATTTTTCCGCCAGGAGTCTCGCCGTGGGAACGTTCAGTTGCTCGTCCGGAGTGCGGTCTCGATCGATCTCCGCCAGGGTTAGAAAGTTGTAAACCGGGCCTTCCGGCATGGGATAGCGGGAAACGCCGATCATGCCTTCGACGACCTGCTCGGGATTGTTCCACCCGTTCGCCTTGTCGCCCCAGTCGTGAACAAGCTTGGAATCGCTTCTGCGGCGGAGAACTTCCTTCCAGACTTCGATGTTGCCGGGGATGTGCGGCTGTCCCTTCGCGTCAAGTTGGAGTCGCGCCTCGAAAAGGAAAAGAGCGGGATCGGGCCGAAACGAGTGCTTGGTGGGCAGCGGGTTAATGTCGTGCCCGCGGAGCGCGTCGTAGAAGCGCGACAGACGGCGCGGAGAAGTAAAGTAAGCCTGCTGCGCCGGATCGACGCGGCAGAGCGTGTCAAAATAGGACGCGAGCCAGCCGCCGTCCCGGCTGATCAGCCGGGAAATGAAATCAGCCGGAGAGCGCGGATTGGCGCCGACGAGATCTTTCCAGGCGCTATCCGCCTGCGTCCCGCCGGGGACCAATACCCGTCCCGAACGAACGCTGATCTGGCTCCCATAAAAATCCAGGACCGCGGAGGCGGGAAGAAGTTTTCTGGAGCCGAGACTCTGCCACAGAAATTGTCCTGTTTCGGTATCCATGCGAGACATCGCCCAATAGAGGCGAGCCATGTCCGGATCGCGCAGGATCGAATCGATCACGCCGCGATTCGCGTTCTTCTTGTTCAGAACCCAATCGGACGACTTATAGAGAACCGGTACGCTGGTGGAGGCATAGGGAATGTCAAACGGTTGGACATCCTTCAGGGAAGTTTCCAGATCGGCGAGCGGGAATCCCGAATCGATCGTCAGGAAGGCGCGATTGGCGTCGGCGGTTTCGAGGGCGGCATCGGGCCCACAGGATTTTTGCAAGCGGTAGCCCAAAATGACGAGAAGGCGCTTGGCATCGTCGCAATCCGACACATGAATCACGCCTGCTTTTCCCGCGAGCGACTCCAATTCCCTGGCTTGATCCATGTACCAATTCACGAGGACCAGGAATTCGGTCGGCTTGCCGCCCTGGTAGCCGCTCATCACCACGTTTCGCGCGAGGAGTGGCAGGACTTCGGGCGGCGTAATCTGCTGGCTGATCGCGGCCATCCGCAAAAACGAGCGCAGCGGTCCCGGAATCGAGACTTCTTCCGGATGTTTCGTTTCGGGTGAACTCGCCGGATCCTGGGGCGCGGGAGACGCGGCGAGCAGTTTTTTTGGAGACCCCACCAGGACGCAGAAGAAACAGCCGAGGAGAAAGACGACCGCCGTGCGTGACGATTTCATGGCCCAAACCTCCACCAGCACTCGGATACGATGACGTATAAACCGGGCGGTGTAGAGGTTTGCGACGGGGCATTCCTGCTCGCGCAGCCCCTATTGCCCGCTGTATGGGCTCAGCGACCCATGGTCATCCAAGCCCAGGCCGAAATCCAGGTTGTGGCTTTGCCTCCATCTATCCGGGCAGGTCCTCTTTCTGTTTGCTGCGCTCCAACTGAGAGTGTCCTGTAGTGGCGAAGGATAGATCATCTTTCAGACCGCAGTCAATCCAACGAACGACATGACAGGTATCGGCAAAATTCCGCGCGGGGTCAGCGGATATTCAGCCTTCGCGTTCACCCGAACGCGCCACATCGCAAGAATCAGCTTCTCAAAGCAAAGGGTCATTCTGGGGGCGGGGGATGGCGTCAATGTACAGCAGAAATCTCCGCAGATCAACTGCGGTCAATCGTATAACGCGGAAGAAAACGAAAGGTAAAAAATCGCGCGACTGTGGCGAACTGCGCCGGTGAATCTATTGAATTTCCAGCACCCGCGGAGATTATTCGGGTGTCCCGATTGTTTGGAGCTGTGATTCCAGCGTTGCGCGATATTCGCGCTCGGAGGCGAGGTCGCTCTGGAGCTTTTTCACCAGCGATTCGAGGCGTTTCACTTCCATGCGCAGCTTCTGCAGTTCCTGCGCCTGGCTCGCGCTTGCCGAAGGGACGGGCAAGGCCGGCGGCGGGGCGGACGCGGGCGGCGCCGGGCGCGGCGACGCGGGCGTGAACGGCGGGGGCGGGGGCGTCTTGGCAAAAGGATTCGAGGCGCCGTCAAAGAAACGGCTGAGCGGATTCGCGGGCGCCGCTTCCGTGGGCTGCGGCGCGGGCGTCGCTTCGCCGCGATTCAAGAGTTTTTTCACGCGCGCGACCAGATCCTGGGGATGAAACGGCTTGCGAATGAGTTCGTCGGCTTTCACTTGATGCGCGCGCTCGGCGACTTCCTTGTTCACGACTCCGGACATCAGGAAGACCGGAGTCGAGCCGAGCTGCGGGTGCTGCTTGACGTATTCGCAGAGCTGGTAACCGTCCTTGTCCGGCATGATGACGTCGCTGATGATCGCATCGGGAACGGTTTGCTCGAATTGCGCCACGGCCGAGGCCATGTCCGAGCACGTCACCACATTAAAATTTTCGCGGCGAAACGCGATCTTGACGACCTCGCGCATCGTCGCGCTGTCGTCGATGAAATACACGTTGGGTTTGGTGCCTGGTTCGCGCGGAGTTTCTTCGCTCATGACGCTTCCCTTTCCGCTGTGTGCCCGTTGGCCTCGTCAAATTCCCGCAGCGCGTCGAGCAGCAAATCCATCGAGCGGCGCTGTACGGTGCGCTGGTTCGCCGTAGTGCCGGTGACCAGCTTGTAAGTTCCCCGCCCGGCCTGATGGCAATTCTTGACGAGTTGCATGACCGCGCTGTCGCCGACAAGCTTGCCGCATTCGGCGTGCTGAAGTTCGCCGGCCTCGTAAAAAAGGACGCCGTCCGTCTCGCCCGCGTTGATGTGCAGCGCGCCGGTCTTTCGCGACTGATCCAGCATCTGCATGATTCCCGGCAGATCCAGGTGCTCGAGATTGCCGCTGAAGGAGGTGTCGGTGGTCGCCAGCAATTCCGTGGGCTGGAATCCGTGTTTGGAGCTGTGCAGGAACGAAAGGATGTGGCTGGCGATGTCCGCGGGATTTCTCCGCCGGTCGATGTAGTCGTCGCAGCCCGCGCGATAGGCGTCCAGCGGACCTTTCTCGCCGCTGTTGCCGAGCGCGAGCAGGGGAATGTTTGCCGTCTTGGGATCGCCGCGCAGCACGGGGACAATTTCAAACGCTCCCATTTCCCGAAGCTCCGTGGCGCACAGAATGATGTCGGGAGGATTCCACTCGATCATCGTGAGCGCGTAGGTCGCCTCGGGGTGATGCATCACCTGAAAGCCTTCCTTCACCAGGGCGTCAGTCATGCGTTTGACGAAATACACGTTGCTGTCGATCAGCAGAACGCGCGGCATCGGGCGCGGCTCGTTCATGGCAGCGCCTCCATCGGCTGGCTCGAACCCTCTTCAACCCTGGCGCTGGCCGCGATCGCCCTTTCCAGATCGACGACTTCAATCTGTTCGCCATTCAGATCGATGCAACCGGTTACAAAATCATTTTGCGTCGGCCCAGGGAGCATGTTCCCTGAAACGAGCTCGCACTCGCCCTGCACCGGAATGGCGCACCGCTCCGAAATCTTCGGGTTGCGCCGCTCCACCACCAGATAAAATCGCGCTTCGGGCGATGGATCGCCTAGGAGCCCAGGTCCCAAGTCTAGGATCGGCACAATTCGCCCGCGCCTGAGCGTCACGCCCGTGATCAGCGGCGTGGTGTGCGGAAATGAAAACAAGGCCGGCGAAGCAATCAGCTCGGCCACGCAATCGCGCGGGACAGCCACACGCCGGTTCCCAACCTGGAACACGACGAAGGACGGGACGAGCGATTCATTTTCGCCGCTCACGCGCGCCCCCTCTCATTTCTCGATCCCGTAGCAGCTTGCAGCAGCCCGGGATTCTGCTCTTCGAGGTCTTGCAAGTCCGCCGGCGTGAGAAATCCCAAAGGATTGGCGACCGGCAGAACCTTGCGGTCCATCACCGTGAGGCCGCGATACCACGTCCGCTCTTCCCCAATGAAGGATCTCGGCAGTTCCAGCAGCACGCGCATCTCGGCCATTTCCTCGATCTGGTCCACCAAAACCGCGACCGGAGCGCTGCGCAGGATCAGCACCGTGCTCGGGCGGGACAGCGGCAAATGAAAATGGTCGCAGCCGCTCACGACGTAATACGCGCGCGAATCGCGCTCCACAATGTGACGCACCTTTCGCAAGACGACCCGGTTCAGATCCACGACCGTTCCGCCCAAACTGTCCGTGCTGCGAATTTCCTGAATCGACGCCGCGGAAATCACAAATCTGTAATCCGCGATCGAGAACACGGCGACCTGTTCGCGCGGGCGGGCGTCGCGCGGCGAAAAATTCGAGTGCACCGGCTCGGTCATCGCGGTCCTATGGGCTGCATCTGCCGGCAAATCGCTTCCAAATTCTTCTCGATCGCGGCGTACATTTCGTCGATGCCGACGACCTGATCGACCACGCCGGTGCGAATGGCCTCCTGCGGCATGCCGAAGATGACCGAAGTGGCTTCGTCCTGCGCCAGCACGGTTCCGCGCGCAGCCTTGACGGACTGGACGCCCTTTGCGCCATCGTTGCCCATTCCGGTCAGCACCACCGCAATGACGTTCGCGCCCGCGTAGGCGGCCGCGGACTCAAACGCCACATCCGCGCAGGGACGGTAACCGGAGATTCGCGGGCCGTCGTCGAGCTTGATTCTTCCGGTCAGCGAAATGCGCAAATGATGCGACCCGGGACAAACGTAGAAAGTGCCGGGTTGCAGCGCTTCGTTCGCTTCGGCTTCCTTTACACGAATCTTCGCAACTTCGGTGAGCTGCACGCTCAGCTGCGAAGTGAAAGTCGCCGGCATGTGCTGTACGAGAACGACGGGGGCAGGAAAATCCTTTGGAAATTTCGGAATCAGGCGCATGAGTGTGGCCGGACCGCCCGTGGATGCGGCGATCATCACCAGCGGATGCTGCGCTTCGGCGGCCCCGAGATCTCTCATGGGCGCCGCGGGCGATTTCGAATCGGCGGCTCCCGAGGATTCATGCTTCCCGGCGGTGCGCACGACGCGGACCTTCGCGGCCATGCGGAGCTTGTTGAGCAGTTCGTCGCGCACGGTTTTCATGTCCAGATCGATGGCGCTCGAAGGCTTGGTGACAAAATCGATGGCCCCGAGGTCGAGAGCGCGCAGCGTGCTGGCCGCGCCTTCGCGTGATTCCGAGCTGACGATCAGGATCGGACGCGGGTTCTGCGTCATGATGTGCTGCGTCGCTTCCAAGCCGTCCATGCGCGGCATGTTGATGTCCATCGTCAGCACATCGGGCTGGAGCGTCTGTGCCATGGCGATGGCTTCGCGGCCGTCCTTGGCTTGCCCGACGACTTCGAGCCTCGGATCGGTGCGAATCATCTCCTCGAGCACTTTCCGCATGAATGCGGAATCGTCCACGATGAGCACGCGCGTTCTTTTTTCTGCAGTAGCCATGACTTAAGCCATATCCAACGCCGGAGCGGTGGGACGCCGCTGCCGCTCGGATGAATTCATCAACTGATCGACGACCGCGAGGAGCTGCTCTTCCTGCACGGGCTTGGTCAGGAACGAAGCGGCGCCTTCCTTCATCGCGCGCTCGCGATGCTTGGCGCCCGCTCTGGACGTGACCACCAAAACCGGGATGCGGCGCGTGGCCGGATCCTGCCGCAGGTGCGACATCAGCTCGTAGCCGTTCATGCGCGGCATTTCGATGTCGCTGATGACGAGGTGGCAGCCGACTTGTGCGATCAGCTCCGCGGCTTCCAACCCGTCCGAAGCGAGCTTCACTGCGTAGCCCGCCTTCTCAAGAATTCTGCCGACGAACTTGCGTACGCTGATCGAGTCGTCCGCGATGACGACCACCTTTTCTTGGATCGGCTCATCCACCGCGGCGGCGGGGATGCTGCCCGCGGCAACCGCGGCAGCGCCGGGGCCGAAGATGCGGGCGGCACTGGCGGATGGAACGATGACATCGACTTCCGCGGCCGAGGCGCCGGCGAGACGGTTCACATCCACCAGCAGGATCAGGCTTCCGTCGGTGGAAATCGTGGCACCAGGGAAAAGTTTGACGCGGCGCAGGTATTGGCCCAGGCTCTTGATGACGACTTCGTCCTTCCCTAGAACTTCCTCGACAACGACGCCGACTTGCCGCCCGGCCGCGCGCACGATCACCATATTCATGTAGCCGTTCAGCGGCTCGATCGCGGGCAGACCCAGCGCATCGTCGAGGCGAACGACTTCGGTGACGACGCCGCGAACTTTCGTCAGCAGCTTGCCGCCGACGTCCTCGATTTCGTCCGGACGCAGTCTGCGGATTTCCTCGACGACGGCCAGCGGCATGGCCAGAACCGTCGTGCCCGACCGCACAAACAGGGCTTGCGAAATGATCAGGGTCAGCGGGACTTTCACGCCGAAGCAGGCGCCTTTACCCAGCTCGCCGCGCACTTCGATTTCGCCGTTCAGCGCGTGAACGTTATTGCGAACCACGTCGAGTCCCACGCCGCGCCCCGCAACTTCGTTTCTTTCGGCCGCCGTGCTGAAGCCGGGCTGGAACAAAAACGCGCGCAGCTCGCTTTCGGAAAGCGTGGCGGCGGCAGCGGCGGAAACGAGGCCGGCGTGAACGCCCTTCTGGCGGATTCGCTCGTAGTCGAGCCCGGCGCCGTCATCTTCCACTTCGATGAAGACGTGATTGCCTCGATGGAAGGCGCGGACTGTCACCTTGCCCCGCGCGGATTTCCCGGAGCGGGAGCGAGCGGATGCGTCTTCGATGCCGTGCGCGATGGCGTTGCGCACGAGATGAATCAGCGGGTCGGTGATCTGCTGGACGATGTTGTTGTCGAGGCGCGTGTCTTCGCCGACGAGTTCAAGATCCACGGATTTGCCGCAGACCTTCGCGGCGTCGCGCGCGGTGCGGGACAGGCGCGTGTACAGGTTGCCGATCGGCACCATGCGCGCTTCCGTGATCTCGTCCTGCAAGTGGTGGCCGAGTTTCGTGAATTCGTCGATGTCCCCGCCGACGCGGCCGACGAAGCCGCCGAGTTGCGATAGCACTTCGGAAATATCCGCGGAAATTTCCGTCAGCGAGCGGGAAAGAATATTGAAATCATCGTACCGGTCCATTTCCAGCTCGGAAAAATCCATCCAGCCGGATGCGGGCGCCGTTCCATCCGCCACTTGCGCGTAGCTGGCGGCGGTTCGCGGCGGGGATGGGCCGTCTCCCGTTGCGATGCCGAGGCGGTTGTATTCGTATTTGTCCTGGAATTCGGTGACCTTGTCGGAAAGGCGTTTCCGGGCGATGCCCAGCACCTCGACGAGTTTCTTCAGCTCGGCCATGCGCCCGACGAGACGCGTACGGTTGATGACCAACTCGCCGACGCTGTTCATCATGTCGTCGAGGCGTCCGAGCGAGATACGAACGGACTTGGATTGCGTTCCGCGCTCGCCGGATTTGCCGCCGCCTCCGGCGGACGCGGCATGCGCGGGAGCCGCGTGCGCAGCGCCTGCAGTTTCCACGTTCTCGGCGCGCGCGCCTTCTTCGCCGGCCGGCGCATCTTCTAGAAGCTCTTCGGGTACCCAAGCGGCGATCCGCACGAGGAGCGGTCCGACAACCGAGCGCATCTCCTCGTCGCTCTCCCACTGGCGATTCAGGAATTTGCGCAGCGTGTCGACGGTTTGCAGACAGACGTCGGTGATCTCGGCGTTGCAAGGCAATGCGCCGTCGCGAATCTGTCCGATCAGGTCTTCCAGCCTGTGCGCCACGGCGCCGAGCCGCCGCAATCCCACTTGCGCCGCCGACCCCTTGATCGTGTGAACCGAACGGAAGAGCCGGTGAATTTCCTCGGCGGACGCATTCGATTCAAGGCCCAGTAGGCATTGCGTGGCGATTTGCAGATGCTCTTCGGCTTCGGGAACAAAAAACTCCAGGACTTCGCGGGGAACGTCCTCGTCCTCGGGCAGATTGTCCGCGTCGGAGGCGGGCCCGGGCTCATCCGCGCCGGTCCATTCGGCGGCAGCCGACTCGTCCACCGGTTCGTCCACGGAAGCGGATACGCCGCCGAAGGCAAATGCGTAGCGGTGCTTGAAGGCGGCAATATCGGCGGCGTTTTCCGTGCCGTCGTTGCTGATTTGCAGCAGGTCGAATTCCAGGACGGAAATTGCGTCCGCCAGAAATTCCGTGAGCGGGCCGTACGTATCCGGACTGAGCTGCGCGTTGCGCGCGTACTGAAAGACGTGCGCCAGGCGGCCGGCAACTTCCGCAAAGAGCGGAAATCCCCAGCGCGCCGCCGCTTCGGAGAGCTCGTGCGCCGCGTTGTACAGCTTGACGAGGTCGTCGCCCGTGGACTGCGGCTCAACCGGCAGCGCGGCATACTCCCGCAGAAACTGCAGGCGCTCGGATCCGTCCTGCAGGAATTGCTCGAGCGAATTGGAGTCGTGCGTCGTCATGACCCACTGCCGGGCGCGACAAGCTTCGGTTCCACCTTCGCCGCCGGCTTTACGTAATACTGGCAATGCCCATGCACGGCCGTCTCAAACTTGACGGGCGCGCTCTTCAGCGATTCCGAATGCCCGAGGAAGAAGAGTCCGCCGGGCTCCAGCGTGTCGTGGAACCGCTGGATCAACTCATTTCGCCGCTGCTCGGAGAAATACATCAGCACGTTCATGCAGAAAATGCAGTCCATACGGCCGACGTACACCGAACGCGCCAGATTCATCGGTGCGAAGGAAATCATCTTGCGGATGCGCGGCTTCACTTCCCAGGCGTTGCCCTTCTTCTTGAAGTGCGTCTCGAGCTGCGGCGGCGTCAGGTTCGCGAGGCTGCGCCCCGAGTAGACTCCGCGCTCGGCCTGCTGCAGCGCTTCGCGGCTGATGTCGGTGGCCAGAATTTCGATTTGCCACGCGTCCGCGAACGGCAGCGTGTCCGCCACGGTGATGGCGATCGAGTACGCCTCTTCCCCGGTCGAGCAGCCCGCGCTCCAAATTCGCAGCACGCGCGGGTTGCGCCACATATTGCGGGCCTGCGCTTCGGGAAGCACCACTTTCTCGAGCGCTTGGAAAATGTCGGGGTAGCGAAAGAACGACGTTTCCTGCGTCAGCAGCTTGTTGAGGAAGAGGTCATATTCCACGTTGGAGCCGCGAATGCGGCGCAGCAACGCGGCGAGATTCGGCTCGCCGCTCTCGCGCAAGTATTCGGTCACTCGAGGGGCGAAGAAGCGCTCGCGTGAAGCGTCAAACAAGATCGCCGAGCGCTCCTCGATGAGCGTGCGCAGCTCATCGAGCTCCGAAGCGGTAACGGGTGCCGGTAGCGTGGATGATTTTTCCATGCGCGTTCCAGGGGTCCTCGAGCCGGCGTGTACCCGTCGGCGTCCTTTGCGTTAGCGCCGGGCCTCGGCCAGCGCGGGCTCGCGCCGTTCGGCGGAAGCCGCGTGAGCCGAAGCGGGCTGGCCATTCGACCGGAATTGAGAAAGCGCGTCGACGAGCTGCTCGGAGAGCTTCACCAGGTTGCCTACCGTGCCGGCCGCCTGCTTGGCGCTCTGCGAAGTCTGCCGCGTGATCCCGGAAATGATCTGCATGGCGTTCGCGACGCCTTCCGTGCCGCGCACCTGTTGTTTGGAAGCGAGTGAAATTTCCTGGACGAGTTCGGCCGACTGGCGCACGACGCTCGAGATGGCTTCGAGGGCTTTACCCGCCTGATCGGCGAGGCCCGCTCCGACTTCCACTTCCTTCGTGCCTTCTTCCATAACGACCACCGCTTCGTTCGTCTCGGCCTGAATCGCCTTGATGAGCGCGGCGATGTCCTTCGTGGCGGTGCGGGAGTGCTCGGCCAGCTTGCGGACTTCGTCGGCGACGACAGCGAAACCGCGGCCGGCTTCTCCGGCGCGGGCGGCTTCGATGGCGGCGTTGAGGGCGAGGAGGTTGGTCTGCTCGGTGATGTCGTTGATCACGTTGATGATTTCCGAAATTTCCAGCGAGCGGTCGCCCAGCGACTTGATCTTGCGGGCCGTGGCCTGCACGGAAGAGCGGATGCGCTGCATTCCGTCGAGCGTGTCGCGCACGGCGCGGTTGCCCTGCTCGGCGGCGTCGAGAGCGCGGCGCGCGGCTTCGGCGCTGGCTTCAGCGTTGTTGGACACCTGTTTCATGGACACCGTGAGCTCTTCCACGGCCGATGAGGTGTTCGTGATTTCCTGATCCTGCTGGCCGGTGCCCGTGTTCATCTCATCGGTGGCGACAAGAATGCGGTTGGCATTGGTTGAAACTTCGACGGCGGCTTTGCGCACGCGGTCCAGCACGGTCGTGAAGTTGTCGAGCATGAAGTTGATCGAATCCGTGACGTTGCCGAGCGCGTCGTTGGTGACCTTGCCGCGCAACGCCAGGTCGCCCCGCGCGACCTGGTTGATCAGGTTGAGCAGGTCGGTAATGCTGCGCTGGAGATTTTCCTGCGCCTCCTGGTTGCCGTAGGCCTTCGACACGCGCGCCACGGTCTTGTTCAAGTTCTCCGCGATCACGCTGAAATCGTCGTTACCTTGAACTTCCGCCTTCGCGCGCGAATCACCCGCAGCGAAGCGCTCCGAGAACGAAGTCAACGAACCGAGCGGCGTGAGCACGCGCCGCGGGAGCGTCAACAGCAGGGTGAACGCGGTGATTCCCGCGAGTCCCGCCGCCATCAGAAATTCCATGCCGGCGCTGCCGCCTGCTCCGCCAGAGAGGATGGAAGCGCCGCCGGAGTGGGCGCCTGCCTCGTAGGCCAGTCCCATGACTCCGAACAGCGCGGCGCACGTCCATAGGACGAGCATCCAGATTGTTGTACTCAACCGGCTTTTCATGACCTCACGTCCTTCCTCGAATGCGCCTTCTCGGCGCAACCTCAATCCGCCTCGCCGGTACAGCGTTAACGCGCCTTGCCGGCGCGGTGCTAAATCACGGGCACCGCAAAAACTTGAATCAACTGCCGAAGATCCAAAACCAGGGCCAGACGCTCTTCGTGCCGCAACATCGCGCGGCAGTGGGGCATGTCCGGCGGGGCGTGATCGAGGAGCGATTCCGAAGAGGCCGGAAACGTTCCAATCACTTCGTCCGCGGCAATGCCCACGTGAACGTCCTCGTTGTGTTCGTCGCCTGTCAGCACCGCGACGATAATGCTGCGCGGCAGGAGTCCCGGCCTGCGGCCCTCGGTAACGGCGATATCCACCGCGGGAATGATCGTGCCTCGCAGGTTGAACACGCCCATCAGGAACGGGGGCCCGAGCGGCACGCGCGTCACCAGCGGCCAGTCTACGACTTCTTCCACCTCGAGCACGGGCAGGCAAAACCGCTCGCGCCCCGCGCGAAAGACGCAAAACTGCCGCGACGGTTGCGCGTGCTCCGCCGATCCGGAAATCTCGGCCAGCTCATCGGCCTGCAGTTCCAGCGGAATCGGAGTGAGATAGTTCTCTTCCGGCATCAGGCGAGTCGCCTCACTTCGCGCAAGAGTTCGGCGGGATCGAACGGCTTGGCGACATATCCGTTGGCGCCCTGCTGCTCAGCCCAGTAGCGATCGCTCGGGGTCGATTTGCCGCTGACCACGATCACGGGAATGCTCTTGTACGCTTGCGAATTCTTGAGCGCCCGGCAGACCTGAAAGCCGTTGCGCTCCGGCATCACCACGTCCAGCAGGATCAGGCTCGGCGCCTCGGAATCGATGGTCCGCTCGACTTGAGACGGATCGCTGATCCCAATAGCCTTGTACCCTTCCTTTTCAAGGACCGACTGGATCATGCGGACCATGCCGACCGAGTCATCGACGATCAAAATCTTTTTCACGAGCCACTCCACAATTCGGATTCCCGGGGCAAAGAAAGCAACTGCTGGCTGCCTCTCATGACCTGGTCGTCCCGGCCATGCGCATTTCCGGCGGCTCAATCTGGGACTTCCGCTCACTCAGCTCCATCTCGTTCTCGACCGACGAAAGCCGTTGAACAATTTCGTTGAGACGCAGCGCCATGGTGTGAATCGTGCGCACGTGCTCGCGGCAACTGTCCGGCAGCGGCTCGCCGGAGAGCAGAATCAAATCCGCATTGCCCAGAAGAGACGTGAGGGCATTGACCATTCCGGGGCGCGCCTCCAGCAGCGATTTCCCCAACACGCCGAAGCGCCTCTGCGAAAGATTCGCCAGCTCGGCCTCGCGCGCTCTTGCTTCCGCGGCCGCGCGGCGCAAAACCTCGCCCGCCACGGAAAATAAAATCTTCATCCAGCCGTTGTGCTCGGGGAGCAGCATCCAGTTGGCGCGCTCGGCATGCACAATCTGTAGGCTGTCTTCGTCCCCCACGGCGCACACCACGGAGTCCGGATGGACGGCGGGGATTGGGGGAAGCGAAGTGCACGCTCGGAGCGGACCGACCACGACCATTTCCTGGCCCGACAAGCCCGCCTTCACGGTCGCGCTTGTGGACACCGCTGTGATTGTGGGCGAATCCCTTTCCAGGCGCCAGCTGGACATCAGCGAGCGCACGAAATCGGGATCGTCGGAAATAATCAAAATGTGCCCGGGGGTCATCGTTTTTCTTTTTTCGGCTCGTTGCCCTTTTGGAGTTGTTCGGCTTCATCCACCAGGGAGAGCAGGCGCTTCAGGCTGATGCCCAGGTTGACCGCGCCATCGGTCTTCATCGTTCGCTTGAGCTGGTCCACGCGTTCCTGGAAGCGCGGGATTTCGGCGCGGGCATGAGCGATCGCCTGATGCAATGTCTTGAAATCCATCAATCGTTTTCTGCGTTCAATCGACGTGGAGAGGACCGCGCGCGCGACGATGAGGCTGCGCAAATCCTCCGAATCCTGGCCGGATTCGCTGACGAACGCCGCTACTTCCCAGGCGGAAAGCAAGATTCGCGCGTTTTCCACCGTCACGGTGGTCATCGACCGCCCGCGTGTCGGCGGCGTGGCAATCAACTGCTCCCAAACTTTTTCTTCCAAGCTCTCGATATCCAGCGCGGCTGCGTCGGGCGCCGCTTGCTCCTCGGGCTGCGCTGCTTGAGGAGCCGGAGCGGCGGGTTTCGCGGCGGCTTGCGGACTCGCTTGCGCCTTGCCCGGCGCGGCGGGCTTTGTACCCGGCGCCGCAGGCTTCGCAGTGGGCACGGCAGGCTTCGCCGCCGGCGCGGCCGCAACGGGTTTCGCCGCTTCCACAGGTTTCGATTTTGGCGCGGCGTTCGCGGGCGCCGGCGCCTCAGCCGGCCCCAGCGCTTCCTCCAGGTCCTCGCGGAGGCACATCAACTGCTCGTAGGGCTGAAACGCGGAGTCCTTGCTGTAATCGTTTTGAAAGGGAGGCTTCCAGTGCTCGTGAAACTGGCGCAGCTTGAGAATGCTTTCTTTCGATGAGAGACCAGCCCGGCGGCAATCTACTGCTTTGATCCCGCGCTTCTCGAGTTGGCTCAGCGCCAGGCCGATCGCGCGCAAGTCCCCATGGAGCAACTGGATGAAAAACCGCCGCAGCATGAAGTTGAACCGGCAAATCGCAACCATCGCGGCCGGTTCGTAGAACAGATCACCGGCGGAAACCTTGACCATCTTGCCTTGATCGAGCAGGCCCTGCTCCATGAATTCGCGCAGATGGCGGCAGCTTTGCGCCAGCTCGAGAATTCGGTCGAGCGGCTCGCAAACTTCGGGCGGGCCGTTCTCAGCGGCGCCGAGAACCGGCTCCAGGATTGCAGCGACGTCCGAGTCTTCGACGTGTCCTGCGATGAGTTCCTGCGGCGCGCACAAAACGAAATACTGAACGACCAGGAGATCGATCTTATCGCGATCGGCGGGAAGCTTTTCCGGCTTGTTGAGCTGGCGCCGGAGAAACAGGCGCAGGCCGTCTTCACGCGTGACGGCCGGAGTGACAAGGAAATGACGCAAGTGCACAGCCTGGACGTACCGGTCCATCTGCTCGAGCCAGTTCAGGTCGCGGTCTCGCGTCTTCTTGTCGTTCCAGGAAGCTGGTTTTGGCCCGGAGGGATAAGGGCCGCCGGGCAGGTCGAGCTGCCGCGTCAGGGCCTCATAAATCGGATACAGCCGGCCGAAATCTTCCCAGGTCTGGGGAATCAGCAGCGAGGCCGCTTCCGGCTTCGCAGGGCGCGTGCGTTCGGGTGTGAGAGTCTTCGCCATAGGCAGAGCACAAAGCTCCGAAGCAAACAGTGCAAGAGCGCGGCCAAAAACTCCGGGAATCCGTCGATCCGTGAAGTGCTTTGTTCTGTGCGGCTTTGCGGCTTAGGCCCGGACGAGTCCGGACTCGAATCTCAGTTTGCGACGGTCGTCTCACGAGAAAACCTGCGCCGACCACCGCAACACCCTGAGACGCCTCGCATTCTCCGATCTGAGATTTGGAAAGAGACGAAAGCGGCTCCGTTCATGCGGGAACCTTATCGTCCCGGTGAGCGGCGGAAATCTGGTAGCGCTTGAGTTTGCGATAAAGCGTGGCGCGGCTGATGCCGAGCAGCTCGCCGGCTTTGGCTTTGTCGCCGCCAACCTTGTCAAAGACGCGCTGAATGGTCAGGCGCTCGAGCTCGTCGAGCGCGACGGTCGAGGAGTCGTCCTCGCTCCCCTGCGTTTCCGAAGCGGCCGGGTCAATCGCTTCTTTATTGATGTTGCGAAGCATGGCGGGCGAAAGATCGCTCTCGTCAATCGTTTTGCGGTCGCCCAGAGTGACCGCGCGGCTGATGGAGTTTTCGAGCTCGCGCACGTTTCCCGGCCAGTCGTAGCGCATGAGCAATTTCATGGCGGCGGGAGTGAACTTCATATTCGCGCCTTCCGCCAGGCGGTCCAGAAAATATTGCGCCAGCATAGGAATGTCGGAGCGGCGCTCCCGCAAGCCAGGCAGATTGATGGAGACGACATTCAAGCGGAAGAAGAGATCCTTGCGGAATGTCCCTTCGCGGATCGCGGACTCCAGATCGCGGTTCGTGGCGGCCACGACGCGCACCTGCACGTGAATATTTTCATTGCTTCCCACCGGGCGCACTTCTTTTTCCTGGAGGACGCGCAGGAGTTTCGCTTGCAGCTCGAGCGGCAATTCGCCGATCTCGTCGAGGAAAATCGTGCCGCCGTCAGCCGCCTGGAAGAGCCCGATCTTCGATTTGGAGGCGCCGGTGAACGCGCCCTTCGCATAGCCGAAGAGATCGCTTTCCATCAGCGTGGGCACGAGCGCACCGCAATCGACGGCCACGAACGGCCGCTTGGCAAACGTGCCGCGATAGTGGATCGCGCGCGCGACCAGTTCTTTTCCCGTGCCGCTTTCGCCGCAGATCAGCACGGGGGTCCATGTGTCTTTCAACCGGCTGATCATGCGCAGGATTTCGCGTATCTTGGCGGACTCGCCGATAATTCCGTCCAGCTCCTGATCCGTTTCGACGCGCTCGCGCAGGACGCGGTTTTCCTGCACCAGGCGGACTTTTTCCTCCATCCTGCGGAGCAGCATCCGCAGTTCCTCGACGCGGAACGGCTTCTGGATGTAGTCGTATGCGCCGAGCTGCATGGGCTCCACCGCCGCTTCGATTGAACCGTGGCCCGTCATGATCACAACCTCGGTCGCGGGCAGGCGCGACTTGAGTTGGCGCAGCAAGTCTGCGCCGGAAAGGTTCGGCAGGCGCAAGTCGGCAACGACTATGTCGGGCGCGAGCGCGGGAGATTGCGCCAGGGCGGCCTCGGCGCTATCCGCTTCCAGGCAGATATAGTCGAGCGAGCTGCCCACGGTCATGCACAGGCGGCGGATGCTTTGCTCATCGTCGACGACGAGCAGCCTGATCCGCGAATCATTCTTGGTCACCGATACGCTCCTTGGCGTAGCCGCCCGCAAAAATCCCGCACGCGCGGCGAAAAGTCAGTTCAAGCCTCTTCCGGAAAGCCTTGCGAGCTGATGGCCGCCACCGGGAGGCGAACCGTGAATGTGCATCCTTCCGAACTCGAATTGTTGCGGCATGAAATTTCGCCGTCGTGCGCCTGAATAATTCCGTAGCAGATGCTCAGGCCCAGGCCCGTTCCCTTGCCCACCGGCTTGGTGGTAAAGAACGGCTCAAAAATGCGGTCCGCATTGGAAATTCCCGGGCCGTTATCCCGGAAATAGATTTCCGCGTGTTCCGCGGTCGAGCGCGTTTCGACTTCGATCCGCCCGGGGCGGCCGGACTGTTCGATGGCGTCGAACGCGTTGTTGAGAATGTTCAAGAACACCTGCTCGAGCTGGTGCGGATCGGCGACGACGATGGGAGGATTCGCGGCCAGACGCTCGACGATCTCGACGTTCCTGCTGGAGGCCCCGTAGGATCGCAGCTTGATCGTCTGGCGCAGCACTGCGTTGATTTCCACCAGTTCGCGCTGCGGGGGCATTTCCCTGGCGAAGCGCAGCATGTTCTGGACGATCAGCCTGGTGCGTTCCGCCTCCTGCAAGATGATTCCGAGATTTTCGCGCGCGAACGCCGGAAGCTCGGGATTTTCCAGCAGCAGATCGGTGAAGCCGACGATTCCCGACAGCGGATTATTCACTTCGTGCGCCACGCCGGAAACGAGCTGGCCGAGCGCGGCCATTTTTTCCGCGTGGACCAGTTTGGCTTGCAGGAGCGAGGCTTCGGTGATGTCGGTCATGACGACGACGGCGCTGCTCGTGTCGCCGCTCCGGTCGCGCATCGAGCTGAGGTGCACGACGAATCGCGTCATGCTTCCCTCTCTGCGCAGGAAAGGCAGCTCCATTCTTTGGACTGCGCCGGTCTTGAGAACCGCGCGCAGCGCTTCCTCGAAAATCGGCCGGTGGGAAGTGTGAATCAGCCGCGCCAGCGGAAGCCCCTGTAGAGCCTCGACCGAATAACCGATCTCCGCCGCGCGGTGATTGACGTAGCCGATTTTGCCGGCGGCATCGAGCACCAGAATGATGTTCTGCGTGTGATTGAGGATGCTCCAGTTGAAATCGCGCTCGCTGCGCAGCGCCGCACGCGAATTTTTTTGGTCGGTGATGTCCAGGATCAGCCCGCGATATTGGACCAGCGCGCCCTTGGAGTCCCGCACAGCGCTGACGTGAAGCAGCGCCTCGAGCGGGTGGCCGTTGGTTCGGCGCAGCTCGGTCTCGCGGTTGCGAAGCGTATCCGTGCCTTGCAATTCCTCGAGCAGGCGCTCGCGGCCGGCCGGCGGCAGCAGATCTTCAAACAAGTTCCTGGTGAGAAGCTCCTCGCGGTTCGCGCAGTCCAGCATCTGCACCAGCGCGTTGTTCGCGTCCACCATGCGCCCGCCCGGCTCGCAGAAAAACGCTCCCTCCTGAATACTGTCGAAGAGGTCGCGGTAGCGGCGCTCCGCCTCCATCTTGTCGCGGATGTTGACGAGCACGTGGATCGTGTGCGCCTCCGCCCCGTGGTCCGGCGACATTTTCGTTGTGGAGACGAGAAAGCTGCCGTCCGCGAGCAGTTCGACGGGGCCCTGGGCGCCCCCAACCTGGCTCGGGCACAAGGGACAGGTCTGCCCGCCGCCTTCTTGCCCGGTTCCCAGCACTTCGCGCATCGAGCACCCGATCAGCCTCGAAGGATGGACTCCCAGCCGCGCGGCGAGCGGACGGTTGATTCGAACGATCTTGCCGTCCGGGTTGTGCACGATGATCGAGTCCGGAATCGTGTCAATCACCCGCACCCAGCGTTCGCGCGAGCTGTGGACCTGCTCGAAAAGGCGCGCGTGCTCAAGTAGGCCGCCGAAAGTGGTTCCCAAAAGCGTGAGCCTCTCCAGCGTCTCATCGCCGATTGCCGTCTCACCCGGCCAACCGGCAAGGGCCGCGCCGAACGAGGCGTTCTGGCTCCGGATCGGAATGGCGGCTACAAAACGGCAGGCCTCTTTGCGGCGAAGGATTTCCAGCCAGGAACCGGCGCAGATGGCGGCCTTGCGCGAGCGCTCCGCCTGGTCGAGAGAGTCTGCCGCCGCGGAGACGAATTCGCCGGACTTGCCCCAGATGGCCTGCCCGATCGATTCGAGAATCCGCCAGCTCCCGTCCCGCGTAAGCCGGCAACAGCACACCCCGCTCGCCCCAAAGAATTCCTGGACCGTGCGACAGAAGAGCCGCAGCAGTTCGCTCTGGCTCAAACCGCAGGATTCGGAAATGAGACGAGCCAGCAGCATCTCAAAAGACGAGCAGGCAGCATCCGGCAACTCTTGAACAACCTTCGTGGCACACACAGAGGGAAGCAGGCTCCGAAAGCTCGATGCATCTGTCGAGCTATCTTCATTCTTGAGATGAGACAGAACGCGGTCAATATTACTTCCGGGTATTATTTTGAGACGGGTGCCTCAGAGCTAACGGGCATCGCAAAGTGAGACGACCGAGCGACGGACACCGCTGCGACTGAGACATAGCTATCGAAAATCGGCGGGCCGGTTTTGCCCTTCTCAACACTGTAAGTGACTCACTTTCATGCCATTACCCGGAACCGTTCGGCGGATTGGCGCGCCCGGCCCGACTGGTAAGCCTCGTGCATAACTATCAGCGCTGGAAATCTCTTTGAGGTGACCTATGTCTCGTTTACGTGGAATGAAGTTCTTTGCTGCAGTGGGCGCGCTCTCGTTCTCGATTCTTCCGTTCGTTCCGGCCAAAGGCCTGGCGCAGGATGCCGGGGCAACCGGCGACGTCAAGGATCACGGCGGTCGCAAGGTGAAATCCTCGGTCAAGCCGACCTACCCCGATGTCGCACGACAGATGCATATCACCGGAACAGTACACCTCGAAGCCACGGTGACTCCCGACGGCCGCGTTCGCGATACGCGCGTCATCGGCGGAAGCCCCCTGCTGGCTCAGGAAGCTAGCAACGCCGTAAAGAAGTGGAAGTATGAAGAAGCAGCAAAGGAAACAGTGGAGACGGTGGAAGTGGTCTATCAGTAGTTCGCATGACGGGGCGCAAGTGGGGCACGATCGATCGAATTGAGAGGCGATTGCACATGACCATCAGCAGGAAGCTGTACACCGGCTTCGGTTCCATCCTGGGGATTCTTGTACTCCTGTTCGTGGTCAGCTACATAGCGAGCGATATCGAGCACAGCGCGAGAAATACCGCCGGGGATGCGCTCAAGAGTATTCAGAACATCGAGGGCATCCGCTATCAAATGATGCAGGGCGGGCTGGACCTGCGCAATTACCTGCTCAGCGGCGATCCGCGCATGGAAACGGCGAAAGCCAACGACAGCAGGGTGCTGGACACCACGCTTCGCGACACCCGTGAGAAGGCAACCGACGATCAGCTTCGCCAGATGTACGCGACCATCGCATCGAACCAGCAGAGCTGGGAGGAGGAGTTTGCCAAGCCGTTGATCGCCAAGCGGCACCAGGTGGACTCCGGGGCGACCACCGTATCCGACCTCCAAATCTTCTACCTGCAGCACTTGACGAACGACACGGTGGATCGAAGCGTCACTTCCATGGACGAGGCCGAGCACGAAATTCAGAAGGCGCTCGATAAATCGGAAGGTTCGGCCACTCTTTCGGGGAGGATCAGCACGGTGGTTCTGATCCTGGGCACGATTTTGGGGGCTTTGATCGGAATGTTCGTTGCGTATCGCACTTCCCTCTCGATCACGCAACCGCTCAACGAACTGATTACCGTCACCCGGCAGATCGCGGAGACGGGCGACCTCGATCAAAGCATCGACGTACACCGCGAAGACGAAATCGGCTCGCTGGCCAATCACTACCGCAACATGATGCTGCACCTGAAGGACATGGCCAATGCATCGTCGGCGATCGCCGCCGGGCAATTGAATGTCTCCGTCCGGCCGAGATCCTCGCGCGACACGATGGCCAACGCGTTTTTGCGGATGATCGACGGCCTGCGCGACCTGGCCACCAAGATCCGCGACAGCGCGACGGGCGTAGCCACAGGATCGAGCCAGATGGCGGGCGCGTCCAACGAGTCTGCCAAGGTGAGCGTGGAGGCGGCGCGCGCGATCGACGAAGTCACCAGCACGATGCACGAGATGAGCATCAACGTACAGAACGTCGTCAAAAGCACGCAGCTGCAATCCTCAAGCGTCGCCGAGACGTCGGCATCGATCGACCAGATGGTCGCGTCCATTCAGCGGGTCGCCGACACCGCCAAGACGCTGCTGGAAATTTGCCAGCGCTCGCGCGAAGAAGTGCACCGCGGCATCGAGACGATGGACAAGGCCACCAACGGGCTCACGCGCACCAGCAGCGCGATCCGCTCTTCGGCGGAAATCATCGACGTGCTGGGCCGGCGCGCGGATGAAATCGGCAAGATCATCGAAGTGATCGACGACCTCGCCGAACAGACCAACCTGCTGGCGCTGAACGCCGCGATCGAAGCGGCCCGCGCGGGCGAACACGGTCTCGGCTTTGCCGTCGTCGCCGAGGAAGTCCGCAAGCTGGCCGAAAAGTCCACGCAATCCACCAAGGAAATTTCCGACCTGATTCAGGGCATCCAGAAGGAAGCGCGCGAGGCCGTCGAGAACATGGAGAAGAGCACGACCATGGTCCAGCAAGGGCTCGAGCTGGGCGGCGAACTGAACCTGGCGCTCACCAAGATTTCCGACGTGGTTTCCGAAGTCTTCAAGTACGCGCAGCAGATCGGCGGCGCGACCAACGAACAATCCGCCGGTTCGACGCAAATCGGAAAGGCTACTTCCCGGCTCACCGAGATCACGCAGGAAATCAATTCGACCATCGAGGAGCAGGCGTCCGGTGTGCAATCCGTGGTTCGCGCGATGGAGAAGATGCGTGAGGTGGTGCAGCAGGCCACGTCCAGCTCTTCGCAGCTCGCGGCCATGGCCACGCACTCATCCAAGCTATCTCACCGGCTCATCGAGGTGGCGGACCTGTTCGTTCTGGACGATCAGCCGCACTCCCGGCAAACCGCGAGCGCACCGAAGCGGGCATCTCGAAACGAGGAATCCAGCTCCACGGAACTGGAACCGGAACTGGCGCGAGTCTAAACCCTTGACCCGAACCATGGACAAGCAGTTACAGATTGTCGGGATGCGGATCGGCCGCGAGACCCTGGGTCTTCCGATCGACCTCGTCCGCGAGATCGTGCGCGTCCCGGAGATCACGCCGGTTCCGAACGCGCCCGAGCACATTGAAGGCGTGATCAATTTGCGAGGCAAGATCATCGCCGTGGTGGATTTGAGCAAGCGATTCGGCGAAGCCGCCATCGAACGTAACTCGAAGAGCCGGATCGTCGTCGTCGAAATGGAAGAGCGGCTGGTAGGGCTCCTGGTCAATTCCGCTTCCGAAGTGCTGAGACTCGCCCCGTCGGAAATCGAGGCTCCGCAGGACGTATTTCCAAACGAAGACATGAGCTACGTCACGGGAGTTGGCAAGCTTCAGGACCGGCTGATCATTCTGCTCGATCTGAGCCGGATTCTGCAGCGCGTTGAATTGCAGCGATTGAACGAAGTCGCGGAACTCGCCAGCACGACCATCAGCGCTGGACCTTCCCGGCTCCGATAAGAAGGATTGGAATTCCGAGGGCCGGAGAAAATGTCCACACCCACGATACTCGCGCCCATTTCCCTGACCGATGCGGAGGTCAAACTCCTGCAGACTCTGGTCTACCAGGAATGCGGGATGTTTTTCGACGAGCGCCGCATCCACTTCCTGCGCGACCGCGTTCAAAGGCGGCTGAAGGCCTGCAACTCCGAATCCTTCTATAGCTACTACCGCCTGCTGACCAGCCGGGAAGGAAAAGCGGAACTGACGGCGCTGCTCGAAAACCTGACCGTCAACGAGACGAGTTTCTTCCGCGCCAAGCCTCAACTCGAACTCTTTCAAAAAACGATTCTCGAGCAAGTCCTCAACAGGAAGCAGGCGAATAAGGACTGGACCTTGCGCGTGTGGAGCGCCGGCTGCTCGACGGGCCAGGAACCGTACTCGCTGGCGATGCTGATTTGCGACGCCCTGGCTTACTACTATCTTCGGAACCCAGTCGCGGTCGAGATGCCGTCGCCTAAGCCGATTGTCCCCCCGCCGTGGAAGATCGAAGTTCTGGCCAGCGATATGAGCTACTCGGGCCTACTGACCGCCCAGCAAGGCCTTTACAGCGAAACGCAGGTCGAAACCGTCGACTACACCTCGCGACTGCGATATTTCGACAAGCTCACCGACAAATATTCGATCAAGCCGGCGCTGAAGGGCCTGATCCAATTTGACTTTCACAACTTGAAGACGGACTTCCTGCCGCGCCGCAACGACATCATTTTCTGCCGGAACGTGATGATCTATTTCGACGAGGCGGAACAGAAGCGCCTGATCGACAAGTTTTATCACTGCCTGAATCCCGAGGGATATCTCTTCGTGGGACACGCGGAAAGCCTCTTCGGACTCAGCACGAAATTTCGGATGCTGCATCTGAACAACGCCACCGCGTACCAGCGTATCGAGGCGAACGGGTGAACTTCTTTTCCGATGAACGCGCCGCGGAACTGCGCGAGCTCTTTTTTGAGAGCGCGCAGGACCTGCTGCAGGAGTTGAACGAGGCCGGGATTCTTCTCGAAACGGACCCGGGCGACTCCGATGCGCTGGGCCGCGTCCGCCGGGCGATGCACACCCTCAAGGGCGACTCCGCGGCTTGCGGTTTCCGCCAGCTGAGCGAACTCGCGCACGACCTTGAGGACTTGCTGACGCCGCAGCTGGTGACCGAGCGCGGCGAAGTCGTCGCCGAAATTGTTCTCTCCGCGGCGGACAGCTTCCACGCCATGCTCGAGGCGCATCGCGGCAACCTCCAGCCGCCGGACATTACCGAACTGCGCGCGCACATCCGAACTCTTGCCGAGACTCCGAAAGCCCCCGCCGGGGCCAAGCCGTCTTCCGAATCGCGGCATGAATGGTCCAACAAGGACAAGGCACGGATATTGGACGCGCTGCGCGGGAATACGCCGGTCTTTCAAGTGACGTTGAGCGTCGACCCGGCGCTTCAAATGCCGGCGGCGGCGCTGCAGCTCATTCACGCCGCGCTCGAAAAGTGCGGCACGGTTCTGGCGCAATCGCCCGCGAGCGGAGTGCCGCTGCAAAATCTGCCTGTGGTACACGCGGCGCTTGCGAGTTCGCGCCCGCTCGAGTGGATTTCCACGCGGTGCCGCGTTCCGAGCATCGTCTCGGACGTTGCGATCGAACTTCTGGACAAGACCGAAGTCGAACCGCGCGACGCCCTGCAAATTCTTCTCGAGGCCGAAACGTCCGCGGAGTCCCCATCCTTGCAGGGTTCCGAATCCAGCCATGGGGAACCCGGGGAAGGCACGCACGGATCGGCGAACCAGCCCGCGGGAGTGCTGAATTCCACGGAAGCGTGGCTGCGCGTCGAGACCGGGCGCATCGACACCGTCATGAACTTGATCGGCGAGCTGATCATCGGAAAATCGATGCTCCATCGCGCGATCAACGAGTTCGATCAGAGATTCCCCAAGGATTCGCTGCGCAATCGCCTGGGCGACGTGCTGTCATTTCAATCGCGCGTCCTCGGCGAGCTGCAAAAATCCGTCATGAAGATTCGCATGGTGCCTGTCGAGCAGCTTTTCCGCCGCCTGCCGCGCATCGTGCGGGACGTGGCCAAGGCCCGCAAAAAGGAAATCGCGATCGAGATGGCCGGGCAGAACACGGACCTGGACAAGAGCGTGCTCGACGCGCTGGCGGATCCGATGGCTCATCTAGTTCGCAACGCCGCCGACCACGGCATCGAGACGCCGGAAGAGCGCCTCGCAAACGGAAAGTCGGTGCGCGGGACGATTCGCCTGGACGCCTATCACCAGGGCAATCAGGTGGTGATCGAGGTGACCGACGACGGCCGCGGGATCAATCACGAAAAGTTGATGAGAAAGGCCCTGGAAGCGGGAATTATTTCCTCGGACGAGGCGAAGTCGCTCTCTCACGATGAAATCCTCAGGCTGGTTTTCCATCCGGGCCTGACCACGGCGGAGGAAGTCACCGAAATTTCCGGTCGTGGCGTGGGCATGGACGTCGTGAAAACCGTGATGGAGCGGCTCAAGGGAAGAGTGGTGGTGGAAAGCGAGCCGGGGCGCGGCACGAAATTTCAACTGATCGCCCCGCTGACCCTGGCAAGCATCCAGGCGCTGATGTTCCGTGTGGAGAACCAGCACTACGCCGTGCCGCTGGACTCCGTGATCGAGATCGCGCGCACGACGGACAACGAGATTCACCGCATCGACGGCCACGAGGTAATTCGCTTGCGCGAGCAGGTTCTGAGCGTCGTGCGGCTGGATCAGCTGATCGCGGCCGCCCCGACGTCGAAGAAATCCAGGCATTTTGTGGTCACGATCGGCGCCGGCAGCCACCGCTTCGGCCTGATCGTCGACAGCCTGGTCGGCGAGGAAGAACTGGTGATCAAGGCTTTCGAGGACCGTCTGGTCGCGTCCGAGCTTGTGAGCGGTGCGTCCATTCTGGGCGACGGAACCGTGGTGCTCATTCTGAATGTTCCCGCGGTGGTTTCGCATCTGTCGCAGAAAAGAGCCGTCGAGGTACACGTATGAGGGCCCCGGTCAAAGTGCTGGTCGTGGACGATTCCGCGCTCATGCGGAAATTGATCCCGCAATTGTTGCAGGACGATCCGTCCATCCAGGTGGTGGGCACGGCGATGGATGGTCTGCTCGGACTGAAAAAAATCGGTGAGCTGCATCCCGATGTCGTCACGCTCGATTTGGAAATGCCGCGCATGGACGGTCTGGACATGCTGCGCGAGATCGTCCGCCAATATTCGATTCCGGTGATCGTCGTCAGCAGCCACACTTCCAAGGGCGCGTATTCCGCCCTGAACGCGCTCAGCCTGGGCGCTTTCGACTTTGTCGCCAAGCCGACCGACTCTCCGAAGGGTGGCCTCGAACAGATTGCGGGCGAGCTCGCGGTAAAGATCAAGGTCGCCGCGATTTCGGGCCCGCCGAAGCTGACCTTCCAAATGCGGACGCCGATGCCGGGGTTGCCGACCGCTCCAAAGCCGCACCACGACGAGGAGCGCCCGACCCGCACGGTTGCGATCGGCATTTCGACTGGCGGACCAAATGCTCTGCACTTTCTTTGCTCACAAATTCAGGCGGATTTCGCGGGCTGCCTGGTGATCGTGCAGCACATGCCAGAAGGTTTCACGGGAATGTTCGCGCGCCGGCTGAACGACTGCTCGCCGATTCACGTCACCGAGGCGCTTTCCGGCGACGTTCTCCGCCCCGGGCGCGCGTTCGTGTGCCCCGGCAATCGCCATATGAAGATTCGGCGCACGCCGCAGGGCGACGTGATTGTCCTGGTGGACCAGGCGCCGGTGAACGGACACAGGCCGTCGGTGGACGTGCTGTTTCGCTCCGTCGCGCAGGAACTGGGCAAGGAGAGCGCCGCAGTCATCATGACCGGCATGGGCGAAGACGGCGCCGACGGCATGGGCGCCGTGCAGAAGGCGGGCGGCATCACGATGGCGCAAAGCCTGGAGAGTTGCGTGGTGGACAGCATGCCGCGGTCCGCCATCCAGGCCGGCTACGTCAGCCGCACGGTGCCGCTGGAAGCTCTGCCCGGCGTTTTGCAAGTTTTGTGCCAAGAAGATCCTGCGAGACCACGCGCCTTTCGTTCGGAGCTGGAAACGATTCGCGGTGGGCGTCGGTGAAAAGAGTTGTGAGAGGAGAGTATCATCATGGATTTTAAACCTCTGACGGGCGGAGAAAAGCCGAAGATCCGGTTTCTGGTGGTCGACGACTCCGTCTTCGCGCGTAAAAACATTTGCAAAATGGTGGAAGCCTTCGGCGGAGAAATTGCCGGCGAAGCGGGTGACGGCTATGCGGCGATCGCCAAGTACAACGACACGCATCCCGACATTGTGCTGATGGACATCACCATGCCAAAGATGGAAGGCATCGAGGCCGTCGAGCACATCGTCCACGATCATCCGGAAGCGTGCATCGTCATGGTCTCCTCGGTGGGATATCAGGACAACATTCTTTCGGCCTTGCAAAAAGGCGCCCGGCATTTCGTGCAGAAGCCCGTAAAGCCGGAAGCCTTCTACGAAATCATCCGGTACGTGTTGAGCGAGCATTCCGGCTCTTCGCAAGACGCGCCGGTCGAGGCAAAGCCATGAACATGGAGCTGATCCAGCCGTTCATCAATTCCCTGGACGCGGTGATCTCCGAGACCATGGGCTGTTCCGCGCGCATCGCGGACGTGACCATGGAGCAGGGGAGTTACCAGCGAAGCGGTGTCGCCGCGCTCGTCATCCTGAGCGGAGACATCGAGGGACGCATCATTCTCGATATGGACGAAGTGGCCGCGGGGCAGGCGGCTTCCGACCTGTCAGGGATTGCCGGCGCGCCGACGGAAGATACCACCCGGGAGATCGTTTGCGAGCTGACCAACATGGTTATCGGCAATTCAGTGACGCAGCTGAACGACCGCGGATTCAAGTTCAAGGTTCACCCCCCTGTGCTGTTCATGATGGACGTGGGCCCTCGCGGATTGCTGAACGCGGAAACCGTTTTGCTTCGTTTTGATTTGCCGAAAGGCGCGGTCTATCTGAATATCGCCGTCCACGATACGTCGAACGCCCTGGTCGAGTCGCACGCGTGAAGAACAGGCGCTTCTCGGTGAAACGCCTGCCAGGATAGCCTCGTCTTTCGCGCTCCGCGCTGCGTGGCCTCCCCCCGGTTCCTCCCGATCCGATAGAGCCGCAAGCCTCGATTGGCGAGGTTGCCCGCTGCATTGATCCGAATCGATCTGCATTGATCCGCGTTCCGTTGTTCGCCGCTGAAAACCGCTTGGCTCCCTCGCAGGTAGCCGCTATTCTGGCGGCTATGAAAATCGCATTCATCGGGCTCGGCAGAATGGGTATGGCGCGGAATCTTCTTCGGGGCGGGCACGAAGTTTCCGTTTACAACCGCAGCCGCGAAAAGGCCGAGCTTCTTGCCGCAGAGGGAGCGCGCGCGGCGAGTTCTCCCGCGGTGGCTTCGCGCGGAGCCGACGTCGTGATGACCATGGTCGCCGACGACCTCGCGGTCGAGGACATTGTTTTCGGAAACGAAGGCATCGCCTCAGGCATGGGCGAGGATTGCATCCATGTTTCGCACAGCACGATCAGCACGGTAATGGCTCGGCGCCTGACCGCTGAGCACGCCGCGCGCAGGCAGGGCTACCTCAGCGTGCCGGTTTTCGGGAGGCCCGACGCCGCGGACAGCAGAAATCTGCTCGTTGTCGCGGCGGGGCCGGGGAAATATATCGAGCGTTGCCGACCGCTCTTCACCGCTATTGGCCGGCAGACCTTCATTGTGGGAACGGAACCCTGGCAAGCGAACGTCGCCAAGCTCTACGGTAATTTTACGATCGCCGCCGTGATCGAGGCGCTGGCCGAGGCGTATGCAACGCTGCGGAAGGCGGGCGTCGAGCCGGAGTCATTCCTCGAGATCATGAACGCTTTGTACGGCTCGCCCGTGATCGCGGGCTACGGGCGGATTATCGCGCGAGAGCAATTCGAGCCGGCTGGATTTGCGCTGAAATTGGGATTGAAGGACGTTCGCCTCGCGCTCGCGGCCGCCGAGGAGTGCGGCGCGCCCATGCCGGTCGCGAGCGTGGTTCACGATCACCTGCTTTCCGCGCTGGCACAGGGGCAGGGGGAGCTTGACTGGTCGAGCATGGCGCTGGTCGCTGCGCGCAACGCGGGGCTGCCGGCGAAGCAGTAGCGCCGGCGTTTCGCCGGCGGGGTTGCGCGGCGCGTGCGGTGCGGCTGAGTTGACCGGAAACGGCCGGCGAGACGCCGGCGCCCACGTGTCAACTTCTGAAAAATATTTCGTCACCGATAAGGAGAGCCTCATGTCGCTCGTGGACTTTGTCGAAACGCCTAAATTCGCGGACTACAAGGAGCGTTTCAAGCAGCATTACAAGCTCGAGCGCCGCGAAGACGGCGTGATTCTGGTGCAGGCGCACACCGCCGGCGGACCCATTCAGCTCAGCGTCCAGAATCACCGCTCCGTCGGCCAGCTTTTCAAAACGATCGGCGCCGATCCGGAAAACGAAGTCATGATCTTCACCGGCACCGGCACGGATTTCATGATGGACGCCGACCCCGAAGGCTTCAAACTCGAGCAGGAGGATTTGCAGCACTGGGCCTACGAGTATGCGTACAAGGACGGCCGGATCAACGTCAGCTCGCTCGTGAACGATCTCGAAATTCCGACGATCGGCGTGCTGAACGGCCCCGGCTTCCACACGGAAATTTGCCTGATGTGCGACATCACGATTTGCAGCGAGGACGCGGTCATCTTTGACTTGCACTACGACATCGGCTCCGTTCCGGGCGACGGCATTCACAGCTGCTTCCTGGAACTGCTCGGCGTGAAGCGCGGAGCCTACGCGTTGCTCACCGGCCAGGCCATCGACGCGAAAAAAGCGCTCGAATACGGCCTGGTAAACGAAGTCGTGCCGCGGGACAAACTGATCGAGCGCGCGTGGAAACTGGCGGACCACATCATGACGCAGCCGCGCATCACGCGCCGCCTCACCACGCAGATCGTGCGGCGCCCCTGGAAAAAGCGCATCACCGATGATCTCGACGGCGGGTTTGGAATTCAGATGTTCGCGCACCTGGCGAAGAAGAAATCCATCCACAGTAGGAATCACATCGCGAATTCCGTGGCGTACGTGAAAGAAGGAAAAGAGAACAACATCAAGTAGCGGTGGCGCAGGCTTCAGCCTGTGGGATTTGGTTGCGCCACGATCGATCCTGCTGTAACCAACCCTCCACAGGCTAAAGCCTGCGCCACTCTAATCCTTCGGATTCGTTGCGAAGATCGAGACTTCGGGGGCGAAACCGCGGTCGTCCATCTCCAGCAGCGTTTTCACGACGTGAGCGATTTCCTCCGCGCGAAGCTTGGTCTCATTCTCTTTTTGAGAAAGCCCCGCTGTAGGATAGAAATTCGTCAAGACTTCGCTCGGATTCACGAGAAAGACGCGCACGTTGTATTGGCGCAGCTCCGCTCGCCAGCATTCCGTCATCCCGCGCAGCGCGAATTTGCTGCCGTAGTACGCAGTGCCTTTGGGGGCCCCGCGCAGCGCCGCCGTCGAGGCGATGTTCACGATGTTCCCGCGCTGGCGCTTCACGAAATGCCGCGCCGCCTCGCGAGCCATCAGCATCGCGCCCGTGACGTTCGTGTCGAAGACGGCCTCGAAATCCTTCCGCTCGAAATCGACGAGGTTTTTGAAGACGCCCACCCCAGCGTTGTTCACCAGAATGTCCAGGTCGCCGAACTGCTGCAAAACTTCGCGATAGGTCCTTTCGACGTCCGCTTCAACTGCGACATCCGCTTGAATCGGATGCGCGCCGATTTCCTGCGCGATCTTCTTGAGCTTGTTCTGGTCCCGTCCCGTGATCGCAACCCGCGCTCCGACCGCCGACAGCGATCGGGCAATCGCGCGGCCAATGCCGCTGCTGCCGCCGGTAATCAATGCAACCGAATTCTCGAGGTTCATCCCATTTCCTCCCGCTGAGTTGGAAGCCTTGGGATATTGCCACAGCAGCGCAGCCGCGTCACGCCGTCTGGCACGGTCGCGTCGGATTTAGCGCGTCGTCGAGGGTGATCCCGTCGCGGCAACGCTCGTCGGCTCGCGCTCGTCCCGGCGGACCACTTCGGCGCGCATGAACTGCGCCTGCTGGGAAGTGAACAGGAGCATGCCGGACACCATGTCACGAAAGTCCGCGAACGCCCATTCCCCGCGCATGATTCCGCTCGGCGAGTGGCCCTGCCGGTTGAGCAGCAGGTGGCCCACTTCATGGGCGATCACGTGGCCGAGCAGTTGGCCTCGGGAAATGGGCCGGTCGATGTTCCCCTTGAGGTAGGCGCTCGATGTTTTCCAGAAGAGGGCGCTCACTCTGCCGTCAAACACATCGACAAGTGTCCGGTCGGGGCCAGTGCCGGGCGCGACGCCCATGACGCTCTCTGAAACGCCGGCGGGAATGGCTGCTGTTTCAGGCAGAACGTTCACTTGGATGTCCGCCAGCGTCATGAGTTGATCCTGCGCGACAGTGGCCTTGACGCGACCTCCGCTCACATCCATTTCGTTCCACCGCGTTTCGATTCCCGCGCCTCGAAAGATTGCCGTGGCTACTCGCTCCGCTTCCGCGAGGGTGCCCGAGGGAACGCCTGCGTAGTTTCGCAGGTGAATCGTGAATGCCGGCCTCGGTCCCTGGGGCACAGCCGCCGCGGGGTGGTTGAAACCCTCAAAAGCGATCGCGACCGCAAGACCCGCGCTCAACCCGCACCGCAGTATCGCTTTCATGGCGTCCCTCCTGCCCTCACTAGAGAAGGCGGGAATTGAGGCCAAAAGATGTAAGGGGACAAAAAGAATCTTGAGCGATGCGCACTTATCGAGGTCGGATGTTATACTTCGTCAAACTTGGGGCCCCGCAACTGCCGTCACGGGAGCGCCGCTACGCCCGCTTCTTCTGCCCAGAATGTCACCCGACTGCTCAAGGACTGGAGACAAGGGAAGGGTGCGGCTCTGGAAGAGCTTATGCCGTTAGTGAACCAGGAGTTGCGGCGGCTGGCCAAGCGCTACATGTTCGGGGAGCGGGCCGGCCACACTCTGCAAACGACCGCCCTCGTCAACGAAGCCTACCTAAGACTGGTCCATTCCAGGCGGGTGAACTGGCAGAACCGCGCCCATTTCTTCGCCATCTCCGCGCACCTCATGCGGCGAATTCTGGTCGATCACGCTCGCGCGCGCGGATATCAGAAGCGAGGCGGAGGTGTTCCCAAGGTCACGCTCGACGAAGCGTTGGTGGGATCGGAGGAGAAGGGGCGCGACCTGGTTGCGCTGGACGACGCGCTGACAGCTCTGGCAGAAGTCGATCTTCGGAAGACTAAGGTGGTGGAGCTTCGCTTCTTCGGCGGGCTGAGTGTCGAGGAAACCGCCGAGGTGCTGAGGGTTTCTCCCGAAACGGTGATGCGCGATTGGAGGCTGGCCAAAGCCTGGCTGGCGCGAGAAATGAGCAAATCCGGAACGGATCGAAATGACGCCTGAACGCTGGCAGAAAATCGAGCAGCTCTACCACGCGGCCCTGGAACGCGACGTCAGCCTCCGCCCTGCCTATCTGCACAAAGTCTGCGCGAGCGACGACGCATTGCGGCGGGAGGTCGAGTCGCTGCTGGCGCAGGACAGCAGCGCGCAGGGATTTCTCGAAAAGCCCGTGGTCGAAGCCGCAGGAAAAATACTGGCCGATCAACAGCGCCAATCCTCGCTCCTCGGCCGGCAGCTCGGCTCGTACAAGATCATTTCCTCGCTGGGCGCGGGAGGAATGGGTGAAGTCTACAAGGCCCTGGACACGCGCCTCGAACGCACCGTAGCCATCAAGGTTCTGCCCGCTCATCTGGCCGGGCGCACCGAATCGCGCGAACGCTTCGAGCGCGAAGCCAAGACCATCGCCGCCGTGAACCATCCCCATATCTGCACCCTTCACGACGCGGGCCATCAAGACGGAATCGACTTTCTGGTGATGGAGTACGTCGAGGGCGAAACGCTGGCGCAGCGTCTCGAGAAGGGCCCGCTGCCGATCCAGCAAGTACTGCAATACGCCGTCGAAATTGCCGACGCGCTCGACAAAGCGCATCGCAAGGGCGTCATTCATCGCGACCTCAAGCCTAGCAACATCATGCTGACCAAGTCCGGAACGAAGCTGCTCGACTTCGGACTGGCCAAGCTCGGCCAGTCCGCCGTTCCCGCGACTCCCGAGTCGCAGCTTCCCACCATGAAGGACGGTATTACTGGCGAAGGAACGATTCTCGGCACATTGCAATACATGGCGCCGGAGCAGATTGAAGCAAAGAAGGTGGATGCGCGGACAGACATTTTTGCGTTTGGGGCCGTCGTCTACGAAATGACCACGGGCAAGCGAGCGTTTGAGGGGAAGAGTTCAGCGAGCGTGATGGCGAAGATTATGGAAGCCGAGCCGCCGGCGATGAGTTCGCTGCAGCCAATGACGCCTGCGGCCCTCGATCGCGCGGTGAGGACGTGCCTGGCGAAAGATCCGGACGAGCGATGGCAAACCGCCGGCGACCTTTGCCGCGAGCTGAAATGGATTGCGGAGCAGAAGGACGCAGGGATATCGGCCACGTTGGCGCCCGGCGCCGCTCAGCAACGTTGGTGGCAGAAGCACGCCTGGGTAACCGGGCTTGCAGCGGTCGCGATCGTGGCGATTCTCGCCCTCGCTGTAATCGTGGTGACGGCGATTCTTCGCGGCCCACCAGGCCCACCATCACAGGTGATGGACATTCTTCGCGGCTCTGCGCCGGAAACTAGGGCGATTCGCTTCACCGTCGGCCCCCCGGAAAAGCAGCACTTCCCGGCGCACGCCAACACGACGAGTTTCCTTAGCGTTTCGCCGGACGGAACCAAACTTGCTTTAGTGGCCATAGACTCCGCTGGGCATCCCACGTTATGGCTGCGCGATCTCGATTCGCAGACCGCGTGGCAGCTCCCCGGAACAGACGACGCGGCGGCGCCTTTCTGGTCTCCCGATAGCCGGTTCATCGCGTTCACCGATCGCGGGTCACTCAAAAAGATCGACATTACGGGAGGCCCACCTCAAGTAATTGTGGGCTCTCCAGCGATAGGCGGTGGAACCTGGAGCCAGGACGGAGTGATCCTGTTCTCGACGGCGACTTTTGGGGGGCCGATTCTCCGCGTGCCCGCAGCAGGGGGGACGGCGACCTCGATCACACCACCCGATACCCCGGGGCACCAGATTGGATACGCCTGGCCGAAATTTCTGCCTGACGGAAGGCACTTCCTCTATTTCGCGCGCAGCGGGGATCCAGGGAGCGGCGCAATCTACGTGGGGTCCCTGGATTCGAAAGAGACGAAGCGCCTTCTGAACTCCAATTCCATGGCCGAATACAGCCAGCCCGGCTACCTGTTGTTCGTCCGCGCCGGAACACTTCTGGAGCAGCCTTTCGACGCGAATCGCCTTGAAGTGAAGGGCGAGGCCTTTCCGATTGCCGAAAGCGTCCTCTTCAGCATCGTCAATGGACGGGCGGCGATAGCGGCGTCCGCGAATGGCGTGCTGGCCTATCGAACCGCGCCCTCCGAGGGCCATCTCAGGCTGGTCTTCACAGACCGAAAGGGCGCGGAGCAACCGCTTGCCGCTCCACCCCACGCCTATCGGAACCCCAGACTTTCTCCCGATGGGCAGCGCATCGCGGTGACGATCGACGAAGGTGGGAGCCAGGAATGGCTCCTGGATATCGCACGGGGCACTTTAAGCCGACTATCATTTGAAGGGAACTACAACGGCGGCACGGCGTGGACGCCGGACGGCAAGCGGATCACGTTTGGTTCGGACCGCGCCGGCACGCGCAACCTTTTCTGGCAACTGGCGGACGGGAGTGGAAACGCCGACCGATTGATGTCGGCCAACACCATTCAGGTTGCGGGTTTTTGGTCTCCCGACGGGCAGATTCTGGCGTTCGAACAAACTGGACCCGGAACAGGCTACGACATCTGGACGTTTCGCTTGGGCGACCGGAATGCGACGCCCTTCCTCCAAACGCGATTCAATGAGATCGGCCCTCGATTCTCGCCCGATGGGCGTTGGCTCGCGTACGCCTCGGATGAGTCAGGGCGCTTCGAGGTTTACGTGCAGCCGTATCCGGGTCCAGGGGGAAAGTGGCAGATTTCAACGGAGGGGGGAACCGAACCGATCTGGGTGCGGAACGGTGAGCTGTTCTACCGGAACGGCGACAAAGTGATGGTTGTTCAGACAATCACACGACCGAATTTTTCCGCAAGCAATCCGAAGGCGCTCTTCGAGGGGCGCCATGCAACCTTCCAAAGTATCCCCGATTACGACGTGAGTGCTGACGGGCAACGCTTCCTTTTCTTGACGCCCGGCGACGAGGGGCGCGAAGAAGTCAACGTCGTGGTGAATTGGACCGAAGAGCTCAAGCGGAAGGCTCCAGCCGAGAAGAAATGATGAGCGCCGGCGGCGAAGCGCGATGCCGCCCCCGCCGGACGCCACGCTAGGCTAGTGTTCGAAGCTTTCAAAGGCGAGGTTGTCTTCGCAGACGTGCTCCAGGATGTCCCATTCGGGGTGCAAGCGGAAACTCACGTCAGCTGTCCACGGCTTCGTGTAGTTCTTAGGGTCGTCGAATATGAATTGAATTTGTAACGTCTTGTCATCCACGCGACGGATGCGCTCGACGATGTGCATCCGGCTGCCCTCCGGATGCCCCAGCCGATCCAGCCAGTTTTTTCCGTTGAGGCCGATCGTGTCCACGACGAGCGTATCGCCCTCCCAATGGCCGATGGAATGGCCATTGTAGGAGGGCTTGAGATTGGCGGGATGGTCGCGGCCATCCGTGTAAATGTAGCGCACCGTGTGATCGTACTCGAAGAGCTCGATCACTTCCCTCGGCGTCTGAATAATCTGCATGGGGAAAATTTGAATGTAGATGTAGGGCACGCCGGGCGGCGAGCATTTGTAAACTCTGTCATTCGTTTCCTCGAGCTTGACGCCGCGCGGCCCTTGCGAGGGCCTTGCCGCCTCGTACTGTGCGCGTCCGGCTGCGGTCATCGGCGGCTCGCGCTCGTTGAATGCGGCATAGTCATAAACGCCCGACGCCGTAATCCACACTCCGGAAAGATCGCGGGCTGTCACCGCCGACGTCTTTTGTGGCGCGGCGGCGGAGAATGGAGCTGCTGGAAGATTTGTCCAGCCGAGCAGCGCGCACGCCATCGCTGACGCCGCCGCAAACGCCGGTACGGCCGCTCCGAACCGGTTCAGCATTTCAGTCCCCTTTTTCGCGCGCGGGTGGCGCGCGATTTTGTTTTTGAATTTCGGGTGAGCGCATCGTACCTTCCCGGGCGTTCCGTGACAACGGGTTTGCCTCAGAAATGTAAAGAGACGTGGCGAGGAGCGCGGCTCGAAAGAAAGTGCCAAACGAAGCCGGGCGGGTATACAATGCCGCGCAATTCGCGGTCCGCAATCGCAAACTGCCGCCAATCAAGCGAGGTTCCATGATGACCCAGCGCAGCCGCATGATTCGTCTATTTCTCGTCGCCGCCATCGGCGCGGTTTTGTTCACCGCGGGAGGAGACAGCGGCCAAGCCGCGCCCTCCGCGCAGCACAAGCCGCAGGCGTCAAAGTCCGTGCGGCTGTACGTATTTGATTGCGGCGTTCTTCACAATGCGGATATGGGCCGCTTCAATCTGAAAAAGGAAGACGTCACCACGACGGACATGTCCATGGGATGCTTTTTGATCGCGCATCCCAAGGGCAATCTGATCTGGGACACCGGCGCGATCCCCGACGATTCGTGGAAACCGACCGGCAAATTCATCACGCAGCACGTCACGCTGCCTGACGGCCAGACGCGCGAAGCGGACGTGGACAAGACTCTTCGCGGGCAACTCGCGGAAATCGGCTACTCCCCCGCCGACATCAACTACCTCGCGCTCTCGCACTACCACTACGATCACACGGCCAATGCAAACCAATTTGCCGGCGCCACATGGCTCGTGCGCCAGGCGGACCGCGACGCCATGTTCGGGGGAAAATACTTCGGCTCGCTGCAGCCTTCCACGTTTTCGGCGCTCGAGAAGAGCAAGACGACGATCCTGAAGGACGACGAATACGATGTGTTCGGCGACGGCACGGTCATCATCAAAGCGGCTCCGGGGCACACGCAGGGCCACCAGGTGCTGTACGTCAAGCTGGCCAAAACCGGCGGCGTCGTGCTCTCCGGCGATCTCTATCACTACCCTGCGGAGATGAAGCTCGACCGTATTCCCACATTCGAGTACAGCCAGGACGAGACGCGCGCCAGCCGCAAATCCGTCGACGCCTTCCTGAAGAAAACCGGCGCGCAGCTCTGGATCCAGCACGATTTTGAAGGCTTCGCAAAACTGAAAAAATCGCCGCAGTTCTACGAGTAGCAGCGCTTCCGCCGCAGTGCGCTCAGCGGCGCGCAAAAGAGCGCCATGGCTGAATTTCAAAATCAACCTTCAAGGAGATATGCACATGAAAATGTTTCAGCCCATCCTTGCCGCAGTCGTGCTGTCGATCGCAGGCTCGCTCCTGACGCTCGCACAACAGCCCGCACAGCAAGCGCCCCTTCAACCGATGAGCTTTTTCGTCACGAGCGCCGGCTCCGGCAAGGGCGCCAATCTCGGCGGCATCGCCGGAGCGGACCGCATCTGCCAGGCGCTGGCCGCAGCCGCCGGAAGCACCGGCAAAACCTGGCACGCCTATCTCAGCGCGAGCGCGGCGAACGGCCAGCCCGCGGCGAACGCGCGAGACCGCATCGGCAGCGGCCCGTGGTACAACGCCAAAGGCGAAAAAATCGCCAATGGGCTTGCCGACCTGCACGGCGACACGCTCGATCTTGCCCGCCTCGGAAACAATCTGGTGAAACAATCCGCGCTCACGGAGAAAGGCATGATGGTCAACGGGCGGGGCGACACGCCGAACACGCACGACATGCTGACGGGTTCGCAAACTGACGGCACGGCGTACACCGACGGAGCGGATCACACCTGCGGCAACTGGACGAGCGAAACGACGGGAACCGCGCAACTCGGCCATTCCGATCGCAGCGGCGGCGGGAATACTTCCTGGAACTCAGCGCACCCGAGCCGCGGCTGCAGCCAGGACAACCTGGTCAGCACAGGCGGCGCGGGGTTGTTCTACTGCTTCGCGATCAACTGACGCTCGCCGGACGGGCTGTTATAGCAACGTAAAAATGTCACCCTAATGGCAACGTAGAAATGTCACGCCCCGCGAGGTTGGAATGCTCGAGCCGGGTATCGCGGTAGTAGAGCGAGACGCGGCCATCGAGAGCCTGATAG
>Ga0210393_10000016_pt1 | contig 269193 bp, 249 predicted proteins | sample IncBWC27OmetaG_FD_160068 | JGI IMG/M metagenome (GOLD analysis project Ga0210393, IMG submission 160068) | Forest soil microbial communities from Barre Woods Harvard Forest LTER site, Petersham, Massachusetts, United States - Inc-BW-C-27-O ... | reverse complement strand
CAGGTCCACAACCACATCGTTACGAAACACGAGGGTCAGAGCGGAACCCATTTCCCTTGCGTCTTTAATTTTGCGAACACCGAAGACAGTCGCTGTTGACTCCGGGTCACGTTGAATCTGTAACGCTTTCTCCGCAGCTGCACGAGGCGACGTTGCGTACAGGTCTATTTCCCAAACGACGCGGTAAAGTTTGCTCATGCTCCCGCCTGTTCTGCCGCGACTTTCCGCGTTGCTGGCTGATCTTTAGTGGGAGGGAATATCCACACGACGTCGGGGAGTGGCTGATAGTCGTTAGCTATACGCTTCGCAATGGGCAGTTCAACCCGGTGTCCATTTTTGTGCACGCACGATGCGACATAAGTGCCGGAAGGAAACGGCCCACGGTGGGTGCGATTGTAAAAATCTGCATCGCCGCCCGAGCCTGTCAGCTTCAAGGTCTTGCCGCCGACTTCGACTGCTACGGCATCGTGCAGCCCGAGTGGACGCTTGCCGAGCCAGGTTTGTGTGCTGAGATTGGAGGTCTTCGGCGTGAGGTTATGGACCCAAGCGAGATGATGGCAACGTTCGAGATTCTCGCCGCACTCGACCTTAGTCCAATCAGGCTCGGGACCATCCAGGTCGATGACCGCGACATCCTCTTTGTGATTCAAATCGCGTACGAACACCCTTTGTCGCTCGACGTCAAACGCGTAAAGCCACTCGCAGTCCGTATCCTGCAAATCTTTCTCTGTGCGGGTGTCCTCAGTCTCGCCTGGGCGACCGGCGAAGCACTGCGGGCGCATGTAATCAGGACGCTTGGAATAAACTTCGTACTTTGCGCCGTCAGCGATGGCTTTCTGCAACGTATAGCCGGGTTTCAACCGGAAGTCTTTGTCGACAATCGTTGACCATCCGCATACCGCGTGCGGCGCATCTACTAAATACGCGAGCATTTTTGGAAGATCACGGCGGAAGAAGCCGTGATAGAGGTTCCAAAGTGTCACGCCCAGATCAGTGGGATTCGAATCAGAGTGATGGTAACGCCCGACAAATTTTCCTTCGCCGGTCGCTCTCGCGATGACTCCTCGGGTACTCACGATTGCACCGCGAGTCCCGCCTGGACGGCGCCAAAGTAAATTGGCTCGACATACCGGGGCTCGCAGACAATCGCACCGCCGAACGTCAGCGTTTCGGAATCACCTACGTTTTCGTCGAGCCAGGATTGACCTGCGGGAGAGACGGGACGAATCAGAAAAAGCGAAAAATGATTTTCAAAAACTAGATCGGGGTTTGGCACTGGGCGCTCCTGTTGAGCACCCGTTTCGATTCTGGAATCGCCGTGGTGGGATTTCTTGCTGCCGCAATTGTAACGCGATAGCTTCGTGGAAGCCATAGACGAAACCAACCTTTCGTTTGTGGTCAGAACCGGGTCAGTGTTAGAGCACTGGCTCGGTTCGTTTTTTCTTTAGTTCTTCTTTGATCTCCTGGTGACAAATTCCTCGACAGCTGTCCGCACCAGCGCCGAGATCGGGGCGTCGTAATTCTGAGCCGAAATCTTCTTGAGTCCAGCCATTTGGCGGTCGCTCAGGAAGGTCACGATGCGGTGCGGATTTTCCTTCGGCTTTGCCACGTCAGCAGGATATCAGATGTCAATACATTGTCAAGTTAAAATTGCTCTGCCGGTCGACGGCGACGGTATTAGGCCACCCACGTCCGGGCCGGTATCTTCATATAAGCGAGCCGAGGTTGACCGGTCAGATGGGGTAAAAAGGTTACATCAGGCGCCCACATATAGAGTCCTGGGACCCCTAGAGTGCCAATCAAGTTTGTTTTGAGTGGCACTATCTCACAGATTGTAGGCCGGTTATAAAATTTCTCGAAAAAGAACTTGACAAAGATATGCCTATAGGCATATAATAGGAACATGGAGAAGCCATGAAGCAGGCAATGAAACGCACATCCTTATTCTTGCCCGAGGAGTTGACTGACCGGCTGCGTGCCGAGTCCGCGCGATCTGGGGTTACGGTTGCGGAACTCGTGCGCCGGGCTTGTGACGCGGTGACACCGCCGATAGTCACTCGGCTGGGCGATCTCAAGCCCCTGCTCGATAAGGTGGGCTTCCTCCAGGTGCTCGTGCTCAACGCCAGGGAGGGCAAATTCCAGGTTGAGCCCCACGACCCTGCCAAGGTCGCTGGCGACGTTCAGCTGTGGGTTCCGTCGCACCTGGTCACATTCCCCGACCAGAGCAGTCCTTTCTGGATACCGTCTTCTGTGTCGGCGTTCGCCTCTGAGCGGACCATGATTTCCAGACCTGTCGTGCAGCATGAGGAGATTGTTGCCCCGCCGAAGGACCCAAAGGAGAAACCATGAAGGGTGTTTACAGAGAAGTGTTCGGTGGCGATTGGATTGAAAGAGACACCACAGAGATGGCCTTGGAAAAACTCGGTCTGTCCATCAGTCACTGGAACGAAGAGGACAAGGCGTGGGCGAGACAGGTTCTGCTCGACGCTGACCGTCGTTGGTTGGAACAGAAATTATTGATGATGCCATGCTCGGGGGCAATCAATTGAATCACGTCGAGCCAAATCGAGCCTCGGGCAGTTCGCCTGGTTGGGAACAACTCCCACCGCAATCCGATCTCGTCCGAGGTCGTGTCCCAAAAAAGTTTTCGAGATGTGACCGACCTGGCAGCACTAATAAGCCAGCGACCGGAGGTGTGTCCTGATGCAATTCACCACTAAAAAATGCGTCGCTTGCGGCGGCGAGGTTCAAATCTCGTACGTCGGTCTCAAGAATCCGCGCCCTAGTAAGAAGTTGGCGCTGTGCGATAGACCTGCGTGCATCAAGGCGCGCGGTGAGCGTTTGGCTATGGTGCAAACCCAGCATATGCGCGAGGCCAGTGGGTCCAGCGGCCTCACTGAATTCACTCCTGGGGGTTCTGGCGCGTGTGTGCAGACTCCAGAGGGAACCATTTTTGTAGAAGAGGAACGCGACGAGGAACACGTTGCCGCAGATGAGGCGATGAAGCAGGAAGAATTAAAAAAGAAAAAGCATCGCCGAAAGAAGATTGCTCCGCCAGCACCGCCACGGACGACGGGGCTCCCACGCCAGCCCGCCTACATCAAGAGCGTTGCTCTGCCCGCTGTCCCGACGAATAACCCTGATGCACCATTTGGGCGCGACGACAACGGCAGGCCGCTCGTGCCAATACGCAGTGGTCTGGACATCGTGAGAGATTTACTGCAGAAACCAGAGCTCAAGAAAACGTACGACCGTTTACCAACCCCTGCACCAAAGAGAACGGAGTGCGATTGTGGCCGGTCGTGGTGCAGTATTTGCAATCCTAAGAGCGCAATACTCGGTGTTGTTCCGCTGCCAGACTACAAGCCAATCAAGCCGATCAAGCCGATCAAGCCGATAAAGCCGCCTGGTGAAATACCTCTCGCACCGCCTAGACCAGAGATTGGAAGTTATAGAACCGCTATAGGTTTGGAAATGACCGACATCGCAAACGTGTTTGAAGAAGACATTTACATTTTTCAAAACGTGGATGTTCGAACCTTAGTAGATAAGAGCGGCGTTGAGGCGGAATTAGCCAAGGTGAACGACGAGATAGTTGAACTTACTGAGTTGTCAAGGACGCGAACAAGAATTCAACAAAGATTTATCCGCCCAAACGACATGATGACTACCAAAGAGTTGAAAGAACGACGCCGAGAAGACAAAAGAGAGTTAAACGCCTTGAATAAGAAGCGCGCTGCGCTGCAAGGACGGCTGCGGAACTGGGAGAGTGATGAGCGGAACTACAAATTGGTGCGCCAGAGAAAAGCAGTGCGCTACTCATTTGAGGAGTTGTGCCCCGTACTTCACCGCGAAAGCCGTGTGGTGTATGGCTACTGGGATGAAAAAGATGTTCCAGAATCGGTGAAACAGTCTTGTGGCTACCAATATATTTACTTCGGGGACTTTTATGACATCGCAGGTTACCGCGATTATATTGCGGGCGTGCATGCGAACAAGACCTGGACAGCGATTGGGTGGGCAGAGTGGGAGAACCTCGTCATTCTGAAAGCCATTGACCGGGGGCTCATCGAGGTGAACAAGGCGGCGATCTTGGCGCACCCAGCTCTTCGCGGACGTGAGCGCACGGTCGAGGAGCAAGAGATAGACCACGACCACGAGCGCATTTTGATAAAGAAGACGGGTGGCGCGGAGCTCGGCGGCGCGAGCATCCTAAGCGCTGGCTACAGAAACGGATTTAAAAGACTCCGCCAGCTGGCATCGTTTGACGCGACGATGGACTTTGGTGGGCGCGGGAGGGGCGAACCAGGTGCCACTTACGATGACGATACGACGTTGCGCGACGATTTGGAGACCCTTAATCCTGACTAAGTGGTCTAGTTATGTGTAGTTTGCAGTAAAACGGTAACAAAGGGGCGGAAACATGGCGCTAATAGTAGAGGAAAGTAGAAGTATGTTCCTTGTAAAATTCAGCGAAGACCCAGAGTTGTTCTTCACCCGTAGAACAAAAAGTTCAACGCTGCCATTGGGTACACCCTACCCTGGCGCTGCGCGAGCGTTCTCATACGAGACCGCTTTCCTAGTTGCACAAAAATTGAAAGACCTCGGGTACATCGCTGCATGTGTCTGCCTGCCCAACGGACAACCCGCCACGGTGGAAGACATCGCGGCGCCACCGAATCTCCAAGCCACTGCAGAATTCGCGCTGGCGTGGGACGCAGATTGATCGCCGTCGTTGAGCCTGCGCTCGCAGTCCAGCGGGGTGTAAATCCTGGCGTTACGGTTTGCCGTCGCAGTGGGTGCGGGGCTGAATTAAAGAGGAGCAACAAGAAATTTTGCTCGAACGCCTGCAAGCAGGCGGAGTACAGGGCATCATCTGCGGCGCGAGCTGCCAACCTTCAGGGTTTGAAGAATCAGAGACTGAATCGCCGCCGAGAGTGGGTGCGCCGCAAGTTACGACACAGGTATCTGGGAAAGTTGGGTTACGAGGGACCGGAGGCGAATGGCGTGCCAAGCGTCGGCATGTTAGACCTGCACAGATTTTCAACGGAGTTGGAACACCAATAGTTGTACTGAATTTAAACCGTTCGATGCGGACCAATCCCGCTGCCACGACCGGCACTTTCAATCTTGGAGCTGGTCATGTCGGAAAAAGAGTACGCGGAACATTTGATTCGCGTGGCAACAGAGTTAGCCGCAACACCGAAAAGTTTGTACAGCGTGGGCATCGAAGGCGTCAGGCCTTTAATGGACGACGCGAAGAGAATTGTAGATACAGCGCTCAGGATGGCCGCCGAGCGAGCCGCAAAAAGTTAGAGGAGGCACAATGGTAGAAGGACCTACAGGACCTGAAATTGACGAAACCGACTACGAACTACTCTTCGCGCTGACGCTGACCCGCGACCAGTTCACAAAGATGCTCAGCATTGCGCGCCGCGTTTACGAGCTCGTGCCAGAGGCTGCAAAAAGTAATTGGCTGCTGGACGAAGTCGCTGACGCCGCAAGCGAGACTTGGTACCAGAACACGGCTGAGAGATTCACGGTGAGGGTCAAAGGCATCGTACTCAGCAGCCTGCAAGATTTGCTCCACTTGGCAAATGCCCTCCGGTGTGCAGACCTCGACGACAATAACGAGATGTGGGAGGCATTCGGGTTGGCAAACGTGCTCCGCAGGCAAGAGGCAGCTGGGCCTATAGCTGAGCCGGTGGCGAAGTAGTGCAGATTGCTAACAACATCGTCGGACTCGATACTAATGCCCTCCCCCAAGGCGAGCATCTTCTCTACAATTCCGAAGTTCGAGTCAGCTTCAACGCTGAGCTACACCGCTACCAAGTTTCCGATATTCGTGTTGACGGCGGTCGACCATGTATCGTCCCGAGCGTGACCACGATTTTATCGGCGATGCTGGCGAAGCCGCACTTGCAGAGCTGGGCTTTAAAGCTTGCCGCGCAATCGATGATCGCCGCGTTCCAGCCCAACAGACCTTATCAGGCCACTGACATTCAACGGATGGCTTGGCTCGCTGTGGATGCTGGCAAGCGCGCGACAGCTGAAGCGGGCGCGACTGGAGCTGAAACGCACCACTGCATCGAGGCGTATCTCCGCCAACGGAACGGCGAGAATGTACAGGCTTTGTGGCCCCAGGACTCGATGGCTCAGAAATGCTTCTTAGCCGCCATCAATTGGCTGGAAGCAAACAACGTGCGAATGTTGCACGCTGAAAAGATTTTGTACAGCAGAGCGCACCGCGTCATCGGAACGATGGACCTGGCTGGACTTGTCACCGTCAACGGGCGCAGCGCGGTGATCGACTACAAGACATCGAATCGGTTGGCTCCGTCCATGCGTTTGCAGCTCGCGGCGTATCAAGCCATGTACGCAGAGTGCTTCGGCATTAATTTGCAAGACCGATGGCTGTTACGACTCGACAAAGAGACTGGCGACTGCGAGCCAGTGAAATTAAGTGTTGAGACCGCGAGGGGTGAGGCTGATGCGTTCTTTAAAATGGTCGAGGCCTATCGCGCATTGAGTGAACTGAAATTCTTCGAGGAGGCCGCATGAACAAGAATCCGCTGATTGCTAAACGAGACGAGGCGTTCGATCACACATACCGTCAATACATGATTGGGTGCGCAGAGCATGTCATCCATCTAACCGTGGTTCCAGAGTTCGCCTGTGCGCTCGCCGTTTTGAAAATATATGACGCTGAGCCGACCAAGGCCAACAAGGACCGCTTGGCCAAACTGTACAAAGCGCTCGTGGCCATTCCTGAACTGAATGATCGTGTAGCAGCCGCTATGCTCTGGGGTCTCAGAACAAGTCTTTACGAAGCGCTGCACCCAAAAGGGTCGGCGATGAGCAATGGTACTTACTTCCGCGAAGCCGTCGAGATGATGGCTCACAAAGAGCAAGACCGCTCTAAGAAATGTCACTGGTACACGGCTAGGAATAATGAGGAAAAATTTCAAGAGCAGCTTTGGAACCAGCTGTGGGCCAAGTTCCATAAAGAGTTCTACGAAACCCAAAAGATATATCTGTACATGGTAGAAAAGAAACAAAAGGCCGCATGAGAGACACGAAAGTTTTAAAAGCGTTCTTAGATGACACAGATGACCGCCCGCAGATCACTCTCCTCACGATGGAAGGCGATAGCGCGCTGATGCGCAAAGCTGTGCTAGCTGAGAACGTAGAGATACGCCGAGATAAAACGAACCTTGACATTGTCGATGTGAACTTCGATTTTCTTTGCGCGAACTGCGGCAATCGCCACTGGGGGCTTGAGATTGACAATCTATCAGGTCTCTTCTCGACCGTTGGCTACCAACTGAAGTGCGGCTGGGTCAATATCCGAATGCCTTGGGCCTAGACCGCTGACCGGGACGAGGTCAACGTTTACGGTAAGAGGGCCGAGACCGAATTTTCAGAAACGTCACTGTAGCAAACGTCTAAAGCGTACTCGCGGACGAACTAAAGAAAGCAGGGCAACACGAGGCCCCAGGTAAAGCTTGGGATGCCAGCAACAACCCCAACAAGGGGTGGAGTCACAATGACAAATCAAGGACGAATTACATTTTTTCTAGCGGCGAGACATTTTGGATTTATCAGACGAGCAGATGGTGAACAGTTTTTCTTCCACGACACGAATCACGTCGGCACTCCCGCACTAAGTCAGGAAGTCGTCTTCGAGTTGGCTCCCCCTGTCAAGGAAGGCCAGAAAATGATGGCCATCAATGTCACTCCGATTATCGCGGTGACCCAATGAGTCTCCCAGCAGAGTTTGCAAACTGGCAGCAATGGAATCAGCAGCCAATTCCTCCCGTCGCTCCTCCGCAACCTTTGGCGGCTGACAAGCGCGAGAAGCTTATCGATACGTCCATTATCTATCTCCGCGAAGGTAAGACGCTGGCCGAAATCCGCGACATGATGCTTGACGGCATCAAGACCCTTGCCCCACAGCAAGCGGATGACATTCTCGCTGAGGCTGAACGACGCTTTACTGCAGAGACTGCGCAAACAGAGCCCGTGGAGCAGCAAGTCGAGCCCGTTACTTTGGTTGCGAACGAAGTGGCTGTCCAGACAGACGCGGATATCGACGCGGAAATCGAAGCGGAGGCCCGAGCAGATGAGGCCCGCCGTGAAGCGATGGTGTCTTTTACCGGCTGGCCAGCTGCGTGGCGAGAGCAGCTGGGCGGCGACTGCGGACCGACCCACGTCGAGTTGATGAACGAGGGCGAGATTACAAAGTACATCCCCCCGAGTGACCTCTGCGCGATGTTGGTCGAGGCAGTAGGTTATCGTAAAGGCGGAGAGTCAACTGAGACAATCATATCTTTGCTGACAGAGTCCTGGGGCAGCTACTCCTTGAAGCAATTGAAGGATGTTGCGCGACTCTCAGAAAAGATGCCTTGCCTATGCCCGCCCATGACTGATGCTGTAACTACGGCTGTAACTACGGAACCGCTGACTGCGGAGCCTGCGATAGAGACTGGAAGCGTGTCCGAACCCGTGCCTGATCGCGACGAGATCGCTCGTGCGTTCAATCTGCTCAAGACGCCGGGCGATGTTGTCGAGCTGCGCTCGTTCAACGCCACTGACATCAACGGTCGAACATCTACAGTCGCAGGTTTCTATACGGACCCGAATGAACTCGTTAACGATACCTATCTACTGTCCTCGAATACAGGGACCAAGACGAAGAGCGTCTTCTGGACGATTCAGCAGTCCAAGCCAGAGACGGCCAACAACTTAGGCACGCCGAATGGCTGGAAGCACTTCGCCAAGAATGGTGAGCTAACCACTGACGAGCAGGTCGTCCGTTACAGATTTCTTCCTATAGACTTCGACCCCGCGCGTCCAGGCGATACATCATCGAACGCAGCGGAGAAGCAGGCCGCGCTTGAGTTGGCGACGACCGTGCGTGACTTCCTATCTGCATTCGGTATCGTAACCGCGCTGTGCGATAGCGGCAACGGCAACCATTTGTTGGCCGCGATTGATCTAGAAGTGAGCACCGCATCGACTGAGTTAATCAAGAACATCCTCGCAGGCTTATCGGCGAAGTTTGGAACCGCGCAAGTCGGCATTGACACGAAGGTCTACAACCCTAGTCGCATCTGGAAAGTTTATGGCACCGTTGCCCGCAAGGGTCCGCATACCGTCGACCGCCCGTGGCGTGTTGCGCGCATTCTCGATTTGCCTGCGCTAACCACTACCAACGAGGAGACGCTGCGCCAGTTACTGGCAGCGTTGCCCGTTGTGGCTGCTACATCAAACGGTTTTACGAAGAAGCCGGAAGGCTGGCTCGACGAGCCGTTCATTCACCACAACCCAGGCATCGACAATCAACTGGCTTCCTTTGCGGGGTATTACATCGGGACCAAGAACATCCGCGACCCCGAAGAGCTGTACGTCTTGCTGACCGCGAAGCTAGAGAAGAACGGCTGCTTTACGGAGGATGGCATCACGCCGTTCACATGGAACGACGCCCGCGTCCGCGAGATCGCCAATACTAAGGTCAAGGCTTGGGGCAAAGAAGAGGATTACAAACCAGGTCATGAGTTGGTGCTGAACATTCCTAGCACCGTTGGCGCGGTCGGCGTCGTACCGACGGTTACCGATGAGATTACAGAAGACCCGAATGCAGATGTCTCCGACCTAGTAGCGGATATCGGTAATCCTGATGCGCCATTTGACATCGACTACTTCCAGACATCAATGGCGCGCCTGACCTTGCGGCTGTACGGGGACAAGATTCGCTTCGTCGTAATACAAGAGAAGGGCGACTGGAAGCGGTTCAACGGCAAGTACTGGGTCAACGTGAACGTGGCGAAGATACGTGAACTTATTCGTAAGTCGAGTCGCGTGATTAGAGAGCAGTTGATACCGAGTATCGTAGGCGAGAAAGAGTACGTCGACAAGAAAAAGGAGCTGTGCCAAAAACTTATCTCCGCTTGCCACGACATCACGTTCACATCGAAGGTGATGACTTGGATGCAAGAGCACCAGACTCCGCTCAAGCAGTTCGACAAGCAGGATATGAAGGTGAACTTTGCCAACGGAACGTGGAACGCAGAGACGGGAGTCTTCGGTCCATTCGACCCCAAGGATTACTCGACGCAGATTATGTCTGTGAACTTCAACCCTAACGCGACATGCCCCACGTTCTTAAAGATGCTTGAGAATGCCTTCGACAACCCCGAGATGCCTAAATTCCTTATCCGCTACATGGGGTATTGCATGCTTGGCACGGCACAAGAGAAGTGCTTCATCTTGATGCACGGCAAGAAGGACAACGGTAAAACCACGTTGCTTGAGGTGTTAGCCGCTATCCTCGGAGATTATGCCAAGAAGATGGAGTGGGACGCTCTGTCAAAGCTGCGCTCGGGACAAATCAGAAACGACCTGGCTTGCTTGCACAACGCTCGCTTCGTGTACGCCGATGAGGGCGACAAGGATATCCGGATAGCAGAAGAAATCCTAAAGATGTTGACATCAGGTATCGGTAAACTCTCCGCCCGATTCTTGAATAAAGAGTTTTTTGAATTCGTCGTCAAGTTCACGATGGTGTTAAGTGCCAATGACCCACCAAAGCTTAGCTCGACTGACCTAGCTATCTGGGAGCGCGTACTTGACGTCAATATGAAGAAGACGTTTTCAAGGAAGGACCCGCGACGAATCCCCCATCTTCACGCCAAGCTGCTGACCGAGAAAGAAGGTATCGCCCAGTTGATGGTGAAGGGCGCTCTCGACTTCTTGAAGAACGGGCTGCAGATTCCTGATGAGGTGGTGTTGAGCACCGAGGCTTACCGCCAAGGGCTAGACCCTGTACAAGAGTTCTTGAGCGACTGCGAGGTTGGGGACCCTGATGCTGACGATGTCACCGAACGAAGTTTGGTTCACTCGACGTACCAGCAATGGGCAGAGAAAAATGATAGACCGAAGTTTGGCATCAAGGAGTTCACGAGCCGAATGGAAGACAGGGGCTTCAAGAAGACACCTTCCAACAATCCGCGCGGCTGGATAGGTATTAAGCTCGCAGCGGGGATGGTTTTTGGGCACGAACTAACTCCCGCGCAGCAAACCACACAATCTAACAACAAGAATCTTGAAAAGCCGAAGGAGGCACAATGAGAAACCCAGTAAGCTTGTCGACAATGTCTGAGGACTCAACGTTCAACGACGTACTCAAAGGCAGGACAATAGAATCTGCCGCCCTCGACAAGAGGTCACGCCATATGCACATCAACCTAAGTTCGCCTATGGGCGAAAAAATCTATCTCTCCATCTCGCTCGGCCAGAACCAAGGGGCGAACGGCTGGGATGGATTCACCGTAGTCGGGGGGTGGTGCGGCTCATGTGGTGAGACCGGAGGTGCGCAATGATGATGGAAACTGCGTTGTGTCCGAAGCACGGGGAGCCGATGGTTGACTCCAGAGACAGCGAGCCTCTGAGCAAGTGGTGCCCTATTTGCGACGGCGAGCGCCAGATTGCCCGAGACCAGGTGGATGCCATCGACAACCTGAGTGAGGCGGTAGAACGGGCAGCCACGCTCACAGCGGAGGCTACGGACGCCGTGGCGCGCTCTTTGGTCAAACTGGGCAACGCCGACGCCGATACGCCTATGGGCGCCCTTGAGGCTCTCGGGAAGACCCATAAGGAAGGCATGGAGTTGATTGCAGGCGCACTCGGCAATGAGAACTGCGGCGGGGTATCTACCGCCCTCGACGAGGTTACGACGGCCATTGAGAAACACGCCACGGCGGTCAATGGTCTCGCGGAGGCTATTCGAGACGGGCTGGCCTTGCTGGCCACGGCGATAGGGAACCTGGGAGGGAGATCGTGAGCGCTTACTACCGCCGTGGCTTCTACCAGACCACCCTGCCTGCTGGGACGGTTACCCGTAAGGGGCGGAGCCCTTATGTCCGCGCCGTCGTCGAGGTCTACCAGGCTGATTGGTATCTATTGAACTCCACCATGCCTAGCAACAGGACGCTCGTCTGGATGATGATAGAGGACTATCTCTCCAAGCCGACACGGCTTCCGCTCGCAGCTAACCCAGAGGGCGGAAAGCTTATCCGGGTCGTCATCGTTATCGACGCCGAGACATGGGATATGCTAACGGTACAGGGCGAAAAGCTGACCAGTAAACTGACCGGCTGTGACATCGTCGGGCGGCTTATCACCAAGTTTGGGACCGTGAGGCGTGCGGCAGACAAAGAGCTGAGAAAACAGGGTATCGAGTTTGGACCACTTGATGAGAATGGTCGAGCAATTGACTGCTAGCGGAGAGCCTAGTAGGGAGTGGAACGTTAGCGTTTGGGCGTGGGCGGGAGAAGTTAGTCGGTCCTCGCGTATAATAATTGTATCTAGATTACATCATTTTTTAAGTGGTATTCATTATTGGTGAGTACCCACTGAGTTTTCCCGCCCAAAAAATAGTTATGATAGTATTGAGGTTACGGGAAAAATGGGCGCGTAGGACACTTTTTCCAAAGGCACTTTCCAAATTAGGGAGAACAAATAGCGAAAGCCTGTTTTTTACAAGTGCCTCGGGAAAAAGTGATTCTCCCGCCCAACGCCCAAAAAGGGTGGGTCACTTGTCCCGCCCAAATGTGTTAGCGATTTGACTTGAGGGTGGGTCACCCATTTTGATATCTCCCGCCCAAAGCTATAAGAGGGTGGGTCACCTTACGCGCCGGATGATGTTGGTTGAGATAAGACCTGAGCCACGCTTTTCGCGGCATATTGATGTCGTTCGAGCGCAAAATCGCGAAAATTGAGACGAAATGTACTGTTTGTTCTGTATAAACGGAAATATCGCTATAAGAATCAATAAGTTACAGACGATTTATCGAGTTGGACACCCGCTCACGCGTCCCAACTGATCTGAAAGCGGTGAATTTTCACTTTCCATGGTAATTAAAATGGGCAGAGCAGGCTATCAGGCTGGGTTGGGAAGCGCGAGCGGTGGGGAATTGTTGATGTCAAGAAGTCAGACGCGTGGACTTTCTGGTGTCAAAAAGTAAGAGCCCAGCTTCCTGGGTTGCAGGCGCCGGGCTCGGTCGAGGATTAGGTTTTGGGGTGGAGGTCAGGCGGCAGCGAAGACGTTGCCGAGGATGCGATTCGAGACGACTTGCGCCTCGCTCGCGGTGACGTGAGTATATCGTACCGTGCTGGATATGTGGGCGTGGCCAAGGGCCTTTTGCACGAAGGCAAGGTCCGCACCGTTCCGAAGCAAATGGCTTGCATAGCTGTGCTTCAAAAGATGCGGCCCGAGTTGGTTGGGCTGTAGTCCAGCCAGCTCGACGCACTTGCGAAACAGGTTGTAGACCTGCTTACGCTTCAAACAGGAGCCTTGACGCGACGTGAACAAGAAGACGGAGCCATCAGCATCCTTACGTTCTCTCAGCCAAGCTGCCAGAGCCATCTTCTCATCGAGCAAAGGGTTTTGGTTCTCACGCAACTCCTCGACCGTGTGTTGGCTGCCTTTGCCACGGTTGCAGCGAATGCGACCGTTGCGAACGTCTTCAAGCGTTAAGGTAGCGATCTCAGAGACCCGCAGGCCATGAGCGTAGCCCAAAAGAAACATGCAGTGTTCACGCGCGCCGTGCTTCCGAGCGTATCCGAGGACCTTGAGCAATTCATTTGGCTTGAGATATTCCATCGTTTGCCTCTTTCCGTATCGTGACTACAGTGTAGCCACAATTGGGTTGAATGTCAAGCATTATTTCTGAGATACTCAGTAGCGGATTTTGGGTAAGTGGCAACATTGTCACTACAGGACTTACAGGCGAAGTATGTGGCTACGCTGTATGCCATTGCGTTGCTACGCTGTGTTCGATAGTATCGTCACATGGACACACCAATTCGCAGATTGAGAATGGAAGACGAGTTGTGGAATAGAGCCGAGCGCGTCGCTAGCGATCTTGATCGCAGCGTGTCATGGGTTATGCGTCAGGCGCTGGAAGAGTTTATCGAGCGCCACAGAGCAGCGAAGCGCGCGGCTAAGGCATTGAACGAGCCAACTAAAGAGTAGGCCAGGAGCACGCTCTCCTTGCCATCTGGCTGATCGCTCGCCGCTATATCGCTCGGTGCTGATCGCGCGCATGAATCGCAAGCGAGAGTCCCCATGCATAAAAACCCTCCTGCATGTGGGGACTGGTCTCGCGGATATCACGGGCTCGCCGGTGATGCTGTGTTTCCGAATTCCGAATGGAGATCGATTACCTGGGGTTTGAGGCTTTTTTCTCCTAGGCGAGTGGGACCCCTAGTGAAAAGCCAAACAGGCCCAGCGCCGAAGCCCCCGTCAAGGGGTCGCAAAAGTCGCCGTGAGCGTGGCTGCTGAAGGCACATAATTTTTGTGTCACGTAAGTACCTTTCCTAGGATTCCGGGAAAGGGTGGGGGAGGTTTCGGCAGGCCGGGGTCTTCCCACGGCAGATCGCCGACCCCGGGTAGCCATTTTTTGGACACCAGCTTCGCTTCCCAACAATTTCCTAAGGCCACCGGCCTGTTTTACCGGCGCGCTGGCACGCGGGCTCACGGGCATAAGCTAGAGTGGAGAACGGAGTTGGGGAGATAGGGATACCAGTACGAACGATGGATGGATTTTGGATTCGAGGAGCAGGAATATGGACATAGGACTACAAGTCGCCCTTAGCGTGGGCGCAGGAAAGGACTACACAATGGCTGGCAAGGTGAGCACAGCAGAGGCATTGCTGAATCGAGCCTTTGACATCGTCAGTAGAGAGACGCAGCTGGAGATTCGAAGCTATGTCAAGCACCTTAACCAAGTCCACGGCAATAAACTGGTGCTCGCAACAATAGGCTCTGTGTGGTCGGTCTCTGTGGCGAGCGACTTGGAGCAAGTCTTGCTCATCTCGTTCGACGCACTGGACCGCACGATCAAGTTCGAGAAAACAAGTGACCCGACCGTGAACTACTCAATGCGTGTGCAGCGCGTCGTCAACAACAAGGCAGTGCTAACGCACAGAAAGTATGATGTCGAGCTGGGCACGTTGGACAATGCGGCGCTGACTGATGTCGTGCGCAACGCCATTAACTACATCACCAATTTACCGCAACCCGTCGCTTAGGTAAAAGCCCAACAAAATTTTCGCAGTCAGCGGCCTCCAACGGGGGCCGTTTTCATTTGGAGAAGCAGCAAGCGGGCCTCGGGAGACCGGGGCCTTTTTAATTGGAGGCAACACATGGTTATAGAAGAGAAAAGCTTTTACGACACATCAACGGGCCGCGTCAGCAGATACAAACTTTTGCGCGTAGAACTCGGCACTGGTCGTTTTGTGGAACTCTGGATACGCGGATGAAGAGCAAGCTGACATTGCCGGTGGTGAGAGAGCTATTGCCGCAGACGGTTCGCATGACGTACGGCCACCGAGATGTTCTGACTACTGCGCTTGAGGTCGGAGAGACACACGAGATCGGGTGCGACGACACTTTAGGGCCTGTGGAGTTCGTGGCCATTTACAAACTGGTTCGAGTGGAGAAGGCTGGATAGCCTTCGAGGAAAAACATGTCTAATCACAAAACTATTGGGGACGTTTTGCGTCACGCAACGGAGTTGATTCAAGCATGCGCAAAGCCTCTCTCATCTGAGCAGCAAGCGTCTCTTGACGAAGCCATGTTGCCAGGGTTACGTCGTACTTTTGGTACATCAGTTCGGCAAGATTCGGATGCTTCCGTGCATCTGCCAGCGCCTTGCTGATTTGTGCAGCGCGCTCGGGCATAGCAGCCTGGATTGCCTTTATTGTTTCTACATGTGCCAGCAACTCAGTTTCTAGGTTCTTACACGCCGTCCAAGCCACAACAAAGAACTTTTCTAGGTCAGTCATCTCATCATTTGGTTTGGTCATTTCGTTTTCTCCTTGTCTAGCCCCGCGCTGACGTAAATACGGATGAGCTGAGCAACGTCAAGGCCTTTGTGTCTAGCAGCCTTTCGTAGCCGTTTAATCTGTTCTTCCTTGAGCCAAACAGTAGTGCGTTTCATATCAACAGTATGTTCCTAAGGTATACCTGAGTCAATTCGGAGAATCATGTCAGAAGAGATTTTTGAAGACACACCAGAGACGTTATTCGGAAGTGTGGAAGAGGCCACCGTACCAGCCCCGGCACCAGCTGCGGAGCAAGAGCCGAAGAAGCGTGGCCGTAAGCCGATATTGGGCGACCGTCCCATGACCGGCGCAGAACGCATGTCGCGGAGCCGCGCGGGAGAAAGGTCCAAGGCGGACAAGAGCGCGCGGAAGTGGAACTCTACCACGGAGATCAGCAAGAAAGAGGCGCGGGAGATTCTCCAAGACGAGAGGCTCATCCGCCATCCACAGGTCTTGGACGTCTGCGTAGATTTGGCAAAGGTAGCTTCGCGTAATCTAGGCCTCCCTTTTAACATGCATCTGTTTACGCACGGCGTCACCGCAACGCTGTTAGCCCGCGAGCTGAAGAAAGAGGTTGAGCTGCCGGTCACCGAAGACATCTGGAAGAAAGGTGAGCGCATCCGTCAGCACGAGCTCTTTGCCTTGTTCGATTTCGGTATGAGCTGGCGTACCCAGGTCAACGGCGCGAAGTTTACATTCGAGGACTTCAAGTCTCTGCGCCGCACGGCCATGACCGACGTGTTCAGCTTTGGAAAGAACATTCTAGGTCTCGATCTCCACGACGAGCCTCACGGTCGCTGGGCGCGGGAATTGTTTGTAGCCAAGAACCCAGATTTACTCCCCGAGGACTACGACCGCGAGGCGTTCAAGAAAGCTCTGTCCGCTCAAAGTTCGATTCACGCGAGAATGCTGTTATCGGCTCGTTCGTCCTATAAATCGACGTATAACGTTTGTGATCTCCTTTCGTGGACCCTCGTTTTTCCTGACATCAGAATCATGATGTGCAGTGCCAGCTTGCCCCTGTCAAAAGGTTTCCTGCGTTCTTTTAGGGCGTACTGGACTGTTAAGAATACAAACTCGCCGACCTTGTTCAACCAGTTGTTCCCCGAGTTCATGATTTATCCAGATGAGACGGCGGCCACCAGTTTCATTTCACCGATGCGCAAGCTGGACCTCATTCAGCCAACTATGAACAGTGTATCGCTGGGTTCCGAAGGTTTGGCTGGTGAGCGTTGCGACCTGCTAGTGACAGAAGACGCGGCGGAAAATAACAACAGCGGCACGCCTGAGATGCGCACCAAAACGTTGGAACGATTTGATCTTTTGCTCGAACTTCTTGAGCCCGCGCCAATCGGGTATTTGCAAATGGTTGGCACGCCGTACAGCTCTGGCGAAGGTGGAGACGACCCTGGCGACATTTACCAAGCGGTGCTCGCTCGTGAGAAGAAACATGACGAGGTCAAGTTACTACACACGATTTGTCCCGCGTGGACGGTTAAGGATGGTGTCCCCAAGCTCCCGTGGGACCCGACGCTTCAGCCCGAGGAGGTTGAGCTACTTTTTCCGAGCCGCTTGACGTTCCCTGTGCTGATGCAGAAATTGAAAAGCTCAGAGCGCACCTTCAGGCAGCAGTCGCTGTGCTCGTGGGTCCCTGACGCCGACGTAATAGATAAGCTCGAATTCGATCAAGTTTTGTTAAATGCAGCGTGCCGTTCGCTGGCGAAGATTCCAGACGGCGACGTTGTACTTTCTTGTGATACCAGTTGGTCCTTAACCGCGCGTAGTGACCTCTCAGCCGTGGCAGCGATTCGTTTCTTCACTAATTTCGCGGGCGAGCGGTGTGCTGCTGTCCTCGAAGTGCGCGCTGAAAGACTGCGCACGCAGGAGTTAGCCGAGTTGCTGGCGGAAATGTCGCACCGGCACAACCCCGTCTGCGTACTCGTGGAAATGGGGCCTAGTTTTGAGACCATCCGCACCGCTTCTGCTATGGCTGCAATGAAATATGGCATCCAGATTCCGCTGCGCAGCGTGCAACCATCCAATTCAAAAGGCGCAAAGTTCGCGCGAATTAAGAATCTATCAGTTCTGCTGAGCCAGGGGCGGCTTCTCTTCGCACAAGGAGACTGGATTACTGGGCTCTTTGCGGAAGCTGAAAAATTGGACGGCGCGGCCACCACGAAAAATAAGCGCGACGACAGGTGGGACGCGATAGCTCAGGGGTGCGAGACCTATAAGATTACCGCGCAAATGCCAGTGAAGGCCTCAGAAGAGGAATCAGAGAGCGTGCTGGCGCGCGAACGTCGCGCAACCCGCGACTTGGCTCAGTACAACGCCATGTTCCCTGGCACGAACCCGATTGATATGCCTGCCCAGAAGCAGGAAGAGTCACCGCCCCAACCGCGTCGGAATGTCGCCGGTGGGGTCTCAGGAAGATTCGCGACGCTTCCTCAAAACTTCCGGCAGCAGGGAAGACGATGAATTACCGCTGCAAGATTTGTAACCAGGAGTACGACGGCATCCCCGAGGGAGCTGTACCGGTGGGACGGCGCAGAGCATACAGATGTCTTTACATTTTTCCCGACGAGACTATCCACGATCTGACGCCTATCGTGTCACCGTCAAGTAAACATCAACGACGCCACGTCGCCCGTGGCATTAAGAAAGAGGGATGTGCTTTGTGCCATCCACAGAAAACAGAATTACAAGAGGAGAACTAGATGGGAGAAACAGCGCTTCAACAATTCAGTACCCGCGTTCGCCGGGTGCTCGGGGAATATTTCCCGCAGCATGCGCCAAATCCATACAAGTACGTTTCGGAGGCCAATGTAAACGTGCTTGCTTATAAATTCGACCTCTCAGGCTTCCTACCCTCGGATGCTATGGTCAAGCGCGAAGCTGAGATTCAAATCCAAGCCGGGAACATTCGCGAGACCGCCGTGTGGTGCGAAGCTTTCGCGGGATTTCACCAAGCCACAGGCGACGCATATCGCCTCGATTGCAATATTTCCATCCTAGAAAAAGCACTTCAGGGTCGTTGCCCTACAGCTGAGCTGCTGATGCAAATAGCTTCCGAGAAGGCCGCCCAGGTGCAAATGACGGCGACTGCCACAGCCCAGGCGGAGCGCGATCAAAAGCACGAGGCACTCTTCCACGAGTTGGCGCCACGCCTAATCACCGATATCCCAGCAGGGAGCAACCGCTACGCTGTAGCTCTAGAAAACAAGCGCCTTGAAGAGCGAAGACAACAAATATGGAACATGTCCCTTGAGGAGCTCCAAGCCATCAAGGAAAAAAGAGACCTTCGCGACCTTCCGAAGTCTGAACTGGTGAAAATCGCTAACTCGATGGACCCCGCCAGAAAGCAGCGGGAACTATCAGGCGAGCGCAACACCACGGCGGAGCCAGAGCAAGTACTGAAGCTTCGCGCTCAAGGTGAAGCAGAGGTAGCGAATGGAAGATACGCCAAAATTCCCGATCAGTGGCGTGTCCCCGGCAAAGAGGTTTACTTGGATTGGTCCTTCGGACTGCTGAATCAACTTCCGAAGGAAATGGTCAAGCAGTTGATCGAGAGATATGGTGATTCACAAATTACAGCCGCGTGCCACACGACGCGGTACAAACTGCTCGCGAAGCAGCAAGGACAATAGGAGACAAAATGCCGAGACAATCAGAAGCAGAATTACAGCAGTTACTTCGCGACTTGAACAAGAGCTTCGGTGCAAACCGCAAGCTCATTCTCTTCGACGAAGCGCAAGCTAATTTAAAGCTGGTCCCGCAGTACAAGGCGAACGTGCAGCAGCTAGGCACCTGGGTGACCTCGCGATACGGCACTGAAGAGGCACCGTTCACACTCGAACGTCTTCGTCGTGCGGTAGCAGGTACCTATAAATCTGACCCTGGTATCTTGAAGTGGATGGACGGCAAGAGACCGCTTCCCCCGAATGTCACCGGTTCCGCGAAGTTCAAGGAAGATGCGCCGCAAGGCAACGTCGCGAATAGCCAGGGAGACCTGGTGGCTCGCCAAGAGGCTGACCGAAAAGCAAAAATTGATGCAACCACGCTGGCGAACGCGCAAGGCCGCTGCGCAAACATAACAGGACGCTTTCACGGCGAGACAGCGACATATCGCAGCAAGTGCCTTGCTGAATTCAAGCGGCTATCCGCACTCCCGGGTGCGACAGCCACCAGCATTAGCAAAGGCGTCGATATTTTCATCAATGACCTGACAAAGGTTAAATCCGCTGGCCCGAGAATTCACGGAATTTAGGAGACGAAATGCAAAAGACATCGTTCGAATCTGCAACGCAGTATCTCGATCAAGCCATCGATGCGGCGGGTTACCTGCCCAACATCAAAGCCAGAGAGCAGATGCGCGCATCCGTAGAAGCAAACTACAGCGGCCAATACCTCTCTGCTGTGCTACGTGAGGTCGTCAACGCCCATGCCCACATGCTTGTTAAGAAGTCTGCGGAGCCAGTGGCAAAACCGACAGAAGCGCAGAACGCAGAAGCAATTAACAAGCACGTTCAAGAAGTTATTCGACAGCTCTCCGTAGAATTCCCAGATGTCAATTTTCTGACGTCGGCCACTAACAATAAAATCCTCGGTGAGTTCGTGGACTCTCAGGGCGGTAACATCACCATGGTTGCAATGCGAACCGCTGTGCGACTTATGCACAATCTGCTGGAGAAGAACCCTCCGCCTCCACCGCCAATTCCAGAACCAGAGCCCGAGCCACCAGAAGTGCTGAAGATTTTGAGCGACGGCACGAGACAGCTCAGCCTGAACATTACGGAGAGCGAACTCAAGGACCCTTCACTAACAAAAGTACAAATCCGCGATTGGCTGAACCGCCGCACAAATGGCGAAAAGTTGGGCGGTCGTTATTACAACGGATAGGGGCTGGCAGCATTAGCGCCTCACAAGTTTGTCCGAATAAATCTGAAAGGTCTTGTTCCGCAGTTAGGACGGCGAATGGTTTCGCGCCTCACCAGGTCTCGTCAGCTTTATAGAACGCATTCAAGCTTTACCGAAAGTGGCGTAGTCGCTTTCAAGGAGTTTTACGCATGTACCTGTTCATCGTTCCAACTGTGTCCGTAACCCCGGCTGGGTTCACGAACCCGATCACCGTTCCAAAATATTGCTCGCTCGACTCAGTTGAGACGCAGTACTCAGATTTTTCTGCGGTGCCATACGGTGCCGAGGGTTATTCGCTCATCGCACTGGGCGCGCCTAACGCGGGCCTCTCGGCGGAGCCCGACGTCTTTACCATCGGCACTCTGACCGATACGTTGGCTGGTGCAGATGTAACCGCGCTCGATACGTACCTGGCCACGGCAAATGTCCCAAGTGATTGGGTCACATCGGGCATGACGTGGGCCGCTGCAGCTCGACAGATCGCGCAAATCCACTTAGTGGCCCAGGCGATCTTCGGTAGCCAAGGCTCGCCAATATTCACCGGCGGAGTCACCCTTGCCACAGCCATGGGCAGCGTCAGCACTGGCGCACTAGCCGCAGTCAACGGCACAGGCGTCGTCACCAAGGGCGTCGGAGTTGGTGGAGGTGTCGGCGTTGGTGGTGGTGGCGGAGGTTCTGCGCCAACAACCACCTTCGGTGTATTCGACTTCAGTGGCGTTAACCTTTTCTTGACGGTTGGCCAGGCGCTTGAGCAAGTCTCGGCGCAGTTCTCAGATGCCATCCTCATCGGCGGAGGTGCGCTGTGAGCATATCCCTCAGCCAAGTAAATCAGGACACCTTCACGGGCCGAGGTTCGTATCCTGAAAATCCATTAAGTGATTCTGGTGCGTGGAGCGGGGATACCCATGGAGACGCCCAACTCCAGGTCGCTAGCTCGGGGATTTGCGAACCAAGCACGGCTGGTGCTATCTGCGCCTCTCTGTTTACTGGAGGCACAGCGGTAGGCAATGACCAGTATGCGTCTATCACGATTGGGACATCAGGGGGCAGTGGCACGCTATCCTATCAAGCCAGCGCGCGCTTTACGGATAACGGTATCTCCTATGGGGCAAACGCAGGCTACATGCTTCAACTCTCCTTTAACCCCAGTACAGGAGATGCTATTTTAACCGTGGTCGCTGCTGCGAACCCTCTTTTCTTTTTTACCGGGTCGCTTTCTGTCGGGGATGTTATCACCGTGGCTGCGGTTGGCAGCCGTATCTACGTTCTACAAAACTCCACGATTATCAGAGAAGTCACAAACACAACCTACACCAGCGGCATAACAACAGCGGCTATACAGTCAAATGTGTCGGTAGCTAACGCGCAGATTACAAACTTTGCCAACGGCAACGCAGCCCAAAGCGGAACATATTCCATCAATGGCACGGTACAGAGCGGCTCACCCGGAGTGGGCATCCCCGGCGTGACCATCACACTTGGTGGCGCTGCATCAGGTACAACCACGACCGATAGCAATGGCAACTATAACTTCACGGGCCTAGCGAACGGCTCGTACACAATCGCGGCTTCTGGCCTGAGCGCTAGTTACGGGCTGGACATAGGAACGCTTACCCCCGTTATAAACAATGCCGATTCTACGGGCACGATAATCAACGCGTATTGGAGCATCAGCGGCAACGCTGGTGTTGCGGGTGCCACGGTAACTGCTGTTGGCGCAGCGTTTGGAAATGAGGGGAGCGTAACCGCCGATGGCTCAGGCAACTTCGTACTTTCACGCGCTAACGGCGTCAGCTTGCAGAATGACACCTGGACTATCACGCCGACGTTGACGAACTATTCGTTCAGCCCCATGAGTCGAAACGAGGTGATGTCGAGCGCGAATATTACAGGCGTCAATTTCTCCGCAACTTTGCTCGGTTATGCAGTCAGCGGAAACGCTGGCGCACCAGGTGCGCTAATCAGCTACACGGGAACCAGCAGCGGCACCACAACTGCAGATGGCTCAGGTAACTGGAGCGTCAGCGGTTTGGCAAACGGGACTTACACGTTTACGCCGAGCCTGGCTAAGTGGACGTTCACGCCAACATCGAAGGTGGTAACCGTCAACAACGCGGCGGTCACAGGTGTTAACTTCACGGCCTCGAATGTCTATAGCCAGCCCGACGCCCGCAACTACGGCAACTTCCCTAATGATGGTGTCGTGGTCCAAGGAACAATCCAGTACACAGTCCCGAGTGTTTTCTCGCTCCGCTATTGGTTCGATAAGCTGTTCAACAGAACCCAACCACTGCCGCTCGATTCTCGCACGAGCGCTCCGACTGACAGCCGGAACGGAGACAACGCTGCAGCGCCTCAGAACTCAAGAGCGCCAGGCACGTACGGACCAGGCGAGTGATGTATGCCACATTGCTGATGTCCGTTGGCGCGGCGTTGCTCTCGTGTGGAGCTGCTGCGCTCACTTGGTGGCGGGCTAGTCGTCCCGCCCCCGAGCCTCCAAAACTCGATCTCAGCGAACTGCGTGCGCTCGTCGTCGAAGTCACCGAACTCAAGAAAGATGTTTTGGCAGCAAAGGATGAGGCGAACCGCGCACTAGGCGCAGCCCGTCAGAGCGCAGGAGTAGCTGCCAACCACGCTAACCACGCGGCCTCCGCTCAGCAAGCCGTGCAAGTTCTGCATGACACCATCGCGCGCTCGGCTGTTCTCTTCAGCGCTCCAACATCTCCAACATCTGCTCCCGTGCAGCTCTCGGACTCCGAATTTCTGGCGCAGCTCGCTGGGGAGCCCGCTGAGCCCGCACCGCCAGCACCCGGTCAGGCGGGCGACCCATGGGCGCGCGGACGTCGAGAGATCGCAGAACGCGCGCAGAGTCCAGAGGTATTGGCTCGAATAGAGGCAGCCCGCAAGGCGCGCGATGTGTCTTCCCCGCTGATCGCCCCGGCTCACGAGGCTCAAGGAAAAACTCATTCCGCATGGCGCGACAAGGCGGGCAAGAAGTCGTGAAGCTGATTGTTTGTGTTACGTCGTGCCAACGCGATTGGAGGTTGCGAGGTTGCCACGAGAGAATCCGCAAAGGCTACGGCGCCAATCTTCCAAAGAACATCGAGCTGAAGTTTTTCATCGGTGGTCCGCAGCCCGCTGGGCTACAGGACGATGAAATTTGGCTAGATGTTCCAGACGGCTATCTGGATTTACCCACCAAAGTAAAAGCGATATTCAAATACGCGCTTGAGTGCGATTACGATCACATTCTTAAGGTCGATACAGACACCGTCGTCAATCTCGCACAAGTCCCCGACTTCGAGCAGTTTGACTATCTTGGATGCACTGGCCAGGTCGTCCCAGCAAATACGGAGCGTCCAAAGCTAGGCAGCTCCAAGTGGTACGCGGTCGGTGGCGGTTATTTTCTGAGCCGCAAAGCTGCCGAGATTGTCGTGCAGCACGAACCCACGGCAGCGATGTGGGCCGAAGATGTTTGGGTTGGCAGCCTCTTGTACCTAGGCATCGTGCGCGGCAACATCCGCGTAGGCGAGCTGCCATTAAACAACGGCTTCGTATCCCACCAGTGGACTATGGGCGCTTGCAAACAGTGCTTTCGGCCTGTGCCATTCAACGTCACGATGTGTGGTCTTCACAAGGAAAAACATCCCGCCGACTTTACGCCCCTTGAGGTTTTCGTCGAAGTCCAGCGCGGAGGGCTACACAACTCGCAAATTTTATACACGATAAACGGTCAACCGGCCCCGCAAGGTCTGACAGCGGGTCGGCAGCTCTTGATGGTGGAGCCCACCAAGGCACAGAGATTGATCGCCCAAGGCGTTGCGCGCCTCGTTGATGAGTACGAGTTTTGCCGCTAAGAGAATTTTGCCGTGTGCACACGGCGAAAGACCAGCATTCTGAAGAAATCAGACTGGAGCAATATCGTCAGGTATCGGACGAAGGAAACAGACATGTCAGCAACGCCCCAAATTACAGGCAAAGTAACAGTCAACATCACGCTGAACAATCAGCAAGGAGGTAACGTCTACAGCCGAGTGTCCACGCCGCCAACTGCGCTACAGACGTTTCCAGTTTTCGGAAACGAGTTGTTGACGGCTCTGAACCTAAGCGTCCCGCCAGGAGGTGTGTCGGTGACTCTTCCGAGCGGAAGCGGGTCCACAGTAGAAGTGGTTGCAACCAGCTTGGCTGATGGTATCGCGACCTATACATACACGCTTGACCCCAACAACCCGTTAGTCGCAGGTCAAAACGTCAGCGTCGTTAACTGCGTCAACAATTCGGTCTTTAACATCACGAACGCGGTCATCTTGAACGTGAATGGCGATCAGTTTACCGTGGCGATCTCGAATGCGGATATCGGACAGGCAACAGAGTACGTTGCCACAGCCAGCACCTCGGGCATCTCGATGCTCTATCTCCGCAACGCGGGCCCTAACACCGTCAACGTCACCTGGACTCCGAGCGGCGGCAACAGCGAAGCGATATTGCCTCTGCCAGCAGGCGGCACGGTCACGCTGACCTTCCCTAACGCAAACAGCGGCATCACCGCGTTAAGTTTTTCGTCGGATATTCTGGCGAGCGCCGAGGTTACGAACGTCGCACTAACCACGGACGTCGCAACCCTCACAACGGCCACTTACCACGGCTTCAGCGTTGGAGAGTTGGTCACAACAACCGGCATCACGAACAACAGCAACCTGTTCAACGTGACAGCCCAACTGATAACCGCCGTCACCCCGACTACCTTTTCATTTGTTTTGGTTCACGGAAATGTGGCGTCGACTGCAGCAACGGGCACGTCCCCAGAGGCAACAGTGGCCTCTGTTCCAACGGTCAACTCGCAAGTCGAATACGCTTTGCTGGCATAAAGCAGTTCAACCTAACCGGGGCGGCCTTCGGGTCGCCCTTTCCAAATTCGGAGGCAGCATGCTCTTAATCACCGTAAAATCGTGCGCCCGCGACAGGGAGAACGGTTCGCACGCAGCAATCCGCAGCACCTGGGTTTGTGCAGCCGGTCATATCCCGGTGCGTTTCTTCGTAGCGGGCGAAGTGTTTTTGCCCGACGAAATAAAAGTCGACGCACCGGATACCTACGAGGGATTGCCCCTCAAGGTAAAAGAGATTCTCCGCTGGTCGCTCGCGAACGGGTTCGATCACACGCTATTGCTGGATAACGACACCTTCATAATTCCAGAAGTGTTGCTCGGATGTGGATTCGAGCAGCACGACTACACGGGAAAGAACGCGGCACGCAGAAAACAAGCGCCCTTCGCTCATGGAGGCTGGGGTTACTTCGTAAGTCGGCGACTGGCAGAGCTTGTTGTAAAAGCGGAACCGACAACGAACGCCGAAGATCGTTTTGTCGGACAGGTCGCTGAGGAAAACAAGATCACGCTGTACACGCCAAAGGATTTTGATTCGATGGCATTCCACTTCCCGCCCGCTGCTTACGGCAGACGGTATCACCCATCGCTTCAGTGGCAAGAGATGATGTACAGAAAGTTCTGCCTCCATCAAGAAGGCGTTCCGGTACTTTACGAGAACCGGCTTCCTAACGCGAAGGTCACTGCCAAACCTAACCAAGTTTTGATACGCATGAAGGGCAGCGGCAAGCCGACGCCAGTTTCGGAACAAACAGCTCGGCGTTTGTTGTTTCGCGGCTTGGCCGAGCGGCTGTGATGGTATATAGGGAGGGTGTGTACTTCGCACCGCGAAGGGATATACCGCATTCGTGAGCCCGCCGTCGATCCCCTCCTTTATTTTAGGCGTTCGGATTGCCTTTATAGAGCGTTCGAAATTGGTCCCGTTTTCCGAACTTGGTGTCCCGTGTGCGAGCGGCCCGGATATGATCGGTGGGTCTTTCCTCGTGTGCTTTATCCCCACACGTCTTTTGGGTGTTTCCCCTCGCAACGACGCGACCATTTAGAAGTGCAACGAATTCTTCTTTTCTCGGCTCTACTGTAACGTTTGCCAAAACCCACCTCCTCCTTGACACTCGTCCACTAGTGCTGGCTCTGTGTACGTGTCCAAGGAATTATCCATTTTCTAGGAAAGAAACGGTGCGAGCTAACCCAAAAGGCTATTAACCGTTATGAATAGTCCTGCTGACAAGCGGCAGAAGAGTGGGCGATAGTCGATTTCAGGCAGCAGTGAGCCCTACGCTAAGAAAAGAAAATGAGACTTGTATACGTGACCGTGGCGGTCCTGGTGCTATCAATAGCATCGATCTCGACTGCCGCGCAATCGACCTCGCCCGTGGCCACCTCGCCGCAGGATGTTGTGAATAAGAGTGCTGACGACATCTATACGGTCGTTAAGGAAGTCCCCGGCAGCAAAACAACATGGACAGTTATTTATTCAGGTCATCCAGTAATTCGCATAGAAGAGCAGAACTACCCAGGTAGTCCAAAGCTACGATACACACTTCAGTTCAGTGATGGGTGCCACTTTAAAAGTCCAGAAGAATACGACTGCGATCACCCTCTCACGGTCGGCCAGACATTCGGTCACCTCGACATCCAGCCAACCGGCAAGATCACGGGAGGGTCAATGGTGGACGTGAATGATGGCATCGGCGAAATTAGCATTCGCGAGTTCAAACAGAACGGTAGGGATATAAACCATTTTTACAAAGTATTGCGAGTCGAGGTGGTTAAAGACGCGCTTGAGTCTGACGCACAATCAGCACCGTCCGCCCAACCTACCAAACCAACCTTCGACCCGAATGCGCCTTATTCTGTCAGGCCACAGCCAGCGCAACCGGCGCAACCCGCACGACAAGCGAAACAGCAATCCCCGTCTCGATTGGCACCATCTCGCAAGGACATACCCACGATAGCCAAAGCCGCGAACGGAGCAATCGTAACCATTGTGATGGCGAATGACGATAAACCTTTCGCACTGGGCAGCGGGTTTCTTGTGAGCCCAGAGGGCGTGATTGTGACGAATTACCACGTCATCGCAGAGGGCAACGTCGCTATCGTTAAATTTCCTGATGGCACGGCGTTGCCTGTCGACGGCGTACTGGCAGCCGATAAAGTTCGCGATCTCGCTATCATCAAAATACACGGGAAGAGCTTCAGAACGCTCGATCTTGGTAATTCAGATCAAGTCCGAGTGGGTGAAGAAGTTGTTGCAATCGGTAATCCGCTCGGCTTGGAACTCACAGTCTCAAACGGTATTTTGAGCGGAGTTCGAACGGTTGAGAAAGAAGGCGGCAAGTTTCTGCAGGTCACGGCACCGATCTCACACGGCAGCAGTGGCGGACCCTTGTTCAATATGCACGGGGAAGTCGTCGGTATCAACACCATGTCTTATGAAGGTGGTGAGAATCTGAACTTCGCGATTCCTGTCAACGACGCGAAAATATTGCTTTCGAATCAGTCCACGAAACTCCAGAATTTACCCAACGAAACTGAGCCGGTCAAAGCGCAAACGCAGAGCGGTGATGCACCCCCTTCGGTCTCCGTCCCATCGCCGCAGACCACTCCCGGTGCCCGCGATTATTATCAACAACTCTACAATGCCGGTGGTTTCTCCAACGGCCTCCCGAACGCTGTCTGTTTCAGTGATGACGCTCACTCAGGTAGTTTTTTCACTTTCGTAGCATACGCCTACGATAAGGACTACTACGACGCCCAAGCTAAACTGCCTACATTTGAGCAGACGCAGGCCGCAGGCTCCCCCGGCGTCACCTCGGAGCAGATGACACAGTTCAAAATCATGGAGAGAGTTCAGCGAACCGCGCCATACGTCAGCTTTCTCATGAAAGGGTGGTTCGAGACTTTTTCCCGAGAGGCTCAACAATTTTTCCGAAGCGGCGGACGAGTTTTGGACGAGACAATCTATGAGAAAGGCGTCAAAGTCAACACCATTGAGTATCGCTGGGATGGAAGTTCATGGTATATCTCAATTCCTCCGGCAGACCCGAACGCATACACGAAGACGTTAAAAATCCTTCGTCTCGCCATTGAACCGACTTCAATGCGTTATGTCGATTCAACCACAGTTACGATGACAGTCGGAAGTGGTGCAACGGCGGCTACCCACACAGACCGCTATGGCCCTTGGGGTGGCGTCTGCGAAAAGGTTCCAAACCCAAAGTAAAGTAGTCGCGGACAAACTTTGGCAGAATCGAATCAGTCTATGAGCTTCGTTTTCCACTGCAAGTCAGCCAGCCTTTCCGCCAACGAGTACCGCCGCCAGCACTCTGCACGATACCGTTTGTGCTCGGCAGTCTGGCGGGCCATTTCTTCGATCTCCGCAGTCGCCCAGGGCTGAGAAAGGATATAACTTTGTGGCGGTGAAGGGGGACCGGAAGGCAAGGCTCGCGGAATGCTTGTGGCCACAACATATCGTATCAGGACGTTATTGATTATCGGTTGAAAAACTGTCCTTTCGACCAGTAGATTTTTCCGAGACATGAGTTCACACTTTTGAGTGCATCAACACCCAACCGGCTGGCCCGGGGGCGAATAGCAAAATGGAGGAATTAGCGGTCTCAAAACAACTTGAGAAGATGTAACGGGCTCGACCGGCATCGCCGGGGCTAAGCCTGCCGTGAAAAAACCACGCAATGAGCAAGAAGCATACCCTATCAGCTCCCTCTGTGGCTGTTCTCCCCGATTTCCTGAGCCCGATACTGAATTTCCCCGCGCCAGCAGTTGACACTGCGTCGCCCGCTCCTGCTAATATTCCTGCGCCGCCAGTTCAAGCGACTCAAAGAAAGAGAGGACGCAACATGAGTCGCAGAACAGGGCAGAAACCTACAGTGCGTGTAGGCAGGCGTAAGGACGGGACGAAGTACTTCTTTTTCCAATACTGGATTGATGTTCCAGGGCAGGAGGAGAGGCAACGCAAAACCGAAATTCTCGGACCAGTCAAGTCCCTAAAGGTCAAGGCTACCGAGAATCAAGGAACGGTCCCGAACGGTTTGACCAAGAGTGAGGCGGAGCGAAGGAAACTGGAAATTTTGTCTGAGATCAATTCACGTCAGTACAAGATTCCGTCTTCGTTCACATTCACTGATTGCGTTAAGCACTATCGTCAAGTATTCGCGCCGAAAATGCTCCGAGCCAGCACCCTCAACACGGCAGATGGTCATTTGAAGAAACACCTTGAGGATGCTTGGAAAGACGTTCCGGTCGAATACATAACGATTGACACAGTCAATGAATTTGCTTGGAAGAAGAAAAAGGAAGGTCTTTCTTGGGTTACGATCAAAAACATTTTGAGGACGATGCAACGGGTTATTTCGTGCGCTTCGAAGGATAAGAAGCCCACGTTCTCTATAAATGGATTGACGATTCCCGAGAAAGATAAACTCCAGATGCGAATTGAGAAGAAAACGAAGCAGTCGTTTACTTGGGAGCAGGCCGAGTCGGTCGTGGAGCAGATTAAAGCTCTCGATAGTCTTGGTGATGCTCGCAAGCAACAGTATTCGACGCTTGTTTTGTTGGCTTCTGCCTCCGGTTTGCGCATCTCGGAGCTTCTAGCCCTGCGGGTCAACGATTTCGATTTCAGCAAATCTACGCTGCGGGTCGATGAATCGTCGGACCAGAAAAGCGGCGGGAAGATAGGACCGTGCAAGAACGCGGCGGCGTATCGAACCGTCTACATGCTCGACCGGGAAGGGAAGAGAGCAATGGCAAAAGCGAAGGAATTCATTCCGCTGAACGCCAAGGCTGCTGACTTAGTTTTCCGTTCGCGCCGACAGGGACCTCTTACTGAGCAGACGATTCTCGTTCAAGGACTGTATCCCGCGCTCGACCGACTAGGTATCGAGCGTGATGGATTCCATGCGTTACGCTATGGCTGCAACACGCGCTGGCAGTTGGCAGGGCTTGCTCCGGTTGTGATTCGTCAACAGATGGGGCATTCGTCATCTGACATGACCGATCACTACACGAGTACGTTGTCACCGGAACAGGTTCAGGCCGCATTTGAGTCAAAGTTTGGCCGTAAAATTGATGTTTTGGAAAATGATGGAAAACGGGAAACCGTGTCCATCGCGGCCTAACTATAGTAAAATCAGTTCAGAGCGGGCGTCGTACAATGGCAGTATAGAAGCTTCCCAAGCTTCGGACGTGGGTTCGATTCCCATCGCCCGCTCCAACAAAACGCAAAATCTCCGCTGATTCGACTGCCCTTACTCGCCGCACACCCCTCGATTTGTGCCTCTGAAGCCGTAGTTTTGCGCCCATTCTGCGCCCAACTTTCCTCTGCACGCGTCTGCAAACGAGGCGGCCAGCCATGAAACTTCCGGGCCGCTACAAGGGCACTCGACGCCGGCACGATCCGCCGATCGTCGCGGTTTGTCCGTGCGGCCACTGGCGAAGCAAACCGATGGCGCCGGCGAAAGCCGAGATCGCCTACCAGGAACACGTCGCGGCTGCACACGGCGTCGGAATGCCGGGGATAAATCCCCCTCTGCAGACGTCTGCATTAAGCCGTGACGAACTCGTGTGGCGTCTTACCCGGCCAAATCGTTTTGAAAATGCCTCGCGGGCGGCAGGTGCGTGACGATGGCCTTTCGCGACAAACAGCTAACGTGCAAAGAGTGCGGTGCGGAATTCGTCTTTTCCGTAGGCGAACAGCAATTCTTTGCTGACTGCGGTTTCAAGAACCAACCCAAACGCTGCAAGGACTGCAGGCACAAACGCAACTTGGCGCCGCGGCCGAACATCTCGTCGTCGACTGCAGTCTCGACATCCACGAACTGTTCGGAGTGCGGCAAGGAAACCACTGTTCCGTTTCGGCCAGCGCCAGGCCGACCGGTTTTCTGCAGAGAGTGTTTTCACGCGGTCAGTCGTGACAATCACGGTAGCGGGAAGACCATGCACGTCAGTTAGCAGTGAAAAAAAAAGGAGCGCAAGAATGTCGAACACACAGCAGCAGCTTTTAGACGGACACAAAATACTTCCGATCAAGCTCGTCGCGCCGGAGGAGATTGAACACCTGCGATCGTCGACCGTTGACAAGCGGATTGTTTTCTCGACGGAAGCCGCGCATCAGTTCCACCTTGCAGGCATTCTGCTCGAAGAAGAGAACGACCGGCACGCCGCAGAAACGCAGCGACTCAACGAAATCATCAACGCGCTGCGTTCCCATGTTGCGCCGGGTGATCGCGAGAGCCCGACTGGAGACCCGAAGGACCCAAAAACGAACGTCGCGCGGATCCGCGCCATTGTGCAAGCGCGGCGAGCGGTAGCAGCAACAGCCTAGGAAAAATCTCGCCGTGACATGCGGCCCCAGAAAATCGAAAAGGAGCACGACAATGACAAACCAGCAACGCAAAAAGGCAGTCGCTTACTTCAAGTCGATCGACAGACCTGACCTGGCGGAATTCTACGAACAGTGTGCCGATCAGGTGTCGGGATCGGTCACTGTGCCAGGTTGGGAATTGCCCGAGCGTCGCCTTGGAAAAGGGAACGAGCCGGACCTGCCTGCTGTGACGATTACTGCGAGCGGTCTGGCGAAAACACCCGGCGCGCCGCCGACAAGGCTCGAAGTTTCAATCGATGATGAAGAGCTTTACGACCCATTCGGAGAATCTCCGCGGAGAACTGTGGTGCTACGCCAAGGCCCGATGTCGAAGACCGAATTCAACGAACGCCTCGCGTTAGCCAAACAATACGGCGAGCAAGCAGTCTTGAACATCTGCAACGAATTCCGCCGGCGCAATACGCCGCCGATCGAACTGCCGGAAGAACCGATCGGCGCTGGTTTCTAAACTCTGAATTTCGCGACAGCGAGGAGCGTATCCAATGGCGACAGCGATAGCGGTGAGCGATGAGCGATTGCAAGTTGAGCTACAAGATCAACAAAAGCAACTCGGCCGGCTCCGGGAGAAGCTGAAGGCGGAACAATGCCGGCTCGAGGCTGCAAACGTGGAGCGTGACCGCGTTGTCGAAGCGATCGAGCGCGGTGTTACGGGCAAGGAAGCCGAGCTGCAGCGCGCAAAAGTCGATTGCGAGAGTTCGGAGATCCGCGTCGGAGGCCTTCGCAAACTGGTCACTTCGATCGATGCGAGGATCCGCGAGCTCACAGAAGAGCTCGGCCGGCGCGCGGCCGCTGCCGCTCGTGCTGCGCGCGAAGAAGAATTGCGGGACCGAGCTGAGAAGAACCAGGCGCGCACACTTAAATTCCGAGAGAACCTTGCGTGGGCTTGCAAGGAGCTATTTGAGATCGAGCAGGAAAACGCGTTTCTCGCGTCTGGGTTTGGCGCCGCTGGCATTGAGGCCGTTGAGTTCTCACGGAAAATTCTGTACAACCCGCCGCGCCCACGCGAAGCATTGCGCAGCCCGGAAGTACATCTCGCCGCTGCGTACAATGCCGGCCTGGTGCCTTTCGGCTTCGACATCGTTACCGAGTTGAGGCCTAGCACGGGGCTAGGCGAACCAGGCGAATACGTGTCCAAGCTTCGACCTGGTCCAGCTTTTTCCTTCACGATTTTGCCGATGGGCCCGCGGGCGAGCTGACACGGCCAAAAACCCCGAGCCGGCCTGATCCGCAAGTCCTGCAGCCTGAGCGCGCGCCGGCAACGCGCAAGCAGGCGCACAAAGAACTGATTTAACCCCAGGAGGGGAAGATGGCTGACAGTCAACTCAGCGTTCAGGTCGTCGTCGACGCCTCGCAGATTAACGGGGTGCTCGAGCCCGCAACGAGTGCGGCCAAGGATGCCTTCAGCGATCTCGCTGCGGCGCAGATCCGGGTGAAGAGCGCCAGCTACGAGCTAAACTCCACACTGAATACACTCGCCAAAAGCGGTCTTGCACCGACAGCGGAGCAAACCGAAGAGGTTGCCGCGGCGATGTTTGAAGCCGAGCAGGCCTCTCGTGCGATGGCCGCGGCCGAAGCGGCATTGCATGGCGAGACCGAGAAAGTAGCCGCCAGTGCAAACAACGCGCGGGCGGCGTTCATGGGCTTGAACAGGGAACTAGGCCTTGGCGGGAATCGGGCACTCTCGACTTTTATTTCGCAATCACAAACCTTGGGCCCAATTCTCAGCGCCGCGTTTACCGGCATAGCGATCGCCGGCTTCATACAGCTCGCCGTCACAGCGGGCGAGAAGCTCTCCGCGCTCATCGATGACACTTTCATTTTCACCGCGGCTCAGAAAGCCCTCTATGCCCAGGAGCTCGGAGCGAACCAGGCGATCGCCCAGGCGAACGAACAGCACTCTCAGATGTTGCGACAGATCGCCGCGATCGGACTACCGGCCACGGAGCAAGCCAAATTGCGCGCGCAGTACGCAAGAGAGGACGCCGAGGGGCTGGCAGCCACGATCGCACAGCAGGAGAAAGCTGTCGCGCTCGCACAGCAGCAACTCGCTCTCACGCAGCAAAAGCTCGGAGCGAAGCCAATCAACTACGCCGCGCCGGTCAGCCCCGACACGGCCAAGTTGCTCGAGCAGCTCGACAAGCAGCGGCAAACGGTCGATAGCCTGAACGCTCAGCTCGGCGTTCTTCGCGCGCAGTACAAAGCGGCCGGCGATGCCGTCGCTGCAGCGCAAAAGCAGATGGCTACCGACGCCGCAAAGCAGCAAACGGAAGACCTGAAAAACTATAATCGCGAACTCGAAAGGGAGGGCAAAGCGGCCGAGGAAGCTGCCGTGAAGCGGGGCGAGGCAGAACGTCAAGCCCTCAACGAAAAAGAGAAAATCGACGAAGAGATGGACCGCGCTACGCAGGAATCTGCTAAACGCGACCTCGAGACGTTCCGGCATTCATTGGCCGAAAAGAACAGGCTCGTTGCTGAAGAAGGGAAGACCGAGCTCGCGCAGATCCGCGCGAACGCAGAGCTCACCGAAAAAGCAACGGCGGAACACAAAGGCGCTGCAAGTCCGGAAATCAAGGCCGAAGCGTTCGAGGCCTACAAAGAAGAGATCGGCGTCATTCAGCAGCTCATCACCGCAGAGAATCAACTTCAGGCAGCGTTGAAAGCCACCGGAGCCGCAGTCAATGATCCCAAAATCCTCGAGAGCATGCGTCGCCAGGATGCACTACTCCAACAGGAGAGCGCTTCTTGGGACCGCTATGCGACGAAAGTCCAACAGGTCCTCCGCGCCCAGCAACAGCAGGTTTCGCAAATGGTCAACGCGATCGGCGCCGACTTCTCGCGCGGCATCGTTTCATGGATGAATGGCCAAGAGACCTTCGGCCGAGCGATGCAGAAGGTCTGGACACAGTTCGCCGATACGGTTGTCAGCTCGCTGCTCAAGGCCGGCTTTCAAATGATTGCAAACGCTGCCCAGCAGAACGCGCTACTCGACTCAACGAAAATGCACCAGGCCGCTTCGGCCGCGCGCAGCACCTGGGCCGCCGTTTCCGCGATTCCGATCATCGGCCCTTTTCTCGCGCCGGAAGCTGCAGCCGCGGCGTTCGCCGGCGTGATGGCTTTCGAGAGTGGCGGCATGGTCCCCGGCTACGGACCGACTCCCGCGATCGTCCATGGCGGGGAGATGATCTTGAATGCAGACCAACAGCGAGCTCTCGGCGCCGGCGGGGGAGACACATTCCACTATCACCAGCACATTGCCGGCAACGCCACGTCGGAAACGCTCCGCGGCGGGCAAGTGCATTTCGAGAAAAGCCTCAAACGAACGCTGCGCCGGTTGAATCGGTAGCTAACCCGGAGTGATTTTGCTAAGCCGTGTGTTTGCACTACGGAGACAAAACAATTCGATTTGCCCCATGCCGATGACTCTCGAAGAACGCAAAGCCGAAATCGACCAGCTCGTCGACCGCATGGCATCGCACTATAGCCAGATTGGGGAATTGCAGCGGGAGATCGCTGGAAAGCTGCAGGCAGCGGCCGACTCTCACGGCGCGGCGGTGCTGCTCTTGCTGCAAGACGCGATCGGGAAAATGCTGGCCGCGCCTCTGCTCGCAATGCCTGACAAATCACCATTCAAGATGTGAAAAAGGCGGACCGCCCCGCCACGTTCAGAACAACGGGAAAACAACGTGAGGAATCCAGCTCCATGCGACAAAAAGGCGGAAAGCCATCGATGCCTGAGAACAGGCGGTTAACAGGCGGAAACAGCCACCGCGCGCACACGAAAAAGGCGGATCGCCGAAATCCCCTTAGAACAGGGAAACCCTCACCGAAAAATAGGGGAAGAAGAAACAGCAAAAGGCGGATCGCGTCGCCGCGCTCAGAACAGCGCGAAAAACAGCTTCGAAGGGTCCTCGGGCGCTCGCGAAAAGGCGGACGGCGTCGCCTCACTCAGAACAGTGGGGAAACAGAGAGAAACCGCCCTCTCCGCAAGCTCAAAAAGGCGGACCGAGGCTTGCTTCGTCGGCAGCGACACTTCATCCTCGAAAAGCTGGTGGGAAAAAGCGATAAAGATGCGGCACTCGCGGCCGGCTACTCTCTCTGGATCGCTACGAACACGAAGCAGAAAATTTGGGCGAAGCCTGGCGTGCGCGAGGAATACGAACGGCTCAAAAGCGACATCGTCGAGATCTATTACGATCGCCTCAGGAGTGCGATCAACGGAACGTCGGCATCGCTCGCCACTGGCGCGCGCAAAGAAGTTCCGCTAGATTCCACTTCCATCGCACCGTGAGCAAGCTCTCCGAAACCGATTGGACGAAAGTCGTCAGGCTCTATTCGTCCGGAGAAGTGACCATCACCCAACTCGCGCTTCGGTTCCAACTCACGTACGAAGGTATCCGCTACATTTTGCGTCAACGCGGCGTTCTCGAACCGTCAGGCCAGCTCAAGCGGAAAAGGTGTGGAGATGTGGGGAAAACGGCTACAGCAAATCTCTGACGCCGATCGCGAACGGATTTGGCTGCTCGCAGATGGTGGCATGAACGCGAGCGACCTAGCGCGGCGGTTCAACGTTTCGCCGGCGACAATCTCGCGCGAGCTGCAGAATCGGCGGCAAAGGCGCAACGTCACCACGCCGGCGAGAGCGAAGCAGTTAGCTCAATCCGCATGATCGCCTGGCTCCGTTCTCTCCTCGAGCAGTGGCGGATCTACAACGCCGTCATCGATCCAAACGGCAAGTGCCCCGCGTGCGGCGCGCGCAACGGCAAGCTCAAAGCCGTGATGGTTGAAACCCAACAAAAGCCAAACATAACGGTGATGGTCGAGCACAAATGCGGCGTCTGCGAAGCGACCTGGTACGAGCCGACGATTATGAAACCGGAGAAGTGGGTTGCGGCCGATTTGCTGAGGGGCACGAGCGCCCCTCATACGTGATAGCCTCTCGCCGTGCCTTTCACCCTCGCGCGCCTCTTTGAAGATGGCCTCGTGCAGATCGGCGATCGCAAGCATTGCCGGGATTGTGGCGTGTGGATGTACCCGTTCGAAGGTCCTGGCCGGCGGCGTTGGTTCGAGCTCATCGAACGCGACGACGGCACGGCGGTTTACCACGAACACGACACTTGGCGATGCGACGTTCGGCGACGAGCTCATGGCCGGGCCGTCTGAGCGCCTGGACTTAAAAGCGTGCCACAATTATAGCGATGGAGCCATTCACCCGTGGGTAAATTAGAGGCCGTCTTCAGGATCCGTTTGTCATTCCCGCTGCTCGCGCATGCGGTCACTCTAGAGCCGGCAGTCATCAAATTCGCTGATACAAACAACTCAGTTTCGATCGAATATCCGAAACCCGGGTCGACGCCAGAGCGGCCAGAGACTGAAGGATTTGACGAAATAACCCTGCACGTTGAACGGGAGTGTACTGCTGCCGAAGTGGACCCTCTCGGGAGGTTCCTGAGCGGTTTCCAAATCGATCAGGATGCAGCGCGAGCATTCTGGCAATTTTTCGAAGCGATCCGTGAAGCAGCGCTCCGTCTGGACAATACCGTTTTCATGTACCCCGTCGTTCCAACTCACGAGATTCGGGCCAACCCCTTGGTGCGTCAATGCAGGGAAGACTGGACTTTCGATGGCAAGGCACTGGTACAGGGTTCAGGCCAACGAGGAATTCCGGTAATCCAACTCACTGACGCTTGGTGGACCGAGGCGGTTGACCGACTCAAGCGTAACCAGCCGGTGCCCGTCTATACTCGTTTCGCGCTCGACGCGACGTACTTCGCCGAACGCGATCCGACTCGAGGAATAATTATGGCCTGTGCTGCCTGGGAAACAGCGCTCAGGCACTACCTCGCACACGTAGGTGCCAAGCGTGACCCAGCCTATCTCGTTGCCGCTGACAGTAGAAGCATTCCACTCCTCCGCAAGTTTGCGGAGACGGCCAAGGGCTGCGCACTCCTTCAGGATGCGATTGACCAAAGTATTGGGTTCGACAAAGAAAAGCTGGAGCATGCTCGCCTCATGCTGAACGAGCTCCCAAAGCTTCGCAATAGATTACTCCATCAGGGTGAGATGGAAGTTTCGACTACAAATGCGATCGCTGCTGCTTCCGCGGTGTTGACGGCGATTGAATGGTTCTTCGGCACTCCGTAGGGTCGGGCGAAACCTGATGATTTTGCGCCCGCGTTTTGCCCTACGCAGTTTCAACAAGTTGGACTACACGCGACGCGACGGTTTTTGCAGCTTAGCCGTTCAGGTTCGGCACGTCGGCGATCATCGCGCGAAGGCGTGACTCCGTTCGCCATGCCGTGTCGTCCGGCCTTTTTCGGTTCCTTATCATCGTCTGAAGGATGTTGGACGGCGGCGCGCTCCAGTTGCCCGCAGCTCGTCTCTCCAGCATGTGCAGATAGCTCAGGTAGGAAAACAAATCTGCTGCTTGAAGCGGAGGAGTCTGGTTGGCAAAAGCAACTCCGATCGTTCCCAGTTTGTCGGTGTTCAATGCTGCGGACTTGGTTTTGATGAGGTGAAATAACGCGGAGGCGTATTCGCCGAGGGCTCGGTCCGTGCCACAGAGGAAGTGAGCGCGGCCGCCGAGTGTTGTGTTGGACGTAACGACCTTTAAGCATTCAACAAACGCGACAACGTAAGGTCTGCTGGGACACCCGCTCGTCCGGTATTTTTTCTTTTTGGCATCCCAAAATGCCCCAGTGAGAAACTTCCGCTCGTCCAACGAGAAATTGAGGAAGTCGTCGGTGAAAATGCCATAGGCGACCGGGTGGATCCGGAACTCCGCAACAGCCTTCGCCAACGAGGCGAGAAACTCGCTGCGCCGGCCGTCGTCCCATTCTTTGAAAAATCCGTGCCCCTTGACCAGTTGCTTTGCATGGAATTTATCGGCAGGTACCCCGAATCGCTTCAGAGCGGTTCCCCAGGCTGTGTCGAATCTCCGCCACGGTCCCTTCTTGCCAAAAAAACCAGCTACGACACACACCTTCGAATCACCGTGAATGCCGCTCTCGTCTAAATACGCAAAAATCACCAGGCTGTCTTTCCCGTTGCGCGGGCCGTGCATCTCGAAAAGTTCGTCGGTCCAAATGCCCATCTCTGGCCTCTCCGCCTCGGTAGCCGTGATACACTCCGACTACGTAATGGCGGAAAGCCAAAGCTGCCACGCAAAGATTCGCAAACTTCAAAGGCCCGACTCACGATCGGGCCTTTTTTCGTTTCTGGATTGTAACGCGGCCGCAGAGGCGAATGGTTGTGATTTTGCCACGCGCGCGAAGTCAGTCCGCGGCGTCGGCGATTGAAAGACTTCCAGACATCTCCGTAGAGGGGTTTGTGGCCGCATTCCTGGCCAGCGTAGCGCCGATTCTCCTCGCGGTCCGGGCACTGCACCCTAACTGCCTCGCGATCGTGCGCCAGGAGCAACCCTTGCCGCGAAGCCGGGCCAATTGGAACGTGTTCACGATTTTTTGCGGCCGTCCGAGCCGTTTGCCTTTTGCGCGCGCGTTTCGAAGGCCTGCCTTGACGCGTTCGACGATCAGCGAGCGTTCCAGCTCGGCGACGGCGCCGAGGACCGTGAAAACCATCTTGCCGGCCGGCGTGGCAGTGTCGATCGATTCGCTGAGCGAAACGAAGTTAATCCCGAGCGCGTTGAAGGTTTCGAGCACGCGGAGCAAGTGCGAGACGCTCCTGGCCATCCGATCGAACTTCCAGACCGCAACCACGTCGAAGCGCCGGCGGTGCGCGTCGGCCATCAACCGGTCGAGCTCTAGCCGACGTTCTTTCGTGCCTGAGACGCCGTTGTCGACGTACTCACCGGCAAGCTGCCATCCGCGGCGCTCGATGTATTCCTTGAGCTCGCGCGTCTGCATCGTTGGATCCTGCCCGTTGTTTGCCGTGCTGACTCTCGCGTAGATCGCTACTCTCATCGGAATTGTCCTTTCCTGCCTCGGCCAGCACCTTGCGGACGAGGCGTTTGTGTTCCAGCTCCATTGCCGCGGCCACTTCGTCGGCGGATTCCGCTTGGTGGTCGAGCCGCTCAACTTCGTAGCGGATAGCCACTTCGAGCAAGTGCCGAATCTGGTCTCGCAGACTGCGGTGGTCAATGTCGGCCAGGCGGTTAATCACGTTGTGCAATCGCTCGGTAAGCTTGAGTGAGACCTCTTTCGAGTTTTTCGTCATCGGTGCGTAGGACAGGCGCGCCATCTCCGCCTCTGATGGCAGCCGATTCACTTCCGCACCGTCTTTCCTCTTTCCTTTTTCGGCCATAACTCCACAATGTCGGTTTTGGCCAGTCGGTCGATTTCCGTTCCCGGTACCAACATACGCGTGCCGAACTGGCGCACTTTGATATCGCCGCGCACGATCAGAACGTCGAGGGACGAAACCGAGATGGATAGGAGCCCCGCGGCTTCCTTTTTGGAGAACAGGGATTTCTGGCTCGGAACGTAAGCGCTCGTGAATCCTCGCTTTTCTGGGTTCCCGGTTCCCTTGGATTTCCTGTCGGTGAGCTCGGCAATTTGCCGCTCGAGCCGCTCGAAACGTTCAGGCAGTGTGAGTAGCGCGACAATATCAGCGGCGGTGAAGGTGCGTTCAGTCATGCTCGGGTACCGGCAGTGCGTTTCCCGCGGCCCGTTTTGCTTTCAAGATCGCTGGCGGATTCGCGTCAAGAGCGAAAATATCGTCCCAGGTAAAAAGCCTGCGTACCTCATCAGCGCAGCGGTTCAGCGTTTCCGAAAGTCCTTGGGCAGAGATTCCGGATACGGATTCATTGCCGCCTCGCGAAAGCCAGTCGAGCTGGTAGCTGACTGACCGGATGGCTTTCTCCAAGTCGAACGTGTTTCTGTTTTCGGTCTGGTGAAAACAAAAAGCGTCGGCCAGAGTGAAGAGCATCTCTTCTCGGCGTTCAACCGACAACTGTCCCGGAGGCTCGCCTGGTCCAGTTGCCGGCGCGATCCGCGGTTCAGGTAGATTCGTATTTATCTCCATTGCGTCCTCCAAGCTCTCGCCGACTCATCGGCGCACGAAGCGAGAGCGGAAATTGTCGTGCGGACGCCAGCTCCTCGCCGGCGTTTCGGCTTCTACGCGGCGACAGCGAAAAGCTCGATCAAGGGCGATTGCGGCGAATGTGGCCGTTCGGTCGCGGCCGCGGGCCCAGACGGATCGGCGGTGCAGCCGCAGATCGAGCGCAGAATGCCAGCATCGCGAACGAAGAACCGAACCTGTTCGCAAGTGGGACAAACGTCGAACTCGGAGAGAATGGAGATTACGACTTCGGATGGATTAAGATGCTCGACAGCTTTCATGGCGACTTACCTCGCTTTGTGAGTTAGGCGGCGTGCGGTGCTGAAACACCGTGCGTCGCCGTTTTTTATTTCTTCTTCTTTGACCTCTTCGGACCAGGTTTCAGTGTGCCTTTAAGTTTCCGGGCGCGCTCGATATCTGCCGCAGTCCAGATTCGCATGGTGCTTCGGCCTAGCGAGAGCGGTGTCGGCGCGTCAATCTGCCGACGTCCGATCCACGTGTAAAGCGTTTGCGGCGAAACGCCGAGAGCTTTTGCCGCTTCGCGCGTGGTGTAGGTCTTGGCTGCCATCTACGGGGCAGATTAGCAAATACTGGACACGGTGTCAATATGTATGTTAGGATGCTTCCCGAGACGAGGTTTCTACCACAAATGACCAAATCAGCCGTGGTCTTAGGGATCCTGCACGACCTGCAGGGGCCGCGTTTCTCGTGCTATGTCGATGATCCGTCTTATCCGTTGCTATTAAAGGAAGCGATGAAGGGAATCGATTGCGTGTTCGAGGAAGCTTCAGGCCACAGCCCTTCGATAGCCGAGGACCTCGCCGCCACGATCCTCGGTGCCGGGCACTACGTCGATATCGATCCGTCCGTCGATGAAAGGCCGAAATACGGGCTTCCAAAGACTACCGCGTTCGGAGTTCCCGTCGATATGTGGAATTCCGCGGATTCCTATGTTTCCATGCTGTCCGATGTGCAGGGGAAACGGGAGGAGCTCTGGGTGAAACGAATCGCTGAGACTAGTTTTAGCAAGGCGATTGTGATCGTCGGCGTTGCGCATTGTCTCAGTGTTGCTTTCCGGCTGATCTCGGCCGGGATAGGGGTCGAGAGCGTCTGGGGTTACACGCCGCATGAAAAACTCTGTAAGCGGGCGCACGCGTGAGTACTACGCGGGCTATGCAAAAACCCCATTCCGGCGAGTCGGAACGCGTTGAATCGACGGCATCAAAAACGGCGGAAAGCGCAGTTGGCGAGGGGTAGAAGACATACGGTTTCGCCTCTCTCGCGGATCGCCTGAAAAAACCCCGAGGCCCGGAGCAATCGGACTCCAGGCCTCGAATAGAATTGAGTCTTCTATGATCGAGCACGAGGATACAGCGAACGCGTTGCAGGCGAAAGTACCGAATCCGCGGCGCATTCACTTTAACGCCGGCACAAGAAAGGATTCATCGGGAGCGATGTTCCAATCGTCGCTGCGCACCTGGTTTTACACGAAGCAAGCGAGGTTCCCGAAACAGGCGGACTTTGCAGCCGCGATCGGAGTAAGTCCGGAGACGCTGCAGGGATGGTTTGGCGGCAAATCGTTTCCGGCTGAGCCTTTTTGCGACAAGCTGTACGACGAGACACAATTAGATTGTTTCAGTCCCACGGGTCGAGTCGCCGCTAGGCGCGAACACGAAAAGAAAAAAGGCCTCTCTCGCGCCGCGATTCAGAAACGCGACGAACGCGAATACCTAAAGCCCGAGGAGCTCGCTAGATGCGTCGCCGATCCGGAGCTGGCGTTTACAATCCGCGGCGACGAGCGGATCGCCTGCCTCGAGTGCGGACAGCTCCTCAAACACATCCGCGAGTTCCATCTACGCGCCCACAACATGACGGCCGCCAATTACCGGATCGGGACGAACCCTGAGAATCCACGCTACGGCCCAAAACGAGGGTTGGTCTGCAACGCTCGCGCCGCTGGAATGAGAGCCGAAATAGTGAAGCGGAAGTTCCAACCTGGTAGCGCTGAATTTCTCGCGAGCGTGCGACCGCCGCAAAAAGGCAAGAAGATGCCGCCTGAGTTTTCCAGGAAGACCAGCGTTCGCATGCGCGGCCAGCGGAAACCAGAGTGGGGAAACGACGTTTCAGACGTCGAAGTGATGTGGGAATGGCTGATCGATGGAAAGCTGCTCGAAGAGGTCAACGGTTTTAGCCAGGGCGGCGTGTGGGTTCGTTTGAAGACGATCATCGGCAAGCCTGTGAGACGAGGCCTTACGATAGACGATTTACCGAATGCGCCGGCGGCAATGGAGGTAGTCCACCGATCTGCAGGCGACGAAGCGAAACTCAGAAACGAATTCGACAAGCTCTGCAAAGAATCTCGCAATCAGGTCGCTCGAAGCGTGGCCCGGGCAGCGCGTTCTGTCTTGCTCTGGATCCCGCGCGCCCTAGCTTGGCGGAAACGGAACCTGATTCGCGCGGAAGAGATGACAGGTGCCGATCTTGGTCGCGCGTTCGCGGCGGAAGAGCTGCGAAAACTCAAATCTCCCCGACCGCTGCGAGAGAAGCATGGACGCGAGTCAGGTCGGAAGCGCAGACCGGAGCGGGAGACAGTTTCGAAACCGAAGCGCGGGATCGGGAAAAAGACTGGTGACATGCTAGTGCTCTACGCAGCGTTTGAAAAAAAGAAGACTTCGGTGTACGGAATGGCCACGACCCTGTACCCAGGACGAGACCAGGAATCCGCTGAAGCCGCAACTAGGTTGCTCCGGAAACGGCATCGCGGCGATATCGATCGCCTTCGCAATTCCATGACCGAGGCCGAAGCCGAGCGACGAATCGCACAGGCCACCCCTAACAAAAGCCTCAAACAAACCGCCTAGAGTCTTTTGTTACCCCTAACAAAAGGCCATTCCTGCCCGTTACCCCTAACGTTAGGCTTACAGACTTGAAAATCGATTGACACCCTCACCGCGCGCACCAAGCCGTCTCACCGGCTGGCGCGTTGAATTTACCAGGGAAGAACTGAGGGTTTGCTTGATCGCGAGAATACCACGAGCGCGTTTCGCGCGCGCGATTTTCATTTTGTATGACCTCCCCGCGGGGCGTTCCTCGACCGATAGCCGGGCGTGTTACCCCTCAGTTCCACGCTCGGCTTTGGGGGACGCGGATCAAACATCTTTTAGATTCCCCGAACAATGCACGGCCTCGATCTCGACGCCAATCGCGAGACGTGCCACTAGCGAAAGTCGCTACGCATTTTGCCCCGCGGCGGTGCAGGCGTGAGCGTCAAGCTGATGGGCGCCGTCTTTGACCTCAACATCCCTCGCATTCCGAAGTTTGTCCTCTTGGCGATGGCAGACCCGGCCGCCGACGATGGCAGTAATTCCTACCTGGCCGTCGAGACGATCTCCAAAAAAACCAGCACGTCAACGCGCGGAGTTCAGCAGAACATCCATGCTCTTGTCGGAGCGGGCTATCTAGAATTCGTTGGCAAGTTTAACTACAGGACCAAGCACCGTGTTGCGGCCCTCTTGATGCCGGTCGACGAACGCGGCCAGCGTCACTACGGACACGGATTCACCGCGGAGTATAGGCTCACGCTCGAGAGAGGCGACAAGAACAAGCTCTTCGAATTGCTCCAGGCTGAAAACAAACCAGCAGCCCCTGCACCTTTCCCAAAGATCAAAAAGGTGCAGCGCGCAGCAAAGAACCCTGCAGCCAGCGACGGCGGAAAGGTGCAGCAGGCGACAAAGAACCCTGCAGCCCCTGCACCTGAATCATTCTTAATCCAATCCTTAACCGGAAGCGGAACCTCTCGCCGTGGCGGCGGTGGTTGCCAAGATACAGAGAGTAGCGGCACCACCTCTGCCGCCTCCGCGATCGAGAGCGCCGTCGCCCGGGCCTTCGAAGTATTCGGTTTCGACAAACCCTTCGGACACCCCGCGTTTCGGGCGGCGATAGTTCGCCGATCGGCGGAAATCCATGACGGCAACATCGTCGACGCCATGGAAGCCGTGATCCAGGACTGCAACCGGAAAGTACCGCCAGCATTTTACAAAGCGAAGCACCTGCTCGAAGACGAAGCGCAAGCAAGTCTTCCCATGAATGAGGATTTGCCCGGTCTTGAGCACCTGGTCGCGCACCGCCAGCAGATGGCGACTCAACTTAGGCAAGCCGCCGAGGATATCGGCCATCACAGTCCCGCATTAGCGTATGAGCTGAAGCAGCTCGCGGACCTAGCCGACGATTGGGAAACTCCGGATATCGAGAGCACGCTTCAGGAACTTGAGTCGTTGGATGACAGTATCGACTCCACTCTGGCGGAGCATCTCGGCGGGAAACTTACGCGCGACCAGTTGAACCTGCCGCGGTTCACTTTATCCAGGACGGCGGCGGCCTGATGGCGCTTTCACTCAAATTCGTTCTTCGGACCAATTTTACTAAGTCCCATGTTTGCACCATGGGGCTTTGTCACTCGTTTTTGCCGCGGACTCCCTAGATGGCGACGTCGACCAAACTCGTTCTCGTTCCGGAGTACGACGAAGCAACCGTCGCACCGTTGCTAATTTCGTCCGACATTGCTACCGTCGCGCCCGGGCAGCCCGAGTCAGCGAGCCAGGACGGTACCGGCTCGATGGCGCGAAGGCGATATCAAACAGGGAGGGTTTTTGTTCGTGGAAAGAAACAACCCATGTTCGTCGGCAGATGGCGGGAGGACGTGATCGTCGAAGGGAACCAAACAATTCGCGTGGAGCGTTCCGTCGTGCTCGGCTCGATCGCTGAGCTGAAGACGAAGAAAAACGCGCAGCGCGCCTTGCAACCGTTCCTCGACAAAGTGAATTCTCTCGACTATCGACCGGCGAAGTTCGCCAAGTTCGAGGACCTGGCGGATCTGTGGGAGACGCAAATCCTCGCTCTGCAAAAACCTTCGAGTGTGAAAGCAGCTCAGTCGCATTTGCGGACGTACATCCGTCCGTGGCTGGGACACGTTCGGCTCGAAGACTTCACCTGCCAGGCTCAGCAAAATTTCGTGACGCGGCTTTCGGGAAGCGTGTCGCGGAAAACTGTGCTCAATGTGCTCTGCACTCTGAGCTCGATGCTGAACTCGGCAAAGAAGTGGAACTACTGCTGTCACCCGATCGACATGCGGGACCTGGCGCTGCCGGCGGATCAAATCCGGAAGACAACCAGGTTCTTCAACGGCGAGGAAGCGAAAAAAATCATCATGCTCGCGGCCGAGCCGTTCCGGACCATGTTCGCGATCGCGGCGATGACCGGGTTGCGCGCCGGCGAAGTCATGGGTCTGCAAAAAGCGGACCTCGATTTCGAGCGGCGAATCATCCTGGTCAGTCGATCGGCGTGGTACGGAAAAGTCCAAGCGGTGAAGAGTAGGGCAAGCCGTGCGCCGGTTGTGATGTCCGAAGCGCTCGTTACGGTGCTAAAAGAATATCTAGCGTCGTGGCGGGAAAACTCCGGAGGCTTTCTGTTCCTCAATCGCAACGGGCGGCCGTACGCAGCGAACAAGGTCGTCGAATACGGGCTCTGGCCTGTTCTCGATAAACTGAAAATCGCGCGCGCCGGCATGCACGCATTCCGTCACTGTCACGCGTCGCTCTTGATGGACGTGGGCGCAAATCCGAAAGTGGCACAGCAACAAATGCGCCACGCGGACGCGCGAACCACGCTCGAAGCGTACGCTCATGTGATCGGCGACGCGCAGCGCGAAGCCGTTGACCGCGTTGGCGAGAGGCTCAGACCGGATGCGAAATGCGCTCAGTTGCGCCCAAATTGAGGATGAACGGTGAGTAGAATCACACACTTGCGGATTGCTGGACGTGGGTTCGATTCCCATCGCCCGCTCCATAAACCCTGATGACTCTATTGCCCTTAGGCGGCCGAGTCGCTGAAAACAACCCCAAAAGTGGTCGGTTTTGGACGCCAGTTGGACGCTACGCATTCCAATTGGACGCTGGAGAAGGCGCCAGTTCGGTTCCGGGGCTCTCGGCATGGACCGAACGTCTGCAGGTTCGATTTGCGTGGTTGACAGCGGCCGTATATGCCAGCAGCGCCGCGGCCCATCATAGCTACCGGAGCGTGGTAGAATTGCTATAGGGACGTACCTCTCAAGCCCCTACGTTTAACACTCCCGGATTCAACCAATATGCCCGGCCCAGCTTCGAAATTGCGTGGTGTCGCCCTTCCGGGAGGATGGACCGCTGACCAAGAGCTCTCGGGGTTGTCACAGACTGGGGGGAGTTTTTCCTATGGCTATCGAGTAACACATACGGATGGTCGGAAAGCTTTCCTCAAGGCACTGGATTATTCGCAGGCACTCCGCGCAGATGACACGCCGACAGCGCTGCAAGCCCTCACTGCTGCCTACATTTTTGAGCGTAGTATTCTGCAAACGTGTAAGACGCGCCGAATGGACCGGGTAGTTCAATCCATAGAGTTTGGTAATGTCACCGTTGACTATACCGATCTCGGCCGCGTGGATTATTTAATTTTGGAAATTGCTGAGGGTGATGTGCGCTCATTTTTGAGCGCTTCAAAGAACATTGACCTGGCATGGAAATTGCGGGCACTTCACCACATCGCAACAGGTCTCCATCAGTTGCATGCTGTAAACATTGCCCATCAAGATGTGAAGCCCTCAAACGTACTCGTGTTTGACACGACTGTCTCCAAGATTGCTGACCTCGGGAGCGCTTCGCAGAAGGGAAGTGTGTGCCCTCGTGATGACCGTGATTTTGCCGGAGACCCCGCTTATGCCCCACCCGAGCTTTTGTATGGCCACCGCGACCCGGACTGGACAACTCGACGTTTTGGTTGTGATGCCTACCATCTGGGCAGCATGGTCGGGTTTATGTTCACGGGCCTCAATGCTACCAGCCTCCTATTCTCTAGAATGGCTGCCGACCATTATTATGGAGTCTGGAAAGGAACGTATGAGGAGGTCTTACCGTATCTAAGGGACGCATTTGGCCTTGCGCTCGAATCGTTTGCGCAATGCGTACCGGATGAGCCGTTCCGAACCGAATGTTCGGTAACCGCTTTACCAGAAATTGTCCAGTCAATTGGCGGCAAAACGTGGATGCAAAGGATTTATCTAGCCTTTTGGATCCCCTTGTCGTTCTTTGTCGTTCCACGTCACTCCATGTCGCTTGAGCCGCACTAGAGCCTCGCCCACGATGATCGCTGCTGCAGGCGAGGGAAATTCCTCAGTGAAACGTGGGCCGCGCCAGTTCGGGGCCGCCAACCGGGAGGACCTCGCGGCAGCTCTAGGGAGTAATTATGAAAGTGCTTAAGAATTTGACGGTCAGAGCTTTATTTTCGTGCTTGCCCGTAATCGGGATGCTTCTGTTCTGCGCGGCCCCGAAAGCAGGCGCGAACCAGATCTGTGCGGGAATTGCCGTATATAACGAAACAGACGGCAAGTTCAGCACCTCGGCTCAAGTGAGTGGCAAGTGGTCGGCACTGGGGTCGGAACCGGACTTCGGAACAAATCCCGACGGCTCACCGCCGAGCACGCTAGGGCCACACCAAGCGATAGCGTTTAGCTCTTGTTCCGATGGTGGAGCGCTTCCAAAGGGAACTGGCGGGACAGTGACCCTATCGGGCGTCGGGACCTTGACCTGGTCAGCGCCGTGGTCGGTTGCCAATGCTGGCGGATTGGGTCCTCCTTGCAGCGGAGACACGAGCCAGCCGGGGGGATTTCAAGTCTACAACCTGACGGGCGGAGCCACTTCAATGGGCGGTGACCCGCTAACCTGCCTCTTCACCTTCGGCGTGACGGATAACAGTGTCACACAGAGCTTTCAGACTGTGAACTCGCAGAATGCTGATCAGGTTTTCGTGATTGGAACCGACCGCAAGTTGTGGATCGAGCGCCCGCCGTTTGGGAACGTCCCTCCGGCCCGGACGCAAGTCGATGGCAATGTGCTGACCTTCCAAGGGCTCGACAATCAAACCATACTGACTCTTGGAACCGACGCAAAGCTGTGGCTTGAGCACGCGCCCTTTGGGAACGTGCCCCCTGTCCGGCAGCAGGTTGATGGCAGTGTGCGGGCGCTCCAGGGGTTCGACAATCAGACCGTACTGGTCCTTGGAATAGACGGCAATCTGTGGCTCGAGCACGCACCTTTTGGGAACGTGCCCCCCGCGCGGACGCAAGTCGACGGCAATGTGATTAATTTCCAGGGGATCGACAACCAGACTGTTCTGGCACTCGGAAGCGATGGCAAGCTCTGGCTCGAGAATTCTCCTTTTGGGCGTCTCCCCCCTGCCCGACAGCAGGTGGATGGCAGTGTGCGAGCCTTCCAGGGGCTCATCAAGGACCAGACCGTGCTGGTGCTTGGAAACGATGGCAAGCTATGGCTAGAGTTCGCGCCGTTCGGAACAGTCCCACCAGCTCGGACACAGATAGACGGCAACGTGCGAGCCTTTCAAGGGTTCCAAAGTTTAATCGGCGGTGTAACTGTTCTAGTGCTCGGAACCGATGGCAACCTATGGCTCGAGCATGGACCCACTGGGAACGTCACCCCCAAGCGGCAGCAGGTCGACGCTAGTGTCAGGGCCTTCTATGGGCTCAACGACAACAATCAGACCATACTGGTGCTTGGAAACGACGGCAAACTATGGTTAGAGCACGCTCCTTTTGGGACGGTTCCGCCAGCGCGGACCCAGATCGACGCCAATGTGATGTGATTGTCCCCGCCGAACCCAGGCCCAGAGGGACAGTGAAGATTTTCTTGTGCAGCGTCGACGTGGCCCGCAATTCGTGGGTTCGTTTCTCGTCGATTATTGCGTTGTCAAATTGCTTTATCTCATGATCGGGTCCACCTATCCAGATAGTAGTTCCGGCAACGAATGCCAATCCGAGATTAGGCGAAATCAACTCGTCGATGAAGCGTTTATTCATTCTTGCCCCCAATTGAACTGTTGCATGATGCTCAATTTAACGTGCCAATGTGTTTGTGGCTGGCCCGTTTCTGTGCGTCGTCAACGACTCGGAGGAGGACACCGCTGAACGAAGGTGAATTAGGCACTGCGACGGAATGTTTTTTCCACAGCCACCCGTCCAATCCCCCTTCCCGAGTCCGTTAGTGCCGAACGTCTTGCGAGGGTTGGAACATCGACTCTTGTTGCCCGCTCAGCGTGACCCTCACAACGGCACCGTAGAGGCTCAATGTCGTCCTCTCGGTTTCTCAGCCAGCTAGCCGATCTTTGCTATCGGCTTCGGATGAAAACGTCAGCAGGAAGTTTGAAGCGCGCGCTCAATTTCCGTACCTGCTCCAGTGTGAGCTTCCGTTGCCTCGCCAGGAACATGGAGACGGCGCTCTCTGATCCAAATTCAGGGATCAAGTCACGCTGTGTGAGGTCCTGTTGCTCGAGGAGGAAGCGCACGACGGAAACCGCGTCCGCGGCAGGAATCGGATAGTGCGTTTCTTCGTAGCGTTCGACCAGCAACGTCAGAAGTTCAATGGCCTCTACTTCCGAGCGAGACGGACTTTCCAGCTCCTCGTCATTATGTATGACGTGGGGAGCACCCTTCGCGATCATTCTTGCTGGGTCTGCGAGAACTGTGTTCATTTTGTACCAAATCTCCTATCCCAATTACCGGGATTGTTGTATTCCTTATGTGTCAAAAAGGACCGAATGTAAACATGCCCTTGGGTTCGCTTTTGATCCGTCGTTTTCGCATAGTGAATGACTGTAACGAGGCTGTAGCGGTTCCGCCGAAAGTCAAATATCACATATCCTTTAACATTGTCTGCATCCTTAACAGTGCTGCGAACCTCCGGAAAATTGTGCCATCGAACCTCTTTGACGATAGCCATCCATGCCTTGATCTCGTCAGCCGCAGCCGGTGTTTCTCCATTGCCTCGCTCAGACGCTTGCGCGTAACGATGTGCACTATCCTACGATATGTGAAGTCGTCAAGTGGCCAAAATTAACTGCAGCTCTACTTCAAGAATGGAGATTGTGGCAAAGGGAGAGTGAGTTGCAACGCGTGCTAGATATCGGTTGTTTCGTGATCCCCAATCGGTAACTGCTTTCAATTTCCATTTAGCGTCCAATTAAAGCCCAAGCCCTCTCTCTAAACGCTAAGTGCCACCAGATCAATCGCTTTCTGAGATTTTGTCCGTGTAACGATCCAGGAGTTGGAGGCTTCGACGCGGCCCGCGGTGTAGACTCTGGGGTGATCGAAGAAACAGCGCGACTCGACGAGTCGTACACTCTGATTCCGCCAAAGCATTTAGGTTCTTGTCAGATTGGAGGCTCAAGATGAACGATCAACAAAAGAAGGAACAGTATTCTGGAGGGCGAGATCAAGAGATCCGTGCGGCACTGGATCAGCATTGGGCGGCGTCCGATGCCAACGATTTTGAAACGGAGCACCGCATCTATCACGAGGACGCTGTGCTGGAATACCCGCAGTCAGGCGAGCGAACCCGCGGTCGACGCAACATACAGAACCAGCGCGCTAGTCAGCCGAGCAAAAAGCGGTTTGCTGTCCGACGAATGATTGGCGGCGGCGATCTTTGGATCACTGAATTCATCCTGACATATGACGGCAAGCCGTCCTACACCGTGAGCATCATGGAGTTCAGGGACGACAAGGTTGCGCGGGAAACACAGTACTTCGCAGATCCATTCGTGGCTCCCGCATGGCGCGCTCAATGGGTCGAACGGATGGACACATAATTCATAATCTCGAGGCGCGAGAATTCGCTAATGACACCGCCATTTGTGGTTTGCAGCATAATTGTCGAGAACAGAGATTGGCGCGACTACACAGAGTTAGCCCAAGCTGCAATGGGATTAGGCTTCTAACGCCTCGAGTGCGATTTTCGCGTGCGTTCTCTTTCGCAAAGTGAGTTTGGGCTTATTTTTTGCGAGCGACAGTTTGTAGTTCTCGACGGCGTTCTTTCGGTCACCTTTGTTTTGATATGCCTCAGCAAGATTGTAGTAGACCCAAGCATTTTCCGGGCAAAGGTCTACGGACTTGCCAAACTCTTCCAAAGCACGAGCGAAGTCGCCAAGTCCGGCATAGGTAGCCGCTCGTCCGTTTCTTGCAAACGCTTCAAACTCGACCTTCCAAGCTGCGTCAGCACCTGGGACACTGTCGATTGAGCCCAATGCAGTGTCAAGGTCCTCAAGCGCTCGGCTGAAATCGCGACATTCCATAAAGACTTGGCCGCGACCCAAGAATGCAGACACATCTTTCGGATTCAATTCGACCGCTCGCGAATAGTCCGTAATTGCGTCGCTGAGGCTACCCGCATACCAATTTGACTCTGCCCGAAGATGGTAGGCTACCGCTTGATTGGGATTCCGAGCGATGAAAGCCGAGAAAAATTCTGTCCATTTCTGGTATTCCTCGGTTTCTTCCCAAGTCTTCGACAGCGAAGTCAAAATCCAATCCAAGAGAACTGAATTTTGCATTTCACTTTTGTATTCGAGAGCTTTCAAAAGTAGCTCTTGGGCTTCGACGTAGTTGCCCCCTTGCAGCTGAGAAAACGCCAAATTGACTAGACGCGTGACGGCTTTCTCACCGGCGTCTTTGTTATTCCCGCGTTGAAACAGACGTTTAAGAAATCCCCAGGGATTCATATTAGAACTGGAAATGTTGAGGTCGGGGACTCGCGCGCTTAGTTCTTGGCGCTCGCCCCCCTACTTCCTTGGCGATTCTATAAGTATCCGCCCATGACCGCCAGTGGTTAACGGAGAGGTGGATCTCCTCATACGAAGACACGGCGGCCTGCGTCCAGCGATGAGACAGTGGCCGAGGATCAGAATTTCGGCTCAGTTCTGGCCCTACTTATCTCTCAACTAGCGGCGGCCTGCCTCGTTGCTTCGGCCTCCGTTGTCGCGCTGATAGGCTTGGCCACAATTTCGAGACCATTCTTGTTCATATCGAATCTCTGCTTCCGGTCCAAGCCTTTGACAAACTCCCGTGTTGCTTTACCGACCGCGCCTGGAAGGCTCGACGCTTCCAGCTTGACCATCGACTCCGCCGTTTCTTCATTTCGATCTCGATAGCGAAATTGCACCTCAAACGTTTTCATGCTCCAACCTCCCTTTTGTGACGACGTAAACAGAAATCAGTTTGCGTGTTCCAAGCCAAGGCCCGGTCTTAGAATTGACCTTTAGCTCACACGATGTTTTCGACTCGAAGCTCTCTTCCTGGAGCTCCTCGTTTTCAGGTTCTTGATCTCAGCTTTAAGCTTGTCGTTCTCTTTGGTCAACGCGTCTCGCGCAGCTGTGATTGTTTCGAGATCGTTTCCCACCTGGCCGTTCTCTTTCTGAAGTTCCGCCACTTGGGCTTTCAATTGCTCGTTCTCTTGTAGAGTCTTTGTGTCTTTGCAGCCGGTCGAAGGCAAGCTCAGCGCTGCCGCCAGAACGAGTAGCGCCCCAGTGTTTTTGCGCGTCATACGTCACCTTTGGTAGACGAGATTCTGAATTGCAACTGGAACAACCGAAAGCGGGTGAGGGGGGGAACCACCGCTGGCAGCTAGGCCAGCGTAATGGAGTTTCTTAGGTCGCGCAAGCCTGAGACCCGGTCACGGAAGAGCGAAATTGAACTCCTCTGGCAGATGCCCGGTTGCGACTCACGAGGAACAAACCTGCAATCCGTCACACAACGAGAGGTCGACCCTGCTGGTGCTAATGATGCCAGTTTGTAGGTACTCAATCCTAAAAGAACAACTTCAGCCCAAGTTGCAATCGCCGCGAAGGCGCTCTGGTTGAGGTGATGGCGCTGAAGCCGCCCGCGGTATTGGTAAAGTTCAGGTTGGTGGGCTGGCCAAGCTGAGGGGTGTTCGTGGTGTTGAAGGCTTCGGCGCGGAACTGCATGCTGATGGTTTCGGTGAATTTGAAATTCTTGAAGATGGACGAATCCAAGTTACTAAAGCTTGGCCCGCGAGCTTGCTGGGGACCGCCGCCGAGAACCGCGAGGTTGGTCTCGCCGATGGTGGTGGCGATGGGTGGCTGGGCAAATGCGTTAGGGTTGAGCCACTCGGTTCGGTTGTGCGGTCCGGCGTACATATTCTGGCCTGGCACGACGTCAGCGAAACAGCCAAACTCCGACGTGGCCACAGGACACGGGACGGTAAAGGGCTGGCCGCTCTGGTAGGTGTAGATGAAGTTGATGGCCCAACCTCCGAGGAACGCATCGACGGCTTTATTGGCGTCGCTCATGAATTGAAGGCCGCGGCCAAACGGCAACCGATAGCTGCCTGACAAATGAACCAGGTGGGTGGCGTCAATGTCGCAGAGGCCGTAGTCCTGCTGAATTCCAAATCCAGGGAGCCACTCGGCGCGGTACTGCATATTCTGGGAGGCTTGGGTATGCTGGTCGCTTAAGCACTTGCTGTAGGTGTAGTTGGAAAGCAGAGATAGACCATAGCTGAACTGATGCTCATAGGTTGCCTGCAGGGCGTTGTAGTTGCTGTTGGCGTTGGTAGTTTCGTAGGTTGCATTGCGGCTGAAACTCGGGAAGGGAACGTAATTCTGCGGGTTTACGCTAGGAGGAAGGATCTCGGTGGGAGAATTGTTGTATCCAAGGTTGTCCAGATGGCGGCCGAGGGTCCCCACGTAGCCGATCTGAACGGCGTCATGGCTGGTGAACTGATCCTGCACAGTGAGATTGATCGTCTGGACATACGGGGTCTGGAAATTGTATTGGCGGCCGTACATATTCAGACCCATTCCGCTGTTGATGGTCGGATCTCCCAGATTAATGGTAGTGAAGGCATTTTCCATGGTCGCGGTCTGTCCGTTGGACAGGAGCAAGGGATGTTGAGAATCGGGGCTATTGAACGTCGAAGTATAAACAAACGGATAGTTGGTGCCGAGAGTGCCGCCATAGCCAAGATTCCCCAGACCGCCATAGGCGATGCCATATCCTCCACGGACCACCAGGTTGGTTTTTATGCGATAGGCAAATCCTACTCTGGGAGCGAAATTGGTCTTCTGAGCTTCGCCGAGGCCAAGTCCGGAAACGCAATCGAGTGTGATATCGCTGGCAACCAGTAGGGCGTTAAACGACGCGGAACGGGGCACCTTGCAGCCCTGGTTGGACATATAGTAGATGCCAGTATCGCCGTTGCCGCCGGCAGGTATGAAGTTAGCTTGCCTGCCGTTTACTTCAGCATAGGGCGTGAAATAGTCCCAGCGGAGGCCAAGGTTCAAAGTCAGCCTTGGGGTGATCTTCCAGTCATCCTGGAAATAAATTCCAGTGTACCAGCGATGATCGTCGGTGGCGGCGATATTGGATCCGGAGAAACTGCCCATACCACCCACAAAATCGGGGCCGCCAACCGTGGAAGGCATGGGGGTCAGCAGCAGGTCGGCGATTCCGGTGAGGCTGCTGTTCTTGTTGGGGATGTCGGTGTACTGGCCGGTGTAATTCAGGTCTCCGCGGCCTTGCGGTGGCTGAGAAATATTGCCCTCGATGTCGTCAATTTGAAGGCCCATCTTGAAATTATGGTTTCGGAAGACCTTGGTTACATTGTCTTCGCCTTGGACGCTGTAGACGTATTGCAGGGTCGGAGTAAAATTGCCTACGCCGATATGGGTGAATCCGTTGATGGTGATCGGTGGAAGGCCCCCGTTATTGGCGACCTGAGGGATTCCCTGAATTCCGTACTGAGCGGGAATACCGAATGTATCTCCATAAATGGACTCCTGAAGTTTGTCGGCGTGGACCATCCCGACGTGCATGTCATTGGTCCATGTAGGACTAAAGATGTGACTATATCCGACGGCCCAGGCATAAGCTGGAAAGCTGTCATGTCGGCCCCCGCCTTCACCTACGGCCACGCCCGGGAGGGTTGAGGGAACATCTTCGGAAATCAGGCTTCTGTCAAAGACGCCGAAGAGGACGTTGTTCGCGTTTAAATACTCGTCAATCCTTATGTCGTAGGAGTTGGTGGTCTCCGGCTCTGTCGGGGTATAGAAGAAGTTATTGGCCAGCCCCGCGGAAGTAGGAGTGGGATACACGCTGAGAAGCTTCACAGCATTCTGGTCAAGACGTCCTGCGGGAATAATGTTCAGCATTGACGCCAGACCGGTGAAGTTGGTTATACCGAGCAGGCTAGATCCGGTAAAGAACGGGTCACGGACATACACCGCGCTGCCGCTGGTATTTGTCAGGCCGGTGATCGGATCCGTCGCACCGGCGGCAACCAAGCGGGTAGTCTCGGGATCAAAAACGGTGCCATGGGGAAATACGCGTCCCAAGGCATCGGTCGCCGTGCCGCTGTTGTAAGTAATCAGGTCCTGTAAATTGGTAAAGCCGCTTTTGATCATGTTTTCGGTCGGGACGGTGTCAGTCTGAGGTGAGGGCGTGACATAGCGCCCGCCCTGGTAATCAGCGAAGAAAAACGTCTTGTCCTTCCTGATTGGGCCGCCCAGCGTTCCGCCAAACAGGTTCTGGCGGTACTCCGGTTTCGGTTTGTTATTGATATCGTTGAAGTAGAGGTTGGCGTTGAGAACGTCATTGCGCCAGTATTCCCACACGTCTCCGTGAAAGCTGTTGCTACCGGATTTGATGGCGGCGTTGATAACCGCTCCGGTTGAGTGTCCAAATTCGGCGTTGAAGTCGCCGCTTTGCAGCTTAAACTCCTGGATAGCATCGGGCGGAGGAGTGATGGCGGCGTCGCTTCCAACGGAGGAGCCGCCGTAAACCTCGATGTTGTCGTTTATGCCGTTCAGACGAAAATCGTTCTGCCATAGGTCGACGCCGTTGACCGAGAAGAACGCGCTGCTGGTGGTGCCAGAATCGCTGCTGGGGTTGCCTACCGGAGCCGTGGCGACACCGGCAGAGAGCTGCGCCAGAGATGCCCAGTCGCGGGTCTGTAAAGGCAGATCATTGACCGCCTGGGTGGTGATCGTCTGGCCGAGGGCGGCGTTTTCGCCCTGCAGCAAAGGGGCTGACGCTGTCACGCTGATCTGTTGTGAGACCGCGCCGGTTACAAAATGGATGTCAACCGTCAAAGTCTGCTGCACATGGACTCGCAGGCCATTATCGACAAACGTTTCAAAGCCTGGAGCTTCGGCTCGCAGGTTATAGGTCTCCGGCCGCACCCCGGTAAAGCTATAGGTACCGGTCGAAGTGGATTGCGTTGTTTGCGATACGCCGGTCGCGGTATTCGTTAGCGTAATCGTGGCTCCAGCAACCACCGCGCCCGAAGGATCGCTGACGGTGCCGGTAATCCCGCCCGTATCGATCTGCGCGAAGAGCGACGCGGGAGAGATAATTGTCATCAGCAGTAGGCACACCACTAGCGCTGCTTTAGTGCCTCGAACCGGAATCATAAAAAGACCTCCACGAGTTTATGTTCTAAAGTCTTTTCGATAGCCTTCCACCCGGGACCTCCCGGGGCCTTTTGCCGATGGTGTTCAACTTCGCGACGGCAAGAAACGGTGAGGCTACGGCAGCGTTAACGGAATCAGCCGAAACATTTCGTTAATTTCTCGTTAAAACAGCGGATGGACCCAAGCAGCGATTTGCAGTAGGGCCTTCGGGTAACGCGGCTCGATCACGAGTCGACACAGAAGAATGTCTCTTGACATTCATTTATAGGACTTCTCCGGTAACGCACCGAGTAAAGGGCAACTAGGTAGCCCAAGTCAACATCTGAAAAGACAAAAAGAGGGGAACTGAATCTCATGGCGCGGTGTCCATGAGAAGTGGGTAGGTTCCCGTACCCCCCGAAGAGTCCGTGCAAGAACTGAAATCAAAGTCGTTCCAAGGTTAGGCGCCCGGAATACCCAGGAGTTTGGCCCGGGATCGTGCCAGCACCGCGGGGAGGAACCGATGTGGTCTAACTTCCAAAAAACATCGCCGGAAAGAATTGTTGTGAGTGTCGTTTCTCTGCTTGTAGTGCTGTTGGCGGCTGCGTTGGTGAAGACTTTTGCGGGCGCGGAGAAAACGGGAGAGTGGGCCACTTATTCTCACGGAGTGCTTCGCGTAGTGATTCCTTACCGCGCCGCGCAAGCGGGTGCGGGACAGCTAACCGCAGAAGTCCTGGATCCGGAGAATCACGTCATTGGGCGGACAGAAAAGACTCTCGAAGTGGTAAAGGGTGCGTCGCGATTCGAGGCGGAGATGAAGCTCGATAAGGCCGTGCCGCTGGATGAGCTCGTTTGGCATCGGGTGCGATATGAGTTTCGCTATAACGACACAAAATTGGAAACGCTCGGGGGCGTGGAATCCATCTCCAACATTCTGAGGCTCCCCGTGCTACGGGTGCTGGGACAGCGAAGCTATCTGGCAGGCAGCAGAGCAGCCGTGCGGCTGATTGTGAGCGATTCGAAAGGAGACGTAATTCCCGGGCGGGGCGCGGTGCGGATTCGATTGGAGGCGGACGGAAAAGAGCAGCGGACGCTCTTTACAGGACGCTTGAACCATCGCGGGACGACCGAGGCGCAGTTTCAGTTTCCGGAAGGCGTTACCGGCAATTGCAACTTGCATTACACGGTGGACACTTCATTGGGAACGACGGAGTACGCACAAACAATCCAGTTGCAGGACAAAGTCGGGATTCTCCTGACAACGGACAAGACGATCTATCAGCCGGGACAGATGATTCACGTGCGGGCGCTGGCGTTGAATCGTGCGGACCACCGCGCGGTAGGAAAACGGAACCTGCTCCTGGAAGTGGAGGACTCCCACGGAAACAAGGTCTTCAAGAAAGCTACGTCGACGGACGAGTTTGGCATTGGGTCCGCGGACTTTGGCCTGGCGAGCGAGGTGAATCTGGGAACGTATCACGTGCGCGCGACCCTGGGAGAGGCCGACACGGACTCAACGAACACCGCGGAGATTGCGTTGGACGTGGAGAAATACACGCTGCCGAAATTCAAGGTCGAGCTGAATTTCGCGTCACCCGAAGGGAAGAAGAAGCACGGCTACCGGCCTGGGGGGCACGTGAGTGGTACGGTCGAAGCAAACTATTTCTTTGGAAAAGCGTTGGATGGCGCCGAAGTTTCCGTGAAAGCCGAAGGAATGGATGTCGCGACCTTCACGGCCGGTTCGGTTGAAGGGAAAACCGATCACGACGGCGCCTATCACTTTGATTTGCAGCTTCCTGAATACCTGGCGGGGAGGCCGCTCGACAGAGGCGCAGCGAAAGTGCTGATCGAAGCGACGGTAAAAGACACGGCGGGGCATTCCGAGAGCCGCGGCGAACCTATTACGATCAGTGACTCGGCGTTTTTGCTGACCGCGATTCCGGAGGGCGGAGCGCTGGTTCCCGGCCTGGAAAATCAAGTGTTCTTGGTGGCGTCCTATCCGGATGGAACGCCAGTGGAAGCGAACCTTAAGGTGCGGTCAAGGTCTGGCGACGAACAAGACGTTTCGACCAATGCGGGTGGCCTCGCGTTGCTTATCTTGAAGAAGCCGCAGAGGGACGAAGTCTTGCAGATTGATGCGACAGACAAGGAGGGAGAAAAAGTTTCCGCGCCGGTGCCGCTCGAGGCTCGCGCGGGCGATGACCAGGTGCTGTTGCGAGCGGAGAAGGCTGTCTATCGCGCGGGGGATTCGATTCGGCTGAGGATTTTGACGACCAAGAATCGTGGCACGGTTTACGTCGACGTCGTGAAAGACGGGCAGACGATTCTGACTAGGGACTTAGACATTGCAGAAGGGGAAGCGGAGTTAACGCTCGCGGCCAGCCCCGAGCTGGCGGGCACAGTGGACGTAAGCGCCTACATGTTCGGAGCCAATGCGCAACCCGTCGCGGATCATCGGCTGGTGTTCGTACAGCCGGCAGATGAGCTGAAAGTGGAGACCATGGCGGATCGTCCCGTCTACAAGCCGGGTGACGACTCACGCATCCGTTTTCACGTGACGGACAAGAACGGAGAAGGGGTGCGCGCCGCACTGGGGCTGCAGATTGTGGACGAAGCAGTATTCGCGCTTGCTGAAAAGAAGCCTGGCTTTGCGAAAGTGTTCTTTTACCTCGAACAGGAAGTGATGAAGCCGCGGTACGAGATTCACTCCGTCGGCCTGCCGGAGATCGTCGAGCCGGTCTCCGATGACAAAGAGGCGCAGCGCGATATTGCTGCACGTGCGCTCTTTTCGGCTACAGAAATCGTGAGGCAGAACCGATTCGATGGCGAGGCCGGACGTGAAATTCCCCGGACAAAATATTACGAATTCTGGAACCGGTACCAGGCACAGTTCCAGGAGGATGCCAAAAGGATCGCCGCAGAGCTGCGGCATGCGATTGCAAAGGATCCAAATGAAAATGACCTGGAGAAAGCGTTCAAGAAGCTGGCGGATTCCGGGAAGCCGGACTTTCGCGATGCTTGGGGAACGAAACTGAAAGTCGAGCGCACGCCCTGGGATAACGCTAGAACGATGTTCACGCTTCACGGTGCTGGACCAGACAAGAGTTTCGATACCGCAGACGACTTGCGTGCGGTGATCTACTTCCGGCGAAGCCCGATCGTTACAACGGCGGCTGCCGGCGGCGCCAAATTGAGTGTGAAGATCGAGCACGACCGCGGCCCGAATAACAATCGCGTGGAAATCTCGGGGTTGGCAATCGATCCGAGCGGCGCGGTCATTCCGGATGCAATTATAGCGATCACAAATATGACGATTTCCAGCGCGCAGGTCGCGCACACGAACGCGTCAGGCGAGTTTCACGCATCGGCACTGCGTCCAGGCGTTTACAAAGTGGTTGTGAGCAGTCCTGGCTTTCGGCAAGCAGAGGATACATTTCAACTGGAGGGGCGGGACCACGCAGAAATCACGGCACGATTGGAAGTCGGATCGGCTACGCAAACGGTCGAGGTTTCCGGGAGTTCCGTAGTGATCCTCAGCACGGAGGCAACTGGATTCGGAGAAGGCAGTGGATTTGGCGGCGGAGTTCCCGGTGGGGCCATGGGAGGCGTGATCGGTGGAGTCATTGCCCGGCAAGAATGGGCTGCTGGGCGGCTGGAAAAACCAATGCCTATGATGGCCATGGAGCTGCCAATGAAGGGCCGGAACTTCGCGAACATAGCCACTATGGACGCTGACGAAAAGGAAACGGCCGACGTGCACGTGCGATCGTATTTTCCAGAGACACTGTACATCAATCCCGAGATCATCACGGACCGCAACGGAATGGCGGAGATTTCCGTTCCATTGGCCGACAACATCACGACGTGGCGGATGTCCCTAATTGCTTCGACCGAACGCGGGACGCTCGGTACGGCAACTTCGAGCCTGAAAGTGTTTCAGGATTTCTTTGTGGATCTGGACTTGCCGGTCGTCTTGACGCAGGGAGATCAAGTGTCGCTGCCGGTTGCCATCTACAACTACACGGATGCGAAAGGCGAGGTGCGGCTAAAGCTGAAGGAGGAGGATTGGTTTGCATTGGTGGATGATTCCGGGGAGAAGTCTGTGGATGTGGATTCGCAGCATGTCGGCGGATCACAATTTACTCTGGAAGCGAAGCGAATCGGGAAGTTCAAGTTGACACTTACCGCGCAGATGAGAGGAAACACGAAGCGTGCCGACGTGGTGGTACGTGAAATCGAAGTGGTTCCGAACGGACGGGAGCAGAACATCGTATTCAATGGACAACTGGAGGCGAAGGCGAGTCACACCGTGGAATTTCCCGCGATGGCGATTGACGGCGCAAGCAAGATTTTTGTGCGCCTGTACCCGGGGCCCCTGAGCCAGATCATCGAAGGAATGGATTCGATTTTGCGCATGCCGGGCGGATGTTTCGAGCAAACCTCGTCAAGCACTTATCCGAACGTGCTGGCGCTGGATTACATGAAGCGGACGAAAAAGTTGACGCCCGAGGTGCATGCCAAGGCGGAAGGATACATCGCCAACGGGTATCAACGGCTGCTGACGTTTGAGGTCCAAAGCGGCGGATTTTCCTGGTTCGGCCAGGCGCCGGCGAACAAGATTTTGACTTCGTATGGCCTGATGGAGTTCTACGACATGTCGAAGGTGTATGACGTGGATGTACGCGTGATTCAGCGCACCCAGCAGTGGCTCGTATCGCAGCAACAGGCAGATGGCAGTTGGAAACCGGATACGCAGTTCATCAATGAAGGAGCGACGAACCGGTATAACAAGGATGTGCTGCGCATTACGGCGTACATTGCCTGGTCGCTTGGCAATACCGGATACCAAGGGCCCGCGCTTGGAAAAGCTAGCGAATACATTCAGAAGAATCTCTCTGAGAAGTCCGATCCCTACACGCTGGCAGTGCTGGCCAATTTCGCGGTGGATTCCGGAAAGGACCGCGAATTCACCCGGCAGGCGATGCAAATGCTCCTGGACGCCCGCACGGAAAAAGATGAACAGGCCTGGTGGAGCTCGGAAGAAACGGGCGTCTACTCGACGGGAACGAGCGCGAGCGTGGAAACTACGGGGTTGGCCGTGCAAGGTCTGCTGAAATGGGGGCGAGCGGCAGGAACGACGCGCAAAGCTCTGGCTTATATCACGTCGAAAAAAGACGCGACCGGCGCCTGGGGCAGCACGCAAGCAACGATCATGGCTCTACGCGCGGTGCTGCTGGCGAGCGAAAAAGGGTCGGCCGATTTGCGCGGAACGGTGGAGATCGCAGTCAATGGAAAGAGTGCCGAAAGGCTGGTCTTGACTCCGGAGAATAATGACCTGCTGCATCAGTTTGTCTTCAAGGAGATTGAGAGCAGCGGGTCCAGTCTCGTGGAGATTCGCTACGACGGCAAAGGAACACTTGCCTATCAGATCGCCGGCCAATACTTCATTCCCTGGGACCAGGAAGGCGAGAAGGAGCCGCTCTCGATCTCCGTGAATTACGACCGCACGAAGCTGGCGCAGGACGACATTGTGACCGCGACAGCCACGATGCGAAACAATCTGCCAAAATCCGCGAACATGGTGATGGTGGATTTGGGAATTCCACCCGGGTTCGATTTGCTAAGCGAGGATTTGCAGGAGTATCAGGAAAAATCGTCCAAGCTGAAAAGCGGCCGGCTGGAAAAATTCAACCAGACGGCGACGCAGTCAATTCTATATTTCAACGCGTTCGCGGCCGGAGAGACCGTGCAATTGAAATTCCGGTTGCGCGCGAAGTACCCCATTCGGACGCGAACGTTCGAGTCGCGTGTCTATGAATATTACGATCCAGACGTCCGGTCGGTGGCGCGCCCCGTGTTGCTTGAAGTGAAAAAGCAATAGCCTGACGCGCCGCATAAGGTCAGTTAGATTCGACTTGCCTGTTAAGTTGTGCGGGATACGCAGCGTGCCAGGACTTAGTAAGGATTGGGGTGCAAGCTCGGCCTATGCTAGCCTCCATTCCGATCGCAGCATTAATCAGACTTTGGCGATTAGATGCCGACGACTCGCCCAGAAACTTGCTAATCCGCGGCTTTACGGCGTGGCTTCTGTTTTTTCGAGATGGATCGAATGACCAGCTTGCCTATGCCGCTTTCAGGCAACGGCCTTTCCGCCTGCGCGATGGCCGCAACGATAAGTTCCTCAACTTCTGGACGAGCCAGCGTGACCACGGACTCGATCCTGATAAAACGGTTTTGGCTGCCGTTGCCGAGAAGCAACTTACTCACCGTCAACTTGGCGCAAGAAGGCGGATGCAGTGTCCATGAAGACGACCAAACGAATTGCTTCGCAAGCCGATGCGTCAGAAAGTAGCGTATATCAAGCCGATGGGTTGCTTGCCCATTTCAAATGGCCACACCCACAGGGCGAGACTGGTGGGGAGATGGTCGGGGCCGGGAAGGCCATCCCTCAGCCCGGCCTCAGATTCGTATGCGAGAATGAAAGAATTTCCAGAGCTAGTACGATTAATTCAGTGGCGCTTACCCACAACGCGTTTAGCAAGTCCCTATTCCTCATAGTCTTCGAGAAAGTCTTACCATTGGCAGGCTAGTTGCGCTCCTCTGGCGACTGGGAGTGGGAAACCTTCGTGGAAGACACCTGTACCTGCCAACTCGGGGGGGCGCAAGGTTCCCATTCCCGGCCCGTCTTTTTCCAAAAAGGCCGGACCCTAATCACTCTTATCAATCCTCAATTCTGAAAAGGAAGCAGATTCTACAGTGGTCAGCGTCTGGAGGGCAGACTGCCGCGCATTCCCATTCGGAGCAGGGGCCCTCGATTCCCTTTACGGTAAGCGGCAAATTGTTCGCTCTCGACGTCGGGCCTGGGGTGGAGCTGGAAGGCCCGGGTGCTTGCCACTGTCTGCGCATGGGTACAAGCGAGCGGCGGGACGCACCGTTTTCTCAAAAGGTGCGCCGAGTTTTTTTGACAATTGCCTCTTGACACGGATACCACGCGTGCGTAGAACGGACTCTCAGGCTGGAGACGATGTTCCCTCAGCTCCCAGCCCCTGTTGGTTTCGCCCCCACCCAGAAAAAACCTCAGGAGGACTCTATGACTAATTTAGTAGCGCGTGAAAACTTCGTCCAAGATCTGTCCGATTTCCGCAGGGAATTCGATCAGATATTCAACCGCTTCTTGAGCTGGCCCTCGGCTCACGAAGGACACCCACTCACCGCGAGATTCACACCCCCGGTTCAGTCCTATATCGACAACCAAGACAAGAAACTTCACTGCCAGATTCTCCTGCCCGGCGTAGACCCAAAGGACGTCAACATCCAGGTGCTTGGTAACATGCTGATGATCAGCGGCGAGCACAGCGATTCTCTCGACAAGGATGGGAAGGATTTCATCCGCCGCGAGTTCACCTACGGCTCGTTTCAGCGCAGTCTCGTGCTTCCTGAAGGCGTAGACAAAGACAGAATTTCCGCCGACTATCGCAATGGGTTGCTGGAAATCACAGCTCCCATTTCTGCGGCAGCGCTTCCGAAAAAAATAGAGGTCAAATCACTGCCCGCCGTATCTGCAAGGCACGCAACCGCCTAGCCTCATCCGGCTAAATGCCGTTTGGAAGGCCCGGGCCTAGCGCAGTCTGTTACGAAACAAGAAGCTATAAGCAGATGAAAGCGGTGCTCCGGTTTTCGGAGCATCGCTTTTCTCATTTCACTACAATTCTTCCAAACAGGAGCGATGCGGTCCACCTCGCAACCACGAAGGGGGCCGACATTCCAAGTGCCACTCCGATGACGGTGAGCCGCAGCGTCTTCGCGACCACGTCGCGTTGGGCAGAATTTCTGATGATCTTTTGACTTTTAAAACTGATGTCCAGTTAGCCGATTACACAAACAAATGCAAATAGTTACGGCCACAGCGAGCCCCAAAAAGTGAACTAGCGTGCTTCGGGGATGAAGATCTATTATCCGCGCATTACACGACTCGGCCGGCGTGCTCTAAATTTTCACTCACCTCACCCAGCTTTCGTCCAGGGCGCCAATCAGTAAGTACTCCTGTCCTTAAACTAACCCTTTGGACAGGTGGCAAGGTGCTTTCTGGAGCCTAGCCTGCCAAGTACCAGCCTTATCCGTCACCTACAGTTTAGGAGGCGTTATGCGTGCGTTTAGAATTTTGCCGATGGCTGTAGTGCTGGGTGCGACCCCCCTGACTGCAGCTCCCCAGCAACAGTCGGCCCTGACGCAGGTCGTGGACAAGATCGTAGCGCAAGAGCAGGCAGAGGTGCAGTCGCTTCGGCAATACTCACCGGTCGTGGAAACGTACATCCAGATTCTCCGTCCTGACAAGAATCTAGGCGTGGTGCCGAACGGCGATAAGTATTTTCTCGGCCGTGCTGAGCTCGCGAAGAATGTGGAGATCGATCCACTGATCAGTGGCACTCGTACTAAACGCAACATGTTCAGCGGCTTGGGAAACCTGTTCTCGATGGAGTTTCTCCCGAACGGCTTTCTGCAAATGATCTATCTGGACACAAACGGCTTCGACCGCCAGCATTACAAGTTTGACTATGTCGGCCGCGAGTTCTTAGGTGAAGTTCGCTGTCTGGTATTCGACGTCGATCCAACATCGAAGGCTGATAGGGGGCGTTTCGTCGGCCGCATCTGGGTGGAGGATCAGGATTACCACATCGTGCGCTTCAACGGAGGCTACAACAGCCGGTCCAAGACCAGTTACTACTTGAACTTCGACAGTTGGCGAACGAACGCCGGCAAGAACGAATGGCTCCCGGCTTTCATCTACAGCGAAGAGGTTGACAACGGGGCGGTACAGTCATTCCGGGCACAGACACGCCTTTGGAGCTATGCCCCAAGCCACGCTCGGGAAGAGCAAGAGCTTAGCACGGTGCTGGTGGAAACCCCGAGACCTGTCAAGGATCAGAGTGAAGTCGCAAACGACTACTCGCCCCTAGAGGCGAAACGCGCCTGGGGACACCAGGCCGAAGACAATGTCGCAGCCAAGATGGAGCAGCTGGGCTTGATGGCACCCTATGGAGAAGTCGATAAGGTGCTAGAGACGGTGATCAACAACCTCGAGGTCACAAATAACCTCGATATCCAGCCGGCGGTCCGCTGCCGCATTCTGATGACCTCAACGATGGAGTCCTTCACGATGGGCCACACCATTGTCCTGAGCCGCGGCTTGGTGGATGTGCTTCCGGACGAGGCCAGCCTCGCGGCCATCCTCGCGCATGAACTCGGTCATATCGTCCTAGGACATCACGTGGGCACGCAATTTGCGTTCACCAATCGCCTGCGATTCGACGAAAAGGAGGCGTTCCATCACTTCGGCTTTGCTCACACACCGGAAGAGGAACAGGCGGCGACCCAGGAGGGGATCGAATTACTGAAGAAGTCGCCGTACAAGGATCATCTTGGGAACGCGCAACTCTTCCTGCAAGCATTGAATGAACGTTCGAAGGAGATTCCCAATCTGGTCAGTCCGCACCTGGGCAACAGGGTCGCGACAGGCTTACCCGGCAATTCCGGCGCGCACACCGCGCAGACGTCGGCAGCAAAAGCAGGCGGCAACGTCATCGCTGCGCTGCCGCTCGGCGGACGCATCAAGGTTGAACCATGGAACAATCAGCTGCAGTTGTTAAAGTCCAAGCCAGCAGGCACGGTAGCTGGGGACGAGGTGACGCCCTTTGAACTCACCCCCTTTGTCCTCTATCTCACCCGCGAAGGAGACAATGCATCGACAGAAGCTCCCAGCGCAGTATCTGTGAAGTCAGCTCCAGATACGAATATACCGGACATCAAACCATAGACGACTCGTGGCTTGAGATTGACGGGCACGTCGGGACGTCATTGGACGCCGGCCGCTCACAGTCAACTAATGGATTCAGCAACTTGGCCGCATTCGGAGTTGGGTTCGATTCCCATCGCCCGCTACATTTCCCGCGCTTTCCACAACGCATTGCCCGCCCAGCTTGCGCTTACGAAAGAAATCCAGAATAGACGTTCATAACGATGGAATCCAAGCCCGGAAGCTGGTAGAACTCCTTGACTGATTTTGGCAACAACTGACTAGGCCAGAATGCAATGGGAGCTCTTACATGAAAACGATTCAGGGCCCGGGCATCTTTCTCGCACAGTTCGCCTCGGATAACGCGCCCTTCAACTCCTTCGACACGATCTGCGCTTGGGCGAAGAGTCTGGGCTATGCGGCGGTGCAGATCCCGTCATGGGACGTCCGGTTGTTCGATCTTAAGCGCGCCGCCGAGAGCAAAACGTACTGTGAGGAAATCGCCGCCATCGCCGCGCGCCACAGTCTCGTCATTTCCGATCTCTCCACCCATTTGCAAGGACAACTCGTTGCCTGCCACCCTGCCTACGACGCGATGTTCGACGGATTTGCTCCGCCGAGTCTCCACGGCAATCCCAGTGCTAGGCAGGCCTGGGCCGTCGAGCAGCTGCATTTCGCAGCACGCGCTTCCGCGCACTTTGGCATGAAAGCGCATGTCACGTTTTCGGGCGCACTCGCGTGGCCCTTCCTTTATCCCTGGCCTCAGCGCCCCGCAGGACTGATCGAAGCCGCTTTCGACGAACTCGCCAAACGTTGGCTTCCGATTCTCGATGCCTTCGACAAAGCTGGAGTCGATCTCTGTTTTGAAATTCACCCCGGCGAGGATCTACACGATGGCGCCACGTTTGAGATGTTCTTGGACCGCGTGAAACAGCACTCCCGCTGCAACGTACTCTACGATCCCAGTCACTTCGTGCTGCAACAACTTGACTACCTTCAATTCATCGACCTCTATCATCCTCGTATCAAAATGTTTCACGTGAAGGATGCGGAGTTCCGCCCCTCGGGCAAGCAAGGCGTTTACGGCGGTTACCAGCCATGGTTGCAGCGCGCAGGACGCTTTCGTTCGCTCGGAGACGGCCAGGTAGATTTCCAAACTATCTTCTCAAAACTGACGCAATATGATTTCCCGGGATGGGCGGTTCTCGAATGGGAATGCTGTATCAAGAGCAACGAGCAGGGCGCCAGGGAAGGCGCGCCTTTTATCAAACGTCATATCATTGAAGCGGCGAAGACTTCGTTCGACGATTTTGCCAGCTCCGGCGCCGACCAGAAAGCTCTGCGCGCCATTCTCGGACTTTCGCGCACATAGCCCGCACTGGGAGAGATTTCTATCTTTTCGTGAAGATCGCCTTGGGAATCAGGCAATGCACTCCCTTGCGGATATCCACGACTTGAGAAACCCGGCAATCGCCTACGATTGAAGTCAGCGAGTAGGCTTCTTCCCGTGACATTGGAACCACCTTCTGTTCCGCCAGAAAATTCACGGTCTCTCGTACCGCAATCTTCATCGCTTCGTTCAAGTCTTCATCAAATCCCATAAAAATCCAGTGTGTGGAAGTCTCCGCGCGCGGCCATTCGATGTGCAAATCCTTCCGCACGATCGGCTGGATTTCGATCTCCTTGTACGAGCATTCTAGTGCGGTCAGATTCACTTCGCCGTTCCCTTGCAGGCAGTGCGAATCTCCCGTCCAGATCAGCCCGCCTTTCTGAAACACCGGGAGATAGAGGGTCGATCCTACTTGCAGCTCGTTCACGTCCATGTTTGATCCGTTTTTCCACGGCCGCAGCGTGCTGGTGCGGCCTTTGGCGTCGTGGACGGGAGGCCCCGCTTTCTCCTTCGGTTCGTTGGGATCCGGTCCAACCGCAATCGTGCCTGGAAAGGGCTTCAAGCTGAGCATGATCCCCGGCTTGAATTCCGTGGTCATGGTTCCCGAGTCGAGCTGGAAGTACTGCACGTGCCCGTCGGGAAACTCCGGCCCCAGCAAACCGACGGTTGGGAACTGCTTGCCGGGAAGATTGAAATTGAAGCCGGATTCCTTCATTACGATTCTCACGATGCGGATTTCCATCGTGTCGCCCGGTTCCGCATCATTCACGTAGATTGGTCCGGTTACCGAATGAGGCCCGCCGCCCGGATTCGCCAGGCGCAGCTTCACGATCTCCTCCATCGTAGCTCCCGGCTTGATCTCATCCATCGCGTGGCTCAGCGTCTCAATCGACACCGTGTCTCCAGAGTCGATCACGACTTTCGGTTTCTCCGCGGGATCAAGCCAGCCCCACTGCACAGTATCTTTGTTTGCGGGGAGGACGTGGTGCTTGCCCGTGGACTTTTGTCCGCTTTCGTTTCCTGTGGCACTCTGCGGCTGCGCTCCTGCGGGTACCGAACCACCAGCAACCAGAAAAAGAACAGCCAAGGCTCTCCGGGTTCTGGTCATCCTTCGTCTCCAAGGCAAATCGTTCGTTTGCCCGTTTGCGTGTGGATGACGTTGCCTGCTTCAGCTTCAGATTTCGGGCGAGGTTTGAAAATCATTCCAAAAGCATACGGCAACGATCAGCGAGCGGACAAGGCTCTCGTGGTCGGCGACCGAGAAACGTTTGCGTTATAATTTAGGCCTAGACAATGGACGCCGAGATTTCAGAAACGACGCTCTCCGGCTTGGAATGGGCTCACCCGCTCGTCCGCGATTGGTTCGTCGGACGCTTTGGCACGCCGACCGAGCCACAACTACTAGGCTGGCCCAGTATCTTGTCTCGAGAGACCACGCTGATCTCAGCTCCCACGGGCTCGGGAAAGACGCTCGCCGCATTTCTTATCTGCATTGATCGGCTCGTCCGCAAAGCGCTCAGTGGGGAATTGACCGACGAAACTGAAGTTCTGTATGTATCGCCGCTCAAAGCGCTGAGCAACGACATCCAGAAAAACCTCGAAGTTCCGCTCGGGGAAATTTTGCAGCTTGCTGGCCAGCGCGGCATCCTCATGCCAGATATACGCACCGCCGTTCGCACGGGAGACACTCTGGCCCACGAACGCCGCGCGATGCTGGTGCGTCCGCCGCACATTCTGGTGACGACTCCCGAGTCCCTGTACATCCTCCTAACCGCTGCAAAAAGCCGCGAAGTCCTGAAGACCTTGGAAACCGTAATCGTCGACGAAATCCACGCGGTTGCCGACGACAAGCGCGGCGCGCACTTGGCGCTTTCCCTCGAACGACTCGATCATTTAGCTGGCAAACCTCTCACGCGCATTGGTCTCTCCGCCACGCAAAAGCCCATCGAACTCGTCGCCCATTTCCTCGGCGGCCCGGCTCGGCCTGATCCTGTCATTGCACAAGTTGGCCATCGGCGGGAACTCGACTTGGCCATCGAAGTTCCGGAAAGCGAGCTCAGCGGCGTCGCGTCCAACGAAATGTGGGACGAAATCTACGATCGCCTCGCGGCGCTTGCCACGCAGCACCGCTCCACACTCATTTTTGTCAACACACGCCGCCTTGCCGAGCGCATGACGCATCATCTTGGCGAGCGCCTGGGGCAAGAGGCCGTCGCCACGCATCACGGAAGCTTGTCCCGCAAGCTGCGGCTCGCCGCTGAAAGAAAACTGAAAGCGGGCGAAATTCGCGCGCTGGTGGCGACGGCATCCCTCGAGCTGGGAATCGATATCGGCAGCGTCGATCTGGTCTGCCAGATTGGTTCTCCCCGTTCTATTTCGGTGGGCTTGCAACGAATCGGCCGGGCAGGGCATTGGCGGGGAGCAATACCGAAGGGCCGCCTCTTCGCCACGACACGCGACGATCTCCTCGAATGCGCCGCCCTGGTTCGCGCGATTCGTCAAGGCGACTTGGACAGCATCGCCATTCCCGAGGAACCTCTGGATATCCTCGCGCAACAAATTGTTGCTATGTGTGCGGCGGAAGATTGGAAGGAAGACGAATTATTCCACTCCGTGCGTGGCGCTTATCCTTATCGCAATCTTTCCCGCTCGGTTTTCGACGAGATTGTTGAAATGCTCTCCGAAGGCATCGCCTCTGCCCGCGGACGTTACGCGGCCTATCTCCATCGCGACGGCATCAATGGGATGCTTCGTGCGCGCCGCGGTAGTCGTCTGGCTGCCATCACCAGCGGCGGCGCAATTCCAGAAAACTCACTTTACACCGTGGTAGCGCAGCCCGAAGCCATCGTGGTCGGCACCGTCGACGAAGACTTCGCCGTCGAGAGTCTTGCCGGCGATATCATGCTCCTCGGCAATACTTCGTGGCGTATTCGTCGCGTGCAAGCGGGAAGCGTATTGGTGGAAGACGCCCAAGGAGCGTCTCCGAACGTGCCATTCTGGCGCGGCGAAGCACCAGCACGAACCGACGAACTTTCCGCACAAGTCGCCGATTTGCGTGAAAAAATCAGCGGCTTTCTGTCGCCGGCCACATCGCAGAACGGCAGCCCGCAAACTGCCAATGGCGCCGCAGATGCCGTGAATTGGCTAAAACTCGCGTGCGGACTCGATGATTCCGGCGCCGAACAGGCTGTCGAATACATCTTGGCCGGCCGCGCGCTGCTGGGGGCCGTTCCCACACAAACCACAATCATTGCCGAGCGATTCTTTGATGAAAGTGGCGGCATGCAACTCGTCATCCACGCCCCGTTTGGCGGCCGCATCAACAAAGCATGGGGTCTCGCCCTTCGCAAGCGTTTCTGCCGCTCCTTTAATTTCGAGCTGCAAGCCGCCGCCACCGATAACGGTCTGAATATTTCCCTAAGCGAGCAGCACAGTTTCCCTCTCGCGGATGTCTTTCATTTCCTTCACCCGAATTCCTTGCGATCCGTCCTCGAACAAGCTGTGCTCACTTCGCCGCTCTTCACCACGCGCTGGCGCTGGGACGCCGGCCGCGCTCTAGCGCTCCTGCGTTTTCGCGGCGGCAAAAAAGTTCCGCCGCCGATCCAGCGCATGCGTGCGGATGATTTACTTGCCGCCGTCTTTCCCGAAGCGCAGGCTTGCCAAGAAAACATCGAGGGCGACATTACCATTTCCAGTCACCCGCTCATTCGCGAAGTGATGAAAGATGTCCTCACCGAAGCGATGGACATCGAAGGCCTCGATCGCGTTCTGGTCGGCATCGTCGAAGGACGTATCACGTGTCTCGCGGTGGATACGCCCCAGCCATCGCAGTTTTCCCACGAAATTCTAAACGCCAATCCCTACGCCTATCTGGATGATGCTCCACTCGAGGAGCGCCGCGCCCGCGCCGTCGAGATGCGCCGTGTCCTTCCCGACGCCGTCCTCGGAGAGATCGGGCGCCTCGACCCGGCTGCCATCTCCGAGGTCTGCGCCGACGCCTGGCCCGATGTCCGCGACGCGGAAGAACTTCATGACGCTCTGCTCACTCTGATCGCACTCCCAGCGCCGTCGCAGGCAGACGCCCTCTCTAGCAATCCCCTGAGCGTCAAGTTGCGGGAATCTCTCAGCGCATGGAATGTTTTTGTAGATCCGTTGGTTCGCGCCCGTCGAGTCTCCCTCGCCCAAGTTGGGAGCGAAACTCATTGGGTTGCCGCCGAACGCATGAGCATGTTCGCCCAAATCTATCCTGCAGCCAATTTCGGATCGCAGTTGCCGGATTTCAAATCCACAGCTTCTTCGCGCGAGGACGCTCTTCTTTCCCTTGTCACCGGCTGGATCGCGCACTCCGGCCCCGTCACTGTCGATCAACTTTCGGTGCTTTTCGGTCTCCGCGCTTCGGACATCGAAAAAGCTCTGCTGCGTCTCGAATCCAGTGGCGTCATTCTGCGCGGCAAGTTCACGGATCCCGTCGCAGTCGAGACGGAATGGTGCGAACGCCGCTTGATCGCCCGAATTCACCGGCTCACGCTCGGCCAGCTTCGTAAGCAAATCCAGTCCGTCACGGGTGCGCAATTCATGAATTGGCTGCTCCGCTGGCAGCATGTCGCTCCAAGCACTCAACTTCTCGGCGAGCGCGGCACGCTCGAAGCCATTCGTCAGCTTCAAGGCTTCGAAGCTCCCGCGAATTCCTGGGAACGGCAAATCCTGAAAGGCCGCATCGCCGATTTCGACCCGGCGATTCTCGATCAGCTCTGCCTCGCGGGGGCCGTAGGCTGGGGGCGTCTTTCTCCGCATCCCGCCACACTGGAAGGTCTCCAATCCACGGACACGAAACGCCGAGTCATTCCCACAAGCGTGGCTCCCATCACTTTCTTTGTCCGCGAGGATTCCGAATGGATGATGCCGCGCCGCGAAACCGGCGAGGCCGAAGTCACTGGCCTCAGCGCCGATGCCACGGCGGTCCTTCAATTCTTGCGACAGCGAGGTGCCTCATTCTTCGCGGACATCGTACGCGGCACCGGAAAATTGAAATCCGAAATGGAAAACGCACTGTGGGAACTCGTAGCCGCAGGCCTTCTCACCGCGGACGGATTTGATAATCTCCGTGCGCTCATCGATCCCAAGCGCCGCTCAGGGCAGGGCACCGGGCGCGCCTCCCGCCCTCGTCACAGCGCTGGACGCTGGTCCTTGCTCTTTTCCGGCGAAGCCCAAGACCGCATGCGCGCTCTTGAATCCACATGCTGGATGCTTCTGCGCCGTTATGGCATCGTTTTCCGTGAACTTCTTACGCGCGAAACCAATCTCCCCAAATGGCGAGAGCTGCTCATCACACTCCGCCGCCTCGAAGATCGCGGCGAAGTCCGTGGCGGTCGTTTCGTAAGCGGCTTCCTCGGAGAGCAATTTGCTCTCAGCATGGCCGTCGATTCCTTGCGCGCCCAGCGCAATCAGCAACCCACCGGTGAACTCGTCACCATCTCCGCCGCCGACCCGCTAAATCTGGTTGGCATTATCGTTCCAGGCGAACGCATCGCCGCCAATTCCGGAAGGCTTGCCGCATTTCGCGACGGTGTCGCCGTCGAACCGGTTAAACATTCGGAAGTCATCCGCATGCCCCTTGCGCGTTGAGTTTTGGACGCGTTTCTTTCGCCCTCTGCAATGCGAACGTTCAGTCCGTGCGATTCCTCTCAGCTCCCAATCCGGCTCGGCAAAATAAAAGCAAGAATACGGGTTGACTCAGCCCTCCTCAGAAGGCACGATTTAATTGCTGAGCCAATCCCTCGACTCCCTAGCCCGCGTTGGATGCATATCCAATTTCTAGCTGGCGGATGACTATGAACAAGAAAATTCTCCTCTTCTTTTCTCTCTTGTGTTTCAGTCTTAATGTTCCAGTCCCTGCACTTGCTCAGTGCAAAGATCATCTCTGCCAGAACCTTCAAAGCCTCCTTTTCGCCGCGGTCACCGACTTCCGAGAATTTCGTACTAACGCAGCGCTAGCGCCCGACCTCTCTGTCGTCGGAACGAAAATCCCCTGTCAAATGACGGCATGGGCAAACAATGTGCCGATGTACATTTGTTACGCTCAAATTTCTTTTATGAGTGCGGAAACTTGGTATGCCAACATGCTCGAATCCCTACGAATTCTCCAGCCAACCTGGCACTTTAAAATTGACTCGCCCGTTGCCGACCATTTTGTTGATGCGGGCCCTCCGGATTGCGAAGTTCCGGCCACCGAGGGACCGTACCTAGGTCATTGTCCGCTGCATCTGCAAATCACAAAACAACCCGACGGAACGGGAAAAGTCTATTTTTGGATGAGTTCGCTCTCATCGCCCTACCTGGTCAATCGCCCTCCCGATCCTCCTTCGAAGGCGGGCCCGGCCCCCATCGCCGGCGGTTGCGACGATTTGTGCCAAGGGCTCAAGAGGGTCTTTGAAGCCCGCACGAACGCCTTTGAACAGCTCCGTGCTGGCACCGCCACTGGCGGAATGTCGGATGCCAGCGTCAAACTAGCGGGGGCCGCGGAGTGCGCCGTCAACATAGCGCCAAAGTTTCCTTCCAATGAGCTTGGCGGACAGTACGTCTGTTATTGGCTGGAAGCTTCCGCTTCCGCCGCCGACACGAGATTTCGCGATCTGATCGCGCGCCTCCAAGTCTTGGAGCCTTCGAATTGGTCCATCCGCCAGGATGATCAAGCGGAGGAACTCACCGGCGCCAAGGTCAAGGCATGGTGTGCCGTCGCTCCTGACGCCAAACAGGAAATGTGCATGTACCTTTCGGGCGAATCCGTAGGCCTGCACATAAAGTCCTGGAATTAATCCAGCGTTCAAACACAAGAAGCCCTCGCCGGCTGCGAGCGCCCCCAGGATGCTCGCAGGCGGTCGAGCCTCGAGCTACGCCGATTTCGCCAGTTTGCCCAACTCGCGCATTTTGCCGTCGTCCACTCTAATCGCCGCCGTCGCCACGTTTTCTTCCAGGTGATTCACGCGCGAGGTTCCCGGAATTGGCAGCATTACCGGTGAGCGCCACAAGAGCCACGCCAGCGCCAGCTGCGAAGTTGAAATCTTCATCTCAGCTGCTGTTCTCGCAAGCTTGCCGCCCGGAGCCGCCAACTCGCCAGCTCCAAGCGGAAACCAGGGAATAAATCCAATGCCCTCGCGTTCGCAATACTCCAAAACGTCTTCGGCAGCCCTGTCTGCCAGGCTGTAACGGTTCTGCACGGAGACGATCGGCACGATGGTTCTCGCATGCTTGATCTGTGCCACCGTGACCTCCGAGAGCCCGATGTGTCTGATTTTGCCCTGGGTCTGCAATTCCTTCAACGTTCCGAGCTGATCTTCCGCCGGATACGCTGGATCTATTCGGTGCAGTTGATACAAATCAATCCGTTCCAGCTTCAATCTCTCTAAACTTCCTTCGCAAGCTTTTCGCAAATGTTCCGGCCGCCCATTCATCGTCCACTTATCCGGCCCCGAACGGTCAAATCCAGCTTTGGTGGCAATCACCAATCCCGCAGGATAAGGATCGAGCGCTTCGGCAATCAGCTCTTCGCTCACGTGCGGCCCATAGGAATCGGCCGTGTCGATAAAATTGATTCCGAGTTCGACCGCCCGCCGAAGCACGCGAATCGCCTCGTCGTGGTCCCTTGGGGGGCCCCAGACTCCTTTGCCGGTTATCCGCATCGCTCCAAATCCCAGCCGCCAGACTGGCAGGTCGCCGCCAATCCGGAACGATCCGCTTTTGGCCGCCGGCAAATCCTTGACAAAATGTCCTTTACTGTCTTTCGCTTCCGTTTTGTCGCTCATGGTCTTACCCCCCATCGGTTTCTCTTCGGATTTGGTCCGCACGCTCTTTGGATGCGCGCGTCATGAAAATAGAAACGAAAATGCCAGGAAGGGACGAGCTCGGGGATAGCGGAAACACAGGTCGAGGGAGGCCGAACCGCACCCAGGGTATCCAGAAAACCGTGAAGTAAACCGATGAGAAGATTGAGCTTGCGTGCATTCCTGTGCGCGCCAGGCTTACTGGCTGTGGAAAAAGGGGGAATGGATGGATCGGCTAGGCGCGGCAGAGGGCGGCGGCCCCGGCGATCCCAGCATCCGCTCCATATTTGGCTAGGACCATCGGCATTTCCATACATCGCTGGTTTTCACACCACTTCGGCAACTGCATCCGCATGCGCCCTAAAAACTCGCTCATGAGCGGCGCGAGGCCTCCACCAAAGATGAAAACGTCCGGCTCCAGCAGGTCGATGACGTTTCCGGCCCAAATCGCCAGGAAATCCGCCGTTTCCTGCAGGATGTCGGCCGCAAGCTGGTCACCTTGACGAAACGCTTCCGCAACAATTTCGGCATTCACGGCATCAAGATTTCCGCCGGCTAGAGCAAGCATTTTCGATTGGCTATGACAAGACTCAAGTGGAGTTGATCCGGCCCGATGCACAGCCACAAGTCGCTCCCGGGCCCTCCTCGCAATCGCCGGACCGGAGCACAACGCCTCGATGCATCCGTGCTTCCCGCAGCCGCATCGCGGTCCGTTGTAATCGATCGTCATATGACCGCCTTCGGCGGCGCTCCCGGTGCGGCCGTGGTAAATCCGGCCATCGAAAATGATCCCTGCTCCGATGCCGGTGCCAAGTGTGGCGTAAAAAACGTTTCGATAACCAACGCCCGCACCCCAGAGGGCTTCGGCCAGGGCCGCGGCATTTCCATCGTTGTCCAGGCGCGCGGAGATTCCCGTGACGCGCTGCACTTCGGCCGCAAGCGGAAAATTCCGCCAGCAAGGCACGTTCGGTGGATTGAGGATCACTCCGGTGACAGGATCGAGTGGCCCCGGCGCGCAAATGCCAATTCCCGTCAAACCGGACCGCGCCTCCGGACGCGCCGAAAAAACGAGTTCGATGGCAGATTGCACGGCACTGACCCCCTCGGCAGCGCTGCCACGCGCGGCCATCGCCACACGCGTCTGAAAAAGTATGTTGCCCTGGGCATCCACGAGGCCGGCGGCCACTTTCGTTCCGCCGATGTCCACACCTAGCGCAATTGTCGGAGTTGCGTCCAAGGTCGGGTCCTAAGCTTTTGCAAGGCGAATCACTCGATGCCCAAACGCTGCTGCATTTTCTCCAGCGTGTAACCTTTCGTCTCCGGATAGAAGAACAGGACAACGAAGAATTGCACTACCATCATCGCTCCAAAAAACACAAATGGATACGCTCCAGAAAACTTCGCAAGCTGGGGGAATGTATAAGCAATGACGGCGTTCATGATCCAATGCGAAGAGCTGCCGACGCTTTGCCCTTTTGCGCGCACGCGATTGGGAAATACTTCGCTGATGTACACCCAAATCACCGCACCTTGTGAAATTGCGAAGAAGGCAATGTAAACGACGAGGAACACGAGAAGGTAACTCTGATGGCTGTTCGCAAAAAACACCCACGAAACACCGAAAAGGCATGCCGCCGTTCCGACGGAGCCGATCAATAAAAGTGTCTTGCGCCCCAGCTTGTCGATCACCGACATGCCCAGCAGCGTCGCCGCCAGATTCATCCCGCCGACAGCCACCGCCTGCAAATCGCCCGACATCTTGCTGTAGCCGGCGGCGGCAAAAATGTCATTCAGGTAATAAAGAATGGCATTGATGCCCGAGAGCTGATTGAACATGCCAATGGTGATGGCAAGAAACAAGGGGACACGGTACTTCCGGGAAAAAAGCGGCTCGGAGGTTTGCAACCGCTCGAGATGGATCGAATCGACGATTTCTTTCAGCTCACCGTCAGCATTTTCCGCGCCCATCATTTGCAGCACGGAACGCGCTTCTTCGACACGTTTTTGCGTCACCAGCCATCGCGAGCTCGGCGGAATGCCAAAAAGCAGCACAAGGAATAGAAACGCCGGAACCGCGGCAATGCCCAGCTGCCAGCGCCATTCCGTGGCGCCAAGTCCGATGCGGCCGATGAGGTAGTTCGAGAGATAAGCGAGCAGGATGCCAATCACGATATTTATTTGGAACGTGCCGACGAGCCGGCCGCGAGTTTTCGCGGGCGCCAGCTCCGCGATGTATACCGGACCGAGCACCGAAGAGCCGCCGATGCCGAGGCCTCCGATAAAGCGAGCCACGAGAAGCACTTCCCAGTTCCACGCGAAGGCGCAACCCAACGCCGAAATCACATAAAAGACAGCCAGTACCCGCAAAGTTTCGCGGCCGCCCCACCTTTGGCCGGGGATACCAGCGGTCATGGCACCGATGACGGTGCCGACAAGCGCCATGGCCACCGTAATTCCCAGAGCCTTAGGCGACAACCCATAGGCAAGGGTCAGGGAATGAGTGGTGCCAGAGATGACGGCGGTATCAAAGCCAAACAACAAGCCGCCCAGGGCGCCAACCGCAGTGGCTTTGGCGAGATTGGCGTTCATCGCGAGGAGCCTGTTGAGAAGAAGTTCACGTAAGTGTTCCCTGAGATCCTTCGCTACGGCTGTATGTAGAACACGCTCATGGTTCGATAAAAATTCCACACATCCACTTTCGAGGACATCTCATAAGGAGAATGCATCGAAAGCAGCGGTACGCCAAAATCAATCACCTCCATGTCTTCTCGAGACATGAATCCGCCGATGGTGCCGCCGCCGCCGACATCCACCTTATACATGTGCGTCTGCCAGGGTATGCCGTTGCGGTCCAGCAGCGCTCGTATCTTGGCCGTGAATTCGGAAGGAGGATCGAACCCTTCTCCGTACAGCTTGATAGCTACGCCGTAGCCGAGCCGCGCCGCGTTCGTGGGCTCCGAACTGGATGGGAAGATGGGGTTCAGACTGTCGGTGGCGTCGGCGGAGATCACCTGAGAGTTGTGCAAAGCGCGGCGCAAATCCAAATCGTTATACCCTGACCCGCGCTGCGCACCAATAAGCCGCGCGAACGTCGAGTTCAAAAACTGCGAGCCGGCGCCGGTGTTATTCACGGAGCCGACTTCCTCAAAGTTGGAAAGATACGCCAGCGCTGTGAATTTCGGCGTGCCCTTCATATCGACGATGGCGCGCGCCGCGCAGTAGGTGGAAACGCGATCGTCCTGCCCATACGAGCCGATCAATCCGCGGTCAAAACCGACGTCCGCGGGATGCGTCGCGGGGACCAGAGAAAGCTCCGCGCTGACCAAATCTTCCTCCTTGATCTTGTAGGTGGAGGTCAAAAGTTGCGTTACTTCGACCGCAACGGATTCCTTTTCGCCGGGGATGCTGGCCATGACGGGATCGAGCTCTTCCCCTTGCAACACGTTTGTGTACGTGCGCGTCCGCAAGTCAGCATCCGAGTGCGGCGCATCATCAGGAATCACAAAAACGGGCTCGCCGGGATTCAAGCCGAGGGATAGCTCAACGGTGCGCCCGTCGCTGGTGTCGATGCGGCCGATCAACGCGAGTGGGAGGTTCGACCACTGATATTTCTTAATGCCTCCATAATACTTTGTTTTAAAAAGGGCGAAGCCCCCCGCCGGATAGATCGGACGCGGTTTCAATTCGATATGCGGGCTATCTTGATGCGTGCCGACGACCCGCGTCCCATCCACAATCGGATCGGATCCAATCACGGCAAGAATCAAGCCCCGATCGCGATTCGGAATGATCAACCGCGCGCCCGGCCTCACTTGATCGGGTTTGCTGAATTCGGTAAACCCGGCGGCGCGCGCCCGTCGGATCACTTCTCGCGTCGAGCCCATCGCCGACCTTGCTATGTTCAGATAGTCCTTGTAGGCCTCGGAAAAATCCTGAACCTGCGCACGCTCGGCGGGCGTGAGCAGAAGCCACGAAGATTTTTTCTTACCCCACGCGTCGCCCTCATCTTGCGCGGAGACCATTGCGGAAAAACTCGCGCCAAGTGCAATCAGCATGGCCAACACAAAAAACCTCACGCACCGGCTCTTCATCGCGTTTTCTCCTCATCTCCCGTCGTTTTGCCGCGAGGTTCGAAACTTCCTGGCCCCAGGGAAGGGAGGATGGTACATCAAAATTGCCGCGGCTGGGCGTGCCCCGCCGGATTTGGGAACTCGTCTGCCTTTCGGTATGATTTTATTCCGTGAACGTTGCCCTGAGTGAGATCGAAGCGCGAGTGCTGGGCTGCCTGGTGGAGAAGGAAATCACCACGCCGGAATACTATCCGCTTTCCTTAAATGCCTTGCTCCATGCGTGCAACCAGAAATCCAATCGTGATCCACTGATGAATGTGGATGAAGACGCCGTCCGCCATGCTTTGCGCGCGCTAGGCGACCAGATGCTAGCCAGGTCGGCCAGCGGCGATAGCCGCGTCGCGAAATACGAGCATCGCCTGGCGGATACCTTCAATTTTACGCGGCCAGAGACCGCGGTTGTCTGCGAGTTGCTGTTGCGCGGGCCGCAAACACCAGGAGAATTGCGGAGCCGCGCCGAACGCATGCACCCGTTTGAAGATTTGAGCATGGTGCAGTCAACGTTAAAGCACTTGATGGACCGCGAGCCGCCGCTCGTGAAAGTGCTGCCCCGGCAAGCGGGCAACAAAGAAGCCCGTTACGTGCATCTATTGTCTGGAGACGTGGAAATCCGCGAAGCGCCGCTGGTGAAAGAAGCCGCGCCTTCCAGAACCCCTGGAGAAAACGAGCGGATCGCCCAGCTGCAAGCTGAAATTTCTGGCTTACAAAAAGAGGTTGCCGATCTGAAGGCGCAGTTTGCCGAGTTCCGAAAACAGTTTGAGTAAGAATGTCGCAAGGTCAATCATGGGCTTTTTCTTGTTTTTTGAAGGAAGGGTTGACACAAGCCCGTCCGAGTTCATAACATGAGGCTTCACGGGTGAATATTCGAGACTTCTTGGGGCGGTTCAAAACGTTGTGCATCTCGCGGCAAGAAACAAAAATACATGATCACAGTTAAAGAGCTTACGAAGAGGTACGCGCGCAACACCGCCGTCGACCACATCTCCTTCGATATCCAGAAGGGCCAAATTGTCGGCTTCCTCGGGCCCAACGGTGCCGGCAAAACCACAACCATGCGCATGCTGACGTGTTTCCTGCCGCCCACCGCGGGCAGCGCCATCGTCGCCGGTTTTGACGTGCTCGAAGAGCCCATGGAGGTAAAAAAGCGCATCGGCTATTTGCCCGAAACCCCGCCGCTTTATCCCGAGATGATGACCGGCGAATACCTATCTTTCGTCGGGAGCCTCAAGGGACTGCGCGGCGCTGAACTAAAGCAGCGGATCGATTACGTCAGCGAGCGCTGCGCGGTTGCCGACGTGCGCAACAAGCAGCTCGGCAAACTCTCGAAAGGTTACCGCCAGCGCGTCGGCCTTGCTCAGGCCATCATTCACAATCCGGAAGTGCTGATTTTGGACGAGCCGACGGCAGGTCTGGATCCCAAACAAATCAACGAAACGCGCGACTTGATCAAAGGCCTCGCTGGCGACCATACGATTGTGTTGAGCACGCACATCCTCCCGGAAGTCGAGCAGATCTGCCAGCAGGTCATCATCATCAGCAAAGGCAAGCTGGTGGCCACGGACACGGTTGACAATCTCCAAAGCCGCTCTCGTGGCGCCGAATCGGTTCTCGTAGAGGTTGCCGGGCGCAAGGGAGCGCTGGATGCGTCCGCAGTACAGGCTCAGATCGGAAAAGTTTCCGGAGTTAACCGCATCGTGGTGAAGCAAAAGCAGCCGACGCACTCCACCTTCGAGATCGAGACACAAAAGGACCACTTTGTTCGCGGAGATCTTGCGCGCGCCATCGTCGAGGCGGGCTGGGACTTGAACGAAATGCGGTCAGCCTCAGTTAGCCTCGAAGAGATATTCCTGCAGCTGACCGGGACCCAAGACGCTGGTCCGAAGGAAGAAATCGTGGTCACGGGAGCAGGCCAATGAGAAATGTTTGGCTCATCTGGCGCAAGGAGATGCGCAGCTATTTTGTTTCGCCGATCGCCTACATATTGCTGCTGATGTGCGCCCTGATTTTCGGATTTTTCTTCTGGAGCCTGTTGCAGGCCTACCTTCAGTTCAGCATGGAAGCGCAAATGCGCGGCGAAATGTTTCCGATGAATATGCCGGAAGAGATTACCCGCCGGCTGTTTGGGAACATTCCCGTAACCGGGCTCTTTATTATTCCGTTGATCACTATGCGTTTGTTCGCCGAGGAGAAGCGTACAGGCACCATCGAGCTCCTTACCACCTCGCCCATCCACGACGGTGAAGTCATTCTCGGAAAATGGCTCGCCGCCACCACGCTGTACTGCTGCCTTCTGCTTCTGAGCGTGATCAATGTCGCTTTTCTATTCTTCTACAGCCATCCGGACTGGAAACCCATCCTCGTTAGCTATCTTGGGCTACTCTTGCAAGCTGCGGCGTTGCTGGCCATCGGGACGTTCATCTCGACGCTCACGAAAAATCAAATCATCGCGGGAGCTGCGACATTTTGCGCCTGCCTGCTGATGTTCGTATGCGGATGGGTCGGCGAATATAACAGCGACACGTGGGCGCGAGTTCTGGCCTACATATCTGTGTCCACGCACATGGAGTCGTTCACGCGGGGAACGCTGGACTTTAAGGACGCGATTTATTACGTCACCGTGATTTTTGTTGGACTTTTTCTTACGGCGCGCTCGATGGAATCGCTGCGCTGGAGGTCGTAATTGAATACCGAGTTGTTGAAGGCACGACAAACCAAGTACGTGGCCTACGTGACGCTTTACATCGTCGTGGCTCTGGCAGTTGTAACCGTGGCGAATGTGCTCGCCGACCGCTACGACAAATCCTACGACGCGACAGCCAACAAGAAATACAGCCTCTCGGAGCAAACCATCAAGGTGGTCAAAGGGCTGAAGCAAGACGCTACGATCACCTACTTTGCCCAGGACTCGCAGTTCAGCCAAGCCAAAGATAAGCTCGACATGTACGCGAATCTTTCTCCGAAACTCCACGTAGTCTACGTGGACCCGGACAAAAAACCTCTCGTGGCAACGCAGGCGGGATTCAAGAATTTAAACACCGCCATCGTGCAAATCGGCGCGAACAAGAATGAAGCAAAAAGCATCAGCGAAGAAGATCTCACTGGCGCGATCATCCGCGATTTAAAGAACACGACCCGGACGGTATGCTTTGTCACCGGGAGCGGCGAACATCAGATCGAAGATTCGGGCCGCACTGGCTTTTCGCGGCTGAAGGAATTGATCGCCAAAGACGATTACCAGGGAAAGTCGATCGATCTCCTGCAAAAGGCCGAAGTCCCGAGTGACTGCACCGTGGTCGTCGTGGGAGGGCCGCGCGGCGATTATCTTCAGCCGGAGGTGGATGCCCTGAAAAAGTACGTCGAAGACGGCGGACGCGCGCTGTTTCTCCTCGATCCTCCGCTGAAAGTGGGCCGCGAAGAGGTTGGCGACAACGATGCCCTCGGGAATGCGCTGGCAAGCTGGGGCGTTACGCCGAACAAAGACCTGATACTCGATTTTAACCCCGTCGGCCAGATGGTTGGCCTGGGCCCGCAAGTGCCCCTGGTCACCCACTACGAATCCCACGCTATCGTCAACGAAATGAAGGGCACGGCCACGGGTTTCCCCATGTCGCGATCCCTGGACACAAAGAGCGGCGACAAAACTTCGGTCGACAAGTTGTTTGATAGTTCGGAGAGCAGCCTCGCCACGACGAAATTGGATTCGGACAGAATCGATCCCAGCGACCCGAAAAACAAAAAAGGACCTCTGACCATCGCCGCCGCTGGGACGTACAAGACGGGCAAGGATAATTCGCAGGGCCGGTTTGTAGTCGTGGGCAGTTCGCAATGGGTTGCCAACAACTTTCTAGCTTTCAACGGCAATCGCGATCTGGCGTTAAACACGCTTAACTGGCTGTCGTCGGACGAAGACCTTATTTCTATCCGCCCGAAGGAGCCCGAAGACCGCAAGCTCACGATGACGAAAGCCCAGGTACGATGGGTTGGAATCACCAGCCTGCTTTTGATCCCGCTCATCGTGATTGGCACGGGAATATCGGTCTGGTGGCGCAGAAGGTAAGCAGCCGCCAGATCGGCGAAGAGTAGTTCACACAATGCTGGGGCAACTCCAATGAAAATGAACAGTCTGCTGGTTGCCGCGATTATTTTGGCGGCGCTTTCCGGAGTTCTGTATTGGTCTAATCACCGAAAGCCCGTGGAGAACGCGGTGAAAGTCTCCGCGGATACGCCTCCAAAAATTCTTACGCTGGCACAAGACGACATCACAAAAGTCGACATCAAGAAAAAGAGCGGAGACGTCGTAGAGCTTCAGAAGGATGACGCCGGCAAATGGCAGCTCGTCGGCGCGAAGCCCCTGCGCGCCGATCAAAATGAAGTGTCGAACTTGCTTTCCACGTTGTCCTCGCTGAGCTCCGAGCGGTTGATCGAAGAAAAAGCCGGCAACCTGGCGGACTATGGTTTGGCGCAACCGGCGACCCAAGTCGCCGTCACCGAGAAAGACAACAAGACACAGAAGTTGCTAATCGGGGACAGCGCTCCGTCGGGAAACGCAGTCTACGTTGCGCTCGCGGGTGATCCGCGCGTGTTCACGCTGGCGAACTACGCCAAGACAAGCCTCGACAAGAGCGGCAAGGATCTGCGCGACAAACGCTTGCTGATCTTCGAGCAAGACAAAGTCAGCCGCGTGGAATTGAGCGCCAAGAAACAGGATATCGAATTTGGCCGTAACAAAGATGAGTGGCAAATCGTGAAGCCGGGGCCGTTCCGCGCCGACGATTCCAAAGTAGGGGACCTGATCCGCAAGCTCGGCGACGCGAAAATGGACTTGAACGTTTCCGATGACGATCAGAAGAAGGCAACAGCATCGTTTAATTCCGGGACAGCCGTTGCGACAGCCAAAGTGACCGACGCTTCCGGCACGGAAGAGTTGCAAGTCCGGAAAAATAAGGACGATTACTTCGCGAAATCGAGCGCGGTAGAGGGGGTGTTCAAAGTCGGAAGCGATTTGGGAACAGCGCTCGACAAAACGGTCGACGATTTTCGCAACAAGAAGCTCTTCGATTTGGGTTTCGCCGAGCCTGAAAAGATCGAACTCCAAGACGGACCCAAAACCCATTTCTTGACCAAAGGCGGCTCAGATTGGTTTTCGGGCGACGGCAAGAAAGTGGACGCCATTGGAGCCGAGGCGTTTGTTGAAAAGGTACGCGACCTGGCTGCAAGCAAATTTGTCGACTCTGGTTTTGGCGCGGTTGCGGTCGAACTGACGGCCACGTCTAATGGCGGTAAGACTGTCGAGAAAGTTTTAATCGCGAAAGATGGTGACCACTATGTTGCGAAGCGCGACGGTGAACCGGCGCTTTATCAATTGGATCCAGTCGTGGTCACCGGCTTGCAAAAGGCTGCGGAAGACATGAAACCCGCCGTCGAGCCGAAGCCGGAAGCCCGGCCGAAAAAGAAGTAAGCGCGCGCGGACGCCATCGGAGCCACCCTCGGCAACGGCCTGTGGCTTTCTGACGGCGAGCGCAGCGACGAGCCTCAGAGATCCGGCCCAGGAACCGCGGCGAAATAGGTCTAGCGTTTTTGTGACATGGCGCGATCCAGCGTCAGCTTTTCCTCGGCGGCCAGTTCACGGACGGCGCCTTTGGCTAGCTCGCCCAGCCCGAGCGGGCCGATTGCTACTCGAATCAGTCGCAGAACTTCAATACCCAGTGTCTCGAGCATGCGTCGAATATGCCGGTTCTTTCCTTCCTCGAGAATAATCTCCACCCACGAATTCCGTTGCCCTTGACGGAGCAGGGCAGCGGCTTTTAAGCGAAGCGTGTCTCCGTCCTTCGTGCGAACCCCGTTCTTGAGAGCTTCGAGCAACTCTCGATCGGCGATTCTTCCGATCTGTACGTGATAGGTCTTGTCCAAATGCGTCTCCGGCGCCGTGACGCGAGCACCCCACTCTGAATCGTTGGTGAGCAGCAGCAAGCCCTCGCTCGCCTTGTCGAGCCGCCCAACCGGAGCGATCCAAGGAATATCCGCCGTAAGCAGCGAGTACACCGTGTCGCGCCCTTTTTCGTCAGACGCTGTGGTGACGATGCCGCGCGGTTTGTTCATCACCAGGTAGACTTTGGCGGCGGCTTTGAGTTGATGCCCGTCGACTTCGATGCGGTCCTTCGTGAGATGGACGGGAGTCTCGGGATCGCGGCGGAGAACGCCGTTGAGGCGAACCTTGCCGTCGCGAATGAGTTGCGAGGCATGGGTACGCGAGCAGAAACCCAGTTTCGAGATAGCGCGCGCGAGGCCAGTTGCAGAGGGTTGCTCTAACTCAATTCTATTCAGGAATGGAGATCTCCGTTAGGTCAGTTCTCCGCATTTCGCTTGAGCTGCCTTCTTTGTAGCACGATGGGCAATAGGTGTCATCGCGAAAATTTCTATTCTAAATACCCACAAGTGTTGCGGTGGAATACATTCGATCAAGGCTGGCTTATTTCGTCGCTGAAGCCGCTGGAGTTGACGGAGGCGTCGCTGTCGGATTCGCGGGAGTTGGCGCTGTGGCCGGATGGGCGACGGCGCCATAGCGTGCCGCTAGCCAGGCGCGTACTTCCGCCGGGTCATAGTGGAACGGGCCCATGCCGCCTCGATACGCGATGCGACCGGATTCATCTATAACGTAGAGGCGTTCCGGCCAGGCGGAATAGGCAGCCTCGGCGGCATTATTGATGTCGTCGATGCCGAACGCGATGGGGTAGTTGAAGCGTTTGATGAAATCGTTGGCGATAACCACACGCTGGGCTAGATTTTTCGGCTGGGCGTAACACACGTCGTCCTTCACGTTGGATTTCATTTGCCATTCGTCCGTTGGATGCGCTTCGCGGACATAGACCGTAAGGAAATCGGCGTGGTCTTTGTAATCGTTGTAAATCTCGACCACGTCACCGACGTGGCGGCGGAAGGGCGGTCAAGTGTAGCTGCCGAAGATAACGACGAGAGGCCGGCTTCCGGTCCGTTCGCGGATGTGAAAGTGATCGGTACCATCCAGAGCCAGCAGCCGGGCGTCCGGAGCGTCATCGCCGACCTTGAGGTTTCCGCGATGCATGTGCGGCAGGGCATAGCGCACCATTCCGTAGGCGTCCTTAGGACTGCCGGCCATCTTGCAGAGAGCGAGAAACGCGGCCAGCAGAACGACCAGGAAGACGGCGATAGCCCATTTCCAGAAGAGAGTCATTGTTAGTCGTCCCCGCCCGGGTGCAAACACATGTACGACATTGCTCCAGATTAAGAACTTCTACCTTTTCAAGTATCTGTCCCGATGGAGATTACCGATGGTGTTGAAACGTAACATCCCAGCTGCTGCCGATGAATAGTATTTTTGCATTAGTGAAAGCGCGGTGCGGCTATTTACGAGCATCCTTTGCTAGCAGGTGTTCGCGTTCGGCCTTGTAGCGGGCCAAGGAGCGCTCGATTACGGTGAGCGCGGCATAAGCGGGGCGGATCTCCTCTACCTCCACTTTTTTGCCCTCGAGCAGCTTGTAATCCTGAAAAAAACGGCGAAGAACCAGCAAACGGTGGGGAGGGAGGTCGCGCGCCTCTAGATAGCTGCTGAATTCGGGGTCCCCGGTGGCCACGGCGATGATCTTGTCATCGCTGGCGCCCGAATCGATCATCGACATCAGTCCAATGGCTCGGGCCTTAATGAGCGCGAGCGGCTGTACCGGCTCCTGACAGAGAACCAGCACATCGAGAGGATCGTTGTCCTCAGCGTAGGTTTGAGGAATGAAACCGTAGTTCGCCGGATAAAAGACGGCCGAATGGATGATGCGATCCACCTTCAGCAGGCCGCTGGGCTTGTCCAACTCGTACTTCACATTGGAGCCAAGCGGAATCTCGATCACCGCTTGAAAATCGCGGGGCAGTTCGTCTCCTGGTGAAACGTCATGCCAAGCATGGAGCATCAGCGCACATCCTTCGTTAAGGGCTCTATGGATTGCTTCAATCCATTATCTCCGGAAAGCGGCTGCTCTCCAAAAAGGTAAGTAGTCAGGGGTTGCTTATCAGGTTCTGCGTAGATCGTGAATTCGACCTAAGTTTGCCCGGAGGGAGACAGGCAGGAATGCCTGTCCCACCATGAGCCTCGAAGGGCCCTGCCCTCTCTCTACGCGGTCGGCAGTTCGCTGCGCTTGGTCCAGAAATAGATCGCGAAAGCGATGGCGACCAGCGGCAGGACGCAACCGAATTCGTCGATGAACCACTTGGTCTTGCCGGTGTCGCGTGTTATGGGAGTGAAAATTCCCTGAATATAGAGGTTGTGGCTGGCGTGAAGGATCGCGCCCGTCCAAAGGCTGCCGGATTTCAGCCGCATCCACGCAAAGATGAAGCTCATGGCAACGACCATCACCGTGAAGCACGTGAGGCCGTACCAAGTGGGAGTGCCAGCGTTGTAATCGGAAAAAATGAGCAAGGGATAGTGCCAGAGCGACCAGACGATTCCGCTGATGAGTGCTGTTGCCGTGAATGACGTTGTCTTCGACAGCTCGGGTACCAAAAAGCCGCGCCAGCCGATCTCTTCGCCGAGGGCGCTGGAAACGCTGCCGATCAGACCGTACGTGCCTATCAGCACGATTCCCAGCACGATGGAAACCCAAGGCGGTCCGCCCTGGTGCATCGACTTCGTCAGTGAATTGTAATAGTCGGGATTGCCAAACGCGCCGAGGTGAAAAATCCAAACGATCGCGTACGCAACCGAGGCGTATACCAGAGGAATATACCAACTGCGGACCTGGTATTTTGTTTCGCCCCATTTCCAGCCAAGTTCAGAGATACTGCGGCCATTCAAGCGCAGGGTGAGCATGCCCGCAAGGGCGGGGCACCACATCAGACCGAGGACGTACAAGCCGCGGCCGTATCTCAGGCTGCCGGAGTGAAGAACGAGAAAATAGAAGAACGAGCTGAACGCAAATACGATCGCGAGATAAGTGAGGACCTGAACGCGAGAACGCGCGGGCTGGGCCATCGATGCCTCCAGTTGGAGGCTGGACCATACAACGAGCGCCGTTGCGATACAAGCGCGATGCGGCGCTAGGCTCGTGCCTTCTCAATCATTTCGTCCCAGATGCCTTTGGATTTCAGAATGAGCTCGACAGCTTCGCGGATGGCGCCTCTTCCGGCGACAGCCTTTGTGACGTAGTGCGCTGCCAATTTTACTTCGACGACGGCGTCGCCGACAGCGACGGCAAGGCCAACGCGGCGCATGACTGGCAAGTCCGGGAGGTCGTCGCCGACGTATGCGACTGCGGATTCCGGGACGCCGGTTTTCTTCAGGATTTCTTCAAGAGCGGGAATTTTTGTCGGCTGCTTTTGGTAGATGAATTCCATTTTCATTTCGTTGGCGCGGCGAACGAGGGCAGGGCTTTCGCGGCCGGTGATGACGCCGGTACGGAGGCCGGCGGTGTGAGCCAGGGTCAGGCCTTGACCGTCGTGCGCGTCGAAGTTTTTGATTTCGAGGGCAGTGCCGTCGGGTTGCGAAAGGAGTATGACCGAGCCGTCGGTCATTGTGCCGTCGACGTCCATGAGGAGAACTTGGATCTGCTTTGCACGTTTTTTGAGGCTCGCGGAGATTTTGATCATGCCTTTTGCCAAGCTGCGCTCCCGATAAAAAGACTAAAACTTGCGGACCCGAAAATCCGCGAATACAAGAAATCGCGGGTGCAAAATTCACTCTACATGAGCTCAAGCGTCCAAAGGTCGTGGAGATGGACTACGCCCAAAACTTTTTTTGATTCGTCGACGACGACTACGCTGGTGATTTTACGTTTTTCCATTTGATTGAGGGCTTCGCTGGCGAGGACGCGCGGGCCGATCGTTTGGGGACTGCGGGTCATGGCCGCCCCAGCCGTCATTTCCAGCGTTGCGCCGCGGTGCTTTTCCATCAAGCGGCGCAAGTCGCCGTCGGTGACGATGCCTGCCAGGCGGCCGTCGGGCTCCAGAACCGTCGTCATACCGAGGCCTTTGCTACTCATCTCGTGGATGACTTCGGGCATGGGCGTGGTTGTCGCAACGTGCGGGAGCACATCGCCTGAATGCATCATGTGTTCGACGCGGAGAAGTTTTGTGCCCAGGCGGCCGGCGGGATGGAGGTTGGCGAAATCCTGGGATTGGAAGCCGCGGCGTTCCAGTAGGGAGACGGCCAGGGCATCGCCGACCGCCATGGCCACGGTGGTGCTGGCGGTGGGCGCGAGATTCAGGGAGCAGGCTTCTTCACGGACGCTGACGTCGATGGTTACGTCGCTGGCTTTGGCGAGTGTCGAACCAATTTTCCCAGTGAGCGTGACTAGCGGGGCTTCCAGGCGCTTCAGGGCTTCGAGGAGGTGAATGATTTCGTCGGTTTCGCCACCGTAGGAGACAGCTAGGACGGAGTCGCCGCGAGTCAGCATGCCTAGATCGCCGTGCAATGCATCCGCAGGATGCAGGAAAAAAGAGGGGCTGCCAGTGCTCGAGAGTGTGGCAGAGATTTTTCTGCCGACGAGGCCGGACTTGCCCATGCCGGTAACGACGACGCGACCTTTGCAGGCGAAGAGGATGTCGACGGCTTTTTCAAATGAGGAGTCGAGGCGTGCGGAGGCGTCCAGGATGGCCTGGGCTTCGATTTTGAGGACCCGGCGGGCGGTGTCCAGACTCAACAGGCACCCCCTCGGCATTTTATAAACATTGCATTTAAAGGATTTGCGGTTGTTGTAAGTTCTTTATTTCGAATGGTTGTGGCGAATCTCGTAAGTCTTGGTTCTAAAGGGGTTAAGTTCACTGTGGCGGGCCTATTGTGTCGCGGGGGGGCAGCGTTCATTGGACGCTCCAGCGCCGGACGACTGTGGAGAGTTCCTTTAAACGTTTGAGCAGGGCGGGGAGTTGCGAGAGGGGGAGAGAATTGGGGCCGTCGGAGAGGGCTTCGGCGGGGTTGTCGTGGGTTTCGAGGAAGATGCCGTCGACGCCTGCGGCTACGCCGGCGCGGGCCAAGGGCTCGATGAATTCAGGTTGTCCGCCGCTGGCGTGGCCTTGGCCGCCGGGGAGCTGGACGGAATGAGTCACGTCGAAGACGACTGGGTAGCCTAACTTTTGCAGGATGGGGAAAGAGCGCATGTCGACGACTAGGTTTTGGTAGCCGAACGTCGCACCGCGTTCGGTGAGGATGATGTCTTTGTTGCCGGTGCTGTAGATTTTTTCGACGACGTTGGCCATGTCCCAGGGGGAGACGAATTGGGGCTTTTTTACGTTGATGATGCGGCCGGTTTTGGCGGCGGAAAGGAGGAGGTCGGTTTGGCGCGCAAGGAACGCTGGAATTTGCAGCACGTCGCAAACTTCGGCGGCGGGCTGAGCATGGGACGGTTCGTGAATGTCGGTCAGGATCGGGAGCTTCAAATCGGATTTGATTTTGCCGAGGATGCGCAGGCCTTCGGCAAGGCCCGGTCCGCGGAAGGCTTTGACGGAGGACCGGTTGGCCTTGTCGTAGGAGGCTTTGAAAATGTAGGGGACGCCGCAGTCGGAGGCAATTTTGGCAACTTTTTCCGCCATTTTTCGCGCGTGAGTTTCGTTTTCAATGACGCATGGGCCGGCGATTAGAAAGAGCGGGTTGCCGATTCCGAGACGCATCGAGCCGAGAGAAATGTCGTGAGCGGAGATCATCGAAGTTAACGAAGATAGCATACACGCGGCTTCGATTTGGAGAATTGCTCGATTGCCGGTAGCGGGTCATCAGTTTCGGCCCACTACCGAGTTTCTTTGCGCTTGGGAAGAAATCCCTGGAGCGTAGCTGCGCGAAATGCGGTCGCGCGATCCGTCAATCAGTGGATTACGCTTCGGTGTTCGCTCACACTCCGAAAGCAAGCCGCTTCGCTAAAAATTTCCGTGGTCCCTGCGATGGTGGATAACGGACACGAATGTCCCGGTGTCATAGTTTGCGGAAGTCCACGGCACGCTCAGCACAAAATCCGCGAAGTCGCCGCAACCGTCAAAGCTGACCGTAAACGTCGCGCTGGCAGTGCCTCCCGCCGCGAGATCGCCCAGCAAAATGGGGTAACCGCTCGGCGGCGTGACCACCGGCCTGCAACGCTCACCCCCGAACTGCTGCAGCGTAAAGCCGTTGATCTGCGTGGCGTAAGCGACGCCTACGTCGCCGTTCGTTGCGGTCACAGTGAACACGCGCGTATCGTGCTGCTTGCCTCTGTCATCGGAAACGGAAAACGACAGCCCGTATCCCGGTAACTGCGTCGGGTCGACAATTCCCCAGTAAGCGGGCTTGGCTTGCAACTCTGTATCGAAAGGCAGCGGCGCATCCAACCGGTCGATCGGGAAACTATCGAGCCAGGTGTCGTCGTCCGCAAAGCCCCAGAAGGTGACGGCGCTTATCTTGCCCCGCAACCGCCGTAGCGCATCAAAGTATTGCTTGTAAAGCCAGCCCTGCTCCGCAATCAGCGATGGCGGGACGGTTGGCGCGAAGTTCGATGTGTTGTCGCCGGCGTTGTAAACGCTGACGTCCATCTCGGTAATTTGTTGATCGATGTCCCGGAAATTCTCGTGAATCGTGTCGATCGCCTGAACCACAGCGTCTGCAGACGGATAGTTGATATCGTTATGCATCTCGTGGCCGACTCCATCGAGTGGGATGCCGCGCTGGCGAAGATCGCGAACGACCCGAACAAGACAGGCCAGCCGGTCCGCATCGGTCGTGCTGTATTCGTTGATGAACAGCTTCGTTCCCGCAGGCGCGTACTCTCGGGCCGCCAGGAGCGCCACATCGATGTACCCCTTGCCGAGAACCTGGTAGAACGGCCCGTGATAGAGACAATCGGGCTGCGTGGGATCGATCGGTTCGTTCACCACGTCCCAGGCATACACCGCTGTGCCGAAGTGCTGCACCTCGTTTTGTATGTGCTCCTGGATGTTCGCGGTCACTGCAGCCTGGTTGGCGGCGGAATTCGTGCCGTCTCCCGTGGCATAAGCCGGGGTCTGCTCGCCAGTTGACCACACCAGGTTGTGCCCTCGCACGCGCATTTCGTTGCATACCGCCAGGCCCACTTCGCTGTCGGCGTTTTCGTACGTGTACGTGCCTTGGGCGGCTTCCACCGAACTCCACTTCATATCGTTTCCTGAAGTGATGCTGTCGAAGTGCTTTGTCAAAAGCTGGGCGTGCGGTCCCGAAAGATCCGTCAAGTCCACCTCGGCACCCACGCGGAAGAATGGCGCGAGCGTCTGGAAAATCGAAGCAAGGTTAGGCTGAATAGTCGGCGGCGGAACGTAGGTAAGCTGGAAGTCGTCAACATAGAACGACACCAGATCGTTGCCGGATGCCGGAACGGTCTGCAAATACAAATACGCAGCGCCCGGATCGTAGTTATTGGACATGTTGTACCGCATCACGCTGATCTGGTGCCAGTTCCCATCTGCAGGAATGGTCACGCCGGGGTAAGCCGTCACGCTCGGATAGCTGGGGTTGCCATCGAGCGTAGTCTGCAAGCTCATGTTCAGGATGTGGTTCGAGCCGTCGGTCGGCACGAGCATCACCCACACGCTGGTGTTATAAACCGACCCGTTGTACATCTTGTCGCTGACATTGATTTGCGGCCCGTCGTAGTTCGCGGTTCGCCCCGTGACCAGCAGGCTGTGCGTGCCGCTATGCGCCTCCGCGGTCGTATTGGTCAGCGTAGAACTGCCAGTCCGAGAACTCCATCCGTCCAAACTGCCATCCTCGAAGGTCGTGGTGATCCCGCTGTTGTCCTGCTGGCTCGGACTTGGCGGTGCTGGCGAGAGCTGGCCGATGGTCACGTCATCGATGTAGAAAGAGTCCGTCGCGCTGCTGGACTGTATGTAAAGAATCAGGCCTGAAGGCGGACCAGGCAAATTGCTGAAGCTGAGCGTGCCCTGAACCTTTGTCCAAGCGGTGCTCGAAAGCGGCCCGGACGTCGCCAGATTGCTGTACGAACCCGAGGTGCTCGCGCAGTTCGTCGTCTTGGTCGAAAGGGTCGCCGTTGGATTACTGCTATCGGGCGCCGCCAGCAACACGTAAGCGGTAATCTGATACGTCGCGCCTGCAACGACGTTGTTCACGCTCAGCAGGTTCAGGCTTGGCCCCATGTAACCCCCTGTGCGGTTCGCAACCAGAAGGCTGCGCGCATCGCCATTCGGGTCGACGATCGGCGGAACACTGTTCGCCAGCGAAGCGGAACCAAACGGCGTCCAGCCATCCAGGCCGCCATCCGCGAACGTATACGAGGCTATTGGCGTTCCGCCCGGCGGCGGTGCCGTCTCCGTAATCACCACCTCGTCCAAGTAGAACGATTGTGTTGTGGTCGCTCCCACCAACTGCGCGTAGAGCAGCAGTCCCGTTTCCGTTGTGCTGACCGTGTAGCTTCCACCGATTTGCACCCATCCGGAGCTCGACACCGGCACTTGGTAAGTCCCCACGGTGTCGTAGCACGTCCCCCCGGAACAGCTCGGATCACTACGCCTTATCGTGAAGTTCGCGTTCGTTGCCGTTTCGCTACTGGTGAGCATGACGTATCCCGTGATCGTGTACGTTGCTCCCGCCTGCAGCACGCCATTCAGCGAAACCGACGGCCCACCGGCGCCGCTTGAGTTCGTCGACGTAAGCAAACTGTACGATCCGGAATACGACGCGGCGTTTGTTGCCACCGGTGTGCTGGCGCCGTTGAAGGATGTCCAGCCATCGGCCGTTGCATCTTCAAAGCTGTAAGTCACAACCGTTTGCGCGCCCGCACTTCTGACAGACAGCAGCGCGAAAAGAGCAATCAGAAAACCGATGCGAACGATTCGATTTGCGAATGCAACTGGTGACAAATTCCGAAAGGACCGGAACATTGTGATTCTCCTTTAGGAACACGACGGCCCTAAACGCCTTATCGTGTACGTTAACGACAATTTGAAAGTTTAATACATAGTTTGTTTACGTCCGGGGAACCCGCTGCTAGGAAAGACAGTGTTAAGCTACACCTCTCGCGTAGGTGCGTGTCAAGCAGCTTTTTTTGGAAGAGCTCTCGGCGACTGTCAGCCCCGCGTTCTGGGGCTGGCAACGTTTTAGATTCTGCGCAGAGGTCGCCAGCAATAGCGCCTGGCGGCTCGTTTCTCCGTCGTCTACCGTCGTACTGGTCGGACCGCCATTCCTTGCTACGTGCCAGCAGGGGCCGCCACGGCGATGCACGTCGCCCGCTCTCTCAGCGCTGCTCGCAATAAAAACTCACTACTCCGATCGCTGGGATCGCACGCCGGAATGACGGAATACGGAAGCGACAGGCTCGCAGAGGGCGCGGTGCTACAAACGCGGCTTAGCAGGTTGCGCCGCCACAAAGTCTCTGGCTAGGCTCTGGCTACGCGTTGGCCTGGGGGGCTATGGCGGCGGCTTGGACTCGCGGTGCTTCCGCGACCACGCGCGAGCGCTGCTTTTTGTGTTCCAGGGCGGCGCCGATGAAGGCGGCGAACAAGGGATGCGGCTCTAGCGGTTTGGATTTGAATTCGGGGTGGAACTGGCAGCCGAGGAACCACGGGTGTTCGGGCGCTTCGATAATCTCGACGTAGTTTTCGTCGGGGGTGCGGCCGGTGATGCGGAGGCCGGCGTTGGTTAGAGTTTTCTCGTAGTCACGATTGAATTCGTAGCGATGGCGGTGGCGCTCGCTGATTTCGGTTTTGCCGTAGGCTTTGGCGGCGAAGGAGCCGGGTTCGAGCTTGCAGGACCACGCGCCGAGGCGCATCGTGCCGCCCATTTCGTCGACGCCGAGGAGCTCGCGCAACTTGTAGATGACGCGGTGCGGGGCTTGCGGATCGCACTCCGTGGTATCGGCTTGCTTCAATCCGGCTACGTCGCGGGCATATTCGACCGTCGCGCACTGCATCCCGAGACAGATGCCGAAATAGGGCATCTTGCTTTCGCGGGCGAATTGAATAGTGTTGATCATGCCCTGGATGCCGCGTTTGCCGAAGCCGCCGGGGACGAGGATGCCATCGAAGCCACGTAGTCGCGCGGCGGCGGTTTCCGGGGAATCGATTTCTTCGGCTTCGATCCATTCGAGAACGGTTTTTTGATCGTGAGCGAGGCCGCCATGGAGGAGGGCTTCGCGGAGGCTTTTGTAAGCGTCTTCGAGTTGAACGTATTTGCCGACGACGGCGATGCGAATCTCGCCGGCGGGATTGTGCATGCGGTAGACGAGGTCGAGCCAGGGGCGCATGTCCGAAGGCCGGTCTTCGAGCTTTAGTTGACGAAGAATCTGTGCGTCGAGGCCTTCGCGGCTCAGTTCAACCGGGACGGCATAAATCGTGTCCACGTCTTCCATGGAAACGACGCAGGCTTCGGCCACATTGCAGAAGAGGGCGATTTTTTTCTTGAGGTCGGCGGGAATGTGGCGGTCGCTGCGGCAGAGCAAAATGTCGGGCTGGATACCGATGCCAAGCATTTCCTTGACGCTGTGCTGCGTGGGCTTGGTTTTCAGTTCGCCAGCGGCGGCGATGAAGGGAACCAGCGTTACGTGAACGAAGAGCGTGTTTTCCGCGCCTAGTTCGAGGCGCATCTGGCGAATGGCTTCGAGGAAGGGAAGCGATTCGATGTCGCCGACCGTGCCGCCAATCTCGACGATGACTACGTCCACTTCCTCGGAAACTTTTTTGATGGTGGCTTTGATCTCGTCGGTGACGTGCGGAATGACCTGGACGGTTTTGCCGAGGTAATCGCCGCGGCGTTCCTTCGTCAAAATCGTTTCGTAGATGCGGCCGGTGGTCCAGTTGTTGTCGCGGGAAAGCTTGGCGTGCGTGAAACGCTCGTAATGGCCAAGGTCGAGGTCCGTCTCCGCGCCGTCTTCGGTGACAAAGACTTCACCGTGCTGAAATGGGCTCATCGTACCGGGATCGACGTTCAGGTACGGATCGCATTTCTGTAGGGTGACTTTGAAACCGCGACTTTCGAGGAGACAACCGATGGAGGAAGCTGCAACTCCCTTTCCAAGTGAGGAAACCACACCGCCGGTAACAAAAATATATTTTGGCGCCATCCATGCAGCCCGCGTTTGAGATTTCCCAGTGCGCGAGCTTATCAGCCCTCCACAGGAGTGACGTACGGATAATTATCATCGGAATGCGCACGGCTGTCAAATCGAAGAATTTATTTTGGGAACTTCGAAATTCAAATTCGGGAACTAATAGAAAAGGAGTGCGGAACGAAGTGGAAGAATTATGCGCGCCGCGAAACTTTTCTGGCGGAAGCGGGTTTGCATCTGGCGGGGGCAGTTTCTGCGTATTCAGGCGGCGAACGAACGTGTTATCGATTTGAACAAAATGTTTAGCCGTGGAAACCGTTTAGAGTGTTGTAATCATCCAAGCAGTGATACATCTGCGTAGAGCCGCGAAATGAAGGCGGCGACGCAATCCTGAGGGATTCTTCCTGAGTCTCTCGAACGTGGGAAGGGGTCATGATATTGAATATGCGAATGTGCTTGGGCAGTGCTTTATTTGCAGGCGCTCTACTCTCGGTATCCTTTGCAGGCGCACAGCAGCAAACTCCAGCTGCGCAAGCCAATCTAACTACTTATGATATGAGCCGTGAAACCACGCTAGCCGGGAAGGTGATTTCGTACACGGCGGAATCGAGCGCGCCGCCGGTCGGGGCGCATGTGAGCATTCAGACCGTTTATGGCCCTGTCGACGTGCATCTGGGCAGCGCCAAGCTACTCGAGCAAAACCACATGACGCTCGCGGCGGGAGACTCCGTACATGTCACGGGCGAAGTGATCTACTTTGGCCAAGTCAGCACGTTTGCTGCGCGCATTATTGAAAATGGATCGCAGTCCGTGACCCTGCGCAACACGAAAGGGCAGTTGCTGCAAATGCCTGCCGTGCATGCTCCGAGAGGTGCGCGATGAAGCGGCTCTTGATGGCAGTCGCGGTGTTGGCTGTGGTTTGGGTCGCGGGTTGCAGCGGCGGCGGTTCTACTAAGATTACTCCCCCGCCGCCGGTAGGGTTCACGAACGGCAGCTTGAAGGGCACTTACGTTTTCTCGATGACGGGCACAACCGCCGATCCAAACTTCGGGACCAGCAGCTTTTCTCGCGTCGGAGTATTCATCGCCGATGGCGGGGGCAACATTCAGACGACCGGCGGGCTTGAAGACCAACACCAGTTCGGGTCGAACAATACGTTTGCCATAAACGGCGGAAGCTATGTAATCAATTCCGATGGGCGGGGAACACTAAGCCTTATAAACTCCGGCGGCACGGTGCAGTACAGCATTGCGCTGACCTCCTCGAGCAGCGGCTACATGGTGGATATGGCCGGTGGGACTACTGCTACTGACAGCGAGACGGCGAGCGGAAGCTTTCAACTGCAAACAGCTACAACGATTGCCGCGGGCACATACATTTTCGATTTTTCGGGGTTAGATCCCGGATCGGGCAACCCCACTTCCCTTGTTGGCGACTTTGTCGCCAGCGCCGCGGGCGCCGGAAGCTTTTCCCCTGGTAGCTTTGTGGATATCAACGACGGGGGAACTCTTACTACCAAGGCTATCTTGTCCGGTGGAACCTATGCGACGGACAACACAAATCCTGGGACGGGAAGAGGCTTTGCGACGTTCGCCAACAATTTGGACTACGTCTACTATGTGATCGACAGCCAGCACGTACAACTGATGGATATAGACCCGGACGCGGAGGGCGTGGCCCCGGGGACGAACATCGGCGAAGCTGTCGCCCAACAGGCAGGCACTCCAACGCTAACCAGCTCCTTCAGCAACAGCAGCTTTGTTTTCGTCGTGGGCGGCTCTAGCACCACCAATGGGGCGCCGCACACACGCGGAGTACGACTGACCGCGACCGGCGGAGCTCTTTCCGCCATCCTCTTGGACGACAATAATGACGGCGTAGTGACCTCCATACCGGCGACAGGCGTTATTGGCAACGGAACTGTCACACTCGATGGTGACGGCTCTGGCCGCGGGACCTTCAGCTTTACAGAGAACGCCTCGAATACGTTCACCTTCGTTTTCTATCTGAGTTCGGCGACGCAGGGCGTGATTCAGGACGTCAGTCTTGTCCAATTCCAAGGATCCACGATACCTGACGAAGTCGCGGACGGCACGCTCCTGGCGCAAACGGGCGCTCCATTTTCTTCCAGTAGCCTGGCGACTAACTACGCGTTTAGTTCGAGCGGTGTCAGCTCGAGTGAGGAGGATTTCGTAGGCCAGTTCGCGCCCGCCACCGCGAGTCCCAACGGGCATGTTGACTTCAACGAGCCCGGTAGCGCGAGCCAGACAGTGTTCCTGGATGTTGCGCTCGGCGGCGTCATTACGGTAGGCGGTGACGGAACTGGCAGCACAGGCACGCACAGCACATTCGTCGCCACCATCAACGGCACGCCTTCGACCACCATCAACTACTTCGCTTACATCGCCAACCCGACCACGATCCTGCTCATGACCGGGCAGAGTAATGCTCGAATCGCCGCCGGCGTGTTAACTGCGCAAACGCCATAAAGCACTATCCAATAACCTAGGACGCCGCCCGGCCGAAGCTGGCCGGGCGGTTTTATTTTTGCAGGAGTTTTTCGACGCGGGCGACGTCTTCCGGCACGTCCACGCTCACGGCGTCGTGCTCGACCTCAGCTACGCGAATCTTCCAGCCATTTTCGAGCCAGCGGAGCTGCTCGAGCTGTTCGATGCGCTCGAGTTCGCCTTGCGGCAGGGTGGGATATTCGAGGAGGGCGTCGCGGTGGAAAACGTAGAGGCCCAGGTGTTTCAGGTGGCGCACCTGAATTTTGCCGGCGGTGTCGCGGACCCAGGGAATCGGCGCGCGCGAGAAATAGAGGCCATTGTTGTCGAAATCGAGGACGGTTTTTACGACGTTGGGGTCCATGATGTCGGCGGGCGTCTTGATCGGGGTGGCTACGGTGGCGATGGCGGCGGCGGGCTCTTCGAGAAGGGCATCGATCGCGGTATCGACGGCCGCGGGATCGAGCAGGGGCTCATCTCCTTGGACGTTTACGAAGACGTCACCTTTTTCGTGAGCGGCGACTTCCGCTACGCGCTCGGTGCCGGTGCGGTGGTCGGGGCGGGTCATGCGGGCGGTCCCGCCGAAGCTCTCGACGGCCTTGAGGATGCGTTCATCGTCGGTGGCGACAATGACGCGGTGGGCGCGAGTGGCGAGCTTGGCGCGTTCATAGACGCGCTGGATCATGGGCTGGCCGGCCAAGGAAACGAGGGGCTTGCCCGGCAGACGCGTAGCTCCGTAACGCGCGGGAATGACGATGACAATGTGTGGATTGGCCTGGCTCATGCGATTGAGTCTCCCACATTTGGGAATATTTGGGCACCCTCTACAGTCTCTTACCGATAGGCAGACCTGTCTAGTTGCACAGTACCATAGCAACGCTACGGTCCTAAGATAGCCCGACCGCCGGGACTGAACTGGCTCGAACGATGCCAGTGGCCTACTTGGTTCAGCTACTGGATTTGCCTTGTCTTCGCTTGAGCGAGTGGTAGAATCGCAAATAGACCGAGCCGCGCGGCCGTTTCGGGTGACCGGAACGATGGGGGTGCCGTGAAACGCGATGGACATGGATTTCGCGTTTTTATTTTTTCCGTTGTGGTGCTGTTACTCGCCTGCCTTGCCGTGTCCCGGACGGCGATTCTTGCTGCGCCCCAGACGCAAGCTCCTGCCGAAGATCCCAAGCAAAACGAAAAGAAGCCCCAGGACGACGTAAAAAAAGATACGCCCGGGCAAGTGCTCAAGCCCGGACGAACACTGAAAATGGACGTGGACCTCGCGCTGGTCAACGTCACCGTCACCGATCCTTACAATCGACTCGTCACCGGCCTCGAGATGGAAAACTTTCGCGTGTTTGAAGACAACGTCGAGCAGGAAGTGGTGACCTTTTCCGCCGAAGATGTGCCTATCTCGATTGGCGTAATTTTCGACTTCAGCGGCAGCATGGCTAACAAGGTCGGCAAAGCGCGCGAGGCCGCCGTGCAATTCTTCAAGACCGCCAATCCGCAGGATGAATTTTTTCTGGTGAGCTTCAACGAACGCGCGGAGCTGACCAGCGCCTTCACGAACAGCGTGGAAGACCTCCAGAGCAGCCTCATGCTGACCTCCGCGAAGGGCCGCACGGCGTTGCTGGATGCGATCTACCTCGGGCTGAGCCAGATGAGGGGTGCACACAACGGCAAACGTGCCTTGCTCATCCTATCGGATGGAGGAGATAATCATAGTCGTTACAACGAAACGGATATCAAGCGTTTGGTGAAGGAAGCAGACACCCAGCTCTATGCAGTCGGCATCTTTGATGCGCTTGGCTATCGCAACCGCACGCCGGAAGAATTAAACGGTCCGTCGTTGCTGTCGGAAATCACGGAGATGACGGGAGGCCGGGTATTTTCCGTCGAGAAGCTGGAAGACCTTCCGGATATCGCCTCAAAAATTGGCATGGAGCTGCGAAATCAATATGTCCTGGGATATCGGCCGAGCAACAAGGCCCACGATGCACGCTGGCGAAAAATCAAAATCAGGCTTCGAGCTCCGAAGGGACTGCCGCCGCTCAATGTTTTCTCAAAGACGGGTTATTACGCGCCCAGCCACTGAGTTCGCGTCCTTGCGCTGCTCTTCCTTCGCTCGCCTTCTCCTCTACCTCTGTGCGATGGCTCTGTTCGTCTCACCGTCCTTTGCGCAAATTCCGATTCCCAGCGCACAGCCGCTGCCTCCCGGGCAAGATCCGAATGCCGGAAAACAGGGCTCGACCATCAAGGTCGACGTCGGTCTCGTTGTGCTGCACACCAGCGTGCTTGACGATCGCGGGAAGTTCGCAGACGGCCTGAACTCCGAAAATTTCCACATTTACGAAGATAAGGTTGAACAAAAGCTTGCGACTTTCAAGCGCGAGGATGTTCCTGTAAGCATGGGCCTGGTGATCGACAATAGCGGCAGCATGCGCGACAAGCGGCCTCGTGTGAACGAAGCTGCCCTCACCTTCGTCGAGTCCAGCAACCCGCAGGACGAAGCCTTCGTCGTCAACTTCAACGACGATTTTTATCTCGACCTCGATAAGGACTTCACCAGCAACGTTCCGGAGCTGAAAGAAGCTCTTGAGAGGATCGATTCGCGCGGCAGTACGGCGCTCTATGACGCCATTATCGGTTCGCTCGATCATCTTAAGAAAGCCGCCAAGGACAAACGCGTGCTGCTTGTGGTGACCGACGGCGAGGATAACGCCAGCCACAATTCACTTGAAAAAACGATCAGGGAAATCCAGAAGACGGACACGGTGATTTACACCATCGGACTGCTCGGCGATGAAAAAAGGAAAGAGAAAAATACCGCCATGAAGGCATTAAGACATATCGCGGAAGCCTCGGGAGGGCTCGCCTTTTTTCCGGAGAGCGTCGACGACGTGCACACCATCTGCGAGCAAGTCGCTCACGATATCCGCAATCAGTACACTCTGGCCTACTATCCCTCCAACACCAAAAAAGATGGGACGTTTCGCGCGGTTAGCGTGCAGGTGGTTCCGCCGCGCGGCCGCGGCAAGCTTGTGGCCCGCACGCGCAACGGCTACTACGCGCCGGGCGCTCCTGCCTCCGCATCGGGAAACTGAACTCCAGGTATATTTTCGATCCACTGCTAAGGCTGAGGCGGGCCGGACTGCGACTGGATGGCGCGCGCCCGCGCAATAAGGAGATTCGCTTTTTCTGGCTGCTCTTGAACTTCGTAAACGGAAGCAAGGTTTTCGAGGCTGATTACGATCCCCGGGCTGTTCGGGGGGAGAAGCTGTTCGCGAATGGCGAGAGCGCGCTTCAAACTACGTTCGGACTCTGGAAACTTGCGCAAGTCCCGCTGGCAGAGGCCGAGCCGGTTGAGGGTGGTAGAGACAGTTAGAGTATCGGGTCCCAGTTGTTTTTCCTGGATGGCGAGGGCGCGCAGGGCGGATCGTTCCCCGGCAACGGGATCCTTTTCGAAAAAATAGAAGAGAGCGAGGTCGCTAAGGGCTTCGGCAGTGAAAGGGCTGTCTGGTCCGAGGGCTTTCTCACTTATGTTCAGGGCGCGCTGGAAAAGAGGTCCGGCAAGTTTCCTATCGAAGATATCGTTATCGCGATAGAGTACCCCGAGGGCTCCGAGTGGCCGCGCCAGGTCCGGGCTGTTAGGGCCAAGAAATTGTTCGCAGACCTCAATGGATCGTTTATAAAACGACTCCGCCTCTTTGAGTTTTCCGTGGCTATGGGCATCGGAGGCAAGCGTAAAGAGAGTGCGACAATCCGCGGGGGAGTTGCCGGAAGCCAGTTCCTTTAGGATGTCCTGGGAGCGTTGGGAGGTCTCGCGGGACAGCGCGGTTTGGCCAAGGCTGTATTCCATGCTCGCAAGGCCGTCCAGCGCGTGCACGGTGTCCAGGCGATTTTGTTCGCCGAGCTCTTCATACATAACGGCTGAATTCTGATATTGAGTGGCGGCGTCCGCGTAGCGATTCTGCCGTTCGTAGGACTGCGCGAGGTCGAAATAGGCACTAGCGAGATCGCTGAAGGGTTTCGAGCCTAAGTCCGCCTCGTAGACGGCGACGGCGCGGGTATAAAACGATCGGGCTTCCTCGTAGCTGCCGTGCATTTCGCGCAGGAATCCCAAATTGAGCATGGCGAGAGCGTCATCTGCTTGCGCCGCCTTGGTATTCTTTTCGTCCACGGCTAGCGCTTCTGTGAAGTATCTCTCGGCTTGATCGTAGCGTCCCTGGTCGCGGTAAATGATGGCCAGATTGATCTTGATACGCGCGACGCGGATCGGGTCGGAAGTGTCGTTAAAGTTCAGAGCTCGCATGAGGAGAGGCTCCGCCAGTTCGTACCTGTGATCGGCGCGATAGCATCTGCCAAGCATGATCAAAACGGCTTCAAGACGAGAACCGTTTGGCCACCATTCTTCGGCCTTCGGGAGCATGGACTGGAGTACGGGCTCAGCCTCGTCGCACCTGGTTGCGTACATGGCCGCTTGGGCCTGCTGGAAAGTGGGATTCCAAAAGGTGTCGCGTTCCAGTTCAACGGCATTTGCGGCGCGCTCCTGGTATTGGTGAAACAAAGTCCAGCCGCCCCACGCAGCGAGGATAACGAGTACTCCCAGAAGGATGCCGCGGCGCATTAGGTTCGGATCCGCCGATGAGAAAATGTCATGGCTGAGGGCCTCCGGACAAAAAGGACTCAATCTCGAGGTCGTGCAACTGATTTCATCTTGGAAGGTTTTCCACCGGGAAACAACGGACATATCGGGAGAGTGTGCTCATGGGCATAGTTGTAGATTTGGCCAGTCAGCTCATCGGTCTTGCGCACTCCTCGCCGCGACCGGCCCGAAGGGTCCGGCAAGACGATACCGGATGGGGACGCGGCTTGTTTAGGGCACTTCGGCGCGCGGTCGCGTGGAATTTGGCTTTGTGCTCGCTGAGACTCCTGGGCCTTTGATGTAGCGCCCGGCAAATGTCAGAAAGGTGGGCCAATTGGGTCCGGGAGCGTGGCCGTCGCTGTGCTGCCGGAAGGCAAGCTCGCCGTCGATCAGCGGAGTTTCCATAGGAGGGAATTCCTCAGTGCCCAAATCTTTTTTCCCGAGAAGCCGGTAGACTGGCCCCGCAGCGACGGTTGCCATGAACATTCCTCGTGCGTCCTGCCAGCCATCCCACTGCGTCGCGCCACCTCCGATGAATACAGGACGTGGTGCGGAGAGCGCTATAAGTTCATGGGAGTCCACGGGCAAATCGTTCGGAGTCAGCGGTCCGGCATACTTCAAGAAATTTCCCGCCATCCAGTGATATTCGCGGCTGGCCGCAACGTTGCCAATCTGTTCGCCGAAGTTGCGCCGGTAGAGGGCAGCTCCGCCAGCTCCGGAAGAACTAACGTAAGCAACCGCAAAGCGCGGATCGTACGCCATCGCGACCAGCGTCGCTTTGCCGAAACGAGAATGGCCTTCGAGTCCGATCTGGCGCGCGTCCACGGATTTGTCGGTCTCGAAATAATCCATCGCACGGCTCGCGCCCCAAGCCCAGGCGCGCAGCGAGCCCCAATCCTCCAACTTGCGCGGCTGCCCTTTGTTCACCAGACCGATGATCCCTTCTGTCAGCCCATCGCCATTATCTGCTTGCACGCTCGTGGGCATGTAGACGGCATAGCCCCAGCCTTTTGCCAAAACCTGCTGCTGCCAAGTCGGCCCTTTGCTGGCCGCGGCTGTCATTTCTGGAATCCGTTTCGCGATAGCGGCCATGAATTCGGGGCTAAAGCTCAATTCCATGATCACGGGCACCGGGCCAAGAGCATTTGCAGGCGTGCTCAAAGTAAGCTGAATATCCACATGGATTGCCGGATATGAGGAATTGTCGACGCGTCCAAGCAGGTTCTTCGTGATGACAGGCACATCGCCATTCATCTCTCGGAGCGTGCTCGTCACTTCCCAAGTTACTTTCGGCGTCAGCTTCGGTGCTCGGCCATAAACTTCGCGGTCAAAATCCTCGACGATCTCCGGCCGCCGTGTCTTCCACCATACTTTCCTAGTGGTCACCTTCTTTCCGTTGTTCAACGTCAACGGGTCAGGTAGCTTCGGATCGGGTTTCGCCTTCTCCTCATCATAATTCGCTGCATTTGGCGAGTTCCGGCCGCCGTCTGCGCCACGCCGCAGCGAAGTGATGTGCAGCAAATCCATGGTTCGCTGGTGATCTTGTTCTGCGGTGAGGTGTACCGGCGGAAGGACCGCGCTCGCTTCTTGCTGACCGGGCCCCGCGCCGCCTTTTACAGGCTGCAGCAGAAATGCCAGCAAGACTACGCCGCCAAAACAATGCCTCGGCACACGATTAGACACGATGCCGTCCTTGAATCTGATTATGGTTTTGCAAAACGCAGCGATGTTAGCGCAGAAGGTTCTGGATTAGAAGCCAACAGCGTGACTGCAAATTCAAGCGGTCGCTGCGCGAGCTTTGCTGCGCACTTCCGACCCGCCACGGAAATTCCAGCGCTTGTGGTTGACGTTCACAGACGCCACTTCCTCAGGGGAAAAGGGAATTTCCTTGAACCCTCGGACCTCGATAACGCAGCCTTCGCTGGTGACGACTTGATCGAAGGATCGGCCGTCCCGGAGTTCCACCGATACCACCTGATAGCCTATGCCGGTCTCTCCCGCTCGCTTCAGGTGATCGACAAAACTGCTAGGTATTGGAACTAAGCGTTTCATGACACTCCTTAGGGTTGGGAGAAATAGAGGGACCTGGGTATCCTACCTCTTGGGAAGTCAGGTGTCCAATCCCCCTTCTGGCAAACTAAGAGCAAAAAGACCCGGCAATGCCGCACCCATGCGACATAACTCTTTTATCCTTATGGGGATAGGTTATCCACTGGTTCGTCGAGTGTTTTCCACAGGGATCGATAGCGAGACCCTTGCGCGGCCCGGGACACAGCGATTCCTGTCGGTTACCAAGGAGCCGTGCGGAAGAGTCTGTTTGCCTAAGAAATATAGCTTGCTGTCAGCGACTTTCTAGGAGCCTTTGGGTTTGGGTCCGACAACCGGGGCGATGCCTGGGTGTGTCTCTGCTTATAAACTTTCGGGCATTCCTGCCGGCGGAAGCGACTAGCTCTCCTAGCCGCTGCTAGAAGACCACAACGTGGAGGATGACCATGAAACAACGACTCATCGGCATATTGGTGAGTGCGACGGCGCTACTGATGTCGGCAACGGGGATCCGTGCTCAGGATCAGCTCGTTCCGGCCGGTACGCTGCTGCAATGCACTTTGGACGAGCCGAATTTCTCTTCGGCCACAGCTGCAGTAGGGGACCCAGTGCTCTGCCACCTAAGAACCACACAGGAGTTCGGCAGGCCGCTGTTTCCGAGAGGCAGTATGCTGGGGGGGCACTTGGAAGCCGAGAAAGACCCGGGGCATTTCGTTGGCAAAGGCTACATAAAAATCACGTTTGACCGGGTGATTCTGCCGAACGGGGACCTACCGGTGCCGGCAAAAGTGATTCAGGCCCGCGGCTATAAAGTGGACAAACAAGGCGCCATCGACGGCAACGGTCACGCCACACGTGACGTCGTCGAGTGGATGCTTCCTCCGCTGTGGCCGTGGAAAATCATCACTCTGCCATTGCGCGGTCCCAGGCCGACGTTGAAGGGCGAAGAGCCCCTCGAACTGCGCCTGATGGACGATATCGTCCTGCCGCAAAGCCTTTTGCATCCCGACCGTCCGCCTTATGCGTCGTCGCGGCAAAGCTCGCACAACGTAATGCCGCAAGCGAACACGATGCAGGTGGCGGCAGAGACGAGTACGATCACCCGCAGCGAAACACCGGCGAACCAGACAAAGGCCGCGACCGGGAACGCCGGAATCATCCAGATCGTTGCTCCGCAACCCGGTGAAGCGCGAGCAATGGAAAGGGTTACGATCCTCGCGCTGAAGTCGGACGTGACCTATGAAGTGACTAAATACCAGAGAGACGGCGACTTGCTGATGTTCGTGGACGCGCAAGGCCGCAAAGGCGGCGTGGACGTCAACGACGTGGATTGGCGCAAGACGTCCGAGATGACAGCGGCAGCGCGGTCCGCGGATATGCCGTTGCTTTCACGACAGACAAATTGAAGCCACAAACCTGAGGAAGTTTAGAGTGGTTTGACCCCAACTGTTGCGATCAGCGGCGGACGATGTGGGTGTGTGAAGTACCGCGGCGATTCTGCAGGCAGCACATCCGGTGAGAAGTGAAATCGCCCTTATCGCGCACATGCTTTCCATTACATTGACTCCGAAAGAGACCAATTCCGACGTAGACTGGACGTCCGTCTGCAATGCCACTCGCTGCCACAGCAGGAGCCAGCCATGATGACCCTTGAAGACTGTCGAGCGTTCTACGCTGAAGAAATTCGCTTTGCTGTGAACGTCGCCACACCAGGCTTGGTCGAGGCCTTCGCTCGCGTCCTGCGCGAGAATTTTCTGGGGAGGGCGCCTTGGTATATCGGTTCGGCGGAAACTCGCGCGCTGTCCGCGACGGGCATGGGGCAGATGTCGTACTTGACCGTCGAAGATCCGCGCGATCTTTATCATAACGTCGTGGTTTCGATCGACCGCTCGAAAGATCTGAATAACGGGCAACCCGGCTCTCTCGCTCGTTGGATTGACGCGCTTGCGCTAAAACCTGGCGATCGTGCCTTTCATCTGGGATGCGGCGTTGGCTACTACACTGCCATCATTGCGGAAATAGTTGGGACAAGCGGTAGCGTAGTTGGCCTCGAGCTACAGACAGACCTTGCCGCGCGCGCGAAAGAAAATCTCGCGGCTTATGCAAACGTAACGGTGCACGCCGGCGACGGCGCGAGCTTTGATCCCGGGCCCTGCGATCGGATCCTTGTGAACTGCGGCGTGACGCATCCGCAAAATATTTGGCTGGACCGTTTGCAAGATGGTGGCCAACTCGTGGTGCCGTTTACCATGGCCATAAATCCAGCGCTAGGGCAGGGCATTATGACCAAAATCGTCCGCAATGGCAGCGGTTACTCCGCCGAGATGGTTTCGCCCGTCGCCATTTTTTCCGGCGGCAACCTGCGCGATCCCGTGCTGGAGCCGCTCATGGCCAAAGCGCTGAGATCGGGCGGCCTGCTGAAACTAAAGTCAGTGCGTCGCGACGCCCATGAAGCCGGGGAAACCTGCGTGCTCCACGCCCCCGAGGTCTGTCTAAGCATGGCCAGCTGAGACAGCTACCTGCCCTTAAACGGGCGAGCGCCTGAAGACTTGCGAATCCCCGAATCTCACTACTGCGGCTTGGGAAGCTGCAAGATCATGCCGTTTCCTTGTCCTGTCTCAACTGTGGGCAACTGACCGTTCCATTTATCGATCAATGCGCGGCTGTTTTCGATGCGGCGCAATTCGAGGAGCTGCGGCGTCAGCGAGTTTTGACGAATGCGGTTGGCATCGGCTTCGCCTTGGGCGCGAGTCACCAAGGATTTGGCGTCACCTTCGGCCTCCGCGATTTTCTTTGCGGCTTCGGCTTGCGTCGTCGCGAGTTCGTTTCTGGCCTGTTCCGACTTTTGAATGGCCTGCGCCTTTGCAGTGATCGCCGCCGCAATCACCGCCGGCACGCGCGGCGCTCCTATAAACCCGAACTGCTGCACGCTCACACCCACGGGCGCCATTTTCTGCTCGATCTGCGACTGCACCTTCCGCAGAAACTCCGCTTTTTTCTCTCCGTAGATGTCTTCTACTGTGTAGGTGGATGCAACCTCGTTCAGTGAATTGCGCACCACATCGCGCAGTATGCCGTGCGTGAACGTATCCATGTCCGATACGCGATACTTCACATAGAAGTCCGGCACTTTCGCCGCTTCGATGGCGTACGACAGCGAAACGTCCACGAAAATTTCCATGCCTTCCTTCGAATTGAAGCCCATCTCTTCATTGATGGGATGGCCCTCATTCACATCTTTTGTCCATTTCACCGTCTGCACGTACGTAGGGAACTCAATGATTTCCGTGCTCAGCGGCGAATAGACCACCCACCCCGTGCGCACGGGTATCTCGGACGCCCCGCGCTGATTCCCCGCCAGATTGATCTGCACGCCTACGTGCCCCGGCTCGATCCGCGTCACGCGAATCAAAAACAGCCCCAGCACCAACACGACGAGCAGCACTCCAATGGCAATGATGCCAAGCTTCAAAAATGGAGCCGCTCTTTTCATTTCGAATTCGGCGTCGTCCCGTCCGCCTTTTCTAAACATGTCCATTCTGTTGCTCCCTCTCTCTCCCTGAAAGACCACTTCGACTATGCGCTTCTAGTTTGGCATCTGCCACGTAAGGAAGTCATGATGCGCTAACCGGCAGAAAATAGACAGGTTTCGAGCCCCTCAGGATTTTGCGGGGCGAAGCGATTTCTAAAACACGGGGCCTATGCCGCCGCCTGCTGAAACAATCTTCAGCTGATCTCGCTCAGGAAGCTTTGGCCGTGCGGAATTTTCCCGCCGGAATTCTCGGCGACGGTCTGGCCCATGTCCGCCAAGGTTGACCGGACTCCCAAATTCACTCCCGCACCGCTCCCGGGCGAATACGCCAGAATGGGCACATACTCGCGTGAATGATCTGTCGTCGCCCAACGGGGATCGGGGTCGCATCCATGGTCGGCCGTAATCACGAGCAAATCCGAACCGCTCAGCAGCTTCAAGAATGCCCCTAACATCCGGTCAAAGTCCTCGAGCGACTCCGCAAACCCTTCGACATCTTTGCGATGCCCGTAAAGCATGTCAAAATCCACGAGGTTGCAGAAAATCAAACCGCTTCTTTGTTCTTCTAATGCGGCAGCAAGCTTCGCCATTCCATCGGCATTTCCCGTGGTCGTGACGTAGTTTTCCACGCCGCGCCCGTTGTAGATGTCATGAATCTTGCCAATCCCAAAAACCGGCACGCCGCGTTCAGCCAGCACATCCAGCAACATCGGCTTTGGAGGATCGACGGCATAATCATGCCGCCGCGTCGTACGGGCAAAGTGTCCCGGCGTTCCTCTAAACGGCCGCGCAATCACGCGTCCCACGCGGTGCGGTCCGTCCAGTAATTTCCTCGCAATCTCGCAAATGCGATAAAGTTCCGCGATCGGGATCACGTCCTCATGCGTGGCAATTTGAAAAACGCTGTCGCCGGACGTGTACACGATGGGTTTGCCCGTCCGCACGTGTTCTTCGCCGAGTTCCTTGATGATTTCCGTGCCGGATGCCGGCTTATTCCCAATAGTTTCGCGCCCAATCTGTTTTTCAAACTCCGCGATCAATTCTCGCGGGAAACCGTGGGGATAGGTGGGGAAGGCCTGATCCAGCCAAACCCCCGCCATTTCCCAATGTCCGGTCGTCGTATCTTTGCCCGGAGAGTGCGTCGCGCCCTTGCCATAAGCCCCGATCGGCGATGCCGCAGAGTGCAAATGCGCAAGTGGGGCGATATTCGCGAGCCCCAGTCGCAGCAGATTCGGCAGCGCCAGCGAACGCGATTCGGCGATGTGGCCCAAGGTAGTTCTGCCGACGTCGCCATAGTCCGCTGCGTCGGGCAATTCGCCGATGCCCACGCTGTCCAACACAATCCAGATGACCCGTTCAAATCTCGGCATGGCCGAACCTCATCTTTGCCAATCTCTTGTACTTTCTGGCTTTCGCCGCACTGTAGCACAAACGCGACCCCGCCCAGCCGCTGCGGGCCTTCCCCACAGGGGCGTTGACCACCACGGAAAGGGCCGGTATTCTCCAAAACTAAAGGTTTATGTGTTGTCCGCTGAACTTTTTTCTTACCTTACGCGTAGTACACAGTAAAGAGGTGTGTGATGGCTGAAAACGGTGCTCCCCGGCGCGCTTCTCTGGTTTTTCCGATCCTCCTCATCGCGGTCGGCGCGATTGTGCTTTACAGCAACTGGCGCCCTTCCTTTGATCCCTGGCCCATTCTCTGGACCTACTGGCCGCTCATCCTGATTTTCGTTGGCGTCGGAAAAATCTGGGACAGCTGGCAGCACCGCCAGAATTCCGATTCCCGAACCAGCGGTTCCGCAATGGGCGCGAGCCTCGGCGCGATCGCCTTCGTGATTGTTCTGGTCGCGCTGCTCTGGCATGGACGAAGATTCAACCACTGGCGCGGCGGCACCGTCTACGCCATGCAGCATCAGTCGCACACCGTCGACCGTTTGAATGCCAAGTCCGTGCGCGCCACTTTGGAAATGGGTGCAGGTGACCTTAACTTGAGCGGTGGATCGAGCCATCTTCTCGAATCCGATTTCGACTATCGCTCTTCATCCGGCACACCCAAAGTGGATTACTCCGTCTCCGGGACCACGGGAGAACTGCGCATTTCTCAGGACGATTCGGACAGCCACATTCGAACGACGGCCGACAATCACTGGACTCTCCATTTCGCCAACGACATTCCTCTCGAAATCAAGATCGACATGGGCGCCGGCCGCGGCAACCTGCGCCTGCGCGACATCGACGTGACGCGTCTCAATCTGGACATGGGCGCCGGCCAGGTCGACGTCGATCTCACCGGCGACCGCAAATCCGATCTCACCGCCGACATCGAAGGCGGGGTCGGACAAGCCAATATACGGCTTCCGAAAAACGTCGGCGTCATCGTCAACGCCAGCGGCGGCATAGGCACGATCAGTGCGCATGGCCTCAAGCACGACGGCGACGAATACACCAACGATCTTTATGGAAAATCGCCGGTGACCATCCACCTCAAAGTCGAAGGCGGCGTCGGCACCATCACCCTGACACAAGAGCCGTAGTTGCCGCAAAGAGGCCTGCAAGAGCGCTCGCGCAGGTCGAGACAAAGACCTGACAGAAGCCGTGTTTGCTCCTGTTTTCCCGTGGCCGTATAATTGAGAGTTTAGGCAGCACGCTCGGAGCGCGCTGTCTGAGCTTCCCCTTGGCCACCAAAGAACTCACGTCCGCGCTTACCGAACAAGAAGCGATCCGTGTCCGCGGCGCACGCGTTCACAATCTTCGCAACATCACCGTCGAAATTCCCCACAACGCCATCACCGTGGTGACAGGAGTCAGCGGTTCTGGCAAGTCCTCGCTCGCCTTTGACACCGTCTATGCAGAAGGCCAGCGGCGCTATGTCGAATCCCTCTCCTCATACGCGCGCCAGTTCCTCGAGCGCATGGAAAAGCCCGACGTCGACGAAATCTCCGGCATCGCTCCCGCCGTCGCCATTCGCCAGAAAAATTCCACGCGCAACCCGCGCTCGACGGTCGCCACTTCCACAGAAATCTACGACTACCTCCGCCTCCTCTTCGCCAGATGCGGGCAGACCTTCTGCGTCAAGTGCGGCGCCGAAGTCCGCCGCGACAGCCCCGACGAAATCGCCATGCGCGTTCTATCGCTTGCGGCAGGCCGCCGTTTTTACGTCATGTATCCCCTTCGCATCGCTGCCCAGCCTCAAGGCGCCACGGGCCCCGCGCGCCGCGTTCCCAAGAAAAAATCTCCTGCGCCTCCCGAAGAGTTGCTCAAGCAGGCTCTCGGCGACATTCAAAAACGCGGTTTCAACCGCCTCTATCAAGACGGCCGCGTCCACGAATTTTCCTCGCCGGAGACTCTTCTCGACGTTGATTTCTCGAAGCCCGCCTACGTTCTCGTCGATCGCCTCTCGGTCAATCCCGAATCGCGCAGCCGCCTCACAGACTCCATCGAAATCTGCTATCGCGAAGGCGGTGGTGAAGCCATCCTCGAATTTATTGCCGACACCGCCGGCAATCGCGCCGAGCGCCTTGCTTTCAACGAGCGCTTCGAATGCAAAAATGACGGCACGCTCTATCAGGAGCCCGAGCCGCGCCTTTTCTCCTTCAACAATCCTTACGGCGCCTGCCCGCGCTGCCAGGGCTTCGGCAATACTATCGATTTCGATCTCAATCTCGTCGTCCCCGATTCGAGCAAGTCGCTAGACGAAGGTGCCATCGAACCGTGGACGAAACCGCGCTACCGCGCCCTTCTCCAGGATGTAAAGAAATGGGCCCGCAACCGCGGCATCCCGCTCACTGTGCCGTGGCGCCAGCTGAGCCCCGAGCAGCGGCGCCTGGTGCTCGAGGGCGATCCAGAAAACGATTTCGAAGGCGTAAAAGGTTTCTTCAACTGGCTCGAGCGCAAGAAATATAGGCTGCACGTTCGCGTTTTTCTGAGCCGCTACCGCGGTTACGCGACATGCCCCGATTGCAGCGGCACGCGCCTCCGCCCCGAAGCCCGCGCCGTCCGCGTAGCTGGCCGCTCCATCACCGAGCTATGCAAGCTCACCGTGAAAGAAGCGCGCGTTTTCTTTTCGACACTGGTGCTTTCCGAGCTGCAAGCAAAAGTCGCGGAAAAAATCCTCGAGGAAATTCGCACTCGCCTGCAATTCCTCGATGAAGTCGGCCTCGACTATCTGACCCTCGATCGCCTCACCTCCACTCTTTCCGGCGGCGAATCCCAACGCATTCAACTCGCTACTTCGCTCGGCTCGCATCTTGTCGGAGCACTCTACGTTCTCGACGAGCCTTCCATCGGCCTGCATCCGCGCGACACCCAGCGGCTCATCGATATCCTCAAATCCCTTCGTGACCTCGGGAACACCGTCCTGGTTGTAGAACACGATCCCGACACTATCCGAGCCGCCGATCATGTCATCGACCTCGGCCCCGGCGCGGGCGAGCTCGGCGGCAAACTCCTCTTCGCCGGAAACTACGAAGGCATGCTCGCCGACCACAAGTCCCTCACTGGCCGCTACCTCAGCGGGGAGCTCTCCATTCCCATTCCCAACAATCGCCACAAGCCCAATGGTAAATTTCTCCGCCTCTTCGGCGCTACCCTCCACAATCTCCAGAATATCGACCTGATGATCCCGCTCGGGACTCTCACGGTAGTTACCGGCGTCAGCGGCTCCGGAAAATCCACGCTAATCCACGATGTGCTCTACCGCGCCCTGGCCGCAAAACGCACTGGCGGAAGCGTCAAAGAATTCTGCGACCGCCTCGAAGGCGACGCAAACATTCGCGAAGTCGTCATCGTCGATCAATCGCCCATCGGCCGCACACCGCGCTCGAATCCTGCCACTTATCTCAAAGCTTTCGACGCCATCCGCGAAGTTTTCGCCGCCACTCCCGACGCCAAGCGCCGCGGCTTCACTGCCGGCCATTTCTCCTTCAACGTCCCCGGCGGCCGCTGCGAAACCTGCCAGGGAGACGGCACCGTGACGGTGGAAATGCAATTCCTCGCCGACGTCGAGCTAGTCTGCGAAGAGTGCCGCGGCACACGCTTTAAGACCAGCGTTCTCGATGTCCGGTATCGCGGCAAAAATGTTCACGAAGTTCTACAACTCACCGCTCGCGAAGCGTTGGCATTTTTCACGGGCGTCCCCAAAGTTGTCTCCAAGCTCCGCATCTTGAATGAAATCGGCCTCGGCTATCTCCGCCTCGGCCAATCCGCCACCACGCTCTCCGGAGGCGAAGCGCAGCGTCTGAAACTTGCGGCGCATCTCGCGCGCACGGAAAACCAGGGCATCCTCTATATACTCGACGAGCCCACGACCGGCCTCCACTTCGACGACATCGCCAAACTCCTCTCCGCTTTCCGCAAGCTCCTCGAATCCGGCGCCTCGCTGCTTGTCATTGAGCATAATCTCGACGTCATCAAATCCGCGGACTGGCTTATCGACCTCGGCCCGGAAGGCGGCGACCGAGGCGGCAAAATCATCGCCACGGGCACGCCAGAACAAGTCGCCCGCAATCAAAACTCCCACACTGGCCGCTTCCTGTCCCGCATCCTCAACGCGAACGGCCAGGCAAAGCGCCCCGCCAACGGCGCATCCAAGTCCGTAGCGCCATCAGGTACAATCCCGAATGGCGCAGGAAACCCTCCGCCCGAACAATGAGGCCCAACAGTTTGCTTGGCCGCGTCGCAGCGGCCGCCGTGATTCTCGCAGGGGCGCAGCACGCTGCGCCCCAGTTCGGCAAAGCCTCCACTCCGAACGCTCAGGCCTTTCCACAAAAATCCACCCAATCTCAAACCCGCACGCAAAAACTGGCCAATCCCCTGAATGACCTGCTCGAGGAAGCCCAGCACGATATCGACACCAACCAATTCGAAGCCGCCCTTTCGCCTCTCCAAAAATTTCTAGCAGAAAAACCCGACATCGCCTGGGCCCACTTCCAACTCGCCTACGCCTACACCGCCCTGAAGCGCCCCGACGAAGCACGCGCCGAATACGAACGCGCCACCGCGCTTGACCCCAAAATGTCCGAAGCCTTTCTGAATCTAGGCATCCTCCTCAGCGAAAAAGATCCCGCCGCCGCCGTCGCGCCCCTGCGCCGCTCCGTCGATCTTCTCCCCGCGCAAAGCCGCCCGCGCTTCTTGCTTGGCCACGCGCTAGAGCGCGCCGGCGACATTCCTGGCGCCGTCGAATCCTACGAAGCTGCGCTGCATCTCGACCCCAGCGACGTCGAAGCCGAGGTCCATCTCGGCAATCTGTACGTCGGCCTAAAACGCTATTCCGACGCGGAAACAAAATTCCGCGCCGCACTCGAACTCCAGCCGAAATCCCCGCAAGCTTTGCTTGGCCTGGCGCAAACTCTCGACGCGCAAAAAAAGCCCGAAGCTGCCGCCGCATATCGCGACTATCTAGCCGTTCAGCCGGACACGCCAGGCGCAGAATCTCGTACAATCCATCTGCTCCTGGAACAAAAACAGTACGACGCCGCCCTCGCCGAACTCGACCGCGCCGATGCCGGCAAGCCACCCGCGCTTGATTCGCTCCGTTCCCGCGCCGACATCCAGATCGCTCAAAAGAAATGGGACGATTCCATCGTCACTCTTCACAAAGCCATCGCTCTCGCTCCCAACGACGCGCAGCTCCACGGAGGCCTCGGCCGCGTTTACCTGCAAAAACGGGATTTCCCAAACGCCGAAAAAGAGATAAAAGCCGCGCTGCAGCTCGACAAGAATAATCTGATCTACTGGAAGGACCTGAGAACCACGTACTATCTTGCTGGAAACTGGAGCGCCACCCTGGCCGCACAGGACTTGCTCGCCAAGGCCGAAACTCCGGGCGCAGGCGAGTGGTTTATCCGGGCTCTCTGCTACGATAATCTTAGGCAGCCCAAGCCGGCGCTCGAAGCCTACGAGAAATTTCTCGAGCTCGACCAGGACAAGAACCCAGACCAGGTCTGGCAAGCACAGCAGCGCAGCAAGGTTTTGCGCCGCATGCTGGATCAGAAAAGGTAACCGCATGGACCCGCGCGTGGCGCGACGCGTAGCATCTCCCGTTTTGTTGGCTGCGCTATGCTGCGGCAGCGGCGCTGCGGCGGCTGACAAGCTCAGCGAACTGCAGGCGCGCTTTGACACCGAAATGAATGGAGTGCATAAAGCAAAAATGCTGCAAAGGCTCGGCGATGCTGAATTCGAGGAGGCCGGCCGCGCCGAGAAATCCGGCGACTACAGCACCGTCGACCTGCTCATGGAAAAATACCGGGACAACGTCCGCGCCGCCTCCGACGCGCTCGAAAAGGAAAATCCGGATGGCGAGCGGCACCCCAACGGTTACAAGCAGCTTGAAATGCATGTTCAAAAAGGCTTGCGCCAAATTGATGAACTCCTTCTCATCGCGCCCTTGGAATTCAAGCCTCCCCTCGAGCTGGTACGAAAAGATCTCGTAACCTTCGACGACGAGCTGCTCAGGTCTCTTTTCCCGAGAAGACACGAGAACAAGCCGCCTGCTCCGGCAGCTGCGCCGGCAACTCCACCTGATCCGGGAGTGCAACCATGAAACTACACTTCTGCATTTTGTTTCTGTCCGCAATAATCTTTCACGGCGCCACGGCGGTTCGCGCAGCGTCTCAGACGCAGAAAGACTATCTTTCAGCTGTCGAAGCCGACAAAATCCGCGAAGCCGAAACTCCCAACGAGCGCATAACGCTCTTTCTGAGCTTCGCGGACGATCGCCTCAAGAAACTTCAGTACGAACTGGAACACCCCGCGCAGACCAACCACGCGGAGATGATCAATTCTCTGTTAAACGCCTACGTCGGCTGCGTCGATGATGCCGCCGACATCATTCAGCTCGGCATCGAGAAACAACAGAACATTCGCAAAGGCGTCGACCTGATGGCCTCGCGCACGAAAGACTTCCTTGCCGTTTTGCAGAAAATTCCGACAGACGCCTCCGATGCGGAGCTCTATAAGGAAAATCTCGACGACGCCATCGAAGGCACGCAGGACGCTTCCAAGGAAGCCGACGCTGCGAAGAAAAACGTCGCCCCGCCGCCCGTCCGCCGCAAGAAATGAATCCGGCGAAAGAGATGCATGCAGCGAAACAATCTGGCCCAGCGCAGCAGATGAGCCTGGCGATGGATCTTGCGCCACCGATCGAAATCTCCCCCGTCCAAAAATCCACCTTAAAGAGCCCGAAGAAACGGAAGTCGTCGCGCGGTGCCAGTTCAGCGGTCCCCGGAGGCGCCGCGCTTTTCCAACGCGTTTTCACGCGCCTCGGCTGTGATGGCCGTCCTCCGCGCTTCCGCGTCGAGTTTTACCCCTACGCCAGCCTGGTCCTCACCATCCGCCGCCGCGAAGACGCGATCTACGTGCGCTTTTCGGACCTTCTGCAACGCGCTCCACTTCCGGTTCTCGAAGGCGCTGCCGCCCTCCTGCTCTCCCGCGTCTACCGCCGAAAAGCTCCGCGCCTGTTGGTCGCGCCCTATTTGAACTACGCCCGCTCAAATCGTACTCGCAGCCGCATCAGGCGCATGCGCCGCGGCCGCGTGCGGCTTGCTTCGAATGGGCCGCAGGGGCGACATTTCGACCTCGAAAAAATGTTTGAGCTGCTAAACGAAAAATACTTCTCTGGAAGTTTGCAGCGCCCCCACATCGGCTGGAGTACCAGAAGCTGGCGCCGTCAATTCGGCTGCTACGACCCGGGCCCCGATCAGATCCTGCTAAACCGCCGCATGGATCACCCCGCCGTCCCGCAAGTCGCCGTCGAATACGTCCTCTACCACGAAATGCTCCACGTGAAGCATCCCACGCGCCGCTCTGGTTGCAGCCTCGTCTCCCACTCCCCCGAGTTCCGCGCCGAAGAAAAACTCTTCACCGATTTCGTTCGCGCCCGCCGCGTCCTCGACCACCTCGCCCGCTGACTCCTGCGCTCCGCATTTCATTCGTAGCGTAACGCTTCCAGGGGATCAACCTTCGTGGCGCGACGTACCGGAGCCCAGCATGCCAGCAGTGCTACTCCCACGAACAACGCGCCCACGACGAGCAGCGTCGCGGGATCGCTGGTCCGCACCTCAAACAGGAAAGTCCTCAGCACACGCGACAAAACGATCGCGAGCGCCACACCCGCGAGCACGCCACTCGCAATCAATCGAAATCCTTCCCCGAAGATCAGGTTCCGGATGTCTTTTTGTTCAGCGCCAACCGCGCTCCGAATCGCCAGCTCGCGCCGCCGCGAGGCCACCGAAAGCGAAATGACCCCGTAAATTCCGACCAGCGTCAGCACACTCCCCACAGCCGAAAATCCGATCAGCAGTTGCATCGCAAAAGTTCGGGATGCCAGCGAATCATCGCGAATCTGTTCCAGAGTCTTCGGATTTTCGACGGCAGCGGTTGGATCGACGGCGTGCAGCTCGCGCTCCACTGCCACTAGAACCGCGCGCGGGTCTCCCGTCGTGCGGATCACGAGATGTTTTGAAAACGCCGTGGCCTCCCATAACGACAGATAAATCTCGGGTGAGGCTTCGTGCGTCAAATCCTCGGTTCGGCCATTCGAGACCTCACCGACGATTTCCATACCTGGCTTGTCTCGCCCGTTCAGCCAAATCTTCCGCCCGATGGCATCGCCTTGCGGAAAGTAACGATCGGCGAATGCCTGGTTGACGATCGCTACGTTTAGCGTCTGGCCCTCATCACCCGAGCGAAACTCCCGTCCCTCGATCATGGTCACGCCCATCAATTTGAAGTAGTCCTCCGTAACGGCGCGCAGCGGCAGCGCCGTCTTGTCGCTCTCTTTGATCGCTGGAGGCTGGCCTTCAATTTCTAGAGTCGCCGGCCAATTGTTGCCGGTAAGCGGCACTCCCCAAGCGAAAGCGGCGTACTGCACGCCGGGAATAGCGGAGACCCGTTCCAAGGCGTGCCGGTGAAAATTGGCCCACTCTGAATAGCTACGCACCTCGGTAACACTCATCGTCAAAATGCGGCTGGTGTTGTAGCCCGATGGGACTTTCGCAATATTGATCATTGTTCGAATCAGTAGGCCGGCTCCAACAAGCAGCGCCAGAGTCAGCGCGGTTTGCACGATAGTGACCCCACGCAGAAGGCGCCGTTCGCCGAGTCCAGCAGTCCCTTTAGGTCCGGCGTTCTTCAGCACCTCCATCGGATCCAATCGAAAGGCTCGCAACGCTGGAAAAGCTCCGGCGAAAAGCGCAGCCAGCACCCCCGCACCCATTCCCCACGCCAGCACCGCCCACCCGGCCGTCACGCCATCCAGTCGCGGAATCGCATGTCCCGCCATCAACCTGAACAGTCTCACGACTCCAAACGCCAGCCCCACTCCGAATGCGCCACCCAGCAGCGCCAGTAACAAACTCTCCGTCGATACCTGCCGCAAAAGAGCTATGCGCCCCATGCCCATCGCGCTCCGCACCGCGTATTCCTGCTGGCGCTGCAATCCACGCACGAGCAGCAGCGCGGCAGCGTTGCCGCAACCGATCAGCAGGACCAATGCCGCCGCGCCCAGCAGCGGAAACAGGATCCTTCGCCCGTCGAGATTCATTTCGCTCGTCAACGATTCCAGTTGCGGAGTAATCCCCTCAAAGGCGTGCTCCGACTGTGCCTCTCTCGCGGCAAGAACTGTTAGCTCTCCTTGCGCTTGCAGCAGCCCCGCCCCATCGCGCAATCGCGCTACGATATTCCAAAACGGATCTTTCAGGTATTTCGGGTCCGGTGACGCGGGAATCCAGAAGTCCACCAACGCATTAACGTTGTAATTCGGCTCCTTCGACGCGCCCGGCGAGGGAAGAAAGCGTACTCCCGGCTGCATCACGCCGATCACCGTCGGCGGCACCTCCCACCGGCTGATATGCACCGTCTTGCCGATAATGTTTCGATCGCCGTTGAATGTGCGCTTCCAGAATTCGTACCCAAGCAAAATCACCTTCACGGGTCCTTGCCCGATATCGGATTCCTCAAAACTCCGCCCCATGACCGGCTGCAATCCTGTAACCTGGAAATAGTCCTTCGTCACCGCCATGCCTTCGATCGATTCGCTACCCTCGTTGCGGATCAGGAAATTGAAAGTCCAGTCGTAAGCGGCGATTCCTTGCAGGGACTTCGCTTCCTTTTGCCATTCCAACCATTGCTGAGCGGGCCAGCCTCGTGGGCTTTCCTGCTTTTGGCCGTCCGTTCGCGCGGTCGGAATCAGGACTAACTGCTGCGGGTGCCGGTACGGCGGCGGCGTCAGCAACACGCCTTGAATCAAGCTGAAAACCGCCGAGGTCGCACCAATACCGAGCGCCAGCGTCATAACCGCAATCAGACTGAACCCCGGCTGTTTCAGCAGCATGCGAATCGCAAAGCGTACGTCTTGCCACATGTATCCTCCGGCTACGTCGATCACCGCTCGAGGAAACCCAATCGGGGTTACGTTCCTTGCCCGCCGCTTGTTCCCAGTTTCTTATCGCCTTTGACGAAAAAGCAGCTTACTAGTTAGGCGTAGAGCCCGGTTTTGGATCGGGATTGAAATTCACAGCCGTGAGCGATCAGGACAGCCGGCGTTTAAATAACTTGATGAACAGGCTCGGGCATGCGGCCTGATGGCCAACAAGCAAATCTGAAGTCAGAACCTAGGTGTACGATCGCGGCCAGCCTTCTTTGCCGCAGTTCAAACAACAATTTCCGGCCACAGAGCGAACTCCGAGGTCCAGTTACCGCCAAGCAGGTAACAACCAAACTCGCACGAAGCCCCCTGCCGCCGGAACTTCCCCTTCACTTCCCAACCGGTACGTGCAGCTTATCGCTCGCGAACGCAACCGGACCCGCATAAGACGCACGAATCGATTTCTGCACCGCAGCTTCCGCCCCTTCCACGTCTGGCGCTAGATGGCTCAGCAGCAAACTTTTCACCCCACTCTCGCGCGCGGCTTCGCCAATCTTCTTGGGCGGCGTATGCAAATCGTAGAGTTGCGAAGGCGAAGCCGGAGGGTCGAGCACAGCACAGTTGAAGATCAGCAAATCCGCATTCTTCGCCAATTGCACCAGATTCGGCAGCGCGGACGCATCCATGTCCCCGGAGAAAACCACTACCACGCCTTTATAGGAAATACGGTAAGCCACTGACGGACAGTCGCCGTGATGCGTCGCAATTTCGTCCACGACCAAACCACTCTCATCCACAATCTTCGTGCGCGGAGAATCCAAGCCAATGGCCAGATCGCGAGCCGTAAACGTTTCGTCCGCGCCAAACGTCTTCTGATACGCATACGCGCCGTTCTTTCCAACCAGCAAATCTACAAATCGCGATGTTTTGGGGAAGAGCCCCGCCCCGTCAGGTCCAAAAATCCGGTAGACGATTGGTCCGTCACTGGTAAGCGCCCGCTCATTGAAGAAAGCCGCCAGGTCGCCGGTGTGATCGATATGCAGATGTGTCAGCAAAACCGTATCTACCTTTTCCATGTCCAGTTCTAATTCTCCGATCCGCAAGAACGCACCCGGACCGGCATCCACCAGAATCCGCGGTATTCCTCCGACAAGCACGATGAAGCTTGACCCGCCCCTGCCGAACGCCCGAGGTCCGCCAGAACCCAGAACCACAACCTCCAAAGCTGACTTTTGAGGAACAGCCCGCATGCAATTCGGAAACAAGACAACAACAGCCACGGCAATCGCCATCAGCGCTTTCATTCCTTCTTCTCCTCGCCTGCTGCGCAGCTGAAATGTTAGTCCAGTCAGATTAACACGCAGCAGAGGCGTCTGACTTTGACGGAGTCGAGTTTTATCCCTACGCCAGCCTTGTCCTTACCCACTGACATCGGACGACACCTCTTTGTTCTTCTCCCCGCGCGACGAGGGCCGGTCTATTCGCCGCACCGAGGTAACATGCTCGCTGCACGCCTTCCAGTTTTCAGTGAATACTAAATCTGAAATTCCCTGTAAAGAGAATCGAGGTCCAATTCGGTGAAAGAAAGAAGATCTCACGTTTGGTCACCGCTGATGACTCTTGTGATTTGCAGCATTCTCTCGCTGTCCACAGCTGCAGCCGGAAAGCAGACCACTAAACTAAAGTTGAGAGTCGCAGCCGATGGACTTCCAAGCGGCCACGATACTCCTGAGAGAGTGGCCTGCGATTTGGCGCGGTCGTTCATCAATCGAGGTGAAAAGCTTTTCTTGACGACATCGATCAGGCCGTATGGAGGTGGAAGTGGGCGGGAAGCATACTCGAAGTTCCTGCAAGCGATCGTTGAGGGCATCAAGGCAGAGGCAACAAAGACCGAGCCATCACCGGGCGGGCCGAAAAGCATTGGGAAGGTCTTCGCCGCCAGGCATCTCAGCAAATCCGGCCCAGTTTCCTATGGCTCGGCTTTCGGTTTCGAGGACATCATGTTCGTTGATATTGGCGTGTACCTTCAAAATGGTGGGCGCGCAATGAATCGGACCTTGGTCATCAAGGACAAGGACGGCAAATGGTATGTCCATCCAGACCCATCGGCGTCGCCGTTGATCAGCGAGGGGCTTAACGAAGAGAAAGCGTCGGTACAGGGCTTGACGGATGTTTATGAACTGGAAGAGCAGAAAGACTGACAGGATTTCTGTTCCGCTCGAGGTTGCCCGCCAGATTAGTCGGTCAACGATTTCTTTTCCTTCTCCACATCCTTATAAAGTTTGTCGATCCTTTTCTGGACCTTGTCCTTGTCCTCCGCCTTCGGATACAAATCCAGGTAGCGCTGATAGGATTTGATTGCCTGTTTCTTCAGCCCCTTTTTCTCCTGCGCCTCACCTAAAAACCGGAAGGGAACTGCGTACCCTGGTTTTGCGAGTGTGGCGTCTTCAAACCGGTCGATCGCTGCGTCCAGATCGCCTTTGTGCATGTAATACTCGCCCACCTGCATGTCTTTTTCCGCCCGCAGCGGGTCCCACTTCGGCTGGTCTGGCGCATTCTGGGTCGCGTTATCTGTATTCGGCCTGGGAGGCTTTGGCTTATCCGTGGGGGCCGCGGGCTTGTCCGGTGGAGGTGGCGGCGGATCCTGCGCGAAATTACGCGCCGCCGAAGTGAGTAGCGCAATTCCGATCAACGCAAGCCGGAGCGTTTCCTGTAAGCCTCTTCCCATACCGTCCTTTGGATGCTCGCTTTCACTCCGCATGTTGCAAACTCCCTCTATCGACCCCGCCGCGAGCTCCTCATGGGTCACCGAACGCGGGCCACGGATCACCCCTCACCAGAGGCTCTTAACAATTCTAGTATGATGTAAGTTGGCGCTTAAGGATAAATTCCGCGCTGACGTCCCATGGAACCCGAAGAAATAGCCGCGCTCCTTCCCGAAAGCCCCGGCGTCTATCTGTTTAAGGACGCTGCCGGCAACGTCCTTTATGTCGGCAAGGCCGCCTCTCTCCGCAGCCGGGTGCGTTCTTATTTTCTCGAATCAAGCTGGGTCAACGCCAAAACCGGTTCGCTCGCCCGCGAAATTGCCGACCTCGAAACCATCCTCGTCGGCAACGAGCGCGAAGCCCTCGCCCTCGAGCACAATCTCATCAAGCAATACCGCCCCAAGTTCAACGTCATGCTTCGGGACGACAAAACCTACCCGTACATCAAGTTCACCGCTGCCGAAAAATATCCTCGCGTCTATTTCACGCGCCGCATCAAAAAGGACGGCTCGCTCTATTTCGGCCCCTATTTCCCGGCAGGCCTCGCGCGCCGCATACTCCATTTCGTTCACAAACGGTTTCTTGTGCCGAGCTGTACTGTCGATCTCACGCGCAGCCATCCGCGCCCCTGTTTGCAGTATTACATTCATCGCTGCCTCGGTCCTTGCGTCACCGGGCTCACCACGGACGAGCGCTACGCCGAAGCCGCCCGCGATGTCCGCCTGTTTCTCGAAGGCCGCCGCCACGACCTGATGAAAAGCCTCGAAGCCCGCATGACGGCCGCCGCCGAAAAAGAACAATTCGAACAAGCCGCCGCCTATCGCGACCTTCTTCGCACTCTCGAAGACATCGAACAGCGCCAGCGCATCGCCGCCGCACAAGGTGACGACACCGACGTTCTCGCCCATTACGCTGAACCGCCCCTCGTCGCCGCCAATCTATTTCACCTGCGCGGCGGACGCGTCGTCGACCGCCGCGAGTTTTATTGGGAAGATCTCGACGAGTTCGATCCGCAGGAATTCGTCCCGTCGCTCCTTAAGCAACTCTACCTGGAAGCCGAATATCTGCCCAAAGCGATTCACGTGCCCATCGATTTCGAAGACCGCGAACTGCTCGAAGAAACGCTCGCCGAGCGCGCCGGACACAAGGTCGAAATCTTCACACCCCAGCGCGGCAATAAACGCTCTTTCCTGGACCTTGTAGAAAGCAACGCGAAGCACTCGTTCGAACAACGCTTCCGTGTAATGAAACCAAGCTCGAAGGCCATCGGGGAAGCCCTGCAAAACGCTCTCAATCTTCCCGAAGAGCCGCGACGCATAGAGAGTTTCGACATTTCCCACATCCAAGGCACCGACACCGTCGCCTCCATGGTCGTCTGGGAAAACGGCCACATGAAAAAATCCGACTACAGAAAATTCATCATTCGCGGCGATGAGGGGCGCGGAGACGAGCGCCGAGAAGAAGTAAGCCGCGGCGGCCAGCCAAGCAGTGCTGCTCCGTATTCCAAAAACGACGACTTCGCCAGCATGCGCGAAGCGGTGAGCCGCCGCTATCGCCGCCTGCATGAAGAAAAAAGACCGCTCCCAAGCCTGATTTTAATTGACGGCGGAATCGGCCAGCTTCACGCGGCCGCGCGTGCGCTCGACTCTCTGCAAATCATCAATCAACCGCTAGCGAGCATCGCCAAAAAAGAAGAGATCCTTTACGTCTTTGGCCAGGAAGATGAACCCATCGTCCTCGAACATCACTCGCCGGTACTGCACCTCATTCAGCAAATCCGCGACGAGACGCACCGCTTTGCCGTCACCTTCCACCGTGAACGGCGCGCCAAACGCCAGACAAAATCTGCCCTCGATGGCATCCCCGGCATCGGCCCGCGCACCGCGCAAAAGCTGCTGCGCGAATTTGGCAGCGTATCGAACGTCCGCCGAGCCGGGCTCGAAAAAATCAGCGAATTCATTCCACGAAAAACTGCCGAAAAACTGTTCGAACAGCTCGGCGCACTGGGTTCGGACGACGTTCGCGCCGATAACCAGACTGACTAACACATACCGGTTAGCTCGTATTGCGCACCCCGTGCCTCTATGTTACGGTTTTTGTGGAGGTTCTCATGGCGGACAATGTAGGTTCCAAGGTCACATACTTCCTCGTAGGTCTCGGAGTGGGCGCACTCGTCGGCATTCTGTTTGCGCCGAAATCTGGCGAAGAGACGCGAGATTTTCTTTCCAAAAAAGCCGATGAGGGCCGTGACTTCGCGCAGCGCAAGGCGAAAGAACTTCGCGAGCGAGCTGACGATTTGATCGAGCGCAGCAAGGACGTTGCGGGACGCGGCAAGGATTCGATCTCTGCGGCGGTCGAAGGTGCGCGCGAGGCCTACCGTCGCGAAGCTTCAAAGTCTTGAAGCCGGCAAGCCCTGAGGCTTCGAAGTGCTTCTGCGGTGAAGGCTGGCACGGCATGATCTTGTTCTCCTGAGAGGACGCGTGGGGCGTGTATGCAAACCTGGCTGATGATATTCAGCATCGTGGCGTCGATAACTCTGATTGTTCAGGGCGCGATGCTGATTGCGTTGTTCTTCGAAGCTCGTCAGACGAACAGGAAAGTCAACGGGCTCGTAACGGATTTGCAGACGCGCGTGGGACCGATTTTGACGCGCGCACAGATCCTTCTCGATGATACGCAGCCGAAAATATCGAACATGGTCGCGGATGCGGCGCACATCGTTTATTTGACGCGGGGCCAGGCTCAAAAAATGGACCGCGTGCTAACCGACGCGACGGATCGCCTGCGCGGGCAGCTGAATCACGCGGACAGGATTCTGACTGGGGCGCTGGAAGCGGTCGAAGACGCCGGTTCGCAATTCCGGAGCACCGTTTGGCGGCCGATGCAGAAAGCTTCTGCGCTTCTTCAGGGAATCAAGGTGGGAATCGATCTGTTGCGATCACGGCGCGAGCGTCGCCGCCCCGACGAACCACTCGAACAGGAAGAAGAGCTTTTTATCTGAACTTTCTACGTCGCGAGCCTTCTGAAATATCCTTCTTCCGTGAACTAAATCTCCGTTAGCGAATCCAGGAGCCGCCGAGGACGCGGTCGCCGTCGTAGAAGATGGCACCTTGGCCTGGCGTTATGGCGCGCTGCGGCGTGTCGAAAATAATGCGCGCGCGGGCTTCCTCGAGAGCTTCGACCATTGCTGGAGCCGGCTCATGCTTGTGGCGGATTTTTACCGTCGCGCGAATGGGTGCGATGGGCCGTTCGATCGAAACCCAATTCACACCATTGACTTCAAAAGACGTTGTTCGCAGGGCATCGTCGCCGCCAACTACCACGCGATTGTTCTGCGTATCGATAGAGAGAACGTACAGCGCTTTGCCAGCTGCAAAGCCGAGGCCTTTGCGCTGGCCGATGGTGAAATTGTGGACGCCGTTGTGATACCCAACTACGACGCCATCTTCGGTGACAATTTCGCCCTCGGCTTGCGACAACGAAATGCCGGCATCCTTCGAATAGGCCTGGATGAATTGAACGTAATTGCCAGTGGGAACGAAACAGAGTTCCATGCTTTCGGGCTTTTCGGCGACGGGGAGGTTCGTTCGGCGCGCGAGGGCACGCACTTCTTCTTTAGTCAGTTCGCCGAGCGGAAAATCGCTGCGAGATAACTGCTCTTGCGAGAGGCCCCAGAGAAAGTAGGATTGGTCTTTAGATTCATCACGGGCCCGGAGAAGTTCCCATCGGCCGGACTTTTCGTTCCGTCGGATGCGGGCGTAGTGGCCCGTGGCCAGGCGTTCGGCTCCGATTTGGCGCGCCATGCGGAGAAGCGGCTCGAACTTTACGTCGGTGTTGCAGTTGGTGCAGGCGATGGGCGTTCGTCCAGCGAGATATTGATCGACGAAAGGACGCACGACGCGCTTCTCGAACTGCTCCTCGAAATTTACGACGTAATGCGGGAAATTGAGGTGTTGCGCGACGCGCTTGGCGTCGTAGACGTCATCGAGCGAACAGCAGCGGTGTTGCTTGAGGCCGCCGCCTTGGAGTTCGGGGAGGCGGCGCTGGTTCCATAGTTGCATCGTTAGGCCGACGATGGGGCGGCCTTGTTCCTGGAGAACGGCGGCCACCGTCGAGGAGTCCACTCCGCCGGACATGGCGATGGCGACCAGGCCGAGTTGCGTTTCCTCGCGGGCCGGCAGTGTGTCGAATTCGGTTGTGGCGTTCATCATGACCATCTCAGTGTAGCGGATTCGACGCTGCGGTGCATCGGGAGGAGGAACGCCCGGAAAGAGAAAAGATAACGGAGAGACGCAGATGTTTCGCAAAGCAATGACGAGGAGTCAGACATGCGACACAGCCTTCTGATAGGTCGGAGATAGCGCACGGAGTTGGGCAACTGCGGCGGGGATTGCTTCCAGTGCGAAATGGATTTCTGATTCGGTGGTGTGGCGGCCGAGACTGAAGCGCAGGCTGGATTTGGCTTCTTCTTGAGAAAGGCCGATGGCGGTCAGGACGTGGGAGGGTTCGACGGCGCCAGAGGAACAGGCTGCGCCGACGGAGCAGGCCAGGCCTTTCAGGTCGAGCGCAATGACCAGGGCTTCGCCTTCAATTCCAGCAAACAGGATGTTGGTTGTGCTTGGCGTGCGCGGGGCGGAACCGCCGTTTACGCGCACGTGTGGGATTCGCTCGATCAAACCGCGTTCGAGTTGGTCGCGCAGTGCCGAGACTCGCCGCGCGTCGTTCGCCAGGGAATTACCCGCGATTTCTGCGGCTTTGCCCAAGCCTACGATTCCGGCGACGTTTTCTGTGCCGGGACGCGCGCCTCGTTGATGGTGACCGCCGTAGAGAAGCTGGCGCACTCGAGTGCCGCTGCGGATGTAGAGAGCGCCCACGCCTTTCGGTGCGTAAAGTTTGTGGCCGGAGAGAGAGAGTAGATCGACGTTTAGAGCATTGACGTCGATGGGAATCTTGCCGGCGGATTGAACGGCGTCCGTGTGGAAGTAGATTTTGCGTTCTTTGGCGATGCGGCCGATTTCTTCGAGCGGCTGGACGGTGCCGAGCTCGTTGTTGGCTTGCATGATGGTGATAAGCGTTGTCGCGGGCAGAACAGGTTCCAGCGGCTTGTTGGGATTTGCTCGCCCGCTTTGTATTGCTTTACGGACGGAATCGGGGTCAATGAGACCATCCCGATCGACAGACAGATACGTTACCTGCACTCCGAGCATTTCGAGTTCCTGGCACGTGTTGAGGACCGCTTCATGCTCGACCTTCGTCGTAATAATGTGTTTGTTGTGCGAGATGAGCGAGCGGCTTTCCTGAGCTTCGGTAGAACTCGGAGGATATTGAATGGGCCGAGAGATGAGCGCATTCACAGCTCCGAAGATGGCGTGGTTGTCGGATTCGGTGCCCCCGCTGGTGAAGACGATTTCCCGGGGTTTGGAGCCGATGAGGGCGGCGACCTGTTCGCGGGCGGTCTCGACGGCGGCGCGGGCGCGCTGGCCGGGGCCATGGATCGAGGAGGCGTTGGCGAAGTCGGCGGAGAAATAGGGAAGCATGGCGTCGAGGACCTGGGGTTCGACGGGGGTGGTGGCGTTGTAATCGAGATAGACGCGGTTCATGGGGCAGGTCCCAGCATACTATGAGCGACCTAAAGACGAGAGGTGGAGAGATCGGAGATGCGAAGCGAACCCGTACCCTCTCCCAGAATTTTCTGCAAGTGCGGATTCTCAGGCTTCGTATTGCATCATCGTCATGAAGCCGTAGTCCATGTGCAATTGCTGGTGGCAATGAAAAAGAGTGGGACCGGGGCTGTCCGCGGTAAAATCCACCTCGACTTGCGCTTTGGCGGGCACGACGACCACATCTTTCATCACCCCCGAGGTCGCTTTGCCGGCGAACTTGGTCAACTCGAAGCTGTGCCGGTGCAGGTGGACGGGGTGCGCTTCATCACTCTGATTGTCGAAGCGCAGGCGGTACCGATCATTGGCGCGGACTCGAATGGGATCAGTCTTCGGGAAGGATTTCCCATTGATGGTCCAGTTATCCACCCAGTTGTGACCGGCGAATTTCTTGCGGAAGACGAGCGGCACGACTCCCCCCGCCAGCTCGGGAGTCTCCGCTTTGCGGCCAAAAATCGTGTAGTCCCAGGGAGTCTTCGCCGGCGCGATCCACTGCGACGCTTCGCTGCGGTTCGCATATTCCACCACGACGCCCAGCCCGGCATTCCGTGCTTGATCATCCGTCTCGCCGAGAATCCACACTCCAGGCTGGTTCATTGTCACGACAGCGTCGACGCGTTCCGCGGGCCCCATTTCGATCGTGTCTACCTCGCGCGGCATTGGCACAGCGTTCCCGTCGAGACTGACGACTCTGAACTTGTGTCCGGGCAATGCGATCCGATGTTGGTCGGTGGCGCTGGCGTTCAAGAAGCGAAAAAGCACCCTCTGACCCTCTTTCACGCGGACCGGTTCGCCCGAACCAAGCGCATGGCTGTTCATTGAGTAGACGCGATAGGTGACTTCCAACGTACCCTCATCGCCTTGGCTGCTCAGCGCGGGATCCCAGCCGTGTAAAGCCAGAAAGACCTCCGCGTCGTACTGCCCCGGCTCTTCTTTCGGCTGGATGTAAAGGAATCCGAATTGTCCCGTATAGGTGGCGCGTTTCATATCCCGGCCGGCGTGACCGTGGCTGTGATACCAGCGTGTCCCCGGCGGACGCGGAACGAACGAATACCGACGGACTCCGCCCGGCGGCACCACGGGTGTCCCTTCTTCCTCCGAACCATCCACTTCGGAAGGAACGAACAAGCCGTGCCAATGAATCAACTCTGGAATCTTGGTTTCGTTGAATACGTTCACCGTGACAGGCTGGCCCTCGCGCAGCCGCAAGACCGGGCCCGGCGCCGTGCCGTTGTATCCTGTCGTCTTGATGATTTTCCGAGGTGCGACTTCCATCTCGACGGGCGCGATGCGAATCGTCACGTCAGCCTTGGAGCCCGCGGAATGATCCGGCTCAGCTTGCCAACCAATCCGCCGCGCCAACTCGGCGCAAGCCGGTGCTGCCAGCAACGCCAGAAATTTTCTGCGCTCCATGTTGCTCCTAGATGTATCTGCCCGTCGGTCCTCTTCGGGCAGTCTAGCAGAGTAACTTCAATTTGCTTGTTGGCCTCGGCCATGGCCGCTACCGGACCGATGAAATCGATCCAAAAGCCCGATTATGGGTGCCAGGTCAACTGGTCGATGCAACACCATCTATCCATTTATCAGATGGGCTATGTCAATCCAGCCCAAACGATTATTCTGAAGTGTGACTGAAAATCCAGACACACTCCCGAAGACCCCGCATCGGAAAGGCTCCCTCCGCTCCTTCGTTCGATGGTTTCTCATCGGAGTGGCGCTTCTTTGGTCGGTTGCTGTGCTGATCCTTGTGGCTGCCCGGTGGATCGACCCACCGACCACCGCAGTGCACATGGAGCGCCGCTTGCAGGCCTGGATTCACCACACGCCGTATCACGAACGATACGAATTCGTTCCTCTGAGCCAAATCTCGCCCGATTTCCAGCATGCTGTCATCGCCGCGGAAGACGCGCGCTTCTACCAGCATCATGGATTCGATTGGCACGCGATGCAGATTGCTGCTGAAGACGATATGGAAGGCGGCCGCATTCACGGTGGGTCCACCCTTACCCAGCAACTGGTAAAAAACCTGTTCTTCGGAACCGGCCGCTCCATCCTGCGCAAGGGGGCCGAATTCACACTTGTCCCGGTGGCCGAATTGGTCCTCGGCAAGCGCCGCATTCTGGAACTCTACCTCAACGTGGTCGAATGGGGCCCTGGTGTCTATGGTGCGGAGTCGGCGTGCCGTTACTACTACCGGACCTCAGCCCGGAGTATCGACCGGCAACGAGCGGCCCAACTCGCCGCAATTCTGCCGTTGCCACTGAAGCGCCGGCCCGATCACATGAATCACTATAGCGGACTCATCCTAGAGCGGATGCGTCAAATGGGTTGGTAATCGCGCATCACATTGTTGAGAACCTTGGAAGATTTTAGCGATATTCGGCATCACCGGGACTCGACGGCACCACCGAACGAATTGGTAGCGATCTGTGAACTTCCTGGACATCGGGAGCGTGGACTAAACTTCGAGGAGAAAGTCAGCAGGGGCTTTCCGTCCGCAGATAAGTGATAATGCGGGCCACCGGACGTTCTCCTTGCGCACAACCTCTTAGCGAGAGGGGTCGAACAATGTCTAACGAGGTATCAACCTTCCGTTTGTATTTAATGAGATTGCTTTACCTGCTTAATTTTGTGTTGCTTGGATTTGACGTATGGCCCGCAATTATCAGCCACAAAGGAACGTGGGACCCTTTGCATGGCGTGGCCTTCAGCTTTTGGGCAGCGTTGTCGGCTTTGTCGGGTTTGGGGCTTCGATATCCGCTGAGGATGTTGCCTTTGCTTCTCTTGCAACTGTTCTACAAAGCGGTGTGGTTGTTAGCAGTGGCCCTGCCGATGTGGTCCGTGGTCCGGTCAACGGACCTCACGCGTGCCATGCTTATCGGGGTGGTTCTGGATCTTGTCTGTATTCCTTGGCCCTATGTTCTGGCGAATTATGTGAAGGGGCGTGGAGATCGATGGAGATGAGTTCCGTGGTCCGTTCTCTGGCGGTGCTTTCGCTTCCCTGAGTAACCCCGAAATGGGAAATGTGGACTTTAGTGCCATAAACCATCGCTGCTTTGATTCCCACTTTTTTGTTCCGCTCTTCATGATGTTGCACGTGATCTGCATAGCGCAGGCCAGGGCGTGGAAGGCTGCATCGCAGGCACCGCGGCAGGTCGCGAGGCCATTGCAACATTCGGCAATCTAGTGAGCGTGCCGATGTAGAGCGGTGCCAGCCAAAAGAGAAAAGCAGCAGCAAAGCTACCGCACTCCACAAAAGGGAAGGCCCTCGACGATTCTTGTCCTTTGTCGATGGCTTCTCAGTTTTTACGCTCCGCCGCGTCAGGTTAGCGACTTTCGGGGCGCGAAAACTGGCCGAGGTTTTTGGCGGTGGTCCCGGAAGTGACGCAACCGAAGAAAGGGATTCAGGCCGGGTCGGAGGCCTTCGCTCGAGCAGGAGTTTCGCTTCGCTTTTTGAGTGCGTCGACGCGTTTTTGGTAGTAGTCGGAGAGGCAGCCGAGCCAGCCTTTGTATATGGAACAAGTCTTTTCGCGGGCGGAGAGCCATTGCCGTTGTTCTTGGCGGAGGGCTTCGCGTTCAGGGCCGGTGAGTTTCGCCAGAACCGATTTATAGAGACTATTGAGTTGCAAGTCGAGGGCGGCAAGAGAATCGACGTGGCAGATCAGGTTTTCGACCTCGGTAAGGCTCTTGGTGCAATCGTAGCTGGTCGGATAGATCCCGGGCTTCTCGATGGTGGCGACGGCGAATTCCTCGCCGTTCCATTTGTACTTGATGGTGACAGTGTTCTCGCCGTCGGAGAAGGCGGCGACGAGGAGGCCCTTTTCGACAGAGAGCGTGTAATTGCGGTTGCCAAACAGACCTTCGTAGGTCTCCGGGGGGACCTCGGCGATTTTCATTTCCTCCAGCTCACCGTCGGAGTTCCGTGAAAGCACGGAATGGATGTCGGGACCCGCGGTCCCGGTCATACAGGTTGAGGCGATCACGATGGCCTGCTGCGTGCCGTCTCCCTTGAAATCGTAATAGTCCAGTTTCAAGAAATACGGTGGTTGATCAACGGGGCACTCTTCCATTCGATTGGTCCACTCGGCGATTTCCTCTTTTTCGATGGGTTTTGCTTTTTGCGCGCGGGCGCAGGGGACAAGGGGAAGGCAGAGAAGAATGGCGAGCGGGTGACGAAATGCCATGGTGTTCAAAGGATGGCGACCTCGGTCTTCTTATTGAAGCACAGCGGGCCGGTGGCGGCACGAGGGCGGCAGGAGGAATGCCCAAAGAGGGAAGATCGGTTCCGCTGTGACACGCGATCCGGGAGATTTCACAGGATCCGGGTGCGCTACTTTTAGTCCTTGGGACGCACGAGATTGAGATCCAGTGGCGAGTTACTCGGCGCGGAGGGCCTCGACGGGGTCGACGGTGGCGGCGCGGCGCGAGGGGAGATAGCTGGCGACGAAGGCGGTGGCCACCAGGCCCAGGGTTACGGCGCCGTAAGTGAGGGGGTCGACGGGATTTACGTGGAAGAGGAGCGAGGACATGAGGCGCATGACGATGACGGCGGCGACGAGGCCGAAGGCGGCGCCGATGCCGGTGAGGATGAGTCCATGGCGAATGAACATGCCGGTGACGGATTGCTGTTGCGCGCCGAGGGCCATGCGGATGCCGATTTCGCGGACGCGCTGGGAGACGGCACAAGAGATGACGCCGTAGATGCCCACGACGCCGAGAAGAAGAGCCATGCCGCCGGCGACGGCGAGCATGATCAGCGTGAACGAAGTGCGAGCCATGGAACGCGAGTGGTAATACTCGAGGGTGTGAATTCGCGCAACGGGAAGGTTGGGATTCACAGACCAGACCGCTTCGCGGACTTCTTTCAGGAACGCTTCCGAGCCAGCGCGGGGGCTGCGAATGCTGAAACCCACGTAGTTCTCGACGACGTGCGCCCGACCCTCGAAATTGGCCCGCATGATGGGCCAATAGACCATGGAAGGAGGAGTTTTGCTGACGCCGTCGCCATAGACGTTGGCGGCGACGCCGACGATTTCGCGCCAGTCGTCGGTGGCGGCGACGCGGATGCGTTTGCCGATGGCGTTGGCCGGAGATTGCCAATATTCGCGGGCAAAATTTTCCGAAATGATGGCGACCGGAACCTTCTGATAGATGTCCGTCCAATTGAATTCGCGGCCGGCGACGAGGGGAGTGCCTTCGGTTGCGAAGAATCCGGGAATGATATGAGCGAAGCGGCGAACGGGAGGAATCTGTCCTTCCGCGTAAGCGTGGTCCTGTGCGTAGACGAGATCGTTGCTGGCATCTCCGTCCATGGGGAAGGAGGTGGAGATGGTGACGGCAGAAACGCCGGGAATGGCGGCGATTTTGCTGCGCATCGCTTCAAAGGTGCGGACGACGGCCTCGTCTTCTTTAACCTGATTATCGGGAATGCCGATGCGGAAGGTTTGCAATTGAGCGGGTTGCGAGAAGCCGGGATTGACGTGAGTGAGCGCGCGGAACGTGCGGATCATGAGTCCCGAGCAGATCAGTAGAACAAGAGCAAGAGCAACTTGCACAACCACAAGAGTGCTGCGCGCACGGTGCTGTTCGCGGCTGCCGCTGTTGGCGCGGCCACCTTCGCGAATGCCGGTGCTGAGGCGGACGCCGGCGTATTTGAAAATCGGAATGCAGCCGAAGAGGACGCTGGCGAGAATGGAGATGATGAATGTGAAGAGCAGGACGGGGCCGTCGATGCCGATTTCGTTGATACGCGGGAGGCCATCGGGAGCGATGGCGACGAGGGCGCGCAAGGCGGCGTAGGCGAGACCTAATCCGATGGCGCTGCCGAGGAAGCCGAGGGTGATGCTCTCGAGAAAAAGTTCGCCGGCAATGCGGAAGGGGCTGGCGCCCAGCGCGGAGCGAACGGCGAGTTCCTGCCGGCGACCTTCGACGCGCACGAGCAGGAGGTTGGCGACGTTTGCGCAGGCGATCAGCAGGACGAGGCCGATGGACCCCATGAGGACCCAGAGAGTGCTGCCAACGTCGCCGATGACGTCGTTCTTTAAAGGGCGGAGATTCGGAGCGATGCGGGCGTCTTCAAAAATCTTGGCGCTGAAGCCGGGAGGCGCGGGGAAAGTGCGCGAGACGATCGGCAACATGCGAGCGATGTCGGCACTGGCCTGTTCCATAGTGACGCCGGGTTTTAAGCGAGCGAGACTTTCAAAGCTGAAATTGCCGAGATTGACTTTGTTGCGGTCGAACTGAAAAGGAAGAAGCACGGAGGGATCGTTCCAATCGAGAAAATGAAAGCGTTCGGGAAGGACGCCGATGATCTGGCGGGGCTTGCCATCGAGGTCGATGGACTGACCGATGACGGAGCTGGAGCCGCCAAATTTCTTTTTCCAAAAGCCGTAGGTGATCATGACGGTTTCGGGCGAGCCGGCAGTATCATCCTGGCGAGTAAAGGAGCGGCCGAGGATGGGGGGAATGCCGAGAAGGGGAATGATGCCGTCGGTGACATCTATGGCTTCGAGGCGTTCCGGTTCGGCGAGGCCTGTAACGCTGACGGCATCGTGGCTATACATGCCGATGTCCTGAAAGGATTGATTTTGTTCGCGATAGATGAAGTAGTTCGAGGGAGCCATGTTGAGGTCGGTGATGTTGATGCCTGGGGCGGAATGCCAGACGCCGACGAGCTCGTTGGCCTTGGGGTAGGGGAGAGGCTTAAGGAGGATGCCTTCAAGAACGCTGAAAACGACGGTGTTGCCGCCAACACCGGCGGCGAGGGTGATGAGCGTGATGATGGTAAAGAGGGGAGCGCGAGCCAGGCGACGAAAGACTTGCTTCAGGTGCGTCAAGAAGGACTTCATGAACGGCCCCCCCATGGCTGTGCCAGTAAGGGACGAAGAGCGGCAGAGCCTTCACTAGGTTATACGAAGAACAGGGATGGAAGTTCCAGATACTTCGGGTTTAGGGAAATGAACCCGGAATCGCTTGCGTAATTGGGGGTAGATACCGACGCTAGCAGGGCGGCAAATGGTTTGCGGAACGGGCGCTGCGGTGTAGACTCGCGGGAAGGTAGCAGAGAAGCCGCTGGTAATGCCTGAGGAGGAGTGGGACGCGATGGGACAATCGATCCCTTTTGGACAACATATCGCCAGACCGCCGATCTCGGCGCGGGTTGGCGCCGGGGCGCGGGTGGAGTCTGTTCCTTGGCCGATTTGGTGCATGGTGGCGGGAATCGTGAGCGGGATGATCGGCGGGCCATGGGACATTTCGTGGCATATGTCGATTGGGCGGGATACGTTCTGGACGCCTGCGCACATCCTGATTCAGTTGACGGGCGTGTTGGTTGGAATCGCGTGCGCCTACATGATTTTGACGGCAACGTTTGGGCATGATGCAGCGACGCAAGACGCGTCGGTGAAGATTTGGGGATTTCGCGGGCCGCTGGGAGCGTTCATAGCGGTGTGGGGCTGCATCGCGATGCTGACGTCGGCGCCGTTCGACAATTGGTGGCACAACGCGTACGGGTTAGACGTGAAGATTTTGAGCCCACCGCATACCTTGCTGTCGCTGGGTTCGCTGGCGATCAAGATTGGGTTGATGGCGCTGCTGGCGGCGTTGATGAGCCGAGCGACAGAAAGCGTGCGACGGACACTTGGGTTTCTATTGCTTTATATCGGGGCGAGTTGCGTCGCGCAGATGGGAACGATTCTGACGTCGAGCACTTGGCCGACCGAAATGCATCAGGCAGCGTGCTATCTCGCCGTGGCGATTGCGATTCCGGCTGTTCTGATTGCGCCGGCGTGGGGATCGCAGTGGAAGTGGGGATGCACGGGCGTTGCTGGGATTTATACGATCATTTTGCTCACTTTTGAATGGGTACTGCCGCTGTTTCCAGCCGAGCCGAAGCTGGGCCCGGTCTATCAACACATCACGCACTTGGTACCGCTGCATTTTCCCTTGCTGATTATTGTCCCCGCGATTGTGCTGGACCTTTTGTGGCGTAAGACGAGCGAGTGGGGAAGGTGGAAGCTGGCGGCGGTGACCGGGCCGGTCTTTGTGTTGAGTTTTTGGGCCGCGCAGTGGCCGTTCGCGGATTTTCTGATGACGCCGGCGGCACGGAACCGTGTTTTTGGCATGGGGTATTTTGCGTATTTCGATCCGGCGACGATTCTTTACGATCCTTACCAACTTAATGCGAGCGAACCCCGAGCTGTATTTGCGCGGCTGATGGCCATGGCGCTCGTCTTTAGCGTGATTACCGCGCGCTTGGGATTTGCGTGGGGAGATTGGATGCGGCGGATGAAGCGGTGACGAGAAAAAAAAGAGATAGCGAAACGCAGAGACACAGCGGTCACAGAGAAGAGGGAAAGATTGTGGGGCAGCACAATTGCGTAGGACGAGGACAATGACGATCGGACTGGGGAGATACATGCGGCGACGGACATTCGGGAGTATCGCGATCGCTTTGCTGGCGGCGGTTTCTGTTGGCGCGCATGTTGGGAGTCCGGATGTGTTCTTTGAGGGGGATGCGGGGCCGTATCACCTTTTTGTGACGGTGCGCGTGCCGCAAGTGATTCCGGGGATTGCAGAAATTGAAGTACGAAGCGCTTCGAATGACGTGGATAAGATTGAGATTGTGCCCATGCGGTTGAGCGGGGCCGGGTCAAACTTTCCACCGACGCCGGACGTGGCGGAACGGTCAAAGCAGGATGCGCAATTTTTTACGGGAAGCTTGTGGTTGATGGAGTCCGGGGCGCTGAAGGTACGGGTTTCGGCGGAGGGAACGAAAGGCAAAGGAGAGCTTGCTGTACCTGTGCCTGCGTTTGCGCAGAGAACTCTGCCGATGGAGCGGTCGCTCAGCGGGTTGCTGGGGTTTTTGATGGTGTTTCTGGCGGTGGGGCTGGTGTTTATCGCGGGAGCGGCGGCGCGCGAAGGAAATCTGGAGCCGGGAGAAACGCCGCCCTACGCGAGGAAGCGTCGCGCCAGGATCGTTATGGCGCTCACGGCGGTGATCGTGGTGGGAATCCTCTATTTGGGGAAGGCGTGGTGGGGCGCGGAGGCTTCGAATTACAAGAGAGGGGTCAGTTTTTTCAAGCCGCCGGAAGCGGAGACGAAACTCGCAAATGGAAATCGGCTGGTAATTCAAGCCCAGGGGCAAGATCCGGAATGGTCAAAACGAGTGAGCATGGAAGACGTAATCCCCGATCACAATCATTTGATGCATTTGTTTTTGATCAGCGCGCCGGGAATGGAACGCATGTGGCATTTGCATCCGGAACGAGAAGACAGCAAGTTTGTGGACGATTTGCCAGACATGCCGGCGGGGCACTACGAAATTTTTGCGGATGTGGTGGATAAAGCGGGATTTCCGTGGACTTTGGTGGGACAAGTGGACTTGCCTCAGATCCATGGAAACCCGATGGTTGGGGATGATTCGAGTTGGACGGGGACGGCCTTGACCGCGCAGTCGGGGGATGTGAGCGTTGCGCAGCTTGCGGACGGTGGGCGAATTGTTTGGGAGAAGGGAAGCGGGCCGCTGGTAGCGAACACGGCGATGGTTTTCAAGTTTAGAGTCGAAGATAAGGACGGGAACCCGGCGAAGGACATGCAGCAGTACATGGGAATGGCAGGCCACGCGGAGTTCGTGAGCTCGGACATGAGCGTGTTTGCGCATATTCACCCGGCGGGATCGGCTTCGATGGCTGCGCTGGAATTGGCGAACGGGGCGCCGAAAGGAACCTGCGGGATTACAGACCAATGCGTGATGCCGGCTGGGATGACGATGCCCATTCCCGCCCCGGTGTCCGCGGAAGTTAGCTTTCCATACGGCTTTCCCAAAGTTGGCGAGTACAGAATTTTTGTGCAGGTCAAACGCGCCGGGCAAGTCGAGACTGGCGTCTTCGACGCCCGGGTTCAGTAACCCAAGTTAATTAAGCGAAGTTGTCCACCAAGCCAGTGGCATCATGTCGCGCTGTTGAAGCACTTTGTCGCTTGCCATGCTGTTTCTGCCGGAGCTAAGCTGCGCGCAACGGTAACTCCTGATGGGGGATCCGTGAAGCGCGCAGGATATTCCTTCGCTCTTGGTGTGTTTTTACTGCCGCCGCTGGCTGCGGCCCCTCTCGCCTGTGCGCAAGAGCTTCCCAACCTTCCGCCGATTACATCCGAAGATCTGGCGTTGAAGGATAACCCTAGGGCGAAGGGATCGGCGGCGATGATTCTCTATTGCACCGTGGACACCGACAACCGGAATGGAACCGAAACAGAGTCCTTCCGGATCAAGGTGTTTCAGGGCGATGGAAAAAAGTACGCCGACGTCGAAATTCCGTATTCCGACAAAGAGACGCGACGGCCGCCAGGCCGCTGTTCGGGTTGCAGAGCCGCCAAATCCCAATTGACTTGGAATGCCAAGCTTTCGCAGTAGGCTCCGCAGATCGTGATACAGTTTTCTTCCAACAGATCGTCGTGCGGATAGTCCGGGAGGAATCAGTGGCGTATCGGGATTTGCGGGAGTTCGTCCAGAAACTGGAGAAGGAGGGCGAACTGAAGCGGATTCGCCCAGAGGTGGACCCGGTTCTGGAGATTTCGGAAGTGATGCAGCGCGTGGCGCGGGACAAGGATCGTCTGCCGGACGGCGTTGGTCCGGCCTTGCTGTTTGAGAAGCCGAAAGGCTCGCGCGTGCCACTGCTGGTGAACACGTTTGGAAGCGTGCGACGGATGGCGCTGGCGTTTGAAGTGGGTCAATTGGACGAGGTGGCGGCGCGGATTCAGGGTTTTCTGAAAATGGAGACGCCGCAAGGACTGTTCGACAAGATCAAGATGTTGCCGAAGCTGGCTGAGCTGGGATCATTTTTCCCGAAGAGCGTGAAGACGGGCGCGTGCAAGGAAGTGATGCATCACGGAAAAGACGTGAACCTTTTTGATTTTCCGATTTTGAAATGCTGGCCGCAGGATGGCGGGCGGTTTATCACCTTTCCGCTCGTGTTTACGAAGAATCCGGAGACCGGGAAGCGCAACGTCGGAATGTACCGGATGCAGGTTTACGACGAACGCACCACGGGCATGCATTGGCAAACGCAGAAGCACGGTGCGGAGCATTTCCGGCGCGCGCGGGCGAAAAATCCGGAAGGGCGCATCGCTGTGAGCGTGGCGATTGGCGCGGACCCCGCGACGGCGCTCTCCGGGATGCTGCCGATTCCGCCGGACCTGGATGAAATGATGTTTGCGGGATTTTTGCGGCGCGAGCCCGTGGAAATGGTAACGTGCGAGACGAACGATCTGGAAGTGCCCGCGAACGCGGAAATCGTACTGGAAGGCTACGTCAATCTAAATGAGCTGCGGACGGAAGGTCCGTTCGGGGACCATACGGGATTTTATTCGCTGGAAGGCGAGTACCCCGTCTTTCACGTGGAGTGTGTAACGCACAAGAAGGATCCCATCTATCTGACCACGGTCGTAGGGCCGCCGCCGCAAGAAGACTATTACATGGGGTACGCCGTAGAGCGGGTTTTTCTGCCGGTGATGAAGATGCAGTATCCGGAAATCGCCGATGTGGCGATGCCGGCGGAAGGGATTTTTCACAATTTGATGATTGTGGCGATTCGGAAGTCGTATCCCGGGCACGCGCGGAAAATCATGAACGCGATATGGTCGCTGGGGCAGGCGATGTTCACGAAGGTCATTGTGGTTGTGGACCATGACGTGGACGTGCACAACTACGGCGAAGTCGTGTGGAAAGCATTGTGCGCGCTCGATCCTGAAAGAGACGTACAGTTTTCGCTGGGCCCCGTGGATACGCTGGACCATGCGCAGAGAATGCAGGACTACGGCTCGAAAATGGGAATCGACGCAACGCGCAAGTGGGAAACGGAAGGATTCACCCGGCCGTGGCCGGATGAAATCAAGATGGATGAAGGAACCCGCGTACGCATCGCTGCGATTTGGAAAACGCTGCAACTGTGATTTTTAGTGGAGCAGAAGCGGACGGCTGCCTACAAAGGATAACCGTCCTAACGGACAGGCAGAAAGCGTAAAAATCCACAATTAGTTGTGGTTATCGGTGCAGTCCAACACAATTCGTAGTAGGAACAACCCCCAATACCCAAGAACTGCCTAAGAATAGGGGTAGTTTTAAGGCAACTGCGGTAGAGAATCCCTTGACGCTCTGAGCTTTTCAATGGGATAAACCTTGCACGGGCCGCACCTCGAAATATCCGCAGCGCTAGTTGGGGTGCCCTTGACGGTGGTGGGGTTGGCGTGAGTTTGGGCGCCGGGGTGACGTTCCTCGTGATTGAATCGCGTGAAGTGATGAATGTAAGACAAGCGTCGCAGTATCTGGGGATTTCCCCGGATACCCTGTACCGTTACATCACGGAAGGCGAAATTCCCGCATTTAAACTCGGTAATCGTTGGAAACTGCGTAAGACGATTCTGGACCGCTGGATGGAACGGAAAATGAGCCAGGCGCATGCGAGGCGCCGATAGTTTGCCGACAGTGAAGGCGAAAGAGGCCGCGATATGTTGGGAATGGGCAAAAAATCAAGGCAGCTAGTAGGGCTGGACATCGGCTCAAGCTCGATCAAGGCAGTGGAGCTGAAGTCGACGAAAGCCGGCTACGAGCTTGTGAGCTTTGGTATGGAATCGTTGGCTCAGGACACGGTCGTGGATGGCGCGATCATGGATGCGCCGCAAGTGGCCAACGCGATCAGCAAGATATTCGATGCGCAACGCGTGAAGACGAAGAATGTGGCGACCTCAGTTTCGGGACACTCGGTGATCGTAAAGAGAGTGCCGCTTCCGTTGATGACCGAGGAAGAGTTGTACGACCGGATTCCTTCGGAAGCCAGCCAGCACATTCCGTTCGATATAGCCGACGTGAATTTGAGCTACCAGCTGCTGGAGTCGATGGACGCACAGATGGACGTCCTGCTGGTGGCAGTGAAGAAGGATAAGATTCTAAATCACACGAACGTACTGGCGCAGGCAGGCAAGACGCCGGTGGTGGTGGACATCGATGCGTTTGGTTTGCAGAACTGCTTTGAAGTGAACTACGAACCCGACGCCGGACAGACCGTCGCGCTGCTGAATATCGGCGCGAGCGTCATGAACATCAATATCGTCCGCGGCGGGGTGCCGCTGTTTACGCGCGACGTCAGCGTCGGCGGCAACCAGTACACCGACGCGCTGCAAAAGGAATTGGATTTGAGCTTCGAGGATGCGGAGCGCCTGAAGAAGGGCGATACCCTTCCGAGCGTGACCGATGAGCAGAAGCAACAGATTCTGCGTAGCGTCTCTGACATTCTGACTTTGGAAATCCAGAAAACGTTCGATTTCTTCCGGGCGACGGCGAGCGGAGAGAATATTCAGCGCATCGTCGTGGCAGGCGGAACGGCGCGGGTTCCCGGGCTGGTGGATTTGCTCCGGGAAGAGTTCGCGATGCCCGTCGAGGAACTGAACCCTTTCCGGAAAGTGCTCGTCAATCCCAGCCGGCACAGCGATGACCAAATCCGTGAGATGTCGCCGCGGCTGGCCATAGCCGTGGGTCTGGCACTGAGGAGCTTTGACTAACCATGATCCGCATAAACCTTCTCGGACAAATTAGGCCAAAAGCTTCGCGACGGCCGGTGGATACGGGAGCGGCGCTTCCTGTCCTCTTTATTGGTGCAGGCTTGGTTCTCGGCGTTCTGGTTCTTGGATTCCTCTACTACTCGTGGCAGCAGCAGCTCAGTACCGAGAACGGCAAGATCAAGACTTTGCAGGCGCAAAAGACGGACCTCGAAAACATTAAGCAGCAGGTGGAAGCATTTGATAAGCAGAAGCAAGTTTTGCAGCAGAGAGTTACGACGATTGAACAACTGCAACGCGACCGGACGGGCGGCCAGGATTTGCTCGACATGGTGGCGAATACGGTTTCGCGGACAGAGAATCTTTGGCTGACCACGATGACACGCAAGGGCACGAGCCTGACAATTGAAGGTTCGTCGGCTTCCGTCAACGCGGTGGCGAATTTCATTACGGCTCTAAAGCGATCGGGGTATTTCCAGAAAGTGGAAATCAAGGAAACGAAGCAGGACGATAAGACCACGGCAGTGCAGACTTTCAATTTCCAGTTGTCCGCGGAAATCACTCCGCCGCAAATAGTTTCAGCTCCACCAACGCAGGCGAAGCCGGCGAACGTGCCGACGAAAGCCGCGCCTAGCGCGACTCCGGCCAAGAAGGGATAAGGGACGACCATGGCCAATCCGTTTCGAGACATGTCGGTGTTCATGCAGGGGCTGGTGGCAGTGGCCATCGCGGTGGTGGTGCTTCTTCTGGGAGTTTACATTCCGCTTTCTCCAGTGGCCCAAGAACGAGATGCCGTTGACAAGGCCGTTCAACAGCGGTCCACGCTGAATACCGAAGTGCAGCAATTGCAGGTTTACAGACAGCGCTATGGCGAACTGAAGCAGCAGATGGATGCTCTTTCGAAACAACTGGATACGTTGAAAACCATCGTTCCGGAAGAGAAAGAGACCGATGAGTTCATCCGGTTGCTCCAAGGAGCGGCCGCCGCGTCCAACGTGCAGCTCCGTCGGCTGACAGCGCAGGCGATTGTGCCGAGAGAATTTCACTATGAAATGCCGTTCGAAGTGCAGGCGGACGGGCCGTACTTTAATCTGATGGACTTTTTTGGGCGGTTGGGCCGCCTTTCCAGAATTATCAACGTGGGTGATTTGGAGTTTGCGGATCCCGACAAGTCCAAGGGCACGAAGTATCCCATACGGCCTGGGACGACGGTATCTGCAATATTTACGGCAACGACTTTCTTTACTAAGCCAGCTGATGCGGGTGCAGCCCCTGGAGCACCGGGGGCGAAGTCCGCAGTCAAGCCGGCGGGGAAATAACCCTTGAGCGGGAATGAGCGATCTATGCGTTCAGCACTAACTCTCGTACTAGGGATTTTGCTCGCGGCAGCCGCACCTGGGCTGCGTGCGCAAGCCACTCCGGCTGCGCCGCAACCAGGAAAATCAGCACCGGCGGCGAAGAAGCCCGCGGCAAAGCCCGCAAGCAACAAAGTGGCGAGGGCTCCCAAGCCCGCCAAGCCTGTCGAAGAAGCGGTGAATCCAGACGCGCCGAAGGAAGGCGAGGACAAGGCTGCACGGCGTGATCCGTTCGAGTCCTTGGTGGCGCGCCAGCAGGCGCAGAAGAATGCGACGGCCGCACTTCCTCCTGGCAAAGCGGGGCTTCAAGTGAGCACCCTGAGGCTGGATGGCATTGTGAAAGCGCCGAACGGCATGATTGCCGTGGTAACTAATCCGCAGGCGCGGACCTATTTTCTCCGTGAAGGCGATCAGTTATACGACGGACGCGTGGAAAAGATTGCGATGGATGGCGTTTCGTTCCATGAAATCGGGAAAGATGCGTTTGGCAAGCCCGTGGAGCGCCAAGTAAACAAGAGAATTTACTCCAGTGCAGGAGAACAGCAATGAAGACGAATTGGTCCGCCTTTCGGGGCGGCTTCCTGATCCTTTCGAGCGCAGTGCTGGGGGCAAGCCCGTTGCTGGCTCAGACGCAGGAGCCTGCCGGCGCGACCGCGGCATCCTCGGTAATCTCGAGCGTAGCGATAACGCAAGCACCGCAACGTGCAAGTGTGCGCGTCGACGGCGAAGGCCGGCTCGATGCCCACGTCTCGCGTATGCAGAATCCCGAGCGCTTGGTGCTGGATTTCTCCGGCGCGCGACTTGCCGTGGATAGAACGGTTATCCCTGGCGTATCAGAACCCGTTCGCGACGTGCGTCTCGGACAGTACCGGCCGAATGTTGCCCGCGTGGTTGTCGACCTAACCGGCGTGTCGCCTTATCAGATTTCACATGAAGGAACGGCGGTGGTGGTGCTGTTTGAAGCGCAGCCTGAAGCTCCTAGTGCAGGGCCTTCGAATCCCCAGACCGTGACTTCAGAGGAAGAACCAAAGCCGCGCGCTGCATTCGAATACAGCGCAGCAACTCCACATGCCGGCGCGCGTTCCTCGAACTCCTTACGGATTCCTGCTCCTCGCTTCGCATTGCCCGGCGAACTGACCCAGCCCTCACTCACCCTAGCCTCCTTTGGCGGGGCGAATGAGCCAGCGCGTCCGGCAACGGCGCAAGATGCGGCACAGCAGGCAGTCCAGGCTTCGAATGCGGCGGCCAACAAAATGGCAGCCGCATCGTCTCAGTCGAACCAGTCGCAGGCATCGGCTCCTCCGGCGGCAGTGGGGAGGTACACGGGAGAGCCGATTTCGGTAAACCTCAAAGACGTTGATCTGCGCGACTTTTTCCGGCTGATTCACGAAATCAGCGGGTTGAACGTAGTTCTCGACCCCGCGGTAAAGGGGACACTGACGATCGTTCTGGATGAAGTACCGTGGGATCAGGCTCTGGACATCGTTCTCCAGAACAACGGCCTCGACAAGCAACTCAACGGAAACGTATTGCGTATCGCAACACGCACAACGTTGAAGACTGAAGCGGAAACCGAGCGCGACCTTGAGAAAGCGCAGGCGGAAGCCACAGCTCCTGTCACTGTTACTCGCGCATTGAGCTATGCCAAAGCGTCTACTTTGGCGCCAATCCTGAAGAAGTTCCTCACCCCGCGAGGAGATATCCTATTCGATGATCGTTCGAATCAGCTGATCATTCGAGATATTCCCTCGGTCATTCCGACTCTAGACAATTTGAGGGCTCAACTTGACCGGAAGTCGCAGCAGGTCGAGATTGAAGCACGCGTGATTTCGGCGTCGCGCGCATTCTCCCGGGATATCGGCACGGAACTGGGTTTCTCCGGCGCGAGCACCACGACACATAACCAGAACACATTTTACGGTGCACCCCAAGTAGGCGTAAGCCCGGGTCCAATCAACTCGACGCCCCCGCCTCCACTCATCACGGTTCCTACCAATACCAGCGGTGGTGGCCCCGCCAACGGTATTCCGCTGGCAACCAGCTTAGCCGCTGGTGTTCCAACGAGCGGCGCAGGCTACTCGTTCAGGTCGGCGAACTTCGCTCTGGACTTCTTCATTACGGCCGCGGAAGCCAAGGGCGTGGGCAAATTGCTCTCAAAGCCGCGCATCGTGACGCAGAATAACGAGAAGGCAGTTATCAAGCAGGGCGTCAAGTTGCCCATTCAGACGACGATCAACAACACGATTTCCGTGCAGTTCATCGACGCCGTGTTGCAGCTGGAAGTCACGCCGCAGATCACCGTCGAAGGCACGATCTTCATGGACGTGCTTGTCGAGAACACGCAGATCGATCAAGGTATTCCACGAGTGCAAGGCATTCCGGCCCTGGACACGCAGTCCGCTCAGACCAAAGTGCTGGTTCCGGACGGCGGCACGGTCGTAATTGGCGGCATTATCGTCAACACACAGAACGTGAATATCCAGGAAGTTCCCATCGTCGGGAGCTTGCCGCTGATCGGCAATCTCTTCAAGCGGACAACGGTCTCTATCCAATCGCAGGAGCTGCTGTTCTTCCTGACGCCGAGAATCATCCCCGGGTAATTCCCCCAGGCTATCCTGGGTTGCTATGTAATGCGGTACCGGCAATAACCTGGAGTCTAGATTAGAAACGGCCGTCCTCTTAGGCGTGTCTGCGCAATCGAGTCGCAGAAACTGCCAAAAGAAGGCGGCCTTCTTGTTAGCAGGCTGCTCTTCCTTCCGGTTCCAGTCCGAAACTTACCGACATGCTGCGAGGAGCGTTTCGGCTTGGAAGTGTGGCGGTTCGAGGGCATAGACGCCGAGGTCACGCGTGGCTGTCCGCTCGGTAAGCTCCTGGCACTCAACAACACGCGCCGCTTGGCCCTGCCTGCCGGCAGCTGGGTAGACAATGTTCCTGCGGCAGCTACGTGTCTTTGCAAGCTTCGGGAGGGCTCTACATGCAGGCGCCGACCTGCGATGGCGCTATGGCCAACAACCGAAGAGGCAATCCCAAGGGGGGCCCAAGTGCGCCATCTGAGGATAGCAGCGCAAGAAAAAAACGGCTGCGGCCATCAATAAGAAGAGGCTGATGCGCATACCAAAAACGCGCGCGGGCAAGCTGCGCAAAGCGACAGCGATGGCCACTCCGAGGACCATCACACAGGGATAATAGTAGTAGTAATAGAGGCCGCTCTGCGGAGTAACTGCCCACTGCAGGAAATTCGCGGCGAAGAGCAGCAGCACCAACGCTTCGGGCACTGCCATGGCCTTCCAGAAGCGTCGCAGGCAGAGGGCCAGCGCCAGCAGACCGGTCCAGGCGACAAACGGATTGCCGACCAGGTAGGACAAGGAACGCTGCGGATTCAAGTTCAGGGGCCAAGACCACCAGGGAGAGATGAGGAACGGATTGGTGACTGTGGTCCGGTTGAAGTGCCACATAAAAATATTGATCGCCGCCACCTCGTGAAGGCTGAACGGTATGTGGATGAGCCGGCAGAGCGGCCAAAAGACGAGGCTATAAGCCACGACGGGCGCAACGATCAAACCGAGAAGGAGAAAGGGAATCCCTACCTGTGCAACGTTGCTGGCGTAATCCGAAAGGGAAGGATTAGACGTCGCAAGTCGGGTACGCGAAACCAGCAGCAGGGCGCTGGCGACCAGAACGTACACGGCAAGCGTATCGATAGCATTCCATTTACAAGCACCTGCAAGCCCCGCCAAAACTCCTGCCAGGCAGACAAGGAGCTTCCGCGTGCCTCGTCCCACATCCAAAGCGAGAGCTCCCGTGAAGGCCACCAGACTCCACATTAGGAAAAACATCAGGAATACGTCCACGGTCGCGATGCGCGACATTACAAACAGGAAATTATTGAAAAGAGCCAGCCCAGCCGCCAGGAAGGACAAGTTTGTGTCCTGGAGCAGCAGGAAGGTCCAGAAATAAACCGCGGCAATGGTCAAAGCGCCGCATACGGCACCGGCGATCCGCCACCCAAAGGAGTTGTCCCCGGCGGCCATCATACCCATCGCCATGATGAGCTTGCCCAGGGGAGGTTTCGCAAGGGGTGGAGCATGAGGTTCGGGATTCGGTACGCCCTGGATAAGTGCCCTCGCTTCGGGAACAAAATAGCCCTCGTCAAAAAACATTGCTTTGGGCCTTCCGAGACCCGGCAACAAAATCGCCAGAGCGGCCAAAGCGAAAAGAGCAGCGGTCGCTATATGTCGACGGGTAGGGTGCGCCCCAGGAGCGGTCCTTTCGGAGGGAGGTCCCACAGACAGCGCATCCGGAGACGGCGCGGCGCCACCGCTTTCCACGGAGAAGGTTGCAGTTGTTGAGGGAGTGGCGGCGCGTACTTTCCGGTCAAGAACCGACATTGAATTATCTTAGCGGGGACGAAGAAAAGCGGCTCCAGTGGCTTGCTCAGTCTGTGCATAATGAGCCACTGTACTTCGAGGCAGAGCTCCACAGGCAGTGCGCGCGGCGCGACAAATCCGGGTTAAACTGGTGCGGGGGATCGTTGAAACTGCGGTCTTCCAGCTGCATTTATGACCTCTCCCTTCAAAATTCGGCGAAAAGCTCTCGACCAGCTCATTTCAAACGCGAAGCTGGACGCACTGGTGATTACTCATCCGGCCAATTGGTATTACTTGACCGGGTTTACCGGGGAAGCGGGAGTGCTCATTGTAAGCGAAGGCGTGGCGACCCTGATAACGGACGGACGATTCACGACGCAAGTGCGACAGGAAACGACTTCTGTCCGGTTAATCGAACAGAAAGGCTCCTTAATGGAGTCCACAGGGCGCCTGCTGCGAGAAAAAGCCAGCAAGCGGGTGGGGTTTGACCCGGCGCAGACTTCGGTGGGGCAGTTGCAGCTCTTGCGAAAGGCGGCTGGGGCTCGCACCAAATGGATTTCCGCACCTGGGCTGCTCGGAATCCTCAGAGCTCGAAAAGAGCCCTCCGAACTCGCTCGCATGCGTCAGGCGGCCATCCTGGCAGGGGACGTTCTTACGGGCGCGATAAATCTGCTGAAGCCTGGCGTCATGGAGAACGAGATCGCCGCGGAGATTGAATACCAGATGAGGAAGCGCGGCGCTTCCGGCCCGGCGTTTGAGACTATCGTGGCATTTGGCGATCGTTCCGCATTGCCGCATGCGCGTCCCACCGCCAAGCGACTGAGGAAAAATGAGTTGGTGGTACTAGACCTGGGTGCTATACTCGCGCACTATTGCAGCGACATCACGCGGACGGTGCACGTTGGCAAGGCTCCTGCGCGTGTGAAACAATGGTACAGGGCGGTCCTGGAAGCGCAGATCGCGGCGATCGCGGCGGTAAGGGCCGGTGCGAGCTGTGGGGATGTGGATGCCGCTGCGCGGCAGGTTTTGGCCGGTCACAAGCTGGACCGGCTTTTCACGCATAGCACGGGACACGGACTGGGCCTGGAAGTTCACGAGGAGCCGCGGGTGGCGCGCGGACAAAAAGCACGGCTGGAACCGGGATTCGTGGTCACGATTGAACCTGGGGTTTACATGGCGGGCGTCGGAGGCATTCGCATAGAAGATGACGTTGCCGTGCACTCAGGGAATACTGAAGTACTGACCCGCATACCGCGGGATCTCATCGAGCTTTGACACAGGCATGAAACGAAAACAGCCCTCAAAACCAAAAGAAAGCTCTTCCATCGCGAGTCCAGAGGTCCAGCAAATCGAGCAACTCCTCCGCTTTATGAGCGAGCACAACCTGGAGGAGTTCGAGTATTCGCGGGGTGACTTACGGATAAGGCTGAAGAAGCCGTCGGCGGGCGTGCCCGTTTACTCACGGCCCATGGGAGTGCCGGAAATTATCGTTCCTGGAGCAGCGCCGGAGAGGGCATCGGCTGCCTCCCAGAGCGCACTAGCGGCGCCGGAGCCGAGAACGGGCGAGGACCTGCACCTGGTCAAGTCGCCGATCGTTGGGACGTATTACGAGGCCCCGAGCCCGGGTGCCGAAGCCTTTGTGAAGATAGGCGCGCATGTCGAGTCCGGTCAGACCCTGTGCATTGTTGAAGCGATGAAGTTAATGAACGAAATCGAGTCGGACGAAAGCGGCGAACTGATTCGCATTTTTGTCGAAAACGGGCAGCCGGTGGAATACGGCCAGCCACTCTTCGGCATCCGTCCCAGCCGGAAGAGGTAGCCGGCGCCCGAAGCCATGTTCCAGAAAATCCTAGTAGCCAATCGCGGGGAAATCGCGCTGCGGGTCATCTGTGCCTGCAAAGAACTGGGGATTTCCACCGTCGCGGTGTATTCCGAGGCCGATCGGAATTCGCTGCACGTGCGCTTTGCGGACGAGGCAGTGTGCATCGGGCCGCCGCGCAGCAGCGAAAGTTACCTGAACATACCGCAGGTCATCAGCGCCGCGGAAATCACTAACGTGGATGCCATCCATCCCGGGTATGGGTTCCTTTCGGAAAACGCCAATTTTGCCAAGGTCTGCGAAGCCTCGGAGATCACCTTTATAGGCCCGACTCCGGAAGTGATCGAAATGATGGGAGAGAAGGATCGTGCTCGCCGTGAAATGAAGTCGTTGGGCGTGGCCACGGTACCGGGTAGCGATGGTGTTATCGAGGGCGAGGAAGAGCTCGCCAAAGAAGCCAAGAAAATCGGCTTTCCACTGATTATCAAAGCTTCCGCAGGTGGAGGCGGCCGCGGGATGCGCGTCGTGCACAAGCAGGAAGAGCTCCTGAATGCTTACGAAACGGCGCGCAGCGAAGCGCAGCAGGCCTTCGGCACTCCTGACGTGTATGCAGAGAAGTTCATCGAACGCCCGCGGCACATCGAATTTCAAGTGCTGGGAGACCAACACGGCAAGGTCATCCACCTCGGCGAACGGGAGTGTAGCATCCAACGCCGGCACCAGAAGTTGGTGGAGGAATCGCCGTCGCCAGTGATGGACGCCAAGCGGAGGAAAGACCTGGGTGCGAAGGTCGTCAGGGCGCTGGAGAAAGTTGGATATACGAACGCCGGCACCGTGGAATTCTTGATGGATGAAGACGGGTCGATCTATTTTATTGAAATGAATGCGCGCATCCAGGTCGAACACCCGGTGACAGAATTGGTAACCGGAGTGGACCTGATCAAAGCGCAGATTCGGATTGCGGCGGGCGAGGGGATGGACGACGCTGTCGGTGAGATGAATTTCTCCGGGCACGCCATCGAGTGCCGCATCAATGCCGAAGACCCCGAGACGTTCGTGCCGTCAGCAGGACGCATCACGACCTTTCAGGCCCCGGGCGGGACAGGCGTTCGTGTGGATTCGGCGGCTTATGCCGATGCTGTGATTCCGCCTTACTACGATTCGATGATCGCGAAATTGATTGTGAAGGGTCGCGACCGGGCCGAAGCCATTGGGCGGATGAAGCGCGCCCTGGAAATGTTCGTCATCGAGGGCATCAAGACTTCGATTCCTCTGCACCGGCGGATTCTGGCTGACGCGGACTTTGCCGCCGGGCGCTTTGACACCCACTTCATCGAAAGATTGCTCGGGACAAACGGAAAATAACTTTCCATGCGCCTTGTCCTCCCTAGGCTGTATGTGATACTAGACGCAGCGTTGATTACTTCCTCCGAAAGAGATTGCGCCCTGAGCCTCGCCGAAGCTGGAGTGCGTCTGCTCCAGTACCGGAACAAGTTGGCCACATCGCGTCAATTTCTTAAATCCTCGCGCGAATTAGCCGAGGCGCTGGGACCTCACGGCGTGACCTTTTTCGTGAACGACCGTCCCGATGTCGCGTTTCTCGCGGGGGCCAGTGGCGTGCACGTCGGCCAAGAAGATCTGGATGTCGAACAGGCGAGGCAGGTGGCGGGCCAGAACAAGCTGGTCGGCATTTCGACGCATAATCTCGAGCAATTTCAGCGTGCGGCGGCGAGTTCGGCGGATTACATTGCCGTTGGACCTATTTTCGGCACATCGAGCAAAGCCAATCCGGATCCCGTTGTCGGCTTGGATTTCCTGCGCAAAGTGCGTCCGCTTTCGGATAAGCCCGTTGTTGCCATCGGCGGAATCTCGCCAGAGCGTGCGGCAGCGGTTATCGAAGCGGGGGCCGACTCGGTTGCTGTAATTAGTGGGATTTTGAGCGCGGCCGATCCGGGGCAGCGCGCGCGGCAATACATCGAGACACTGGAATCCGCGAAACGCGCGGGCGTCGGTCCGAGGAACCTTCCGAATGGCTGACCGCAACCAACCGCTTCCAGAAAGCGCAACAAAAAATGAGCCCGGCTTTGTGCGCGCTATCGGATTGTTCGACGGCACAATGATTGTGGTCGGCTCGATGATCGGCTCCGGGATATTCATTGTCGCGGCGGACATTTCGCGGCAGACGGGTTCGCCTGGTGGTTTGCTGCTGACTTGGGTTTTGACGGGATTGCTCACCGTGTCGGCGGCGCTATCGTATGGCGAGCTTGCCGCGATGTTTCCGCGCGCGGGCGGGCAATACATTTACTTGCGCGAGGCGTATTCGCCGCTGTGGGGATTTTTGTACGGCTGGACTCTGTTTCTTGTGATCCAGACGGGGACTATTGCGGCAGTCGCGGTGGGGTTTGCGCGGTACCTCGGAGTATTGTTTCCCTCTATTTCGCCGAATACTTGGGTTGTTCCGCCAATCGCGTTGGGATCACGGCTGGCGATAAGTCTTTCCATCCAGCAACTCGTCGGCGTGCTGATGATCGTGTTGCTCACCTTTTTGAATACTCAAGGTGTGCGCCTCGGCAAACTGATACAGAATGTGTTTACCAGCGCAAAGACTTTGTCGCTCGTCGGCCTGATCATTCTTGGGATTTTTGTAGGAAAAAACGCGGGCGCCATGACGGAGAATTTCTCGCATTTCTGGGCCATTCGCGGCTCCGTGCCGATCGAACCTGGCGCGAATTTCCTGCGAGGCTGGGTGCCGACAATCACGGCGGCGAGCGGGGTAATTGGCTTGATTGTGGCGTATGGAGTGGCGCAGGTCGGTTCGCTTTTTTCGGCAGATGCCTGGAACAATATCGGGTTTACCGCGGCGGAAGTGAAAAACCCCAAGCGTGATGTGGCGCTTTCGATGGCGTTTGGTACCTGCATCGTTATCACGCTCTATTGCCTGGCAAATCTCGCGTATTTGTTTGTTCTGCCGCTCGTTCAAATCCAGACAGCGCCGGATGATCGCGTCGCTACAGCAGCTCTCAGCGCGATTTTTGGTGCGCCTGGAGCGGCGATCATGGCGGTGGCTATCGTAATTTCGACGTTTGGTTGCAATAACGGGCTGATCCTCGCGGGTGCTCGCGTTTCCTACGCCATGGCACGCGACGGGCTTTTCTTCAAGTCAACGGGCAAGCTGAGCCAGAAAGGCGTCCCGCAGAGTGCGCTGATCTTTCAGGGCATCTGGGTCATCGTGCTGATACTTCTGCGCACGCGTCGCGTTGATGCCTCGGGGGCAGTCACGTTCGGCAACTTGTACAGCGATTTGCTGAACTACGTAGTTTTCGCGGTGTTGCTGTTCTACGTGTTGACGATCATGGGGATTTTTGTGTTGCGCCGTAAGCGGCCCGGAGCGGAGCGGCCTTATCGCGCCTTTGGCTATCCATTTGTACCTCTGCTCTATATCGTGGCCGCGACGACCATCATGATCGTGCTGCTTCTTTACCAGACGCAGACCGCGGGTGGCGGCTTGATCATCGTGCTGCTTGGGTTGCCGGTGTATTGGCTGTGGTCGAGGCGCTCGGTTCCGGCGGCGCAGGCCAAGGACTAAATTTTGAAATTTTCTTGTAGGGGCGCAGCATGCTGCGCCCCTACAATGTGCAAGTCCAATTTGGCATTATATCGGTGCAGCCGAAGCCGGGTGCCGACCCGCTAAAGGAGGAGTTGGATGGCCAACCCCTTGTTCGCGACGAAGTCGATGACCACGCTGATGAAGGAAGCGGGGGAGACGGGAGAGCGCAGCCTCAAGCGGGCTCTAGGCCCGGTGAACTTGGTCACGCTGGGCATCGGGGCCATTATCGGGGCGGGCATATTCGTGATGACGGGCTCCGCCGCGTCGCTGTACGCAGGGCCGTCGATCATGCTGTCGTACGTGCTCGCGGGAATCGGCTGCGTGTTCGCCGGGCTGTGTTACGCGGAGTTTGCGTCGATGATTCCCATTGCCGGCTCTGCCTATACATACGGCTACGCTACGCTGGGTGAAATTGTTGCCTGGATCATTGGCTGGGATTTGATTTTGGAATACGCTTTCGGCGCCGCAACGGTGGCCAGCGGATGGAGCAGCACGCTGGTAGCTTTTCTTCAGGACTACGGCATCAGCTTGCCTCCGCAAATCTGCGATGTCCCGGGAGCGAAGTGGGTGCTGTACCAGGGGCACTGGACACCGCTGAATACGCTATCGATGAGCATGGAGCAGGCCACGGGGCTGCCAATGGTGACGGCCAAGTTTAACCTGATTGCTTTTCTCGCGATGCTCGCGGTTACCGTGCTTCTCATCATCGGAATCAAGGAGTCAGCGAACTTCAACACGGGTGTGGTTTTCGTGAAGCTGGTCGCGGTTTTCGTGTTTATCGCGGTGGCCGGCGCGTTTGTTCTGAAAAACCCGGGAATTGCACATGCCAACTGGAAAGTCTTTATTCCGCCGAACGCTGGGTACTTCGGGGCGTTTGGGTGGTCGGGCATATTACGTGGTGCAGGGGTGGTTTTCTTCGCATACATCGGATTCGATGCCGTGTCGACTGCGGCGCAGGAGGCAAAAAATCCGCAGAGGGACATGCCGATCGGCATCCTTGGATCGCTGATTGTTTGTACGATTTTGTACTTGCTGGTGTCCGGTTTGCTGACGGCCACCGTACATTACTCGCGGTTGAACGTTGGCGCTCCCGTTTCACTGGCGATGCGCGAGACCGGTGTGCGCTGGGGAAGCTACGTGGTGAACGCCGGAGCGCTGGCGGGGTTGAGCACGGTGATGCTGGTGATGATGCTCGGGCAGTCGCGCGTGTTCTACTCGATGGCCAACGACGGCTTGTTGTGGAAGTGGGCGGGAGACATTCACCCACGTTTCCGCACGCCCTGGAAGTCCACCGCAATTGTTGGAATTTGCGTCGCGTTCGTGGGGGCGTTGGTTCCGATCGGTGATCTCGGACAGCTTGTCAGCATCGGTACGCTGCTGGCTTTCGTGATCGTGTGCGCGGGCGTGTGGATACTGCGGGTGCGGCGGCCGGAACTCGTGCGGCCATTTAAGACGCCCTTGGTTCCCCTCGTGCCCATTCTGGGCATGATAGTGTCGCTCGGGTTGATGGCGGGTCTAAAGGCTGTCACCTGGATACGATTGGTTGTCTGGCTCATCATCGGCATGGTGATCTATTTCACCTACAGCGTGAAACACAGCAAGGTGCGGAATTCCGCGCAATGATGGAAATGGCCTCCCGCCCACCCGGGCTATTCAGGGAACCGTGAAGATTCAGCAGGTTCCTGCGATGCCCGGTTTGGGGACCCGCCTCGATGGAATGCCGGCTACACTTCCTTTCGGTCCAAAGGGGTTCTTCAGGTAAAGTAGTGTTTCTCTCGATTACCCGATGACTGCCCTGTCTGTGAACTTCCGAAACGCCTGGCGCCGCCTTTCGCGGATCGATGTTCTTGCAATCCTGCTGATCCTCGGGGGCGGGGTCTGCGCCCTTTTGGATCTAAGCGGAGGGCTGGCCAGTTTCCTGAAATTTCTCGCAATCGTTGCAGCCGTTTACGCAGTGTTCCGGTTTGCCGCATGGTGGCGCACGCGGTTGCTGTGGAGCCTGCGAAACCGCTTGATCGTGGCGTATCTGTTCATCGCGGTCGTTCCAATCCTTCTGATCCTGACGCTCGTGGTTCTTGCCGGGCAGATCCTGTACTCGCAACTTGGCGCCTACCTCCTTTACGACGACATCCATCGGCGCATCGCGATGATGACTGACATTACGGAGCACATAGCCGCCGCGCATCGAACGCTGCCAAAGGGTATTTCCGAGGAGGATTCGGAGCGCGTGCTTGCTGCGCAGTCCCACATGGTTCACGATTTAGAGCTCCCCGGATTAAGCATTGATTTTTCGAACGACCCCTCGTTGCTGAAAAAGGTTGCGGGCGCGGGCAAGAACGCTTTCTCGGGTTTGGTTGAGGAGGGCGACACCCTTTACTTGATGAGTCTCAGGGAGATGCCAGAAGCACAAGGCGTCCGCGTGGTTACGCTGCGCGTTCCGGTCACCCCCGAATTCTTGGCATTAATTGCGCCGGACCTCGGTGCGATTCAGCTCAATCTGACGCGGCGTTTCGAGGGCGGCACACGGCAGGGAATTCTTTACACTTCCGGAGACATACAGTACGAGACCACCCGACGAATTCCTGCGCGCAATAGGTTTCTGCACCCGGCATCTCATTGGATTGTTGACCCCGCGGTCACGGGCTTTTCTCGGCTTGACGCAGTCTATGTAGGCGGTGGAGGAATGTATGATCCACGACGGCCTGTGCTTGTAACCTTCAATGCCCGGCCTTCGCGGTTGAACGCGCGGATCTTTTCCTCATTAGGCGAGCTGAGCGGTTCCTTCGCGATCCTTTTTGTGGCCATAAGCATCGTATTTCTCCTAATCGAGATCGCAGCCTTGATCACGGGAATCGTGATGACGCGGCGCATCACCAAGGCGGTGAGCGATCTCCACCTGGCGACAAAATACGTGAAGAACCAGGATTGGACGCATCGTGTGCGAATCGAGCGCAGGGACCAGCTTGGGGACCTCGGTGAATCGTTCAATGATATGACGGGCTCGATGAGTGGTTTGCTGGAAGAATCCAAAAAACGGCAACGACTGGAAAATGAACTTTCCATTGCGAGCGAGGTACAGAACCAGCTTTTTCCGCAGAAGATGCCGTCGGTTGGCGGAGTCGAGCTGGAAGCGATTTGCAAAGCTGCGCGCACGGTCAGCGGCGACTACTATGATTTTATTCAGCTCAGCTCTACACATCTGGCTATTGCGCTGGCAGATATTTCGGGGAAGGGAATATCGGCGGCCCTCTTGATGGCCAGCTTGCAGGCGGCGCTGCGCAGCCAGCTTCTGGCGGGTGGCAGTGAGCAGATGAGCACTGCGGAACTGGTCGCGCGCCTGAATATGCACATGGTGCGAAATACCGCCGATGATCGGTTTGCGACATTTTTCATCGCCGTATATGACAGTGCGACGCGTACCCTGCGCTATACGAATGCCGGTCATTTGCCAGGATTCCTCATTTCCAACGGCACGTCGAAGCACCTGGACAAAGGGGGAATGGTTCTCGGCGTAGTGGAAGACTATGTGTACGAGGAAGGTTCCGTGAAAGTCCCTCCGAACGCGCTGCTCGTGCAATACAGCGACGGATTGGTCGAGCCAGAAAACGTGTACGGTGAGGAATTCGGTATCCGGCGATTGCAGGAGGCGGCAATTCGAGTGCAGAGTTCTACACCCCGCGTGGTGGGTCAGTCGCTGATGGTCGCGGCAGAAGAGTGGGCGGGCACGCCGGAACAGGCTGACGATATGACAGTGATAGTCGCGAGACTTCGGTAGACGTCGCAATCGGGGATGCGCGTTGGAACTGTACGCAGGCGCTACGGTAGTGCCGCTTTTGCGAGTGGGCTATACTGACTAGCTTTCCCTAATCGTGGATGAGGAGAAGAATGTCGTTGGTTAATCGCGTGGCGCTCATCACTGGAGGAAGCCGCGGAATTGGGCGGGGGATCGCTGTCCGACTGGCGCAAGAGGGTGCGCGCATCGCGATCTCTTATCGTTCCAACAAGACGGCCGCGCAGCAGGCGCTTCGGCAACTGCAGGCGAGCGGTGCGGATTGTGTTGCCGTGGAAACGGACGTCACCGATGCGGCGAAGGCGGGGCAGTTAGTCGAAACCGTGGCGGACCGTTATGGCCGGATCGATATCCTTGTAAACAATGTGGGTGGTTTTCGATGGGGGACTCTCGCGGAATCGTCGCTGGAGGATTGGGAAGGCATCTTTACGTCGAATTTATCGACGGTTCTCTATGTTAGCCGGGCAGCATTGCCACATATGCGGAAGGGGCGCTGGGGCCGCATCGTTAACCTGGGAGCAGTGGGCGCAGAGCGGGCTTTTGGACAGGCGAAGATTTCCGCGTATGCCGCGGCCAAGGCCGCGGTCGTAGCGCTGTCGCGTTCGCTGGCGCTCGAAGAAGCGAAGAACGGGATCACCGTAAACGTCGTAAATCCTTCAAGTATCGACGAGAAAGAGCTGACGCTTAGCGAGGCGCGGCGGATTCGCGACGCGCGATTTCCTATCGGACGTCCGCCGACGGTTGAGGATGTGGCCGCGGCTGTGGCGTTTTTTGTGTCGGACGAGGCGGAATACGTGACCGGCCAAGTGGTGAACGTCAGCGGCGGATGGATGCTCTGACATGGATGCTAAAGAAAGCGTCCCCGCCATCCGCGCGTGAATTCTATTCTATGAAAGCCCTTACCGCAGCCGAGATGCGCGAAGTCGACGGGCTTACGACCCAGGTATTTGGGATTCCCGGTTCACAATTAATGGAGAACGCGGGAAGGGCCGTCGCGTGCGCCGTCTGGCGGCGAATTGCGGGCCGCGGCGTTGACGGAGAGGTGCGCGTGACTGTGCTGTGCGGCAAGGGAAACAACGGAGGGGACGGATTTGTCGTTGCGCGCCATTTGAAGGATCACAAACTCGCAACGCGCGTGGTTCTGTTCGGGAAAAAGGAAGATGTTCCTGGAGACGCCGGGAAAAATCTGAGGAGATGGCTGGAAGCCGGTGGAGAAGTTGAGGTCGTGGCAGAGGAGTCGGATTGGGAGCAGGCGTGGCGTGGAGTGCGCGAGTCACACGTGATTGTGGATGCGATGCTCGGGACGGGGCTGAAAGGGGCCGCGAGCGGCGCGATTGCCGCGGCCATAGTGGACGTGAATAAAAGTTCGCACAAGGCGACGGGAAGCTGGCCCGCGCTGATTCTGGCGGTGGATACGCCTTCGGGATTGCCTTCCGATGGAGCGGTTCCGGATGGGCCCGTGCTGGCAGCCCACTGGACGACGACCTTTACTGCGCCGAAGGTAGGGCAACTGACGGGTGCGGGGGCGGAAGCGTGTGGAACACTGGAAGTGGTCCGCATTGGTTCGCCGGCGAAACTGATTGAAGAAACCGGGAAGGGTACAGTTCGCTGGGCAGGGTTGGACGAGTTTGCTGGAATGCCGCTGCTGCGGGCAGCGGATTCGCACAAGGGAACCTTCGGACACGCCGTGATTGTGGCCGGCTCGCGCGGAAAATCGGGAGCCGCCGTGCTTGCGGGATACGCGTGTTTGCGCGCAGGCGCGGGATTGACGACGATTGCCACGCCGGATGAGGTTCAACCAGTGGTGGCGGGGGCTTATGCGGAGTACATGACAGAGCCGCTGCTGTCGACCAAGACAGGAGGAATCGCGGCCGCGAACGCTTCGTCGGGACGAATCGCGAAGCTGCTGGAGGACAAGGCGGTCGTGGCGATTGGGCCCGGGATTGGGACGCATGTGGAAACGCGAATGGTGGTGCAACAGCTGGTGCGCGAGGCGTCGCTTCCGATTATTCTGGATGCGGATGGATTGAATTGCTTTGACGGTGAGGCATTTAAGCTGGGGCAGCGAAAAACTCAATTTCTCGGGGTAACGCCGCATCCTGGAGAAATGGCTCGGCTTCTGGGCGTGAAAAACTTGGACGTGCAAAGCGATCGCCTGAAGGCGGCGACGGAAGCAGCCAAAAAATGGAAGGCCCATGTGATTTTGAAGGGCTACCACACGATTCTTGCTGCTCCAGATGGACGTGTTTTCGTCAATACGACCGGTGGGCCGAGCCTGGCGAAAGGCGGAACGGGAGACGTGCTGACGGGAGTACTTGCGGCGCTAACGGCACAATTTGGTACGGCGGACTGGCTGCGCGTCCTGGCGCTGGGGGTTTTTCTGCACGGAACGGCCGGAGACCTGCTCTCGCGCCAGGAGGATCCCTCCGGCATTCTTGCCCATCAGGTCGCAGAGACAATTCCAGGGGCGCGGGAGTGGATGCTGAAGGAGATTCAATTCGGTGGCTGAGGAGATTGTTACGCAATCATCCGAGGAAACGACGGCATGGGGGCGGGAATTCGCGAACAAGCTCAAAGCGCCGGTTCTGGTGCTCCTGACTGGGGACTTGGGAAGCGGGAAGACTACGCTGACAAAAGGGATCGTCGCCGGCCTGGGGGCGGCCAGCGAAGACGAAGTTACGAGTCCCACTTTTACGCTTGTTCACGTCTACGGAAAGGCGGCCAAGGTTTATCACGCTGATTTGTATCGCATCGAAAGCTTCCACGATTTTGAGACGCTGGGCCTGGAAGATGTGTTTGCCAAACCGGCCGTGTTGATTTTGGAATGGTCGGAGCGGTTTCCGCTCGAGTCGCCATGGCCGCAGGTACGCATTCGGCTGGAACATCGCGGCGGAGACGCTCGGCGTATCTCCGTTCTGTAGCGCTGCTCTGCAACCTTTGTCTCGCTTTGCCGTCTAACTCCCGTGTTTCTTTACGCTTGCAGCATGGTCCTTACTATTTCGTTACCGAAGCGGGCAGTTCTGTTGCGGCAGCTGGCCCACACTGCTAGCTTGGTGAGAACCCCTTCGGGTGGAGTGTGCATGGCGGGCGAGACTCTCACACTAGGCGTGACAGAAGCGACGCGGATCGAACTGAAGAGCTATAACGTCACGATCCCCATGGGGTCATTGTCCATCGGCGTGGACAATATCCATCACGATGTATTCCTTAGCCCGAAGTTTGTCCAAGCAGCGCGCGACTATTTGTTCGATTTGATTCGGCAAAGCACCAGCGCCACGTATTTTTCCGGCATCGAGCTGCGCAACACAAAGAGCCTGGACAATACCGCGTTCCGCAAGCTGCTGACCGACCTGTTGCAGAGCGCGCTGACTCAAGCGAAGTACTACAAGAACATTGAGATCGACCTCGTTTTCCGACTTGGCTTGCTGAAATTCCTTACGCAGGAACTGACCAATCAATTCGCCAACCTGATTCTCGAAGGGAAGGAATGGGTTCGCCAGCGAGGCGAATACTTCGAGCGCAGCCAGCAAGCGCACGTGATTAAGGCGCGGCTTTCGGAGCTGCAATCGGCGCGGCGGAAAGTTATCCGCGGTGTAGGACAGCAAGTTGCGCAGATGTTGGCTGACATTGAGGACAGCGTCATTGCCAAAACGCGACGGGCGCTCTTCGGCGACGATTTTGCGCCGCTATATGATCTACTGAAAAACCGCCTGATTTTTCTCGACGGGGGAAAAGACGACGTTTTCTTTTTGGAGCACTACGTGTTGCTGGGGAATTATGCGCGTGACCCGGACCGCTTCGAAGCCATGGATGCACTCTTTCAGGAATTTATTTGCGAAGCTGGACTCACGATCGGCCAGGACCCGGCGTTCACCGAGGCGAATCAGGCGCACAATGCTTTGCTCGAGCAAGCCGCTGGAATGCGGTCTGAGATCGCCAGCCTGGAAGAACAGCGCGAAAACATCCGCAAGAAACTGGAACGCGGCGAGAGCTTTTTTAACAAATTTCTGAATTCCACCGATCCCTCGGATTTGAAAGCTTCTCTCAGCGACATTGAAATGCGCCTGAAGCACCAGGAAGTGAAACTCGAGGAGATGGGGCCGCAGATTGACGCGGCGAAGCAAAAACTCGATTTTTATAACAAAGACTATAAAGGACGGCTCGGCGATTACCTGAATGATCCGGAGAACGCCAAGCGGCTTTTCGACGCATCCGCGGGCGACACCGAAACTACGGAAAAAGCGCGGCTGCTAGCGCAACTCGTCGATCGCTTGGAACAGCACGACGTACTCTATCATGTGCTTGCGAGTTACGAAATTCGTCCAATCGCCAAGGATTATTGCCCTCCGGTTCACTTGCAGCAACTGCGGAAGGCGCTTGTTTCGAAAGACGAACTGAAGCAGGTCGAACAAGTCCTTAAACATGTTCCTGCGAAGCAGCTTTCCCTAAAGCCTGTCGAGGAATTGTCGCGGAAGATTCGCAAGTATTCGCGGGAGGAAATGCAGGGCCTCGTGCTGCGGTTCGCGACGGATTTTCTGCGTTTGCGGCGTGACCTTCACGACGCGGAACACTTGACGACCTGCATGGAGCGCGTTCATCTGGTGACCACGGAGCAAGCCCGTGAACTTTCCCGGCTGAATAATAAGCTCTACGAGTGCGTGCTTCAGGAAGAAGCCAAGCTTCAAGAGGACCAAGTCGTTTCGCACGTGATCATCAAAGCTGACGTCCGCGGTTCGACCCGGATGACCCAAGACCTGCTGGCGCGCGGGCTGAGTCCGGCTTCTCACTTCAGTTTGAACCTGCACGAGCCTGTGAAGAAATTGCTGGATCGTTTCGGGGCAAAGAAAGTATTCATCGAAGGCGATGCCGTGATTCTAGCCATCTTTGAAACGGAGTCGACACGCACCTACGCCCGGGCCGTGGCCAAAGCCTGCATTCTCTCGCGCCAGATCCTCGCGGTATGTAATTCGTATAACGACCGGGCTGCGGCAAGCGATCTCCCCGCGCTTGAGCTGGGTCTTGGCGTGGCGTTTCAGGGATCGGCGCCCACGTATTGGACGGATGGCGACTCGAAGATCATGATCTCGAAAGCGCTGAACCTGTCGGATCGGCTTTCCGGTTGCGCGAAACTGGCGAAGCGCATGCTTTCGGGACAGAAGACTCACTTCTGCGTTTACCAGTTCCTTACGGCGATGGAAGGGGCATCCGCCGAGGAATTGGACGAATTCCTCGTTCGCTATAACTTGAACGGCATCGAGCTGAATGAAGAAGGATTTCAGAAATTATCAGAAGAGATTTCGCTCGATTCTGTCGAAACAAAATTGGAAATGCCGTGGGGCAAAGAAAACGTCACGCTGCATTATGGCGAAGTGCCGATGGGAGAGTCCGTGGAATTGCTCGTTCTGCGCAAAAGCCTGGCGCGCGAACTCCTTCCCGACGGCAAAATCGGCGCGGCGTCCTCGCATCCTTACTACGAAGTGTGCACCAGCCCGAAACTGTACGACCTGGTCGCGGCGTTGATCCGCACGAAGGCCGCAGCCGCCACAAATGAAACTGTCCGCGCCTGACTCCTATACTCTCAATGGAAGCGAAAGGGGCCGGTGATCCTCCCGGCCTAGAAAGCCTATTTAACCGGACCGCAGCACGGCGCGCAATAGCCCCACTCAGCGCAAGACCTCGGTTTACACGGCCTTTCCTTCGTTTGCCGCGTTGCTGTTCGGCGTATGATGGCGCATCATTCCGCATGTGGTTGGCACCCTGCTTGAGGCAGCAGATACGGCAGATACTTACCACGAATAGTTATACGCGCACCTCAGTATTGCCAATTTGCACAAAGCACGGGGTCGCATCTCGAAAACGATTAGCGGCACAGCAGCACTAAGCGCGACGGAGGCGTCGTCGAAGGAAGCCCGCATCCGGTAAAACATTTTGTTATGATGCAGTTACAGACAACGGAAGCGAAAGGGGTCCGGTGATCTTCCCGGCCTTCAAAGCCGGCGATTCGGTCCTTCGCGGGTCGAATGGTGGGTTCGACTCCCACACGCTTCCGCCAAGCCCTTTCTTTACGCGGTCTTAACCACCGAACGTGACTCCAATTCGGAGGCTGACTCCAATTCAGTGATGTTTCGCCCGATGCGCTGGGAGAACTTCTCAGACGCAACGCGCTCGGCGTCTCCGACGATATGCGCATAGTGCTCCAGCGTCACGTTGGAATCGGCGTGGCGCATGAGCCTGGTGACGACGTGGATCGGAGTGCCGGATTCGAGCGGCTCTGAAGTTACGCCATGCCGGAAGCAGTGAATCCCGACGTGGACGCCTTTCGCAGTTTCAATCCCAAGTTTCGCCATCGCCCGATGAACGCCGTATTTCACAACGTTGTCGGAGAGGAAGGGCTTGCCCTTGGAGTTGATGAAGAGATAGCCGTCTAGGTTCGGCTTGTAGCGTTTGTCGAGCCAGTCGCGCAGATGTTTCGTAAGCAGCTCGGACATGCAGACTGGAGCTGCGCTGTTATCACTCTTCGGGGTACTTTCCTTACGGGTGGCGTAGTCCAGGGCGCCGGTGATGTGAATGAGTTTCCGCCTGAAGTCGAGGCTGCTGACTTTCAGGGCGGTGACTTCGCCGATCCGCAGGCCGCACACCGCGGCGATGAGGAGCATGAGTTTGTAGGGATACACCGCGGCATTGATGACTCGCGCGGCGGTGTCAGCGTCGAAGAAAAAGATCTGAGGTTTGGGTTTTTTGTCAGCGGGGAACACGATGTCCTTTTTTTCGACGTTCGGGATTGCGTAGCCCCACTTTCGACCAAGGTTCAAGATCGAGCCCAGGGTGCCGTAGACATTCTCCGCGGTCTTCCGGCGATCGACTCGCCGGCCGACTGCGGTTACGAACGATTGGTGCTGGCTGAGATTCATCTCACGCAAGGGAACTTCGCCAAGCTCCGGAAGAATGTATGCACGGATGTGTGAGAGAGCTGCCCGCGCGCCTCCTGGCTTTCGGTTTGGAAGTATTTTGTCAGTCCACTCTTCGATGAGTGCTCTGATTGCTCTTCCGCCTCGTGGTGCTGAGGGTTTGGAATTTTCTTTGGCCCTGGCGTTGTAGTCGTCCAGGTACGGTTGAAGGACAGCTTTGGCAGCACGCTTCGATGTAACAGACTCATCGAAGGTGATCGTCCTCCTTGCCCGCTTGCCGGTCTCGGGGTTGACTTCATACTCGCGGTACGATCCAACCCATCTGGTGCCTCTCAAATAGACGCGTCCAGACTGGAAGCGTCGCCGTGGCATGGTCTTCTTGCACTCCATCCTCGGCGACGATGACGTTGCTGGAGCGGAGTCTACCACAGCCCCGAGTTGGGGAACGATCGCCATTTACGCTCGCGGGCTCGAAATGAGGGGTTCTGCAGGTCTCGGAATACCCAAGTACGAGAGAGGCACTTTTTGCGTCTGCAAGTTCTTTGTTTCCGATTGAATACGGACAATTTTTTCCACGTCAGGATGCGACCGATAGACATGCTGCTGTCGCGTCTTTGCGGCTCTGCGTTCGCGGTCCGTCTTGTATTTGCGCGGCCGTCCCCGCCTGTGGGTCGCAGACCCTTGAGCATCACCCCTGCATTCGCGAGAACAGTACACTTCCGATTCGGCGTGCCGCGTGAAGCGAACCGCACCGAGTACGATTCCGCATTTGTTGCAAATCTCGCGGGCGAAGAATCCGTATTCCACGAACAGCTCGTAGCTCTTCTGGATGGTTAGCAGCATACCTATTCCCCTTTGCCGTGCGGCGCGCTTCTCAGCGACGGTGAAGGGCGAGAGTGACCCCACGAAACTTTTGGGCGGATTCACCGCCAAAAAGTGGGGTCGCTCCCGCCCGTTTTGGTGGTTTTCTCACAGTGACTTTTGTCCGCATCGCTTTGCTATCTCCTACGCTTAAAAGAAATTGCTTTGGCCACAAGCTGAAGAATTTGCAGAAGGCCCAGCTGAAGCATGCAGTTCTTACAGTCTTCACTCCTTCCCTGCGGGTTCCTGTGCAGGAACCCCGACCCGGCGCAGCACTTCGGTAGCGAAGTGCGCCGTGACATCGTGCTTGCTACCACCAAACTCCTGAACGATGCTGGATTCAGTCACTCTGCCGACTTTCCATCCGCGATACAAATATTCGAAACGTTGTCCGGTGAAGCGCGTCTTGGCCTGATTTCGAAAGATCAAATCAGCTTCAGTTAGAGATCCGTAGCGGCCGAGGTCCCAGGCCTTTCGGATTTGGAAGTAGCGCAACAAATCTCCCGACGCGTCCGATCCCAGCGGAACTGCGACCAAAGCATTGAAGAGTTCTTTGGCCTTTCCGAAATGCAAATCGACTCTCGCCAGATAGAGAACGCGGAACTCCGAGAGCTGCCGGAAGAGAGGAAGGTAGACTTCGAGATGATGCACGAATTCCGTAAGACTGGCTTCTGGCCCTTGCAGGTAGGTGAAGGTCACCACAGGTGAAGAGCCGTCACCATGGAGAAACATCGGAAACTTGTCGACGAAATAGCGAAGCGTAGGCTGCGAGGTTCGCTGGCCGTGATAGAGCTTGCAGGGTAGAAAGTGACGCGGGGTTTTCAGCTGATCGCAGAAAAAATTGACCTTTTCCGGCTCGGTTTCCAAATACCGATACTGTGGGTTGGAAAGCACAAAATCGAGGATTCCAATGCGGCGCTGGATGTATTCGATTTCGTGTTGCCGGCGATTGCGGATGTTCTCGCGGTCGATCTGGCGGTAGAGCCGGCGGGAGAATAGGTGGTAGACGACGCCGCTCTTTGGGAAACGTTCGGTGCGGGCATGCTTCTGGGTTTGAAGCTTGTTCCAGAAACTAGTGGTGCGCTCCCCCCAATGGGTGTTGGCGAAGGCGAGGAATTGACGTGCCACGAAGTACCCCGAATGCGTCGCCACGAGGTAGAGAAAGCGAGCTTCCGCTTGGGTGTAGCCGAGGGCCATCAATGCTTCGATATGGACAGGGGCGATGCTCATGGCACTATGATTCGTGCAGCGTTCTCGGATTCGTCGAGCGCACGGCAAGGCCCCGCCGGGCGTACCCTGGCAGGGAAACCGACTTCACGACCTGCTGGCTACCATGCAGCGACACGCAACATAGCGGAGTAACTGACGAAGTGGGAGGGCTCCGGCGAGCCTAGGAAGAAGCGAGCGAGAGCCCCCTCAATATACTAAGAGGCCCAAAGAAAGGAAAAACGCAATCAAGGACAACAAAGCGAGGGCCGATTTCTAGTGCCTATCGGCCATGTAGAGGGACTCGGAAAAGAATGAAGGGGAGGCCTCTGCACCTAGATGTGCCAGAGCCCGCAATTAGGAGACTTTGTCGGTTGTCAACTCTGGCCTCCCTGCTGCACTCGAGTTCATATTCAGGCTGTGAGCACTTTAGCGATACCGCGTTAATCAGAGTTGACTCTGGTCCCAGGTCGAAACGCGTACATTTCCAGGTGCTACAATCAATCTGTTCGCCGACTAGAGCCATCAAAATGAGAGTTACCTGTTCTTTGGCGGTGCTTGGTTTAGTTGCGACGTTGGCTTATGCCGACACGCCAAATGGCGCGAAACGCGACGAGGCGAAAAGAAAAATTGAAGCCTGCCTAAAACGCAACGAAGTCTCCAGTCGACAGTGCAAAAATGTGAACAAGAACCTGCAGACCCTTACAGAAGTCTATTGGCAGGGGGACAAGACGGTCTTGCCGCTCTTGCTACGATTCACATATATGACCAATTTCCTCGCCGACGCTCTGGTGTCTGACCCAGAAGGATTTCTAGCGGTGGTCTCCCAGTTGTTGGAACCTGAGCGTCAGAACGTCGCTTCGGGCATCGCCGGAGCGGTGTACGGAATCTCCCAGCCGCGCTTCGAAGCAGTTCGTACCACTTTGACGCGGGTGTCCGCTTCGTCTCCAAACTACGAAGTTGCACGCCTATGTTTGTTGAGTCTTGAGGTCGAGAACGCCTACTTACTCGCTCACTACTTTCCGCCGCAGGAGTCTGGGGGCCCTCCCGCGAACTTCGTAAGCTGGTTCTCGCGAGACTTATACGCGTTGGAAGAAAAGCCGCTTTGGCCACCATCTCCTGAAAGCAAACAAACATATCGGGTAACTGTTTTCCCCACGTTTACGGTTCCGAAGTCCGTCACTTTGACATTGATGCCAGACGGAACAGGCGAAGTCAGGTTTCGAGCAACGGACCGTGGTCGCTACCATCTGGCGACGAACACGACGCTGAGTATTAGCTCGCAACAAGTTACCGATTTTGCGAACACGTTGAATAGGGTCCGATTTTGGGAACAACCTACGAATGCCACGCAAGCCGGATACAACTTCGACGGGGCCGAGTTTATTTTGGAGGGCGTGCGAGACGGGAGATATCACATCGTGGTTCGCTGGTGTCCGGGGAACTCCGCCTTTGGTGAAGCAGTGCGTGGCTTGCTTCGATTTGGCGACTCTAAGTTCAGCGGCTGTTAGTTTCGTATTTCCAAGTGATGCCTGGTAAGCACTAATCGGAAATCTCATTGTCCGCACCACTAGCCAGGCACTTGGTGCCTGGCTAGTGCAGGTGCGACCGCCGCCCATACACTCGTCACTCTTGCAGAAGCAATGACGTGCGCTATGGTCGGCCATATAGAAGAAGGATTCAGATGATCGATGACAAGCGGCGTCCAATTGAGGCGGCGGCGTCCATCTGGCGTCCAAAATCGGCCATTTCTAGGTGTGTTTTCATCGACTCAGCCGCATAAAGGCAATTGAATCATCGAGACTTATGGAGCGGGCGATGGGAATCGAACCCACATTCGAAAGCCGGGAACTTGCGCCGCGTGCCGCCGACACAAGTCAACAATTCCGCAATCCGAGAAACGAGGCACAAAAGAGAGCAGGGAAGCAGTCGGCGATGGATGAGTAAAAGTTTTGTGGGAAAATGAACCGTTCTGACTCCAATTGACTCCAATTGGAACTTGGCGGAAGCTGCAACGTCATCATTCGCCGTGAGTTGGGAGTTGAAGGTTTGAGTTCGACTCCCACACGCTTCCGCCAACTTACTTGCTGTCAATGACTTACATCGCATTTCCTGTTCCAATTGGCACATTTGTGCCGATTTGAGCACTTTCGCCAGTGTTTATGCGGGGTTTTCGCACTTCTTCGGCGATTCGCCGATGGAGCGATTTGCAATCCGTTCCACCGAATTGCGCTGGGATTGCGGGATCATATGGGCATAAATCCTGAGCGTTGTGCGCACATCAGCGTTACGAAGTCAGCGAAACGGCCTTGGCCAGCTTACCCCCTGCCGACATTCTGTAGAGCAGGAACTTCACGCGGTCTCCCCGTAGCTTCGCCGCGTAGTGTCAGCAGCGCCGCCCGATTACAGAGCAACGCTGCGGCTGGCTCTTTGACAATCATATTGCAACGCAAGGGCTGGGAAATTTGGTCCAAGATTTCGACAGAAACAAAAGCGAAGGGAATTCCTCGAAGAACAGTCTCGTGTTCGCAGAGTTCCGCAGGCAGCGTTCGCGGCCCGCGTCCTTCTGAGTTCACGCGGGGCTGGCGGAGCTCGGATTTAGCAGACTGTCGATAGCTTCCACCAACGGCCTCATTCCATCAGGCTTCGAAAGCACCATGTCAACACCAATCGCGGAAGTCATATACTTTCCGATGTCTTCGCTGAACATGGTGAAGACAATTATTTTTACATTCGGCATCAGCTTTTTCAGCACGGAGGCAGCTACCGCACCGTTCATTTCAGGCATGGCGAGGTCCAGTAGCACCAGGTCAGGGCGTAGCATCTTGGCCTTCTCGACGGCTTCAAAGCCATTTGCCGCCTCGCCGCAAACTGCAATGTCTTTTCGATCCTGGAGAAATTGTTTGAGGATTCGCCTGACGGTGCCACTGTCATCGGCTATGAGGATTTGTTTGGGCATGCGCTGCTACTGTTCCGGCCCACGTCTTCGGGCTTCTGGGAGGGGCTATAAGCATGTCCAACTGAAGGTCAGGGGGGAATACAGCAAAGCCTGTATGCCGAATTCGCGGGGGAGGAAAAGCTGTGAAGACTGTGGACATTCCGGGCTAGGGGAGCGCCGCCCTGCCCGCATGAATGAACGAGGCACCGATCCACTAACCGTGCCCCGCCCCGTAACCTGCTCCCCGGGTAAGCGCGCCCCTAAGCTAGGACGGTGGGCTTTCGCCTAAAGAACCACTGAACGCCTAATTGTGTCGGGTTCGAGGAGATGGTAAGAGTGGAGTCCACCTCTGGGAACTTCAAGCTGTGTCGATTCCGGGATTACTAGCCGCAAGCTAATTCGACAGTCATCCGGTTGCTGCTGACGATTGAGCAAAAGACTTAATGGCCACAGCCTCGTCATCCATGATGTCGAAGACGGTGTACAGCCTTGTAATTTGCATCAGATCATGAACCTTATTCGTAAGGTGGAGCAGCTTCAGATCTCCATCTTGATTCCGCACGGACGTGAAAGCACCGACAAGATTGCCCAAGCCTGCGCTGTCGATGTAATTGACATTTCCAAGATTCAGCACAATCTTCTTGTGTCCTTTGGTTAAGAGGTCGCAAACTAGGCCGCGCAGTGCAGCGCTCTCTGCGCCGAGCACAATCCGCCCGCTGAGTCCACAATCGTCACGTCCCCTACCTGTCGAGTGCTCGCGGTCATGTGCATTCGCAACCTCCTAATCCACTTCAATGCTCGAAGGCTTCACCCTTGCAGTAGCGGCTGATCTAACAGTCTCAATCGCACGCAGCTTTCGGTTAACGTGCGGCTCGTTGCGCCGACCGCCAGAATCGAGTATACAACGCTTTCGAGGACGGACTCAGCACGTTGGACAGGGCGCGGAGTTAAACAGCTCGGGTGACATATTTCGCATAGCCGTCAGAGGATGCGACAAGAGATTCGCAAAAGCTGTCCAATTTGGGACAAGAAATCCGAGCATCAATTTGTCTCCTCAGCATTAGGCCCGGAGATCAGAGAAGTTCTTTCCTTCGTGCAGATGGCCGCTGATGGAAGATCATCACGCAACAAGAAATGGGGGGGGGCATGGAGAGAAAAATCTGTCCACTTTGAAACAGTATTGGATTTACGTGTAAGAACGGCCGGGACTTGTAGGGCTGCATCGCTCCGAGCGATTGGCGCGTGGCTAAAGGCCCGAGAGGACGCACGACCCCGAGTGCGCTCTTTTGTACAGACTCGTATTGTGCATTCTTCTATCTTTACCCGGGTCAGACTTTCTGGCGACAAGCCCTTTGGGGCGTGGCGGCGCGTGGGCGTCGCCGCACACGGAGGATCTGGCCTAAGGAGACCCAAATGGCGACTGAGAATGTAAGGAAGTGCGCTCATCCGAACTGCTCCTGCACGACTCATGCGGGGAAATATTGCAGCGTACAGTGCGAAACGATGGAAAAAATGCCGGACATTGAATGCAAATGCGGGCATGTAGTCTGTAAAGGAAAAATCGACTAAGAACACAGTTGCCGGGTGCAGTGTGGTGGAACGCAGAGGCAAGCTTGAAAACATACTTGAGGGAGCGCGCCGATGAAGCCAGGAATGCAAGATGAGATCGAGGGGAAGCTGCAGAATTTGAAGGGAAAAGCGAAAGAAAAAGTGGGGGAACTGACGAACGATCCGGATCTGGAGGCGGAAGGACAAGCCGAAGAGATAGCCGGGAAAGTTCAGGAAAAAGTCGGCCAAGTGAAGAAAGTTTTCGGCAAATAGGTAGGTGCTTGCGCCGGGCGATGGAGGATTTCTCCAGCGTGTGCTTTTATCCTCCGCCAAGGAATGGAATCGGGAGGGCGAATGATGGAAAGCTCCGTCCAATTGGACCACATTGCAACATGGAACGAGGTTCGCGACGCACTCGAGTATTCATCGCGCGATGCCTTTGACCTCTTACCCGCTCGCGACGGTGACGTGGAACTGAAGTTCGACCTCAGCAGTGGCGTTGGCTGCCTTAGCGAGGATCTTGCGTGGTTGCGAGTTGCCAGGGAGGCCCTGGATTCCCGGTCAAACTGATCCGTAGCGACAACACAGCTCTTGTGTTCTTGCGCGGGCCGGGAAATAAACTGCTATTGGTGAGCCGCTAGCAGCTAAGGATAAGGTCGCTGGAGCAACTTGAATCTTGTTTTATTTACGCGTCGACGAATCTTTGTCTTTTGAAAGGAAATACTATGCCACGAGATTCCCACCAAAGAGCCGCTGAGTTTCACGAAATGGCGGCACATTCCCACCGCGCGGCAGCCGTGCATCACGGCAAAGAGGATCACCTGACTGGCCACGAACACTCCCGGCAAGCGATGGAACACGCTGCCAAAGCCTTTCAGTACTCACGAGAAGCGCACGAGAAATCCGAAAAGGCCATTGTTAAGGAAGAAACAAGAAGCTAACCGCGCTTCCCGTCGAGGGGCAGTGTCCTGAGTGCGTTTCTGAACAGACAGAATCTCGGAACTTCTTTAACGTTGGTCGATGGGGTTTTCGGCCTGGAGAATCTTGCACCATTTAGCCTAGCTGGCTCTTTTCAATTAGAACGCGAGTCGCCCGAGACCAATCCAAGCGTGCAGTTAAAAGGAGAAACATGAAATCGAACATACTATCTGGCGCGTTGCTCACGATGTTCGCAGTCGGGAACTTAGCAGGATGCTCCAGTACACCAACGCAATCGGCCGATGTTGCCGACGCTATCCGTCAGTCCCTGACTCAGGCGGGGCTAAAGGATGTCAGCGTCAGCCAAGACCGGGACAAAGGCGTTGTAACTCTGACTGGCACGACCACATCGTACGCGGATAAATCGCAAGCCGAATCGATCGCCAGCTCGATCGGTGCGGGTCAAGTGATTTCCGATCAGATTGCCGTGCGTCCTCCGGGCGGGGAAAGCGTAGCTAAGAAGGTGGACGCCGATCTGGATGCGGGTATTGGGAAGAACTTCGACGCGGTGTTGTTGCAGCACAAACTCGACAGCGACGTGAAGTACGACGTCAAAAATGGCGTGATCACCTTAACGGGCCATGTCAACTCGCAGACCCGGCGCGGTTCGGTCGAGCATCTGGCGGCGGGCATACCAAACGTGAAGCAGGTAGTGAACGAGCTGGAAGTGAAGAATCAGAAAGCCAGTTCTACAGATTAGTGACTTGGTCATTCCCGTTAAGCTGGCTGTTCGTCCACGGGCGGACTTCGTCGTTCCGCTTGAAACGACGAAGGGTCCTGCTCGCCAACTCAGCGGCATTCAGTCGTTTGCAAAAAGCAGCCGGCCATGCTCGTTCTTGCTGCGGTAATTGTGCTGCGGCAGGCTCCGTGGTAACGCACAAGGACTTGCTGGCAGGAACGTGATCTCCAAACTGCATCCCCTTGTGCCGTCTTCTGCTAGCCCCACTCCTGCTGGCGGATTGAGAGTCGGTGTTTGTTCTTTTCCTGGGCGTTCGCCGCTCAAGTAGGCGTCGATGTTCTTTTCCATGTCCACGGGAAAAGCCGGGGTGGGCCCGGCGAGCTTTTGCGGGTAGATCTTCAGCATTATTTCTCTGAACACGGGAAGCGCGGCTCGACCGCCTGTCTCCTGCCTACCCAGCGTGCGATTGTCATCAAAACCGAGGCGTACTGCGACAGTGATTCCGTTGGGCCCGTACGTAGATCCCACAAAAAGGGCATCACGGTACTCGTTAGTTGTGCCCGTCTTTCCCATTATGGGGATTGGAAAGGCCCGCGAGTCGAGCGCGTGTGCCGTGCCGGAGGGAATGCGGACGACGCCCCGCAGCCCTTCCTGGATCATAGACAATCCAAATTCGGCGTCGTTCAATGCGCAGCAGGGCCGCTGGCGGCTGTAAATAACTTCTCCCCCCGTGTGCTCAATCCTATCAATCACGTGTGGATCTGCCAGAAGTCCGCCGGCCATCACGCGGTAGGCGTTTGCGAGTTCGAGCAAAGAGACTTCGGATGCGCCCAGAGCTGTAGTCGGGTAGGGCTGCAGCTTGGTGCGGATGCCCAAGTCACGTGCTGTCTTCAAGACGGATTCGATCCCAATCTGTTCGGCAATCCGGACGGCGACTGCGTTTCTCGATTCCGCAAGAGCTTGGCGCGCCGGGATCATGCCTTTGAATTCACCGTCGAAATTGGAAATCCACTTAAGGGGGCGATTCCTGCCGACAACGACGGAGATGGGTTCGTCGGCGACGAGAGTATCCAGACCGAGAGCGCCTTGACGAAAGGCAGCGAGGTAGACAATGGGTTTCATGGTTGAGCCTGGCTGACGCATGGATTCGGTGACACGGTTATAGTCGCTGTAGCGGGTGTTATGCCCCTTGTAAACCTCCCTGCCTCCAGACTCGGCAAGGATGGCGGAATCGCCGTTTCCAAGGATCACCACCGAGCCCTGGATGAGTCCGGCGCTTTGCGGGTGGCGCTGCTCATAAAGTCTTAGGCCGTTGGCCAGAGCCGCGTTGGCGATGCGCTGGATACGGTTGTCGACGGTCGAAAAGACTTGGATGTGGCCATCAAGTAGTTGACGGATACTGATCTCGGGGGTGTCCGAAGAGGGAAGCTGCCGTGCAAGCGCTTTGAGCTCTTCGACGACATTTTCGGCTGCAGCGGGAGCTTCGACAGCTTCTTTGGCCTGTATGTCCAGACGAATCGGGTTTTGCTGGAAGCGTAAGGCTGCATCTGCGGAGATAAACTGATTAGCGGCCATGAGGGCCAGAATCTGGTTGCGTCTGCGTAGGGCGTTTTGAAGGTCAGGGCTGGTGGGAGCGTATTCACCCGGTGACTTGGTAATGCCCGCGAGCAGTGCAGCCTTGTCGGCGTCCGCCGAGGTAAACGACTGGATTGATTTGCGGAAATAGTATTGCGAGGCCGCTGCGAAGCCGTAGCGCCCGTTCCCCAGGTAAATGAAGCTGGCGTAGCGCGCAAGAAGTTCTTCTTTGGCTTTCTGCTTGGACCCGTAGTGCTTTTCCATCTCCTTCTCAATCCACAGAGAGAGGCGCATCTCCTCCACCTTGCGAAGGAGTTTGTTGGTGGAAGGAACGCCTATAAAGCAGCCCAAAATGCTCGGTAGAACGCCGTGGTGCTGGGGAGTGATGGCGTTCTCTTTGCTAGTGAGTTCCTGAAGGAAGTACCCGCGCACGAGCTGCTGGGTGATCGTTGAGCCGCCTTGCGGAAACAGGAGGGCTCGTTCGGGGACATCCTCACCGCTCGTGGTTCTGTGGTGCGCAAAGAAGGCGCGAGGATTTGTCTTGGCTAGAACGCGCAAAAAGACGGAATAATCCACTCCCGAGTGCGAGAAGAAATTTTCATCTTCGGCGGAGAGTACCGCCTGGCGTACGACCTCAGGAACGTCTTTGTACTGGATGACCTGCCGTCGTTCTCGTGCCAATTCGATTAAGACTTGGCCATTGGCATCGTACACGCGCCCTGTGGTGGGAGGCTCAAAGCGAATAAAAGCATCCAAGTCCGGCAAATCCGTGCGATTGAAGTTGATGTAGAAAACCGCGAGTATCGCCATGAGCAGCGGGAATAGAGCGATTACTGCTGCGATGCGGAAAACAAGGCGTGCCTTATAAGTCCTCGACGCGGCCTTAAGTCGCTGGGGAAAGGCCCAAAGAAACTTTACGACGGTTGAGTGCGTGTTCGGCAAACGATCTATATATTCAAGGTGCGGATTCCTTACTCAAACGGAACTTTTTCGCACTTTCTCAGGTATCAAATTCGAGGACGCATCAATTTGACAGATGGAGTTCAAAAAATCTGTTCGATATGGCTCACATTCCGGAACTGGAGGCGGAAACAGTCATATTCCATTGAGACTGGCTTGATCCGAATATCCGAGAGGCGCGAGCGCCGCCCAGGCCGCACAGAATGGCTAAGCAATTGGCTTAAGAGGGGGAGGGCCATCCGGATCGCGGTCCAGTTCGCGACCTTGGAGGATGGCCCACTCGTCATCGGGGTAAGGTCTAACTGAGGAACTCCCGAAGTCTGAATCTACTCGAGACAAAGAGCCCCAGGCAGTTTGCTACGATCCGCTGTGCAATCGTCTCGATTTTCATCAGACGCGTATTGGCGAACGGCGAGGGGGAAATGAACTCGGCCCAGTCCTGCTTTCCGGTCCCAAACATTCTCCCCCCTCGCCGCTTATGTAGTTATCCTATAAATGTCAAAATACGGCGTCTGTCCCGTTTTGAACATACCCGTGTGCTAGATGATCATTTGGAGCGCAATGCGAAGTGTCTAGCGAAACGAGACGACAGAAGGAATCGAGAGCGCCCGTTCCCGAGCGGAGCTTCTCCACACCCCGTGATGCAATGGCGCTAAGGGCTTTTTTTCGAGATGGGATGACCGGCAAATTCTTCCGATAGCATTGCTCACAAGTCTTGCTCGGTAGTTCGTGATGCTTCCTGCGCCGCTTCCAGGAAATGCTGGGCGGTCCGGAGAGCCCGATGCGCGATATGCGCGCGCATCTGTCCATTCCCCGATTACGCCCAGCGCGGTTCGTCAGCCCTAGGCACCGGGCTTTTCTCTCTCTGCTGGCTTGGGCGCCGTCTGATGCTGAGCCGGTTGTTGGCGCTGCTGCAATTGTTGTTGCTGCTGCGTGTGCTTTTGCGCGAGCTGTTGCGTCTGCTGCTGATGCTTCTGCTCAAGAGGCTGCTGCTTCGGTTCATTGGCGGGTTTTTGTGGCAGGCGTTGATGATCCTGCTCCTGTTTTGTCTGGAGCGTCTGGCGTTCCTTGACCTGCTGCGCTTGGAGCTTGTCTTGCTGCTGCTGATATTTTTGATCCGTCTTCGGATTACCTGTATTGCGAGCGACGGGACGTTCCGCTGGTTGAATATCCTTGGCATGCACTGCCGCCGGGCTCGGACGATTTGTGTCGGCGGCCGGGCGAGCAGCTTCTGCGTTGGAGCGATTCGTCTCGTTGCCAGGACGAGCGTTGTTTTCCGCTGGGGCAGGGGCGGTATGAACGGTGCCACCCTCTTTGGCGGCTACTGCTCCGCTTTCCTTGAAGCCCCCGGGCTTGGATGTAGCCGCGATGGGGGGCTTCCCGTGATTCGCGGAAGCACGTAGCTCAGGGTTGGCGCGAGCGGCCTGGAAATGCTCGGTTTGCGCAGCAACTGGCGCCATGTGCTTTTCGTTTGCGAAAGCTTCTTGCTGTGAAGTGGCGCGCACGTTTACGCCACCAGTGCCTCCATTGAAGCTGACACGATTGACGACTGTAGTGTTCTCCACTCTTGTGTTGTAAACGTTCCGATTGATGCTGACATTCACGTTGCTATACGATTGGTTGTAGAAGAAGTGTCCGTTGTTCCAGCGGCCGCCGTCGTAACCGTTACCAAAATAGCCGAAGCCATAGCTGATTCCGCCGTAAAAACCGACTTCCGTGCCCCAATAGCCTTCATGGAAGAGGTACGCGTTGTCGCCCCAGCCCCAGTAGCCTGGAGTCCACAGATAACCTGGCTCGGGAGCCATGACCCATGTTCCAGGAACCCAAAAATAATCCTCGTCGCCGTAAGACCAGTAGCCTGGAGTCCAGATGTAGCCGTCCTCTGGGCAGATGGGCTGCTCATAGACGGGCAGTTCGGGAGGAGCGATCCTAATCGATACTCCAAAGCCAATTTGGGCGGACGATGCCGCCGAGATGGCTAGCAATACAAGCGCGAACAACAGGGAACGAACAGACAAGATAAAGCGCATCATAGTTCCTTCTGCCTGATGATTCATTTCTTCGGGAAGATCAATCAGGTCAACTAAGCTCGGTTTCCGGGACCTGCAATCTTTTTGTTGCTTTGTCGCCCAGGGGAGTCGTTCGAGATTCACGCAGCCGAAGTCAGCGCAACTCTCTTGCGCCAGTATAGAGATGTCCAATCTAGAGTGCTGTCCGTTATAGGACATGCCTAAACGACGATGGCAAAGCTGCCGGGCCTCCGACACACCTCTACTAGGTCGGCAATCATGAGCATCTACACGCAATCGGTCCTCGGTGCGATAAGAGGAGCCACCAGTTGAGTCGTTCAAAATGGTTATTCCGACAAGAAAGTGGAATGAGAAAACGAGGCCCCAAAAAAGCGGGATTGGTTGTCCCGAAGGACGATAATTCCTTCCAAATCAGTCCAGGGACTTCCGGGTAAGTACTTGAAGAATCAGCTCCGGGTAAAATCGACTCCCACGCGCTTCGGACACTGGCACTCGATCGATTCTTCGAGAAATACGGGGCTGATTAGCTAGTGAAGTGGCGAACGTTTATGTAGTAGAGTTCGCGGTGTCGACAGATCCCCAAAGGAATCCATGAGCCAAACTGACATAAAGTGTCCTGCGGACCGCAAAACGAGGGTGTCTCTCGTCGCGAGAAAGCCCTGGCGCCTCAAGAGATTTGGCTTTGTTTATGCAGTGATTCTTGCGCTGATCTTCTTTGCGCTTGCCACAAACCTGCGTGCCGACACCATTTCAGGGACGGTCAAGGATCCGTCTGGCGCAGTCGTCGTTGGAGCGCGCGTCGAGATTACGGGCGTCAACTTGTCTCAGCCGATCCTGCTTGCCTCCGATGAATCGGGAAAGTTCGCCGCGCCCAACCTGAACCCCGGAAAATATACAGTCCGGGTCGCCAAAGACGGCTTCGACAGCCTCGTCACCACAGTGGACCTGAAGGGTTCCGTGGATCTCGTGCTTAGCTTGACGATCACCGCCCAACAGACCAGCGTAAACGTGACCGAGAAAAATATGGCTTTCGCAAATTCGGACTCTGTTTACCGCGAGCTGCGGGATACGGGTTTGGGGGAAAGCTACCATTGCGAGAATTTCACGCTGCGCCTGGATGTCGGGACTTTCGAGTTGAAATCCGGGACATTGACTCTAGTGGGTTTGGTGGACAAGTTCGTAACTGGCGCAATCTTCGTCGGCCAGGGACATTTCACTTTGAAGCCCGTCCTTGAGCCAGACACGCGCGAGTTGCTTCGCCGGACCGGCAATCCAACCGTCGAGGAGGACCTCAGCGAAGTCGTCTTTCGATTCACGCCGAAAGAGTACCCTCGATTCTCTGCTGCGCTGGGCGCAAAGACACCAACGCCGCCAGAAGCGTCAGCCGCCTTACAGCGCTGGAAAGAAAAGGTTCGCAAACGCCACGAAGTTCCCGAAGGTTTCACCCAGGCCATTCTGGAAGGCGAAACGATAGACAATGTAGACGCCGACCTGCTCGCGGCGATCTACAATCCGGAGCATCCGCCGTTTATCAACGCCTACATGCACGGCGCGCAGCACAAAGATCTGCGGTTTTTTATTCGTACGAGGGTGGGCGCTCTCCCGCAAATGGACTCTCCCGAAGAGGTGGCGCTCATCAATTGTGGCGGCGGGAGCATGGACGACGGCATTTGGTACTCGCAGCACCTGGTATCCGAGATTAAGGCTCGGAAGGCAAGCTCCCTCGAGGACCGGCGTCTTTTTGCCACAAAACGCTATAACATTGAAACGGTAGTCGCAAAGAATGATCACCTTTTCAGCCGCGCCACGATTACGTTTGAACCGCTCATCAGCGGCGAGCGCGTGCTGAAATTCGGGCTGCTCCCCAATCTACGCGTCACGCGCGTTTCCGGCCAGAACGGGCATGATCTGCATTTCATTCAGGAAAACCGAAAAGAGGATGGTTCCTTCTACGTCATTCTCGATGAAACGCCGGCGATGGGGCAGGAAGAGTCGGTGACCGTCGAGTACGCAGGCGACAAAGTCCTGACCGACGCGGGCGGCGGGAGCTACTACGTTAGCGCTCGGGAATCCTGGTATCCGAATCTGAACGGTTTCGGTGAAAAAGCGCTCTACGATCTTACGTTTAAGGTCCCCCACTCGAACATGGTGATCAGCGTGGGCAAACTGATAAATCAAACCACCGAAGCTGGCTTTGCCGTTTCGCACTGGGTGACGCCGGTGCCGGTGGCGACGGCGGGCTTCAATTATGGGCAGTACCAGAAGATCGATTATCCAGACAACATCACCCACTACGAAATCTCTGGATATTATTTGACGGAGTTGCCCGACAGCCTGAAACGCTTCGGAAACAGCGCATTTCTGAACTCGATGTCCCCCAGCGCTATGACGAAGTACGCTTTGGACCAGACTCGCGCGCAAATGCAGGTGTGCACGCTATTTTTCGGCAAAGGCCCGTACGAAAACGTTTATATCACCGAACAGCCGAATTTTAATTTCGGCCAATCCTGGCCTAACTTGGTTTATTTGCCGATTTCCGCCTACATCGACTCGACGCAACGATGGATGATGTTCGGCCACATCGACACGAAATTTACCGGATTTGTGCAGGAAGTGACGCCACACGAAGTCGCCCACCAGTGGTTCGGACATGCCGTCGGCTGGGCTTCCTACCACGATCTTTGGTTATCGGAAGGTTTTGCGGAATTTTCCGCTGGGTTGTTTCTGCAGCAAGCTATGGGGGAGAAATGGCGGAAAGATTATCTGGAGTTCTGGGAACGGCAGCGCACGCGCATTCTCGATAAGAATAACTATGGAGTTTCGCCGAACGACGCCGGCCCCTTATGGCTGGGCTTGCGGCTGATCTCTCCGAAATCCGAGCAGGCGTATCAGGGTGTCACATACTCCAAAGGCGCCTATGTGCTGCTCATGCTGCGGTCGCTGATGTACGACGATTCAGCGAGTGGTGATAGCCGAGAAAAACCGTTCATCGACATGATGCACGACTTCGTAGAGAGCCACCATAGCACGCCCGCCTCGACCGAGTCGTTCAAAGCTATCGCCGAAAAACACATGACCAAGCAAATGGACCTTCAGCACAACGGCCGGCTCGATTGGTTCTTCAATGAGTGGGTATATGGGACCGAGGTCCCGCGGTATACCTTTAAATACGACTTGCAGCCGGGCGACGCCGGGAAGTTCAAGGTGCATGCGGAAATCACGCAGAGTGAAGTGGGCGGCCAATTCGCGATGTTTGTTCCGATCTTCGCGGACTTTGGAAATGGCATGGCCCGCATCGGCCAGGCCGAGATCGTCGGAAACATGACTCGGAAGATCGACTTCATCTTGGACCGCCAGCCAAAAAAAGTTGCCATCAACGCCTACAAGGATGTGCTCGAACGCTGATGATTTGTCTTAGGTGGTGCGGGAGCGGCTGCGGCCGCGGCCGCCAGTTGCACCGCCCGCTCGACAGAGCGAAGTATTTGCTGCGAGGGCTGTCGGGGCCAATAGGCGCGGGAAGAGCGTTGAGGGAAGTGTTGCGGGGCTCTAGCGAACTTCGGTTTTGCTTTCGATCTGCGCGGAAGGCCGGAAAGCACGCTCGCGATCGTCTTTTGCGATGGCCGGCCAGGTTTCTTCGGGGATGCTCAGGAAGGCGCTTACCACTTGAGGGTCAAATTGCGTTCCAGAACATCCGCGGATGATCTGAAGCCCTGACTCAAAGCTCGAGGCCCGGCGATATGGCCTGTCAGAGGTGATGGCATCGAAGGAATCCGCCACCGCGAAGATGCGGGCGCTTGGGAGAATCTCATCGCCCTTAAGGCCGCGGGGATAGCCCCCGCCATCGTAGCGTTCGTGATGAGTAAGAACAATTTCGGCCGCGTCGGCAAGAAAGGCAATATCTTTGACCAGATCGTAGCCGATCGTCACGTGGCGTTGCATGAGTTTGCGCTCTTCCCCAGTGAGCGATCCTGGTTTAAGAAGAATGCCGTCCGGGATTCCTAGTTTACCGATGTCGTGCAGGTGGGCTCCTTTGGCCAGGCTTCCCAATTTCTCTTCGGACCAGCCCATGGCCCGGGCAATCTCCAGCGAGTAACGGCATACGCGCAGGGAGTGGCCCGCCGTGTCATTGTCGCGAAGGTCGATCGCTGCGCCGAGTGCTTGCAAGGTGTCTTCATAACTCCGCTCGAGTTGCTGGAGAGCTTGACGCAGTTGTCCGGTGCGGTCCGCGACCATTTCTTCCAGATGCTGGCGGTAATTTTCGACTTGCTGCTCGAGGTGTCGCTTGTGGAGGGCGCTCTCAAGGCTGGCAATGACGGCACTCTCCAGAAGAGGCTTGACGAGGTAGTCGTCCGCGCCGGAACGCATGGCCTGCACACCCACTTCTACGTCGTCGACACCGGTCGTGACGAGGAATGCCACGTGAGGATAGCGGCGGCGAGCCTGGGTGAGAAGCTCCAAGCCTCCAATGCCAGGCATCTGGAGGTCGGAAATGACGGCGTCAAAGCGCTCCTGTTGTAAGACCAAGAGAGCTTCTTCGCCGCTAGCGGCGGTGGCGCACGAGAAGGCAGGTGGGCGCAGCATAATGGCGAGGAGTTTGCAGGCGGCGCGTTCATCGTCGACGGCGAGAACGCGGAAAACAGGGCGGCGATCTATTGCCTTCGGACCCACAATGCTTTCGCTAACTGGAGGAAGGAGGTTGTTATCAATAGCCACGGAATTCGTCCACCTCTGAGCCTAATTAAGTACCCATGGCCCAGTTTTCTCGATGAAGTGGAAACCGAAGTGTCGAAGAGGGGCCGCTTTTGTATCCGAATGAACGACTCTTGCCTTGCCAACGTATGTGGTTCCGGAAGTCGTGAGATATACCTCCACAATGGAATCGACAGGCATATCGGCCGCGCAGGAGCATAGGAAGCCGCTGAGACTCACATCCTCGGTGGCAGTATCCTGTTCAGTTTTGTTTCCGAACTTGTCCGTACCCCGCAGCTTAAGAGGAACACGCAAGCGGACCCGGACTTCCGAGCGAGGTATAAAGCGGCGGACCTTGGTGAGCTGAGTGAGGCAAGCGCGGAGGGCGTCGAAATCAATGGGCTTTTCGAAATAGGCGCAGGCGCCAAGTTGCTTGCAGTGGTCTTTGGTTTGTCCTCCGGCTTCACCGCTGACGATAATGACCGGAATCTTTTGTGTGTGGCTGAAAGCCGTAAAGGTTTGAAGGAGCTCATAACCGGAATAGTTGGGCATGCGGAGGTCCAACAAGATGGCTTGAGGCTTGTGTTCGAGGGCGAGAGCCAGACCTTCTTGGGGCACGCCGGAATCAATGACTTCAAAGATGTCGCTCAGTTCAAGACGTATCAGGCGCCGAATAGCCTCGTCATCGTCCACAACCAGCAGCTTCTCCATCGTGACGTTGCTCCTATTTGTCCTAGCGGATGTTGGTTCCGACCAATTCGGTCAACGAGTTCGAAACGGCCGTCGGGCTCTTTGCCCCATCAAGCACCTCACGGACCTTGCGAATAAGAACCTCTTCGATGAACGGTTTGTGTAAGAGATGGATTCCGGGATCTAAAACTCCGTGGCCGGCGATGAAGCTGTCGGTATAGCCGGACATGTAGAGCACCTTCATGCCCGGCTGGCGCAGCAGTAAGTTTTCCGCCAAGATGCGGCCGTTTATGCCCGGCATGACAACATCGGTCAGCAGGAGATCAAAAGCCTCTCCGAAGCGCGCAGCCACTTGCAGAGCGTCTTCGCCACTCTGCGCGGATAGAACACGGAAGCCCCTGGATTCCAGAAAAGTCTTTGCGAGCTTGCGCAAGGGCTCGGAATCTTCTACGAGAAGAATGGTTTCGGATCCGCGCAAATTCTCCGGCGAATCGGTTTTGAGTTCGTCGACAACCGGCTGACCAGCATGCCTAGGGAGGTAGATTTGGAAGGATGTACCCTTGCCGACAACGCTTTCCAGGCCTATATACCCGTTGCTTTGTTTGACGATGCCGTAAACGGTGGCGAGTCCGAGGCCTGTACCCTTTCCCAGCTCTTTGGTGGTGAAGAAGGGCTCAAAAATATGCGTGAGCGTGGCGGCATCCATGCCGGTGCCCGTGTCGGTAACTGCCAGAAGGACGAAGCTGCCGATTTTGGAGCCTGGGTGGTTCCGGACATAGCCTTGGTCTAGCTCGGCATTTGAGGTTTCGATCTTGAGCTTGCCACCCATGGGCATGGCGTCACGGGCGTTGACAGCCAGATTCATGATGACTTGCTCGATCTGGCTTTGGTCGGCTTTCACATTGCCGAGCTTTGGATCGAGCAGCAGGGATACTTCGATATCTTCCCCCAAGAGCTGCGGAAGCATTTTTTCCATATCGGCGGCAAGCGTGTTGAGGTTCAGGATGGCTGGCGACAAGACCTGCTGACGGCTGAAGGCGAGCAATTGCTTTGTTAATGAGGCGGCGCGTTGTCCCGCCTTCTCGATTTCCAGGGCATGCTCCGCCAGAGGATTGCTTGCGCCCAACTCCCGCTTTAACACTCTGCTGTAACCGATGATGACACCCAGCAGATTGTTGAAATCGTGCGCGATGCCGCCCGAGAGCCTTCCAATTGCTTCCATCTTTTGTGCCATACGCAGTTGCCTCTCGAGGATTCGTTTTTCCGTCACGTCCTCGGCAAACGCTTCGAAGTAGGCCAGGCCTCCGTTTTCGTCGTTAACGCGGCGACCGGAACAGCGGACGGTAATCGGCGTGGAGTCCTTCCGTTTCCACTCCATTTCGAGGTCCTTGATTTCTTCGGTGCGAGTAAGCAGTTCGGTTAGCCGCTTATATTCTTCGGGATGCCGGAAGACTTCGCCAGCCATGTCTTTATCGAGCAGTTCTTCCGTCGAATCGTAACCAAGCATTTTTTTGAGGGCCGGATTGACTTGCAGAAACCGGCCGGCGGTGCTTGCGCGATAAATTCCATAAGGCGCGTCTTCGACAACGGAGCGAAAACCGGTTTCCAGCCGTCGCAGTGCCTCATCTGCTCTTTTGCGCTCGGTGACGTCACGGTTCACAATGACCAGTTTTTCCGGTTGTCCGTCGGCATTCTGGATGACGCTAGAAGTTGATTCGAGGACCAGCCATGCACCATTCTTATGGCGAAGGCGGTATTCCAGAGTTTTCCCAACGCCCGTGCGCCGGGCCTCCGCAGCGGCATTCTTGACGCGTTCACGATCCTCGGGGTGAATCTGCTCGAAACCAGAGGAGGCTTGCAATTCCGCCGGCGAATATCCGAGAACTTTTTGATAGGAGACGCTGTTGAAAATCCTCCGCCCTTCCATGTCGACGACGGCGATCATGTCGGCGGCGTTTTCGCTGATCAGGTGAAAAAGTTCTTCCCGATCGACCAACTGGCGGCGGATTCTGTGAATCAGAAGATATTGGTAAATCGTGTAGAGGTCGAAGAGAAATACCAAACCGACCAGCCCCCGTATGGCCTGCGGCAGCACGGTTCCGGTGTAGAAATCTTGATGAAGGTGGGCATTGGGGAGGAGAAAGGAGGCCAATCCCATTGTGAGCAGAAGCGTGATGATGGCCGCTGCTGTCCAGAGCCACCATTCCCGTCTTTCGATCCGCCGGAAGTTCGCACGGATATCCTTGGAATTCGTGCCTTCCGGATGATCGAGAATTCTTGGTTTATGCGGTTGCAATAATCACCAAATAAAGTCCACACCTTCGTCCAGGTCCGAATGATGTCTTGGCAGCGGAGTCCAAGGATCCCACGTGGGCCGCTGAACCTTCCCAAGAGCTACTGCACGAGGCCATCCAAGCAATCTCCTGTTTGAGATTCCTGGCCACCGCGTAAGACATTGAAACGGAAGGGGCTGTTGCGTCAAAAAAAACGAGAAGATTTGAGGCGGTGAGAGATTCTGCACCGCGCCCGACTGGAAGTACCGGTTTGGAACAAGCTCGTGCCGGCAGTCCGATTTAGAACAGGAAATCTCGAGCGGCAAAACTACTGATTTTGCTCGAGGTCGCGCTTTTTGCTGTAGCGGAAGGCGAAGGCAATGCCGAAGGTCATGAATCCGAGAGGAGGGATCAAAAGGACGACCACGCCTCGACTGATGGCTCTCTGGCCTGCCGCGGAAGTCGCCTTGGCGGTGCTGTAGCACATGGAACAAGACTGGCTGAACGCCGGGGTGGCGGATACCAGAAGTGCTGCAACGAGAATGAGAACCCGAAGTTTCATTTTGGTCCCAGCGCAAGAATGCGGAAAGCGTCTGGGAAGAAAATCATCATCAGCGCCAAGCATACCACCAGGGAAGCCATCGTGAGCCACTTCATGCGGGACACTTCAAATTTCATGTGCATGAAGTAGCCTATGATGAGCGCGGCTTTGATGAGCGACAGGCCCATCAGGATAGTCAACATGCGGACCGGCTGCATATTTTGGTAGGTGAGGTAGACCTCGATAGCGGTCATGAGGAGAAGCGCACCCCAGATCCAGAAGAATTGCCCTTTTCCGTGATGGCGTTGTTCTTCGGCAACCCGCAATGCGATGGCGATTTGGTCAGGTTCCATGGCTTCGGAGCTCCTAGAGAATCTTCGCAGACATCAAATAGACCAGCGGGAAAATGAACATCCATACGAGGTCGACGAAGTGCCAGTAGAGGCCGGCCACTTCCACATCGGACGAATCATAGACCTTGGGTTTGAGCCATAGAATGATCGAGCAAACGATCGCGGCAAGCAGCAACACGTGCGCGCCATAGTGGAATGGACTGTAGGCGGGCGTGCCCAGCCATGCGGCCAGCCAAAACACCAACAGAATAGGGATGAAGTAGCGACGCAGGGCCACGATGCCGAGGTAGACAACCCCGAGCGTCACGTGGAGCATGTGCATTCCGGTTAACCCGAAGAACGTGGCGGGAAATTGAGGGACGCTTCGGACCACATTGGCGTACTCGCCCGCTGAAGCCGAGCCGGGTGGTTTAGGAAATACGGGAAGGCTCAGACCTTCAGCGATCAATTTGGTCCACTCGCGCCCATGCAGGATGACGAAACCCATTCCACAGGCCATGGTGGCCAGCAGCCACAACCGCTGCGCTTTGGCGTTGCCTTCCGCGGAAGCGCGCACCGCCAGGACCATGGTGAGCGAACTTGTAAGAAGAAAAGCCGTCATGATGGTGGCGTTGACGATGCTCTCTGAGTGAAAAGGAGTTGGCCAGTTGGGAGTGGAAATGCGGCCGTAGCTGTAGGCGTAAAGTAGAGCGCCAAATGTCAGTGAGTCTGACATGAGGAACAGCCACATGCCGATTTTTTTCGAGTAGGTGCCAAAGAGCGACGGCTCGTAAGCAGATGGCATCTCGTGCGGTAGCGTCGCTTCAGACATACGCTTGGTCTCCTTGTGACGTGCGGCCCGTATTGCGCCGCAACGGACGTCGAGTTAGCGAGCGAACTCCAGCAAGCACAGGATATAGACCCACAAAAAAGCCATGAAATGCCAGTACCAGGCGGTCGCATCCACCACAACCGCGGAAGACGCGGCACACTTGCGAAAAAGGGAAGCGGCACCTGCAGCGATCAGAGCGAGTATGCCGCCGAGCAGGTGGATTCCGTGCATGCCGGTCAGGAGATAGAAGAAGGAGCTGCTGGGGCTTGTGTCGACATAAAAGCCACGGGCAGCTAGTTCTCGCCACACAAGCCATTGTCCGGCCAGGAAACTGACGCCGAGGACGGTCGTCAGTGCCAGCCATGGCGTCCTGTCTGATTCGATGCGCGTCGAGGGTTCGAATGCTTTTCGAGCCGCCACAGCTACGCGAACGGCATGGCGGCGCGCCAGTTCCATGGTGAGAGTGCTGATCAGCAACACGAGAGTATTGATCAACAGAAAATTGGGCAGTTGAAGTGGGAGCCAATCGCGAACCAGAGTTCCTGTGCGCGGATCAAGAGTGGGGAGACCTTGCCGCACAACGTAAGCGCTGGAGTAGGAAACGAAGATCATTACGATGGCAACGAGAGCGACAATGAGCCCGAGGCGGGCGCGGCGCAGCCTCGCGGCGAAATCGAGCGAAGCGGGTGTCGGAGGCTCGTTACCCGCGATAAGCACCCGTGCGGTGTCTGTCGAGGCCGCTGTGGTGATGGAAGCCATCGGTCGTCTAGTGTGCGCTCACAATTTCGGGATCGGTTTGCATCACGAAATCGCGAGGAGCGCCCGGGACGCTGTATTCGTAGGGACCGTTATGAACGACGGGAATGTGTCCGCCGAAATTGTCGTGGGGAGGCGGAGTCGCGGTGGTCCATTCGAGGGTCGTGGCTTCCCAGGGATTGTCAGTGGCTTTCTCGCCGAACTTCATGCTCCAGAATAGATTGAACAAGAAGATGAACTGGCCGGCGATGGTCACGAATGCGGCGTAGGTCATGAACTCCTGCAGCGGAACCAAATCGTGCAGGTATTTGAGCTCGGTGAGCTGGGAATAGCGCCGCAGATGCGCTGCCATCCCGAGATAATGCATGGGCATGAAGATGGCGTACGTGCCGATCAACGTGATGAAGAAATGCCAGCGGGCCATGCTCTCGTTCATCATGCGGCCGAACATCTTCGGGAACCAGTAGTAGGTGGCGCCAAAGATGCCGAAGATGGAAGCCACCCCCATGATCAGGTGAAAGTGGCCGACAACGAAGTAGGTATCGTGCAATTGAATGTCGAGCACGGGCTGGGCGAGGAATGGTCCGCTGATTCCGCCGGAGATGAAGAGCGAAACAAATCCCAGGGCGAATAGCATAGGCGAGGTGAAACGAATGCGTCCCTTCCAAATTGTGCCAAGCCAATTAAAGGTTTTGATGGCGGAGGGAACTCCGATGGCCATGGTCATCACGGAAAAGGCGAAAGCGGTGTAGGGACTCATGCCGCTCATGAACATGTGATGGCCCCAGACCATGAAGCCAAGGAAACCGATAGAGAGCATGGCGTAGACCATGGCTTTGTAACCAAAAATCGGTTTGCGGGAAAAAACGGAGAGCAACTGCGAGCACAAGCCCATGGCCGGTAGAATGGCGATGTAAACCTCGGGATGCCCGAAGAACCAGAACAAGTGCTGCCACAAGAGGGGCGAACCACCTTTGTGTCCCGTGAGCTGGCCATTAATGGTGACCAGTGGAACAAAAAAGCTGGTCCCGGCGTTGCGGTCAAGCAAGAGCAGAATGCCTGCGGATAACAGAACGCCGAACGCGAGCAGACCTAGTATGGCGGTGATAAACCAGGCCCAGCACGTGAGGGGCATGCGCATCAGGGTCATGCCCTTGGCGCGCATGTCCAGGGTCGTGGTGATGAAGTTAAGCGCGCTCATCAGCGCGCCGAGGCAGAAGAGGGCGATGCTGATGACCCATAAATCCGCGCCCAGGGCCTCTCCCGGTCCTGCCGATGGAAGAGCACTAAGCGGAGGATAGCCGGTCCATCCGTGAAGCGGCGCGCCACCGACCACAAAAAAAGCAGAGATCATCACGATAAAAGCGAGCGCCGTCACCCAAAAGGAGAGCATGTTGAGAACCGGGAAGGCCATATCTGGCGCGCCGATCTGAATGGGCAGAAAGTAATTCCCGAACCCGCCCTGCGGGGCCGTGGTGAGGACAAAGAAGACCATGATGGTTCCGTGCATGGTCAGCAGTGTCAGATAGGTCTCAGGCTTTATCTCGCCGAGCAACGGCAACACGGCCGCGGGCCAGATCAAGTGGATGCGCATCAACAAGGAGAGAAACATGCCGACGAAAACGGCCGTCAGCGCGAGAAAAAAGTATTGAATGCCGATGACTTTATGATCGAGGCTGAAAACATATTTGCGAATCCAACTCGTTGGGGCCGCGTGAATATGAACAGCGTGCGCGGCGAATTCTCCGGTAGCCATCTTATTGCTTCCCCGCTTCTTGCGTTGCCAGCCACTTGTCGAAATCCTCTTGGCTGACGACCCTCAAGATGCCGTGCATCTTGTAGTGGCCGAGTCCACAAAGCTGGGAACAGGCGATCTCGTAGTCGCCAGTCGCGATGGGCGTAAAGTGCATATGGATAGCAAGGCCGGGCACAGCGTCCTGCTTGAAGCGCATGGCAGGGACAAAAAAGCTGTGGATCACATCTTCGGCGCGCAGAATTACATCGATTTCGCGATTCACCGGCACATACATCGTTCCAGTCACAATATCGTCTTTCGAGGCGGGGTCGGAAGTATCGAGACCGACGGCGCCTTCGCCTCCCGACGAAGGGTCCTGCAATTCTGGCTTGGTCGCGCCGAATTTTCCGTCAGGCCCCGGATAACGAAAATACCAGGCGAACTGCATGCCCGTCACTTCGACTTGGACGGCATCGGAGACTGCCGGGCGAAAACGTTCGGAGGCCCATATCGAACTGCTCATGAAATTCAGTCCGACAAACAAAATTAAGGTGAGAATGGTCCACGTGATTTCAAGGCCGTTGTGCCCGTGAGAATAGAGCGCTTGTCGAGTAGCTGCTCCGCGGTCGCGATACTGCCAGGCAAAATAACCGAGCGCGAGTTGCGCGGCCACGAAGACGATGCCCATGAGAATGTACGTGGTGGAAAAATGATGATCGATGCCGGCGGCCGCAGCGGAAGCCCCTACCGGTAACCACCACGTCTTAGCGACAAAGAAGTACGCGCTGATGAAGGTGATCAGCCAAATGACAATGAGAAGAACTAGGCCCATGTACCCTGACCTCCCGGTTGAATGATTCGCCGTTACGAATGATTCGGCCGACAACCTTCGGAATCTGGATCGCGTAGCCTGAAAACGGGGCGAGTCTACCACAGGTCTTCCTAAGCGCAAGCGGGTTCTTATGAGTCTTTCGATGTGAGTGACTGGATGTCCGGCCAACGAATTGGCGGATTTTCCAGCCCTCCGAGACGTCACAGAAAAATGCCATTGCAGAAAAGTTTAGACTTCTGTTGACGAATTTTTTTAATTTGAGTAACATCCGGCCCGTTTCCTGGGGGGTCCAGTGGAATGGTAGGGGCCTCACGATGTATCGCTGCCACGCTCTTCAAATTCGGCGGGCCAAAGACGCTTCTACAGGCCACGTATTTCTTGTGTGTCTCAACAGCTGATTTCAGGCTTCCGCCGCGTGTGCCAATGCGCTTTGACGCGGAGAGCCGTCCCGCTTGCAGAGTGGTACTTTCCATAAGAAATAAATTCAGAGCTAAGAGCGAAAAAAGATTTTTGCGCCTTCGTGAAGCTGCGCGAGGGGCACGGGCTCACGTTCAGGGGAGGGAAGCGACGGCGTTGTTCGCGGCCGCCGCATAAGTCGACCACAGTGTATTCAGGAGGTATGGCATGGCGGCCCCGGAATCAAATACGGCCAATCCGAAACCGGATGCAGCGAAGACTGCCGCATCTGGCGGAGGCGAAGCTGCAAAGTTTGTGGGCACGCCAGCTGTCGGTACCTCGAAAGCTGCGCCCGCTGCTGGTTTGCCGACGGTCGGCCCAACGGCTGGTGGAATCAACCAGCGCCGACGAAGTTTGGTTTGGTGCGCGGTGGCCGGATTCCTCGGCGCCTGGTTTATCGCGTTTCTCCGTTTTTTTCTTCCTCGCACACTTTTTGAACCTCCCACCGTTTTCAAAATAGGCTATCCCTCCGATTACGCTCTGGGTGTCGACACGAAGTGGCAACAGAAGTACCGGATCTGGGTGGACCGCACTCCGGACCGCATGTTCGTCATTTACGCGCGCTGTACGCACTTGGGCTGCACGCCGGATTGGAAGGCGAGCGAGAACAAATTCAAGTGTCCGTGCCACGGAAGCGGCTATGACAGCGAAGGGATCAACTTTGAAGGGCCTGCGCCGCGTCCGATGGATCGGGCGCACGTGGATTTGGCCCCCGATGGGCAGATTATTGTGGATGTGTCTCAACTATTTGAATGGCCCAAGGGGCAGCCCAGCCATTTCAGCGATCCCGGTTCGTATTTGAATGTGTAGAAAGAAGGTCGCCACGAAGTGATGAAGTAAAAAGGTAAGGAAAAAGAACGGGACGGTTCGAGCGGGGTGGGTAAGGGGAGTAAAAGAAATGCCGGATGACGCAAACTCGAACGGAAAAAATGGGAAGTCCACGGGTCTGGTCGACGCCATCAAGACTGGGGTGAAAGAAGATCTAGAATCCTTGAAAACAGATCTACCGGCGAAGGCTAAGGAATCGCTCGAAACCCTGAAGAGTCCCACCAAGACGCAGGTCTACACTTCGATTTTCAGACATAAGCACGACGACACGCCGCGGAATCGGGCCCTCGGTGTGCTCTCCAACGTGTTTCTGCACTTGCATCCGGCAAAAATTAATCGCGATTCCGTGCGCTACAGCTACACGTGGGGGATGGGAGGGATTACTTTTTATTTGTTCCTGGTGCTCACTTTCACCGGCACTCTGTTGATGTTTTATTACCACCCGAGCAAGGTCCAGGCTTTCCGCGATGTGCTTTACCTCGAGCACGACGTTCCTTTCGGCAGAATACTGCGCAACATGCACCGCTGGGCCGCTCACCTCATGGTCATTGCCGTCGAATTGCACATGTTCCGCGTGTTTCTCACCGGTTCCTACAAAAAGCCGCGCGAGTTTAACTGGAATGTCGGCGTCATTTTGCTGGTGCTGACTCTACTGCTTTCGTTCACGGGATATTTGTTGCCGGATGACCAGCTGGGCTTCTGGGCCGTAACCGTGGGAACAAACATGGCGCGCGCCACGCCGCTTCTTGGACACGAGGGCCCCTTCAGCAACTATCTCAATATGACGCCATACAACGACGTGCGCTTTGGATTGCTCGGCGGTTCCATCGTGGATGCCAATGCGCTCCTGCGCTCTTACATCTGGCATTGCATCGGAATTCCCATCATCGCCTCTATTTTCATGGTTCTTCATTTCTGGCGAGTGCGCAAGGATGGCGGGATCTCGGGCCCGGCACAGGTCATCCTCGACTCTGAGGTTAAGGAGGCGCGGAAATAGCCATGGATTGGAAACAAATCTGGGAAATTGTCTCTGCGCCCGACAACGTTCCAATCGTGGCCATGATTCCGCTGCTCGCTTTCTATATTTATCTTGCGTGGAAGCAGGCGAAAGCGAATGACTCGCTGATTGAGCAGTTGGAAGCCGACCCCGCGCTGGCCAAGACGCATCATCGGAAGGCCTGGCCGTTCAAGCCAGGATGGTCCAAGGAAGTTCACGTCTGGCCGTTTCTCCTGCGCGTGGAATTTCTCGCGGCCATCATCGTAACCATTATTTTAATGATTTGGTCCATCACGTTGAATGCGCCTTTAGAAGAACCTGCGAATCCGAATTTGACGATGAACCCTGCGAAAGCGCCCTGGTATTTCCTCGGCTTGCAGGAAATGCTCGTTTACTTCGATCCATGGATTGCTGGGGTAGTGATGCCCACACTCATCATCTTCGGCCTAATGGTGATCCCCTATATAGACACAAACCCTCTGGGCGCGGGCTATTACACCTGGAAGCAGCGCAAATTTGCGATCGGCACATTTCTCTTCGGGTTCATCATCTTATGGGTTTCGATGATCACCATAGGGACTTTCATCCGAGGGCCTGGATGGCAGTGGTTCTGGCCGGGTCAGACGTGGGACCACAATCGCCTCATCTATGAAGTCAACCGCGACTTGCCGGATCTCTTTGGAATTACGTCGAACTGGGCGAAGGGCATATTCGGCGCTGCGGTGGTCGGGGGATTTTTTGTTCTTGGCGGGCTCGTGGTGCACGCGCTTTTCCGGCGGTACAACCCGAAGAATTACAAGCGTATGAGTTTGCTGCAGTACTCCATTCTGATGGTTTTCTTTATCACCATGATTGGATTGCCCATCAAGATGCTGTTGCGTCTGGCGTTCCACATCAAATATGTGTGGATCACGCCGTGGTTTAACGTTTAGGAGGAAGTGGTGCCTGAAAAGCCCATTCCCGATGACGATCCGGTAGTCAGCAGATCGCTTGCGCCGCACTATCTGGTGGCCATGCTGGTTTTGACGGCCACTTTATTCTGGGCTTTATGGGATGAGGATTTTGGTCAGCGGCCGTGGAAAGCTTTTCAAAATGAATGGAAAACGCGCTACTCGGCGTTCTTGAAGAACGCCCATTCGCAATCCGATAGCTCGCAGAAAGAAGTCGAGAGCAGCCCGGACTATCTGGCGCTGAAGCTGGCTTACGAACACGCTGCCAAGGACGCCGCGCCGCGAATCAAAGAAATAAACGAAAAACTACACGATCTCGCGGCGCAAATCCTGGCGGTGCAGAATACGTTCACGGACCGCCGGGCGTACGTCAGCGCCTCGACGTATGCCATCGAGACGGAGACAAGCACTTCCTCGAAGCAGAGCAAGCAGGGCGACCTCGCCAAGTACGAGCAGGAAGTGACCACCGTCAACTACCCCGACGGGAGCAAGAAAACCTACGACTATCCCCATCTTGAAGAAGCATACAACGATTTGCGAAACGAGCGCACGGCGCTGAGCGCCGAACTCGGAGAATTGATCAAACCAGTCAACGAGCAAAAAGCGAAGCTGGACGCGTACGTCACCGATCACATGGTGAGTTTGACGCCGCCCCAGCTCATGGGCCTGCTGGACAAGACCGAAGCCCTCACCCCGAAAATCATGCAGATCAATGTGCCCGAGGCCAACATCGTGGACCGCTGCGAATCGTGCCACATGGGCGTCCGCGAACCGGTGAAGTTGACAGTGGCTTCGATGTCCGCAAAAGGCAAGAAGCCGGACGAATACGCGCGCGCGTTCACCACCCATCACGAGCCTGAACTCTTGAAGACGCATGACCCGGAGAAGTTTGGCTGCTCTCCTTGCCATCAGGGCAATGGCCGCGCCACGACAAGCATCGAGAAAGCCCACGGGACTTACGAGCACTGGCTCTGGCCACTGTTTCCGCGAGGCAATGCCGAAGCGGGCTGCCAAACCTGTCATGCCGCGGACATGGTGCTGGTGACGAATGATGTCGGTTGGACGCTGAGCGAGGGCAAAGACTTATACCGCCAGCGCGGTTGCGTGGGCTGCCATCGCTACGAAGGCTACGACAAGGAACCTGAGGATTTACTTTCAGTCGCGCAGCAGATTAAGCAGTTGGACCAGGAGAAAACGGAAAATCTGAAGCAGTCGGCGTATTTGATGAAACAAGCCGACGCCGCCGCGAGCAACGACGAAGCCAATCACTTGAACGATGAGGCCGTTGCTCTGAAAGTGACCAACAGCAAACTCGATCTGCGGCTCGTCCAGCTCGACCGGACGACCAAGAGCTTGCTCCAGGATATGAAGAAGGTCGGCCCGAATCTCAAGGACGTGCGCCTGAAGCTGAACAAGAATTGGATTCCCGTTTGGCTGAAAAAGCCCAGCGACTTCCGGGCCACGACCAAAATGCCGAATTTCCGTTTGACCGATGAACAGATCAGGGCCATCTCCGCGTACTTGTGGCAATCCGCGCTGACCGATCCGCTGCCTAAACACAAGCCTGGCAGCGCTGCGCACGGAAAAGAACTGTTCGAGACCCGCGGCTGCCTGGCCTGCCACTCCATCCGCGAAGGCGATCAGATGGAGGGCGGAAGTTTCGCAGCGAATCTCACGCGCGTCGGCGAGAAGGATAACTACGACTATTTGGTCCGCTGGGTGCACAACGCTCGGGAACGCACTCGCCCCTACTGCGTGTATGAGAAGAAAGATATCGGTCCGGAAGATTACGCCAAGAAAGGATTGCCATACGTTTTCGATCTCGAGCACAGCCGATGCCCGAACGATGGACACGAGCTGCAAGTTCAGAATATGACGGTCATGCCCAGTCTGCGGCTTTCTCCGCAGGATGCGGAAGACGTGGCCAGCTACCTGGTCACGCTAAAAAAGCAGGAGCCTTCCGCTTACCCGGACGCCGCGTTCATGGATGATCCCAAACTCAAAGAAGAGGGCAAAAAGTGGATTCGCCACTATGGCTGCGCCGGCTGCCACGAAATCTCCGGCATGGAAGACGAAGGGCGCATTGGAACGGAACTAACCTTTGAAGGCAGCAAACCCATCGAACGCCTCGACTTTGCTTTGTTGACCGAAGTGGCGCAGCGCGGTAGCGGTGAGCCTATCGTCGACGCCGATGACCTGGCTCGTTTGCCGGAAGGTCCGGCGAAGGGGCCGTGGTACGACCACAAAGGCTTCTTCGAACACAAATTGGCAGAACCGAATATTTGGGACAAGGGGAAGATCAAGCCCGAGCTCGAACAGCTTCGCATGCCCAACCTTCACTTGACCAAGGAACAAGTTCAGTCGCTTACGACTTTTCTGATGGGCAGCGAAGAGAGCGCGCTGCCCGCCAGCTACCAGTACCGTCCGCTGGACTATCGCCGCGATATCCAGGAAGGCTGGTGGGTGGTTAAAAAATACAACTGCATGGGCTGCCACCAATTCATCCCCGGCCAGAAATCGTCGCTCATGACCATGGCACGCTATCAGGACGCGCAAGAGCAGCTTCCGCCCAAGCTTCTTACAGAAGGCGCACGCGTGGAGCCCGAATGGCTGCTTCACTTTTTGACGAACCCTGCGCTGAACGATACGGATACGAACCGCAACGGCGTGCGCTCCTATCTCCAGGTTCGTATGCCCACCTTTTCCTTTTCCGAAAACGAACTGGGCAAGCTCGTGCGATTCTTCCAGGCGCTCGCTCGCCAGCCCTTCCCGTACATTCCAGACCATGCGCCGGTGCTTACTGCCAAGGAGATTGAGATGGCGCGCAGCCTGTTCAGCAGTCCTGCAGCGCCTTGCCTGAAATGTCACGCGACGGGTGACGCCGCGCATGATCGCATTGCTACGGCGCCCAACTTCCTCCAAGCCAAAGGCCGCTTGAAGCCGGATTGGGTAGAGCGCTGGATCATTGACCCGCAAGCGATCAGCCCCGGCACTTCGATGCCTTCCGGGCTCTTCAAGCGCGAAAACAATCACTGGGTTTTCTCGGGGCCGACGCCACCATCTTTCCAGGGCTACGACAAGGATCAAACGAAGCTGCTAGTGGACTACATCTTCCAGCTTACCGCCGAGGAACAGCGGCGAGTCAGCGCGTCGATGGGACACGCGCGGGCTTCCAACAGCGACGCCCCTCCCGGGGCGAGTGCCAGCGGCGGACGCGGTCGCGAATAAAAGATTTGTGAGTTTCTAAATTTTAAGTGAGGTGGGGTCACAATATGAAAACAAAAGAATGGCTAGCGATTTGTATCTTGCCCGGTCTTGTTTTGCTGGCGGGGTGCGGCAAGAAGGAAGCCGAGGAGCAGCCCGCGGCTCCCGCTGCGTCGGCGCCCGCATCAGCGGCCACACCCATCGATCCCGCAACGGTGGCGTCGATCAGCGGTACCGTGAAGTTTGACGGGCCCGCGCCGAAAGCCGCGAAGATCGACATGAGCCAGGATCCGAATTGCGCCGGTTCGAACACCGCGGAAAATGTAGTTGTAGCCGACGGCAAAGTGGCCAATGTTTTTGTTTATGTGAAGGATGGCTTGGGCAGCCGCACATTTGACGTGCCCAAAGACGCTGTGACGCTCACGCAAAGCGGATGCAAGTACAAGCCGCACGTGCTCGGCGTGATGGCCGGGCAGACGATCAAGATCGTCAACGCCGATCCCACGACCCACAACATCCATCCCACGCCGAAGGACAACCGCGAGTGGAACGAGTCGCAAGCTCCGCAGGCCGCAGCGCTGGAAAAGACGTTCGCGCGAGAAGAATTGTTGCTGCCGGTAAAGTGCAACCAGCACCCCTGGATGAGAATGTTCGTCAACGTCGTGAAGAATCCCTTCTATGCCGTCAGTGGCCCAGATGGCAAGTTTGAGATAACTGGCCTCCCGCCCGGGGACTACACGATTGCCTTCGTTCAGGAAAAGCTCGGCGAGCAGGATGAGAAGGTCACGCTGGCAGCGAAAGACAGCAAGACCATTGACGAGACTTTCAAGGCTCAGCCTTAGACGGGCCTCAATCCAGATTGCGGGCGTGCGCAGGAGTCGGAACGGTGCGCTCGAAGACGAAAAATCCAGGAGGTGTCTTGGGTTCCGTAATGCTGTTGCTCTCCATCCTGCTTGCACTCATTCCGCTCGCGGGGATCGCGTGGATTGTCGTCACGAGGTCGCTCACCTCCGTCGACGGGTTGTTCATGAGCCTCATTCTTCTCACGCTGTCCGGCGTTTTCTTATTGAATGTTTTGTTCGAGATGGATGCTCGCGGATGGCTCACTTTTATGCACAAAAGTAAGGCGGTCCCGCCGAAGGAGCCGCCTGTAGCCAAGGCGAGTTAAGGTTGAATAGATTCCATGGCGGCCAGCCAACTTCCGTCCGCACTTTCCGTTGATCACATGGATCAACCCCCAACTCCTGTGGCAGTTAGCGATTCCTCGGAGCAGCCGGTTCGTGCACGGCATCGCATGTCCACGCGCAACCGAATCCTCTTTTTCGCAACGGCCTGGCTGATTGTTCTGATGCCATTTCTATTTTGGTGGAGTACCTGGTTCGGCCGGCACCTGTCTGACAAACAGCTCGGCGAATTCCTGAACGACCAGAAGCATCCAAGGCATATCCAACACGCACTAGTGCAATTGGGCGAGCGTCTGGTCGTGCACGACGCAACCGCGGCACGATGGTATGACGATCTGGAACGCCTTGCCTCCTATCCCGTCGAAGAAGTGCGCAACACCGACGCCTGGGTCATGGGACAGGACACCACACAAGCGGGATTTCATGCCGCGCTGCGGAAAATGCTTGAGGATCCCTCGCCTATGGTCAGAGGAAACGCCGCACTATCCTTGGTACGGTTTGGCGATGCTGCGGGCCACGTGCAAATCGTAGCTCTCTTGCAACCCGCCAGAGTCACGGCCCCGATCTCCGGCAAGGTGATCGATACTGACCATGCTGGCACGGCAATCCATCAGGGCGGTTTAATTGCAAAATTACAGACTGGAGGTCAGGTAACGGAAGTTCGCTCACCCATCAACGGGCGCATTCGAACGCTGGCGGCGGCGAAAGGCGCTGAAGTTGTTTCAGGAGCTGAATTGGCTAGCGTAGATCCCGGCGCCGAGCAAGTCTGGGAAGCGCTCAGGGCTCTCTACTTGGTTGGCGAACCCGATGATCTACCAGCGATCCGCATCTATCAGCGTGACTTGCCCGAGATTCCCGATCGCGTCAAACAGCAGGCGGTTCTTACGGAGCAGGCGATTCAAGAGAGGGCGGCACGCCAAAAGTAAATTTTGAAGGCGGCTCGCGTTCTAAGCTAGAAGGTCATTACTCCAACCACTTTTTCGACTTCGGCAATGTCCAGCATCACGATCGCATCCCATGGACACCCGTCCAGGAACGCTCCATCCGGGCCCTTGCTGGTGCACTTCTTGCACCCAATGCACAAAACGGAATCCACCTGGATACGCCCGAAAGGCGGATGGTCCTCATCCGGAACCCAGAACATGCAATCTTCGACCGGGCAGTACTCCACACAAGCAGGCGAACCCGCGCAGCCCGTGCAGCACTCCGTAATAACGGCAAGCTCTTTCGGCTTTTTCTTGCGGGGGGTGGTGATGCCTTTCGAGCGCGGCTCCTGCTTCAGCTCGATGGGTATCACTTCGGCGGTTTTAAGCACTTCCGGCTCGGTAGCCATAAGCCCCGCTAATTGCGTAATGCTCTAGCACCACTATTGGACCGCTGCGCTGGCGTCCGTGCAGCCCGCGCCAGAGGGGTCGTAACGGATCACGCCGGTTTGATCAGTGCAGAACATTCGTTGGCCAGACCCGCCGATGACGAGAGGCGTGCCCGTAACTGTGTAAGCGACCGACGGGGTAGCTCCGTCGCCCGTCCACGCCAGTGCGTAGCCGCTCTTCGTTCCTTGGGCCAGGCTGTCATCCAGCAAGCAGGCCGAAGTCGGAGTCGCGGTACACGGAATCGCGCCGCCCATGTTGGCCAGACTGGCCGGATAACCCACGTCCACATAGGTTGAAGAATAGGTGATGGCGGCTGTGTTGATCATACGCAGAGAGCTGACGGCGGAGGCTTCGTTGGCCTGCATCCGCGATCGGAGGTAGCTGGGGATGGCGATTGCCGAGATGACCAGAATGATGGCTACAACGATGAGCAACTCGATAAGGGAAAAACCCTTCTGGTTCTTCATTAAAGCCCCTAGAGCAGTGTCCAAGTCCGCCGACTCATCCCGCCGGAATGGCGTCGAACTCCCCCAGACTGGCAAACTCTATCATTATGAATTGGTTGCTTTCAAGTAAATTAATTGTGCGCACGAGGCGCCGGAGTCTTCAGAACGGCCGCGGTATCACGTAATTCTCAATCGGCCGTGAGCCAAGCAGATTTGTAGGTTATCGAGATATGATAGGCACTTCCTGGCAGGAGGTCTGGCAGGCCGTGGGCATTCGAACCGTACTGCAGCTTGGCGATCCGGGTTTGCGGGAAATTGCGAGCCGCGTGGTTGATCCCAGCGCCCCCGAAATCCGCGCCCTCGTTCAAGATCTTGCCGATACTCTCGCTTACTGGAAGAAAACGACGGGATATGGACGAGCGATTGCCGCGCCTCAAATTGGCTCCAACCTGCGTGTGATTTTTTTGCAACTGCCTGGGACTGAGCCGTGGCCATTCGTAAATCCTGAAATCACTCAGCGCAGCGAAGAAAAGACCGTAGTCTGGGATGCTTGCCTGAGCTTTCTCTCGATTTTCATGCAAGTGGAGCGGCATCGGGAGATTGCCGTGCGGTATCAGGATTTACAAGGGCAATGGCACGAAGTGCATGCGAACGAGGAGCGCAATCTGTCCGAGCTTTTGCAGCACGAGATAGATCATCTCGATGGAATACTTGCCGTCGATCGCATCACCGATATTCGCACCATGTGCACGCGGGAGGAATTTGAGAAGAGGCACCGCGCCCAGAGCCCCTATGCCGCTGCGACCCAGCAGAGCGGCTCGGCCCGCCAAGGACAATAAGGAAGTTCATATGAGTGCCATGTCCTACACCCTGATGAAGAGCCCCATCGGGCCCCTGATGCTCGCCGGGGACAAAGATGGGCTGCGTTTGGTGCACTTCGCAACTGGGCGGCGGCCCAGGTCTCCTCAAGCCGATTGGATTGAGGACAAGTCGCCGTTCAAGGAAGTGATTCGCCAACTGGAAGCGTACTTCGAAGGAAAACTACAAGACTTCGATCTTCCTCTCGTCCTCGACGGCACCGAGTTTCAACTTCTCGTGTGGCGAAATTTACAGAAGATTCCGTACGGAGAAACCGTCAGCTATGGTCAGTTGGCCAAGCGTATTGGCAGTCCCGACGCGGCGCGCGCGGTCGGTTTGGCGAACGGTTCGAATCCCATACCCATCATCGTTCCGTGCCACCGTGTGATTGGCAGCAACGGTGATTTAACCGGATTCGGCGGCGGCCTCCCGCTCAAAAAGAAGTTACTGGCGCTGGAGAGTCGGCAACTGAGTTTTCTCTAGACGCTTGGGAGATGCGTTTTGTTTTTTCACTATATTTGGCGTGCGGGCGCTTCCTTGCCGAGGCCTGCGATTAGTATCGCCAGCTTTTCAAATCCGCTCCTGCAGGAGCTGTTTTCTCGATACGGTCCAGAATCTTAGGAAGATACTGTGTGTTGTAGTGCAGCCGTGAAAGATAGTTGGGCAACGTGGGATCGCCGTTCCAACAATGCTCCGCTCGGTCTCCGTATTTCACTTCGCCGTCGTAAGGCGGGTTCGTGGTGGTCTTGAGAAAGTCTTCCACCAGATAAACAGCATCGTTCAGAAAGTAGTTGTCGGCGCTGCCGCAGTAAATGTGCAACTTTCCTTGCAACTTGGGGCCGAGGACTGGCCAATTTCGGCGAAGAATCGCGCCCAAATCGTAGTGTTCCTTCCAATAGGCTGCGACGTCCTGATCAATCTCACCCGTCTCTTTGTTGAAGATGGGAACGGGATATCCGTCGGCTCCAACCGGAGAGTAAACCGCCTGCCAGATGTCGAACTGTTCGCCCGAGCGGGAGTGCGAGCCAAGGGCAAGCTCGTATTGATTGATGGCCTCGATAGAGACGAGGGTCTGACCGAGATAGTTGCGCATCCCGGGCTGTGCGACGCGCGTGTGCGGGCCTTCGTGGTAGAAAGCGTTCTTTTCATCGTAAATGTTGACGTGCGTGTAGGCCCGAAAATCGATGGGGTCAGGGCAGGCGATGAACGCACCGTTGTAGTGGTCCGGATAAAACATCTGCACGGCGATGGATTCCCATCCGCCGGTCGAGCCGCCGTACAAGAAACGCGCCCAGCCCTGCCCGATGCCGCGGAATTGTTTTTCAATTGCGGGGATAAGTTCGGTTTCGATCGCGTCGCCATAGGGACCGAGATTTGCCGAATTAACCGCATAAGAATCGTCGTAGTAGGGATTGGCGTGCTGGAGTTTCACTACCAGATAGCGCGGGAAATCTGGCGCGGCCCACTGCTTGTAAAACTTGTAGGCCTCTTCCTGCTGAATCCGGTTGTAGCCGGGAATATGAAAGCGTTCGCTGTAGTCTGGCTTGAGAAGGGGATCGGGCGGCTCAGTACGAAATCCGTCGAAGTCGTGGACAAAATGATCTTCGAAAACCATCACCGGAAAACGTGCCTGCGGATGCTCGTCGAACCCTTCGGGAACGAGAATCGCCGCCCCGATGTACATGGGCCGGCCCCAGAATTTGGTGAGTAGCGCCGACTGTACTGTGATGTGCCGAATGTATTTGGTGTCCTTTGGAACCTCGATCGGAGCGATTTCCTGGTCGAGAAGAATCGAAATGGGAGCTGAGCCCGCTTCTAGAGTCACTTTCTGTGGTGTGCTATAGAGGTTCCCGGGAGCGATGTTCCAATGCTGCCCTTCGCCGCGGTCCATGGGCAGCTTAACGGTGTGACCGTCGGAACGATGGAAAGTTTCGTAGCGGTGCAAAACGCCCTGGACGTAGTATTCGCCTGGCGGTAAATCTCGAAGATGACGGACGGGATATCCAACAGCGTTGTCGTTCGTAACGACGACAGGCTGGCCGGGGGCCAGCCCGTCCACGTCGACGCCGAAAAGGATCTGCGTTTTGACGGAAAGATCGATCTGCATGCGCGGTTCCTGCGACGGGTCGGTGGAGAGCAGAACAAAAATGCGCCCGTCAAGCGGCTGCGCGCTGCGGTTTTTGGAAAACGAAACGGAAAATTGCGGCCCATCTGCGGGCGCTGGAACAGCGGCCAGAGGCGAAATCGCGATGGCGCTGGCGACGAAACCGAACGCAAGTTTGAGAATGTTTCTCTTCGAAATGTACATTCGTGTGCCCCTCAGGGGTGGAGTGCGCGCGTACTGCCGAAGCCCGATGATCATTGCGCGCAAGAGAATAACTGCCCCGCAGGGCGATGAACAGGAGATTTTGCAGAGCATCAGTCTAAGTAGGGCTGGTAAGGTCCAGTATCACGAGCGTCATGTCGTCCTCCTGAATGCTTCCAGAAGCGCGGGCCGTCCAACTCGTGATTTCCCGGAGCAGTTCGTCTGCAAGCTTGGCCGCCGGAAACTGAGTAGAGGATGCAAGAAACTGAGAGCAGCGAGCAATCCCAAACTCTTCGCCCGAAGCGCTTTTGGACTCCGTCAGTCCGTCGGTATAAAGCACGTAGCGATCTCCTGGCTGTAACTGCATTTCGATCGACGAGTATTCCGCTTCGGGAAACATCCCAAGGAAGAAACCATTTTTCTCTATGGAGCGCCCATCTCCGTTCGCACGGTTGCTGTATAGAAGGGGCGGATGGCCTGCTCCAGCGTAGCGAACAATCTTCGCGTCAAGATCTAAGTACAAGTAAGTCGCCGTTACAAAGTGCTCTTCAAATTTTCCGCAGAGAGCTTGGTTCAGTCCGGCGAGGACGCGCGCCGGATCATCGGCGTGAGCAGCCTGGCTGGCAAAAGCGACCTTGAGCATGGACGCGATGAGCGCAGCGGGAACCCCATGCCCGGTGACGTCCGCTATGAGAATGCCAAGCTGATTGCCTCCCAGCGAAAGAAAATCGTAGAAATCACCAGCGACAGCACTCATTGGCCGATAATGCGCTGCAATTTCAAGACCGGCGAGATGCGGTACGTCGCGCGGAAGAATGGATGTTTGAATTTGCTCAGCAATCTCAAGCTCTTTCTGAATCGCGAAGAGGCTCTCCTCCCTAGCAAAAATGCGATGCGCAACGAAATAGCCGAGCGTGCATACAAAAAAAAGAAAGCCGGCTGGTTCGAGGCTCCGCCCGGGAACGAGCCTCAGTCCGCGGAGATTGGCGTGAATCACAAAAACTCCAAAAACGGAAAGGCCTGCGCCGACCACACGGAGTTCGCGAGATAGACGGCCAGGCGGGCGTAGGAAAAAGAGGAAGGTGACCAGAAAAACCCAGGAGGTGAGCACAAGCACGGCGTTGGTGATATCGACAGCGCGGCGGTCCACTCCCTGGAGGTCGAGCGGAATGGCCACGGCGGCGAAGGCCAGTTGCACACCCAGGCCCCAAAGAAAGACCCTGCGCCACCGCGTTTGCACGACATCCAGGAAGATTAACAAGGGAGGAATAGAGATAGTGTCCGTGATGATGCGATCGACGGCGTCGGCAACGGTCGGTGAAACGCCGAAGATGGGCAGGAGCGCTCCTTGACGTGAGAATATGCGAATGGCATAGACGACCACAAATATACCGAAGTAAAAAAGCGCGCGTTCCGTTGTCTTTTTGCGGAAAAGAAAGATCCCCAGGGCGATGAGGCCAATGGTCAGGAGGATCGCGCCGACTCCGATGGACAAAATCGCCCAGCGCCATTCGACGAGGGGGATGTCGCTGGCAGTGGCCGAGTTCAGAAGGAGAAGGTCGAGGAACATGGCAATTCTTATACGCAATCAGAGGTGGTAAGACAAATGCGGACCCATCGCGCATTTTGCGGCGGCAGGGTTGCGTGATAGAAGGGAACGGCCAGACCGGGGGAGGGAAGCCGTGGCCAATAAAAAGGTGAAGTGGGGAGTTCTTAGTACGGCTGCGATCGGCGTCCGCAAAGTCCTTCCCGCGATGCAGCTGGGCGAGTGGAGCGAGATCGTCGCCATCGCTTCCCGTGACGGCCAAAAGGCCGAGAGCGTCGCGCGCAAGCTGCGCATCCCCAAGGCCTATTGGTCGTACGAAGAACTCCTCGCCGACCCTGACGTCGAGGCCATCTACAACCCGCTGCCGAATCACCTACACGTCCCCTGGTCTATAAAAGCTGCGGAAGCCGGGAAGCACGTGCTTTGCGAGAAGCCAATCGGTTTGAACGTCGCGGAAGCAAAGGCTCTCCTCGCCGCGCGCGACCGCACCGGCGTGAAAATCGGTGAAGCCTTCATGGTTCGAACGCATCCGCAATGGCAGCGCACGCGAGAGCTGGTTCGCTCGGGACGAATCGGGGACTTGCGCGCAATCGTCGGCGCGTTCAGCTATTTCAATCGCGATGCCGCGAATATTCGCAACGTTTTAGACTGGGGCGGCGGAGGAATGTACGACATCGGCTGCTATCCCATCACCACTTCACGTTTCATCTTCGGAGATGAACCGTCGCGAGTCATCGGCTTGGTCGAACGAGACCCGGAATTCAGCACGGACCGGCTCGCTTCCGTGATCCTCAATTTTCCCGCCGGCCAGTCCATTTTCACATGCAGCACGCAGCTCGTCCCTTACCAGCGCATGCAATTCCTCGGCACCAAAGGACGCATCGAAATCGAAATCCCCTTTAACGCGCCGAACGATCGTCCCTGCCGAATTTTCATCGATGACGGGCGCGATGTCCACGCCGGCGGCGTGAGCACGGAAACCTTCCCCACCTGTGATCAGTACACCATTCAAGGAGACGTTTTTTCGCGGGCAATCCGTGGCGATGGCGACGTCCCGGTTCCCCTCGAAGATGCCATCCGTAATATGGCCGTCATAGAAGCGGTTTTCCGCTCCGCCGAAACCGGAAGATGGGAAAGGCCCTAACGGGGCAGCCGAACAGTCAGTCAGCCCACTGCAGAGTCCGCTGCATCCACGCCTTGCGATTTCCATTGCACCGGTTCAACAGTTCCAACAACGAACGCCCAGGACACCGCTCCAGCCAATAGCACTCCAGCGGTAACAGCAAACGCCCAGAAGAAATGCCCGGTTTGATCGACCACAAATCCGGTGAGTGCCGGGGACACAATCCCCGCGAAATTTCCTACGAAATTTTGCAGCCCCGTCCATTTGCCCGCCGCCTGCGACCCCGCCAGCGTCTGCGTAATCGCCCAAAGATTCGAAGTGCACAATCCCGCGCCAGCGCAAGTCAGAAAAAGAAAGAGCGTGGCCAGCCATTCGTCAAACGCGAAGACCACCACGGCGAAACAGAAAATGGAGCTCAATGCGAGCCCCAGGGCGGTGAATGTCTTGCGCACGCGGGTCGGAGTGCCGCCGCGCCCAATCCAAAAATCAGAAATCCACCCGCTCACCAACGCCGAAATCGCCAGAATCAAGTAAGCCGCGCCGCCAATTCCTCCCATTTTCTGCATGGAAAAATGCCGTTCATGAACCAGATAGCTCGGCAGCCAGGTGAGCAAAAAATAGGAAAGATAATTGTAGGCAAAGAGACCAAAGAACGTCCCCCACGCGGAGCGCTGCCCGAGAATCTCGAAGATGCCGGGACGACGAGCGGTGGACGAAACAGCCAAACCAGGGCCAACAGGCATGTACTTCGCCCATGGTAACAGCCACAAAAGGCTAAGAAGCCCCAGCCCCACAAAGAACGGCCGCCATCCGTAACGGGCCATGAGCATTGCCCCGAAAAATATCCCGAACGCAGGGCCGGCCGCTATGCCGGAGGAAATGAACGCATTCGCGCGTCCTCGCAGAATCTCCGGGCAATGTTTTGCCAGTATTTTGCTGTAGGAAGGGAACGCCACCGACTCGCCCGCACCCAGCAGAAGTCTCAAAGCCAAGAGCACTGCGAAACTGTGAGCCCGACTGGTAGCAGCTGTGGCTGAAGACCAGATAAGAAATCCCGCCGCGAGTACCCAATTTACGTTGAAGCGGTCGACCAGCCATCCGGAAAGAATTTGAAAGCCGGCGTAAGTCCAGAAAAAGGACGAGAGCAAGATCCCCAGTTGCGATGGAGAAAGCTGAAGTTCATCCTTCAGCGCGGGAGCGGCGATCGAAAGGCTGCCGCGGTCAATGTAATTGATGAAGACGGAGATCGCCAGAAGCGCGACTGCGGTGGAGATCGCGTTATCAGCATGGAACTCGCTCGGCGACTTCGTCAGAGGTGGCGAAACCGCCATCTTTCCGCTCTCCTGCTGAGCGCAACAGTACGCGCGCGGCAACTGCAAAAATTCAGGCGCCAGTCTGCCTTGATTTTCGGAAGGACGCAATCAATTGCTCGTAGCCAAGGGAAACAATGCGAACCGCTTCAGCGGTTTCGCAAATCAGCGATGAGGGAAACCACGGCTTTGGCTGGCGCGTAAAAAGCCAGAAGCAACAGGGAAGCGGCACCGTAAATAGTGAGCCGAAGCCTCATGTTTATAAAACACGAAGCACCGTCAAATGTTGCGGCACTCCGGCGGCCACTGGTGCAGCCAGACCGGCCTATTGAAGCGTCAGATCACCAGCCCCGACATGCGCGTGCAGGTGATACCTTCCACTGCCCTCCTTGTGAAAAGAGCGGAACAGTCCTCCGTGGGACTCGCCGAATGGGCTCGCTTCAAGTCCTCCCGAGTAAACAGACGCATCCACGCGTGAATAATCGCCCGCGTCTCCCACATCGATAAGCAACTCGCCGGCGTGCAGTTCGGCGTCCTTGTCGCCGGTAACATGGTGGAGTTCCAGGTTTCCGGCGGGCATGCGAACGAACAGCCCAGTCTTCTTCGGCACTTCAATAGTGACCTCAAGATCGTTCTTCGGGCCATCGCTGACGGTCAAACTTGCATAATCCTTCGAGCCCTCCATCTGGATTCGCATCTCCCCGGCGTTGTAAGCATTTCGCCCCGAAACGCGCACAGTAATCTTGTTCTCAGTGCTGCCAACAATGTGAAAGCTACCCGACCGCAGATACAGTTTGAGTTTGCCGCCCGAGTTGAAATCGGCCGTAAATGGGTGATTCTCAATATCCCTGACGTCGAGTTTAGTCTGAGCAGCACCTAAGGCAACAGATAGCGCTAGCGCAGATGCCAGCAAGAATGGAACGCGCATCGACACACCTCCAGAGCTCATGGACTAGGTAACGAAGTCCCGGCCTGAAATGTTTCCTACTGATCGAAATTAGTTGGGATGGCCCGCAATTCGGCGGTGATGGCTTACTGGGATTGCCTGAAGGAGAGCCCATCCATCTGCGCGACCTCATAGTGCCGCACTCGCCGGTCATAGTCGGTCAGTAGCGCCGCGGCATCGCTGTCAACAACGGCCGTTTCGCGATCCGAGCCGGCAAAATCATCGATAGCCCGAAGAGATTGCCAGACCGTCGTCACGAGAATCTCAACCGAATCGCCATGCGATCGTATAAGAACGCTCGATGAGACGTATCCATCAAATGTCCGGAGCGACGGCACAACGCTCTGCCAAAAATGCTCCAGGTATCGGGTGGATTGAGCTTTGGAAGCTCGGGCAGACCACAGACGAGCAATCATCCCGGCGAGGCTCCTATTGGTTTCCTACCACAACGGTCCACGGCCGAATTTCCCACCGCTTGACGAGTCCGTTCCGAACATAAGGATCTTTGCGGACAAATTCCTGCACCGCCGAATCGTCGCCGCCGCGAAAAACGAGTAGCGCGCCATCTGGCGGGTCAGCCAGAGCCCCGGCCAGAACGAGCTCGCCGCGGGAATGAGCTTCCCGGGCCAGACCCAGGTGCTCTTCGCGATAAGCACCCCGTTGGGTGATAAAGTCTGGCACCACTTCCCGATAGAAAAGTGCGTAGTACGCCATGGCGTCTCCACTCCGAATATAGTTGGGAAAGAACTCAGTCTAAGCGCCACCAAGCGTACTGCCCGCGAACTCATCCCTATTACAAGACGCAAGCAGACGTGAAATGTGAGCGTCTAGCCTCCGGCGATGGAGGGAACCAGCAACACGCGGTCGCCTTCCTTTAACGAGCAGCCTTCGCCGCCCAAAAAGCGAATGTCCTCTTCATTGAGGTAAACGTTGAGGAACTGGCGAATTTGCCCCTGCTCGTCGCGAACATGGCGCGACAGCGCAGGAAAACGCGCAGTCAGGTCATTCAGCGCCTCGGCAATGGTTGCCGCGCTACAGTCGATCTTCGGCGTCCCGTCTGTAAAGCGGCGAAAAGCCGTAGGAATTTCGATGGTCACTGGCATGTCGAACAAGTCTCCTTACTTCGCTGCCCCAGCAGCTGAAAATTGGTTATCGAGGTAAGCCTCAAAAGCCTCGAGTCTTGGCGCAATGGCTTCGGTGACTGGGAATTCCGAGGCAATCGCGTCGGTAGTTTTCAGACCGTTCCCAGTGATGGAAATCACGGTTGTCTCGTGTGCCCCGATCCGTCCTTGCCGGATGAGCTTCTGCGCTACGCCCGTAGTCACACCGCCCGCGGTTTCCGTGAAAATGCCTTCGGTCTCGGCCAGCAGCTTGATGGCATCCACAATTTCCGAATCGGAGACGTCCTCCGCCCAGCCGCCGCTCTCGCGAATCAGCTTGATCGCAAACGGTCCGTCTGCCGGATTCCCGATGGCCAGCGATCGCGCGATCGTGTTCGGCTTTTGCGGCTCGAAGCGCGCCAAGTTGCGCTTCACACCATCGGAAATTGGTGAACACCCGGTAGCCTGCGCGCCAAAAAATTTCACCGGTTTTGCCTCGACCCAACCGAGCGTCACCAACTCCTTGAAGGCCTTGGCGATCTTCGTGATTAGCGAACCGCCGGCCATCGGCACGACTACATTGTCTGGCAAGCGCCATCCAAGCTGCTCGGCGATTTCGTAACCATGCGTCTTTGAGCCTTCTGAGTAATAAGGCCGCAGGTTTACGTTTACCAAGCCCCATTTGAATCGATCCGCGATCTGCGCGCACAACCGGTTCACGTGGTCGTAGTTCCCGTTAATGCGAACGATGCGCGCGCCGTACACTGCGGTATTCAGAACCTTCGCCGGCTCGAGATCGGCGGGAATGAAGACGCACGCGTCGAACCCCTGCTGCGCTGACTGCGCCGCCACCGCATTCGCCAAATTCCCAGTGGAAGAACATCCCACCGTCTCAAATCCAAATCGTCGCGCCGCCACGAGAGCTGTGCCAACCACCCGATCCTTAAACGATAGAGAAGGGAAGCACACCGCATCATTCTTGAGATAAAGCTGACTGATACCCCACTGCGATGCCAGCTTTCGCGAAGCAACCAGCGGCGTACCGCCAACCGCGTTGGCAGGCGTGAAATCGTCGTGCAACGGCAGCAGCTCCGCATAGCGCCACATGTTAAAGGTCCGGCCCGTGAGATCTTCGCGCCGCACTTTTTTCTTCAAGGAATCGTAATCGTAGGAGACTTCCAGAGGAGAGAAGCAGTCTTCACAGAAGGATCGCGGAGCATTTCCCCAAGTCTTTCCACACTCCCGACAGCGTAACTCGTAAGATTCGGACATCGCTTCACCTTTCTTCGCGCAAGGGCCATAGCGGCTTCAGTCGCACAAGCCTCGGTTCTAGCAACCCAAGTGGGGTTCGATTAGGGCAGCAGGGAGGTGAAACGAAAAACCCTCCGTGCCAAAGTGCTCGGAGGGTCTCAGAAATTCTTCTGGGATACTCTACAGCTCTTTAGCAGTTTTTTACGTGGAGCAAGTTGCCCTAAATCGCCACGTGTCGCCGCAACTGCAGCTTCCACCTTTATCCTAGATACGCAGGCATTTGTCAAGTGGCTGAGCTCGCCAGCAAGCCTCCCCTTGCTTTGTCATAGCATGATTTTCCTTTTCGACTTCGAAAACGAACAAGTCCTGGGACTTGGTGCAGTAGCTGTCGGTTCACTTGGCAAGCAGGTCCGTGACTACCTTTGAGAAATCAAGCGAACGCACCACTGGGCCATTTAAGAAGACGGCACGCGGAACTTGTTCATCCCAGTGTGCGTCTGGAGAGTAAACGGCGATTTCATCCCACTGAATTCCTTTGTTGGTGCAGCATTTCGGCTGAGGTTCACCTGCATCAGCCTCAATTTTGTGCCCCAGTTTTTCTGCGAACAGGTGGTGCTTATCCCAGTACTGCCGAACTCTCGGGTCAGACAGTCGCGCCAAGACCCCTGTGCTCGGACTGGAATAGTCCGTTGGGAGAATCGGTTCCCATACCGCAAACACACGTATGTGCCGATTTGTGCTTTGCTTTAGAACGTCTTCAACTGCGGAGGCCCCCCGCAGGCATGTTGGTCACGTTGGAGAAAGCAAGAGAACGATACGCACTTCCCGAGAAGCTGCGTTGAACGCTGTACGGAACTGGTCAAAGTTTGCTGACGTGAGTGAGGCTAGCGGCGGCTGACCTGCCGGAACCTTTGCCCCGCTGTAGAGATGCCAAGCCAAAGCCAACAGCCCAACGGTCACCAGCAACGCAAGAATGCTCAGGCCCTTTTTCATCGTTGTCTGCCCGAAATGTCCGCGAGCACGCTAGCAATGACCTGAGGAAACAGGAGGAGAAGAACCACGACGATTGTTGCCAAAGCTAGCAGTACGATTGCAGTCTTGCTTTGACGCGCCCGGCATCGCATCCCGCGATAGACTTGGAAAAAACCAAGGCCAAGGAGGAAGATCGAGAGTGCTAAAAGCCAAGGCCGTGCGCTAGCCAAAAAGACGGCAGCCCCGGCCATGCTTGCCGCGCCCAAGAACGGTAGAGGCAAACAACAACTCAAAGTCAGCAGCGAACTGAGGATCGCCCCGACTGAAGCGCTAGTTGTCTTCCAACTGCGCATCAGACCCCTGCGACGCGCGCTTTTTCGATTGCAGCCCGTAAACTCTGTTGAGTTGGGACGCCGCTGCCATCCGAATACAAGCGGCACATCAGTCCGAACGAAGTAGTTTGTCCGCTATGTGGCTCAACGTCGTGCCCATTTATGCGAATCGTGGGTGAACCGGGAAAGTTGAGCGATTGTGCCATCGCGGCATCGCTCACCAATACTTCGTTGACGGGCGTTTGGAGATTTTCAGCAGATAGGGTTGCCCGCACCCGGTCAAGCGCAACAACATGATTCGGACAGTTGGCCACGTATAACAATTCAATGTTCATTCGGCACCTTCGTCGTGCTTGGATTTTCCAAAGACCGTTAGGACAGGGCAGCGCCCGTTCTTCTTCCTCCGGGGGCGATTGAGTTGAGCGTCGCACTTTGTCAGTGCGCTCTTCAGTTCGTCTTCCAACTTAGCCAGCGCGATTCTCTTTGCGTGGATGTCTTTCAGCTTGTGGCCAAGCATCTTCCGCACCGCGGAGCAGGCACGCAAATCATTGGTTCTCAAAGACACAAAATCGCGAATCTCACTTAGCGAGAAGCCCAGTGTCTGTAAGCTGCGAATGAATTGCAGCGCGGCAACATCATCAGAAGAGTACAGACGGAACCCACCGTCGCTGCGGTTGGGGGCTGCGAGTAGCCTATTGCGCTCATAAAAGCGAATGGTGTCTATACTTACGCCTACCTGTTTGGACACCTGCCCGATTTGCATTAACTTCCTCGCACTAAGCATCCGGCATCCCCACCGTACACCCTTGAGTCTAGTCCAGAGTCAAGCGCAATCTAACGTGAGAAGCGAGGCAGGTCGACGATGGGACCGGCTGACCCCACATTCTTCAGCCTGGGAAATTTTGTGCGAATCGTAATTAAGGTCGGTAACCCCTGACAACAAAAGAAGGGGTTCTTGCGTCTAACGTTTTGAGACTATGACGTAAAGCCGACACGAGTCGTCCTTCGGAGCCCCGTCCTCCAGGACAGTGACAACCCCGGCGCATTGAATTTCCGGGACAACTGTCCTTTATTTGCAGTGTTATACTCTTATGGTGGGGATTGCAGGGCGGTTATTTTGAACGTCCCGGCGATACTGCTGACTTGGGATAGTGGGCATGTGCGGCCTAGCTAGATAGGAGCAGCGATATGGGTGATCAAGTTAAAGAGCTTTTCAATTGGGCGCGGCGACGCAAGATCTTGGCGTCGTTTTTTGTAGCATTCACGCTCATCGTTGGAATCATGATTGGCTCCGTGATCTCGGGCCGTGTTTCCGCCATGAAGTCGTTCAACGGCACCGATGCAGCACGTCTCACCGTGCCGGATCCGATTCCCTCGGCTAGCTCTTTTTCCGGCATCGTGAATCGGGTCGAGCCGGCGGTCGTCAACATTGCCACGACGCAAGTACTCGAGAAAAAGCCCAACTCTAAAATGCGCCGCTCGAAACCTGCTAATCCCAACACCAATCCAGACGATGACAACGATCCGATGCAGGATTTCTTCGACCGCTTCTTCGATGGCCGTCAGGATGGACCTCCTCAAGCGGAGCGCAGCCTCGGCTCCGGGGTAATCGTAGACAAGCGCGGCTACATTCTCACCAACAATCACGTCATCGAAAACGCTACGAAAATTCAAGTTCAGCTCAACAACGACACCGCGCGCTACACCGCCAAGGTTGTCGGCGCGGATGACGACACCGATTTGGCCGTCATCAAGATCGAAGTAAACAAGGAACTCCCTACCGCCAAGCTCGGCAATTCGGACGGCGTGCAAGTCGGTGACTGGGTTCTGGCAATCGGGAGCCCCTTTGGCCTGCAAGCGACAGTTACCGCTGGCATCATCAGCGCGAAGGACCGCGGCGGCCTGGGCCTCGCCAAGCAATTTCAGCGTTTCATCCAAACCGATGCAGCCATCAATCCGGGCAATTCCGGCGGTCCGCTGGTTGATTTGGCAGGCCAAGTTATTGGCATCAACACCGCCATCATTACCGGCAGCCGCGGCTACGAAGGCGTCGGCTTCGCGCTTCCCTCGAACACCGCGATCAGTGTTTACAACCAGCTGATTGCCAACGGCCGCGTCACGCGCGGTTCCATTGGCGTCAGGTTTGAGGAAGAACTCGGCACCAACCCAATTACGCTCAAGTCGCTCGGCGCTCCGTATGGTGTCGTGCTGGAATACATCGAGCCCGGCAGCCCTGCCGAAAAAGCCGGACTTAGGGGTGGCGACGTCATCACCAGTGTCAACGGTCAGCCTATCAAGACTGGCAATGACCTGGTCAATCCCATCGCCCAGGCGCCGATCGGCACGAAAATGAAGCTCACGTATGTCCGCGAGCGCACTCAGAAAGAGGCGACCGTGATCGTAGAAGACCGCACGCACGTCTTCCCGAACACCGCTGGCCGTCTGGGTGACCAACCTGGCGAGGCCGCGCCGATTGAATTTGGTCTCCATGTGGACAACTTGACCCACGATCGCGCACAGCGCTTCGGCATGGATGGCAAGAAGGGCGTCATCGTGACGGACGTGGATCCTGCCAGCTTTGCCTCGGACGATCTAGGTTTTTCGCGAGGCGACGTCATCGCCGAGATCAATCACGCGCCGATCGAGTCTTTGGAGGACTATCGGGCTGTCGTATCTAAGCTTAAACCTGGCGACAATGTGGTTTTTAAAGTACTGAGCCGCCGAGACGATCTCACTTTGACATTATTCCTTTCCGGCGTCGTTCCGGCGGAGAACCAGCAACAATAAACCCGGGGAGACGCTTGCGTCTCCTGCGGCGCATCGACAAAAACTAATGCGACTGCGAAAAGCGACCCGCCTGGCCCTGACGCTGCTCGTTGCAGCAGGTATGGGTGTAACCGCATCCGCTGCAAAGGCCCAAGGCGCTAACTCCACCAAGTCCCCTTCGCCAAAGCCCGGCTCTCGATCTCGCCACGCGAAATCCACCAGAAAAACTACACCCCGGGAGCGGGGCCAGAAGGCCCCTGATCCTCAGCGCATCTCCGAGATCCAGACGGCGCTCGCGAAGGACGGCTCGTTTACCGGCAATCCAAGCGGCAAGTGGGATCCGTCCACGGTCGACGCCATGAAGAAATTCCAGGAGGCGCACGGTCTGAATCCCTCAGGTAAGCTCGACGCGAAGACTCTTCAGAAGCTTGGCCTCGGTTCCCAAACCGCCGGCCTCGCCGCGCCTATGCCTCCTGTGAGTTCCTCCTCACTCGCTACTAGCCCATCGTCGCCAGTCCCCCGCTATAAACAATAACCCCGGCCCGCCCAGCGAATGCTGGCCTCAGTTCTTCTACGGAAATGCCTCCGCGAACCAGCCTATGCGCCTGAAAAGGAGTTGTTTAGTGCAGGGGCTCAGAAAAGATACCACCCTAGAAGATGGCGAAGGCCAGGGTTAAGACGGTCCAGGGTTAAGACGGTCCAGGGTTTTCCAGAAACCGAAGCAATCTTCCCAGAAGGGTTTGGTAAGTGGCGCACGGGCTGGCCCGCCAGGGTGAAGCGAGCCAGCCCGCACGCTCAAGGAGAAACATCCGTTGCCCCTGTAGACTACTGCTTCACAGAAAATATTCCCGTCACAGGCACTCCACACAACACAACGGGGTTACAATTTTCCGGCTTGGGGTATTTAATCCTTGGATTAAATACGACACTAATTTTCGAGCTGCGACTGGAGAATCTCTCCAGGAAGCGCAACCATCGTCGACCGGACAGGCGCTGCTTTCGGAGCGCCATTTGTGGGCACTGCCGCCGATTCCCTCCGTATGTACATGCCATTCTTAGGGTTAGTTGCGCCCGGTTCTGGGTTAAGACGCTCGATGCGAATGCCGAGCGTCCGTTCCAGATGGAAAAGCTCCGACCGTTGCTCTCGTGAGAACAGCGTGGAAGCAACTCCGTGGCTTCCAGCGCGACCCGTGCGCCCAACGCGGTGAATGAAGTTCTCCGCGATGTCCGGCAGATCGTAGTTGATGACGTGTACGATGTCTTGCACATGAATTCCGCGCGAAGCAAGATCCGTCGCCACAAGTACGCGATATCGTCCCTGCTGAAATCCGGCAAGCGCTGCGTTCCGTTGCGATTGGGAACGGTCACCGTGAATCATGGCGGCCGAGAAGCCGTCGCGGTTCAGGCTCTTGGTAATGCGCTCGGTGCCGCGCTTAGTGCGCGAAAAGACCAGGCATCGCCCGGTCTCCTTCGCCAGCAAACGCTGCAGCATTTCCTGTTTCCGGTCCACGGAAACCTCGAACGCCTGCATGCGCACATTTTCGGAAGGCTTCAGGATCGATCCAAACGCGAGTCGCGCCGGATTTCGCAGATAGTCCTTCACAAGGTGAGCGACCGATGCTTCCATGGTCGCGGAGAAGCACATCGTCTGGCGATCTTTCGGGAGGATCGACGCGATGCGCTTGATGGCCGGCAGAAACCCCATGTCCAGCATGCGGTCTGCTTCGTCGAGGACCAAAATGCGCAGGGAATTGAAATTAAACAGCTTGCGGTCGAGATAGTCTTCCAAACGTCCAGGAGTCGCCACAACGACACGCGCTCCCTTACGAATGGCGTTAAGCTGAGCACCCTCAGCCAATCCGCCAACCACCAGTCCAGCGGGCACAAGTTGCGTCCCACGCAAGGCGTTGAACTGTGCTACCACCTGCATGGCCAATTCTCGCGTTGGCACCAGCACCAGCGCCGTAATTCCAGGCGTCTTGCTCTTGAGCAGTTGCTCGATCACCGGGATCAGGAACGCCAGCGTTTTGCCGGTTCCGGTCTGCGCGGTTGCGAGCACGTCCTTGCCCTCGAGCGCTTGCGGAATAGCCGCAGCTTGCACGGGAGTCGGTGTCGAAAATCGCGCGGTTGCCAACCTCTCCTTCATATAGGCGGAGATCGGTAATTCTGTAAAACTATGCATTCGTATTGCTTTCTTGCTGGCGGGAGCGGCTCCGGCGCGCACACAACTTCGGTGCGAGCCCGGCAATTCGCATTGCCAGTCTTATTTTAGATTACGCTGAAGACTTACGGAGGCAACTGCAGGCGGGTAATCTCAGATCAACAACTCAACTTGAGGGACCGCACAACACAACCGAGGTATTAAGCGCAAGACCACCATAGCACAAGCATGACTGGAATGCCATTTTAATCGTTTCGGTGTTGCGCGCCGAATCCAAATCGCTGCACTTAGAGAGGACCAGGCCCCTACTCGGCCGCCGGATTCCCTCACACCGAAAGTTTTGGAACAATGCTCTCCTCTTCTATCTGGGTCACTAAAGCCCGGTGCTTAGTTCCTCGACGCCAGCTCTCGATATCTTGACGTCGTCTTCGGATTTGCCGCCGCTGAAGGCCGCGATCAGGTATCCATTTTTTCCGCGAACGATGACGCCACCTTTCCATCCAAATTCTCCGGTCATGGGCGGACGCACCTGGCTGCCGCTATCTTTGAGCGTATCCGCCATCTCCACGGCTTTGGCGTAGGCGATGCCGATCAGGTTTGCTCCTTTGTCGGTTTGTGAAGGCTCGTCTCTCATCCTGCCGATCACGAGCATTTTTGAGCTCCACGAGCGAATCTTGTCGCCCTCGAAGTAAGCCACCACGGCAACACCGCCAATACCAAGCTCTTCTGCCCGTTTCTTCATGGCAGCCAGGGCCGAGTTGGCCGGGCCATCGAAGGGATTGACTTGAGGCGGTCCATTCACAAAAGCAGGATCCATCTTTAGAATCTCGACGCGAAGACTCACGGAATCGGCCGTCGGAAAATCAGCTGGAACCTTTTGGGTGACGCGACCTGTGGCGGCCCACTCCGCTCCTCGCCGATACGTGGCGATAAAACCAGCGCAGCTCAGGGCGGCAACGTCATGTCCCATCGTGGTATGAAAAATCCTGCCCTTACCGTAACTCAACACCATAAGCATAGGCTCGTCATGTCCGGTGCCATGATTCGCCGGATCCGAGTGAGCGGTTGCGAGTACGGTCATATTTTGGCCTGGTCCGCGGAGCGTTGCGTAGAGCTCGTCGGCGCCGTGCATCCAGATGTGTGGCAGCCCTTTCATAATCGGGTGTTCTGGCGCGCGAGTCTCTACCTGGAAAGGGAGTCGATTTCCGTGCGAGCCGGCAGACCCCGGAGAATTGTCCGAGACCAGCTTGCCATCCTTGAAATACCACATGGGACCCGACTTTTCTGAACGGCCACGCCAACCACCGATGCCGATCATCTGATTGAACGCAGGCCAATCGGGGAACGAATTGTCGGCGGCGTGGACGACTACGAGTCCTCCGCCATTCTTGACGTAAACCTCAAGCTGCTCACGCAAGTCGGTAGGCCAGTCGGGCGCGTCGTAATTTAGAACGATTGTTTGATACTTGCTGAAATCCGGCTTGAAGTTGCCGAAGTCCTCGCCAAAACGCGGAGATGTCGCAATAGTTACCTGGAATATCGCCGCGTCCTCTAGCTCCTTTTTCAGGACGCCTGAGGTCAGTTGCCAGGCGTGGTAAGGACCGCCGCTCTGCCCGTCAAGAAGGAGTACACGGATTGGTTCGGTTCTTGAAGGTATGTGAGCCGCGAAAAGGGTTGTGCTTCCTAGGGCGGACAGAATAATGGCGAAGACTAGTTTCTTCATGTTATCTCCTGGCATTAGAAGCTTAGTCTGCCGGCCCGCGCCTTACAGACACGAACAGCAATGGGGCTTAGCAAACTTGATCCCACCGGTCTAAGCAGATCGCTGCCGCGAGCCATCGCATGCGTCCTGGAGCATACCCTGAACCCCAAATCCTTGCGAAACTTTCAGCCTCTTATCGGCGCTTTCGGCTCCGAACCGCTCAACACAGGGAAGACGGAATTTGAAGGTAATTGCGGCGGACGGAAGAACTCAGATTCCGCGTGATGGCTTTAGTCCCGCGGGCAGAAAGAGGCATTCAGCAGGGGTCTTCCTCATAGCTAGGCCGGCAGCTCGTCGAGTGTTTAAAAACTCCATTTTTATGAATGACGAGTGATTTGGCTAACGGAGATTCTTTGCTGGCCGCGGATGTTCGGCGCAGACATGAGATACGAATTCCTTGTTGCGCTGTTGTTCGTAGTGCATCTTCATCTCGTCAATGGACTCACCGACGAGCGGGCCTACAGGCTTAAATGCCCAGGCACACTCGGAGCAAGCCCAGCCCTGAAAATTCTGGCTTTCGACCCAGACAAGTTTTCGATGCATTGACACGATTGGACGCCTTAAGACCTCTCGCGGTTTTATCTCTTCGAAAAGCAACCTCGAACTGCTTCCGAGCGACACCGTCTCGACAAAAGCAGGCCTTTAGGTTGCCCCGCGCGAAGTCCCGCTCGAGCCCCCGCGCTTTGAACACACATCCGAACCGAGCTGTTCGTGCAAGGGCAAGACACTAACTATAGAAAGGGAGTGCTGTCTGTGGTGTACACGACATTGGCAAGAACAGCTATCTCAATCCGAGTTCGTCCTCAAGCTGTTGGATGACGCTGTAGCATTCGCATGAAGATTTTTCGAGTTTCCTGCGATTCACAATTTTCACGGCGCCTCGCACGTAGTCTATGATTCCGTTTTTTTGCATCACGGCTGCCGCCAAGCTCACTGTGGTCCGGTCGGTACCCATCATGGTGGCGATAAAATCGTGAGTAATGGGGAGCATTCCAGAGCCGACTCGGTCCTGGGTCATCAGCAGCCACCGCGAAAGGCGTTGCTGGATATCGTGCAAGCGATTGCACGCCGCAGTTTGCGCCACTTGCATTCCTTGAAGCCCCGTATGCCTGTTTAAAAGCGCATGCAGCTGCGGGGCCGAACGTAGAATCCGGTCCAGGGCATTACCCATCATTCGGAAGCCGTGGCCCGCGATTTGGATGATTTCGCGCACGGAACTTCTGCTGAGGCCGCTTGCCAAACCTGATCCAACGTAGCCTTCCTTGCCCACTACGCCAACTTCCACGGTTCGGCCGTCTTTGGTGACTACCACTTGAGAAACCATCCCGCAGTTCGGAAAATAGACGAACTGGATGTCTTGCGTCGGCTCATGAAGGCTTAGATGACTCGGCAGGTCGATATACGTCAAGTCCGCCCGCATCAAATCGAATTCACTATCGGGTGCCGCCAACAGTACTTTGTTCGTTACCTGTTTTCCCGCGGTATTGGTGCGCTGGTCTGCCGGTACGGATCGAAGGTTTTTCCCGCTCATGTCAGTCCTGTCTGGCGCTGGAGCCATGGGGTGACGTCTTATGCCTTTTGGGTTCTTGTTCATTCGACCAAAAGAGGGTCTATGAATCTGTGCTATATAGAACAGTTCAAAAAGGCACGAAGCCTGATTTGACGGTCCTTCGAACGGACTGTAGAATTTAGACTCCACGCGGTGCCCCGCGTTCAAGCCCGCAGGCACAACGAGACTTTCAACCAGCACATCAAAGCAATGGAGGAAGTATGGCTACCTCGGTAGCGCCTCGAGTATTCAAGAATTTTATCAATGGCGAGTGGGTGGAATCGCGGAGCGGCAAAGCCTACGAGAACCGCAATCCCGCGAACACCGATGAGTTGGTCGGAATGTTTGTGTCCTCGACGTCTGAGGATGTGGATGCGGCGGTAGACGCCGCGAAAGCGGCTTACAAAAAGTGGCGCCTGGTTCCCGCCCCGAAGCGGGCCGAGATTCTCTTCCGCGCGGCCGAGCTTTTGGTGCAGCGCAAAGAGGAATATTCCAAGGACATGACGCGCGAGATGGGCAAGGTCCTGGCGGAAGCACGCGGCGACGTTCAGGAAGCGATCGATATGACGTATTACATGGCTGGCGAGGGGCGCCGGCTGTTTGGCCAGACGACTCCTTCGGAGTTGCCCAACAAGTTCGCCATGAGTGTGCGGCAGTCGATCGGCGTGTGCGGCATGATCACGCCATGGAATTTCCCGATGGCTATCCCGTCGTGGAAGATGACTCCTGCGCTCATTAGCGGCAACACGGTCGTGCTGAAGCCTGCCGAGGACACTCCGCTCTCTTCGTATCACCTCGTGCAGGTTCTTAACGAAGCTGGTATTCCGCCGGGCGTTGTAAACATCGTCAGCGGCGATGGCCCCGGTGCTGGCGCGCCACTAGCGGCAAGCGAAGACATACCGGTTGTCAGCTTCACGGGGTCGACAGCGGTCGGCCGGTTGATTGCGCAGGCTTGTGCACCGACTTTCAAGCATTGCAGCCTTGAGATGGGCGGCAAGAACATCATTGTGGTGATGGATGATGCGAATCTCGACCTCGCAGTGGATGGAGCGGTCTGGGGAGGATTCGGGACGACCGGACAGCGCTGCACAGCCGCCAGCCGCGTCGCCGTTCACAAGAGCATTTATCACGAATTCGTTTCGCGGTTCGTGGACCGCGTCAAAGCTTTGCGCGTCGGCAACGGCCTCGATTCCGATACAGACATGGGCCCTTGCATTAATGAGCAGCAACTGAAGACTGTGATGGACTACGTTGAAATCGGCAAGAATGAAGGCGCCAAGCTCCTTACCGGCGGAAACCGCTTGGACAGCGGCATCTACGCGAAAGGGTGGTTCCACGCTCCTACCGTGTTTGGCGATTGCTCGCCGCAGATGCGCATTGCCCAGGAAGAAATCTTCGGCCCCGTCGTCTCGGTGATTCCCATCGACAGCTTTGAGCAGGGAATTGAAGTCGCCAACGGCGTCCCCTACGGCTTATCGGCCTCGATTTACACGCGCAACGTGAATCAGGCTTTTGCAGCGACACGCGATCTTTACACGGGAATCGTCTACGTAAACGCTCCGACTATTGGCGCGGAAACGCATCTGCCCTTCGGCGGCACCAAGCAAACCGGCAACGGTCACCGCGAAGCCGCGATCGCCGCCATCGATTTCTTCTCCGAATGGAAGACAATTTATATCGACTATTCCGACAAACTCCAGCGCGCCCAGATCGACAACAACTAACCAAGGGCTTGTGTCTTCGCGAAACCAGCAGACAACGCGCATTGACGCTGCTTGACACGCTTTCTACAATATAGGTAGCGCTCTTTAGCACTTAGCGTAGAGTGCTGCTATGAGGAATCCAGCCCTACAGGAACGCCGCAACCGTCAGATTCTCGCGGACCTCGTGCGAGCGTACATTGAGACCGGCGAGCCCGTCTCCTCGCGCGCGATATCGAAGCGTTATGAGGAGACGCTGAGCACGGCGACGATTCGCAACGTCATGGCTGATCTTGAAGATGGCGGCCTGCTCTACCAGCCGCATACTTCAGCGGGGCGCGTTCCCACCGCCGCTGCGTATCGCTTCTTCGCTCAGGAGATTGCTTCGCAGGCCACTTTGACGATTGGCGATCGCGACTGGATTCAGCGCGAAATGGGCGGCGCAAAGACGGCCTCGGAAATTACAGAGCGCGCGGGACACGTTCTTGCAGAAGTATCCAACGGTCTGGGTATCATCGTTTCACCGCCGCTGGGAAGAACCGTTCTGGAACACGCGCGGATGTGGCTGCTTCCGGATGGCCGCGTAGTTGTCGTCCTAATTTCACCCGGAGGGAACACTCGCGATAAAATTGTTCGTCCGAGCAGGCCCTTTGCCCAAGGCGAGCTCGATGCCACGGCGGATTTCTTGAATCGGCACTACTCTGGTTGGACTCTCGAAGCGATTCGCGGCGACCTGCTCCTAAAACTCGCCACGGATCGAGAACAATATGAGGGAATTATCGGCAACGCCCTCACTTTGTGGGACCCGGCGATGCTCGGAGAGAATCAAAGCAGTCAGGTTCACGTGGAGGGCACGGCCCAAATTGTTGGGACACCAGAATTCACAAACCAGGCGCAACTCCGCGAACTCTTGGCGGCGATTGAAGAAAAGCATCGCTTGGTCACGGTGCTCAACGCATGCATTGAAACGCCCGAGCCCGTCCATGTGCAAATTGGAGTGAAGGAGATATCGGAAGCCGGCGACAACCTGGCCATCATCAGCGCTCCATACACTCGGAACGACCTGCTGCAAGGTTCGCTCGGCGTCCTCGGCCCGACGCGCATGCATTACGAGCGTGCCATGACCGCTGTCGCGTACGTAGCGCAGCTATTCAGCGAAGCTTTGAGCAAAATTTGAAACACTTCTTCAAGAAGAGAGGCAGCAAGGTGCCAGACAAGGATTCACCATTTAACACAGAACGCAGCGCGCAGAACGCCGCCGATCAATTCGACGAAGCCAAACTCAGCGCGGATTCCGCCGCCGCCGATGCCGAGGTCGCGAAGATTTCGGGCGAACTGAACGAGTTGCGCCAAACGCTCATGCGCCGTCAGGCCGATTTCGACAACTATCGCAAGCGCATCGAAAAAGAACGCGCCGACGATGCCAAACGGGCTACCGCGAGAGTCATCGAAAACCTAATCCCGATCATCGACGGATTCGAACAGGCTCTCGCGGCACATCGCGAAGCCGAGTACGAAAACTATCGCAGGGGTTTCGAGCTCATTTACAAACAGCTCATCGACAACGTGACGCGGCTCGGCGTCGAGCGCACCGACCCGCTCGGCAAGCAATTTGACCCGCACCTGCATCAAGCCATGGACCGCACCGAAACTGTCGATCAGGAAGACGGCACGATTCTGCAGGTTTTTCAACCTGGCTACGTTTTTCATGGACGGGTGCTGCGCCCGGCGATGGTCCGCGTAGCCGTTCACCCCGGCGGCGCATCGAAAGAAGCTGCGAACTAATCCGATCCGACACGATTCATTTGACAGAACTCACTCAATAGAGGGGATTGCATGGCAAAGGGGAACCAACGAGATTTTTACGAAGTGCTCGGCGTCTCGCGCACAGCTTCCGTCGAAGAGATAAAATCTTCGTATCGAAAATCCGCGCTAAAGTGGCACCCGGACCGCAATCCGGAAAACAAGGAAGAAGCCGAAGTGAAGTTCCGTGAGTGCACCGAAGCTTACAGCGTGTTGAGCGATCAGCAGAAGCGTGAAGTCTACGACGCCTACGGCCACGCCGGCCTCTCCGGCGCCAGCGGAGGAGTGGATTTCAATAGCACGGTCTTCCGCGATTTCCACGACATTCTGGGCGATTTCTTCGGCTTCGAAGATCTCTTCGGTGGAGGCGCGGGCAGTGGCCGTACGCGCCGGCGTCAGCAACGCGGCGCTGATCTCCGCTATGACATGACGCTGACCTTTGAAGAAGCCTCCGCCGGTGTCACCACTAAAATCAAGTTGGCCCGCCAGGAATACTGCGAAGTCTGCAATGGCACTGGGGCTAAAAAAGGGACTGGCATCGTGGCTTGCCAGACCTGCGGCGGCCGCGGCCAGCTTGCCTACCAGCAAGGTTTCTTCACCATTACGCGCACATGCCCCGCTTGCCAGGGCGCAGGGAAAATCGTGCGCGAGCGGTGCCCGGACTGCCACGGTCAAGGCCGCATAGAACGCGAAAAAACGATCGACCTGCGTATTCCTCCCGGGGTGGACTCCGGCACGCGCCTCCGCGTCACCGGCGAAGGCGAGGCTGCGCCCAATGGTGGTGCGCCGGGCGATCTGTATGTGGTTCTCGACGTTAAGGAACATCCGTTTTTCGAACGGCGCGGCGCCGATCTCTACTGCACGATTCCGCTGAGCATCACGCAGGCGGCGCTTGGCACGGAATTGCAAGTCCCGGGCCTCAACGGTGAGGAAAAACTAAAAATCCCCGAAGGTACGCAAAGCGGCGCAGTTTTCCGCATCAAGGGCAAAGGTCTCGCCGATCCGCGCGGAGGCGGCAAAGGTGATCTCTACTATCATGTCCGTGTTCTGACGCCCTCGAAACTCACGCGCGAGCAACGAAAACTACTCGAGCAACTCGGAGCCTCTCTGAAAGTGGAAAACAAGCCCGCCGACCGCAACTCCACCATCTTCGACAAAGTAAAAGACATCTTCGGCTAGCGCGCCTTAGCTGGGCTAGAATCCTCACGTGCGCCGCAGATTCTTTGTCAGACAATTTACCGGAACCACCGCGATCATGGAAGGTGACGCCGCGCACCACCTTGGCCACGTTCTTCGCGCCCAAGCGGGGCAGCTCTATGAGCTCAGCGACGGTTCGGCTGCGTGGCTCGCCCGCATCGAGTCGGTAGCCCGCCATCGCGTCGAATTCGCGCTCCTCGAGCAACTCCCCGCGCCGCTGCCAACCGTCGACGTCACGCTTCTACTCTCTATCGTCAAATTCGACGCGTTCGAATGGGCCATTGAAAAAGCGACCGAGCTCGGCGTCAACAAAATAATTCCCCTTGGGGCTGCCCGAAGTGAAAAAGGTCTCCTTGCGGCTGCCGAGAAGCGCTCCGTGCGCTGGCAAAAAATTCTCTTGGAATCTTCTCAGCAATCCCGCCGTCTTCGTATCCCCTACCTCTCCGAGCTCGCCAAACCGGCGCACGCCTTCGCCGCGCAAACAACCAATTTTCGCTTTCTGCTCTCCGAGCGTAGCGATGCCACTACGATCCGAAATTCCTTTGCGAGTTCGAATTCTCTAAAGACCGCTAGCTCCGCGCACCCGAGCGCGGCTCTCGCGATCGGCCCCGAAGGCGGCTGGACCGACGACGAGCTAGCCGCGGCCCGGGCGGCCAGTTTCCTGGAAGCGTCCCTCGGTCAACTCATCCTCCGGACGGAAACAGCCGTCATTGCCGCCCTCGCCACGCTGAATTTCGCGCTCTCGACCGACTAAACGAGCGCTCGTCGGAGAACTCTCGCAATGCGGCAGGCAACGCCCGTGCACCACGCCTGAATCTCACTTAGCGGCCCGGATAAATCGGCTCGCGCACGCGAGAGCAAAGCGCCATCCGCCGCGCAAATCCAATCTAGCGCGGCCAGCATCCACGTGCTATAAATAGAGGGCAGCACAAAAATGCAAAGCACGGACCAGAACCAACCTCTTGCCCCATCGGTTCCGGAAACTCCAGCGCCGGTACCGTCGACAACCCATTCCCTGAGAAATGAAATCCGTGTTTGGACGCGCGATCTGCTCATCGCCATCGGCCTGGCGCTCGTCATCATTGTTTTCCTCTATCAGCCTGTAAAAGTCGAAGGTACCAGCATGGCTCCTTTGCTCTCCGACCAGGAGCGCATCTTTATCAATAAATTTGTCTATCGGTTCGAGCCCATCCAGCGGCGCGATGTCGTCGTTTTCTGGTACCCTCTCGACCATTCGAAATCGTTTATCAAGCGCGTCATCGGATTGCCGGGCGAAAGTGTCGAAATTCGGCAGGGCATCGTCTACGTCAACGGCCACGCCATCGATGAGCCTTACGTCCCCGCGCAGTACGAAGACATGAGCGACTTCGGCCCGCTTCGCGTCCCCAAAGACAGTTACTTTGTGATGGGCGACCATCGCATCAGCTCGAATGATTCACGCGTCTTCGGTCCCGTGGCCAGCAAATTTATTTATGGCCGCGCCGTTTTCGCTTATTGGCCGGTCGACCATTTCGGCTCGCTTTCGATGACGGAAGCCAGTTCCACAAACTCGAAGTGACTGGCATACTTCATGAACCTTTTCGGAGGACAACCTGACCGAAGTTCAGCATCGACCCGCTACTCTCGCTCTGGAAGACGGGCGCATATTTAACGGCCGCGCCGCTGGCGCTATCACGCGCCGGGGCGGCGAAGTCGTTTTCAATACAAGCCTCACCGGTTATCAGGAGGTCTTCACCGATCCGAGTTACGCCGGGCAGATCGTGTGCTTGACCTATCCTCATATCGGCAATGTTGGCGCCAATCTTGATGATGAAGAATCTTCCCGGCCGTACATCGAATCGCTTATTGTTCGCGAGTTTTCGCAAATCTCCTCGAACTGGCGTTCCGCCGAAACCGCGCAGCTCTATTTGAATCGCCACAAAATCCCTGCTATTTGGGATATCGACACCCGCGCGCTGGTCCGCCATATTCGCAATGTAGGCGCCATGCGTGGCGTCGTGGCCACCGACGGCACGCCTGCCGAGCAGCTGATCTACGAGGCTAAGCAATTGCCGGCAATGGCGGGCCAGGAACTCGCAAGCCAGGTCACCTGCAAGAAGGCTTATGGCTGGGAAAAAAGCTCGATCGAACTCACGATTCCTCCCTGGTCGGAAGCTATGGGCGAGTCCGGAAGAATTTCGGACTCCCGAAAGTTTCGTGTCGCGGCTTACGATTTTGGCATCAAGCAAAATATTTTGCGCCTCCTCGTCGATCACCATTGCGACGTCTGGGTGGTTCCGTCGCAAACTTCAGCGCAAGAGGTTCTGGGTCTCAAGCCGGACGGCGTCTTCCTTTCAAATGGCCCAGGGGACCCCGAGCCCGTAGGCTACGCCATTGAAAACATTCAAAAGCTTCTCGGCCGGGTCCCAATCTTCGGCATCTGCCTCGGCCATCAGCTCTGCGGTCTGGCTCTTGGCGGGAAGACTTTCAAACTGAAATTCGGCCATCACGGTTCGAATCATCCTGTACAAAATCTTTTGAACCAAAAGGTGGAAATCACCGCCCAAAATCACGGGTTCTGCGTCGATCCCGAATCGCTGCCGTCGAGCGACGTCGAAATCACCCACGTCAATCTCAACGATCACACGAACGAAGGCATGCGTCACAGGAATCTGCCTCTTTTCAGCGTGCAGTACCATCCCGAAGCCTCGCCGGGTCCTCACGATTCGCATTACCTTTTTACGCAGTTCACCACGATGATGAAGGAGCATGCAGCGTGAAGTGGCAGTTGCTGGTCGCCTTGCTGGTATTCGGATTTTCATTTACATCCAGTGCGGCGGACACCGCTGAACCTGTTGCCGTGGACGAAATTTGCGGCAAACTTGTTTCCATCGGAAACGCTACCGAGAAGGGAACCGCGAATTCCGCAAAGGAAGGAGTCAAGCCGTTCGAACACGTGCACGTTAGTCTTTTTTCGCCCACCACGAGCGCGGATTGCTGTGCGTTGATGACACCCGTTGCCGAGGTTACGACTAGCCGTGACGGCAGTTTTCAGTTCAAAAAATCCGTTCCAGGCGATTATTGGCTCGTTGCAACTCTCGGCGGGAGAGAATACAAGCTTCTGATTCGCTACCAACCTGGAAAGAAGGGCTCAGCCGACTGTTCGAAGTACTTGTATGCGCTCGAAAATGGAAAGCTTCAGTTTCGAAGAACGGACTCCGTAGTGGTGAGCTTGCAATGACTCGCCTCGCCGGCTTTTAGTTTGGAGCAAACGAAGATACTCTAACCACTAATGCCAAAACGTACAGACATCAAGAAAATTCTAATCATCGGTTCTGGCCCCATCGTCATTGGCCAGGCCTGCGAGTTTGACTATTCCGGCGCACAGGCGTGCAAGGCGCTGCGGGCCGAGGGCTACGAAGTCGTTCTGGTCAATTCCAATCCGGCCACGATCATGACGGATCCGGAATTGGCTCACCGCACTTACATCGAGCCGCTCACGAAGGAGTATCTTACCGAGATTCTCGCACGTGAAAAGCCGGACGCGCTTTTGCCGACCGTCGGAGGACAGACCGCTCTTAATCTTGCCGTCGAGCTTGCCGAGAGCGGCATTCTCGAAAAACACAAAGTCGAGATGATTGGCGCATCGCTGCGCGCCATTAAAGTGGCCGAAGACCGGTTGTGGTTCAAGGATGCTTGCCGGAAAATCGGTCTCGAAGTGCCGGCCTCGGCCCTCGTCAATAACGCGCAGGATGCATTGCGCTTGTGCGATCAACTGGGCTTTCCGCTCGTGATCAGACCGTCGTTCACACTGGGCGGCACGGGCGGCTCGATCGCCTACAACAAAGAAGAATTTGGCGAAGCCATCGCGCACGCGCTGGACATGAGCCCCGTTCACGAAGCTCTTGTCGAAGAGTCCGTCCTCGGCTGGAAAGAATACGAGCTCGAAGTGATGCGCGATCACCGCGACAACTTCGTGGTGATTTGCACGATCGAGAATTTCGACCCCATGGGCGTTCATACCGGTGATTCGATTACCGTGGCCCCGGCGCAGACTCTGACCGACAAGGAATATCAACGGATGCGCGATGCGGCTGCCGCCATTATCCGCGAAGTCGGCGTCGAAACCGGCGGTTCGAATGTGCAGTTCGCCATCAATCCCGAAAATGGGCGCATGACGGTCATCGAAATGAATCCGCGCGTTTCGCGCAGCTCGGCGCTCGCCAGCAAAGCGACCGGTTTTCCCATCGCCAAGATCGCCGCGCGTCTGGCCGTGGGCATGACGCTGGACGAGATTCCCAACGACATCACCAAGAAAACGCCCGCCTGTTTCGAACCGACCATCGATTACGTCGTCGTGAAAATACCCAAGTGGCAGTTTGAAAAGTTTCCGGGGGCAGACAGCACTTTGGGAACACAGATGAAGTCCGTTGGCGAAGTTATGGCCATCGGCCGCACCTTCAAAGAAGCTCTGCAAAAGGGAATTCGCTCTCTCGAACCGCACACTCCCTGGCGCGCGCCTGCGGAAACGCCACATTCGCTTCTGCGCGAAAAGCTGGCGACACCGCGCCCCGACCGTGTTCATTGGCTTCTAACCGCAGTCGACAAGGGGCTGCCGGCCGAAGAGATCTGCGAACTCACCAAAATCGATCCCTGGTTCATTCATCAGATCGAAGAACTTGTAGCCATGAATCGCCGCGCCTCGACTGTCACGGTTGAAACTGCGTCGAAAGAGCTGCTGCGCGAGGTCAAACGTCACGGAACCAGCGACGAGCAGCTTGCGCAAATCTGGAAGAGCACTCCAGCCTCTGTGCGGCTTCAACGAGCCCGCTACGGTGTTGCGCCGGTTTTCAAACGCGTGGACACTTGCGCCGCCGAATTCGAATCCTTCACCCCCTATCTCTATTCCACGTACGAGGACGAAGACGAATCCGACACCCAGCCGCGCCAGAAGATCATGATTCTCGGCAGCGGTCCGAACCGCATCGGTCAGGGTATCGAATTTGATTACTGCTGCTGCCATGCGGCCTACGCCCTTCGCGAAGATGGTTTCGAAACCATCATGGTGAATTGCAATCCCGAGACGGTTTCGACCGACTATGACACCTCCGACCGACTCTACTTCGAACCGCTGACGCTCGAAGACGTTCTCGCGATTGTCGATCGCGAGAAGCCGCAAGGCGTCATCGTCCAATTCGGCGGACAAACGCCTCTGAATCTTGCCCAAGAGCTGAAACGCAATGGCGTGCCCATCATCGGTACCGCACCCGAATCGATTGACCTTGCCGAAGACCGGCGCCGGTTTGGCGGCTTGCTTGAAAAACTGAAAATTCCTCAGCCTCGCAACGGCACCGCACTGGTTCCGGAAGAAGCGGCGCGCGTTGCCGCCGAAATCGGCATGCCGGTTCTCGTCCGCCCAAGTTACGTTCTCGGCGGGCGCGCCATGGTCATCGCCTACGACGTGAACACCGTGCAGGAGTATGTCGCGCAAGCCGCGATGATGGGCCCCGCGCGGCCCGTTTTGATCGATCAGTTTCTCGAGGAAGCCACGGAAGTCGATGTCGATGCTCTCGCCGACGGGAAAGACGTGGTCATTGGCGGCATTATGGAGCACATCGAGGAAGCCGGCGTGCACTCCGGGGATTCCTCGTGCGTGCTGCCCACGGTGAGTTTGTCCCCAGCGATTCTTGAGCACATCCGGGAGTATACGAAACGACTTGCGCTGGCGCTGAAAGTGATTGGTCTCATGAACGTGCAGTACGCCATTCAGCGCGACACCGTTTACGTCCTCGAAGTAAATCCGAGGGCGTCGCGAACCGTTCCCTATGTCAGCAAAGCAACGGGCGTCCCTTTGGCGAAAGTCGCCGCGCGCCTGATGGCGGGCAAGAAACTGGCTGACATGAATCTTCCTCTGGTACACCACAACGGCATCGCTGAAATTGCCTTTCACGAATTCTATTCCGTGAAATCGCCTGTTTTTCCATTCAACAAATTCCGCGGTGTGGACACCATTCTGGGTCCGGAGATGCGCTCGACAGGCGAAGTCATGGGTATTTCGACTTCCTACGGTCTGGCCTTCGCGAAAGCGCAGCTCGCCGCAGGGCAACGCCTGCCGCGCACGGGCACTGTTTTTCTTAGCGTCAACGATCGCGACAAGCGGCACCTCGGCTCGCTTGGAAAAGAGCTGCACGAACTTGGTTTCCGCTTGCTCGCTACACGCGGTACCGCCGCGGCACTCGAATCTGCAGGCATTCCGGCAGAGGCGGTCTTTAAAGTAAACGAAGGTCGCCCGAACATCGTTGACCTCGTCAAAACCGGCAAGATCGATCTGGTGATCAACACGCCGCTGGGACGCGAGTCGTTCTACGACGAAAAATCCATCCGCCGCGCGGCGATTCGCTATAACATTCCATGCATTACAACGCTTGCGGCGGCGCACGCCGCCGCCCGCGGAATTCGCGCTTTGCTCGATCAGGGCACGGAAGTTGCCGCCCTCCAGGATTTGCATCGTGGCAGTCTTGCCGCTTCCGGCAGCACTGCATCAGGAGACTAAATCATGAATCTATCCGGTGTTTTTCCCGCGCTCACCACGCCGTTTTCCACTGACGGCTCGGTTTCCGTCGAGGGTATCAAGCACAACATCACCAAGTACAATTCGACCGGCCTCGCGGGCTATGTCGCGATTGGCTCAACCGGGGAATCCGTCCTTCTATCACGGAAAGAAATCGACACCGTGTTTGTTGCGGTGAAGGAAGCCGCCGCACCTGGAATGCGCCTCATCGCCGGGACCGGTGCCGAATCCACGGCTGAAACTATCGATCGCACAAAGCGCGCCGCGGAACTTGGCTACCATGTGGCGCTGGTGAAGACGCCGTATTACTACAAGCCGATGTACAAGCCCGAAGCCTTCATCGCTCACTTCCGCCGCGTAGCCGATGCTTCACCGATTCCCGTGTTGCTTTATTCCGTTCCGCAATTCACTGGCGTGGCCCTGGAAGCTCCCGAGGTCGGCGTCCTGGCGCAGCATCCAAATATCATCGGCCTCAAAGAGAGCTCCGGAATCGTGCAACGTGCGGCGGAAATTCTGGCCGCAGTTCCATCCTCCTTTCAGCTGTTGGTAGGTTCGGCCAGCATGATGTTCCCTTCAATGGTGCTTGGCGCAGTCGGCGCGATTCTTGCCCTGGGCAGCGCACTCCCGGAGTCGTGCGTGGCGCTCTTCAACGCCGTTCGGGCGGACGATCTCGAAAAGGCCCGCGAACTTCAGGCCGGGATTTTGCCAGCTTCGAAGCTGATCGTTTCCCAGCTCGGTATTCCGGGCGTGAAATACGCTATGGACCTCGGCGGTTACCACGGAGGCCTGCCGCGGCTGCCCTTGCCGCCGTTAGACGAGGAGCAGAAGAAGGCCATCCGCGAATTGATGGCCAAATTGGACGCCCACGCGCCCGCACGCCTTTCCGGAGCCGTCTCCGTCTAAATCAGGGACCTCTTTAGTGTCGAAATAGGCGGCCTCGATTCCGCGGGCTGTGGCGGGGCGGATGCGCTCAAATTTGCTGTGACGAAAGGCCGTCGGTATCATCTAATTCGCGATGGAATGTCGAGCCCTGCCGTTTCGCCAACTGCCCCATCAGTCGAAGCTGTTTATTCAATTCCTCGATAATTTCCCCTCCGTCAAACAGTTTTATGGATACCCTCCAACGATTTCTTCTGTCAAGAAAGCAATGCGGTCCTTTGACTATCCGCGGGAGCGGAGAGCCGAGGTAACAGGAATTCTGAGACAGCAAAATGCCGCGTTCGGCGCCGGCGATGCGACGCGAGAAAATCTGGAAAGGCTTTTGAAGGGCGCGATTGCGGTTGTGAGCGGCCAGCAGGTCGGATTGTTTGGCGGACCGGCGTACTCGGTGTACAAAGCGGCGGGCGCTGTGCAGATCGCAAGGGAATTGACGCGAGCGGGGCTGGATGCTGTCCCCGTTTTCTGGATGGCCACGGAAGATCACGATCTTGACGAGGTGCGTGTCTCCACATGGTTCCATGAAGCCAAGTTGACGCGATTCGAGCTTCCGGGGAATGGCGATGCGGGGAAGCCGGTCGGACTGATTCCGCTTGGACCGCACGTTGCAGAGATGGTGGACGAAGCGGCAAGGATCTTGACGGCTGCGGGCGGAGAACTTGTCGCGGGGATTTTCCGCGAGAGTTACGGGAGCCAAGAAACTTATGGGAGCTCCTTCGGGAAACTGTTTGCACGATTGTTCGCGGAAGAGGGGCTGATTCTGCTCGATCCGCTGGATGCGAGTCTGCATCGCGTCGCGGGGAAAATCCTGTCGGAGGCGGTGGAAGAGCGTGAGGAGTTGAACGGGGCTCTCCTGGCGCGTGGCAAGGAATTGGATAAAGCGGGATTTGCGGCGCAGGTGAAAGTGACGATGCGGAGCACCTTGCTTTTCAGCATGCAAAAAGGAAAACGGCAGCCCATTGCCGTCAGCAGCGGAAAATTTGTTTCCGGCGAGCAAAGTTGGACGAAGGAAGAATTGATCCGCGCCGTCAGAGCTGAGCCCGAAAAATTCAGTCCGAACGCGCTGTTGCGGCCCGTGTTGCAGGATTTTCTTCTGCCCACGGCGGCCTACATAGCAGGACCGGCCGAGATTGCCTACTTTGCGCAAGCCGAAGTGATTTACAGAAAATTGCTGGGGCGCATGCCGGTGATTCTGCCGCGCGCGGCATATACGATTCTGGATGCAAAAGCGGAGAAGCTCTTGCGACGGTACGGATTACAAGTTGAGGATGTTTGGCGCGGGTCGCAAGAGCTGCGACGCAAAATGGAGACGTCGAGCGTGCCGCCGGGGCTTGGAAAAAACTTCGATAAGGCTGTGAAGGACGGCGCGAGGATGCTGGCGCGGCTGAAAAAACGGATTGTGCGGCTGGATCCCACGCTGGGCGGAGCGGTCGAGACGGCGCAAAAGAAAATTGCATTTCAGCTGGAAAAATTGAAGCGCAAGACGGGCAAAGCCCAAGCGCTGAAGTCCGGCTTGATCGCCGCGCATCAAGAGTTTCTGGAATCGCTGCTCTACCCGCATAAGGCCTTGCAGTCGCGCGAGTTGTGCTTTCTGCCGTTCCTTGCGAGTTGGGGAATGGCCGGGCTGAAGGAGTTGGAGTCGCTAGCCAGAAGCTCGAAGCAGAACGAACACAAGATTCTGCGAATTCCTTGAAACGCTACAGCCCTTCAATGATCGGTATCGTTGCAGTAGCTGGCCGAGAGGCCGGAGAGACAATGGACGGAATCTATTCCTAAGCGGATCTTTGGCGGCCTATTCCGGAGAGGAGGCGAAGCTCGCCGAGGATCAGGACCGGGATGTTTGCCGGTTCATTGTTGCGGACCAGGTGAGCGGAGCGCTCGGAACCTGTTGAGTAGCCTTCGATTTGGAGTTGCAGGTCTTTTTCGTTCTCGCGTCGGCCAGCGTTTCTGATGGTCACCAAGAGCTTCCTGGAATCGTAGTGGACGGTCAAATATTTCGAGGTGGCGGCGCACCAAATCCTGAGATCACCGAGAGGCGTCTCCTTGCAGGTAAGCGTCTGCTCTTGGGTTACGGTGTTCCATTCCTCGCACTGCGAAAAGATAGCGTCGCGAAAACTCTTCCAAACCTGGAGCGAGCGGGCGACAGCCGTTTCCTGATTGAGTTTGTCTTCCTGTTTCTGGGCCTCCTCCGTAAGTTTCGCGGCTAGAAACTCCTGTGCTGCCTGCCTGGTGCTCTCGTCCCTCATCGGCTATCTCCCGGAGAATTATCTTACACAAGGTCAAACAGCAAGTCGCCAGCGATTTTGGAGGGAGTTGACTGTGGAAGAAACGGCCCGCGGGCATTCCTCGGGTGAAATCAACATGCGCTTGCAGCAAGTGAGGACCAAGAAATGGCGTTGGTTGCTAGCTGGCGACGCGTACGGAGGCGGCGCCGAGGACATGCAGGCTTTTTCGTTCCTGGACGAAAACGACTATGTGGAGATTTTCTTTTTTCCAGCTCGATTTGAATTTCACCTGCTGAGTAAGAACGGTGGGGGATGAATCCTTGGAGGGGGCGGCTCCCACTTTGTGCAAGGAGCGCAGGGTTGCCACGTGGTGCAAATCTTTTCCGGCATTTTCGCCGGCACTGACGGCGCTTTCGAGGCCATCCTCAGTGACCGCGATCCAGACATCGGCTGGTTCCTGAGTTGCGGCGCCGGCTAGGTTTGTGACGCGGAGGTCAAAGCGCTGAGCATCGTTTTTTGTGGAAGCCGCGGCAGTGATGGAGATTTGGGTTTTGGGATGGCGGGAGGCTTCTTGGATGGCGTTGATTGCCTCGCGTGAATTGTTGCCGGTGAATTCACGTTGACCATCGACGATCATCTGCGGGGTAAAGGGGGATTTGCCTTTGAACCTTGCAACGTACTCTTGCTGGCGCAGTGTCCATTCGGAGGAGGAATACAAGTCTTCCCAACCATCGTGATTCCAGTAGTCGACGTGTTCTTCGAGGCCGATGATCTCGGCGCCTGTAACCGGTTGAACCTCTTCGAGCTTGCTCAAAAGGGCGTCCGCTGGAGGACAGCTGGAACAACCCTCGGAGGTGAAGAGCTCGACGAGAACGGGAGTCCGATCGGGTTGCGCGGCAGGCGCCGGCGATGGGGCGGCCTGCGGCATCGCCGCACGCCTGGGATTTGCGTTTGGTGTGAGGAGCAAGAGAGCCGCCAGGGCGAATAGAGGCAACGAGTTCTTCATACTGTCATCTCCTTTGTAAGCATCCGATTATCTTCGAAGCAAGCCGAGTTGTCAGCTTCCGGAGAAACCGTCCGTCCGGGCCAGAGCGAAGCGAGGCATTGGAGGTTTTTTCTATATGAGCGGGAAACACAGAACTCCTTACCTCCTTTGATGCGGGCAACGTACTCGCCTGTGGTCCAAGCCTGGATTTCTTCGACGCTGGCGGCGTCATAACCTCGGCGGGATCGGGGAAAAGAGTCGGGCCATTGGCTTTGATGGCGATACGGGACGGAGAATTACGTGCTGCTTCGGGCTGGTGAAGAGGAGCAAAGATCGGCGTGGGGATGTTTTCAAGCATGGTGTTGGTCTTCTTTGGGGAGCGCCTCGGCGAGGAGCAGAACGGCGCCGCTGAACATGAGGGTGTCGGCAATGTAGTTGAGGCCGTTGCCGATGTCGGAGGGGATGGAAAGCTCGATAGGGAGGTAGATGACTACGACTATGAGCAGAATTGTGAGGCCGAGGATGGTGGCGGCAAGGCGGGATTTCTTGTTGAGGAGGAGACTGGCGCCGGTGATGAGCAGTACTACGCCAGCGAGATAGGCCCAGAACAGGCGGAGTGGGATCCATGTTGGCGTGATTTTTCCCAAGGGGACGCCGGGGGCGAACTCCGGATGCAGAAAATGTTCGATGCCAAAGAAGATGGCTGTGGCGGCAAAGCAGTAGCGAGCGATGGTTACGAGGAGCCCTGTTGGGGTTGTAGAGTGCAGCTTTTGCTGAGCCCCCGCAAACGCGAAAGCGCCACCGCTGAACGAGAGATCTCTTAGTGCGACCGCCCAGGAAATTCTGTCGCGGGGGTTGGCGGCCACGCGTGGAATGTGGAGCAACACAACGAAGAGAAGGATCATGCTGCCCAGAAGTGTTGCGGCCAACTGCGAGTATTTCTTGACCACGATGCTCAAGGCTGCGGCAACCAGGGCGACACCCACCAGATAGATCCAAAACAAATGCGCAGGAATCCAGGAGGGGACCATGGGGGCCATCAACCCGCCAATGGTGAAGTGTTCCCCTGCGAAAACAGCCAGGGGAATGGCGTAGAAGAGACGGCCGAAAGGCATGAGCTTGTCGAAGCCGTGCGCTTGTGGGACTTCGTTTTTCAGGATGAAAGGCAGGCCGATGGCCAAGATAGCAAAGCCGGCGAAATATGGCCAGAAGACGGGTGCGGGGATTGAAAACACTGCGAGCGTAAGCGCAGGCGCAGGCATATGGGCGAGTGTCGCCCAGAAAGTGGTATTGCACAATAACCACTTGAAGCGAGACTTTTATAACCAGTATGACCAGAGACTGACGAGGAGTGCGTTGTTTTCAAGGCTGATTGCGGTGGATTGCATGGCTGGCAAGCCGATCCCGAAGGAACTAGTGGCCTTGGAACAATAGTTCTTCGAGGGCCATGCGCCGCACCTGCCAAAAGTCACGCGGCTCCTTGTTCACGATGAGTTTGCATTCACCCTCATCGGTAAAGGTCAAACCGACCTCAAACATCTGGTTGCCTTTGTCGCCGCGAACAAGAATGCCGTGCTCGGCAAGACTGAAGATGACGGACTTGCTTACATCCTTGGCCTCGTAGAAAACTGTAAAGTCGCTCCCGGTTTCCTTGACTGAAAATTCATAAGGAGAATTCTTGGGACGCAGGGCGTTGCGGGTCTTGACGTCCTCTTCGACTTGTAACCGGAGTGCCTGGAATATCTTCGGTAGCGAGCAGGAGGAACGCCCCGTAACCCAGTTGAACTTTGATTTATCTTTTTTCGCGTCGTCCAATTTCTCGGCGATGTCGCTCACGATTTAACCTCCAAAAGCCTCTCTCAAAAATAGTGCCGAAGTTTCTGACTCCGGCAGTACCGCGAAGCAGCGACCCCTGCCGCGATGTTTGATTATAGGCCTTGCGGGCGGAGGGGACGAAGGAATCAAAGAGCGACCCGGGCGCTTTGCAAATGGCGTAACCGGTCTGGACCCGCTCGAATGTGCGTCGCGGCCCCGAAGAGTGTGCTTTTTGCTTGAAAATGGCCCGAAAGTGTGTTATAATTAGTAAAGGGAGTTTGTTAGCTACGGACAGATTTCCGCATTGTAGGGAGTGACTAACTTCAGGAGGCCGACATGGCGGCAGACATGGTTTTTGCGATGAATGGAGAGGGAGAGAAGCTTGCTGTTATTGATGTGACGAACCAGGCGTTCACCATAGCCACCAACGAGACAGAGCTCGATGCCATGGCCGAGCAGTATATTCGCGAAGCGGGGCAGCGGCGAGAAATTCCTGAAGCGCTTCGGGAGGCTTTGCAGAATTCGATGCTGGGGCGGGGGCTTATCTCAACCACGGAGACCTACCTGGATGGTATGAGCACGTATCTTTTGAAACTGGGTCCCGAAAATTTGGGAAACAGCGCAACTCCAATAGACCTAAGAATTGCGGCCTCATTTCCGGCTTTTACCACGCGACTTCGGTTACAGGACATGGCGCGATTGCTGGCTGAGGGCCTTCTGGACAGCATGTCGGCTGAGAGAAGGCGGCCAGTGTGCTTCGTGAGTATCGCAGGCGGGCCGGCGTCGGATAGTTGGAATGCTTTGATCCAGCTGCGGGCTGAACATGCGGAGTTGCTGGGCGGTCGCGAGATAGCGATCGCGGTTCTCGATCTCGATGAGAAAGGGCCAGCATTTGGAGTACGGGCCGTCGAAGCCCTATGTGCCCCAGCGGCGCCTTTAGATGGACTTAGAATCGGATTCACTCATTTTCGCTACAACTGGTCGGACGTAAGCGGATTGCGAGAGGCGCTCGAAGAAATGCACTCCGGTAAAGCTATATGCGGTATTTCGTCGGAGGGCGGCCTGTTCGAGTACGGCTCGGACGAGGAGATTGTCTCGAACCTGAGGGCGCTCCACTGCGGAACAGCGCGGCAAGCCGTTGTCGTAGGGTCGGTCACGAGGGACGGAGGGCCGGTGCGCGCTTCGTGGGCCACGAATCGATTCTTGACACGCCCGCGAACGATGGAAGCGTTCCGAAGGCTTGCGCAGGAAGGCGGTTGGAAAGCAGAGGAGGTGGTGGAGCGTCCGTTCAGCTTCAACCTGCGGCTCGTGAAAGCGTGACGTTTAGCAACGCAATGATCGAGCGGAGTATGTGGCCGGAGAAAACCGACTAAAGTTACTCCTGATCGATAGGGCGGAAGGGTTGAGAGGGCGGCTTGGCGTGATGGGAGCGGAGCCTTGAAAGCAGGGTTTTTAGGCGTTGGCGATCTTGTTCAGCGAGGGCAATGAAGCGAAGGCCGAGGCCGCTGCCTCCTTTGACGTGGCGAACTACGGCGTCGGCTTTGATGCGGCCTTCCTGAACGAGGAAGTCGAGCTGGGCGGACATGCCTTCTTTGACTTTGAGGTGCGGGGTTTGGATGAAGAGGCCGTCGATGGTGATGTCCAGAACGCGGGAGACATCGTCGCGGCCGTTGCAGCGCCAGCAGACCCAGATATCTTCCGAGGCCAGAAGACGAGTTAGCGCACGGCGAGAATAAGACGGTTTCTGTACCAAGAGAGGCTCCCTGGAGCGCCCGCACGTTGCTGAAAGGAGAGGGCTGGGGGAGGCCGGCTCGCCTAAGGTGCTGTTGCGCTCGTGATTCAGTCGGTTACGAAATTTGGTAAAGGCGCTCATTTGTCGGCTATGTTCTGCGTTCAAGCTAGAAACAGTGGTGCTTGCTCAGTAGAGAGAAAAAGTGCCAAAACGTTTCATTCTGGGAATTGCAGGCTAGGCGGCTTTGCGATTGTCGGGGCCGACCGAGTCCAGGTTGCCGACAGAGGCCATATTGGAGCCTTGGCCCTGCTGAGGACGGGGTGGCGGAGGGTGCCCAGGCGCCCAGCAACCAGTTCCCAGGTCTTTTGGAGCATGTAGAGGCCTGCGACTACGGCAGCTAGGGCGCCGAAGGCCAGGGCGAAGATGGCGAAGGCGGCCAGGAGTTCGCGGACGACGTAGAACTGTGCGAGCGCTATTACGGCAAGAAATGCCCACAACCACATGCGCCCGGTGTCCTTGAGCTTGCTTTGCACGGCAGCCTCCAGAATTTTTGAAACGGCGGCCCCGGTCTGGGACACTGGCCATGGCCGCCGTTTTACTTACTTGGTGGTGGGCCAAGTAAGGTGGTGTTGGATGACGATGTGCACTTTTACGCAGTTTCCTCGAAGCGGCAATGCACGGATGGTGAACTAGTGGTGGACTGGAGGTGAACCGGCGGCTGATGGTCAGGCCGGCGGGTCGGGTGTCGGGCTGGTGGTAGAATCTGCCAGATTCGGGGAGAGGCAGAATGTCGATGGAAGTCTTGCGGGTGAAGACGCGGCGGAAGTCGGAGTTTGTGGATATAACCGACGAGGTGAAGAGGCTGGTGGCGGCTTCTGGCGTGGCGGAGGGCGTTTGCTACGTGTATGTGCCGCATACGACCGCGGGGGTGGCAATTAACGAGCATTTTGATCCGGATGTGGCGTCGGATTTAGAAGGGGTGTTTGAGAGGTTGGTGCCGCGAGCGGGGGCGTACCGGCATGCCGAGGGCAATTCGGATTCGCACGCTAAAGCTATTTTGGCGGGTACGTCGCAGATGATTTTTGTAGAGGAGGGGAAGTTGATGCTCGGGCAGTGGCAGGGGGTGTTTTTTTGCGAGTTTGATGGGCCGCGCGATAGGAAATTGTGGATAAAGATTCTTGCGTAAGGAAGTAGAGGAAGCAGATGAGGGAATTGAAGAGCTCGCGCTGGATCGTCGCGAAAGGGCTGTTGTTTCTGATGTTGGGATTGCTGTGTGCGGTGCTGCTGGCTGTTGAGTATCGTTCTTTGCGCTCTGCCGCGTTGCTCGTGGTGGCGATTTGGTGCTTTTGCCGGTTTTATTATTTCGCGTTTTATGTGATTGAGCGGTACGTGGACCCGAGCTATCGATTTTCGGGCTTGGTCTCGTTTGCAAGATACGTTTTCCAGAGACGGCGGTAGGCCTGTGATAGAGTTTTTCTGATGAAAGTAGCGGCCAATAAGTTGGGGATTTACGTGCAAGTGCCGTTTTGTCAGACAAAGTGCACGTATTGCAATTTTCATACGGGAGTGGTGTCTTCGGGGCGGTTTGCACCTTATGTGGAGGCGGTGTCTCGGGAGATTCGCGGGCATCGGGAGTTGTATCGTGCCGCGGGGATCGAGTTGGCTGCGGAATCTCGGTCTGCGATCGTGGATACGGTTTATTTTGGCGGAGGGACGCCTAGTTTGTTGGAGCCGGAGTTGTTGGGACGGATGCTTGAGGCGATTCGGGAAAGGTTTCTGAACGAGTTGCGCGAAGTGACTTTGGAGGCTGACCCGGAGACGGTGACGGCGGAGAAGGCCAGGGTTTGGGTTGCGGCAGGGATCAATCGGGTGAGTTTTGGGGTGCAGTCATTTTCGGACAGGGAGTTGGTGGCTGCGGGGCGGATGCATCGGCGGGCGGATATTTATCGGGCGGCGGGGATTTTGCGGGATGCGGGGATTCGGAATATTAGTTTTGACTTGATTGCGGGGTTGCCATACCAGACGGCGGAGAGTTGGAAGGAGTCGCTCGGGGAGCTGGGAAAGCTCTCGCCGGAGCATGCTTCGGTTTATTTACTGGAGGTGGACGAGGGGAGCCGGTTGGGGCTGGAGATTTTGCAAAGCGGGACGCGGTACAGCGCGGGGGCTGTGCCAAGCGATGATGCGATGGCGGAGTTTTATGAAGCGGCTTGCGCGTTTTTGGGAGGCTTGGGTTATCACCATTATGAGATTTCGAATTGGGCGAAGCCGGGGTCTGAGTCGCGGCACAATCTGAAGTATTGGCGGCGCGAAGCTTATCTGGGATTTGGGGCGGGGGCGCATTCGTTTTCGGGGACGCAGCGGTGGGCAAACGCGCACGATGCGGCGGCCTACGTAGGGGCGATTGTGGACGGGACTTTGCCGGCGGAGCAGGTGGAGGCCGTGACGCGGGAGAGTGCTTTGGAAGAGGAGTTGTTTTTGGGGTTGCGGCAGTTGGGTGGGATTGATGTGGGGCGAATTGAGCGGGAGTACGGGGTTGGACTCGGGAAGAGATTCGAAGGATTGCAGGCGGTGGGGCTTGTGGAGAGATGCGGGGACGTTGTACGGCTTGCTCCGTCCAGGTTAAGTGTTTCGAATGAGGTGTTTGTGGAATTGATGCGGTGAGTGGCTTCGCGGATGGAACGCGACGGAATTTGGCGTGGGATTTTTACGCAGAGGGCACGGAGAGCGTAGAGGACTCGGAGAAGAGGGGAGCAACATCGTGACTGGGACGATTGCTAAGAGCGGGATGCGGAGTGATCTGGACGACGTGACGGCGCCGGATAATATTGTGGACTTGCGGAGCGATACGGTTACGCGGCCGGCTCCGGAAATGCGTCGGGCTATGGCGGATGCTGTCGTCGGGGATGATGTGTATGGGGAAGACCCTACGGTGAACCGGCTGGAGCGGCGGGCGGCTGAGATATTCGGGAAAGAGGCGGCGCTTTTTGTGCCGACCGGGTGCATGGGGAATTTGATTGCGATCAAGACTTGGACGCATCACGGGGATGAGGTGATTTGCGATGAGAAGAGTCACGTGAATTTATATGAGTTGGCGTCGATGTCGGCAATCGCGGGATGTATGCCGCGGATTGCGCGCGGGGTCGACGGAATTCTTTCTTGGAAGCTGATCGAGGAGGTGATTCGGCCGAAGATTTATTACGATTCGCAAACGGCGCTGATTTCGATTGAGAATACGCACAATATGGCGGGCGGGACGTTGCACGCGACGGCTTCGGTAAATGAGATTTGCGAACAGGCGCATGACGCGAAATTGAAAGTACATTTGGATGGGGCCCGGATTTTCAATGCTGCGGTCGCGCTGGGCGAAAGCGTTGCGGCGATGACGAAGAATGTGGATTCCGTGATGTTTTGTCTGTCGAAGGGGCTAGCAGCGCCGGTGGGCTCGATGATCGCGGGGTCGGGAGCGTTTATTGAGAAGGCGCGGATTTACCGCAAGATGTTTGGCGGAGGGATGCGGCAGGCGGGAGTGATTGCGGCGGCGGGGTTAATTGCGCTGGAGGAATCGCCGGGGCGTCTGCACGTGGATCATGAGAATGCGCAGGTGCTGGCCAAGGGAATCGCGGCGATGCCCGGGCTGAAAATTGATATTGCGAAAGTGAAAACGAATATTGTGATTTTTGATTGTGAAGGGACGGGGAAGAACGCGGTGGAGTTGTGCGATTTGTTGCGGGAGAAGGAGACTTGGGCGTTGGATACGGCGATGTACTCGGTGCGGTTTGTGACGCATTGCGATGTGGACCGGGCGGGATGCGAACGGGCGCTGGCGGCGTTGCGGGAGGTTGTGGGAAGGCCGCAGATGGCTCGGGCGTGAAAAGAGGATGTAGCGAAGTAACGAAGCAAAAAACTCTGCCGATTATTTATTGCGGGAGTTGAGACGTGACCGGCTCGGCCGGCGCGCCGATTTGCTGCTTGTCGTCGATTGAGAAGAGCAAGAATTGGCTGAAGGTGTGACGGCGGTGAAAACGCTGGCCGGAGATAGAGCAGTACCAGTCAGCGCTCTTCGGAAGCCAGAGCTGCAGAGACTTGTCGCGGAAGTTCACAGGACCGTATTCGATGAGCTGATGATCGCGCACGAGCCGAATTTCGGGGGCCGGGCGCATGATGTCCGATTCCATCGCGAGAACCTGGGAGGTGCCAACATCAATCCAGGCGCGCCCCTTCTGCCCAACGGCAACGAAGCGGTTACCCACGTGGTAGGTGAGCATGCTGCTGGCGTGGTCACTTCTTTGATGAAAATGTACGACCCACGCGGCGTGACCGTGCCAGGAGCCGCGACCTTCGCACCGAAATTCATATCTGGCCCGCATATACGGGTGAAAGATTAAGGCCAGCGTGGGTAGCCCGACGGTGGCGATGTGCCCCGGAAAATCCTTTGTAGCGACCGAACTGTTACTGTTGCGGTATTCCTTTACATCCAGATCCGTCTTGCCAAACTGGTGGATCTCGACGAGGTAATCGAATTTGCGCGACTCGTGGGAGGTTTCGAGTCCCATCGGGCTGAAGTTGGAATGCTCGATCTTTTCGGTGGCCGTGAAACGATCGACATTCTCGACCAGTTCTTGCTCGCGACTGCCGACGACGTCGATGACTTGATTGAGCTCGCAGGCGCCACTCGAGTCGAGGTCGAATTTCTCGCTGTCCACATCAGGAGGCGCCCAATTGGCTTCCGTGACGGGATTCAAGTCCGGGAGGGGCGGGAGGTCAGAGTCCGCCGCTGAGGCTCCGCCGCCCAAATCCCGGACGCCCGAGGACGAAGAGTCCCAACTCCCCACTGCGGTCCCAGCGTCACCGGACGCGCCCGGCGGACTCATCTTGCGAAGGGCACGGGCATATTTTTGTGCGACGGGAGCTTGCGGGCTGTTCGGCTGATCGTGCAGATATTTCTCGAACGATGCGGCGGCGCTCGAATAATCGTGCGCGAGGTACTGGGCTTCGCCGAGTGCCAACAGAGCAGCCGAGTGCTCCGGAGAGAGTTTCAGGCTCTTCTCTAAGTAGGCTGTGGCTTTTGAGGGATCCTTCTGGCGCAGAAGAAGTAAGCCCATCAGATAATTCCCGTCGGCGAAGTTCGGGTCGTATCCGAGGGCCAGCGAAAGATGCTGCCGAGCTTGGTCGAGCCGGTTCAGTTGCAACGCCTGAAGCGCTTTTTCAGATTCCTTAATGGCTTTGGGCGAGGTTGAGACAGAGCCGACCTTGACCTTCGCGCCGACGGCGGTGGGCACCAGCGCGACCGTAATGTTCTGCTCCTTCTGTGAAGCAGAGATGAGAACCTGCTCCTGAACGGTGCGGTAGCCGGGCGCCCTAATTTCCACGAGGTACTGGCCCACGGGCAAATCCGTGAACTGCGCCCTGCCTGCCTGATTGGAAGTCGTGGAGATGCTCGTTTCGATTTGCGAAGTCACAATTCTGATCGCGGCGCCTTCGAAAAATGGCGCACCGGCGGAGTCCTGGATTTGGAAGGTAATGCGGCCGCTTGATGTGAAGTCTTTTACTCCGCGCGTGTCCGGAGTCGCTGAAGAGACAGATTGCGCTGCAGAAGAGCCGGGAAGAAAGAGCAGCGCGAGGGCGCTGAGCGCCGCACATAGGGCTAAATTGGAAGACCGGTCCGTCAACCGTCGCATGGGCCCACCGCTGGGCGTAATCATATCCCATCCTGAACCATAGCGGACAGTTTATGCGGCAGGGCATCCGTGGACGGGTTCGAGCCCGGAGTCAGGAAACAGAAGCTCCGGGGCATGGACTCGATCGAGCTCGCGATGGTGTAAAATAGAGTATAAGCACAGATTTGAGTGGGTATAGATTGCGCAAATAGGCGGCCGGGGGCAAGAGTGCGGCACTTCGCCGAAAAGTGGAAAGAGATTGCGGACAAACCTAAACAGCCGGAGAGCATATGGATTTCACGTTCACAGAGGAACAGCAGCAGTTGCGGCGGAGTGTGCGGGAGTTCGCCCAGGGCGAAATATTGCCGCATGTGATGGAGTGGGACGAGGCTTCGCACTTTCCGGTCGAGATTATGCCGAAACTGGGCGAGATGGGCTTGCTTGGCGTGATTTTCCCGGAGGGGTATGGCGGGGCGGGGCTCGGGTACATCGAGTATGTGATCGCAATTGAGGAACTGGCCCGCGTCGATGGGTCGGTGGGGTTGATTGTGGCGGCCCACAATTCGCTCTGCAGCAATCATATTTACAAATTTGGATCCGAGGCACAGAAGAAGAAATACCTGGTGCCGCTGGCATCGGGGAAGAAGATTGGGGCTTGGTCGTTGACGGAACCGGAGGCGGGATCGGATGCGGGCGGGACTCGGACTACGGCGCGGCGCGATGGGGATTTTTGGGTCTTGAATGGAGCGAAGACTTTTACGACGAACGGGCATTACGCGGATTTTTGCGTGGCAATGGCCGTGACGGACAAATCGAAGGGCTCGCACGGGATTAGCGCGTTTATTTTGGAAAAGGGGATGGCGGGGTTTAAGCCGGGAAAAAAAGAGAACAAGCTGGGGATGCGGGCAAGCGATACATCCGAGGTGATTTTTTCGGATTGCCGCGTGCCCGCGGAGAATTTATTGGGGCCGGAGGGCGAGGGGTTTACGGGAAGTTTGAAGATTCTGGATGGCGGGCGAATTTCGATCGCGGCTTTGGCCCTGGGTATGGCGCAGGGAGCGCTGGACGCAGCTGTGAGTTACGCGAAGCAGCGGAAGCAGTTTGGGCAGGCGATCAGCGAGTTTCAGGCAATTCAGTTCAAGCTGGCGGATATGGCGACAGAAGTCGAAGCCGCGCGGCTTTTGGTGTATCAGGCGGCTTGGCTGGCGGATCGTAAGGATGTGCGGTTTACGCGGGAATCGAGCATGGCGAAATTGTTTGCCAGCGAGGTGGCGGTGCGCGTGGCGAATGAGTGCGTGCAGGTTCATGGAGGATACGGATTTATTAAGGATTATCCGGCGGAGAAGTTCTATCGGGATGTGAAGCTGTGCACAATTGGCGAAGGGACCAGCGAAATTCAGAAGTTGGTGATTGCGCGGCAATTGCTTGGGAAGAAGTGAGTCGCGGCTCGATCGGGCTTGAAGTAGAAGGTGGCTTTTAACGGAGAAGTCAGGGAGCTCGCAGAGAAGGGAATGAAGAGGCGCTGGCCGCTGGTGATAACCTGGCCAGAGCATTTGGGGCCGGTAGCAAAAATCAGGATAATAGGCGGATGCACTCAGCCTTCTTCGCATCCGTGAACAATCCAAGGACAAAATGACGCTGCCTGTTGAGACGTGGGCGGAATTGGTGCGCGCGGGAGATGTGAGGGCGGTTTCGCGCGCAATTACGGCGATTGAGAATCATCACGCGGAGGCGGAAGAGTTGTTGCGACGGATGTTTTCGTCGACGGGGCGGGCGTATTTGACAGGGGTGACCGGGGCGCCGGGGACGGGGAAAAGCACGTTAGTAGACCGCTTGGCGGCGCATTACCGTAAGCATGAGGAGCAGGTTGGCGTGATTGCGGTGGACCCGACGAGCCCCTATACGGGCGGAGCGATTCTAGGGGACCGCATCCGGATGCAGAGTCACGCGAGCGATCAGGGGATGTTCATTCGATCGATGGCCACGCGGGGATTTATGGGAGGGCTGGCGCGAGCGACCGCGGAAGTGGCGCTGCTGCTCGATGCGGCGGGGAAGCAGGAAGTTTTGATCGAGACGGTCGGAGTGGGACAGGATGAGATTGATATTGTGCAGCTGGCGGATTGTGTCTTGGTGATGCTCGTGCCGGGCATGGGCGACGATATTCAGAACATGAAGGCTGGGTTGATGGAGATTGGAGATATTTTTGTTTTGAATAAGGCGGATCGCGAGGGGGCGGACCGGTTGGAGCAGCAGTTGATGGCCATGCTGTCGTTGGTGATGCCGAGGGATGGCTGGCATCCGCCAGTGGTGCGAACAGTAGCTAGCGAGAGCAAGGGCATTGAGGCGCTGGCGGAGACGATTGCAAGGTTTCGGAAACATTTTGAAGCTAGCGGGGAACGCGAGCGGAAACATGTGGAGCATTGGAAGCGGCGGCTGTTGGGATTGCTCGAATCGCGTCTAGTGGAACGGGTGTTGGGTGGCGCGGGCGGAGAAGCGCGGCTGGCGGCGATGGCGAAGGAAGTGGCGGAGCGCAAGAAGGATCCGTTTACGGCGGTGAGCGAGTTGCTAGTAAAGAGCGGTGTTGTGGTCTGAGGCAGAGAATGCACCTTGGGGAAATTGAGGTTCGGCACATTGATGGCGGGATTTTTTGGCTGGACGGCGGGTCCATGTTTGGTGTGGTGCCGAAAACGCTGTGGGAAAAGAAAATGCCGGCGGATGAGCGGAACCGCATTCCGCTTGCGGCAAATTCGTTGCTGGTCCGCGCGGGCGGGAAGAATATCTTGGTGGAGACGGGGAACGGGACGAAGTGGGACGCGAAACTGCGGAATATTTATGGGTTTGCGGACGGCGACCCATACGCCGATGCGCTTGCAAAGAATGGAGTGAAGCCAGAAGAGATCGATGTCGTGATCAATACGCACTTGCATTTCGATCACGCGGGCGGGAATACGCGACTGGTGAACGGAAAGCTTGTGCCTACATTTCCGAACGCAAAATATGTTGTGCAGCGCGCGGAGTTGAAGCATGCCATGCGTCCTACGGAGCGGGATCGCGCGAGTTATTACCCGCATGATTTTACAGCCATTAGCGATGCGGGACAGTGGCAGCTTGTCGATGGCGATTGCGAGATTGTGCCGGGAGTTTCGGTCGTGAAGATTCCGGGGCACAACTTGCAGATTCAAGGGGTGCAGATTATAGGCGCTGGGAAGAAGTTGATGATGGTGGCGGATCTTATTCCCACGCGGCACCATTTGCCGTTGCCGTGGATCATTGCGTACGATCTATATCCCTTGACGACGCTCGAGACCAAGCGCAAGTGGATTGCGGAATTTGTAAAGAATGGGTGGACAGTGGCTTTTGGACATGACCCGGATTTTCCCGCGGGAACTTTGCACGACCACGATGGCAAAGTGGTTTGCGAACCGGTTGACCTCAACAGTTAATTTCACGGAGACAAAAGCATGGCGGCTGCTAAAACAGAGAAGTCGAAGCGCGCAAATACAGCGGCGGAGATTGGAATTATTGGCGGAAGCGGCCTGTACTCAATGAACGGGTTGACCAAGGCGCGCGAAGTAACCGTGAAGACTCCGTTTGGGCAGCCGTCGGACGCGATAGTGCTTGGGTTGCTGGAGGGAAAGCGTGTGGCGTTTTTGGCGCGCCACGGCCGCGGCCACCGGATCTTGCCAAGCGAGATCAATTTTCGGGCGAATGTGTATGCCATGAAGCTGCTGGGCGTGGAAAGGATTATTTCTGTCAGCGCGGTGGGGTCGTTGATGGAGGATTTGCGTCCAGGCGAATTCTTAGTGCCCGACCAGTTCGTGGACCGCACAAAGAATCGCATTTCGACGTTTTTTGGAGATGGGCTGGTGGCGCACGTGGGGTTTGACAAACCGACGTGCGGGCAAGTCTCGGGTGTGCTGGCCGATGCCAGCGTGCACTGCGGCGTGATGGTGCACCGGCGGGGAACGTATGTGTGCATCGAGGGACCGCAGTTTTCGACGCTGGCGGAAGCAAATATACACAGGCAGTTGCGTTTCGAAGTGATTGGCATGACCAATGTGACGGAAGCGAAGTTGGCGCGGGAGGCGGAGATTTGCTACGCGACGATTGCCATGATCACGGATTTTGACTGCTGGCATCCGGAGCATGAGTCCGTGACAGCCTCGCAGATCATTGCGACGCTGGTGCAGAATGCCGAGAATGCGCAGAAAGTTTTGCGCGAGGCGGTGCGCGCGATGCCGGCGGATCGCAATTGCAAGTGCGGAGCGGCGCTGAAGCACGCCCTGGTGACAGACACGAAGTTGGTGCCCAAAGCCACGAAGAAAAAGCTCGACGCGATTATCGGCAAATATATTTCCTAGGAGAAACCTGTGTCCTTACTCGTAGTCGGATCGGTGGCATTTGATGCGCTGGAGAGCCCTTACGGAAAAGTAGATCGCACGGTGGGTGGCGCAGCGACCTATTTCGCGGTGGCGGCAAGCTTTTTCGCACCAGTGAGTCTCGTGGCAATCGTGGGCGAGGACTTCACCGCCAAAGATGAAGCCGTCTTTCGCGGGCGGCACATCGATACCGAAGGGCTGGAGCGGGCGCCGGGGAAGACGTTTTTTTGGGCGGGCCGCTACTCGGAAAACCTGAATGAGCGTGTGACGCTGGCCACGGACTTGAATGTGTTTGCGGGCTTCAAGCCCAAGCTCCCGGAAAAATACAAATCGTCGAAGTACGTTTTTCTGGCGAACATTGCGCCGGATTTGCAGCGCGACGTCTTAAAACAAGTAAAGGGCAGGCCGAAGCTTGCGGCGCTCGACACGATGAATTATTGGATCGAGCGCACCCCGGACGAGCTGCGCGAGACGCTCCAGCATGTCGATATTCTAATGATCAACGATTCCGAGACTCGACAACTTTCGAACGAGCACAATCTGCTGCGCGCGGCAAAGCATATTTTCAAGATGGGGCCCTCGACCCTGGTGGTGAAGCGCGGGGAGTACGGAGCAATGATGGTGGACAAACGCGGCGTATTTTGCGTGCCAGCGTTTCCACTCGAAGAGCCGCATGACCCCACCGGCGCGGGCGACAGCTTTGCCGGCGGCTTTATGGGCTATTTGGCAGGCGCGAAGGATTTGAGCGATGCCACGCTGCGCCGGGCGATGGTGTACGGCTCAGTGCTGGGGAGCTTTGCAGTGGAGAGATTCGGCCTGGACCGGCTGCGTGTGCTGAAGCGCGGAGAGATACACGCAAGGGCACGGCACTTCGCGAAATTGACGCAATTCAAATTGTAGTGTGTAGAATCCTGCCATAGCCTGAATTACGGGAGAACATGCTGCCTCTAAGCACGATCGTCGCGCGCCTGGCGTGGGCTGCGTTGCTCGGCGCCATCATTGGTATCGAGAGAAATGTACGCAGACGTCCCAGCGGGATGAGAACGGGATTTTGTGTTTCGCTGGGTGCGGCGCTATTCACCATCGTTTCCGTGGAAATTGCGCGGCGTACCGGCGATGCAAGTACAACACGAATTGCTTCGAACATCGTACAGGGCATCGGATTTCTGGGCGCCGGAGTGATCCTTCGCGAGCGAGGAAACGTCGTCGGGTTGACGACCGCGGCAACGATATTTGCAGTAGCAGCGATGGGAATGGCCGCCGGCGGCGGGCTGTATGCCGTATCGGGAATTTCCTGCGGCTTGGTGCTGTTCGCGCTAGTTTTTCTCTACTATCTCGAGGATTGGCTGAACTTAAAGCCGCGTTACATGCTGTTCCGCATTTCTGTGGACCGCACGGAAAACATGGTCACGGATGTGCATCAGATCTTCTCGGAATTGAAGATTGCCATCGATAACTTTCAGGTTTCGCTCTCGGGTGAAAAAAATCTCATTCAGTTCGACGCCGAAGTCAGCCCGCATCAGCAAGAAAAAATTCTCAAGGCACTTTGCAAACCCGGCATGAACTGCGAAATGGTTCCTGTAGAGCGGCAGAACGGATGAGTACCAGGGCCAGTGGCGTGCAAAACCCCGCGTTGGCCGGCGAAGTGCGAAAGCCGCGAGCTCTGAATTCGAGAAGCGTGCTGATGCCGTTTGCGCCGGCGTCTCCTGCGGAATATTCCAAGGTTCTGGCGGGCGCCGAGGAGTTGCGCAGGTTGGGATTTCATGTGGCCGATTCCACACCGCTCACGCCGGAGGGCTACTTCGCTGGAGCGCTATCGGGCAGACGCGATGAGCTCTTGAGCGAGCTGGAACGCGAAGATGTGGATGCGCTTGTGGCCGTTCGCGGCGGGTATGGGTCGAACTACCTGCTTGACAATCTTGCGATAGAACATGCGCACGCGCCTAAGGTGATTTTGGGATACAGCGATTTGACGTCTCTGCAGGCGTATCTATGGAAGCAGTATTCGTGGATTGGATTTTATGGGCCGATGCTGGCTGCGGGGTTGGCTGCGGGCGACGGCGCGGCGAATGGTTATGACCGGGAGTCGCTGCTCGCAGCCATTGGAAAGACGGATGGCGGTTGGATGTTGAGGCTGAGAGGCGAGACGCTGACTGGCGGAGAAGCGGAAGGCCGAGTTCTCGGCGGCTGCATGACATTGGTCGAGACGACGCTGGCGACGCCGTGGGAGTTGGACACGCGCGAGTCGATCTTGCTCCTTGAGGATCGGGGCATGAAGCCGTGGCAAGTGGATCGGGCGCTGATGCATCTGAAGCAGGCCGGGAAATTTGAAGGGGTTCGAGGGATCGTGCTTGGCGAATTTCCGGATGGTGGTCCGCTGATGTCGGGCAGTGCGACGGTGCGCGACGTCTGTGCAAGAATTCTAGGTGCGCTGGGAGTGCCCATTGTTTATGGCGCGGCTGTCGGGCATACGCCTCGTCCCATGCTAACAGTACCGCTGGGAGTGCGAGCTCTCTTGAGAGCCGAGGGAGAAGGGCAGTTGGAGATTCTCGAGCCGGCGGTTGTGCCATGAGTGATGCGAAGCACGTTCATGTAATTGGAATTGGCGGCTCGGCGATGGCGCCACTGGCGGGCATGCTGCGCGAGCATGGCTATCGCGTGACGGGATCGGATTCGGGAGTCTATCCGCCGGCTTCCACGCTGTTGGAAAAATTGGGGATTTCGTTTTTTCATGAGTTTGATGCGGCGCATTTAACGCCGGCGCCGGATTTGGTGGTAGTCGGGAATATTATTGCGCGCGGGAATCCGGAACTGGAAGAGGTCCTGGATCGCAAGATTCCGTATCGTTCGATGCCCGAGATTCTCGAAGAAGTGTTTTTGCCGGGCCGGCATTCGATTGTGGTGAGTGGCACGCATGGAAAAACGACGACGACAGCGATGCTGGCTTGGATTTTTCACACGGCCGGGAAGCGGCCGAATTTTCTGGTGGGCGGCGTCGCTGAGAATTTTGGCAAGAGTTATGGGCTGGGCGACGGGGAAGAGTTTATTTTGGAAGGCGATGAGTACGAGACGGCGTTCTGGGACCGGGGCCCCAAGTTTTTTCATTATCATCCGGATGATTTGATCATCACTTCGCTGGAATTCGACCACGCGGACATTTACCGGGACTTTGAGACGTACGAGCTGGCGTTCCGGCGGTTGGTGAATCTGGTGCCGCGGCGCGGGCGAGTTGTGATTTGGGGGGATACGGCAGAATCTGGGCTGGCATTGCGCCGGGCTGCGGAAAAAGCATTTTGTCCGGTGGAGAGGTACGGATTTTCTGCCGGCAATGACTGGGTCGCGAGCGACTTGGCAGTCGACGGCGCCGGCATGAAATTCCGCGTCCTGTACAAAGGCAAGGCCTTCGGCGATTTCGTGCTGGCAGCGAGCGGGCGGCACAACGTTTTGAATGCCATGGCCGCGATGGCGGTGGCACACGGTCGCGGGATTAGCGCCGAGGATTTGGCGAAGGCTCTCGCGACATTTCGCAGCGTGAAGCGGCGCATGGACGTGAAAGGGGAAGTGCGCGGCGTGCTCGTGGTGGATGATTTTGCGCATCACCCGACTGCGGTGCGCGCGACGATTGAAGCCGCGCGGGCACGCTGGCCTGGACGGCGGCTCTGGGCGATTCTCGAGCCGCGCTCCAATTCGATGCGACGAAAGGTTTTCGAGCAGACGCTGCCGGTAGCGTTGGCGCTGGCAGATCGCGTGGTTCTGGGCGGAGTGTTTCGCGCGCAGCAGCTTGGTGACGAGAATCGGCTTGAACCCGAAGCCGTGGCGGAAAGTGTGCGCGAGATGGGAAAGAGCGCGCGCGTCTTTCCGACCTCTGACGCGATTGCGGAGCAGGTTTCGACAGAAGCTGAGCCAGGCGACGTGCTTTTGGTAATGTCCAACGGCAGCTTCGACGGGCTCTGCGACAGGTTGCTGAAAAGGCTCGAGAGTACGCCTCCGCTTCCACACGGGGCCGGCGTCCGGTGACCCTTTCATCGTTCAGTTGGCGCCTGCCGCTCCTTTTCCTGTTCCCGATCTTACTTGGTTCGCAACAAGTTGACCGACCGCCGAGTGTGCAATACACGATATCGCTGGCCCATCCCGAACAGCACCTGTTCCACATCACGATGAACATCTCTGATGTGCACGGGAGCTTGATTCTGCAGATGCCAGCCTGGAACGCTCTTTATCAAATTCGGGACTTCAGTGCTCACGTCCAAGGCGTTCGATTCCGCGATCCTCTTCATTCCCAGTCGGAGGAAGCCGAAAGAGTCGACAAGCAGACGTGGCGAGTTCAGGGCGATGGCAATATTATTGTGAGTTACCCCGCATATTGGGACGAATCCGGGCCGTTCGCGACGCAGCTGAACGGTGACCACGCTTTCATCAATCCTGCGATGATCCTGATGAATATTCCTGAGCGCCGGGGCCAGCCTGTATCGGTGCAACTCGCGGATCTGCCGACCGGTTGGCGGCCGATCAGCTCTCTAGAATGGGGCGAAGGCGCGGTTCAGCATTCGGCCATCGCGTATCAGATGTGGCTGGCTCAGCACGTGACTTACGACGAGTTGGTGGATGCGCCAATCGAGGTCGGCAATTTCAAGGAGTTCAGCATCCCCGGGCTGCCGGTCGACATACGCGCCGTGGTTCATGGCGACGATTGGAGCCAGAAAAAGATAGAAAGCGACTTGAGCCGGATTTGCAATTACGAGATAAAGCTCATGGACGGGGCGCCATTCGAGCATTACACATTTATTTTGCACATCGGGAAAGGCGCGGGCGGGGGCGGGATGGAGCACGCCAATTCGACGGCGATAGGGATTCCGTCCGATGAATATCTGTCCGGGGTAGCGGCCCACGAATTTTTTCATTTGTGGAATGTGAAGCGGATTCGACCAGCGACACTGGAGCCCGTGGACTTCACCAAGGAGCAGTACACGCGGGCCCTGTGGTTCGCGGAAGGCGTGACGAGCACTTACGGCGCGTACACACTGGTGCGAACGGGCATTTGGAACAAAGAGAGATTCTACGAGGACCTCGGCCAACAGATCAGTGAACTGGAATCGCGGCCCGCTGATCATTGGCAGAGCGCGGAGGAGTCCAGTCTGGATGCTTGGCTCGAAAAATATTCTCTCTACAACGGGCCGGACTACAGCGTTTCCTACTATACAAAAGGGCAGGTATTGGGAGACTTGCTGGACATCCTGATTCGTGACCGCACGAACAACGAAAAGAGCCTCGACGACGTGCTCCGTGGCTTGAATACAGATTTCGCGAAGCAGGGGAAAACGTACCGGGACAGCCTGGACATTCGCCTGGAAGCGGAGAAAGTTGCAGGCGGCTCATTTGAAGCGTTTTTTCGGGATTATGTCGCGGCAGCGGAGCCACTGCCTTATCAGCAAACGCTTGCGCTTGCGGGACTCGATCTGCACACCGTGGAGCACAAGCGAGCTGTGCTCGGATTTACCCCCGATCGTGAATTGGGCGGCACGGTGACGGTGCGCGCGGTTGACGAGGGCAGCGCAGCGGCGGAAGCCGGATTGCGGCCCGGAGACGTCATCGTGAATTGGAACGGCGGCGACGTCCCGCGCTCCCTGGGGCGATGGGTACGCGAACGACAACCGGGCGAAACGGTGAAACTGCGCTTTCGCCGCGACGAAAAAGAGCAAGCTCTCCAATTCAAGCTAGGTGAAGAAAAAGAAGTGCTCTACCAGGTGGCTGAAGACTCTCACGCGGGAGAGAAGCCCCGGCGCATCCGGGAAGGACTGCTCCACGGAGTCACGCAACCAGTCTCAGCCCGCTGATCATCAAGAGTGGCCGCTCTGGCGTTCCGCGATGTGTTGCCCCAGGCAACTCGCTCCATGCAACCTTCGGCCATCACCCCTCATCCCTTAGTAGAAGGGTCTTAACCAGCTGAGGACACCTCAAGCCCCGCCGTCTGAAAAGGTGCTAGAAATAATTTGGGACTCCCAGTCCCCCAGAGTGGAAGAGATAGACAAGCGGCTCGCGAAATCCACAAAGGAAATCCGCAGGAATAGAGATCGGGAACGATCTGTCCTGAGGCAGGGAATTTACCATGGTAGAGGACACACTATGAATTCAAGAATTCTGCGCGGACTATTTGCGTTGCTTTTGCTTCCGATCCCGGCGTTGGCCTCCCTCGGCGGAGATGTAACAACGGTCGAGGCAGATCTGGCGAAGATGCAAGGCAGTCTGCGAACCACCAGCAACAATGCATACACGCTGCACGAAATCCAGACTTCCACCGGTGTGACCGTGAGGGAATACGTCTCGACTTCAGGGAAGGTGTTTGCCGTTACGTGGCAAGGCCCTATTCATCCGGACCTGCGGCAACTTCTGGGTACTTACTTTGACGCGTTCACGCAGGCGGAGCAGGCGCAGCGAGCCGAGCGACGCGGTCGCGGTCCGGTGCAAATCCAGGAGCCTGGACTGGTCGTGCAAGTCGCGGGACATATGAGGGCCTTTTTGGGGAAAGCGTATGTTCCTCAAATGTTGCCGGCAGGCATCCGAGCCGAGGATATCCAATGAAGCGAGCGCGATTGCAGCGGTTGCTTTATTTGAGTTTGGCGGCTGCGTTGACGGCAACGGCGGGATGCAGCAGCGCCGGCAGCGGCAGCGGCAGCACCACTACCACGGGCGGAGGCTCGGGTTCCACGACCTCAAACGTACAAGCCTTTACAGTCAATACAGGACCGGCGGCGGCCCTCACCCCGCCCTCGCCCTACGTTAATGGCGCATTCACGAGCGTGACGGTCTGCGTACCCGGCAGCACGACGAGTTGCCAGACGATCGGCGGCATCCTGCTGGATACCGGGTCTTCCGGACTCAGGATATTGTCCTCAGCGCTTATGATTTCGCCTACGCAACAAACGGGTGCTAATGGCGCCTCCATCGCCGAGTGCCTCCCTTTTGTCGATGGCTTCACTTGGGGACCGGTGCAAGTGGTGGATATGACGATCGCGGGCGAGCAGGCGAAGTCCTTGCCCATTCAGGTCATCAACGGAAGCTTTTCCAATATTCCAAACAGTTGTTCGAGCCAGGGGGCGCCCGAAAATGATCTTTTAAGCCTCGGCGCTAACGGAATTTTGGGAATAGGCAGCTTTCCGCAGGACTGCGGAGGCGGTTGCACGGAGAGCGGCGGAGGTAATCCGGGCTTGTACTATGCGTGCACGGGCGGGAATTGTGAGGTCACAACAGAAAGCATCGCCAACCAGCTGCAGAATCCGGTTGTGTTGTTTCCCACGGACAACAACGGCGTCATCATGCAACTGGACTCGGTTTCTGGAGCACAGACGAGCGTAAGCGGCTCTCTGATCTTTGGCATTGGCACACAGTCGAATAACGGGCTCGGAAGCGCGACGGTTTATTCGCTCGATCCGGATTTGGGAAATTTTACAACGATGTTCAATGGCACGACTTACTCCGATCAAGCCTTTCTCGACACTGGATCGAATGCGATCTATTTTCTGGATGCAAGCACCACGCAGCTACCGATTTGTACCGACGCTACTTTCTGGTATTGCCCGACCTCCACACAGAATCTTACGGCGACGAACCAAGCATTCAGTGGTGGGGCGAGCGGCCCGGTGAATTTCATGGCGGGCAATGCGGATACTCTGACCGCCAATGAGAACGATGCTGCCGTCAACGGACTAGCCGGGCCAAGCGGCAGCACCCCAGCATTCGTGTTCGCGTTCGATTGGGGGATGCCCTTTTTCTTTGGCCGGAAGGTCTATACGTCTATTGAGGGGCAGAATACGCCGGCGGGTACTGGCCCCTACGTGGCCTACTGAATTTCCATAAACCATTGGGACCCGGTTTTGGCATGCGCCATTTAGGTAGCGCTTGACCTGCGGGGCAGGATTCGAGAGAGTTCTGCGTATTGCATGCTCCGCACGGTTTTCATCGCGGTTTTTCTTTCGCTTTATATCCTGATACTTGGGCCGCTGCTGCTCCTCTACACGCTGGTTACGCGGCACGTCGATCCGCTGTATTGGGCGGGTGTGCGGGGCGTGATGTTTTTTGTGCGCGCGGTCGGCGTGAGGGTACGCGTGGTAGGGCAGCAGAACATTCCCGCCGGGGTTTGCCTCTTTGCGGCCAATCACACCAGTTCCGCGGACGCGCCGGCTGTCGTGGGAGCGATTCCGAGGCGCATCGCCGTACTGTTGAAAGAGTCTTTGTTCAGATGGCCGATTGTGGGACAGGCGTTTACTTTGGCGCATTTCATTCCGGTGAATCGGAGAGATCGAGACTCGGCGATTGCCAGCGTGGAAAAAGCGGCAGAGGCCATGCGGGAGGGACAGTCATTTTTGATTTATCCGGAAGGGACCCGCAGCCCCGACGGGCGGTTGCAGGAGTTTAAGAAGGGCGCTTCTGCGTTGGCCATAAAGGCGGGTGTTCCCATAGTGCCTGTGCTTTGTTCTGGGGCTCAACGGGTGATGGCAAAGCATTCCATGATGATTTACCCCGAAGAAATTGTGGTGGAGTTTCTCGAGCCGATCGACGCCTCGAAATATGCGTGGGAGCAGCGGGACGCCTTGAATCAGCGGTTGCACGATGCCATGGCGGCGGGTTTGCCGGCAGATCAGCGTCCTGCCGGGTTTCCGGAGAGCTAACGAGGACCGGGGGAACGCGGGCGACCTCCGAGGCGCTCGAGTTCGGCTTCCAATTCGCGAACGCGCTTTTGAAGTTCGGGTAGGCGATTAAGTGCGGCCACTGTCTTGAGCCACTGCCGATTGTCGACGGCGGGATAACCGGAATACATCGAGCGAGGCGGGACGTCGTTTGGGACGCCGCTCTTTGCCGTGATGACGGAGCCATCGCCAATGGTGAGATGTCCGGCCGTGCCAACCTGTCCAGCGAGAATGCAGCCGTCACCGACTTTCGTCGAGCCTGCCAGTCCAACCTGACCACAGAGCATCGTGTTGGCGCCGACGCGAGAGGCGTGGCCGACAATGACGAGATCGTCCAGCTTGGTGCCGCGGCCGATGCGGGTTTCTCCGACTGTGGCGCGGTCGACGCAAGCGTTCGCTTGTACTTCCACGTCGTCTTCGAGAACGGCAGGGCCGGATTGCTGCATCTTGTACCAGGTTCCATCGTTCTGCTTGGCGAAGCCGAGCCCATCACCGCCGATGATGGCGCCGTTCTGCAGGATGACGCGATTTCCAATTTGGCAGAACTCACGGACAACGGCGTGGGAGTGCGCGAAGAAGTCATCCCCGATGCGCGCCCCCTTGTAGATGGCGACGAAACTGTGCAGAACGGCGTTGCGGCCGATGTGGGCGTCTTCTCCCACCACGCAGTAAGGCCCGATGTGGGCTCCGGCGCCAATTTTGGCGGACTTTGCGATGAGGGCAGTCGGATGGAACCCAGGCGCGTAGCGAGGGGCTTGGTAGAAGAGTTCGATAGCGTGTGCAAACGCAAGATAGGGATTTGGAGTGCGCAAAGCAGCAAGCCGGGGCATGGTGGCGTCGCGTTCGATGCTGATCCCTTCTTGAATGAGCACAGCCGAAGCCCGGGTCGTTTTGAGGAGGGGGAAGTAACGCCGGTTGGCGAGAAAAGTGATGTGGCCCTGCTCGGCGCTTTCGATTCCGGCGATTCCTAGGATGGGAGTTTCGCCGGGTCCGTCGAGACGGCAGCCGAGCTTCTGGGCAATGTCAGAGAGGATCATGGACATAAAAAGCTCCTGAGTGCTGGCTGCGAGTCTCGCATAGCGCGAAGAGGGAAGTACAGTCGCGCAGGATCATTCGTTGAAGAGGCGCGGCTGGTTTGCGGCGGCAGCGACGGCGGGCTTGCGACGGGCGATACCGACCACGCCAAGAACAGTGAGTTCGGTGAGGGCAGAGCGCGGAATGAAGATGCGGTCGGTGGTGGAGTTCAGATCCGGCGGGGTGATTTGAATGCCGTTGTCGAGCATGGAGAGCAGATCGTTCGGCACAACGCCTTCGATGGTGTCTCCATCGATATAGCGCAGGCGGACCCAAAGCCCGTCCAGCTTGGGCCGGCTGAGGAAGGCTTTGCGCTCCGGTTCAAAATCGTCGGCGAAGTCTCGAACGAAATAGATGGACCGGACTCGGGCGAGGGGAATCTCTTCGTGCTCACCGTCCGGAGTGAGCAGGTCAATTGGATCAGCTTGGCCGAGGCGAGAGGGGTTCAGATAGCCACGCACGGGCTTCTTGTCGGCAAGGACAATGACGACCTTCTTGTGAGTAGAGGCTGGGGCTCTGTTTTTCAAAGAAATCAATTTGTAAAAGTCTGGAATGGCCGCAATTTGCGAATAATCAAGATGTATGTTATGTTAAGCGCGTTTTTCCTGTCAACCTATTGTTTTCATTAGGGTTAGGCCCCGGAGCGCCGGCCGTTGACCGATAAAAAGCACATCCTCAAATCGGCCTCGATCATCTCCCTGGTAACCATCGTTAGTCGAGTTCTTGGCTACGTGCGCGACCAGCGCATTACTCTCCTTCTTGGAACTTCCGCGGCAGCAGACGCCTACGTATTGGCCTACCGCATTCCGAACCTTTTCCGGCGATTGGTTGCCGAGGGGTCCATGACGGCTTCGTTCATCCCGGTGTTCACGACGTACATGAAAGAGAAGTCAAAAGAGGACGTCTGGGATTTCGCGAACAAACTGTTCTGGACACTTGCGCTGGTCGTGGCGGTGATCACTGTCCTTGGAATGGTTTTCTCGCCGTCAGTGGTGCATCTGTTTGCGGGGAACAATGTGGCCGGCACCCAGGCCATTGAGTTGAACCGGATCGTATTTCCATATCTATTTTTCATCTCGCTGGCAGCTCTAGCGATGGGAATTTTGAACTGTTTTCACGTTTTTGGACTGCCGGCGGCGACTCCCGTCATACTGAATTTGGCGACAATCCTGTTTACGTTTGCCGTGGTTCGGAGTCACTTCAAGGATGCAGCGACGGCCATCGTTGTAGGAATCCTTGTAGGCGGAGTTTTGCAATTCCTGATGCAAGTCCCGCAGCTCGTGCAGAAGGGAATGAAATTTAAGTTCGGAGTTTCGTTCTCGCATCCAGGGATCAAGAACGTGGCACGGCTCATGATTCCGCGGCTCTTCGGCATTGGCATTGGACAGATCAACCTGTTCGTAGATACACGCTTCGCGACGGCCAGCCTCATGCCCGCAGGCAGCCTCGCGGCGCTGTATGTCGCCGACCGGGTCATGGAGCTTGTCTTGGGAGGCTACGCGATCGCCGTGGCCACCGCGATTCTGCCGATGATGTCGCACCAAGCGGCGGCAAAGGACTACGAGTCCCTCAAAAAGACCCTTGCTTTCTCCGTGCGCATCGTGGCCTTCATCACCATCCCCGCCGCGCTTGGGCTGATGATTCTCCGCGAGCCCATTATCCGCGTGCTGTTCCAGCACGGCCAGTTCGCCGCGGAGTCTACTCGCCTGACGGCCCGGGCGTTGCTGTACTACGCGATTGGACTTCCGGCGCTGGCAACCGTAAAGCTGGTCGTTCCGGCGTTCTATTCCACGGCCGACACGAAGACGCCAGTCATCGTCGCTTCCATCTCGCTGATTATCAACATCGTCCTGAACATCGTGTTTTTGCAATTTTTCTTTAAACGCGTGCAGAATGGCGGCCCGGCCCTGGCGACGGCCATCGCTTGCTTCTTTGATTTCTTTGCGCTTTTTATTATTTTTCGACTGCGCTATGGCGCAATGGGAACGATGGAGATTCTGCGTTCGTTTGGCAGGATTTCCATGTGCGCCAGCATCATGGGCGTGGCCTGCTGGTTTGGAAATCGCTACACACAGTTCACCTTGCACTCGCGGTTTCTCGTGCAGCTTTTGATTTTCTCGGGGCTGATCGTTGGAGCGACGGCGCTTTATTTAGCGCTGGCATGGCTTTTCCGCTGTCATGAGATCCAAGAGGTTTACGGCATCGCCACGCGGCGGCGAGCGGGTGCCGGAGACGGTACCCCGGAGCTCTGATGGAAATTACGCCAGCCATATCGCTATTTTTGACCCACGTTAAGGTGGAGAAGGGGCTTTCGGTAAATACCGTTGCCGCTTATCAGCGCGATCTGGCGAAATTCAACGTGTTCGCGCAAAAGCGCAAGCTCGCGCTCGAAGCCGTCACGCGCGACGACTTAGTGGATTTCCTGGCAGGGCTGTACCGCGAAAAGCTGGAAAGCCGGACGGTAGCGCGGCACCTGGTCACGCTGCGGAATTTTTTCCGCTTCGCGCAGATTCAGGAGATTATCACGACGGATCCCTCGCTGAATCTCGAGTCCCCCAAAATCCGGCGTACGTTGCCTGGATACTTGAGGCTCGAGGAAGTGGAGCGTTTGCTGGCGCAACCAGATGCCAAGACAGCAGCAGGCCTGCGGGACCGCGCGATGCTGGAAGTGCTCTATTCCACCGGCTTGCGCGTCTCTGAGTTAACCAGCCTTCGCGTGACGGACCTGGACAGCAAAGTAGGCTGCATCCGTTGCATTGGCAAGGGGGATAAGGAACGCATTGTCCCGGCTGGCCGTAAGGCGCTGAGCATGGTGGAAAAGTATCTTCGCGATGCGCGGCCAGAGCTTTTGGGAAAAGGTGTCTCGAGTCCGGCGCTGTTCGTGAACCGGCGCGGCCACTCGCTGAGCAGGGTCGGCGTATGGAAGATCCTCTCGGCGTACGGGAGGCGCGCGGGTTTGCGCGTTGCGCTTACGCCGCACATGCTGCGGCACAGTTTTGCGACGCACCTTCTCGAACGGGGCGCGGACTTGCGGTCGGTGCAGCTCATGCTGGGCCACGCGGACATTTCCACGACCCAAATTTACACGCACGTGGTGGAAGAGCGGTTGAAGCAGATTTACAAGGCGCATCACCCGCGCGCCTGAGGCGCGGCGGTCCTGGGCTCAAATTGCGGTTGCCTCCGCGGCAGTCAGCGCGGGCATCCAGAACGTGAAGGAGTGCGATGCCAGATTATATGTTTTTGCTGGAAAGCCGGCTGTCTCCCGAGCAGCGAGCGGCCATGATGCGCGTGCAGGAGCTCTCGGCCGCGATGGGATTTAACGTGTACCTGACGGGCGGAACGGTGCGCGACCTCGTTACAGGGGCTTCGCTGCGCGATCTGGATTTCACCGTGGAAGGGAATCCATCGAAGATCGCCCGCGAGCTGGAAAAGGGCGGCGCAAAGATTCTCTCCGAGGATGAGAAGCTTCGCCAGGTGGAAATTCTATTCGCCGGTGACTGTGACGGCAGCATTTCGGCTGCGCGCGACGACCACTATGTGCGCCCAGGCACGCGGCCCGAAATCCGATGGTCCACGATCATGGAGGATTTGCGGCGCCGGGATTTCTCCTTGAACTCGATCGCTATTTCGCTCAATCCGGCCTCGCGTGGCTTGCTTCTCGATCCCACGAACGGACTTTCGGATATCGAACGGGCTGAGGTGCGCGCGCTTACCATTCACAGCTTCACGAATCAGCCCGTGCGTCTGCTGCGCGTGCTGCGTTTTGCCGCGCGCATGGGATTCAAAATCGAGGCGCGGACGCAGGAGTGGTTTGATCTGGCCATCGAGCGCGACTTGCACCATACCATCGCTCCGGAGGACGCAGGAGCGGAGTTGCGGGCCGTGGCTCGCGAAGAGCGCCCGGCCGTGGTGTTGAAGGAGTGGGAAGAGCACGACCTGCTCGAAGCGATACATCCGGTTCTTGCAAAACGGCACCCCGACTACGATGCAATAGCTCGGTTGATGAAGGTTCGCGAGGATTTGTTCACTGCCGGCGTTCGTCCGAAACTCGCTACGCCCATGATGCTCGCAGTTCTCGGGCGGCTTAAGGACCGCGAACAGAGCAACGTTCTTTCCAAAGCGGGATTCCGCTCCTCGGAAGCGGATGCCATCTTGAACTTCGAGAAAGAAGTGCTTGCTGACCAGAAGGAATTGATCGGGCGCAAGTTGAACGCGCCTGTGGATGCTTACAGGTTTCTGGAAAAGCAGCCAGTCGAGCGCATTGCCTACCTTCTGGCGGAATCGACGAATTCCGCGGCGCTCTCGAAAATCCGCGCGTATCTTCACAAGTGGCGGCCAATCCGAAGCGCGCTGCCCATGGTGGCGAATGAACTGGAGGCCCTGGGTTATGCGCGCGGCGCGAAATTCGACGCCATTGTCGAGCAGGTTTTCGGTATGCAGCTGACCGGACGCGGCAAGACGCCGGAAGAGCGCATCAAGGTCCTTCGTAAGTTGTCCGGGATCAAAGAGCAGCCGAAAAAGAAAGAGAAGGAAAAGAAGCCGGCAAAGAGCGCGGAGAAGCAGCCGGCGGCCTCGGGCGCCGCTGTAACCCCGGAAAAAGGTGCCGCGCCAGCGAAAGCCGCTCCCGGACAGTCGCATAAGAACCATCCCGTGATGTTGAAGCAAGCCGCAAAGCACAAGGCCGCCCGCGAACAGGCGAAGCACACAGCGGCGGGCAAGAAGAGCAGCAGCCGAAAATAAGGAACGGACAGGAAAGACCGCGCCTGTGCAAATCATAAGAATGCGATTCGCAATTCTCGCGCGACAGTTCTAGAATCGAGTTCCATGGGTCAACCGCAGTTTGTTCATCTTCACGTTCACACGGATTTCAGTCTGCTCGACGGGGCGTGCGAAACGTCCGAGCTACTCGATGAGGCGTCTAGGCAGAAAATGCCAGCCGTGGCCGTAACGGACCACGGCAATCTTTTCGCCGCCGCCAATTTCTTCAACGAAGCCAGCAAGCGCGACGTCAAGCCCATCATCGGATGCGAAGTTTATGTGGCCAAAGGCAGCCGCCACGACCGCGGTGAAAAAACGAACGGAGCCGGACAAGACCGCGGCGAGGCAGAGCCAGGCATGCGCGGGAGCAACCATCTGGTGCTGCTCTGCGAATCGCTCGAGGGCTATCACAACCTGATCAAGCTGGTGTCTTCGGGTTTCCTCGAAGGGTTTTACTACAGACCGCGAATTGACTACGACCTTCTGGCAAAGCACAACAAGGGCTTGATCGCGCTGTCAGCCTGTTTGCGGGGCGCGGTGACAGAAGCAGTTGTGGACGAAAAGTACGACCAGGCCCGCGAGAACGCATATCGGCTTCAGGACGTCTTCGGAAAAGGCAATTTCTTCCTGGAAATTCAAGACCAGGGGCTGGAGATCGAGCAGGGTGTGAATCGCGAGCTGGTCCGCCTCTCCAAGGAGACCGGGATCCCTCTCGTCGCCACAAACGACTGCCACTACTTGCATCACACCGATGCGCACGCGCAGGAAGTCCTGCTGTGTATTCAAACGGGAAAGACGATGAGCGACACGCATCGCATGAAGTTTGCGACCGACCAGTTCTATTTTAAGACGGCGGCGGAGATGGCCCAGGTATTTGGCGAGTTGCCGGACGCGCTGCGACGAACGGTGGACATCGCGTCGCGCTGCAACGTAAAAATCGAACGCATCCCGAATCCATTTCCGGAGTTTAAAGTTCCGGAAGGCCACACGGCGGGCAGTTATTTCGAAAAAGTAGTGCGCGAGGGTTTTGCGACGCGCGTCCCTTACCTGGAGCGGCTGTTGCAGCAAGGCGTCTTGCATAACCCCCTGGCCGAATATGAGCGCAGGCTGACCTCCGAAATCGAAATGATCAAGAAGATGCGCTACGAGGGCTACTTCCTGATCGTTTGGGATTTCATTCACTATGCGCGCGCGCAGGACGTGCCCGTCGGGCCGGGAAGAGGTTCCGCTGCGGGCAGCCTCGTGAGCTACGCGTTGCGCATTACGGATGTTGACCCCCTGCAGTACAACTTGCTGTTCGAGCGTTTCTTGAACCCGGAGCGCGTCTCGCTGCCAGATATTGATATCGATTTCTGCATGCGGCGGCGCGGCGAGGTGATCGAGTACGTCACGCAAAAATACGGGCGCGAAAATGTTGCGCAGATCATAACCTTCGGCACCATGGCGGCAAAAGCGGCGGTCAAGGACGTTGGCCGGGCGATGGACATTCCCTACGGCGAAGTGGATCGGCTTGCGAAGCTGATACCCACGACTTTGGGCATCGATTTGGAAACCGCGCTTTCGGAGGCTCCGCAACTAAAGTCCGCCATTAGCAGCGATGAAAAGCTGAAAGACCTGATGGCCGTGGCGCTGCGCCTGGAAGGCCTCGCGCGGCACGCTTCGACGCACGCCGCAGGTGTAGTGATTTCACCGCGCCCCCTGACGGACGTGGTCCCGGTTTACAAGACGAACCGGGATGAAATCACGACGCAGTACGACATGAATGCGCTCGAACGCATCGGCTTGCTGAAGATGGATTTTCTCGGGCTGACGACGCTCACCGTCCTGCAAGATACCGCGCGCATGATTGAAAAAAATCGCGGCATAAAGGTCGACATCGACAATTTGACCCTGGACGACGAACAGACTTACAAACTTTTTGCGCGCGGTGATACGACCGCCATTTTCCAGTTTGAATCGCATGGCATGCGCGACATCTTGCGCCGCTACCAGCCTTCGCGCATTGAAGACCTTACCGCGCTCAATGCGCTTTACCGTCCTGGCCCGATCCAAGGCGGCATGATCGACGATTTTATCAGCCGCAAGCAAGGGAAGACCAAAGTCAGCTACGAACTGCCGCAGCTCAAAGGCATTCTCGATGAAACGTATGGAGTGATCCTGTATCAGGAGCAGGTCATGCAGATCGCGAATCTGCTGGCGAGCTTCTCGCTGGGTGAGGCCGATATACTCCGCCGCGCGATGGGCAAGAAGAAAAAAGAAGAGATGGCAGCGCAACGGGCCAAATTTATCTCGGGATGCCTGACAAACAAGGTTTCGGAGAAGAAGGCTGCGGGCATTTTCGATTTGATGGAGGAGTTTGCCGGCTACGGATTCAACAAATCGCACTCCTGCGCATATGCACTGCTGGCATACCAGACGGCCTATTTAAAAACTCACTATCCCGTGGAATTTATGGCCGCTCTGCTAACTTCGGAAACAGGCAACGCGGAAAAAGCCGTGAAGTACATCAACGAAGCGCGGGGCATGAGTATCTCCATCTTGCCGCCGGACATCAACGAGAGCGATCTCTATTTCACTCCGGTTGGCGAATCCATCCGGTTTGGAATGGCCGCGATCAAAAACGTGGGCGAGAACACGGCGAAGGCGATCCGTGATTCGCGGCTGGCAGCGGGCGAATTCACGTCGCTTTACGACCTGTGCGAGCGCATTGAAGCGCGATTTCTGAACAAACGGGTGTTTGAGAGCCTGATTAAATCCGGGGCGCTGGATTCGCTGGGGCCGCGGGAATCCATGCTGGCGTCCGTCGACGACGCGCTAGCGGCCGTGCAGCGCGCTTCGCGTATCAGAGAATCCGGCCAGCACGGCTTGTTTGGTACCGCGGCAGCCCCCGCGCCGATTGCCTTTGAACTGCACGAAGCCGAGGCGTGGGGCGAAGCGGAACGCCTGGCCAGCGAATATTCTATGCTCGGCTTTTACGTGTCCGGGCACCCGCTCGCCAAGTACGCTTCGCGATTGCAGGAACTGAAATGCGTTTCGCTCGATCAGGTGGAAGGCCAGCGCAACGGCAAGGAAATCACGGTCGCGGTGCTCATTGTGGGGACGCGTCCGATGCGTTCCAAAAAAGGCGCCCGCTGGGCCATCTACACGATCCAAGACATGACGGGAGTTCAGGAATTGCTCGCCTTTCCAGAGAGTTTTGCGCGGCTGGAGCAGATCCTCAAGGCCGGAGCGCCGCTTTTGCTCAAAGTACGCGTACAGGTGGAAGAAGCGGGCACGCGGCTCTCGCTGCAGGAAGCCGCTCGTCTCGGGGACCTCGCTGAACGTCCTGCCTCCAGCGTCCGTATCCGCCTGAAACTAGAGGATTTGAACGATGGTTTGCTGGACCGCCTTGAAGAGATCCTTTCCTCCTATCGAGGATCGAGCCTGGTCTCGCTTGATCTCTGCGACACTAGAGGAGCGTCGGCAACGCTTCAAGTGGAGCAGCGCGTCCGGGCCTGCCCGGAACTCATCGCCGCCATCCGGGAATGTATGGGCGACCAATCGATCGACTTGGTGATGTGATGAAATCCAAGGACAAAACAAAAAGCGCAACGGCACAAGTGAATCGTCAGAGCGAAATCGAGCGTCTGGAAAAAGATGTCGAAGAGTTGCGCCAACTCGCAGGGGATGAAGAGGCTGACGCAGAGCTTGAGCGCATCCGCCAGCAAGTGGCGGAGTTGCGCAAGGAGTTTTACAGCCACTTGGGGCCCTGGCAGCGGGCTCAAATTGCGCGGCACCAGCAGCGCCCTTACCCGCTGGATTATATCGCGATGCTCTTCACGGACTTTATTGAGCTGCACGGCGACCGCGGCTATGGTGACGACAAGGCCTTGATCACCGGACTGGCGAAGTTTCATGGCCGCCCGATAGCCATCATCGGCCACCAAAAAGGACGCGATACAAAACAGCGGCTGCTGCGCAACTTCGGCCAGCCCAAGCCAGAGGGTTACCGCAAAGCGCTACGCATCATGCAGCTGGCTGCCAAATTCGGCCGGCCCATTTTCACTTTTATCGACACTCCTGGCGCGTATCCCGGAATCGACGCCGAGGAACGTGGACAGGCCGAAGCCATCGCTCGAAACTTGCGCGAGATGGCGCGCCTTCCCGTCCCGATCATCGTGACGGTGACAGGCGAAGGCGGCTCTGGAGGTGCTTTGGCAATCGCCGTCGGGGATCGCGTCAATATCCTTGAAAACAGTTTTTATTCGGTGATTTCTCCCGAGGGCTGCGCAGCGATCATGTGGCGCGACGCGACCAAAGCGGAAACCGCTGCTGCGGCGCTGAAAATCACCGCGAAAGATCTCAAGGAGCTTGGCATCGTCGACGAAATCGTCCCCGAACCCGAAGGCGGGGCGCACGTCGACCCGGAGGGCGCTGGGCAGTTGCTCGGGGAAGTCTTAGACCGGCAGTTGGTGGCTGTCTCGCAGCAGCCGACGAAAGATTTGCTCGAAACCCGCTACGAGAAGTTTCGCAAAATGGGGCAATTCTTCGATTTTGGCAGCTAAACCACGTTTTTCAGGCCCTTTTGAGTCCTGTATCTACCCCTTAGCACATTCGCAACTCTCGCTAGACCAATCGTTGTCGGTTCCCTGGGCGCGGGCTACTCTGGATGAGCAACCTTCAGAGTAATCCGGCTCGGGACAACTTCTACGCTCAATCGGCGGCCCGTCCACGGAGGACAGGACTCATTATGTCGGAACCCTTTCGCCCCTATGAAAAGCTTGTGGACATCACCGTCATGGGGAAGAAGTTCCAGGTGCCGGAGCGTAACTCGCTTCTGCGATGTTTTCAGTTCATCAGCCCGGAAACGATTCCGTACGGCCGTTTCTGCTGGAATCAAGACTGTCAGTATTGCCGCGTTTCCTGCCAGTTGCCGGATGACGACGAACCGCGGGAAATGTTGAGCTGCAAGTTCATCGTTATGCCGGGAATGGAAATCACGGAGCTGAGCCAGGAGCTGAAGTGGTGCCTCCGGTCCAAGCTTCCCGCTGACGCCACGGTTTCCTCGTAAGTTTTTTGGGCGCTCTCCCCCAAAACGGCATATCTCCTAGCAACTTTTGACCCCAACGTGGGTTTGTAAACCGAGGTACACGTATCATCGCTCGACGGCGGTTGTGCGACGCCAAAACCCAAATTACCATCCCCGGCGCACAGCCGTCGTCGACGCATCCATAGGTGTTTCTGCGGGCCGAAGAAATTCATGCTTCGGCCCAATACGCGTTTCGGGTGCGCGACTTACAAGTGGAAGTTAAGCCGCCCTGCGTTCCTCCCAATAGTCTTCAAAGCGATCGTTGAGATGAGAGCAGCGTAGTGCCAGAATGGCGTTGGCTCCCCGGACGGTCCAAAACATT